>Ga0209676_1000214_pt1 | contig 127818 bp, 109 predicted proteins | sample AraplaCvi_mLB_r2_FD_184282 | JGI IMG/M metagenome (GOLD analysis project Ga0209676, IMG submission 184282) | Arabidopsis root microbial communities from North Carolina, USA - plate scrape MF_Cvi_mLB_r2 (SPAdes) (version 2) | ecosystem: Host-associated > Plants > Roots > Endosphere | place...
ATTAGGATTTGGCCGACGTTCGATCCCCAGCGGTCCTGTTCGACCAGTGCCTCGCCAAAATCATGGGGCGCGATCACCCCGTCGCGCAGCAGGATCTCGGCAGCGGCAACACTGGCGGCACTGGAATGGCCAAGGGTTTCGAACTGCATGCCGCCGCCCCTTCGCTAGAATTTCCACCAGAGCGCGGTGAAGACCGCCTGCCCCGGATCAAGGTTGCGGTTGCCGACCTCGACATAGCCGCCGAGCTGGAGGGAGAGCACAGGGGTCACGTCATAAACGACGGATAGCTGAGTCTTATAGACGTCGTAGTCCGACCCGCCGCCATGCTCGTTGCGCACGCCGATGGTATTGAGCTGCTGGGCCAGGAACAGCCAGTCGGGAACCGGACGTACGCCGAAAGTGGCGTCAAACCGGATCTCGTCGGCCGGTTCTTGCAGACGGAAGCGATAGGCGCCTTCGAGATTGATGAAGCCGCTCCAACTCCCCAGCTGGAAGCCATGACCAAAGAGGATGCGCGGTTCGAGGTCGATCTGGTCACTGCCGATGCTGGGCCGGCGGCTGTCACTACCATTGCCCGGCAGCTTCACCGTCCCCTGAAAGGACAGCACACTGTTGTCGCTACGCCAGAGGCGTTGCCGGGCCAGAAAATCGATATCGGCGAGGCCATGGCTGGTGCTGTCGGACCCACTGGCATTCTCGTGCCGCAGCCATTGATAGCGCGGCTGCAAGCCGACGGTCAGGCTGTCGGTCGCGCCATATTCCAAGAGCGGGCTCAGCTCGAACCGGCCGAAGGTGGAATCGCCAGTCCTGACGCCATCGGCGCTATAGTCGGTTTCGGTCCGATAATAGGTCAGGGTCACGATGGCCTGACCCGTGCCGTCATCCTGAGTCCAAGCGCCCGCCTGAACTTCGGCGGCGGCTAGGGAAGAACCGGCAAGCAGCGCTAAAATCAGCCGTTTCATCGGGCTTGCCCCCGCCGCAGACGCAAAATGAGGAACAGCGCGAGGGCGGACAGCAGCAGCCACCCCAGAATGAACAATTCAGTCCGATAGAGCGACAACTGGTCTTGGAAAGTGCGCTGTTCGGGATATTCCACGGCCTTATGGGTCAGGCGGGTATCGATAGTGATCGTGTGAGTCCCGTCGAGAACCGCGACGGTGCCGCTGAGCGCATCGACCTCCCCGACCGATCCCTTGGCGCCTGGATAAATCCAGACAGCCTGGCGGCGCGGCGTTTGCACCAATTGCACGACGCTGGCTTCAACCGGCTCCGTTAAGCTTAGGCGCCCCTGGATGGCTGGCACATCGATCTCGATGCGCCCCCGTCCAAACTCGACCGGCATCTGCGTCGCATCGGCCGGCGGTGCCCGTCCAAACCAGATGGTCGGACCGCGATCAAGGCCAGTCACCGGCGGCCCCTGCCCGACTGATACCGACGCCCCTGGCCCGGCCCGGTCACCCAAAAGGTTTGCGATCAGCGGCAAGAATTCCCGCAAGCGATCGACATATTCGGCCTGCACCGCCACATGCGCCTGACCGTCCGGCGAAACGAACAGGCCGGTCAGATCCGTCGTTTGGATGCGATCTTCGGAGAGTTCAAGATAGCTGGTGCCGCGCAGCTGAAACGACCCATCGCGAGAACAATGGCCCTCGCGCGCCAGATGGCGCAGGCGTAGCTCTAACTTGCCGCCATTCTCGGCAACCAAATCGCCTGGCAGGGCGATGCGCCGGCCGCTTAGACCAAAATCGTCCCGCATGGCAAAACTGTCGATGAACACGCCGTCGAGGAAAACGTCGGCCACCACGATTTCCTGCGCCGACAGGGTCGATCCCTGGCCAAACAGCACGATGGCCTGGGGCAGACGGCCCTGCGGCAGGCGGTGGATCGGAATATCGACGGTTTCAAAGGTGCGGGTTTGCAGCCGTAAGGTCCGCTCGCGGTACCCCAGCGCGGCCAGCGTGATTTTGGTCGAATCAGGCGTAACGCCTCGCGCTAGCGCCGAATCCAGCGCCAATTCCGCCGACAGAACCTCCGGCAGCAAGATCAGGCTGCGGGCAGCTTCGGGGGATTGGATTAGGAGGCTCGCTCCTCGCCTGGCGCCGGACGGCAAGACGGCCACCGGTTCACGCGAACCAATGGCGAGATCGGCGGGGGTCGCGATCAGGATATCGGGAGCATTGCCGGAGATCGACGCGGGGAGATCGACAAAGGCTGGTCTGGCTCCGCGACGGCGCAGGGCACCGAAGATCTCCAGAGCAGCTTCGGCCTGCTGCAGGGTCGGCCGCGCCGGGATGCCGATCTTGACCTCACCCACCGCCCGGCGCCAGAGTTCGGCAGGCAAGGGCTGCGGACCATTGCCGCGCTCAACCTCGATCCCGCTATCGCCCGTCAGTCGCACCCAAGATTGCGCACCCGTCGCAACCGAACAGCCCCCAAGGGCGCCCGCCACCTCCGAGGTCAGTTCAACGCGGATGAAATCTGTCTGGAGAGCCTCTGCCGGGATTTCGACGCTGACCTTGCTGCGCTGAACCTGGTCCAGTGCGAAGGAGGCCAGCGGTACATCGCCCGCTTTCACGATCAATTGTGCCCCCGGTTCCAGCAGACCGGAGGTTTCGACATTCAGATTGAGGCGCGCACCCGAAGGGCGGCGGGGAAGCGGGAAAAAAATCTCGGACGAAGCCTGAGCGGCGGTCATCACCGCCCCGTCGCGAAACCCGAGGTCCGCCAGGCTGATCGTCTCGGCCTTGACCGAACCGACGCCGACAAGAAAGGGGATCAACAGGAAGAAGACGGGAAGGCGGGATCCTGGTGCCATTGCCTTTGGCCTCATTTGCTCGCATCGCGGCTGTTGGGAGCCAGCTTTGGGTTCCAGCCCCCTTTATGACAGCGACAAAAATGTGACTGAGGGGACGCGAGAGGTCAACAAGGCATGGAAAATCTTGAATAAATGGTCCGAAGGTTGCGCGCCAGCGTGACCTTGGCAACCCGCTCAGACAGAAGGCTCCGAGCGGCGGTGCGGCAGGATTTAGTAGGTCACGGTCACGGCGATGGTGTCAGTGTAGGCACCCAGCGGGACAGTCTGGGTTGCCGGGATGCGGCCATAGACCGTGTGGTTGGTCAGAAGGCCGGTGGCCGTGGCGCCAACCGTGTCGGTACCAACGGCATTGCCCCAATTGGTGGTCCGGCCAGCGTTGGAATAGAGCGCGTAATTCAGCGTGTTGATGCCAAACGTCATCTTGCGGACCGTGGTGGTCGCACCGGTGCCGGTGCCGGCCGAGAGACCAACGCTATAGGCGGTGCCCAGCGTGCAAGTCACGGCGACAGTGGCGGTACCATCAGTCGGGCTGGCCGAGGTCGGATCATAAACACCGAAGGCCAGCGGAGTTGCGACGACGATGCAGGCCTGTGCAACAGTGGCGGTCACCAGGATAGTTGTGCTGGCCGTGGCGGCCTGGGCACCGGTCGAGACTGCGGTCATTGCGGCGGCGGCAACGGCCATAGAGATCGCGGTTTGCTTCAGGGAAATCTTGGTCATTTTGTCCTCCGTCCTATTTTTGTTCAGCTTCCGGTTCGTTGCCCGGTGCTCTTTCGTGTTGTTCGATGACCCAAATTTCCGCGAACTTGGCCATTCGCTCAATTCAGCGCGGCGTATGCGCCGCCGCGATGAAGCGCTGTATTCCTGGGGATGAGGCGGGTTTACACCGGCGGCCTAAACCACTGGCCTAAGCGCCACCGAAACGGTTTGGGGATTTCGCGAGAGCAACTGCCCCGTTAGGGTGAGCAATCCCCATCCCCCAGGAGCCCGCCCGATGAGCAAGACCGATGGTTTCGATATCCCGCTAAAGCGTATCGACGGATCGGACGCTAGCCTGGCCGACTATCGCGGCAAGGCGCTGCTGGTCGTGAATGTCGCCTCGAAATGCGGCCTCACACCTCAGTACGAAGGGCTGGAAGCGCTCTATCGCGAGAAGAAGGATAAAGGCCTCGTTGTGTTGGGTTTCCCGGCCAATAACTTCAACGGCCAGGAGCCGGGCAGCGAGGCGGAAATCGCCAGTTTCTGCTCGACCACCTTCGATGTGACCTTCCCGATGTTCGCCAAGATCAGCGTCAAGGGCGGGGATATCCATCCGCTCTATGATTGGCTGACGAAGGCCGAGCCCGATGCGATCGGCGAAGGCCCGATGCGGGAGAAGCTCGCAAACTACGGCATCGCCACCGGCGCGCCGGGTGAAGTGCTTTGGAATTTCGAGAAGTTCCTGGTCGGTCCGGACGGCCAAGTTGCCGCCCGCTTCTCCCCCGATGTCGATGCCGGCAATCCCACGCTGCGCGCCGCGATCGATGAGACGCTGAAGGCCGCTCAATAAGGGGCTTCCGCCCCTTCTTTATGAAATCCTTATTTTCCCAACCCGCATTCCCCGGCGAGATCTAAGCCGGGTCTGCGCGACCGTCCTTCTCTCGAAAACTCATTCGAAAAGAAGGTCATCATGGGTGATTTGGTCTGTATCGGCCTTGGGCTGCTGGGCTTCCTGTCCTGCGCCGGGCTGGTCCTATTGGCCGAACGGGGGTAGCGCCATGAGCGTCGATCTCGTTCTCGGGGGCGCAACCGCCCTCTTTTTGCTGATCTATCTGTTAGCGGCGCTCTGGCGTCCGGAGCGGTTCTAACATGAATGCCGCAGACTGGGGCCAATTGGCCCTGTTCGTTGCCTTGCTGATCGGGGCGACGCCCCTGATCGGTGCCTGGCTTAATAAGACTTTCACAACACCGGTCGGACCTAAGTCCAGCCGGCTTTACGCGCTGGCGGGCGTGTCGGCCGAGAAGGAGCAGGGCTGGGCTGCCTATGCCCTCTCCCTCCTGGCCTTCAACCTCGTCGGTTTCGTGATCACCTATGCGGTTCTGCGCCTGCAGCACATCCTGCCGCTCAATCCGCAAGGCTTCGAGCCGCTGTCCGAACATCTCGCCTTCAATACGGCGGTGAGCTTCGTCACCAATACCAACTGGCAGTCCTATGGTGGCGAGACCACCATGAGCCACTTCAGCCAGATGGTTGTGCTGACGGTGCAGAACTTTGTGTCTGCCGCCACCGGTATTGCCGTCGCGGTCGCCGTCATTCGCGGTTTTGCCCGCAAGTCGGCACGCTCGGTCGGTAACTTCTGGGTCGATGTCACCCGCGCCACCTTCGCCATCCTGCTACCGGTTTGCATCATCGCGACCCTGTTCTTCGTCGCGCAGGGCGTGCCGCAGACCTTGGCCGCCTCGGTCGAAACCCTGACCGGTCAGAAGATTGCGTTGGGCCCCGTTGCCTCGCAGCTCGCCATCAAGATGTTCGGCACCAATGGCGGCGGCTTCTTCAATGCCAATTCAGCCCATCCGTTCGAAAATCCGACCGCGCTGTCGAACTTCGTGCAGATGCTGCTGATCTTCGCGCTCGGCTGCGGCTTCACCAACCTCTTCGGCCGCATGATCGGCGATCAGCGTCAGGGCTGGGCGATCCTCGCCGCCATGATGATCCTGTTTGTCGGTGGCGTTTTGATTTCGGCCTATGCCGAAGCCGGCGGTAACCCGCTGCTGGCGGGCCTCGATCCGCTGCTCGGCAATATGGAAGGCAAGGAAGTGCGCTTCGGCGGCTTCACCTCCGCCCTCTTCGCCGTCGTCACCACCGCGGCATCCTGCGGCGCGGTCATCGCCATGCATTCCAGCCTGACCCCGATCGCCGGCGGCGTGACGATGCTGAATATCATGCTGGGCGAGGTCATCATCGGCGGTGTCGGTGCCGGCTTCTACGGCATCATCGTCTTCATCGTCGTAACCCTGTTCGTCGCCGGCCTGATGGTCGGCCGCAGCCCGGATTACGTCGGCAAGAAGCTCGAAGCGCGTGAGACCAAGATGGCGGCCATCGCCCTGCTGGCCTCCCCCTTCCTGATCCTGATCGGTGCGGCCATCGCACTCTCAACCGAAGCAGGCCGCGCCGGCATGCTCTCGACCGGTCCTCATGGTCTGTCCGAAGTGCTCTATGCCTTCGCGTCGGCCGCCGGCAATAACGGCTCGGCCTTCGCGGGTCTGACCGCTAATAGCTGGTTCTATAACGTGATGTTGGCGATCGCGATGTTCTTCGGCCGCTTCATCCCCATCGTCGCCGTGCTGGCCCTGGCGGGTAGCTTGGCCGCCAAGACCACGAGCACCGCGTCGGCCGGGACTTTCCCGACCCATGGCGGCCTGTTCGTCGCGCTGCTGGTCGGCACGATCATCCTGGTTGGCGGACTGACCTTCCTGCCCGTCCTGGCCTTGGGGCCGATTGCCGAGCATCTCGCGATGCTGGCCGGCCTGACTTTCTAAGGAATACGGATATGTCATCCAAAGCAGCTTCCCGTCCCTTGATGGACGGGCCGATGCTCCGGGCGGCCGCCCTCTCGGCGCTCGCCAAGCTGGATCCGCGCCTGCTGTGGCGCAATCCGGTGATCTTCATGACAGAGGTGGTGGCTCTCTTGAGCCTCATCCTGGCCCTGCGCGACATGGACCCGCTCTATGGCCAGATCTCGGCCTGGCTGTGGTTCACCGTGCTGTTCGCGACCTTTGCCGAAGCCATCGCCGAAGGGCGTGGCAAGGCGCAGGCCGCGTCCCTGCGCGGGACCCAGACCGAGACCAAGGCCAAGAAGCTATCGGCCGGCGATCTCGTCACCGAAGTGCCCAGCCTGTCGCTTCGTAAGGGCGACCGGGTGCTGGTCGAGGCCGGCGATATCATCCCCGGCGACGGCGATATCGTGAAGGGCATCGCCTCGGTCGATGAAAGCGCCATGACCGGTGAAAGCGCACCTGTAATCCGCGAGGCCGGCAGCGACCGGTCGGCCGTCACCGGCGGCACCCGCGTGCTGTCGGACTGGATCCATGTCGAGATCACCGCCGATCCGGGCGACAGTTTCCTCGATCGCATGATCAGCCTCGTCGAAGGCGCCAAGCGTCAGCGCACCCCAAACGAGATCGCGCTCTCGATCCTGCTCGCCGCGATGAGCCTCATTTTCCTGATCGCGGTTGCGACCCTGCCTGGCTTTGCGGTTCAGAGCGAGACCGAGCTGCCGGTCGTGCTGCTGATCGCCCTACTGGTGACCCTGATCCCGACCACCATCGGCGGTCTGCTGTCGGCCATCGGCATCGCCGGCATGGATCGCCTGCTGGGGCGCGGCGTCGTCGCCAAATCCGGTCGCGCGGTCGAGGCCGCCGGTGATGTCGACACGCTGCTGCTGGATAAGACCGGCACCATCACCCACGGCAATCGCCTGGCCAGCGACTTTATCCCCGCCGGCGGCATTCCAGTCGCGATCCTGGCCGAAGCCGCCCTGCTGGCCTCCGTCGCCGATGATACGCCCGAAGGCAAATCGATCGTGAAACTGGCGGTCGACCGCTTTGGCCTCAAAGCCCAGGCGTCGGGCACCTTCGTGCCCTTCACCGCCCAGACCCGCATGAGCGGTGTCGATATCGATGGGCTTGCCTATCGCAAGGGCGCGGCCGATGCGGTGAAGAAGCATCTCGGCACGCAATTGCCGGCCGATCTGCATGGCGCTGTCGAGAAGATCGCCAAATCAGGCGGCACTCCCTTGGTTGTCTCCAAAGGTGGTCAGGCGCTGGGCGTCATTCATCTGAAAGACGTCGTGAAGTCCGGCATCCGTGAACGGTTCGCCGAACTGCGCCGCATGGGTATCCGCACCGTGATGGTGACCGGCGATAATCCGCTAACCGCCGCCGCCATTGCCGCCGAAGCCGGGGTCGATGATTTCATCGCCGAGGCGACGCCGGAAAAGAAGCTGGCCCTCATCCGCGAAGAACAGGCCAAGGGCAAGCTCGTCGCCATGTGCGGCGACGGCACCAACGATGCCCCGGCCCTGGCCCAGGCCGACGTTGGCCTCGCCATGAACCTCGGCACCGCCGCTGCCCGCGAAGCAGGCAATATGGTCGACCTCGACAGCGATCCAACCAAGCTGATCGATGTGGTGATGGTGGGCAAGCAGCTGCTGATGAGCCGTGGGTCGCTCACGACCTTCAGCCTTGCCAATGATGTCGCCAAGTTCTTCGCCATCATCCCGGCGCTGTTTGCCGCCGCCTATCCGCAGCTCGGCGCCCTCAACGTCATGGGACTCGCCTCGCCGGGCAGTGCGATCCTCTCGGCCGTGATCTTCAACGCGCTGATCATCATCGCCCTCATTCCGCTGGCCCTGAAAGGCGTCAAATACCGCCCGATGCCGGCCATCGAGGCGCTGCGCCGCAACCTCGTGATCTACGGCCTCGGCGGCATTCTGCTGCCGTTTGTCGGCATCAAGCTGATCGACCTGATCGTTTCCGCCCTCGGCCTTGCGTAAGGACCTTCGCAATGACCTCCTATCTTCGACCGGCCGTCACGCTGATGGCCCTCTTCACCCTGACGCTGGGCCTCGGCTATCCGCTCGCCATGACCAGCGTCTCCCAGGGGCTCTTCCCGGCGGCTGCCAACGGCAGCCTGATCAAGAACCAGCAGGGCGAGATTGTCGCCTCCCGCCTGATCGGGCGGACCTTCGAGGGCGAGGGCTACTTCCAGCCCCGTCCCTCCGCCGCCGGTACCGGCTATGATGCCAGCGCCTCGTCGGGCTCCAACCTCGGGCCGACCGACAAGCGCCTGATCGAGCGGGTGACGGGCGATATCGAGGCCTATCAGGCCGCCAATGGTCCGGGCCCAGTGCCGGCAGATGCCGTCACCACCTCGGCCAGCGGGCTCGACCCGCACATCTCGCCCGAGAATGCCGAACGGCAATTGGCACGCGTCGCCAAGGCCCGCGAGTTGCCGGCCACCAAGCTGCGCGAGCTGATCAAGGCCCATACCGAGAAGCCCTGGGGCGGCTTCATCGGCACACCGGGCGTCAATACTGTCACCCTCAACTTGGCATTGGACGGTATAGTCGCGCGATGAGTCGTCCGTCTCCTGATGCTTTGCTTGCCCAGGCTGCCCGCGAAAAACGCGGGCAGCTTAAGGTTTTCCTGGGGGCCGCTCCCGGTGTCGGCAAGACCTTTGCGATGCTGGAAGCCGGTCGGCGTGCCAAGGCGGCTGGGCGGGATGTCGTCGCGGGCGTGATCGAAACCCATGGACGGTCCGAGACCGCCGCGCTGCTGAAGGGTGTCGAACTGCTGCCCTCTCATCGCCTGGAGTATGGCGGGCAGAGCTTCGAGGAATTCGATCTCGACCAATTACTCGCCCGCCGCCCTGAGCTGGCCCTGATCGACGAGCTGGCCCACAGCAATATCGAGGGCAGCCGGCACCCCAAACGCTGGCAGGATGTCGAGGAAGTGCTGGCCGCCGGGATCGATGTCTATACGACCCTCAACGTCCAGCATCTCGAAAGCCTGAACGATGTCGTGGCACAGATCACCCGCATCCGAGTGCGCGAGACCCTGCCCGACCGGGTCCTGCTGGAAGCAGACGAGATCGAGCTGATCGATCTGCCGCCCAGCGAGCTGATCCAGCGCCTGAAGGAAGGCCGGGTCTATGTGCCCGAACGCGCCCAGCGCGCGATCCGCCATTTCTTCGCGCCCGGCAATCTGACCGCCCTGCGCGAGCTCGCCCTGCGCAAGGCGGCCGAGCGTGTCGATGCCCAGATGCTGGGCTATATGCAGACCCAAGGTATCGCCGGCCCCTGGCCGACGCGCGAACGCATTCTTGTGTGCCTTGATGATGGCGAGGCCGCCCCGCGCGTGCTGCGCACCGCCGCGCGGCTCGCCAGTCGCCTGAAAGCACCCTGGCTCGCGGTCCATGTCGCGACCCCGGCATCGGAACGCTGGGACGAGGTCCGCAAGGATACGCTCTCCCGCCTGATGTTGCTCGCCGAGCGCTTGGGCGCCGAAACCCTGACCTTACGCGAAAGTGAGCCCGCCTCGGCGCTGCTCAGCTTGGCGCGCACGCGGAACATCTCCCAGATCGTGATCGGCGCCGGCCGCAGCCGCTGGTGGCGCCGCTCGCTCGCCGACAGGCTGCTCGCCACCAGCGACGGTATCGATATCCAGATCGTCACGGACAAGAGCGCCAAGGCGATCCGCCGCCCGCCGCTCTGGCAGCCGCGCGACTGGCGCCGCTCCCCCATCGCGCTCGCCATCGTGGTCGTGACCACCGGGCTGGTTTTCGCGATCCGGGATTGGGTCCCGGTTGCCAGCGTGCCGCTGCTGCTGTTGGTCGGGGTGTTGGTCGCGTCCTTGACCGCCGGGCTTGGCGCATCGGTGCTGGCGGCCCTAGTGGCGGTCGTCGGCTATAATCTGTTTTTCCTCGATCCGCTCTATACCCTCACCATCGCCAATCCCGAGAATGTCGCGACCCTGTTTGTGTTCTTGGGCGTTGCGGTGCTGACCGCCAATCTCGCCGGGCGGGTACGCCGACAGGCCGATGCCGCGCGGCTGCGGGAACGGCGGACCGCCGGCCTTTATGATTTTTCGAAAAAGATCGTCGGCGCGGTCGAGGCGGATGATGTGCTGTGGGCCGTCGTGCATCATGTCGCGGCCACCCTCGGGGCCCAATCGGCCGTGCTGATGCCCGATGGCGGCGCCCTTACCATCCGCGCCGCCTATCCGCCTGAAGATCGCCTCGACGATCGCGCCCAGGCGGCGGCCGACTGGACGGCTTCCAAGGGCGAAGCCGCCGGCCAAGGCACCGAAACCCTGCCGACATCGGACTGGCTGTTTGTGCCCTTGAAAGCCGGTGAACGGTCCCTCGGCGTTTTAGGTGTCCGGTTTGCTAAGCACGAAACCGTGCTGTCGCCCGATCAGCGCCGCCTGATCGATGCGGTCGCCGGGCAAGCGGCCCTCGCGATCGAGCGCACGCGCCTCGTCGATGACATCGAGGATGCGCGCCTCGCGGCCGAAACCGAGAAGCTGCGCAGCGCCCTGCTCTCCTCCCTCAGCCATGATCTCCGCACACCGCTCGCCGCCATTCTGGGGTCGGCGAGTGGGCTGATCGAGATGGAAAAGGATCTCTCGCCCGCAGCGCGCCGCGACCTACTCGGCACCATCCGCAGCGAAGCCGAACGCCTCAACCGTTTTGTCGGCAATCTCCTGGATATGACCCGCATTGCCGCCGGCGCCTTGCAGCCCAAACGCACCTGGTGCGATCCAGGCGATATCCTGGCCGCCGCCTCAAAGCGGGTCGGAACGTTGGTTCCCGATCGCGAAATCCGGATCGAAGCGCCGGCCGAATTGCCGCTCATTGATGTCGACAGCATGCTGATCGAACAGGCGCTGGTGAACCTTCTGGATAACGCCATCAAATATGCCCCGGCCGATCGGCCCGTCGTGCTGGGGGCCGCCGTCGAACCGGGGTTCCTGATCCTATCGGTCAGCGACGAAGGGCCCGGCATTCCGCCAGCAGCGCTGGAGGCGGTGTTCGATCTCTTCTATCGTGTGCGCTCCGAAGACCGGCAGACGGCCGGCACCGGGCTTGGCCTTGCCATCACCCGCGCCATCGCAATTGCCCATGGCGGCGAGGCCATCGCGACCAGCCCGATCCATCCCGATCCTCTGCACCCCGGCACGCGCTTGACCCTGCGCCTGCCCCTGCCATCTTCAGCGCCATGAATACACACGCCAAAATCCTGATCGTCGATGACGAACCGCAGATCCGCCGCTTGCTGCGGATCGCGCTCGAAAGCCAATCCTATCGCGTCGTCGAAGCGGCGGCCGGTCAGGCGGCGATCGAGCAGGCGGCCCTCGAAAGCCCCGACCTCGTGATCCTCGACCTCGGCCTGCCCGATATCGACGGCAAGACGGTCGTCACTCGCCTGCGGGAATGGAGCCCGACGCCGGTGCTGATCCTGTCGGTGCGCGATGGCGAAGGGGAAAAGGTCGCAGCGCTCGATGCCGGGGCCGATGATTATGTGACGAAGCCGTTTGGCATGCCCGAACTGCTGGCGCGTGTGCGCGCCGCCCTGCGCCACAAGCTGCAGGATCAGGGCGAGGAGCCGATTGTCGAGATCGAAGGCGGCGTGCGGATCGACCGTGTGCGGCGCCTCGTCAGCCGCGATGGCGAGCCGATCGCTTTGACGCCCAAGGAGTATGAGCTGCTGGCCCTGTTGGCCGCAGCGGCTGGTAAAGTCCTGACCCATCGTCAATTGCTAACCCAGGTCTGGGGTCCGGCCCATGCTGAGGATGTCGCTTACCTTCGGGTCTTCGTTCGCCAACTCCGCCAGAAGATGGAACGCGATCCCGCCGCTCCCCAGGGCATCACCACGGAGAGCGGCGTCGGCTATCGCCTTAATCCCGCAAAAAGTCCCTAGCCCTTGCGGCCTGCCTGATCGAGGGCCTGGAAGTCTTCATCGCTGAGGTCGATCGCGACCGCGGCGAGATTGTCTTCCAGGTGTTTGACCTTGGAGGTGCCGGGGATCGGCAGCATTACCGGGCTGCGCTTCAGAACCCAGGCCAGCGCGATCTGCGACGGGCTCGCGCCATGTTTGCTCGCGATCTTATCGAGTAAGGTCCCCGGCCGGGCTAGGCTGCCGGCCGCCAATGGATACCAGGGAATGAAGCCGATGTTGTTGGCGGTGGCATAATCCAGCACCGCCTCATGCACCCGGTCGACCAGATTGAAGCGGTTCTGCACGGTCGCGACCTTGAAGATCTTGGAGGCGGCCTTGATCTCCTCGACCGAGACTTCGCTGAGGCCCGCGTGGCAGATAATGCCCTGATCTTGCAGGAATTTGATCGCGCCGAACTGCTCGTCGCGCGGAACCTTCGGGTCGATGCGATGCAATTGCCAAAGGTCGATCCGCTCGACACCCAAGAAGCGCAGGCTCTTATGGGCCTGCTGGATCAGATATTCCGGCCGCCCGACCGGCTGCCACTGATCGGGGCCGCTGCGGGTGAGGCCCGCCTTGGTCGCCACCACGATGTCCTTCTTGTAGGGATGCAGCGCCTTGCGGATCAGCGGTTCGGAGATATCGGGGCCATACGAATCGGCGGTATCGATGAAATTGATGCCGAGGTCGGGCAGGCGCTGGAGCGTGCGGATCGATTCGACCTCGTCAGCCGGATCACCCCAGATACCAGCCCCGGTGACCCGCATGGCGCCAAAGCCAAGACGGTTTATCTCCAGATCGCCGCCAATTTTGAAGGTACCGGAGCGCGCAGCATTAAGCGTCGTCATGATGCATCCCTTTGCAGAACTGTCCGGCTAAAGGTGGGAGATCAGGAGCCCCCGCGCCAGGGCGGTAACTTTGAAAGTTTCAAGACACACGCCGGAACAGGCCCGGATAATGGTGCACCAGCCCATCGTCATCGACCGTCAGTTCGGCTTCGAAGTCGGTATCAAGTCCCTGATAAAGATAACGTCTTCCGCTCTCAAGGCAGGTGTAGGCCTGATGGACGACCTCGGGCTTCAGGCTGGGTGCCGGAATATAGACAACCGGTAGTTCCTGACGCTCCCCTTCGGCCAGATCCAGCCGCCGGATCGGGAAACTATTGGTAAAAGGGGTCGCTGCGATATCGACATCGATACAGCCCCGGAGTTCGGTGAGCAGCGCGCCGGTCTTGCTGAACCAATTGCCGGCGCCGTCGGCCGCCAGGATCAGTTTCTCCCCGCCGATCACCTCGATCTCCAGCCGCCGGACCGACCAGTCCAAGGCGCAGAACAATCGATAGCGCAGACCATAGGAACTACCGGACAGGTCGCCGATGACCACGCTTTCGGCTGTGATCCCATCATTCCCAACGGAAAGATCGAGATGTTCGATACCAGATCCGATTTCGGCTGCCCAACGCGCCTGTACCATTATCCTCTGCCCTGTCGTCATTTTTCAAAAAAGTCTTTATCGCCAATAAGAACGGCGATCCTAGGGCAAATTTTCCCGCAAGATGATTTCGGTGCGCGGCAGGGTCGTTCCCTGCTGGGCCGGGCGGCCGGCACGCAGGTTCGCAAAGATCGAAACACAATCCATCAGTGCCGCCTGGGGATGCTGGGTGATGACCGCATCCATCGTGCCGTCGATCAGCAACGCGCGGGTATCCGGCGTCAATCCATGGCCGACAAAGGCGACCTCGTGCTGACGGCCGGTTTCCTTCAAAGCGCGGGCAATGCCTTCCGGGCCGCCACCGATGTTGTAGATGCCGGCCAGGTCCGGGTATTGGGCCAGCAGGGTCTTGGTCTGGCGATAGTTTTTAGCCTCGTCGTCATGGCCTTCGCGTAAGCCCACGACCTCGATTTCGGGGAACATTTCCTGGAACAGATGCAGGAACCCCATCTCCCGCTCTTCATGCGCCCGATAGCTTAAAGAGCCCGCGATGACCGCGACCTTGGCCGGCCGTTTTCCGATGAAACGCGCGATGAGGTAGGCCGCAGTGCGTCCGGCCGAGCGATTGTCGAGCCCGACATAGGCGACCCGCCGGCTATTGGCGACATCGGAGATCAGGGTCACCGTAGGCACCCCACGTTCGGCCAGATGATCGACCGCCTCACGCACCGCCGGATGTTCCAGCGCCATGAAGGCAATCCCATCAACATCGCGGCAGATCTTGCGCAGATGCTGGGCCAGCAATTCGGGCTTGAAGCTTTCGATATAATCGACCCGCGCCCGCATGTTGAAGGAGGCTAATTGATCCTGCGACGAGCCGATATAGCGCCCAAGCAAGCTTAGAAACCGGTTGCCACCAGAAGGCAGCAGGAAGGCCAATCGCAAGGGCTTCAAGGCCTGGGCCGGCAAGGCGCCATCCATCACATAACCCAGCTCGGCCGCCGCTTTCAGCACCCGCTGCACCGTGACGGCGCGCACGCCGGGGCGCTGGTTCAGGACCCGGTCGACGGTGGCGGTCGAGACACCGGACAGATGGGCGACATCCTCGACCCGCGGCGTGCGCCGCCGGCGTGGTACCAGGATGGGGAAGCCATCATCATCTTGCGAGAAATCCATCAAAAACCATCAGGAAATGAGTTTGACGACCATCTTTTCCGGTACCTATCATTTCGGCAAGAAAACCACAATGAAACAGATCGCAGAGCGATCACTAGGGAGTGAAACGATGACCAACCTTACCCGTCGCGCGGTATTGAAGACGCTTGCCGCCACCCCGGCCATTCCGTTGCTGGGCATGCCGCTCGTGGCCCGAGCCGCCGAATTCGACCTGAAATACGGCAACAACCTGCCGCTGACCCATCCGCTCAATGTCCGCGCCGGCGAGGCTGCCGAAAAGATCCGGCAGCAGACCAACGGCCGCGTCGACATCAAGATTTTCCCAAACAATCAGCTCGGTGGTGACACCGATATGCTGAGCCAGGTGCGCAGCGGCGGCATCACCTTCTTCACGCCCTCGGCCCTGGTGATTGCGACCCTGGTGCCGGTTGCCGCGATCAACGCGGTCGGTTTTGCCTTCAGCGATTACGACCAGGTCTGGAAGGCGATGGACGGCGGCCTCGGTGCCCATGTCCGCGACGCGATTTCCAAGCTGAACCTCTATGCCTTCGAGAAGATGTGGGACAATGGCTTCCGCCAGATGACCACCAGCGGCAAGCCGATCGAAAGCGCCAAGGATATGGCCGGCCTGAAGATCCGCGTGCCGGTCAGCCCGCTCTCGATCTCGATGTTCAAGGCGCTCGATTCCGCCCCGGCCAGCCTGCAATTCTCGGAAGTCTACTCCTCGCTTCAGACCAAGATCGTCGATGCGCAGGAAAACCCGCTGCCGATCATTCAGGTCGCCAAGCTCTATGAGGTCCAAAAGAGCTGCGCCCTCAGCAACCACATCTGGGACGGTTTCTGGTTCATCGCCAACGGCCGTGCCTGGCGCGGCCTTCCGGCCGATCTTCAGAAGATCGTCGCCGATGCCATCAATGAAGCCGGCCTGAAGCAACGCGGCGACATCAAGGCGCTGAATGAATCGGTCCAGGCCGATTTGCAGTCCAAGGGTCTCGCCTTCAACAAGGCCGATCCGGAAAGCTTCCGCGCCAAGCTGCGCGATGCCGGCTTCTACAAGGAATGGAAAGAACGCTTCGGCGACGAGGCCTGGGGCCTGCTGGAAGGTGCGGTCGGCAAGCTCGCTTAACGCGACTCGACCCAGCCCTTATCGACAGCCAGCATAAAGGAAACCGGCGTGGACCATTCCACCGCATCCCTGTCCACCCGGACTGTGCCCACCACCGGCATTGCCCGCCTCGCCGACCGCCTGGATCGTATCCTCGGCGGCACGGTCGAGGCGGCAGCCGCCCTGCTTGTCCTCGCCGAGATCATCATTCTCGGCGCTGGCGTTACCGCCCGTTATGTCTTCCACGCCCCGCTAGTCTGGTCGGACGAGCTGGCCTCGATCCTCTTCCTGTGGCTGTCGATGCTCGGCGCCGTCGTGGCCCTGCGCCGCGGCGAACATATGCGCATGACCGGCTTGATTTCCCGCGTCCCTCCCTCGACACGGGCACTGTTGGAGGCGGTGGCCATCACCGCCTCCATCTCTTTCCTTCTGCTGATCCTGCCGCATGCGGTGGAATATGCCGAGGAAGAGCATTTCATCGTCACGCCGGCCCTCGAAATCTCCAACGCCTTCCGGGCCGCCGCCATTCCGGTCGGCATGGGGCTGATGCTGCTGGCCGCCCTCTTCCGTCTTGGCCGTTTCGGTTCGCTGAAACCGGTTCTGATGGCGATCGGCCTCAGCGCCGTGCTTGTCGCGCTGTTCTGGATTGCTGGCCCGATCCTGAAGCCGCTCGGCAAGCTCAACCTCGTCATTTTCTTTGTCGGCATCGTCGCGGTGAATGTCTTCGCCGGGGTGCCGATCGCCTTCTCCTTTGCACTCGCCACCTTCGGTTATCTCGCCTGCACCACTTCGACCCCGCTGATCGTGATGGTCGGGCGCCTGGACGAAGGCATGAGCCATCTCATTCTGCTGGCGGTGCCGCTGTTCATCTTCCTGGGCGCGCTCATTGAGATGACCGGCATGGCCAAGGCCATGATCCAGTTCCTCGCCAGCCTGCTCGGCCATGTGCGCGGCGGCCTGTCCTATGTGCTGATCGGCGCGATGTATCTCGTCTCCGGCATTTCGGGCTCCAAGATCGCCGATATGGCGGCGATCGCCCCGGTGCTGTTCCCGGAAATGAAGAAGCGCGGCGCCAAGCCGGGTGACCTCGTCGCCCTGCTGTCGGCCACCGGTGCCCAGACCGAAACCATTCCGCCCTCGATCGTGCTGATCACCATCGGCTCGGTCACCGGTGTCTCCATCGCAGCCCTCTTCACCGGCGGCATGCTGCCGGCCCTGGTACTGGGCGTCGCCCTCTGCTTCGTCGTCTGGCGCCGCTATCGCCATGAAGACCTCAGCCACATCGTGCGCCAATCCAAGCACGAAATCGCCAAGCTGGCCCTGATCGCCCTGCCCGCGATCGCCCTGCCCTTCGTGATCCGCGCTGCCGTCGTCGAAGGCGTCGCCACCGCGACTGAAGTCTCGACGATTGGCGTGGCTTACTCGGTCCTGGCCGGTCTGCTGATCTATCGCCAGTTCGATTGGAAGCGCCTACCGGCCATGCTGGTCGAAACCGCCTCGCTGACCGGCGCGATCATCTTCATCGTCGGCTGCGCGACCGCCATGGCCTGGGGCCTCACCCAATCCGGCTTCTCGCAAGATCTGGCGCAGGCGATGGCGAATATTCCGGGCGGCTCCTGGGGCTTCCTCGCCATCTCCATTGTCGCCTTCGTGATCCTCGGCTCGGTGCTGGAAGGCATCCCGGCGATCGTGCTCTTCGGCCCGCTGCTCTTCCCGATCGCCAAGGCCGCCGGGGTGCATGAAGTGCATTACGCGATGGTCGTGATCTTCGCGATGGGCATCGGCCTCTTCGCCCCGCCCTTCGGGGTCGGCTACTACGGCGCCTGCGCGATTGCCAAGGTCAATCCGGACGAGGGTCTGAAATACATCTGGGGCTATGTCGCAGCCCTGCTGATCGGCCTCGTCGTGGTCGCGGCCGTGCCCTGGATCTCCACCGGCTTCCTTTCCTACTGATCCCTTTAATCAGAAAGCACCATCATGAGCCGTTTCTTTGGCCAGATCCGTCAGGCCGGCTATGTCGTCCCCGATATCGAAGCCGCGATGGACTATTGGAGCCGCGTGCTGGGCGTCGGCCCGTTCTTCTATAACCCCAAGGTTCCGATCAAGAACTACCAGTATAAGGGCGAAAGCTACGAGCCGCATAATTCGGTCGCGCTCGCCAATTCCGGCCCGTTGCAGATCGAACTGATCCAGTGCCGCAACGATGTGCCATCGATGTATCGCGACTTCACGCAGGCCGGCCACACGGGCCTGCAACATGTCGCCTATTGGACCGACACCTATGACGAAGACCTGGAGCGCCTGACCAAGCAGGGCTTCAAGTCCGTCATGAGCGGTGAAGTCGGCGAGAAGGGCCGGTTCGTCTATTTCGACACCCATTATCACCCCGGCACCGTGATCGAACTGTCGGAAGTCGCTGGCCCCAAGGGCGAGATGTTCCGCCTGATCCGCGAAGCCGCCGAAACCTGGGACGGCAAGGATCCGGTTCGCCCCTTCCCCGACCTGAGCAAGCTCTAAGCCATGGCCGGCGATCGTTTCGAGGCGACTTATCTGATCGAAACCCCGATCGATCCGGCCAAGGTGGCCGAGGTCATGGCGGGTGAACAATCCTGCGGCACCTTCACCCGCGTCGAAGGCGAAACCGACGAGCTGCGGGACCGTGCCCGGGCGATCGTGACCGAGGTGACGGAACTGGGCTCAGTCGATAGCCCGAGCCTGTCAAATGCACTGCTGGAGCGCAAAGGCACAAAAGGCCCCTGGCGTCAGGCCAAGATCGCGATTTCCTTCCCGGTCGATAATGTCGGCGCCAATCTTTCGACCCTCGCCTCGATCGTCGCCGGCAATCTCTTCGACCTCGGCGAGGTCACCGCCATGCGCCTCGATACCATCAGCCTGCCGGCCTCCTTCCGGAAGCGTTTCCCGCTGCCGACCCAGGGCATCGCCGGCACGCGCAAACTGACCGGGGTTGCCGGGCGACCGCTGATCGGATCGATCATCAAGCCGAACGTCGGCCTTAGCTCGGAAGAGACGGCCGCCCTGGTGACGCGCCTCTGCGAGGCCGGCCTCGATTTCATTAAGGACGATGAGATTTCGGCCGATCCGGTCCATGCACCGCTGGCGACACGTGTGCCGGCCGTGATGGACGCCGTGCGCCGCCATCAGGACAAAACCGGCAAACATGTCATGGTCGCCTTCAATATCACCGACGAGACGGACGCCATGCGGCGCCACGCCGATCTGGTGGCAAAAGAGGGCGGGTCTTGCGTGATGGCTAGCCTCAATTGGTGCGGCTTCTCGGCAATCGAGACCCTGCGCCGTTCGACCGATCTGGCCCTCCACGGCCATCGCAATGGCTACGGCGCCTTCTCGCGTCATCCGATGCTCGGCATCTCCTTCCAGGCCTATCAGACGCTCTGGCGTCTCGCCGGTGTCGACCATATGCATGTCCATGGCGTGCAGGGGAAATTCGCGCAAGCGGACGAAGAAGTCATCTCGTCTGCCAAGAATTGCATCACCCCGCTGTCTGAAGGGATCGACGATCGCGTGATGCCCGCCTTCTCGTCGGGTCAATGGGCCGGCACCGCGCAGGCGACTTGGGACGCCATCGGCCATACCGACCTGCTGTTCATGGCCGGTGGCGGTATCCTCGCCCATCCGATGGGGCCAGCAGCCGGTGTCGCCAGCATCCGTCAGGCCTGGGAAGCTGTCGCTTCGGGCCAAGCAGTGTCTGATGCCGCCAAGAGCCATCCGGAATTGGCCAAGGCGCTCGAATTCTTCGGCAAGGCGGCCGGCTGAGATGGTGCGCTACGGCTGGTACGGCGATGATTTCACCGGGGCGACCGACACGCTGGCGACCCTGTCCGAAGCCGGCCTGGGCGCCCTGCTGTTTCTGAAGATCCCGACACCGGGGCAATATGCGGCGGCGGGCCCGCTGGATGCCATGGGCATCGCCGGGGCCGCCCGCTCCATGGCACCCGACTCCATGGCGATGGAACTCGATGCTGTCGGCACCTTCTTTGCCGATAGCGGGGTCGAGGTCATGCATTACAAATGCTGCTCGACCTTCGATAGCGCCCCGCACGTGGGCAGCATCGGGGCCGCCGTAAAAGCCCTGAGGCCGCATTTCGCCAACCCCCTGGTGCCGATCCTGGGTGGCCAGCCGAACCTCGGCCGCTATTGCCTGTTCGGCACTCTCTTCGCGGCGGCCGGCAGTGGCGGCGCGATCCATCGTATCGACCGCCATCCCACCATGAGCGTGCATCCCGTGACGCCAATGGGCGAGGCCGATCTGCGCCTGCATCTAGCGGCCCAAGGCCTGACGCGGATCGCGCTGCTGGATTATCTTTCCTATGGCGCCCCTACGATCAGTGACGCCCTCAAGAATTGCCTTTCGGCACCGCTCGATGCCGTACTGATGGATGTCTCCCGCACCGAGGATCTCGGTATCATCGGCCCCCTCCTCTGGGATCAGGCACGCTCCGCCCCCATGCTCGCCGTCGGCCCCAGCAGCGTCGCCCAGGCGCTGTCCCGCAGCTGGCCCGGCGAAAAGGCCGACAGCACCGCGGCTTCGACTTGGGCCAAACGCATTGGCTCCGTCCTAGCCCTGGTCGGCAGCCTTTCCCCCATCACCCGCGCGCAGGTTGAGGCGACCAAGGATTATGAGCAGATCGCCATCGATCCCGTCCGCCTCATCGGCGACCTTGCCTATGCCGAGGATATCCGCCAGCAGGCAATCCTGCGGCTGGCGTCCTGCAACACCATGTTGGTGACGGAAAAGCCGCTGGATGCCCCGGAACAGGCGGGCAAGGTCGCGGTCGCGACCGGCCTGCTGCTGCGGGATATCCTCGCCGAAACCTCCGTCTCGCGTTTGATCGTCGCCGGCGGTGACACCTCCAGCCTCGCCGTCCGCTCGCTCGATATCTGGGGCCTCTCCTACCGCGCCCCCCTGGTCCCAGGCGCCCCGCTCTGCCAGGCCCATAGCGATGATCCGAAGCTGCAAGGGTTGGAGATCATCCTGAAGGGCGGGCAGATGGGGCCGGTCGATTTCTTCACCCAGGCTTTGCCTGCCTACGCATGAAGCAAATGATAATCATTTGCAATTAAGAGTCCGATAAGCTATTCCTCCCCGCGCAAATGGAGGAGAAAACCCATGGGCAAAGGCCTATCGATTGTCGAGCTAACCTTGGATGAGATGATGGCAGACCCCATCGTCCGCCTGACCATGCGCCGTGATAGTGTGTCGGAAACCGAAGTCCGCGCCCTCATCGGCACGATGGTCGCCAATCTCGACAGCCTGCCCGTCTATTCCTGCGGGCAGAGCGGACGCGGACGCTAGGCCCGCGCCTTCAGGCGTTTGTTGACCTTGCGGGCCAGAAGGTCCCCCAGCGTCTGGATGCCCTGCACCAGCCCAACCAGGATTACCACCACCACCAGCATCACTTCGGGCATGAAGCGCTGATAACCAAAGCGGATGCCGAGATCGCCAAGGCCGCCACCGCCGACCGTACCGGCCATGGCCGAATAGCCAATCAGGCTGACAAGGCTGATGGTCAGGGCCGCGACGATGCCCGGCATCGCTTCGGGCACGATCACCTTACGGATGATCTGGAGCGGCGTCGCCCCGACCGACAGCGCCGCTTCGATGAGGCCGGCATCCACTTCGCGCATCGCAGCTTCCGAAAGCCGCGCGATAAAGGGCGTGATCGCGACCGTCAGCGGCACGATGGCGGCATAAGTCCCGACCGAGGTCCCCGCCACGAGGCGCGTGAAGGGGATGATCGCGACCATCAGGATGATGAAGGGCGTCGAGCGGGTGATATTCACCACCACGCCCAAGGCCTTATTGAGGGTCGGCCGCTCTAGGATATGACCCTTGGTGGTCACCACCAGCAGGATGCCGAGCGGCAGGCCGAAGAGACTGCCAAGAATGGCCGCCACCCCGACCATGACGGCGGTCTGCCGCAGCGATTCAAGCAGCAGCGTGACGAGCATGGCGGACATGGCCTACGATCTCCCCGGTAAGGTTCAGCGATTGCAGATAGGCGAGGATCGGCTGCAGCACGGCGCCGCCGTTTTCGGCGACCACGGTCAAAACGCCCAGCGGCTTGCCTTGGATATAATCGATACGGCCATGCAGGATGTTCGGGCGGAAATTGAAGCGCTGGATCAATTCGGCGAGGATCGGATTATCCGCCGATTCGCCCTGGAAAATGATGCGCAGCACCGGATCAGTGCCCGCATCGGCTTGCGGCAGGATGCGCGATTGCAGCGCCGGCGGCAGATCATGAGCGGTCAGGTCCGAGAGGAACGTCCGCGCCACGGCCGAGCGCGGATTGGCGAAGAGATCGAAGGTCTCGCCCTCCTCGACAATCTGGCCATCGTCGATCACCGCCACATGGCTCGCGATATCGCGCAGCACCTGCATCTCATGGGTGATCAGCAGGATAGTCAGCGAAAGTTCGCGGTTGATGTCGCGCAGCAGTTCCAGGATCGACTGGGTGGTCTCGGGATCAAGCGCCGAGGTTGCTTCGTCGCACAGCAGCACCGACGGCTTGGAGGCCAGCGCCCGAGCGATGCCGACACGCTGTTTCTGCCCGCCCGAAAGCTGCGCCGGGTAAAGATCACGCTTATCGGAAAGCCCTACGAGATCCAGCAGCGGCGGAATGCGTTTGGCGATTTCCGCCTTGGAGACGCCGGCGACTTCCAGCGGCAACGCGACATTATCGGCGACCGTGCGGGACGACAGCACGTTGAAATGCTGGAACACCATGCCGACGTCGCGGCGGGCGGCGCGCAGATCGGCATCGGAGAGGTTCGTCACCTCCCGCCCACCGACCCGGATGCTGCCCGATGTCGGGCGTTCCAGCATATTGACGCAGCGCACCAGGGTGCTCTTGCCCGCTCCCGACCGGCCGATGATGCCATAGATGTCACCCCGGTCGACCGACAGCGAGATGCCTTTCAGCACCGGTGCCGGCGTGCCCGGAAAGCTCTTCACCAGATCTTCAATGACGATGGCGGGTTCGGAAGCGGACATAAGCTTACCCTTACCAGCCGGCGATGACGTTGCCCTGGAAGGTCTTCTCGACGAAGGCCTTCACTTCGGGCGACCGGTAAGCTTCCAGCAGGGTCTTGAGCCAGGGCTTATCGAGATTCTCTTTCTTCACCGCGATCAGGCAGAAATATTCCGACAGATCGCCTTCGCGCAGGATCGAGTCCTTGCTGGGGTTGAGGCCCGAAGCCAGCGCGAAATGGGTGGTGATGACGGAGAAATCGACATCTTCGAGCGAACGCGGCAGCTGAGCGGTTTCGAGTTCCTTGATCTCGAGCTTCTTCGGGTTCTCGACGATGTCGAACACCGTGGCGTTCCAGGTCACGCCCGGCTTCAGCTTCAGGAGCCCGCCGGCTTCCAGCAGCTTCAAGGCTCGGCCGCCGTTCGAGGGATCGCTCGGGATCGAGATCAGGGCGCCTTGCTTCAGATCGGCAACGGCCTTCACGCGCTTGGAATAGGCCGCCATCGGCAGCAGCACGGTGCGGCCGGCAGACACGAGACCGAGCTGACGGTCCTTGTTCTGGCCCTCCAGATAAGGCGTGTGCTGGAAGCCGTTGGCATCCAATTCACCTTCGTTGGTCGCCGAATTAATCAGGGCCCCATCGCTGAATTCGATGATCTGGACATCCAGGCCCTTGGCCTTGGCGATCGGCTTCAGAGCTTCGGCAATCTGGGCGTGCGGGCCGACGGTAACGCCGAGCTTGATGGTTTCGGCATGGGCGGTTGCCGCCAGGAAGACGGCGAAGGCAATGGCGGCCTTAAGGGTGTAGCGCATCGGTCGGTCCTATGGTGTTAGGGCAGGATCTTGCCGGGGTTAAGCAGGGAATAAGGATCGAAAGTGGTTTTGAGGGCGCGCATCGCGGCAACCGCCGGCGCGCCATGTTCGGCTTCGAGGTAGGCGCGTTTGCCAAGGCCGACACCATGTTCCCCAGTGGAGGTGCCACCGGCTTTCAAAGCGCGATGGACCATGCGGGAATTAAGCTCTGCCACCGCCGCTTCCTCGGCCGGATCCTCGGGATCGAGCATGAAGACGCAGTGGAAATTCCCATCGCCGACATGGCCGACGATGAAGCTGGGGATAGCCGTCGTATCGAGATCGCGGCGGGTTTCCAGCAGCACCTCGGGCAAGGCGCTGATCGGCACGCAGACATCGCCCGGCCAGGAGCGCGACCCTGGCCGTTCGGACTTGGCCCAGCCGAGCGCCAAACGACGGGCATCCCACAGCTTCTCCCGCACGTCAGCATCCTCGGCCCAGCGGAACTGCAGGGCGCCGTGATCGTCCGTGATTTCGCGCACGAGGCCGGAGGTTTCGGCAATGGCAGCCGGGCTGCCCTGGAATTCGAAGAATAGCGTCGGATTGACCGGCAGACCGAGGTTGGTATGGCGGCCGATGACGGCAACCAACGGCTCGTCCAGCAGCTCGACGCGCCCGATCGGCAAGCCCATCTGCAAGGTCGCAACTACGCTGCCGACTGCGGCTTCGAGGCTGGGGAAGCTCGCAACCACGACAGCCGTGCTTTCCGGGATCGGATGCAGCCGCAGAGTCACTTCGGTAATGATGCCGAGCGTGCCTTCGGAGCCGACGAACAGCCGCGTCAGATCATACCCGGCCGAGGATTTGCGGGCCCGCCCACCGGTCTTGATGATCTCGCCATCGGCCAGCACCACGGTAAGGCCCATGACATTCTCGCGCATGGTGCCAAAGCGCACGGCATTGGTGCCGCTGGCGCGGGTCGCGCTCATGCCGCCGATGCTGGCATCCGCCCCCGGATCAACCGGGAAGAACAGGCCGGTGTCACGCAGATGGGCATTCAGCGCCCGGCGCCGCACGCCCGCCTGGACCGTCGCATCCATATCGGCGGCATTGACGGCTAAGACGGCATCCATGCGGGAGAGATCGATCGACACCCCGCCATGGATCGCCTGCACCGCGCCCTCAAGCCCACTGCCGGCGCCAAAGGGGATCATCGGCACGCGGTGGGCGTGGCAGATACGGGCAACGGCGGAGACTTCCTCAGTCGAGGCCGGAAAGGCCACGGCATCGGGGACAGCCGCCGCATGATGGGATTCGTCGCGGGCATGGTGATCGCGCACCGCCTGCGCCGTCGAAAACCGCTCGCCCAGAAGGGCGCGCAGCTCGTCAAACGCCGTGGTTTGAAGCGCGACGCTCACGATGCCAGCCGCCAATGATCGCCGGCCTTCCAGGCGGTAAGGCGCGCGAGGGCCGTCTCCAGGGTCTCCTGCTTCTTGGCAAAGCAGAAGCGGATCAGGCGCTTCATATCGCGCCCGGCATAGAAGGTACTGACCGGGACAGCGGCGACACCGGCTTCCTTCACCAACTGGCGGCAGAAATTGAAGTCATCCTCGACGCCCTCGCCGGCGATATCGACATTGAGGAAATAGGTGGAAGGCGCATCGAGCACCTGATAGCCGGCCTGTTTGAGGCCCGCGGCGAGGAAATCGCGGCGCTGTTGCAGGGTCTGGCGCAGCTCGTCGAAATAGCGCGTCGGCAAGCGCAGGCCGACCGCGACCGCGGTCTGCAAGGCGGGCGGCGTCGTGAAGGTGATGTACTGATGGGCGCGGGCGATCGGGGCCAGCAGGGCCGCCGGCGCGGTGATATAGCCGACCTTCCAACCGGTGACCGAGAAGGCCTTGCCGGCTGACCCGATCCGCACCACCCGATCACGGGCTTCGGGCAGGGCGGCGAGCGAGAGATGCGCCTTACCGTCGAAGGTCAGATGCTCATAGACCTCGTCGCAGATCGCGACCAGATCATGTTTGTTCATCAGCTCGGCCAGGAACGTCAGCTCCTCGCGGGTGAAGAGCTTGCCCGAGGGGTTCATCGGGTTATTGAGGATCAGCGCCTTGGTGCGCGGCGTGATGGCCGCCAGCAGCTTCTCGCGCGGCAACTCCCAATGAGGCGGCTCCAGACGCACCGGCACCGGGATCGCCCCTGCCCGCTTGATCAGCGTGTTGTAGCAATCATAGGCCGGCTGAAAGACGATGATCTCGTCGCCAGGATTGAGCAGCCCGAAGAAACTATCGGCCAGCGCCTCGGTCGCGCCCGAGGTGATCAGCACCTCACTTTCCCAATCGGCTTTCAGTCCAAAGAAACGTTCGGCATTCTCCGCCACCGCCTGCCGCAAGGTTGGCAGGCCCATCATCGGCGGGTATTGGTGCGGGCCATCGCGCAGGGCCTGGACCGCTGCTTCGATCACTTCGGCAGGCTCCAGCGCTTCCGGGAAACCCTGCCCCAGATTGATGGCGCCCAACTGATTGGACAGGCGCGACATTTCCTCGAAGATCGAGGTGCCGATTTCGGCAAAAACCTGGTTAGGCATAGGTGCCTCCCACGCCACGCACCACTTTGTAGCGCTCGATCAGATCTTGGTGATGGGCCTCGGCCACATCGGGGTGCGAGCGCAGACGGCCTTTGAGGCGATTGAGCCCGACCTGATGGAACAAGGGATTGCTCGGATCCTGGTCGATCCCGCCGGCTTCGGCCGCGAGGTCGGGCCGCAGTTTTAAGACCGGCACAGTGGAATCGAGCCGCGCGCCCAGGAAATAGGCGATCGACAGACGGTCGGTGCCAGCGGGCGGCGCCACCACCCGGTGCATGGTCGCCTTGAGATAGCCGTTGGTGGCCATCTCCAACAGCTCGCCGATATTGACGACAAAGGTGCCGGGGATCGGGGTGGCATCGATCCAGCCGTCGGGCCCTTCGACCTGCAAGCCGCCCCGTTCATGCTGCAGCACGAAGGTCAGCAGACCACCGTCCTTATGGGCGCCGACCCCCTGTTCCGTTTCCGCCACATCGCGGCCGGGATAGCGGATGACTTTTACCAGCGCATCCGGCGCACCCTGATAGATCGGTTCGAAGAAATCAGGCGCCGCCCCTAAGGCCTCGGAGAAGAGGGTCAGCAGGCGGATGGTGATGGCTGTCAATTCGGCCTGAAGGCGCAGCAACGGCTCCTTCAATTCCGGTAAAGCGGCCGGCCATTGGTTCGGCCCCTGGAGGCGCAGCCAGGGCTGATCGATGGCTTCCGGGAGGGCCTGACGTTCGGCCGCGACGTCGATCTGTTCGCGCCAATCGGCCTGGCCCTTGGTCCGCTCCCACCCTACCCGCGTGTAACCCCGGAAATGCGGGGATTTCACCATCTCGATCGAGAGTTTCTCTTCGACCGGAAGATCGAAGAAGCGCCGCCCGAGGCCGAAGAGCCCATTGATGAGCTCCGCGTCGACACCGTGATCCTTCAGGTAGAAGAAACCGATATTGCGCGCCGCAGACCGTAGTTCCCGCAGAAAACCAGCCCGTTCCGCCGGTCCTGCATCTGCACGCGCCAGAGACAGGATAGGAAGACCAGCAGGCGAATTCTCAAACGGCATCGGGCTCTCCATATTTACGCAAATAATCTGACAATCAGAAAATTCACATAAAACGAATAACAGCCAGGGATTTCACATTCAACAAAAAGTGATATAAAAATAACTATATATACGCTATTAAACTGTATATTTAGTTCCCACTCACCCACCTTCAATGCCTTCAAAAATTAATGATTGTGGTCCCTTGATGGCGAATGGGGCCGCGCTTAAGTGACACCTGGAATCGAAACAAATTTTGTTACGGTTCCAGTGATCCTATTGTCCCCAGAGGCTTCCGATGAGAAAACTACTTCTGTCTTCCGCCGCGCTCGCGCTGATCTCCGGCGGCGCCTTCGCGCAGCAGGTGACCACGTCATCGCCCTTTACCGTGACCCTCGGCGGCTCGGTTCGCGCCGACTTCGCGTTCTTCGATGAAGATATTTCCAATGTGAACCGCGAACAGCGCACCGACACCCGTCTGTTCCTGAAGGCGGAAGCCCAGTCCGACAATGGCCTGACCTACGGCTTCTCCAGTCGCCTGCGTACCGCGTCCAGCGGCAGCGCCAACAGCATGATCATGGACTATAAGTACGTCTATGCTAAGGGCAGCTGGGGGACCGTGAACCTCGGCGATTATCAGGGCGCCTCGACCCAGCTCGAAGTCGTCGCCCCGGTCGTCGGTATCGGTCAGGTCGACTATGCCGCCTTCACCAATGCCGGCGCGGCTGGCCTCTTCTGGGCAACCGAAGATACGCCCGACACCAAGATCACCTATCTGACCCCGAACTTCGCGGGCTTCCAGGCCGGCATCTCCTATACGCCGGAAAAGGATGATTCGGGTCGTAGCATTCGCAAGACCGGCACCCGGTATCACGACGTCACAGAAGCAGCTGCCAAATACAGCAACACCTTCGGCGCTGTTGGCGTTACCGTCGGTGGCGGTTATGAAATCGGCGCCGAAAGCCGTCTTCCCGCCGACGCCGCCCTTGGCGACTATCAGATCTGGTATCTCGGCGCCAAGGTTGCCTATGCCGGTTTCACCTTCGGCGGCAACTATTACGACAATGGTGAAAGTTACCTCAGCCCGGGTGACGATCAGGACGGTTGGGCCGTTGGTCTGACCTACGCGACCGGTCCGTTCGGCGTTGGCGCCAGTTATGCCCGTGCGAACACCAAGACCGGCGGCGTCAAGTTCGAAGACCAGATCTGGGGCGTCGGTGGCGCCTATCGTCTGGCTCCGGGCCTATCGCTGCAGAGCGATCTGAACTATGTCGATGCCGAATCCGACACCAGCTCTGCTGCTGGCCTTCAGGATAACAAGGCCTGGCAGCTGGTTCTGCGTACCCGCGTCGACTTCTAATAGCTCTCTACCCCAAGTATCCGCTCAAACTTGCCGCCCCCTCGAAAGAGGGGGCGGCTTTTTCTTTCCGGCTCAAGCGCTACCGATTTTCTGCAAGAAGTGATCGACGTCGGAGCGCAGGGTGGCGGCCTGGCCTCCCAGCTCGTCTGCCGCGACCAGCACCCGGCTGGACGCAGCCCCCGTCTCATTGACAGCCCCCTTCACATCGATGATGCCACGCGATACCTCGCCCGTGCCCAAGGACGCCTCCTGCACATTGCGGGCGATCTCTCGGGTGGCGGCTTCCTGCTGTTCCATCGCGGCCGCGATCGAAGAGGAAATCGCATTCATGCTGTTGATCGTATCGACGACCCGCGCGATCGTCGCGACCACGGCATTGACCGCAACCTGCATTGCCTCGACTTCCGAGGAGATATCTTCTGTCGCCTGCGCCGTCTGGCTGGCGAGGTTCTTGACCTCGGACGCCACCACGGCAAAACCGCGCCCAGCCTCCCCTGCCCGCGCCGCTTCGATCGTGGCATTAAGAGCCAGCAGATTGGTCTGATTGGCGATATCGCTAATCAGATGAACGACCCGGCCGATCTTCTGGGCGGCTTCCGCCAATCCCTCGACCGTCTTGTGGCTTTCCTCAGCTTCTTCGACCGCTTTGACAGCGACATTGCTCGATTTGGTGATCTGGCCCGCGATCTCCCGGATCGAGGAAGACAATTCCTCGGTTGCCGACGCCACCGTCTGCACATTGGCCGAGGCCTCTTCGGCCGCCGCCGCGACCGACCCCGCCTGGTTATTGGCGATATCGGCATTGGTGGACATACCGTTGGCGGTCTTGCGCATCTCGGCAACCGCCGCATTCAGAACGCCGAGGGCGACACGGATCGAATTATCGAAACTCGCGATCTCTTCGGCCACCAGGGCGTGGCGCTGCGCGTGCTGTTGCTGGGCCTCGCGTTCGGCCTCGGCCAGCCGGTCGCTCTCGATCATGCTGGCTTTGAACACCTCGAGCGAGGTGACCATCGCCCCGATTTCATGGCGACTGCCAAGGCCGGCGACATCGACCGCCATATTATGGGCCGCCAGCTGCTTCATAGCATTGGCAATCTTGACGATCGGCCGCGAGATCGACCGACCGATCACATAGGCCAGTCCGCTGCCCAGGATCACGACCACGCCGGTGCCAGCCAGCAGCAACATATCCATCAGCGCAAGGGAAGTACGTGTTTGGGCACCGATAGTATCGGCGGTTTGCACCACGGTTTGCCGGATCGCGATCAACAGATCGGAGATGGCCTGCATCTTCTGCGGCAGATCCGTGCTCGCGAGGCGCCCGAGCATTTCACCCAATTGCACCGTGCGTTGGTAGGAGGTTTGGAAATCGGCTGCCGATCGCTGGATCTTCTGAACCAACGAGGTTTCAGGACTATCGCCCAGCGAGGTCACCAGGAAAGCCAGGCGGCCGCTCATATTGGTAAAGGCCTGATCTGTGGCTTTCAGCTGCTCGGGCTGGTTTTTGAAGATCGCTTCCCCCACCAGCAAACGGACCGTCGTGAACAGCTCCAGCGCTTTCGAGGCCACCGGCACCAGATCGGTGTGTTCGGAATTCTCGATCTTCGAGGCCAGGAACTGGATATCGAGCCGAAGTTTGTCACCAACCGGCCCAACCTTGGTCGCTATCAGGGTCAGCTGTTCCTTTTTCGCCTCAACGATCAGCCGCCAGGTCTTGGTATAATCCGCCAGCGTCTCGGCGGCTTTTTGCAATTGAGCGCGCCCCTCCTCGCTGGAAGAGACGGTACGTGCCTGATCGATCAGCCCCTGCAATTGGGTGATCAAAGCCTCGGCGGAGTCCAAGGCGCTTTGGTTTTCGGTAAAAACATAAACATTCACGGTTCGCGTCAAATCCAGGAAGGCGATCTCGATCGCCCGGCTGGCTTCGACTTCGACGGCGCTTGATTGCTGGGTCTCGAAAGCAGCCCGAAGGTCCTGAAAGGCAAAGCGCACAAAGGACATCGAGACGACCAAAATCAAAATGACTGAGCAAAAACCCATCATAATTTTTGTGCCGATGGATTTATTAAGCAAATTTGACAGCATCTGCGTCACCAACTTAAAAACGGTGTTTCCCGTCGCGATGTCCGCCATTTTCCTCTAAAAAAACACCCGGATCGCTGCGTCATAGAGCGATCATTAAGCAAAGGCTGTCCAATAGGATTTTATATACATTATATATACATTTGTATAACGGCCGACAGGCAGGTTGCAGTGCACCTAAAGACTAGGCATCCCACCAAAAGACAGGCCAGATGCTTGCTAATCCGACGGCAACTGAATGCTGGTCGCCCAGATGCCCCGGCCGAATTTGCGGGCAAGATCTTCCAGGCGGATATATTCCATCCCCTCACGGCGGTCGGCCATGGCCCAGCCCTGCTCGACCATCCAGGCATTCAGATCGATCCCGGCAACTGTACAGATCACGCCCTGCTCCTGGCCTTTGGATTGGCAGAGGACGGTGGAGTCGCCGATACGATCGGCTAACATACGGCCACTCGGCCCCTCCGCCGGCGCATCGATCCCATACAGATGCAGGCGTTGTCCGCCGATCTGCAGGGTATCACCTGTCAGAATAACAGCCGCCCCCTCGATCGGCACTTGCGCCTGGGCGATCAAGGGAAGACTTCCAGCAAAGAGCAGCAGCAGCAGCAGCAGCAGCAGCAGCAGCAGCAGCAGCAAACGAAGCAACAAGGACCTAAACCTATGCAAGCGGATATGGGGTCAGCATATCCGCTTGTAGGACAACAATCTCTTAAGTTGTGTATCCCGGTTAAAATTCCATATTCAACCCTAACCGCAAAGTGCGGCCAGGGGACGGCATCGAGCCTTCGAGGGCGTCGATGTAATATTGGTTGGTCAGATTATCGACGTTCAGCGTGAAGGTCGCATTCTCGCTGATTTTATAGCTCGCGAAGAGATCATAGACCGTATAGGGCAGCCAATAGCCGGTGCGCATCCGTTCGGCCTGGGTAATCTCGGTCAGGCGATCGCCGGCACGGGTGACACGGCCGCCGAGGGTTAGATCACCATCGAACTGGCGGATACCGGCCGTCATGCTGGCGGCGAACTTCGGCGGCATATGATTGAGGGCATAATCGCTGCCCGTAGTGGCGGGTGCGCAGCCGGTACCGCGCCGGCAGAATTCGAAATGCTGATAGGAGGTCAGTGAACCTTCAGCAAAGAAAGTCCCCGCGTCATAGGAGCCCGAGACCTCGAACCCCATGAACTGGGCGCTTTCCAGATTCTCGGTGGTGAAGACCGCGCCGCCCGGAACCGGCGGAGCCGTGACGCGCGAGATATAATCTTCATAATTATTCTCGAAGAAAGCTACCTTCAGGCGGACCTTATCGTCCTTGAGGAACAGGTCATCCTTCTTGATATTGACGCCATATTCCCAATTCTTCGCAACTTCGGCTTTGAGGTTAGGATTGGGCTTTAGCAGAGAATCGCTGCCAATCGTTTCACGCAGGCTGGGCGGGCGCACACCTTCGGCATAGGTCACGAACAGCTGAATACCCTCAAACGGCGTGACCGTGATACCAGCGGACGGATTGAGACGACCGCCGCTTTTATCGGCATAGCTGCCGACAACGGTGGCGGGGACCGGGCTCTTTTCCTCAAGCTTATAATAATCGTAGCGCAGGCCGGCAGTGAGCTTCAGCCAGCTCGTGGCATCCCAGCCACCGGTCGAAAAAACACTACCGATCCCGCGATCGCCCACCATTGGCATCATCACGACGCCGGCATCATGGGTATAAAGCCGGCTGAGGTAAGGCTGACCGCGTGCCATCTCCAACGAATAGGAGGTGCCATAGCCGAGTGTGAGATCACCATGGCCGGTATCGATCACGCTGGTGTTGTTGATATCGCCGCCGGCCGTGACGGTTTCCGAGAAACGCGGATCATCGGCGGGGATCCAGCCGAACATCGGGAAATAGAGCGCCGGGCCGACGGATCGGGTGGTAGCGGTAACGTCACTGACCCAGAGATTGGCCCGCAGATCGATCAATTTATCGTCCGGGTTCCAGCGATACCGCGTCGAATAGGTATTCACGACGGTTTCGGACAGCTTCACCTGGCGGAAGGCATTGTCCTGGGTGCTCAGAACCGATTGGATCGCCTCGCCGAATTTGCTCTCGAATCGGTTATAGCCGATCTCCAGCGCATGCTCGTCATACTCACCCCAGCGCAACGTCCCCTTGGTGAGGAAAGACGAAGAATCTTGCGAGGAGTTGAAGACCTCCTCCCCCGGTTTGGTGAAGGAGAGCGGCCAATTGATGCCGCCCAGTTGATAGTGCGTGTCGCCATGTTTACCGGCGAGATAATTGCCTGAAACCCGGCGGGTGGCGGCAAACAGCAGATCGAAATTCTCCTGCTTGGTCGCCAGGGCGACGCTGCCGCGATAATTCTCCAGATCCTCAAGGTCCGAGGCGCCCGTCCGCTGTTCGAAGGTCAGCGGCCCTGGCTGGGAAATCGCATTGTCATGCAGGCCAAGCCGCAGGCGGAAACCATATTCCTCGCCTTCCTTCACGATATCATCGGCGCTCAGTGTGCGGACAGATACGACACCGCCGGTGACGCCGGCGCCCTCTGCCCCGCCGCTCGGACCCTTTTCGATATCCACGCCGCCGATCAGGTCGGGATCGAGATACACACGGTCGTCGACACCATAATAGCCGCGCCAGGTGCTGGTCGATTGCTGGGTCCCGTCGATCGCGACCTTGACGCGGTTCTGGCCCTGCATGCCGCGGATATTGACGTCCATCGAGGCGCCATTGCGATTGGAAGCTGAAATCACGCCCGGGGTCGCCTTAAAGATATCGCCCGAGGAGGTGACCGGGAACCGCTCGATCTGTTCGCGCGAGATATGGCTGCCGGACCCTGCGGTTTCGAAAGGTTTATCGGCCGGCTCGTCGCGGCGGCGCCCCTCGATGACCAGCGGCTGCAGAAGGACACCGCCGCCGGTGGGCTGCGGGATCAGCATGATCGACTTCGCACCGGTGAACCGATAGGTCAGACCCGATCCGCTGAGGAGGCGTGCCAGCCCCTGTTCGATCGTGAAACTGCCGGTCAGATCGGCAGTCTGCTTCTGCGGCAGATCCTGGGTATTATAGGCAAAGGAAATCCCGGTCTGATCCGCAAACCGGTCGAGCGCACTGCCTAGTGCCTGCTGGGGAATTGCAAAAACGAACGCCTGCTGGGCCTGCGCCAGTTCGGCGCCTTCGGCCTGCGCTCCAGTTCCTGGCGTCAGAATGCCAATCATCGTTGCCGCCATCAAGGCGGTCGGGATCGCGGTTCCCCATTTACGGCCGGCAGCCCCTTGCGCTCTTCTGCGCGCGTCTTCATAGCCGGACATGATCCCTCGTCTCCTGTCTATTCATTCCGGTAAATCAGAGAATGCGGCGCATTCTCATCTTGCCGTCATGGATAGACCGAGTGAGCCCGGCACAACCGGTGCCCCTTTTTGCATATTTTTGAAAAAATCAGCGCAGGACGGTCAGATAGTCCGTCACCCGCATGACCGACAGGCCTTGCGTCGCCGCCAAAGTGTCGATGCCAGCCGCCGTATCCTTCATGGAAATCCGCGCGGTCACGGGCTGCAGCTTCTTGTCGCCCGCCATCAGGATGATCTTGCCGGGATGATAGCGACCAACCTCTGCCAGAGCATCGGTCAGGGACTGATTCCGGATCACGATCTGCCCGCGTTGCCAGGCACTGGCATCGGCAGGATCGAGCCCCAGCACATCAGAAGGCGCCTCGCCCGATCGATAGGTAACGCTCTGCCCAATCGTGACAAGTGTTCCCGCCGCCCGATCCTGGGACGCCGGCGCAACCCGCACCACTCCTTCGGTGACAGCGACGCGCGCGACCTCCCCCACCGTCTTGACGGCAAAGGCGGTCCCGACGGCAGTCACGCGGCCGCCCAAGGCTAAGACATCAAAGGGGCGCGCCGGATTTTTCTGCACCTCGAACAGGGCTTCGCCCCGAAGCAGACGCACTTGCCGGACGGCATCGGAATAATCGATGGCGACGGCGCTGTCGGTATTGAGATAGACCCGCGATCCATCGGACAGCGTCACCGTCTGCTGCTGGCCCGTGCCCGTCGCATAATCGGATTGGAGGCGCTGGACCAATCCGGTCGTGCCGGTGAAGAGCAGCAGCAGGCTCGCCGCGATCAGACCGCCGACAACAAACCCGCCTCGGCCCAACAAGCTCCAGCTTCGGCGGCGGCGCGGCTGGCCGAAATCGGGCCGCACGATTGTATCAACCACCGGAACTTCCGCGCCCTTCGGACGCAAGGCCTCAAGATCGCCCCACAGGGTCGCGATCTCGCGATAGACCGCCAGATGGCGCGGATCTTCATCGCACCAAGCCGTGAAGGCCTGGAGATCGACCTCGTCGGGATTGCCCGAGGTCAGCCGCAGGAACCAGTCCTGGGCTTCGTCATCAATCCTCGTATCCATTTGCGCGGTCGAACGGGTCATCTCTTCACACGACAAGGAGGCCACGGGGAGCAGCAAAGCATTGTTGGCGTGCCATGATCAATCCCCACAACCATAAAGACGCTCATCGTCCGAATAATACACGGGCTCTGAACCGATGGCGCGGAATTGCCGCCGGGCTTGCAGCAGCTTATCCATCACCATTTTGAGGTCCTTATAGACCGTTGTGACGCCCAGGCCGAGGCGCGTCGCAATCTCCGCCTGGGATTTGCCTTCGAAACGATTGAGGTGAAAGACCTGACGGCTGCGTTCAGGCAGGTCGGCCAGGATCTTCTCGATGAATTGCAATTCGGCCTGCGCCATCATGTAGCGTTCGGGCGTCAATTCATCCTGCTGGCGCCACACGAGCCCATCGACCTCGGCCAGGATTTCCTGCCGGCGCGCCTCGACCCGCTGATGATCGGTCGCGAGATTGGCGGCCATGCTGAAGAGGTAGGATTTCCGGTCCCGGATCTCGGCATGATCCTCGACCGCCAGCAATTTCAGATAGAGATCTTGAACGATATCCGCCGCCAGACTGACACTTCTCAGGCGCTTGGCGAGAAAGCGGCGCAGGTCCGCTTCATACTCGCGATACGCCTTTATGAGCGTCGATTCGGTCATCCGGAACGGGTCTCGCGGTTGCAGGGGCGCCAAGGGAAGCACGGCATCCATACCGCAAGAAAATTATCATTACATTAAAAATGATAATCATTCTCATTCAATTTTAGAAAATTGCCCCTCCTGATAGAGGGGCACTCTCAGGCCCGAAGCGCGCTGGTCGGCGATTGACGGTAGGCTAGCACTGCCGGCAGCAGAGCGATCACACCGCTGGTTGCCAGAAGCATCAGCAGACTAACCGCATCCCCGGCCGCAAAGGCAATGGGAAGCGGCACGCCATTGGTCTTTGTGAAGAGATCGGCGGTCAGTCGCGCGGCGCCATAGCCGATGCCGAACCCCGCCAGCAGCCCGGCGCCGATCATCACGAAGATCTCCAGCCAGACGATGGCGAAAATTACCGGCCGCGGTGCCCCGAAAGCGCGCAAGGCCCCGATCTGGCGGCGACGCTGCACGACATGCACCATCACAACCAGCAGGATCGCGGCAGCGACCAGCCCCTGCGCCCCGATCGCAACCCCGCTTAAGACCAGTTTGGCATCGCCGAGCGTGCGATAGAGCCGGGTCAAGACTTCGGCCGGGAAAACCGCCAGCGTCCCCTCCCCGCGATATTCCTGGCGCAGCTTATAGGCATCGGCGATGGCGCGCGGCTTCACCAGAATGGCGGGCAGGCCCGGCGCGCCGGGGCGTGTCACCGCATCGGGCTGGATCGGGGCGTCGATATCGACTTCCACCTCGCCATGGGGCTGGCCGTCCTTATGACCAAGCGCATGGCCATGGGCGTGATTATGCTCCTCGCCCTCTTCGGCTTCCTCCATCTCATGGATCTTCCAGACGGTTTCGATCGGCACCAGGACCGCCCGATCCCAGGGGGTGCCGGTTTTGCCCAGGCGCCCGCTGATGCGATAGACCATGCGGTCATGCACATGACCCGCCCCTTGGGCGGCGGCATGCACGGGATAGAAAGTCGCGCCGATCGCCATCGGCACATCGGCACCGACGACAGCCTCGCCTAGCTTGGCGAATGTCTGGCCGTCCTTGACGCCGCCGAAGCCATCCAGCAGCGCCTGGGTCGTCCCGATAATCGGCTGGCCATCGATCTGATCGCCAAAGCCGATGGGCGCCGCCCAGGCGACGCGCGGGTCCTTGATCAGCCCGGCCAGCACCGATCCCGGCACCAGCGGCAAAGGTTCGGTCTGCAGAAAAACGGAGGAAAGAACGAGCTGGGTTTCGCTGCCCGGCGCACCGATCACGAGATCAAAGACCGCAGCCGCCCGCGCGCTGCCCAGGCGCAGTCCGCGTTCCTGCAAGGTGACAGTGACACCCAGTGCGGTTGCGAGCGCGATGATCAAAGTGACGGCAATAGCACCGATCCAATGGCGGCGCAGGTCGGCCAGGATAAAGCGGATCATGCAGCCGCCCTCCCCGCCGGAGCCAATTGGCCAGCTTCCAGATGCAGATGCCGGTCAAGCCGGTCGGTCAGACGGGGATCATGGGAGGCAACGATCAGGGTCGCGCCCGTCTCAGCCGCTAGGTCCAGCAGCAGGTCGGCCACTGCCGCCCCCGCCTCGCGGTCCAGGCTGGCGGTTGGCTCGTCGGCGACCAGAATTTTCGGTCGGGCCAGCAGGGCGCGCGCCACCGCCACGCGCTGCATCTGACCACGGGAGAGCGTTTCCACCGATTGATCCGGACGTGGAATGCCGACACGCTTCAGCAGACGCAAGCCTTCAGACTTGAAAGCCGCCGGCAGCCGCCAATGCGACAGACGCTGGGGCAGCAGGACATTTTCCAGCGCCGACAGGCCGGGGAAAAGATGGAAGTCCTGCATTACAAGGCCGACGTTTTCCGCCCGCCAGCGATCCCGCGCGCCTTCGGACAGGCTGGCGAGATCAATACCGCCCCAGACAACCGATCCCTGGCGGATCCGCTCCAGGCCGGTCAGGATATTGATCAGCGTGCTTTTGCCCGCACCCGACGGGCCGGTGACCGCCACCCGCGCGCCGGCGGGCAAATCCAGGGTCGGGACGGCAAGCGCCGGAGTATCGAGGCCGGGGAACCGAACATCGAGATCACGCACCGCAAGCAGGGACATTGATCAGGCGACCCCGTATTCTGCGCCGACGATTCGCAGCAGACTGACAAAACCCGTATTGGGATCGGTCCAGGAGCCGACCTCCAGCTTGCCCTTCAGCTCGATCTGGCGATTGGCCTGCTCGAAGGTCTGCGCCTTGTCGAGATAGACCACCACGATATCGGCCGGCCAATCGGCATCCGACGAGCAGAAGGGGCAAAGCGCCATCGGAATAGCCGTCAGGACAAAAAAATCGGCCTCGGCCTTGATGGGCGGGGCCATGAAGCCCTTCATCGCCACCGGCTTGCCAGCCAGTTGCTTCACCTTGTCCGAGAAGGACATGCCCAGCACGCCGATCTTGCCATAGAGCTCTTCGAAGCTGATAGGCGCTGCCTTGGCCTGCGCGGTGCGGCTAGCCAATCCGAGGGCGAGGCTTGCGCCGGTGACGGCCAGCATCTGTCGGCGGGAAAAACGGTTCGTCTTCATAGAATGACCTATCAAGAGAGAACGGCCCCGGAAGTCTAATCCGGGGCCGTTCGTCATACCAGACGCAGTATCGACTACTTCTTGGCCGTGGTCTTGGCACCGGCCGGAGCCAGGGCGAAGGCATCGACCAGGACGCGGTAGACGTCGCTCTGTTCCATGTAACCACGGAAGCCGGCAGCACCCGGACCGGTCGCCTGCAGAACGATGTCGTCAACCGCATGGACAGCGGTATCAGCCGACTTCGGCAGGTTGCCCTGGCGGAAAACGGCGCCCGGGACGTTCTTGTAGGCTTCGTTCGCGACGTACTGCTTCTTCTCGTTCTGCACGGCCGGTTCGAACGGGCCTTCCATCTTCGGACGGAAGGTTTCGTAATAATCCGGGAAGTTCGAGGAGAAGGTAGCGAGGCGCTTGCTGACGTTCACGTCATCGGGATAGCCGTCGCCGTTCTTGTCTTCATAGTTCGGGAAGCCGGCGTCGTTGTAGGTGCCAACCTTTTCGCGCATTTCATCGCCCGGCTTATTGTCATCGACGGTGCCGATGATCGAGATGCCGTGGGTATGGTCGCCGGTGACGACGATCAGCGTATCCGGGTTGGCCTTCTGGAACTTGACGGCCTCGGCGATCGCCTTGTCGAACTCGATGGTTTCGATGAAGGCACGGTCCCAGTCCATCGGATGCGACATCTTGTCGATCGAGGAACCTTCAACCATCAGGAAGAAGCCTTCCGGGTTCTTCGCGAGCTTGTTGAGGGCGACCTGGGTCATCTGGACGAGGCCCGGCTGGTTCGGGAACTTCGACACGGTGCCCTTCTTCAGGAAATCACGGTCGAGGGTCGTGTCCATGTTGCCCGGATGGAAGGTGCCGAAGACCTTGTTCAGGCTGGAAGCATTGGCGGCATCCAGTTCGGTCCGGTCGGTCGCGACGGCATAGCCGGCGTCCTTGAAGGCCTTCACGATGTCGGTTTCGTTCTTGCGCTTCGAACCCGGAGTGCTCTTCGGGATGAAGTAAGCCGAACCGCCACCCAGAACGACTTCCGGCTTCAGGGCCAGCATCATTTCGGCGATTTCGGATTTGTCGGCACGCAGGCGGGTATGGGCAACCACGGCAGCCGGGGTCGCGTCCTGCAGTTCGGCCGGGGCAACGATACCGATCGACTTCTTGGTGGTGCGGCGCAGGGCCTCAGCAATGGTTTCGACCTTCGGGTCGTCCAGGCTGTTCTTGGTACGGTCGGCATAGACGCCGAGCGCATTCACGGCGGTCTTGTGACCAGTCATATAGGCCGACATGGTGTTGGCACTATCGGTCGCGACGGCGTTGGTGGCCGAGGTGCCGATGAAGGCAACCGGCGGAATATCGTCCATTGCGAGGCGGCCGTTCGCCTTGCCTTCGCTCATGCCCTTGGACATCAGGCGGGCACCGGTGCGATGCGCAATCGAGAGACCATCGCCCAGGAAGAAGATGATGTTCTTAGCTTTGGCCTTGGCCGCGGTGGCATAGACGTCATAGGTGACGGTCTTGGTTTCGCTGCCGGCGGTCGCGACGACCTTGTAGCTGCCAGCCTGCTTGAAGGCACCCTGACGGATGAGAACGGCCGAGGCGTCGACGCCCTCTTCCTTCTCGACGAACTGCAGAGCCTTACCCAGAACCGTCTCGGCGGGCTGGCCGTTGATGGTCAGCTTCACGTCTTCGCGCTTCACGACGCCGTCGAATTCGACCTTCAGGTCGAACGGCGAGCCGATCATGATGGTGGCGCGGTCAAGCGGCAGGACCGTGGTGGCAGCCTGCGCCGAGAGGGCGCCAATCGCGGCCGAGGCCAGGATCGCGGCGGTAAGGGTCTTATTCAGCATGCGCATTTCCAGGAATTCTCCAAGGAGCAAAGTGCGCAGAGGCTAAGCTTTTAAGATGACAGTCCCGAGACGGTAATATGTAGGTCTTGTGGCCGCCATTTTTATATCAGGCAGGGTTCAGTATCCCTGCAATCGCTCCCAAAGCAACGCCATAGCCCTTGGGCCCGAGGCCCGCGATCACGGCAGTCGCCACCTTCGAGACCAGCGAGCGGTGATAGATTTCCTCGCGCTTATGGATGTTCGAGATATGCAGCTCGATGATCGGGCCCTTGAACATCTTCAGGGCATCGAGGATCGGGATCGAGGTAAAGGTCAGGCCTGCCGGATTGATGATGATCGCATCGGCTTCTTTCCGGGCGGCATGGATCCAATCGATGATCTGCCCTTCATAGTTCGACTGGTGAAAGGCGATCTCCGCCCCAATCTCACCGCCTTGGCTCCGGCAAGCAGCTTCGATCTGCGCCAACGTGGTGGCGCCATAGATTTCCGGCTCACGCTCGCCTAGCAGGTTGAGGTTGGGGCCATTGATGATCATGACGCGGAAGGACATGGGCTGCCTCGAATTTTGAACGTGGAAAGGGCGTACCCGGGAGCAATCCCCCAGGCTAAAAGGCGTCGATGCCACCTGCTGACTTAGGCCTTCTTCTCGTCGATCAGTTTGGCCAGCCGCTGTAGGGCTAGCGTGTAGCCTTGTGTCCCGAAGCCCGCGATCACGCCGGACGCGACACTCGATACATAAGAGTGATGCCGAAACGGCTCGCGCTTATGCACATTCGAGATATGAACCTCGATGATCGGGAACTCGCAGGTATGGAGCGCATCCAGGATCGCGACCGACGTATGGGTGAACGCCGCGGGATTGATCACAATCCCGCCAGCCGTCTCCCGCGCCTCATGGATCCAGTCGATGATCTCATATTCACGGTTGCTCTGATGGAAGCGGATATCGAGGCTCAGAGCGGCGGCTTGTTTGCGGCAATCCGCCTCCACATCGGCCAGGGTCTCAGCCCCATAGATCTCTGGCTGACGCTTGCCCAAAAGGTTGAGGTTCGGTCCGTTGAGGACGTAAACGAGACGGCTCATGATACTAGCCTTCGTAGCCGGCAAGACGTGGCAGCCAAAGCACCACTTCGGGCACGAAAGTCATGACGCCCAGCGCAATGATCATCGCGATCAGGAACGGCATGCATTCCTTGACGATCTCTTTCAGCGGTTCACCCGTGATGCTGGTCATGATGAAGAGCAGCAGCCCATAGGGCGGCGTGATCAAGCCGATCATGATGTTCACCACCACCACCACACCGAAATGCACCATATCGATGCCGAGCGCATGGGCCGTCGGGATGAAGACCGGCACCACGATCAGCAGAATGGTCGTCCCTTCCAGCAAGCAGCCGAGGACCAGCAGGATCACGTTCACGAGGATAAGAAAACCGGTCGCAGACAGGTCCCATCCGGCCAGGAACACCCGCAGGCTGTCGGGGATATTCTCGACCGTCACCACATAATTGAAGACCAGCGCACCAGCGATCAGCATGCCGATGGAGGCCGTCGATTTGGCGCTGACCAGCAGCGAGTTATAGATGTCGCGGAAGCCGACGCTGCGATAGAGCACCACGGAGATGATCAGCGCATAGGCTGCGGCGACGGCAGCGGCTTCGGTCGGGGTTGTGATGCCGCCATAAATCCCGCCGAGCAGCACGACCGGCATCATCAGGGCCGGGAAAGCCCGCCAGGTGATGCCGGGCCATTCGCGCATCGGGATCGGCGCTTCGACCGGGAAATTCCGCTTTTTCGCGGTCCAACCGATGATGCCCATCTGCGCCAGCCCCATCAGCAGGCCGGGAATGACCCCGCCGAGGAAAAGGTAACCAATGGAGGCATCGGAGACGAGCGAATAGACAACCATCGGGATCGAGGGCGGAATGATCGGCCCGATCACGGCGGTCACCGCCGTCAGGGCGGCCGCGAAGGGGCCGGGATAGCGGCCACCGTCGGTCATCATCTTCTGCATCATCTTGCCGGTACCGGCGGCATCGGCGATGGCCGATCCCGACATGCCGGCAAAGATGATGCTCTGCAGGACATTCACATGGGCAAGGCCACCGCGGAAACGGCCGACGATCGCATTGCAGAACGTCAGCAACCGTTCGGTCATGCTGCCGAGGTTCATCAGTTCAGCCGCCAGAATGAAGAGCGGCACGGCCAGCAGGATGTAGCTGGTATAAAGACCGTTCAGCAGCTGTTCTGCTGCTGTCCCCATGTCGAGGCCGGCGGCCAGCAGATAAAGGATCGAGCCGGCAATCATCGAATGGCCGATCGGCAGACCCAGCAGGCTAAGGCCCGTGATCGCGATCAGGCAGAGGGAAAAGGGGCTTGCGAAATTCATACGCCGGATCCCGCCTTGGTCGGGTCGAAAGCATCGACACCGCTGCGCCGTAGCGCGTTCCAGCCGATCAGGATCTGCCTGATGATGGCGACAACGGCAAACAGCACATAGATTGAGAAGAGAAGGTCGAAGCGGATGCCGAGGTAATCGGTCTTCTGAACCTTCATGAAGGTGACGTAATCGACCACTGCCGGGAGCGAGATCGTATAGAGCGTGATCAAGGCAAGGGACGTGATGATCACGACGATGCGTCGGGTACGCCGACCCAGCGACGAATAGATCAGGTCGAACCGGATTTCCTCTTCATCCCGGACCAGAAAGCTTGCCCCCCACAGGACGAGCCAAAGCCAGGTGATGATGGTCAATTCCGACGTCCAGCCGATCGGAAAGTCGAAAAGATAGCGGAAGACGATCTGCACGAGAAAGGCGACAAACATCGTCGCGATCAAGGCGACCGACACGTCCTCTGCCCGCCGACGCAGCCAGAGGCCTAGCGATGATTTATTCAAGGTCATGAAGGGTCCGATCCAGAAAATCGGAAGAGGGTGCCGCATAGCACGGCACCCTCCCCGGATCACATGCCGTTGATCTTATCGACCATGCCGGCAGGCCAATTCTTGGCAAGGCTCGATTCAAGATACTTCGCTTGCGCGAACTTGCGGAAGGCGGCCTGGTCGGGCTCATAGATCTTGAGACCCTTGCCCTTGAAAAATTCGACCAGTTCCTTTTCGCGCTTCACATGCTGCTCGTTGCTCCAGTCGACCGCCTTGTCGGCCGCCGCCTGGAAGGCCTTCTGATCGGCCGGCGACATGGCGTCCCAGACCTTGTTGGAGAGGACCAGCACGTCGAAACCGACGAGATGCGAGGTGAGCACCACCTGCGACATGACTTCGTAAAACTTCATGTTCTCGACGTTCGGCAGCGGATTGTCTTGCCCGTCGATCGCGCCCGTCTGCAGGCCGGTATAGACTTCGGCATAGGCCATGGGGATCGGATTGGCGCCGATCGCCTTACCCAGGAACTGCCAGGACTCGCCCGCCGGCATACGCAGCTTGACGCCCGACAGATCGGCCGGGGTCTTGATTTCCTTGGAGGATTTTAGACCGACATGGCGCGCGCCGAAATAAGTGGCACCTAAGACCCGGATGCCGAGCTTATCGGAAGCCAATTTCTTCAGCTCAGCCCCAACCTCGCTGTTCATCACCTTCTTCAGATGATCGACATCACGAAACAGATAGGCAGCGGTCACGATCGACCATTCAGGGATCTGGTTGGCAATATCCTGCGGGGCGATATTGCCCATCTCGAGGTTATTGCGCTGAATGGCGACCAGTTCGGTCCCCTGCTTGAAGAGATTGCCGCCGTAATAGGGCTGGAAGGCGAACTTATCCTTGATCTCTTCGGCAAACTTCTTCGTCATCTCCGCGCGGATATCCTGCTCGGAAAACACGGCGGAGAAGCGCAGCTGCGGCTTGGATTGGGCGAGCACCGCAGTCGACGAGGTTAAAGCAAGAGCAGCAGTCGCGGCCAATAGGACACGACGACTCGGAGTAAAGGCCATGGTTGTATCCTCCCTAGGTTCCCAAACTTTCATGGGTGATTTTTCGAAACTATTGCCCCAGCATCGCAGTCAGGCAATAGGCAAAATTGTTTTTATCCGATATTTTTGAATTTATAGGATAAATAAATGGCCGATGCCGTGATCGAGAAGACAAAAAAACGACCGAAAACAGAGGTTATCGACGACAGAAGTTCGTCGAGCGAACTTACGCTGACCATCGCCCAGAAGGGCTTTCAGCAGATCCGCACCGACATCATCTTCGGCCGCCTGAAGCCCGGGCAGCGCCTGAAGCTCGATCAATTGACCAGCCATTATGGCGCCAGCGTCAGCACCCTGCGCGAGATCCTGAGCCGTTTATCGTCCGAGGGGTTTGTCGTCGCCGAAGGGCAGAAAGGCTTTGAAGTCGCGCCGGTTTCCGCCAGCGGATTCCGGGAAGTCGCCTCCCTGCGCCGCCTGCTCGAAACCTACGCACTGCAAGCCTCTTTTGCCAATGCCGACCTCGAATGGGAAGGCGCTTTGGTCTCGGCCCACCATAAGCTTGCCCAGATGGAACGCCGCATGCTGGCGGGTGATCGGGCAGAGCCGGAGTTGTGGAAACGCTATGATCGCGAGTTCCACCAGGCCCTGATCGCCGCCTGCGGATCCCAGGTTCTGCTGGAGATCTATGGCACCATCTACGACCATTACCTGCGCTATCAGATGGTCGCCGTCGTCTTTCGCGGCGCACTGGCCGCCAGCGAGCATCAGGCCCTGCTGGAAGCTGCGATGGAGCGGGATTCGGATAAGGCCGCCACCATCATCGCCGCCCATATCGAGGAATGCGTCAGCCATACCTTGAGCCAAGGCTTGCTGGGCGATGACGGGCAGCCAGCCCCCGCCCCCCTCGATCCCGAAACCGTTGGCGACAGCGCCTATCGCCGGATCCGCAGCGATATTCTGTTCGGCCGCCTCGCCCCCGGACAGAAGCTGAAACTCGACCGGATGAAGAGCGACTATGGCATCGGCGTCAGCACCCTGCGCGAGATCTTCAATCGGCTGGCGTCCGAAAATCTGGTCAGTGCCGAGGGCCAGAAAGGTTTCGAGGTTGCCCCGGTTTCGGCCGCCAACCTCAAGGAAATCGCGGCTTTGCGCCAGCTGCTCGAATGCCACGCGCTCGAGCAATCCTTCGCCGTCGGCGATATCGAATGGGAAGGCCGCGTGGTTGCCGCCCATCACAAGCTGCACCGGATGGAAGAGCGCATGGCAGCCGGCGACACCAGCGCTGTCGAGCCCTGGAAACGCTATGACTGGCAGTTCCATCAGGCGCTGATTTCAGCTTGCGGGTCGCGCATCCTGATCGAAACCCATGCCGCCGTGTTCGACAAATACCTGCGCTATCAGGTGATCGCCCTCTCCTATCGCGGCGGCATTGCCGACAAGGAACATCGCGCCCTGCTGGATTGCGCCATGCAGCGCGACGCCGTAACCGCCTGTAAAGTCTTGACGATTCACGTTGCAGGCGGCGTCACCCATGCCCTGACGCAGAAGACCATCCGTTGATTTTTACGTATGATATAATCAAAAATATCGGATAAAATCAGATATAGCGATTGATCATCATTGCGTTTGAGTGCAAAGCTGCCCGCAATAAAGGGGAGCGAAACGCTTATGGCCACCATTCGGCTGGGTCTTATCGGCGGCAATATCGCCGCCTCCAAGTCGCCGCTGCTGCACCGGATCGCCGGTGAGATGTGCGGCCTGACAGTCACCTACGATCTGCTGATCCCGGAGCAGCGCAAACAAAGCTTCGAGGCGACCTTCGAGACCTGTCGCGACGGCGGTTATCGCGGCCTCAATATCACCTACCCCTATAAGGAGCAGGTGATCGGCCTCGTCAGTATCGAAGACCAAGACATCCAGGCTATCGGCGCCTGCAATACCGTCGTTTTCCAGCAGACACCGCCCCACGGCAGCAATACCGACTATACCGGCTTCATGCAGGCGTTCCGCGAAAGTTTCGGGCCGGCATCGCCCGGCCGGGTCGCCATGGCCGGCACTGGCGGCGTTGGCAAAGCCTGCGCCTTTGCGCTTTCTCGCCTCGGCATGACATCCCTCGCCCTCTATGACACCGACCTTGGTAAGGCAAAGGCGCTCGCCACCCGTTTGAGCGGGCGTTTCCCGGGTCTGACAGTGACGGTTGCCGAGACGATCGAAGCCGCAATGAGCGGGGCCGATGGTTTCGTGAATTGCACGCCGCTTGGCATGGACGGCCGGCCAGGAACAGCCTTCCCCTCCGATCAATTGCGCAAGGGGATCTGGTGTTTCGATGCCGTTTATACCCCGGTCGAAACCAGCTTCATCCAGGATGCCCGCGCCGCAAAGCTGGCGGTCATGACCGGCTATGAGCTGTTCCTGCATCAGGGCATTGATGCTTTTAAGATCTTCACCGGCCAATCGGTCGATAGCGGCGCCCTGCGCCGTGAATTGAAAGCCCGCGATCTTCAGTCGGAGGCCACCTCATGAAAACCTCCATCGCCACCGTTTCGATCAGCGGCGACCTGCGCGAGAAACTGGCCGCCATCGCCGCCGCCGGCTTCGATGGGGTCGAGATTTTCGAGAATGATTTCCTGACCTTCGACGGATCGCCAGAAGAGATCGGCCGTATGGTCCGCGACCATGGGCTGGAGATCACCGTCTTTCAGCCCTTCCGCGATTTCGAAGGCATGCCGGATGAGCATCGCGCCCGCACCTTCGATCGGGCCGAGCGCAAATTCGATCTGATGCAGCAGCTCGGCACCGACCTGATGCTGATCTGCTCCAGCATCTCGCCGCTAGCGCTCGGCGGCATCGACCGTGCGGCGGCCGATTTTCGGGAACTCGGTGAGCGCGCCGCCAAACGCGGCCTTAAGGTCGGCTATGAGGCATTAGCTTGGGGCCGGTTCGTCAATGACCATCGCGATGCCTGGGAGATCGTGCGCCGCGCCGATCATCCCAACATCGGCGTCATCCTCGACAGTTTCCACACCCTCTCGCGCAAGCTATCGCCCCAGTCGATCCGCGCCATTCCAGGCGACCGCATCTTCCTGGTGCAGCTGGCCGATGCCCCGATGATCGAGATGGATCTACTGCAATGGAGCCGGCATCTGCGCATGATGCCAGGCCAGGGCGATCTGGCGGTAACGGACTTCATGCGTGCCGTGGTCTCGACCGGCTATCAAGGCCCCTGGTCGCTGGAGATCTTCAACGATCAGTTCCGCGGCGGATCGCCCAAATCCATTTCGGTGGATGGTCATCGCTCGCTGCTGTTCCTGGCCGAAGAGGTCAAGGCCGCAGAACCGGCTCTCAAGGTCGATGCCCCCGCCCTGCCACCGCGCGCGATTGCCGAGGGGGTCGAATTCATCGAATTCGCCGCCAACGAGAAGGAAGCCGAAGATCTCGCCGCGCTCTTTGCGACCATGGGCTTCCGCTATGCCGGGCGCCATCGTAGCAAGGAGGTTGCGCTCTATCGCCAAGGCGGCATCAATTTGCTGATCAATACCGGCAAGGAAGGCTTCGCCCATGCCTCCTATGCCCTGCATGGCACCTCGGCCTATGCCATCGCCCTGAAAGTCGCCGATGCAGCCCAGGCGGTCGAGCGCGCGCGGCTGCTCGGTGCCCAGCCCTTCGAACAGCCCTCAGGCCCCGGCGAAGCCAAACTGCCGGCAATCCGGGGCGTGAGCGGCGGCGTCATCTATCTGCTCGATAGCTCCGCCGATCTCGGCGCGATCTGGGACAAGGATTTCACGCTCGAGGCGGGGTCGGTCCCAGGCGCTAACCTGCAACTGGTCGACCACATCGCCCAAACGATGAATTATGAGGAGATGCTGACCTGGATCCTCTTCTATCGCTCGATCTTCGCGACCGAGAAGAGCTCCATGGTCGATATCGTCGATCCGGCCGGCCTGATCCGCAGCCAGGTGATCGAAAGTATCGACGGCCCGCTACGCCTGACGCTGAATGGCACCGAGAACCGCAATACGCTGGCCGGGCATTTCATCAGCGAATCCTTCGGCTCCAGCATCCAGCATATCGCCTTCTCGACGCCGGATATCTTTGCGACGGCCGCCGCTTTGAAGGCGGCCGGTTTTGTGCCGCTGACCGTCTCGCCCAACTATTACGCCGACCTGGAAGCCCGCTTCCAACTCGGGACCGATCTACTGGCCAAGATGCAGGACTTTGGCATTCTTTATGATCGCGATGCCGGCGGGGAGTTCTTCCATCTCTATAGCCAGACCTTTGGCGAAGGCTTCTTCTTCGAGATCGTGGAGCGGCGCGGCGGCTATAAAGGTTATGGCGCCCCGAACGCCCCCTTCCGGATCGCGGCGCAGAAGCGGCAACTGAAGCGCAGGGCGATCGAACCCAGCCTCTAGGCGGTAAAAACCTCGGGTCGTCGATGAACCCCGCCCCTCTTCGGGCGTTAATCAGGCACGTCTTGATCTAGCCCCAGGGAGACAAGAAATGCCCAATCGCACGCAACCCACCAGCGCCAGCCCGTTCCTTACCTTGGCCGCCGGCGCCGTCCTTGGCGTCGCCGGCACCTATCTTTTCCGCGCCGCCAAGGAAAAGGTCGATGCCCTGCCGGCTGGGGCCACCGCCAAGGACGCCCTGAAAGCCGTCAATCCCGTGCCGACCCTCGTCAGTTCGGCCAAGGCCGCCAAAGATGCCGTCCAAGACGCCGCCACGGCCGCCAAGGACCGTTTCAACAAAGCCAATTAGTCGTTCGTTCCTCCGACTTTCGGCCCTTCGTTCTGATGAGCGGAGGGCTTTTTTTTGGGCAAAATACACATTTATATAATGTATATAATTACTCATTATATACATAGAAAATGTTAAATTTTGACATGTAAGAGATGTGGCCGTAAATCCAATACATCGATGAATTCGTGAAATGGGTAATTTCACGCAAATCCACGGAGTATCGGATGTCTTCTGCCAAGCCCCTGCTCGTCGCCCTAGCCCTCGCCGCAGCCGCTTCGGCGGCCCATGCCGAAACACCGACGCTCCGTATCGCCCAGCAATTCGGCGTCGGCTACCTGCCCCTGATCGTCGCCAATGAGCGCGGATTGATCGAGAAAGAAGCCAAGACCCTGGGCATTACCCCGCCGAAGATCGAATGGCTAAAGCTCTCCGGCGCTGCGGCGATGAATGATGCGCTGATTTCCGGCAGTCTCGATTTCGCCACCGCCGGTATCGCGCCGATGATCCTGACCTGGGACAAGACTCGCAGCACCGCCAAGGTGATCGGCGTCGCCTCGCTCGGCTCGATGTCGAACATCCTCACCACCAGCAATCCCAACATCAAGACGCTGGCGGATTTCACCGATAAGGATCGCATCGCCCTGCCGTCGGTCAAGGTCGGCTTCCAGCCGATCGTCTTGCAGATGGCCGCCGATAAAGCCTTTGGCAAATACGATAAGCTCGACGATCTGACCGTCAGCATGCCCCACCCCGATGCCACCGCTGCGATCCTGTCCGGCCGCTCGGAAATCACCGGGCATTTCACCTCCCCGCCCTTCCAGCAGCAGCAATTGGCCAGTGGCAAGGTGCATGCGGTTCTGAACAGCTACGATGTGCTGGGCGGCCCCCATACCTTCAACGTCGTCTATTCGACCGCCAAATTCATCGAAGCCAATCCCAAGACGATCGAAGCCTTCGTCAAAGGGCTGGATGCCGCTAACGACTGGATCAAAGCCAATCCGGCCGATGCCGCCGCCCTCTATATCGAAGCCGAACAATCCAAGCTGACCCCGGCTTTCGTCGAAGCCATCATCCGCGATCCGCAGGTCAATTTCACCACCACCCCGGAAGGCGCGCAGAAGTTCGCCGATTTCGAAGCCAAGGTCGGGCTGATCAAGCAGGCGCCGGCCTCCTGGCGCGATCTCTTCCAGGCGGGCCTCCATGGCAAGAACGGCAATTAGGCCGGTGGATGGCGCCCTGCCGACTCCGAGCCCGGAAAGTCAGACGGCAACGCCTCTGCTGGCGATCGAGGATGTCACGATCGGCTATCAGACCGGCAATGGCTATCTGACCGCCGTCGACACGGTGAGCTTCACCTTGTCGGCTGGCGAGCGGTTGGTGCTGCTGGGGCCGTCCGGTTGTGGCAAATCCACCTTGCTGCGCGCCATCGGTGGCTTTCTGAAACCGGCCTCCGGACGGATCCTGCTGAACGGCCAGGCGATCTCGCGCCCCGGCCCCGATCGCATGACGGTTTTTCAGGAGTTCGATCAGCTGCTGCCCTGGCGCACGGTACTGGGCAATGTCCGCTTCGCCCTGGAGCGTGGCAAAGGCCTGTCGCGTCAGGACGCCGAGCCCATCGCCCGCGATTGGATCAACCGGGTGGGATTGGAACGCTTCGCCGATGCCTTCCCCCATACGCTGTCGGGCGGCATGAAGCAGCGGGTCGCGATTGCCCGCGCCTTTGCCCTACAGCCGACCCTGCTGCTGATGGACGAGCCGTTTGCCGCCCTCGATGCCCTCACCCGCCGCCGCATGCAGGACGAACTGCTGGCCTTATGCGAAGAAACCGGCCACACCGCCCTCTTCGTGACCCATGGGATCGATGAAGCTGTACGGGTCGGCACCCGCATCCTGGCCTTCACCCCGCATCCCGGGCGCCTTGCCGCCAGCTTCGAGGTGCCGGCCGCGGCCCGGGTCCGAGGAACCCCGGCCTTTGCGGCCCTGGAAGATTACATCCAGCGCACAGTCTTCGCCAATCCGGAGGTTGGCAATGACTGAAATCGCCGTCTCCTCCCAGCCGGCCCTGCTGACCCATCTCGCGCGCTGGCCCTGGCACCGCATCACCATCCTGGCCGGGCTCGCGCTGCTGTGGGAAGGCTACGCCCGCTGGCTCGATAATGCTCTGCTGCTGCCGACCCTCGGCGCTACTGTCGCAGCGCTCTGGTCGGCCATCTTGTCGGGCGAATTGCCGGACCGCACCCTTACCACCCTGATGGTGCTGCTGTCGGGCTATGTCATCGGCATTCTGATCGCCGCTTTGCTGACCGGACTTGCCGCGCTTTCCCGCTGGGGCAGCGAGGCGCTGAGCCTGCTGACGTCCATGTTCAATCCGCTGCCAGCCATCGCGCTGCTGCCGGTCGCGCTGCTATGGTTTGGCATCGGCAGGCCCAGCCTGATCTTCGTGATCGTGCATTCGGTACTCTGGCCGGTGGCGCTGGCTTGCCACGCAGGTTTCCGGACAGTGCCGCCGACCCTCCGCATGGCAGGACGCAACATGGGCCTTAGCGGCGGGCGCTTTGTCCTGCAGATCCTGGTGCCGGCCGCCTTCCCACAGATCCTGTCGGGCCTGCGGCTCGGCTGGGCCTTTGCCTGGCGCACCCTGATCGCCGCCGAGCTGGTCTTCGGGGTCAGCGCGCGATCGGGCGGCCTCGGCTGGTTCATCTATACCAATCGCGCCCAGTTGGAGACGCCGAGCGTCTTTGCCGGGCTGCTCACTGTCATTCTCATCGGCCTTGTCGTCGAAGGTCTGCTGTTCCGCAGCCTCGCCAAGGTAACCGTCCATCGTTGGGGACAAGAACAAGCATGACCCGCTGCGTTACCATCCGCCCGCTGCCTGAAATTCTGGGTGCCGAGATCCTGAATCTTGACCTCTCGACGCCCGTCTCGGACTTCGATTTCCAATGCATCAAGGCGGCGCTGGCCGATCATCAGGTGCTGATCTTCCGCGATCAGGAAAGCCTGACGCCGGACCAACAGATCGCCTTCAGCCGGCGTTTTGGTCAGCTGGAGATCCATATCCAGCATCACTTCCATCTCCAGGGACACCCGGAGATCCTGATCGTCTCCAACGTCGTCGAAGACGGTAAGCCGCTGGGCCTTGCCGATGCCGGTAAATATTGGCATTCGGACCTCTCCTACCTCGCCGAGCCCAGCCTGGGATCGCTGCTGCATTCCAAGGAATGGCCGGCCCAGGGCGGCGATACGATCTTCGTCAATATGGTCGCGGCCTATGACGCCTTGCCCGAGGAGATCAAGCAGCAGATCGATGGGCTTTCGGCCGAACATTCCTATGCCGCGCGAAACAAGAAGCAGCAGCAGATCACCGGCGCCCTACGCCCCGGCTTGACGGCAGAGCAAGAGGCCCGCGTCCCGCCAGTCATCCATCCGATCGTGCGGATCCACCCGGACAGCGGCAAACGCGCGCTCTTTATCAGCGAAGGCTTCACCACCAAGATCCTGGGGTTGCCGGAGGAAGAAAGCGCCGAGCTGCTGGCCCTGCTGTTTGCCCATTCGACCGAGGAACGCTTCCAGTATCGCCACCGCTGGCAGCCGCACGACATGGTCTTCTGGGACAATCGCCAGACGCTGCATCTGGCGACCGGCTGCCCGGCCGACCTCCGCCGCACGCTTTATCGCACCACGATCCGGGGCGATGTGCCGCGCGGCTTGGCCGCCGCCTGATAGAGCTGTCAAGACGGCTCTGGGGGACTATGGCAGTATGCTGGGGCACTATGCCGGACGTCCCTCTCCCGCCGACTTGAAAGCCTACGCGCATGACCGGGTATTTTGCCGCCGCCCTGCTGTTCATCGGAACTTTGGTGGCCTCCCTCAATCCCGCGATCGCCCAGGACCGGCAGCATGACGTGACGGTCATCCTGCGCCCCGGCCAAAGCCAGGCCGATGTCGAAGCCGTCCTGAAGGCCGCTGAACTCAACGGACGGTCGGTCACGATCCGCTGGGAAGACGTCCCGGCCGTCGCCTCGGCCCAGCCAAGCGCGGCGGCAGTAGGCGAGACCGAGCCTAGCCCTTATGCGATTTTCGAAAGCGGTCTCCTGAAAGGCGCCGCCGGGCTTGCCGAGGTGCCTGATTTCATCGCCCAGCAAGTGGCTATCTCCACCAGTCGGCCCAACCATGGGTTCGGGGCCTCGATCATCGCCCTTCTGGCCGTCGCCGGCCTCCTGACCTACGGCTTACAGAAGCTTTTTCGCCCCCGGATCATCGGAACCCAAGCAACCGTCGGCGACGCGGTCTCCCGCCTTGCCGTGGCCGGTCGCTATGGCGGCGCCGATCTTCTGACGCTGGTGCTATTCCTGGCGCTGCTGAAAGCCGGCATCACCCTGGTCCTGCGTCCCGACGGCCTAGCGCTAGAGGTTGCCGATGGCTTGGTGCGGCTTTGCGCCCTGATGGGGATCTATTGGATCGTCGCCCGTCTTCTGCTGGCACCCGACGCCCCCTCCCGTCGCCTGTTGCCGCTGGCCCGATCCGGCTGGCATCGTCGACTGCTGGTGGCTTACGGCATCATCGGGTCGATCGTCGGCGTTATCGTGCTGCTGGCCGAGCGGGCCGGCGGCAGCCTTGAGGTGATCGAAGGCCTGTTCCTGCTGGGATCGACGATCCTGACCCTCATGAAGCTCTATTGGTTCGGGGCGGGCCGTGCCGATTTTGCCGCGCTGTTCATCGGAAAATCGAACAATCCGGTGCGGCAAATCGTGGCCCATCTGCTGCCCTGGGTCTTCATCGCGATCGCCATCGTCATCTGGGTCGTCGGCTGCATGGCGTCGGTCACCCCCCATGCCATCCATTGGGGCGCCGCCGCCGGGGCGACCCAGATCCTGGTATTGATCCTGCCGATCGTGGCCCTCGGCGCCCATGATCTCCTGGTCACGATTGCCGCCCGCGCAACCAGCGTCACTCCCTTACGGGCCGCCGTCTTTGCGTCCGCACGGATTTTCCTGACCGGCGGCATCTGGCTGATGGGTCTACTGGCCATCCTGCGGCTCTGGCGCAGTTACCTCAGCGCCGCCGGATCGGTCGATGCGTTGGCGGATTTCGACATCGCCCTGCGGGTCGGGCTAGCCATCGTCACCGGTTGGGCGCTCTGGGGGTTCCTCGCTAGCTATTTCGCAGCCTATGCCCAGCCCTCTCAGCCGCAAATCCCCGGCGAGGAGGAGAACCATGTCGAGACCGAGGCCAGCCGCCTTGCCACCGTCCTCCCGCTGCTGCGCGATGTCGGTTTCGGTGCCGTGGTGGCGATCACGGTGCTGGTGGTCCTCTCGTCACTCGACATCAATATCGGCCCGCTGCTCGCCGGCTTCGGCGTGATCGGCCTCGCCCTCTCCTTCGGGACCCAAGCGCTGGTCCGGGACTTTGTGTCAGGCATTTTCTTCATCGCCGACGATGCCTTCCGGGTCGGGGAATATATCGATACCGGCAAGCTTAAAGGAACTGTCGAGAAGATCTCGCTCCGCTCCCTGCGCCTTAGGCACCAGAACGGTCAGATCCACACCCTTCCCTTTGGCCAGCTGCAGGCGATCACCAACTTCAGCCGCGACTGGAGCACCATCAAGTTCGAGCTGAAATTCGACCCCTCGACCGACCCTGACCTGATCCGGCGGGCGGTCAAGAAGGTCGGCCTGGCGATGATGGAAGACGAGGAAATTGCCCATCAACTGTTGCTGCCGCTCAAGATGCAGGGCATCCAGGATGTGACGGAGACGGCAATGATCGTCCGCCTGAAATTCACCGCCAAACCCGGCAATCCGACCTTCATCCAGCGCGAAGCGATGAAACGCCTGCTGATCGCCTTGCGCGAAGCCGGCCTACATCTCGCCTCCAATGCCGTCACCGTCCGCTCTGGTCCGCTGGAGGGGGCTGCCACTATGGCCCTCCCGGGGAAAACGGCCGAGGAACAGGCCTAGAGGCTACCGCTTTCAACCAAACGGCTGATCACATGGATCAGAAGGCCGATCAAGCCGCCGACCAAGGTGCCGTTGATGCGGATAAATTGGAGGTCGCGGCCGACCTCCTGTTCGATCTTGTCGACCAAGAGATCGCTGTTCCAATCGAGGATCGTCGCCTCGATATAGGCCACCAGGCGTGGGCGCTGGCTCTGCACCAGATCGCGGATCGTCTGGCGGATCCAGCCGTTGATCGTCTCTCGCTGGGCCGGATCATTCGCCATGCGCTGCCCAATGCCGATAATCACCTGGCTCAGCAAGTTGGTGATGGCGCCGCCCGGGGGCTCCAGATCGGCGATCATCCGGTGCCGGATCTCGTTCCAGATGCTTTCGATGCGATCCTGCACCGCCGGTGTCGCCAGCAGATCGTCTTTGAGGCGCCCGATCCGGTCCCGCAAGGCGGGATCTTCGGCCAAACGAACGCGGATCTGATCCAGGCTGCGCTCCAGGGCCGCTCGCAACGTGCTCTCCGGTCGGCGCATCTCCTCGCACAGGTCGGTTAGGCCCGTAACCAGCTTCTCGGCGATTTTGGTATCGACGAAATTCGGGATCACCCAGTGCGACGCCTTCTTGACCTTCTCCAGCACCAAATCATGGTTGGCGGGAATCCAGATCGCGGCTTCATCCAGCAGCGAATCGAGCGCTGCCCGATGATGCCCGCCAGCCAGAACCGCGCCCAGCACTTCACCCAGGATCGGAGCCAGTTCCACCCGGCGCAGCTGATCGAGCGACGCACTCTTGGCGACCGCCGCAATCGCCGGATCATCCATCGCTTTCAGGAGCGGCAGCAGCACGTCACGCAGCGCCGTCGCAATCTGCTTTGCCTGTTCGGGATCCTGCATGCGGGCAGTCGCCGAGCCAACGATATCGACCCCGGCCAGTTTACGTTCGACCAGCACATCATCGAGGAAATTGTCGGAGGTGAATTTCGCGATATTGGCCGCGATGCGCGGCTTGTTGCGCGGGATTAGGGCCGTATGCGGGATCGGCAATCCAAAGGGTCGCCGGAATAGGGCAGTCACCGCAAACCAGTCGGCGATACCGCCGACCATCGCTGCTTCGGAAAAGGCGACGACATAGGAGAGCCAGGGATAGGTCGCTTGTCCGGCCTTGGCCGCGATGAAGACCCCGAGCATGACCAGCAGCAGCAGATTGGTCATCAGCCAGAGGCGCCGATGCGGCGAGCGATTGGTTGCCAAGCGAGACCCTATCCGTGAAACGACCAGAGTGCGGTCATTTGGGTCGGCGGCGCGCCGATCACAATGGTCTGCCATAGGGCAAAGATCAAAGCACCGCCGGCGAGCAGCAGAAGCGGATGGGTCTTGGGTCGGAATCCCAGCAACACCGCAGACCCACCTGCAACGGCCCAACCCAGCGGACCGAAGCCCGCGATCCGGGCAATGGCGAGCACTCCGGCGAGGGTCAAGCCAACTCCGATCGGGGCCAAACCATATTCAAGCGCCGTATGCCAAGCCCGGCCACGGAATCGGCTCCAGACCCGCGCAATGCCGAAGATCAGCAGGGACGACGGCAGGAACAGCGCCAGTGTCGCCGTCAGCGCTCCGATCCAGCCGGCGACTTTCCAGCCAATCAAAGTGACCAGCATCGATCCCGGACCCGGCGCCGCGCGGGAGATCGCGAACATCTCGACGAACTGCTCGCTTGTCACCCAATGCTGAACATCCACCGCCTGATGCTGAATGCCGGCAAAGATGCTGGTCCCGCCGCCAACCGAAGCCAGCGAGAAAGGCACAAAGACCGCGATCAGCGGCCAGATCGCGTCCTTATCCTGCATTTTTGTCCCCCCGCGGCCAGGCAAGAGCGACCGAGATCGGCGCCAACCCCAGAACGACCCACACCAAAGGCCAGCGCAGAACACCCACGGCGATAAAGGTCGCGAAAATGATCGCCGCTGAAGAAAGCTTGCCACCCGCCCGGCGCCCGGATCGCCAAGCCATTAAAACCAGCAGTCCAACCGCCGCCGCCGCCGTGCCATCGAGGGCGGCATTGATCCAGCCGATGCTCTGGATGGTCTCATAGATCGACAGCAGCCCGATGACGGCAAAAAAGGGCGCGCTCAATAGGCCAAGCAAGGCGCTGACCGCCCCCGAAGCCCCGCGCAGCCGATTGCCGACAAAGATGCAGATATTGGCGATATTCGCGCCGGGCGTGATCTGGCTGAGCGCTAAGCCGGAGAGGAAATCCTCCTCCTCCATCCATTGCCGCGCCACCACTACTTCGCGATAGACCCAGCCGGTGAGGCCGCCACCGAAGCTGAACGCCCCGATCCGGAAAAATAATCCATAGATCGCCAGCAGAGATATCGGGGGAGGAGACATCATCCTGTCCGCGCCTTCGTGAAGATCGGCCGCTCAACGGCCTATCACGGCGGCAGGAGAGATGCCAGCAACGCCGGTCGTCTTGCGCGAAAAAGAGGGCCGGAAAATCCGGCCCTCTTGCTGTTTAGTTGAAGTCGGGCGGCGGTGCGCCGAAATCCGACTGCGGTACGTCGATCTGGATGGTACTCGGGTCGACCCCTGTCCCGTGATCGAGCCCCCAGAGCACCAGCATCGGGAAGGCCACAACCAAAGCCACCATGATCAGCTGGATCACCACGAAGGGCACAGCTCCCCAATAGATCTGCTGCGTGGTCACCGGCTGGATCAGCTTGCCCGTGATCTTGTCGATATATTCCTTGGCGGGAGCAACCGAGCGCAGGAAGAACAGGGCAAAGCCGAAGGGCGGATGCATGAAGCTGGTCTGCATATTGACGCCCAGCATGACGCCGAACCAAATCAGATCGATGCCCAGGGCATCGGCAGCCGGCTTCAACAATGGCACGACGATGAAGGCCAACTCGAAGAAATCGAGGAAGAAGGCCAGCACGAAGACCAGAATATTGACGGCGATCAGGAAGCCGATTTCGCCGCCGGGCATGCTGGTCAGCAGATGTTCGACCCACTTGTCGCCATCCACACCCCAGAAGGTCAAGGTGAAGACCGACGAGCCGATCAGGATGAAGATGACGAAGGCCGACAGCTTTGCCGTCGCTTCCATCGCCTGCTTCATCAGGCTCCAATTCATCTGCCGCTTGGCAAGCGCCAGCAGGATCGCGCCGACCGCCCCCATCGCGCCGCCTTCGGTCGGCGTCGCGATGCCGAGGAAGATGGTGCCGAGGACGAGGAAGATCAAAACCAGCGGCGGGATCAGGGTCGTCACGACCCTCAGCACCAGCTTCCACCCCCGCAAGGACCGGGCTTCTGGGGGAAGGGCCGGCAGATAGGTAGGCTTAATCATCGAGACGATGAAAATATAGATCGCGTACATCGCGGTCAGAACAAGACCGGGAATGAGCGCGCCGGCATACATGTCGCCGACCGACCGGCCGAGCTGATCGGCCATGACGATCAGCACGAGGCTGGGCGGAATGATCTGTGCCAGCGTACCCGATGCCGCGATGACGCCGGACGCAACACGACGGTCATAGCCATAGCGCAGCATGATCGGCAAGGAGATCAGGCCCATGGAAATAACCGAAGCCGCAACCACGCCCGTCGTCGCGGCCAGAAGCGCACCGACGAAGATGACGGCGTAGGCGATGCCGCCCCGCAGGGGACCGAACAGCTGCCCGATGGTATCGAGCAAATCTTCGGCCATGCCTGATCGTTCTAGGATCAGCCCCATGAAAGTAAAGAAGGGGATCGCCAGCAGCGTGTCGTTCTGCATCGTGCCGAAGACACGTTGCGGCAGGGCCTGCAGCAGCGAAACCTCGAAAAGACCAAGCTCAATACCTAGAATGGCGAAGACGATACCATTCGCGGCAAGCGAGAAGGCAACCGGATACCCCATCAGCAGCAGCATGACGAGGCAGCCGAACATGATCGGCGCCATATTGGCGATAACGAAATGCGTCATTTACTCGACTCCTGCCCAGGCCTCAGTGCTGCTGCTTCTTTTCTGCCGGATCTGGGATCAGACCCTTCAGGAAGGCGACACGTTTGATGAGCTCCGAAACCCCTTGCAGGATCAGAAGGATAAAACCGATCGGGATGAGGATCTTAACCGGCCAGCGCAGAAGACCGCCCGCATTGCTCGACACCTCATGGCGCAGATAGCTGTCCTGCACCATCGGGATCGACATGTAGAGGATCAGCAACGCCATCGGAAACAGGAAGAAGATCGTCCCGAAGATGTCGATCCCGGCGCGGGTGCGGGCCGAAAAGCGACTGGTGACCACGTCGATTCGGACGTGTTCATTGCGCATCAGCGTATAGGGCGCACAAAGCAGGAAGGTCGCCGAGAAGAGATACCATTGGATCTCTAACCAGCCATTCGACGAGTTATGGAAAATGTAGCGATAGGTGGCATTGCCGGCCCCGATTACGGCGGCGGCCAAGACCAGCCAACCGACGGCGACGCCAATACGCTCATTGATACGGTCAATGAACCCGGAAACTTTCAACAGAATCATCGGCTTTACAGCCTCCCTCGTGATGCCGTTTTTTATGCGCCGTCTTGTAGTAGCGGCTTTCTGATAACTCTTTGCTGGCACTCATTATGTCAACTTCTGGACAAAAGCCATAAGTATCTTTCACTACAGTAAGCCATTGGAAATATTAAGTTCGCATTTCCAAACAAGACGCTTGAAATGCACATTTTTTAATCTGCCTTTTTGATAACAGCCGCGCATCCCAGCCAAGCACGAACGGGACTGGAAGTCGGAGGGGTAGATCCCCCACATTAAGGACAGATGTTTTGACCCATCCAGCGGGAGCTTCCATGAGTATCACGGGCGAACTTTTGATCGGCGGCACGGCACGACGCGGCAGCGGCGCCAGCTTCAAGGGCTTCAACGTCACCAGCGGCGACGATCTCAGCCCGAACTTCAGCAGCGCGACCGTTGCCGATGTGGCAGAAGCCTGCGCCCTCGCCGCCAAGGCATTCCAGACCTACCGCGAGACCGATCCCGAGACCCGGGCCAAGTTCCTCGAAACCATCGCCGAAAACATCCTGGCCATCGGCGACGAGCTGATCGAGCGCGCCATGGCCGAAACCGGCCTGCCGCGCCCGCGTCTGGAAGGCGAGCGCGGCCGCACCGTCGGTCAGCTACGCATGTTCGCCAGCGTGGTCCGTGATGGCGGTTATCTCGATGCTCGCATCGACCCGGCCCAGCCCGATCGCAAGCCTTTGGCGCGTGTTGACCTGCGTCTGCGCAATATCTCCGTCGGCCCGGTCGCGGTCTTTGGTGCCAGCAACTTCCCGCTCGCCTTCTCGGTTGCCGGTGGTGACACCGCCTCTGCCCTGGCCGCCGGCAGCCCGGTCGTCGTCAAGGCCCATTCCGCTCATCCCGGCACCTCCGAACTCGTCGGCCGCGCTATCCAGGCTGCCGTCAGCAGCAGCGGCCTGCCGGTCGGCACTTTCGCCATGCTGTTCGACAGCGGCTTTGCCGTCGGCCAGGCTTTGGTCGCCGATCCCCATATCGCTGCTGTCGGTTTCACCGGGTCGCGCCGGGGCGGCGTAGCCCTCATGAAGATTGCCGCCGAACGCCCGGTGCCGATCCCCGTCTATGCGGAAATGAGCAGCATCAATCCGGTCCTGCTGTTCCCCGCCGCCCTCACCGCCCGTGGCGCCGAGATCGGTAAGGCTTTTGCCGGCTCGCTGACCCTGGGTGCCGGCCAGTTCTGCACCAATCCCGGCCTGATCCTTGCGATCGACAGCCCCGGTCTCGACAGCTTTATCGCCGGCGCTTCGGAAGCCCTGGGCGAAGTCCCGGCCGGCACCATGCTGACCCCCGGCATCCATAAGGCCTATGTGGCCGGTGTCGAAGCTCTAGGCGGCCACTCGGACGTCCAGACCCTGGCGCGCGGCAAGACCGGTGGCACCTATCAGGGCCAGGCCGGCCTCTTCTCGACCAGCGCCAAGGCCTTCCTTGCCCATCATCAGCTACAGGAAGAAATCTTCGGCGCGGCCGGCCTCATTGTGCGCTGCGCCAATGCCGCTGAACTGGCCGAAGTGGTCGCCCATCTCGAAGGTCAGCTGACTGCGGCCATCCATATCGACGAAGGCGATTATGAGGCCGCCCGTCAGGTGCTGCCGACCCTGGAACAGAAAGTCGGTCGCATCCTCGTCAATGGCTTTGGCACCGGTGTCGAGGTTGGCCACGCCATGGTTCATGGCGGCCCCTTCCCGGCGACCGCCGATGGCCGTTCGACCTCGGTCGGCAGCCTTGCGATCAACCGGTTCCTGCGCCCGGTGTCCTATCAGGATATGCCCCAGGCCCTGCTGCCTGATGCCCTGAAGGACGGCAATCCGCTGAAGCTCTGGCGCCGTCTCGACGGTCAGCTGGCCCAGGCCTAAGTCTCGAAACCCCGGATCGCCCAGCGGTCCGGGGTTTTCTTCATGATTAGACGAACGGCTTAATCCACAGGCCGAATTGTCGCCTGACCGTATACAAGCGATCCTCCCGGCATAGCCAGTTCGCACAATTGCGCTTGATCGGGAGATAACCTATGGCCGCCCCTTTTACCTCTGATGTGATCGACACGCTCTATGCCGATCTCGTGGCCGCCATGAGTGCGCCCGTCTCGAACAAATATCAGCGTCCTGCTTGCAAGATTGCGCAGAAGGTCGGTGAAGAGGCTGTCGAGGTGGTCATCGAGGCCGTGAAGAACGACAAGGAGAAACTGGCCGATGAAAGCGCCGATCTTCTCTATCAGCTGATCGCCCTCTGGGCCGCCCGCGGGCTCGATCCCGAGCAGGTCTATCTGCATCTCGAAGAGCGCTGCCAAGCGGTCCGGATGGAAGTCGCCCAGAGCGGTCAGCGACTCGCCCCGCGCCAGACCTGGGTCAGCAGCTTCTATGGCGTCGCCGCCCGCCCGTAATTTGGCCTGATCAGCTGCCCAGGTTACAAAGCGTGACCGCACCCTCATATTCGTAAGTATGATCTCCCGACTTGTCCCCGCTGTGCTATTCCTCTTCGCCGTGCCGGCCATCGCCAGCGCAGCCCCGGCCGATTGCAAGGTCAAGCCGGAGGGTCTGAGCGTCAGCAGCGATGGCAGGGTCGACCGCGACAAGCTGCCGATCGATCGCAGCAAATCCTGGGATCAATTGACCCGGATGCACGGCGGCCAGGTCAGCAAGACCAGCCATCGGCGGACCATCGGCATGTATACCCGCAGCATCCGTTTCGAAGTTTCGAGCGATTTCCGCTCCGAAGGCGGCTGCGTGCTGCTGCAAGCACCCAAAGTGACCCTGACCTATAAGGATCAGCGGATACTGGTTGCCAGCGAACTGAAACCCGATGGTTGCCAATGGCGCGAAACCCTCGCCCATGAACTGCGCCATCATGATCTTGAGGAAAAGCTCCTGCCGGGTGCCCTAGCCCGCCTCACGCAAACCCTCTCAGCGACCCGCTTCGGCCGACCCCTGGGGCGCCTGTCCGCCCAGGCAACGGCAGACCTGCTGCTGAAGGATCTGGTGAAGGTCGCCCAAGCAGAGATGAAAGCCTTGGAAGCACGGGAGAATCAGGAACATCGCCGCCTGATCGACACCAAGGAAGACGAGGCGAACTTCAGCCGCACCTGCGCCGAAGAAATAAAGGCCGCGCGCCTTACGTCTTGAAGATCTTGGCGATCTCGGCCGCCAACTGATCGCGCACATAGGGTTTGCCGAGGCGCGGTAGATTGAGCTCGCTGCCCGATGGCAGTTCGGCATAACCGGTCGCCAGCAGAATGGGGAGGTCGGGGCGCAGCTTTCGGGCAGCCTCCGCCAATTGGGCGCCCGTCATGCCGGGCATCGAAAAATCGGTGATCAGCAGGTCGAACGCCTCGCCTTGTTTCAGGATTTCCAGCGCATTGGCGCCGGAATTGGCCTCCTGCACCTCATGCCCCAGATCTTCCAGCATGCCGCGTGTGCTCATCGCGATCAGGAAGTCATCGTCGACGATCAGGATATTCAGGGAGGCGGCGACCTCAGGGGTGGGCAACTCCACCGGCGGCGTCTCACGCACCTTAAAACCACCCGTCGCGACCGGGAGCCAAAGGTCCGCCCGGGTCCCCTTACCCGGCGTGCTGCTGAGCCGCAAAGCGCCGTTCAATTGCACGGCTAGGCCATGGATCATGGATAGGCCCAGCCCCGTCCCCTTGCCGAGCTCCTTGGTGGAAAAGAACGGATCGATGGCTCGCGCCAGGGTTTCGCTATCCATGCCATGGCCGCTATCGATGACCGATAAGCGGATATAAGAACCCGGCATCAAATCGTCGGCCGCCGTCGGTGTCGCTTCACCAACACTGATGGTCAGGCTGCCGCCGTCCGGCATGGCATCGCGAGCATTGACCACCAGATTGAGCAAGGCAAGTTCGACCTGATTAGCGTCGACCAGCGCCGGCGCCATATTGTCCGGCAAATCCATCTGCATCTCGATGCCAGGGCCGACCGAGCGTTCCAGCAGATCGCTCATGCCCCGCACAAGGGCTGGTATTTCAACCGGTTCGATCTGAAGATCCTGCCGTCGCGCGAAGGCCAGCAGACGTTGGGTCAGGGCCGCCCCTCGCTTTGCCCCTTGCAGGGCGCCTTCGAGCAGGCGTTCGGCCTTGGGATCGGCCGGGATATATTTCCGCAGCAGATCGAGGTTACCCAGCACCGCCATCAACAGATTATTGAAATCATGGGCGACACCGCCGGTGAGCTGGCCGATGGTTTCCATCTTCTGGGATTGGCGCAGCTGTTCTTCGGCCTTCTCGCGCTGCCGAATTTCGGCCAACACGGTTTCATGCACCCGCTGGAGTTCCGAGGTGCGTTCCGTCACCCGCTCTTCCAGGGTCTCATTCAGCCGACGCTGATTTTCCTCGGCGGTTTTACGGTCGGTGATATCCGATGAAACGCCCACCATGCGGGGATGACGCCCCACCCGGTCATGGACAATCCGGGCGCGGATTTCCGCCCAATGTTGGCTGCGGTCGGGCCAAAGGGTGCGATATTCGATCTCGTAATCCTTGCCCGTCGCAACGCTGTTCTGCACGGCCCGGTGCATGCGGGCTCGGTCCTCGGGATGGATGCCGGCGATCAGATCTTCATACCCGAAGGGCTGGTCATCCGATCGGCCAAAGATGGCCTTGAAGGTTGCCGACCCTTGCAAGTTCCAGGTTTCGAGATCCAGTTCCCAAGCCCCCAGCCGCCCAGCCAGCAAGGCGGTTTTCAGCCGTTCCTCACCCTCATGCAGCTCCTCAATGCGGGTGCGGGCGTCATATTGGCGCTGGCGCCCGCGAAGCGCGCTGCGGGCGATACTGATGAAGGTCGTCGGATGGAAAGGCCGCTCCAGGAAGGTAACGTTCCCTAAGATTTCGGACATCCGCCAAGCCGACGGGTTCCGCTCGAGCCCACCGCCGCGCGCCGTCAGCAAGATGAACGGCAGATCGGACCAGCTGGGTTGGGCTTCGATCCAGGCGGCAATCTCGCGCAGGTCGGCGGAATGGGCGGCTTCTTCGGTCAGGACGACAAAACAGATCTCGTCGCTCAACGCGCGTCCGAAGGCGATGAAATCGGGGGAGATCCGGGCCGCTATCCCGGCCTCCTTCAGCAACCTTTGGGCCACCAAGGCATCCCGGCCATGGGGGGCATAGATCAGAGCGTAATGCGACTTGGTCTCCGTTCCCGACATCAGTTGCTTTTCGATGGCAGTAGCGGATCCTGCTTTCCGACAAAGGTCGGCACGCCCCGCAAAACGCCCTGGAATTCCTGTAAGGGTTCGCCCAGCGAAAGACCACGACCGGTGATGCGATATTCGCGAATGGTATCCTCATGGAAACCCGTGCGCTTCTTGATGATGGAAACCGCACGCCGTACCTGACCCAGCGCTTCGAAATAACGCAACAGGATGACGGTATCCGCCAGATAGGTGACATCCACCGGCGACTTCATATCCCCGACCAACCCATGCTGGGCGACGGTCAGAAAGGTCGTCGCGCCCTGGCGATTGAGATATTGCAGCAGCTCATGGATATGCAGCACAAGGGCGTTTTCCTCGGGCATCGCGGCCTGATAGCCGTTGATGCTGTCGATCACCACGGTCTTGGCCTGCATGAAACTCACGCGGTCGCGCACACGATGGGCAAACTCGCCTGGCGAGATTTCCGCCGCATCGAGCTGCTCGATATGCAAATGCCCGCTATCCCGCATGGCCTGCAGATCAAAGCCCATGGCCTTGGTCCGCTCGAACAGCAGCCCGAGTTCCTCATCAAAAATAAAGACTGCCGCCTTCTCGCCCCGCGCGACCGCGGCCGCCACGAATTGCAGCGCGAAGGTGCTTTTGCCGGTCCCCGCCGGGCCAAGCACCAGGGCGCTCGACCCCTGCTCAATCCCACCGCCCAGCAGCGCATCCAGTTCGGCGATATTGCTGGTCATGCGGCTACGGGTAAAGCCCGTGCGATGCTCAGAAGCCACCAGACGCGGAAAGACCACCACGCCGCCGGTCTTGATAGAAAAATCATGATAGCCGCCACGAAAATGCTGCCCGCGATACTTCATGATCCGCAGCCGGCGACGCTCCGCCCCATAATCCGGGGCCAGTTCTTCCAGCTGAATGACGCCGTGCACCACGCTATGCACGGTCTTATCAAGCGTATCCGACGTCAGATCGTCGAGCAGCAGGACCGTTGCATCATGGCGGGCGAAATAATGTTTAAGCGCCAGGATCTGCCGCCGATAGCGCAAAGACCCTTGGGCCAGTAACCGGATTTCGGACAAGCTGTCGAGAACGACGCGCTGGGGCCTTACCCGCTCGAACGCCTGGAAGATCTGCTTGATCGCCTCGCCAAGCTCAAGATCCGAGGAATAGAGCAGGCTCTGCTGCTGATCGGCATCGAGCAGACTTTCGGGCGGGACCAACTCGAAAACTTCGATGTTGCTGTCGATGCTCCAGCCGTGCGAGGCGGCACTGGCGCGCAATTCCCTGTCGGTTTCCGAGAGCGTGATATAGAGGCCCCGCTCGCCGTTTGCCGATCCTTCCAATAAGAATCGCAAGGCGACTGTCGTCTTGCCGGTGCCCGGGTTTCCTTCAAGGAGGAAGACATGGCCAGGCGCAAGGCCTCCCGCCAAAACATCGTCCAAACCGGTTATACCCGTCCGAGCTTTGTTCTGTCTTTTATCGTCAGGCACCATCAATTCCCAAATCTCAATTTATCCAGATGCGGCGAACGCCCAGGAATAAGCTTTGAGACGGCCGAATGTTCCATGACAAGCGACAAATATGCTTAAGCTTAAGAGGCTCCAGAAACCTCCTTTGCGACATCGCTGATCAGGGATCGCAGCCAACGATTGGCCGGGTCGTGGCGATAGCGCACATGCCAGGCCATCTCCACCGGGAAGGTGCCGAGATCGACCGGCGCGGGTAGGACTTTCAGCCGGCTGTCGCGGGCTAGCTGACGGCAGATCAGGTTTGGTAGCGTCGCGCAATAATCCGTCACCGCGACCATTTCCGGGATCGCCAGAAAATGGGTGACCGAGACGGCAACCTCCCGTCGCAGCCCTTGGCGGTCCAGCATCTGAAACAGGCCGGCGCGCAAGCGGCCGGGTGGCAGCATGTTCACATGCTTCATGCGCTCGTACTGCTCGCGTGAAATAGAATCCCCAATCTCCGGATGGTCGGCCCGCACGACACAGGCGAGGCCTTCCTGCATCAGATGCTGCACGACGAGATTGTCCGGCGGATCGATGATTCGGCCTAACACCATCGTCGTTGCCCCGGACATGACACCGGTTTCGGCGAGATCGGTACCAAAGGGCGTGAGGCGCAGCTTGATCCCAGGTGCCTGTTCTCGCAGCCGCGTCACGATCGCCGGAACCAACACAAATTCGACGTAAGAGTTCGGGGCGATGGTGATCAACCGATCCGCCTGGGCCGGATCGAACTCCTGCTGCCCCAATATGACATCATCGAGCGAGGCTAGAGCCGCCGCAATCACTGGAGCCAGTTCCAGCGCCATCTGGGTCGGCTGAATGCCATAGCGTTCGCGGATGAACAGCGGGTCGCGCAGCATGATGCGCAGGCGGGCCAGCGCGTTCGACAGCGCCGGCTGAGTAATCCCCAACCGTTCGGCCGCGCGGGTCACATTGCGTTCTTCCATCAGGGCGATGAAGGTCGGCAGCAGGTTGAGGTCATATCGCATCTAGTTATAATGGATTTCGTATATCTAAAATCAAAGAAATAAATTTCAGGAATATGCGTTCGCGGGGACATCATCAACTCACCAACCAAGGAGCAAAACGATGTCCAAAATCCTCTTCATCCTCACCTCTCACGACCGTATGCTGAATGGCGAACCGACCGGCATCTGGGTCGAAGAACACGCCGTGCCCTACCTCGCCTTCAAGGCGGCCGGCCATCAGGTCACCGTCTCCTCCATCGCTGGCGGCAAGGTGCCGGTCGACCCCAAGAGCACGCCGACGACCGAACAGGCAAATGCCTGGAAGGATGCTATCGCCGAACTCGCCGACACCCCCGCCTTCGACACCCTGAATGCCGACGAGTTTGACGCCGTCTATATGCCGGGCGGTCATGGCGCCGTCTTCGACATGCCCTACAACAAGAAGCTGCACGATCTGCTGTTCGCCTTCGAAGCGACGAACCGCGTGATTGCCAGCGTCTGTCACGCCCCGGCCGTCTTTGCCGGCATGCGTCGCCCCGATGGTACGCCCTTCATCGCCGGCCGCACCGTTGCCGCCTTCACCGATACCGAAGAACAGGCCGTCGGCGCGGTCGAGAAGGTGCCGTTCCTGCTGGAGACTCGCCTGAAGGAACTCGGCGCCCAGCATCATGGTGCTGCCGATTGGGCCTCCAACGCCATCCAGGACGGTCGCCTCGTGACGGGTCAGAACCCACAATCCTCGGGTGCTGTTGCCGCCCTCGTCCTCGGCCTGCTTTAGTTTCTTTAGCCGGTGGAATTGACAAGATCCGGTCCGTGGGAAGGCCCTAGCTTTCCCGCGAGCCGCCCCGCCCCCAAGGAGAGACAAGATGGCCCTCAAAGATATTCTGCCCAGCAAGCTTGGCTTTGGCGCCGCCCCACTCGGCAACATGTTCCGCGATATTCCCGAGGCTGAGGCGCGCGCCACGGTGGACGCCGCCTGGAATGACGGCATCCGGTTCTTCGACAATGCCCCCTTCTACGGCGCCGGCCTTGCCGAAATCCGCATGGGCGACGCACTGGCCGGCAAGCCGCGCGACCAATATGTGATCTCGACCAAAGTCGGCCGGGTCATCCTGGACGAGGTCGAAGACGTCAGCGCCCGTGACCAGGGCGAAAAGGGCGATGTCTTCAAATATGGCCGCCCGAACAAGATCGTGAACGACTATTCGGCGGATGCGACCCTGCGGTCGATCGACGACAGCTTGAAGCGCCTCAAGACCGACCATATCGACATCGCCTTTGTCCATGACGTTGCCCAGGACTTCTATGGTGACGAATGGCTCAGCGTCTTCGAAACCGCCCGCAAGGGCGCTTTCAAGGTCCTAGACCGATTGCGCGACGAAGGCGTGATCAAGGCCTGGGGTCTGGGCGTCAATAAGGTCGAGCCGATCGAACTGCTGCTCGCCCTGGAAGGGCCGAAGCCGGATGGTTTCCTGCTCGCCGGGCGCTATACGCTGCTGGATCACGATCGCGCCTTGCAGCGGGTGATGCCGCTGGTTGTCGAACGCGGGCTCGGCATCGTCGTCGGCGGGCCCTATAGCTCCGGCGCCCTCGTTGGTGGCCCGAACTTCGAATATGCCCCGGCCACGCCGGCGATCCTCGACAAGGTGGCCCGCATCAAGGCGATCGCCGATCGTTATGGCATCAGCATGAAGGCCGCCGGCTTGCAATTCTCGCTCGCCAATCCCGCTGTCGCGGCGGTTATTCCGGGTGCCAGCCAGCCGAGCCGTATTGCGGAGGACAGCGCGGCCCTCGCCGAAAAGATCCCCGCTGACTTCTGGCGTGAGTTGCGCGAGGCCGGCTTGGTTAATCCGCAGGCGCCGCTCCCCATCCGCTGACCTACTTAGGGCCGGAGTCTTATCGTTCCGGCCCTCTTCTTTCCGATCCTTGGAATTGTGTAGTGACCGGCGGGCTGCTACTGGTTACGAGCCAAGTTTACTGGGATCGAGATCCGACAGAATGATCATATCGGCCTCCACCGACTATCGCGAAGCAGCCCGCCGCAAACTGCCGCCTTTCCTGTTCCATTACGCCGATGGCGGCGCCAATGCCGAATATACGCTGCGACGAAATGTCGAGGATCTGGCCGAACTGGCCTTGAAACAGCGCATTCTGCAGGAAGTCACCAGCCTCGATCTTTCGACCGAGCTCTTTGGGCGCAAGCTGGCGATGCCGGTCGCGCTCGCCCCCGTCGGTCTCTGCGGCATGTATGCCCGGCGCGGCGAGATCCAAGCTGCCAAAGCGGCCCATGCCAAAGGCATCCCCTTCACGCTCTCCACCGTGTCAGTCTGCCCGATCGAGGAAGTCCAGAAACAATCCCCCTCGCCGATCTGGTTCCAGCTGTATGTCCTGAAAGACCGCGGCTTCATGAAGCATGCGCTGGAACGGGCGATGGCGGCTGGCATCGACACCCTGGTCTTCACGGTCGATATGCCGGTGCCGGGCGCACGCTATCGCGATGCTCATGCCGGCATGTCCGGCCCCCATGCCGAGCTGCGCCGCGTCTGGCAGGCGATCACCCATCCGAGCTGGACCTGGGACGTCGGTCTGCTGGGCCGCCCGCATGATCTGGGCAATATCTCCGCCTATCTCGGCGCCCCGACCGGTCTTGCCGATTATATCGGCTGGCTCGGCAAGAATTTCGACCCGACGATCGGCTGGAAGGATCTCGAATGGATCCGGGAGTTCTGGAAGGGCCCGATGATTATCAAGGGGATCCTCGATCCCGATGACGCCCGGGATGCCGTCAAATTCGGGGCCGATGGGATCGTCGTCTCGAACCATGGCGGCCGCCAACTCGACGGCGTGCTGTCCTCGACCCGCGCCCTGCCGGCGATCGCCGATGCGGTGAAAGGCGATCTCAAGATCCTGGCCGATGGCGGTATCCGTTCGGGCCTCGATGTCGTGCGCATGCTGGCACTCGGCGCCGATACCGTCTTGCTGGGCCGTGCCTTCCTCTGGGCACTCGCCACCAAGGGGGAGACCGGCGTTGGGCATCTCTTGGAGCTGTTCGAGAAGGAAATGCGTGTCGCCATGACTCTGACCGGCGCCAAATCCATCGCGGAAATCTCGAAAGCCAGCCTCGTCTAACCAACAAATCGAGATAATCGCGGGAACAGGAGTGAGACCCCGCGCGTTTCTGAATCTCCACAACAAGGCTTTGCGGAGATTCATCATGCAGGACAATGATCGCACCCCCGCCCGCCCCGATGACCAGTCCGTCAAAGAGTGGGAGAAGAACAAGCGGGACTTCGCGCTGAAGACGGAACAATCGAACCGTCTGGCGCCCCTTCCCCATTTCGCTGAAACCACTGCCGAACAGCAGGAAGCGGAAGCCCGGCGCGAGCAGGAATTCCGCATCCAGGACTAGGACTAGCCCTTCGCCAGGGCAGCGACGGGATCGAGCTGAGAGGCGTTGCGGGCCGGCAGATAGCCGAAAGCAACGCCGATCAGGCTGGAACAGAGAACCGCCGCTACGATCGAGCTGGTGGAATAGATCAGGGCGAAGTTGGTGTTGAAGCTGGCAAACAGCGCACCAAAGCCCAGCGCTGCGCCGATCCCCAGCATGCCGCCCAGAAGGCAGACCAGCACCGCTTCGATCAGGAATTGTTGCAGGATATCCGCCTGCCGCGCGCCCACCGCCATGCGCACCCCAATCTCCGACACCCGTTCGGACACCGAAACCAGCATGATGTTCATAACGCCGATCCCGCCGACGATTAGCGATATCACGGCGATCGACGCGATCAACAGCGTCAGCGTCTCGGTCGTCGAAGTGATGGTTTGGCGGATATCGTCGGTATTGAGGATGAAGAAATCCTTGGTGCCATGGCGTTGCAGCAGGAATTGCGTCACCGCCTGTTCGGCGAGGTCGGTTGCCACATCATCGCTGACCCGCACGGTGATGCTGCGCAGGGACATGCTGCCCAGGAACCGCGACTGCACGGTGGTATAGGGCAGATAGAGCGAGAGGTTTTGGCTCGACCCAAACCCGCCCTGTTGGGGTTTCATCACGCCAACGATGCGGCTCGGTACCTTGCCGATGATGACCACCTGCCCGACCGGGCTGACACTCGAGCCTTCGAACAAGGCTTTCCGCGTATTCTCGTCGATCACGACATCTTGCGCCGTTTGCAGCACGCTGGCGGCATCGAAGAAGCGGCCTTCGGATAGGGTCGCGCCGCGTGCTTCGAAATATTGCTCGCTGACACCATTGATAAGGGCGCTGGCTTCCTTGGCCCCGAACCGCACGGTGCTGGAGGTCGAAACCGTCGGCGTCACCGCCGCGACATAGGGTTGCTTGGCAAGCTCGTTGGCGTCGCTCAAGACCAGCGTGGTGATCTTGCCCGATCGCGTATCGCCAAAATCCTTGCCCGCGAAAATCTCCAACGTGTTGGTGCCGAGGCTAGAAATATTGGCCAGCACCTTCTGCCGCGATCCTTCACCCAGCGCCACGACGCAGACGACCGAAGTGATGCCGATGATGATGCCCAGCATGGTAAGGAAGGTGCGCAGTTGATGGGCGCGCATCGAGAGCAGCGCCATGCCGAAAGCTTCCCGGAACCGCCCGAACCAGGCGTTCCAGCGCCCGAGAAACGGCGGCGGCGCGACCGGCTCCATCTGGCGCGTCGTCTGATCATCGGATTTCCGACGATCAGCGATGATCTCGCCGTCACTGATTTCGATGATGCGCTGGGCGCGGCTCGCGACCGTCATATCGTGGGTGACGATGATGACCGTGCGACCTTCGGCATGCAGTTCATCGAGGATCCGCAGCACTTCCTCGCCGCTATGGCTATCAAGGGCGCCGGTCGGCTCATCGGCCAGGATGACATTGCCGTTGTTCATCAGGGCGCGGGCGATCGAGACGCGCTGCTGCTGACCGCCCGAGAGTTGCCCCGGCCGATGGCCCATGCGTTCGGTCATGCCGAGACGCCCCAGCAAGGCGGCCGCCCGACTGCGCCGTTCGCCCTGTCCGCGCCCGGCATAGATCGCCGGGATTTCGACATTGCCCAGCGCCGTCAGTTCAGCGAGCAGATGATAGCGCTGGAAGATGAAGCCGAAATGCTCGCGCCGCAGCGCCGCCAATTCGTCAGCTTCGAGGGCAGAGGTTTCACGCCCAGAGACGCGATAGCTGCCCGAGGTCGCACGATCCAGGCACCCGAGGATGTTCATCAGGGTCGATTTGCCTGACCCCGACGCCCCGACGATCGCCACCATCTCGCCCGCCTCGATAGTGAGGTCGATGTCTTTCAGGACCGCGATGGTGCCTTCGCCGGCCGGATATTCCCGCCGGATCTTTTTGAGGGAAATCAGCGGTTCGCCCATGTCAGAAGCCCATCGGCGAACGACGCCCGCCGCCCGGGCTGGCAGGAGCAGAAGCCCCTGTGCCAAGCCCCAGGACGACGCGCTCGCCGGCCTCCAGGCCCGATTTCACCTCGGCCATGATCTTGTTATTGAGCCCGACATCGACCTTGCGATCAGCGATCTGGCCCTGGACACTCACCACCCGCACAGCGAATTTGCCAGCCTCGTCCCGCGCCCCCAAGGCTGCCGACGGCACCATCTTCACGCCCTTGGCCTGCCCCAGCACGATATGCACCTGTGCGGTCATATAGGTCCGCAGGCGGCCTTCGGCGTTCGGGATATTGAAGATGCCATTGTAATAGATCGCTGCCGACGAGGAGGAAGACGACGAGGAGCTGCTGCTGGCACTGGCCGAGCTGGAGGAGGCAAAACTCGAATCGCTGCGTATCGATTCCGGTGCGGGTTCGACCGAAGTCAGGGTCGCCTCATAGCGACGTTCGGGATCACCCAGCACCGTGAAATAGACCGGCTGCCCCGGCGCGACCTTGACGATATCGGCTTCGGAGATTTCGGTGCGGACAATCATGCTGTCGAGCTGACCCAGGATGGCGATGGTCGGCGCCGATTGCACCGCATTCACCGTCTGGCCCTGCTGGCTGACGAGCGAGAGGACCGTGCCGTCGATCGGCGCGGTGATCTTGGTATAGCCGAGGTTGGCTTTGGCGGTTTCGACCGAAACCTGCGCCTCGATGATCTGGGCCTCCAGCGCTTCGATCTGCGCACGGGTGACATTCACATCCGCCAGCGCCGTCTCGTAATCGGCTTGGGAGACCGCCTTCTGGGCAACCATATTCTTCTGGCGCGCCAAGGTCGCCTGGTTGAGGATCAGGGTCGCCTGTTTCTCGCCGCGCTGGGCCTTCACATTGGCCAGCGAGGCTTCGGCGGTGCGCAGGGCATTCTGCTGGGTGACGGAATCGATTTCCGCGATCAGATCGCCCGCCTTGACCTTATCGCCCAGCGCCACCTTGACCGCCGTGATCCGGCCCGACACCTGGGCGCCGACAGCCACCAGCTTCACCGGCTTCAGGGTGCCGGTCGCCAGCACGGTTTCCTCGATATCGCCCGTCGTCACCGGGGCGGTGATGAGGTTCGCGGTCGGCGAGACGGACTTTTTCCCCCAATAATACCAAGCACCGCCCGCCAGGACCGCGATAACGGCCAAACCGATCCAGATACGCCGTGTCATAGCGATGCTCCCGAAAGGAAGAAGTGTGCGGAAAAGGGAGAGATCATCATAGGGTCGGCAATCGGGTTAGGGCGAAATGGGGCCCAGTGTTGCTGTCGGTCATTTCGGGTCGGCTGCTGTCGATCACGCCATCCCAGCCACCGCCCAGCGCCTTATTGAGGGCGACATAATCGGTGGTGATGGCGACCTGGCTCTGGATCAGGGAATCTTCGGCCGAATAGAGCGAGCGGTCGGCATCCAACACTTCCAGGAAGCTCGACGACCCAGCCTGATAGAGCGCCCGTGCCAGGGTGACCGCCTCGCGATAGTTGGCCGTCGCGACCGACAGCCGCTCGTAGCGCAATTGTTCTTGGGAGAGCGAGACAGAGGCGTTTTCGACATCTTCCAGCGCAATCAGGACGGCCGAACGATAGGCGAGGAAAAACCGGTCGCGCTGGGCTTCGGCCAGTTCGACCCCGGCGGCTAATTGCCCGCCGTTGAAGATCGGCACCGTCAGGCTGGGTCCAAAGGACCAGCCGATCGAGGAGCTTTTGCCCAGATCGCCGAGCTTCTGGCCGGAGGTGGTGATGCTGCCGGTCAGGCTGACGCTGGGATAGCGCGCCGCTTCCGCCTGACCGATCTGGGCGGTCGATTGGGCATATTGCCGTTCGGCAAACCGCACGTCCGGACGGGCTTTCAGGATATCGGCCGGCACCCCGGTTGCGATCGGCAAGGCGGGTGACGGGATCGGTGCCAAGGCTTCCAGACGCTCGGTCAAGGCGGCGGGCGCCCGACCGGTCAGGACCGACAGGCGGTGCAGGACCTCGGCATAGGAAGCTTCCAGAGTCGAAAGCGTCGCCTCGGTGCTCGCCGCTTGGCCCGAAGCATTGGCCAGATCGATACCGGAAGAGGCGCCGGCCTCGAACTTGGTGCGCGTCAGGGCCACCGTCTCGCGCTGGGAAGCCACCGTGCGGCGCGCGAGATCGATGCGCGCCTGATAGCCGCGCAGCTCGACATAGTTCGAGGCAACATCGCCGATCAGGGTCAGCAGCACCGCCCGCAGATCTTCCTGGGCAGCATCCAGCCCATAACCAGCGGCTTCCAAGGCGCGTTGGTTGGCGCCAAAGAGATCGAGCTCCCAGGCGGCATCGAACCCGGCTTGGAACTGGTTGCTGGCCCCTTGTGAAGATCCGAAGCCCGACGATCGGCTTTTGCTGCGGGACGCCGAAGCACTGCCTTCGACCGACGGCAGCAAAGCCCCGCCACTCTGGCGATAACTCGCCCGTGCCTCGCGGATGCTGGCCTTGGCCGAGGCTACGTCGAGATTGCCGGCCACCGCCTCGTCGATCAGCCCGGTCAGCATCGGATCATTGAGCCGCTGCCACCAGCGCGCCAGATCGGCCGGCTTTGCCGCTTCTGCTGGCTTTTCCTCGGCGCCCCAAAAAGAGGGCAGCGAGAGCGACGGAAATTTATAATCCGGGCCGACGACACATCCGGACAGGGACGCAGCGATCAGAACAAGCGGCAGAAAACGCGGGGGACGACGGAAAACGGGCAAGGCCACGACGAACTCAATAGCTAAGGAGCTGCCCAGCAACAAAGCAGCGACAAACGAGGAAAACATCCAATCATGGCAATAACGGAGCAAAGGCGCCGCTCCGGCGAAAAGAGATCCAGATACCGCCTTACGGCAGATTGTCGAGATTGCGCACCGCATCGATAAAAGCCCTTAAGGCCGGTGCCATCTGGCGCTGCTGGGGATAGCAGAGGAAATGACCGGGGAAGGGCTCCGACCAGGGTTCCAGCAGCGGAATCAAGCGCCCGTCGGCGATCTCCTGGCGAACCATATTTTCGACCGGGAAAGCGATCCCGACGCCCTGCAAAGCCGCCCTCACGGCCAAGGCCTTGTCATTCACGATCAGCGGCCCGCCGACGGTCACCGAAAACCAGGCGCCATCTTCGAAGAACTCCCAGGCATAGGGTGTGACATGGCCCGGCCAACGCCAGCGGATACAACGATGGTTCACCAGATCACGCGGATGCTGCGGGTACCCATGGCGGACGAGATATTCTGGTGCAGCAACGGCGATCTGACGGAAATCCGGGCCGAGGCGGACCGCGATCATGTCGCGTTCGATCACTTCACCGATGCGGATGGCGGCGTCATAGCCGCCGGCGACCATATCGATCACCTCGTCATCCAGCGTTATATCCAGCACGATATCGGGATAGGACGCCGCGAAACGGGCGAGAATCGGTTCGAGATAACGATCCGCCGCCGATCGGAAGGCATGGATCCGCACCGTGCCGGCCGGGCGTTCGCGATAATGCCGCACCAGCCCGACCGCTTCTCCCAGTTCTTGAACGGCCGGCCGCACCCGTTCGAGCAGATTTTCGCCGGCTTCGGTCAGCGCAACGCGGCGCGTGGTACGGTTCAGCAACCGAACCCCGATCCGCTCCTCGAACCCCCGCACCATCTGGCTGAGGGCGGAAGGGGAAACGCCCAAAGCCTCGGCTGCGCGGCTGAAACTCAAGAGTTCCGCCACCATGACAAAGGCCCGCAGCTGGCTATAGTCACTGCCTGTCAGGATATTTTCCATGCCCCCATAGAAGGCATCATTAAGCTGAACTTACAAGATCAGTCAGAAACGGAACCATTCTGAAACAGGGTCGTCGGGGATATCTCCTCTCATCGAAGGAGATCGTTCATGAAAACTTGGTTCATCACCGGCATTTCCCGTGGCCTCGGCCTCGCACTCGCCAAAGCAGCCCTCGCAAAGGGCGATACCGTTATCGGCACCGTGCGCAGCGGCGCGCCCGATCTGCCTGCCGCCCCTGGCAAGCTGCATCTTTTGACCCTCGATATGGCCGACGGCGCCGCCATCGATGCGGCTGTCGAGGAGGCTTTCACCAAGACAGGCAGGATTGACATCATCGTCAATAACGCCGGCTACGGCCTCTTGGGCGCAATCGAGAAAGCAACCGATGCCGAGGTCACCCGCCTGTTCGAAGTCGATGTCTTCGGCCCATTCCGTCTGATCCGTAAGGCCCTACCCCATCTGCGCGCGCAGGGCGCGGGCCATATCGTCAATATCACCTCGGTCGCCGGCCGCGCGCCGGGGGCGGCAGCCGGGCTTTATGCCGCCGCGAAATATGCCCTGGAAGGCCTGTCGGCAGCCTTGGCGATCGAAATCGCGCCCCTTGGACTCAAAGTAACGGCAATCGCGCCGGGCGCCTTCCGCACCGACTTCCTGTCGGCCCATTCAATCCGCAAGAGCGAGTCCGAAGATGCTGCCTATGCCGCGAGCGTCGGCAAGGCTTCGGCGGCCTTCGACACGATGGGCGGCCAGCAGATCGGCGATCCTGACCGGGCGGCCCAGGCAATTATCCAGGCCGTCGAGGCGAAAGATCCACCGCTGCACTTGCTGCTGGGCAGCGACGCCCTGCGTCGGGCCCGGGTAAAGCTCGATGCCATGATCGACGAAATCGACCGCTGGGAAGATATCACCCGCAGCACCGATTTCGTCTGACCCAAAACGACAGGAAGGGGCAGAACCTGCCCCTTCCTAATCTTCGAACTTAGTTAAGCGGCACGAACCGTGGCGATGAAGTTGGCGACCTGGGTTCGCAGTACCGTCGCATCCTTGGCGAGCCCACCGGCGGCGCCCAGAACCTGGACCGCTGCCGTACCTGTCTGGTTGGCCGCCTGATTGACGCCCAGGATATGCTGGGAGACATCTTCGGTGCCCTGGGCGGCATGGATCACGTTGGTTGCGATATCGCGGGTCGCGGCGCCCTGTTCTTCGATCGCGGCGGCGATGGTGGTGGCGATCTCGTTCATCTGGCCGATGGTCTGGCCGATCCCGCGGATCGCACTCTGGGCACCGCCCGAGGCCTGCTGGATTTCGCGCACCTTGGCCTGGATCTCCTCAGTCGCTTTGGCCGTCTGGGTCGCCAGCGTCTTCACTTCCGAAGCGACTACCGCGAACCCCTTGCCGGCATCCCCGGCGCGTGCAGCCTCAATGGTGGCATTAAGTGCCAGCAAGTTCGTCTGCGTCGCGATCGAATTGATTAGATCGACCACCTGCCCGATTTCCTGCGCCGACAAGACCAAGCTATCCATCGTACCATTGGTGCGATCAGCTTCGGCAACGGCCTGGCCGGCGATCTGTGTCGAGGTTGCAACCTGACGGCCGATTTCCAGGATCGAGGCCGAGAGTTCTTCGGTGGCCGAGGCGACGGTCTGGACATTGGCCGAGGCTTGTTCGGACGCCACGGCAACGGCAGTCGCCTGATGGGTGGCCTGGGTTGCGGTCGAGGACATGGTGGTCGCAGCGCCTTCCATTTCCGAAGCCGCAGAGGCAACCGCATCGACGATGCTCTGGACGCTCTGCTCGAAACTATCGGCAAGCTGCTGTAACTGGGCCTTGCGATCAGCGGCGGCGGCCTGTTTGGCAGCTTCCTGTTCGGCTTGCAGATGCTGGATTTCGAGGCTCTTGTCCTTGAAGATCTGCAGAGCGCGAGCGAGCACACCGACTTCATCCTTGCGGTCCGCCCCTTCGACCGAGGTCTTGAGGTCACCGCCCGCAATCCGCCCCATGGCCCTGGTCACGCCGGCAATCGGCCGCACGACCATGAAGAGGGCGATCAGGACGGCCAGGGCCGTTCCACCGATAGCGCCGACGGCAGAGGCGGTCACAATGGTATTGATGGTATCGCTCGCGGTCTCGTCGGCCGAAGCAGCAGCCTTTTCCATCATCTGGCGGTTGGCCTCGACGCGCTGATCGACATAGTCGGTCACCAGGCGGCGCGCCTTCGAGGATTCATCGGCGCTCAGCTTGAAAGCTTCCTGATCCTTGTCAGCCAGTGCCAGCTCGACCACTTTGTTTGCGACCTGACGATAGCCGACCAGCAACTTGCGCAGGTTTTCGGAAGTTTCGACACGGGCCGGCGTATCGGCGGATTTATCGAGTTCCTTCAAGGCGCCATCGATCGCGGCCGAGGTTTTCTGATAGCGATCTGAGAAGGTGGTCTTCTCTTCCGCTGTCGCGGCCAGGATGATGTTCTTCTCGTGGATGGTCGCGGCATTCAGTTGGCGGCTGAGATCGAGGAGCGCCGTGCGGCGTTCCGCATCTACCCGGATGGTCCGGCTATTCAAGGCATGCAGCGCATCGACCTTCGAAATGGCCGTCCAGGCCAGCGATCCGATCACCGCCAGAAACAGGGCAACGGGGACCATAGTTTTGGTGAGCAGCGAGCGATTGGCGAACCAGGTGAGCATGGCGATCTCCGTCCTCAAATGTCCTGAGCGACGTGTGCCGATCGCCCGGCCGTCCTGTGACGGCCAGGTCAATTTGGATGCTTTCATATGATGTGCGAATTCGGCCTGACGCCTAACCGCCGGGATGAGGCAAACTAAACCAAGAGACTAATAGACAAATGACAAAACAACCAAAAGTCACACGACTGTATTCAATCATTCCCATGATAGTAAAGATAAGCGCCATCGCTACCCAGACACCTTAGCCTCATCAGGGTACCGACTATAGCTGGTGATTTTGCCAGCATTTGATCTATTAGCCTATATTAACCAAACAGCAGACCTAGGAAGCGAAAGCTTGAGAGGGCCGGCGCAGCACGGGGTCATAGGGATTGATCTTGCCGGCCACCGCCGCGACCTCGCGGTTCAGCAGATCAACGATGGTCAGGGTTCGCTCCTCCGTCAGGCGATCGGAGATAGTGCCGATGCTGAGCGCTGCGACCGCCCGTCCTTCGGGATCCAGGATCGGCACCGAAACGCCGCCCATGCCGGGGATCATCAGATCCTTGCGGGTGGCAAAACCGGCCGCTCTGACCTTGGCAATTTCCGTGCGCAGATAGACCTCGTCCAGATAGCCGTAATCCAGCAAGCGCGGCAGGTTGAAGCGGATCACTTCCTCGCGCTCGGCTTCCGGCAGGAAGGCCAGGATCACCAGCGCCCCCTGCCCGACCCCCAGCGGGATCCGCCCGCCGACATCGCCGGTGAAGGAGCGGATCGTGATCGGCCCTTCGGATCGGTCGAGGCAAATGGCATCGAACCCGCTGCGCACCAGCAGGAACAAAGTATCCCCCAGGGTCGCCGAGAGGCGCAGCAGACTGGGGCGGAACAGGTCGCGCAGATTGGCGGGATTACCGGCGCGAGCGGCCAGCGCAAAGAAATCGACACTCAGACGATACCGTTTGCTGGAGGCGTCCTGATCGACCACCCCCTCTTCCACCAGCGCGCGTAGCAGCCGGTGGGTGGTCGCCTGGGTTAAGCCCGTCGCCTGGGCGACCTGAGTGACGCGTCCACCCTCCGCCCCAACCTTGGTCAATGCCCGCAGGATCATGAAGCCCCGTTGCAGGCTCGTTCCGCCCGTTGCAGCCTTTTCCAATTCAATTCCTTATAGCACGTAATTTCATCAAATTTAACTTCAGTTATTCCACAAGACGGAATGAAAGAAAATATTATCTCGCATGATGGATTCATGACATTGACTCACCTACGTCCGTCCCTAAGGCTTATTTACGTAAAGCCGACGGAAATGATCGGCGACGGTCGGAAGGGCGGCACGCATGTCATTTTTATCCCTCACGGGTGTTTCGAAGGATTACGCCGGCACCCGCGTCGTCCATGATTTCACCCTGGCGGTCGAGCGCGGCGAATTCGTCTCGCTGCTCGGCCCCTCCGGGTGCGGTAAGACGACAACCTTGCAGATGATCGCGGGCTTCATCCCGGTCAGCACCGGCGCCATCACGCTCAATGGCTCCGACATCACCCATGTCGCCCCCAACCACCGCGGCCTCGGCATCGTCTTTCAGTCCTATGCGCTTTTCCCCCATATGACGGTGGCGGAGAATGTCGGCTTTGGGCTGGAGATGCGCAAAATCCCTAAGGCCGAGCGCACAGTTCTGATCCGCGAAGCCCTGGCCAAGGTGCATCTCGACCAGCATGCCGACCGCTATCCCCGGCAACTCTCGGGCGGACAGCGGCAACGCGTCGCCCTCGCCCGTGCCCTCGTGATCAAGCCGCCTGTGTTGCTGCTCGACGAACCGCTCTCGAACCTCGATGCCAAACTGCGCGAGGAAATGCAGTTCGAGCTGCGCCGCATCCAGCGCGATGTCGGCATCACCACCCTTATGGTGACCCACGATCAGTCCGAAGCCCTCTCCATCAGCGATCGCGTCGTCGTCATGCAGGCCGGCCGGATCACCCAAGTCGATCAGCCCTACCGGATGTATGAACATCCCCATACCGGCTTCATTTCGAAATTTGTCGGCAAGACCAATCTTCTGACCGGCCCGGTGGTGAAATCGACTGATGCCGACGGCATTGCCACCGTGCTGGTCGGTGATGTGGGGGTCGAGACTTTGGAGCAGGGCCTGGTGCCCGGCCAGAGCGTTACCCTCTGTATCCGGCCGGAAAAATTTATCCTGAAGCAAGCCGGCCTCGGACGTCTGCTCGGCACGGTGCAGCGCCGCTATTTCCTGGGCAATCAATGGCTCTATGAAGTCTCGAGCCCGCTCGGCCTGCTGGAAGTGGCGGTGCCCAACCTGGGCGATGTGCCGCTCGAAGAACAGAGCCCGGTCGGCATCGACTGGCAGACCGATATCGTGCGGGTGCTTGGCGAAAGTGTCACGCCGTGAGCGCGCGGCCCAGCATATGGAGCGCCTGGCGTGCGCCGTATCTGATGACGGCGCCGGCGGCGATCCTCTTTGCGATCATGGTCGTCGTGCCGCTGATCCTGACCGGCGTGCTGTCGTTCCATGTCTTCGATTTCACGACCGGCGTGAAGGACGAATGGACGCTGGCCCATTATTGGGCGGTCGTATCGGACGACTATTATCACGGCATCTTTGCCCGTACCCTGCTGATCGCGCTCGCCACTACCGTGCTCTGCGTACTGATCGGCGCGCCCGAGGCCTATATCCTCTCCCGTATGCAGCCGCGCTGGCGGTCGGCCTTTCTGCTGGTAATCCTGGCGCCGCTCTTGGTGTCGGTCGTGGTGCGTGCCTTTGGCTGGAGCATGCTGCTGGGCCCGGAAGGCCCGATCCTGACCGCCATGGATGCCATGGGTTTTGGCAAGCCCCGCCTGCTCTATACCCAGGGCGCGATCATCGTCGCGCTGGTCCATGTGATGATACCCTTCATGGTGATCCCAGTCTGGACCTCGCTCCAGAAGCTGGACCCGACCGTCGAACAGGCGTCCCTCTCACTCGGCGCCTCGCCCTTCACGACCTTCCGCCGCGTAGTGCTGCCGCAGGTTCTGCCCGGTATTCTGTCGGGCAGCCTGATCGTCTTTGGCCTTTCCGCTTCCGCCTTCGCCATTCCAGGCCTGCTCGGCGGGCGGCGCCTCAAGGTCGTCGCGACCGTCATCTACGACGAATATCTCCATGAGCTGAACTGGCCGCTCGGCGCCGCCATCGCCGCGATCCTGCTGATCGCCAACCTCGTGGTCATGCTGACCTACAACCGGATCGTCGAGAACCGGTACAAGAAAAGCCTGAGCTAGGGGATCCGCCGATGCACCGCAATGGACCCTTCGCCCTGATTTTCCACACGTTGGTCGTGACCTTCATGCTGGCGCCGCTGGTTATCGTCTGCCTCGTCGCCTTCACCAGCGAAAACACCCTCTCGCTCCCCTGGAAAGGCGTTTCGCTGCGCTGGTTCGCGGCGATCTTCGAACATCCGGATTTCGTGCGCTCCTTCTGGAACAGCGTGATCCTGGCGGCACTCTCGGCGACTTTTGCCGTCATCCTGGCGATCCCGGCCGGCATGGCGATCGTGCGCTATGAATTTCCCGGCCGCGCCTTCCTGAATGGCCTTTTTCTCTCGCCTCTGATCGTGCCGCATCTGGTGCTGGGCGTTGCCTTGCTACGACTCTTCACCCTGATCGGCGGCACCGGCAGTTTCGAGTGGCTGCTGCTGGCTCATGTCATTGTCATCATGCCCTATGTGATGCGCCTTATCATTGCCGCCCTGGTGGGCGCCGACCGCAGCGCCGAACAGGCAGCCCAGTCGCTGGGGGCCGGCACCTGGACCACCTTTCGCCGCGTCACCCTACCGATGATCCTGCCCGGCGTTTCGGGCGGCTGGTTGCTGGCCTTCATCAACAGCTTCGATGAGCTGACGATGTCGATCTTCGTCACCTCGCCCCAGACCATCACCCTGCCGGTGCGCATGTATATGTACGCCACCGAATCCATCGATCCGATGATGGCCGCCGTCTCGGCCCTGATGATCTTCGTCACCGCCGTTTTGATGCTGGTGCTCGACAAGATCTATGGCCTCGAAAAGATCCTGGTCGGGAACCACTGACATGGCTCTTCTGACCCGAATCGCGCTCCAGGACCGTCCGCGCCTTACCATCAGCATCGACGGGCAAGCCTGCGAGGCCCTCTCCGGCGACACCATCCTGACCGCCGTCCTGACCCAACGCGATCATCTGCGGATCAGTGAGTTTTCCGGCAATCCGCGGGCCGGCTATTGCCTGATGGGCGCCTGTCAGGACTGCTGGATCAGTCTGGAAGATGGCCAGCGAATGCGGGCCTGCTCGACCCTGGTCACGGGCGGCATGCGGATCGTGACAACGCCATGAGCGAGATCCGCCCCGTCATCATCGGTGCCGGCCCGGCCGGTATCCGCGCCGCCGAAACCCTGGTCGCCGCCGGTTTGCGTCCCGTGGTGGTCGATGAGGCTTTCCGCTTCGGTGGCCAGATCTATCGCCAGCCGCCCCAGGCGCTGCAACGGCCCGGCAAGGCCCTCTATGGGTTCGAAGCCAGTAAGGCCAGTGCCGTTCATCAAACGATGGAAGCTCTGCTGCCCCAGATCGATTATCGCCCGAACACGTTGGTCTGGGGCACCGAGGGCGGCAGCCTCAACCTATTGACTGCCGGCCAGCCCGATCGCCTGCCCTATAGCCACCTGATCCTCGCGACCGGCGCCACCGACCGGGTGCTGCCCTTCCCCGGCTGGACCCTGCCCGGGGTCTATACGCTCGGCGGCGCCCAGGTCTCTTTGAAATTCCAAGCCAGCGTCATCGGCCCGCGCGTCGCCTTTATCGGCACCGGGCCTTTGCTCTATCTCGTCGCCTATCAATACTTGAAAGCCGGCGCCGATGTCGCCGCCGTGCTGGATACCGCGCCCTTCACCGGCAAACTCAAGGCGCTCCCCAAACTACTCGGCCATCTCGGCACCTTCGCCAAAGGCCTCTATTACATGGGCGTGCTGGCGGCACGCGGCGTGACGATCCGCTTTGGCGTGCGCCCCCTGCAAGCGGCCGGCACCGAACGGGTCGAGGCGCTCTATTGGCGGGACCGGCGCGGCCGGCAGCAGAAAGTCGCCTGCGATGCCATTGCCTGGGGGCTCGCCCTGCGGTCGGAAACCCAACTGGCTGATCTGCTGGGCTGCCGGTTCGAGTTCGATAGCCTCAATCGCAATTGGCTGCCCACCAGCGATGGTTTCGGGCGCAGTTCGTTGGCCGGCGTCTATCTCGCGGGTGACGGCGCGGGCATCAAGGGTGCCGATGCCGCCGAGCTTGCCGGGAAGCGTGCCGCCCTAGCCTTGCTCGCCGATCTGCATTATCCGGTCGATCAGGACGAGGTCCTTGGCCTCAAGCACAAGCTCGACAGTTTCGCCGGCTTCCGCGAGGGGCTGGAGCAGTCTTTTCCCTTCCCGCAGGACTGGGCCAAAGACCTGCCCGACGATCTGATCCTCTGCCGCTGCGAAGAGATCACGGTCGGCGAGCTGCGCCAGGCCGTGCATCAGGACGGCGTGCGCGAGATCAACCGCCTGAAAGCCTTGACCCGTATCGGCATGGGGCGCTGCCAAGGGCGGATCTGCGGCACGGCCGCCGCCGAATGCCTCGCCCGAGAAAGCGGCCAGACCCTCGCAGCCGTCGGCCGCCTACGTGCCCAGCCGCCGATCAAGCCGATCCCGTTCATGGGGGGCCAGTGATGGAACAGCTCACCAGTGATGTCGCCATCATCGGCGGCGGGATCGTCGGCGGGTCAGCCGCCCTCGCCCTGCGTAAGATGGGTTATTCCGTCGTGCTGCTGGAGCGCCGCTGGTGCGGGGCGGAAGCCAGCGGCGTCAATTACGGCGGCGTGCGCCGGCAAGGCCGCTCCAAAGACCAATTGCCCCTCGCCCAACGCTCCCACCAGATATGGCCGCGCCTGAAAGATTTGATCGGCATCGACGGAGAATATGTCCGCTCCGGCCATTTGAAACTTGCCCGCTCTGAAGCCGATCTTGCCTCGCTGGAAGCCTATGCCGAGATGGCAGCACCTTTTGGGTTGGGGCTCGAGATTCTGAGTGGCAACCGCTTTCGAGATCGCTTCCCAGGCCTCGGCAACAGCGCCATCGGCGGCTCGCTTTGCCCCGAAGACGGCCATGCCAATCCCCGCCTCGTCTCCGCCGCCTTCGCCCGCGCTGCCGCCCGCGCAGGGGCGGAAATACGCGAGAATACGGAAGTTTCGAGCGCGCGCCAGGACGGCGGTCGTTTCCAGATCACCGCCACCAACCTTACCGTCTCCTCCAAATTTCTGCTGAATTGCGCGGGCGCCTGGGCCGGGAGTTTTGCCGCCGGCTTTGGCGAAATCGTCCCGATGCAGCGCATCCACCCCAATATGCTGGTGACCGAGCCCGTCGCCCGCTTCATGGACGTCAATATCGGGGTCGAGGGCGGCGGGGTTTATGGCCGGCAAGTCTCGCGTGGGAATGTCGTCTTGGGCGGCGGGCGGGGCATCGCCGTTGGTCCGGATCAGACCCGGCCGGCTTATGAGTCGACCCTGCGGCTGATGGCCCAAGCGGTCGAGCTTTTCCCCCAACTGCGCCATGCCCAGGTCATCCGCACCTGGACCGGGATCGAGGGGGATATCCCCGACCATAATCCGGTTATCGGCTTCAGCCGCACGACGCCCAATTTGCTGCATGCCTTCGGCTTTTGCGGTGCCGGTTTTCAGACCGGCCCGGCCGTCGGCGAGGTGCTAGCGGAGTTGGTGCGTGACGGCACGACAGACATTCCCATCGACGCCTTCGATATCGGCCGGTTTGCCCGGTCGGTGGCGCGCGCGTCGGTCATGGGATGAGGGAACTTCACGGAAAAAACCAAGGGGGACCAACGATGCGTAATCTGAAGCGTACGATTTTCACCGCCCTGCTGCTGTCCAGCGCCGCCACCGGCGCCCTGGCCCAGAGCAAGACGCTCTATATCGGCATGAATGGCGGCAATATGGAGAAGGGCTTCACCCAGGCCGTTTTCCCGGACTTTGAAAAGGCCAATGACGTCAAGGTCGTGGTCGTGCCCGGCACTTCGACCGATATCCTGGCCAAGCTGCAGGCCTCGAAAGAAAAGCCGCAGATGCATGTCGCCTTCCTGGATGATGGCGTCATGTATCGCGCGATCGGTATGGGTCTGTGTCAGAAGATGGCGCCGAGCCCGGCCCTCAACGACATCTATCCCGTCGCGCGCCTCAAAGACGATATGGCGGTCGGCATCGACATGGGCATGACCGGCATCGCCTATAACACCAAGATGTTCGCCGAAAAGGGCTGGGCCGCCCCGACCTCCTGGATGGATCTCGCCGATCCGAAGTTCAAGGGCAAGGTCGTCTTCCAGTCGGCCTCCAGCAGCTCATTCGGCCTGCATGGCTTCCTGATGTTCAACCGCATCCAGGGTGGTTCCGAAGCCAATGTCGAGCCGGGCTTCACCAAATGGGCCGGCAACATCGGCCCGAACGTGCTGGAATATATCCCGAGCTCGGCCAAGATCGCCGAAATGGTCCAGACCAATGAAGCCGCCATCTTCCCACTGACCCCGACCGGCGTCGCGAACCTGAAAGACAAGGGCATCGGCGTCGAATATGCCCAACCCAAGGAAGGTTCGGTCGTGCTGATGGTCGCCGAATGCGTGGTGGCCAATAACAGCGAACCGGAACTGGCCCAGAAGCTGGCAGCCTACCTGCTGACCCCGGAAGCCCAGGCAAAAGCCCTGGTCGCCGCCAACCAGATCCCCTCGAACCCGAAGGCACCGACGCCCCCGGAATCGGCTGAAAAGCTGGCGAAGTTCCAGGAAAATATGAAGAATGCCGTGCTGCTCGATTGGGATGCGGTCAACGAAAAGCGGCCGGAATGGAACAGCCGCTGGAACAAGATGATCGAACGCTAAGCCTAAAAATGCCCCCGCAGCTCAACAAGCTGCGGGGGCACTCTTCTTATTACACCTCCTTGGCGCGATAGGCGTCGGGCAGGATGAAGACCTCGTCGGCGCGCGCATAGCCGCCATCCTTGACTTCCTCGATCAGCACCATCGTGTGTGCTCGGGCGGCTTCCGAGAAATATTCGACCAGCATATCGGTCGTGCGATGCACGATCTCGGCCTTCTGCGCGCGTGTGAGGGCGCCCTCCGGCGTCTTGATATTGACGAACGGCATGAGGTTTTCCTTTCTATCCGAGTAAGTTAAACGGTGCCGCCATTGGTGCGGATGGTCTGGCCGCTGACCCAGGCGCCTTCGGGACTGGCCAGGAAAGCCGCGAGGCCCGCGATGTCATTTGGCTGCCCCAGACGCTGCTGGGGATGCATCTTTATGATCGTTTCGACCAGGGCTTCGGATTTCCCGTTGAGGAACAGGTCGGTTTCGACAGGACCCGGCGCGATAGCATTCACCGTGATGCGGCGCGGCCCGAGCTCCTTGGCGACGACATGGGTCATGGCCTCGACGGCGGCCTTGCTGGCGGCATAAAGGCTGTAGGTTGGCTGATAGAGACCGACGACGCTGGAGGAGAAATTGATGATCCGGCCGCCGTCACGCAGGCGCTTTGCCCCTTCGCGCATGCCACGGAAGACCCCGCCGACATTGGTTTCCATCAAGGTTTCGAACTGCGCATCTTCCGCCTCGGCAATCGGCGCGAGCCCCATGGCGGCAGCATTATTCACCAGGATATCGACACCCCCGAAGGCAGCCTCGGCCGCATCGAAAAGCTTGATGATCCCCGCCTTGTCCGCGACATCGGCCTGCACCGCGATCGCCTGGCCACCCTTGGCGGTAATATCGGCGACCACGGCATCGGCCGCCGCCTGGTTCGACATGTAATTCACCACCACGGCGATCCCATCTTGGGCTAGACGACGGGCGATGGCGGCCCCGATGCCCTTGGAAGATCCAGTGACGATGGCGACGCGGTTGGTTGGGTTGGTCATTTGTTGGCTCCTCTTTTGATAAAGAGAAGCTAGGGCCGCATCCAAAGACGAACAATCCATTCTGATTTGACATCAGAGTTCATACATGATGAACAAATAGGATGGATCGCTTGGATCGCCTCACCCTGTTTGTCCGTGTCGTGGAGCGCCGCAGCTTTTCGGCTGCCGCCCTGGACCTCGGGCTTGCCCGCTCCACCGCCACCCAGGCCATCAAGCAGCTGGAAAGCGATCTCGGCGCCCGGCTGCTGGAACGCACCACCCGGCATGTGGCAACCACGCTCGATGGGCAGGCCTTCTATCAGAAGTGCCTCGCGATCCTCTCGGAGGTCGAAGAAGCCGAGAATGCCTTCCGCGATGCTCAGCCGCGCGGGCTGCTGCGGGTCGATGCCCATGGGCTGATCACCCGACGGTTCCTGTTGCCGCGCCTGCACGAATTCCTCGACCGCTATCCTCTGCTGGATCTGCAGATCGGCCAGGGCGATCGGCTGGTCGATCTGGTGCGCGAAGGCGTGGATTGTGTCATCCGGTCCGGCGAGATCGAAGACAGCGGCCTCATCGTCCGCAGATTGGGGGAGATGACGGAAATCACCTGCGCCAGTCCCCGGTATCTGGCCGAATTCGGCATCCCGAAGACGCCGGACGATCTAGAACATCATCGGGTGGTCGGTTTCCTCTCGTCCCGCACCGGCCAGATTCTGCCCCTCGAACTGCTGGTCGATGGGCAGGTGCGCTATATCGAGATGCGCAGCCGGGTAACCGTCAATAACTCCGATACGATGGCCGATCTGGGCCGGCTTGGCTTCGGGCTGTTTCAAGCCCCACGCTATCGCCTGCAGCAGGATCTCGACGACGGCACGCTGGTCGAGGTGCTGGCGGATTACATGCCGCCGCCGACCCGCCTCTCCGCCCTTTACCCCCAGAACCGCCATACAGCTCCCCGCCTGCGGGTGTTTCTGGATTGGGTCAGCCAGATCTTTCGCGAAGCTGACCTTTAAAGCTGCGACAATAAAGCTCGCCAGCGCTCTCACGCATTCAACACAATTCAGCAATCAAGCTAAGTCCAGGACGCCCACACTCAGGGCCCCACGTCATATCCATCCGACAGAAGGACGTCAGGTCATGAATTTGCAGGATAAGGTTGCCGTCGTCACCGGGGCCGCCAGCGGCATCGGCAAGGATATCGCGAAAGTCTTCCTAGAAGCCGGCGCCAAGGTTGCCATCGCAGATCTCAATATTGCAGCCGCCAATGCCACCGCAGCCGAGTTCGATCCCAGCGGCAAACGCGCAATCGGCATCGCGATGAATGTCACCGACGAGGCCGAGGTCGACGCCGGTATCGATGCCGTCGCGGCCAAACTCGGCGGGATCGACATTCTGGTGTCGAACGCCGGTATTCAGACGGTCGGGCCGATCGATACCTTCGCCTTCGCCGATTGGAAGAAGCTGCTGGCGATCCATCTGGATGGGGCGTTCCTGACGACCCGCGCGGCGCTGCGCCATATGTATGCCCAGGGGCGCGGCGGCAGCGTGATCTACATGGGATCCGTCCATTCCAAGGAAGCCTCGGTCCTGAAAGCCCCCTATGTCACCGCCAAACATGGATTGATCGGGCTGGCAAAGGTCGTCGCCAAGGAAGGCGCCAAACATGGCGTGCGCTCCAATGTCATCTGCCCAGGCTTCGTGCGCACGCCGCTCGTTGAAAAGCAGATCCCGGAACAGGCCAAGGAACTGGGGATCAGCGAGGCAGAAGTCGTGAAGAACGTTATGCTGAAGGAAACCGTCGACGGCGAATTCACCACCGTCAATGACGTCGCCCAGACAGCCCTGTTCCTGGCCGCTTTCCCGACCAACGCCCTGACTGGCCAGTCGATCGTCGTCAGCCATGGATGGTTCATGCAGTAAGGCGCCCCGATGGAACAGAGCCGCACGAAGAAATCCGCCGTAAAGCCGGGCCGACCGCCCTTTGACTGCATCGCCCTGGTGTTGCAGGGGGGCGGCGCGCTCGGAGCCTATCAGCCGGGCGTCTATCAGGCACTGGCAGAGGCGGACATCCACCCCGACTGGGTCGCCGGCATCTCAATCGGGGCGATCAACGCCGCCCTGATTGCCGGCACTGCACCGGAGGGGCGGGTCGATAAGCTGAAGGAATTCTGGTCAGCCGTTACCGCGCCCCTGCCCTGGCAATGGGCCGATCATTTCCCGGCCAGCCTGATCCGCGGGGATGCCGCCCGTAACTTCGTCAATCAGGCCAGCGCCATCGATGCGCTGACCATGGGCGTGCCGGGGTTCTTTACCCCGCGCCTGCCGCCACCCTGGCTCAGTCCCGCCGGCTCGATCGAAGCGACAAGCTATTACGATACCTCGCAACTGAAGGCGACGCTGGAACGTCTGGTCGATTTCGACCGCTTAAATTCCGGCGAGATGCGCTTCAGCGTTGGGGCGGTCAATGTCACGACCGGCAATTTCACCTATTTCGATACGACCGAGCGGACAATCAGAGCGGAGCATATTTTGGCCAGCTGCGCCCTGCCGCCTGGCTTCCCGGCGGTCGAAATCGACGGGGAATTTTTCTGGGACGGCGGCCTCGTCTCCAATACCCCGCTGCAATGGGTTCTGCAGCATGGGCCGCGTCAGGACACCCTAGCCTTCCAGGTCGATCTTTGGAGCGCACGGGGCGATTTTCCCGGCTCATTGGCGAATGTCAGCACCCGCCAGAAAGAGATCATGTATTCGAGCCGGACGCGCGAGAACGTCGATCAATTCATCGAAACCCAGTGCATCCGGCACGCCGTCGCCAAACTGCTCAGCGATCTGCCGCCCGACCTGGCCAAGAATGACGATATCGAGTTCCTGAAGACCTATGGCGACAGCAAGGTCTATAGCATCATCCATCTCATCTGCCGCCCGCAGCGCTACGAGGGCGAATCCAAGGATTACGAATTCTCGCGCCTCAGCATGGAGGAGCATTGGAAGGCCGGATACAATGATGCGGTCCGAACCTTGCGCACTCCGGGCGTCCTAGCCCGTCCGACCAACATCGAAGGCATCACCACCTTCGATATCGGCGGCCGATAGCCTCGCATCATCAGCACACCCACGGGAACTACGCCCATGACGGCAAAGTTCCGCAGAATGACGCCTTCGGACCGGCAAATCATCTCGCCCCCAGCATCGCTGCCACGCGATCATAGCTGCCAATAATTCCGCCCCGACAAACGGGGCGGTTCTTCAAAAAAACAGCAGGCAGGCAAGCGCACAACTCACGACTGCGCGGGAGAGTTCATTTGTCCAGATTCCGGAAACTGCGGATCTCTGATCTCAGGCTTCACATCAAACTCGTCATTCCCTTTGCGATCATCATCGCGGCGCTCACCGTGATCGTGTCGCAAGCCTATCTCGGCCTGCGCCAGTTGCGGGCCGCCAACCATCAGATCGTCGACTATGGGGTCGTCCGACTGATCACGACCGAAGACATCCTCTTTGCGCTCGCCCAGGCTGGGCTCGCCGAACAGGGCGTGATCATCGAGACCGAAGAGGATCGGAAAACGGCCCTGCATGGTGATTATCAAGCCAGCGCCCTCAAAGTGCGGGAGTTGATCAAGCAGCAGCTGACCGAGGCGGCGGACACGACGGCATGGGCGGACATCAAAGACCTGTTCGAGGCTTACGACAAAGCCAGCCGCAAGAGCCTGCAACATGGGTTGCGCCAGGAAACTGATGCCGCCTGGCAGATCTCGACCGTCGCGGCTGCCCCAGCCAGGGCAGCCCTGGTCGAAGCCTTGGCCAATCAGGTCAAAGAGACCACCGCCGCCATCCATCAGGCGAAGATGGATGGGGAAGCCCTGGAAGCAGCAGTGACGCGCCAGATCATCGGAATATCGATCCTGGGTCTCTTGGTCGGGCTGGCGGTCGCGGGCTGGATCATCTTCTACGGGATCGTCCGACCGCTTGGCCGAATGACGGCGCAGATCCAGGCACTGGCCGATGGCAACCTCGAGATCACGGTCACCGGCATCGAACGGGGGGATGAAGTCGGCACCCTCGCCCGCTCTCTTGATGTCTTCAAACGCAATGGGTTTGCGATGCGGCAGATGGCTGAGGATCAGGCGGCCCAAAAATCCCGCCTGGAAGCCGAGCGCCGAGCGGCCACGCTGCAATTGGCCGATGCCTTCGAGAATACTGTCGGCGGCATCGTGCATCGAGTCGCGACGGCGTCTTCCGCCATGAAGGGCGCGGCGCAATCGCTATCGTCGGTCGCCGCCAGGGCCGCACAGCAGACGAGCATCGCTTCTTCCGCTGCCGAGGAGGCGACGGGGAATGTGCAGTCGGTCGCCGCCGCGACCGAACAACTCTCGACCTCAATCGCCGACATCTCGCGGCGGTTAAGACGATCCCGGGAAATCGCCGCCACCGCCGTCAGCGAAGCCGGTCGCACGGACGAGACTGTGGATATGCTGGCGCGCGGCGCCCAGAACATAGGCGCCATCGTGAATCTGATCGAAAGCGTCGCCCAGCGCACCAACCTTCTGGCCCTGAATGCCACGATCGAGGCCTCCCGCGCGGGCGAAGCCGGTCGCGGGTTCGCCGTCGTTGCCTCCGAGGTCAAGACGCTGGCCAATCAGACCGCCCAGGCGACCCACGATATCAGGGCGCAGATCGAGGAGATCCAACGGACGACCGGGGCCGTCGTCGGGGCGATGCAAAGTATCGGCACCATCATCGGCGAGCTGAATGACATCTCGGCCGATATCGCAGTATCCGTCGAACAGCAGACGTCGGCCACCCTCGGGATTTCCGGCAATGTGCAGGAAGCCGCCCAGGGTGCGACGGCGGTTTCAAGCAACATCGCCGGCGTAACCCAGGCCTCCTCCGAAGTCGGCCAATCCGCCGATCAGGTCCTGGGCGCCGCCAGCGAATTGTCGCAGCAATCCGATCGCCTGAACCAGGAAGTCCGGACCTTCCTCGCCACCATTCGTGCGGCCTAGGCGGAAAGTTCCTGCGCGGTCAGCTCCTCCGCTTCTTCGGTGGGCAGATCGCGCAGGCCACCCGGCGACAGGCCAAAGGCCCGGCGGAAGCTGCGCACGAAATGCGAGCAATCGGCAAAGCCAGTCTCAAACGCAATTTCCGTCACCGATTGCGGCGTATTCAGCAGCAGCCAGCGGGCATAGCGCAGCCGCATCGCCATCATATATTGCTTGGGCGTCACCCCGAATTCCTTGATGAACAGCCGCTCGAACTGCCGCAAGCTCAGGCCGACATCGCGGGCAATGGTCTCCAGCCCGCAGGGCGTGCCGATCGCCCGCTCCATCAAGAGGATCGCGCGTTTCAACCGGCCATCTTCCACATGGCTATAGCCGAGCGCCATCTTGCGCCCGAAGGCGGACGCCCCATCGCGATCGGGGATCGTCATCTGATGCACGGTTTTTGACGCGCGATCGTCCCCACAATGGCGAGCGATAAGATCAGTCATGAAGCTGATGATGGAGGTGCCGCCGGGCACAGTCGCGCAGCCGTCCGACCAGACATAATCCTGATTGCTGACGATCTTGATGCCAGGAAAGCGGCTCTGGAAATCCTTCACATGATAGGGGTGCACGCAGGCCGCTTTCTGCACCAGACCGGCCGCCGCCAGCAGGATCGCCCCGGTACAGACGCCGATCACCGGCAGCCCCAGCCGATGGGCGTCGCGCAGATAGGCGGTTTCCGCCTTGGCGCCTTTTTCCAGGCTGCGCATCAAGCCGCCGATCACGAAGATGCAGTGAAACTGGCGCGGATCCAGCAACTCAGCCTCTGCCGCGATCTCGATCCCGCAGCTGGAGCGCACCTTGTCCGCACCGCTCGCCATGATCGTCCAATTGCACAGCAGCTTGCGGCTTTCGTCCCCGATGTCGCCCGCATGGCGCAGCGCTTCGACGATCCCGGTAAGCGACAGTAGCGGGAATTCAGGCCACAGAAGAATTCCGACGTTAAGTTGTGCCTGCTGCGCAGCGGCAACTTTATCGAGCCCGCCGACCTCATCCAGCCATTCAACAAAGGGCCGGCCTGAGGTCATCGGTATGCCGTCGCTCAATTCTTCGGCAGGACCATGCCTCTTTGCAGCAGGAATTGATGGATTGCTGTGCACGGCGAGACCCTTTCAGAAGAGGGCGATCCTCATGTCGTGATTATTCCGTAGTTTGGCGGCTCCTGCCAACGACAAAATTCCCCCATCGCCTAGGCTTTCCCCATCGGTCACGCGGACCCGACCAAAGACCGCGCAATCGGGGGACTAGGGGAATGAAGGGACTTTTCACCAACATGCAGCGCGGCGCCTTTGCGCTTGCCGCTGCCCTGACACTGACGACCACGGCACACGCCGAAGACATCAAGCTTGTTGAACCGGGCGCCATCACCGTCGCTTTTACCGGCGATATGCCCGGCTCCGGCTGGCAGGACGGCAAGCTGATCGGCTATGACGGCGAAATCATGCAGCGCATCGCCGAGAAGCTGAAACTCGGCGTGAAGCCGGCCCTGATGGAATGGTCGGGCACCATCGCGTCCGTCCAGTCGGGCCGGGTCGATGCCATGCTGGGCACCATGGGTTGGACCGCTCAGCGCTCCAAGATCATGCAGCTGTCCGAACCCATCATGTATTTCCGCAACGGCATCATGCAGTCGCAGAAGACATCCTGGAGCAAGCTCTCGGACCTCGAAGGCAAGAAGGTCGGCACCATCACCGGTTTCTCCTTCGTCCCCGAACTACGCAAGATCAAAGGCTTGCAGCTCGGCCTCTATGATACAGCCGATGCCGCCGTGCGCGATCTTCTGGCCGGTCGAATCGAAGCCGTGATCGGCGATCCGCCCGTCGTGCAGTACAGCATCTCGCTGAACCCCACCTGGGGCGTGCATTTCCTGGCCTTCACCGACAATAACCCGGCCTTCCCGCTGCTGACCGGCCTCGGCCAGGTGGTGTTCGGCATGAACCAGAGCAATACGGCCCTCGCCGGTGCCGTCGACACCATCCTGAAAGACATGTGGGCCAGCTGCGAGCTCAAAGAAATCGGCAAGAAATACGGCCTGACCCAGGACGTCTGGTACAAGCCGGTCGGCGCGAACCTGCGGGCCGGGGCCGACCGTCCGCAGGACTACAAGCTCCCCGCCTGCAGCTAACCCACCCACGCCGCCCCACCCCTCGCGGGGCGGTTGGTGGTCGGGGCCGGCGACCCTCCGCCGGCCCCTTTTCCGACAGTCATGGTGGACGCCAGTGAACCAAAATAATAACGGCAAACAAGCCCCTCTGCTGCGGGTCGAAGCGCTGAAAAAAAGCTACGGCAGCATCGAGGTTCTGAAAGGGATCGATTTCTCGCTGACCAGGGGCGAGAAAGTCGCGATCATCGGGCCCAGCGGATCGGGTAAATCGACCTGCCTGCGCTGCGTGAACTACCTCGAAACGCCCACCGCGGGCGCTATCTTCCTCAATGATGAATTGATCGGCCAGATGCCCCGGCCGGGAGGCCGGCTGCAACACATGAGCGACAGTCAGCTCGCGCCCCAGCGCCGCCAGATGGGCATGGTCTTCCAGCTCTTCTATCTCTGGCCCCATCTGACGGTCCGCCAGAATGTCGCCATTGGCCCCCAGAAGGTCGGCGGCCTGTCGGCGGCCGAGGCGGGTGAGCTCGCCGACCGCATGCTGGCCAAGGTCCATATGACTCATAAGGCCGACGAATATCCCGACCGGCTGTCGGGCGGGCAGCAGCAGCGGGTCGCGATCGCGCGGGCGCTGGCTCAGCAGCCGCAGTTGCTGCTGTTCGACGAACCGACCTCCGCCCTTGACCCCGAATTGGTGGGCGAGGTGCTGAACGTTATTCACGAGCTGGCCGACGAAGGCCGCTCCATGATCCTCGTGACCCACGAGATCCGCTTTGCCCGCGAAGTCGCCGACCGGGTGATCTTCATGGATGGCGGATATATCGTCGAACAGGGTCCGCCGGCGGACGTGCTGGATAATCCGCAGCAGGAGCGCACCCGCGCCTTCCTGCGCCAGATGAGCAGCCAGCCATGAGCGACCCTGCCACCCTTGCCGCAACGATCCTGCCGCCTTTGCTCCGGGGCGCCATCGTCACCGTGGAAGTCGCCGCCGGCGCCTTTCTGATCGCAGTCGTGATCGGGATGCTGCTGGCCCTCATCAAGACCTTCGGCCGCTCCCTGCCCTTGCGGGCCTGCGTCGATCTCTATGTCGAAACCTTCCGCAATGTCCCGGCCCTCACCCATCTCTTCATCCTCTATTTCGGTCTCGCGTCGATCGGGGTGAAGCTGACCTCACTGAGTGCCGCTATCCTTGGCCTTGGCCTGATCGGGGCCGCGACGTTGGCGGATGTCTTCCGCGCCGGGTTTCAGTCCCTACACGCCGGCCAGCGCGAGGCAGCGCTCGCCATCGGGATGACGCCCGGCACCGTCCTGCGCTTCATCCTGATGCCCCAGGCCCTGCGCACCACCCTGCCACCGCTGGCCAATTACGGCGCGCAGCTTGTCAAGGACACCTCGATCGTCGCGGCCATCGCCGCCCCGGAAATCATGTTTTTTGCGCGCAGCCTCGTTACCTCGACCTTCGAGACGACCCTGATCTACCTCAGTGCCGCCCTGCTCTACCTCGCTTTGAGCCTGCCGCTCTCCTTCGCCGCCGGCCGGCTTGAAAAGCGCCTGGGAGGCGGCCGATGAATAGTTTCCTCACCCCCTTTGCCGACAATGGCTCGATCTGGCTCTCGGTCCTGCTGCCGGCCGCCGGAACAACGGCGTCACTGACGATCACCGCCTTCCTGCTGGCCGTGATCTTGGGCGGCGGCATTGCCGCTCTGCGGCTGTCCTCTCTCTCCGCCCTGCGCCGGAGCGCGCAGATCTATGTCGAGATCGTGCGCGGCGTTCCGGTGTTGGCGATCCTGTTCCTGCTCTACTTTGGCCTGCCGGGGTACGGCATCGCGCTCGATCCCTTCACGGCGGCAACCCTGGGTCTCGGCATCTCCAGCAGCGCCTATGTCGCCGAGATCATTCGCGCCGGGCTCGACGCCCTCCATAAAGGCCAGCGGGAGGCCGCACTCGCCATCGGCATGAAACCCCGGATCCTGTATCAGACGATCATCTTACCCCAGGTGCTGCGGATTTCCCTGCCAGCCCTGCTCTCAACCCTGATTGCCTTGCTGAAAGACAGTTCCCTCTGCGCGCTCATTACGGTCGACGAACTGATGCTGACCGCCCGGGCGCTCTCCACCGAATATTTCCAGCCCCTGCAGATCTTCGTTTTGACCGGCGTCATTTATTTCGCGATCGCCTGGCCGCTCTCGCTGCTGTCCCGCCGTCTCGAACGCCGCCTGTTGCGCGGTCGCCGCACGGTTGCAGGCTGAACAGAAGGATTTTCCGATGCCTTTTTCCACCATCGAAGGCCTGGCAGCGACCCTTGCCGCAGGCCAGACGACCTCTCGCGCGCTGGTCGATCAGTTTCTCGACCGAATCGCGGCGCTCGACCCCAATCTTGGTGCCTTTGCCCGCGTCTTTGCCGAGCCAGCCCGCAAGGCCGCACAAGCAAGCGATCTGCTGCGCCAATCGGGGCGCGCCCTGTCGCCGCTGCATGGCATTCCGCTCGCCGTTAAAGACCTCTTCCATTATGCCAACCACCCGACCGAGGGTGGCTCCAAGGTGCTGGCCGGGGTCACCTCTTCCATGACCGCCCATGCCGTGCAGCGGTTGGAAGCGGCGGGCATGATCGTGCTGGGCAAGACCCACACCGTCGAATTCGCCTTCGGCGGCTGGGGCACCAATCACAGCCTGGGCACTCCCCATAACCCCTGGGACAGCCACGTGCATCGCATTCCCGGCGGCTCCAGCAGCGGATCGGCCGTCGCGGTCGCCGCCGGCTTGGCCCCCGCTGGCATCGGCAGCGACACCGGCGGGTCGGTGCGCATTCCCGCCGGTCTCTGCGGTCTGGTCGGTCTAAAAACCTCGATGGGGCTGATCGGCCGGTCGGGCGTTCTGCCGCTCTGCCCGACCCACGACACCGTCGGTCCATTGACCCGGTCTGTACGCGACGCCGCCCTGATGATGACGGCCCTGACAGGGCGTGATCCCGACGATCCTACGACCCACGATTGCCCGACCCTCGACTATCTCGGCACTATCGAACGCGGTGTGACGCGCCTGCGGATTGGCTATCTACCGCTGTCGGAAATGACGGAAGTCGACCCTGCGATCCTGGCGCTCTTCGACGCCTCGCTCGAAACCCTGCGCGGGATGGGGGCAACGCTGGTTCCGCTGAACCTGCCCCATCCGCTTGCCCACTACATGCAGCTCGCCGGCAAGCTGATGAGCGCCGAGAGCTACCGGTTCCTTGCCGATTACGTCGATCCGGATAATTCGCTGGTCCATCCCTCGATCCGGGAGCGGGTGCTGCGTGGGCGCAGCATCTCGGCCGCCGACTACATCCGTCTGCTGGAGGCACGGGTGGTGGCGCAGCGGGAATTCTTGCACGCGCTCGACGGCATCGATGCCCTGCTGGCGCCCACCTGCCCGATCACGGCGATCCCCCTGTCGGAGGTCGATGAGGATCAGACGCCGCTCAGTGCTTATGGTCGCTTCGTCAATTTCCTCGACCTCGCCGCCCTCTCCGTTCCAATGGGTATCGCCAATGGTTTGCCGACGGGCTTGCAGATCATCGTGCGGCGCTATGACGATCCGCTTGCCTTGCGCATCGGGCGAACCTTGGAGCGTGACGCGGGGTTCAGCGTCAAGGCGCCGCCGGAACTGCTCGCCGTCCCCTAAAAGAACGGGGGCGCGAAACGCGCCCCCAAGCTCCCTACGCCCGATCGATATCGATCACCGCCTTGGCAAAGGCTTCCGGCGCCTCCTGCGGTAGGTTATGGCCGATGCCGCCACTGATCAGCCGATGTTCATAGCGACCGGTGAACTTCTTGGCATAGGCCTTGGGATCGGGATGCGGCGCGCCATTGGCATCGCCCTCCAGGGTGATGGTCGGCACCGAAATCAGCGGGAAAGTCGCGAGCTTCTGTTCCAGGGCATCATATTGGGCTTCGCCTTCGACGAGCCCCAGGCGCCAGCGGTAATTGTGGATCGACACATCGACATGGTCGGGATTGTCGAAGGCCTTGGCCGAGCGCTCGAAGGTCGCGTCATCGAACTTCCACTCCGGCGAGGCCAGCTCCCAGATCAGGCGGGCGAATTCGCGGGTATATTTCTCATAGCCCTGACGGCCACGCTCGGTCGTGAAGTAGTATTGATACCACCATTGCAGTTCGGCCTTGGGCAGCAGCGGCATCTTGTTGAGTTCCTGGCTGCCGATCAGATAACCGCTGACCGAGACCATCGCCTTGCAGCGCTCCGGCCAGAGAGCGGCCATGATATTGACCGTGCGGGCGCCCCAATCGCAGCCGGCAAGCACGGCTTTGTCGATTTTCAGGGCATCCATCAGAGCGATGGCATCGGCGGCGATGGCGGCCTGCTGACCATTACGCGGGGTCTTGTCTGATAGGAAGCACGTGGTGCCATAGCCGCGCAGATAGGGCACGATCACTCGGTAACCAGCGGCGGCCAGGATCGGTGCCACATCGACATAGGTGTGGATGTCATAGGGCCAGCCGTGCATCAGCAAGACGGGCTGACCATCGGACGGGCCCATATCGACATAACCGACGTTAAGGACACCGGCCTGGATCTGCTTCAGCGCCTGGAAGGACGCATGCCGCCCTGCCGATTGAGCGCGGGCAGCGAGCGGGGCCAACTGAGCGGCGGCGAAGCCGAGGGCGGCGGTACCGAGGAATTTGCGACGCTGCGGATTGATAAGGTCGGACATTGTTTTCTTCCTGACTTGCGTTTGAACCACGCCCTCACTTAACCGCCCGCCTGTATCGCCGATGTGTACCGGCCGCGCCCAATTTGAAAGCGACTGTAGGGCGCGGCCGTCTGGATACAGTTTGATACGAAGTGCTATTCGCGCGGGGCCGGGCCATTCTCGGCAAAGGCGGGGATTGCCTTCAGCTTGGCCACCACGCCCGCGATACGCGGCCATTGGTCGAGCGAGAGGCCGGCCCACTCGGCCTGCACCGCCTGCGGGAAGAGGAAGATATCCGCGACCGAAGGCGCATCACCGACACAGAAGCTGCCCGGATGCCGTTGCAGCAGATCTTCGACCGCCGCGAGACCGATCCGCACCCAATGAAGGCGCCAGGCAGCAATGGTGGCATCATCGACGCCGGGCAGTTCCGAGAGACGCGCAGCCACCCGCGGCGGCACCAGGGCATGGATCTCGGCGGCAATCGCTAGTGCCACCGCGCGAGCCTGGGCCTTGGCTTCTGGATCCTTTGGCAGCAAGGCCGGCTCGGCCTGGAGATCGTCGAGATATTCGATGATTGCCAGCGACTGGGTCAGCAGCGTGCCCTTCTCGGTCACCAGCGCCGGCACCAGCCCTTGCGGATTGACCGCGCGATAATCGGCCGTGAGGTTGTGGGCGTCGGTGCCCAGGATGGTGATCTCCTCCCGCTCCACCGCAATGCCCTTCAAGGCAAGGGCGATGCGGACACGCGAGGCGGCCGAGGAGATTTTGTTGTTATAGAGCTTCATGGTCTTGTCCTTTCGGGATGAGGTCTTGGGGTGCCGGGTGATCGGCGAAGAGGGCCGCAATCGGCGGCGTTTCGCGCGGGTCCATGTCCCAGGCACAGGGGATGGCGGCGAGGGCGATCATGGCCGTCGCAATGACAAAGCTCCGCATGAGGAGGCTCCTTTCAGGGGTAACTAGCCGAAGGTGAAGACGTAAGCTTCGACGCCGGGATCGAAGAACCGGATCTCGAAGGTGCGTTCCCGCACCTCGCCGGCTTGGCGCACCAGCTGATAGAGCTTGGTGTCACTCACCGTGCCGAAACCCTCGGCATCGGTATCGGTCCCATGGTCGGCGCCCGGTGCCTTGCCATCGACCAGCACCTGGAAGCGCACCGGCTTATCCTTTGCCCCCAGCACCAGATGCAGATCGCGTGCGTTAAAGCGGTAGCTGATCGACCCGTCGGGCCGGTTGAGGCGGGCCTGCTCCGCGCCGATGGTCCAATTGCCACCCAGGCTCCATTGATTGAGGCGGGGCTGGCGGGCGGTGTAATCCGCCGCCTGGTCGGCCATCAGACGTTCGCCGGCGATAAAACCCGAGGCCTTGTCATACCCAAGGTAGGTTTCGCCGGATCGGGGCCGCACCGGCGCCGGAGCCACTTCCGCCCCCTTGGCCTCGGGCACGATCAGGTCGCTTGCGGCCTTGCGGCTGCCGGCATCGGCCAGTAGATCTTGGATGACTTCTTCCGCCTTCTTATAGTCGCCCTCGCCGAACTGATGGTGGCGGACCTTGCCCTCGGCATCGACGAAGTAGAAGGCCGGCCAATAAGAGTTGCGGAAGGCACGCCAGATGCGGAAGTCGTTATCGACGGCGACCGGATAGGTGATCTCGAAATTACGGATCGCACGCTGGACGTTGCCGATGTTCTTTTCGAAGGCGAATTCCGGTGCATGGACGCCAATGACGACCAGCCCCTGGTCCTTGTATTTCTCGGCCCAGGCCCGGACGTACGGCAGGGTGCGGATGCAATTGATGCAGGAATAGGTCCAGAAATCGACCAGTACGACCTTGCCGCGCAGCTGCTCGTTCGTCAGCGGCTGGGAATTCAGCCATTGCGTTGCCCCCGCCAGCGACGGGAAGGCCCCTTCGACCGGCAGATCGCTGCGATAGGGCGCGTTCGTCGCCAGCATCATGCTGTTGCTCGCAACCATGGTCTTTTCTCCCGTCACGCCATTCTGAAACCGGTCCAGGAGGGATTGTTCGATGCTGGCCGTATTGCTGTAGGAAATCCGCGGCAGCAGCCCGGTATCGAGCCCTAGAACCACGACGGCGACGCCCGCCAGGACCGCGATCCCGAGGGTTTGGCGGATGGAGTCGCCGATCCCGAGATGGCGCTTCAGAACCGCGATGATCCGCCGGCCACCCAGCACAACGAGCCCCATGGAGGTCGCGGCACCAGCCGCATAGGCTGCGAGATAGAGGGTCGATTGCAGATTGGCCCCCTGGAGTGCGGCCCCGGTCAGCACCACCCCCAGGATCGGGCCGGCGCAGGGCGTCCAAAGCAGGCCCGTCGCGATGCCCAGCAGCAGAGACGAGCCCGTCGCCTGGTGGGATAGCCGCTCCCCAAGCCCGACAACCGGGCGGGCGACGCTGGCCGCAACTCGGGGTGAGATTAGCGTCAGGCCGAAGAAGGCCAGGAATCCCAGCGCCACATAACGACCGATCTCATTGGCCTGGACCACCCAGGCCCCGCCGACGGCCACCAGTGTGGAGACTACTGCAAAGCTGATAACCATGCCTGTCAACAACGACAGCGTTGAGCGCCAGCCCGACTGATCGGCGCGCGAGAAAACAAAGGGCAGGATCGGCAGAATGCAAGGGCTGATGATCGTCAGCACGCCTGCCAGATAAGAAACGATAAACAGCGCCATGGCTGGGTCCTCCGAATTTGGTCGGCGCATCTAGCCAGCACGACGTATCCGGGATGTTTTCAAGAAGGGCAGAAATGTATCGCAGTGTAGAGCGGCGCCCCGGAAGCCAGGACGCCGCTCGGTAGAGAGCTATTTCGAGGTCGCCTTGGCAGCATCGATGATCAAAGCCGCGACATCGGCGGGCTTAGAGGCATAGACCGCGTGGCTGCCTTTCACTTCGCGGATCTTACTGCCGGCGCGCTTCGCCATCTCGCGCTGCAGATCGGGATTGATCGCGTGATCTTCGGTCGCAACCACCGTCCAGCTCGGCTTGCTCTTCCAGGCCGGATCACCCGCTTCGGCCTTGAAGGCACCTTGCGCGGCAAAAACCTGGGACTGGGCGAGGAATGCCGCATCCGCCTTGGGCAGGTCGGCCGCGAAGGCCGCCGGGAAGGCTTTGGGATCAAGATAGAGGTAGCCATCCGGCGTTGCTTTGATGCCGCCCGGGCCCATATTCACGACCGGCTTGCTTTCCGCCAGCTTGATCAGGCTTTCACCCTTATCCGGCTGGAAAGCCGCGACATAGACGAGGCCTGAAACTTTGCTGTCGTTGCCGGCGTCACTGACCACCATGCCGCCATAGCTGTGGCCGACCAGGATCGCCGGACCATCCTGCAGGGCGAGGATCCGCTTGGTCGCCGCGACATCCTCGGCCAGCGAGGTCAAAGGATGCTGCACGATCGAGACATGATAGCCCTTGGCGCTGAGGATATCCGAGACCTTGCGCCAGCCCGAGCCATCGGCGAAAGCACCGTGAACGATCACGATATTCTTGGTTTCAGCGGCCTGGGCCGCCCCAATCAGGGACAAGGTCAGGCCGGTAGCGGCAACCAGTAGGAAACGAGTCTTCATGATGGATCCTCCATTAGGTTGCGCCATATTATTTATGGCACTAACGAAACCTTACGGAGGGAACCGGGCCTTGCCGACGCTAGATTTGTAAGGGTCTATGTCGCCCCAAGAGCCAGATACACGCTGATACAAATCCCTCAAAAAAGGATAGTTTCCAGACACGGTCGGGCTGTTACATCAAGGCCTCGAGCAAACGGGAAGCAGCATTTATGGACCATATCGATCACATCCTGATCGTCGATGACGACCGCGAGATCCGCGAACTGGTGTCGGGCTATCTCAAGAAGAACGGGTTGCGCGTGACCGTCGCCGCCGACGGCCGGCAGATGAAGGCTTTTCTGGAAGCCGACCGGGTCGATCTCATCGTTCTCGACATCATGATGCCGGGCGACGATGGTTTGGTGCTCTGCCGCCAGCTGCGCGCGGGCAAACATCAGGCGATCCCCGTCCTGATGCTGACCGCCCGCAATGACGAGATGGACCGGGTCATCGGCCTCGAAATGGGCGCGGATGATTATATCGCCAAACCCTTTGCCGCCCGCGAACTCTTGGCCCGTATCAAGGCGGTTTTGCGCCGCACCCGCATGCTGCCGCCCAACCTGCAAGTGACCGAGGCTGGCCAGCTGTTGAGCTTTGGCGAGTGGCAGCTCGATACAACTGCGCGCCATCTGCTGGACCAGAACGGCACCGCCGTTACGTTAAGCGGTGGGGAATATCGCCTGCTGCGGGTCTTCCTCGATCATCCCCAGCGTGTCCTTTCCCGCGATCAACTGCTGAACCTGACCCAAGGGCGCGAGGCCGATGTCTTCGACCGCTCGATCGACCTGCTGGTCAGTCGGGTGCGCCAGCGGTTGGGCGATGATGCGCGCGAACCCGCCTATATCAAGACCGTGCGCTCTGAGGGTTATGTCCTGGCCATGCCGGTCGAAATCACCACGGCCCGCACATGAGCAGCATTCGGCGCCTCATTCGCCTGCCACAGTCCTTGCGCTGGCGGCTCTTCATCATCCTCTTCACCGGTCTTGCCGTCGCCCATGGGTTGTCTTTCGGGACTCAATTCATGGAACGTTATCTGACCGCCCGCGAAATGATGCTCGGTGTGCTGGAGAATGATGTCGGCACCTCGATCGCCCTCCTCGACCGGCTACCCGCCGATGAGCGCCCGCAATGGCTGGGGCTGCTGGAGCGCAACACCTATCGTTTCGAGATCGGGGCCGGTTTGCCCGGCAAACCGGAGCTCGACGAACGCAGCAGCATGATCGCCAAATCGATCCGCGAGGCCATTGGCGCGCGCTTCCCGATGCAGATCGAGACTATCCCGGACGAACGGCTGCATCTGCAGGCCCATGTCACCCTGACCGACAAATCGGTGGTGACGATCGATATCCTACCGGCTCTCATCCCGCTCGCGACCTGGTTGCCCTATGTGCTGGCTTTTCAACTGGCCCTGCTGATCCTTTGCACTTGGCTTGCCGTGCGCCTCGCCATCAAGCCGCTCCTGCGCTTCGCCAATGCCGCCCAGGCGCTGAACCCGAACAAGCCCGCCGCGCGCCTTGATGAAGGCGGCCCACTCGAAGTCGCCTATGCAGCCACCGCCTTCAACGCCATGCGGGAGCGGATCGCACAATATCTGGAAGAACGGGTGCAGATTCTCGCCGCCATTTCGCACGATCTGCAAACCCCGATCACCCGGATGAAGCTACGTGCCGAACTCAGCGATGACGGGCCGGAGAAGGACAAGCTGCTGAGCGACCTCACCGAGATCGAACGGCTGGTGCGGGAGGGCGTCGCCTATGCCCGCAGCGCCCATGGCAATGTCGAAAAACCCGCCCGCATCGATATCGGCTCCTTTGTCGAAAGCCTGGCCTTCGACTATCAAGACACCGGCAAGGCCGTCACCACCTCAGAGATGATCGAAGCGGTCGCCCTCACCCGCCCCCATGCCCTGCGCCGGATCCTGACCAACCTCATCGACAATGCCCTGAAATTCGGGGGCGAGGCGGAGCTTCTCGTGCGCAAAACCCCCGACGGCGGCATCGGCATCGCCGTGCTGGATAATGGCCCCGGCATTCCCGAAGAGCATCTGGATGCCGTCCTGCAGCCATTCTATCGCCTGGAGCAATCCCGTAACCGCGACACTGGCGGGACCGGTCTCGGCCTTGCGATCGCCCAGCAGCTGGCGCTCGCCATCGGCGGCACCCTCATCTTGAAGAACCGGCCGCAAGGCGGGCTTGCGGCCGAGATCGTTCTTGAGTCAGTGATGACATAAGCAGGCCATGCGGCCTTTGCCGTCAGCCCGCAATGGGCCGAAGTTCCATCAGGATGTTCAGGCTATCATTCAAACGGCCCAGGAAACCCGCCGACAGACGGGACCACGCTGACACCATGGCTGGCTCAAGGCTAGAACGGCGGGGCGGGTGTCTAGCCTCATGCCTCAATCGGTTTTAACGCTGTTCTCCAAATAAATTTTTGGGTGCCCCAGTGCCAACGAGCGGAAATCGCTCCCTCGCGCCCGTTTCATTCGCGAATTAAAAACGCTTAAAATATACAATATCTCAATAAAAACCGCAGAAAACCTCGATATTTTGAGTATTATTTTATAATTTATTTTGACTTATATTTTGTATCGACACACATGTAATACGAATTTGAATATTTTAGATGAATATTAACACTATAAATAATATGTTCAAAATATAGATGCCAACTTGATATTGGCATTTTCTGATTTTTATTGATGAGGAGCTGTGCTGCATGGCACTGCTTACAACCAACTCAGGATCATCAATCCCACCAGCCGGGAACGCCGATGCTGGCCAAATCGCCGACGCCACTGGTAATGCCATCATCATCCGAATGGACGGCACAGCAGCACGGGTCGAGACCGGCAGCCTTCTGCAGAACGGCGATCGGATCGAAACCGGCGCAGATGCCCGTATCAGCCTTGTTCTGGCGGATAAATCCGTCCTCACTCTGGGCGAGCTGGGACAACTGGTCGTCGATGACGTCCATTACGAAGCGGCTTCGGGCAAGGGCTTCATCGGGCTATCGATCCTGCGGGGCAGTTTTGCCGTCATCACCGGCGACCTCGCCCCCTCCGCCGCCGATGCCTTTGTCCTGCGCACGCCCTCGGGCGTCATCGGGCTGCGCGGCACCAAAATCATCGGTGATGTCGATGGCAGCGGCAGCTTGAAAGTCGCCCTTCTGGCAGATCCGGCCAACCGCCCGACAGCCGCCGTCGTTGCCAATGGCGCCGGGACACAGATCCTGACCGACATCGGCAGTTCCATCCGGGTTGCCAATTACGATACCGCGCCGGGCCTGCCGGTCGCCTCGGCCCGCATCGCCAATTTTCAAGAAGCGCTGGCCGAAATCACCGACCAAATCAGTGGCCTCATCCGCCCGGCGGCCGACTATGAAGCCACTGCCCCTGAGGTGCTGAAACATTCGATGCTCTCGGCCTCCGTCGGCCCGATCGCGACCGAAGAGGTTCTGGGCGTTAAGATCATCGTCACCGCCGCCGAAGAAGACCTGCGCCGCTCCAACGATCTATTGGATGGCGAACCCGGATCGGGCTTTTTTGTCGCCGGCGCGATGGGCCACGGCGATTTTACCAAAAGCACCCTGCTGCCCTTCGTCGAGGTTCGGCACAGCGACTATGTCGGCTCCCCACGTGCGGCATCTCCGGGCGATGACGGCAAACATCCCATTATCCCGCCGACACCGCCAACGCCCCCCACCCCGACCCTGCCTGGCGCCCTAATCGGCACCAACGGCGCCGATTATCTGGTCGCCAGCACCGGCAACGACACCATCTCGGCCCTCGACGGCGACGACACGATCCTTGGCATGGGCGGCCAGGATCTCATCACGGCAGCAGGCGGCAATGACCTGATCCTGCTGCCGACCCTGGGCGACAATGGCGCCGGCACCGCCGCCCCGCTCTCCTTCGTCGATGGCGGTACCGGCAATGACACATTGCAGGCCTCTATCGTTCTGGCCACCGCCGGCGGCACGACCACGCTCGAAGGCAAGCTCGTCGATATCGAGGTGCTCTCGCTCTCGGTTTCCGACCTCACGGCCGATCAGAACCTCGTCATCGGCAAAAGCCTGACGGACACAGGGATCGGCACCACTATCCTCGGCGGCTCCACGAGTTTCGATCTCTCGATCACGGCCGCCGATACAGCGGCAACGCAGTTCTATCTCGACGGCATCGGCCTTGGCGGCAACGACACCATCACCGCCCCCACCGGCGTCATTGGCGCCTATATCAATGCCGGCGCCGGCAACGACAGCATCAGCACCGGATCGGGCCAGGATACGCTGGAAGGCGGCACCGGCAACGACACGATGGCGGGCGGGGACGGCAATGATTTCTACATTGTCGATACCGCCGGCGATCAGGTCATCGAAGGCCTGAACCAGGGCATCGATACGGTTCTCGCCACCATCGATTATACCCTGACCGGCAATGTCGAGTTCTTGAGCCTCGCCGGTAAGGCCAATATCGATGGCACAGGCAATGCGCTCGACAATCTCATCACCGGCAACAATGGTGACAATCTGCTGAGCGGGGGCCTGGGCGACGATACGCTGGAAGGCGACCGGGGCAATGATACGCTGAACGGCGGTCTTGGCGCCGATGCGATGAGCGGCGGCCTCAATGACGATCTCTATATCGTCGATAATGCCGGCGACAGCGTCATCGAACTCGCAAACCAAGGGACCGATACGGTCCAATCGTCGATCAGCTATACACTCGGCGCCAATGTCGAGGTTCTGAGTCTCACCGGAGGCGCTATCGATGGAACCGGCAATAGTCTCGACAATAAGATCATCGGCAGCGCCGGTGACAATCGCCTCGACGGCGGCGCCGGCAATGACACGCTGAGCGGCGGCCTCGGCAATGATGTCTATGTGGTCGATGCCCCGGGCGATCTGGTGGTGGAACTCGCCGGGGGTGGCACCGACACGGTCGAAGCCTCGATCGATTATACCCTGGGCGCCAATCTCGAAAGCCTGAGCCTGACCGGCACCGGCAATCTCGCCGGCATTGGCAATGCGCTTGCCAATGACATCATCGGCACCAGCGGCGACAATCTGCTGAGTGGCGGCGCCGGCAATGACACACTCGAAGGCGGCGCCGGCGACGATATCCTGGATGGCGGCACGGGCGCCGACGTCCTGAGCGGCGGCACCGGCAACGACCTCTATCACGTCGATAGCGCCAGCGATCTGGTGGTCGAACTCGCCGGCGAAGGCATCGATACGGTCCAGGCCTCCCTCAGTCACACGCTCGCCGCCAATGTCGAAGTGCTGAGCCTAACAGGCAGCGGCAACCTCAATGGCACGGGCAATGCCCTCGACAATCTGATTGTTGGCACTAGCGGCAATAACCTGCTCGATGGCGATCTCGGCGATGACACGCTACAAGGCGGCGCCGGCGATGACGTCTTAAGTGGCGGTAGCGGCATTGACGTCCTGCTGGGCGGGGCTGGCAACGATACGCTGGATGGTGGCATCGGTTTCGATGCGATGAGCGGCGGCCTTGGCAATGACCTCTATATCGTCGATCAGACCGACGATGAGGTGATCGAGGCGGCCGGCGCCGGCATCGATACGGTCGTCGCCTCCGACAGCTATGAGCTGGGCGCGAATATCGAGGTGCTGAGCCTCACGGGCAGCGTCAACCTCAATGGCACCGGCAATGCCCTCGACAATCTGATTGTCGGCAATAGCGGCAATAATCAGCTCGATGGCGCCGGTGGCGATGACACCTTGAGCGGTGGCGCCGGCAACGATCTCTATATCGTCGATAGCGCGAACGACATCGTCGTCGAACTAACCGGCCAGGGGACCGACAGTGTTCAGGCGTCGGCGAGTTACACCCTTAGTGCCAATGTCGAAGTCCTAAGTCTGACCGGCAGCAGCGATCTCAACGGCACCGGCAATGCCCTCGACAATCTGATTGTCGGCAATAACGGCAACAACCTGCTCGATGGCGGCGCCGGCAACGACACGCTGCAAGGCAGCCTCGGCGACGATCTCTATTACGTCGATTCCTCCAGCGATGTGATCGTCGAATTTGTCGATGATGGTTTCGATACGGTCATCGCCTCAGCGAGCTATACCCTGACCGCCCATGTCGATGACCTGAGCCTGACGGGCAGTACCAACCTCAATGGCACCGGCAACGACCTCGACAATAAGATCACCGGAAATGCGGGCGATAACGCCCTCGACGGCGATATCGGCAATGACACGCTGATTGGCGGCGCCGGCAACGACACGCTCGCTGGCGGCAGCAGCAAAGACGTCTTGAGCGGCGGCACCGGTAACGATCTCTATGTCGTCGATAGTGCCGCCGACACGGTGATCGAACTCGCAAGCGAAGGCACCGATACAGTGCAATCGTCGGTCGATTATACCCTGGGTGCCGATGTCGAAGTCTTGAGCCTGACCGGCAGCGGGAACCTGGCCGGTACGGGTGATGACGACGCCGACACCATTGTTGGCAATGCTGGCGATAATCTGCTGTCGGGTGCTGCGGGTAACGACGTGCTGTCGGGCGGCGCGGGTAACGATATGCTCGATGGGGGCACCGGCAACGACGCGATGTCGGGTGGCACAGGCGACGATCTCTATATCGCCGATAGTGCCAGCGATGTGGCGACCGAACTCGCTGGCGAAGGCATCGACACGCTGCAGGCGTCGGTCTCTTACACGCTGGGTGCCAATGTTGAAGTCCTTGCGCTGACGGGCAGCGCCAACATCAACGGCACCGGCGACGGTGATGCCGACACGATTATCGGCAATAGCGGGAACAATTTTCTGTCCGGTGCAGCCGGCGACGATGTCCTCTTGGGTGGTGCGGGTAACGACACGCTCGACGGCGGTACCGGTAATGACGCGATGTCGGGCGGCACCGGTGATGACCTCTATATCGTCGATAGCGCGAGTGATGTGGCGGTCGAGTTGGCGAACGAGGGGATCGATACGGTTGTCGCCTCGATGGATTATACGCTGGGCGCCCATATCGAGGCTCTGAGCCTCACTGGCGCGGCCAATATCTCCGGCACCGGCAATGCTCTCGACAATCTGATCGCGGGCAATAGCGGCGACAATGCCCTGAATGGCGGCAACGGGGACGATACGCTGGCGGGTGGCGCCGGTAACGACACGCTCGACGGTGGCAGCGGCACGGATGTCTTGAGCGGCGGCACGGGCGACGATCTCTATATCGTCGATACCTCGACTGACTCCGTGGTCGAACTCGTCGGCCAGGGCACCGATACCGTCGTGGCTTCGACAAACTATACGCTGGGCGCCGACGTCGAAATCCTGAGCCTTGTCGGCAGCGCCAGCATCAGCGGGACCGGCAATAGCCTTGACAATCAGATCTTCGGCAATAGCAACGGCAACTACCTCGATGGCGCGGCCGGCAACGACACGCTGGTGGGCGGCGCCGGCAGCGACACGCTGGACGGCGGCAGCGGCACTGACGCGATGTCGGGCGGTATCGGCAATGATTTCTACATTGTAGATGCCTCCGGCGACATCGTCGTCGAACTTGTCGGCGAAGGGACCGACACCGTTCAGGCCGCGACCAGCTACACGCTCGGCGCCAATCTCGAAGTCCTGAGCCTCAATGGTGCGCTCAACCTTGAGGGCACCGGCAACGCGCTCGACAATCTCCTGATCGGCAATGCTGGCGACAATCTGCTCGATGGTGCGGCCGGCAACGACAGTATGAGCGGCGGTCTCGGCAACGACCTCTATATCGTCTATGCGCCGGGTGATGTGATCGTCGAGCTTTCGGGCGAAGGCACCGACACGGTCCAGGCGTCGGCGAGCTATACGCTCGGCGCCAATCTCGAAGGCCTGATCCTGGCGGGCAGCGCCGCCATCGATGGCACCGGCAATACCCTCGACAACAGCATCCGGGGCAATAGCGGCGCCAATATCCTGGCGGGCGGCGCCGGCAACGACGTCATCGACGGCGGCCTTGGTGCCGATATGATGAGCGGCGGGAGCGGCAATGACCTCTATATCATCGACGCGTCGGGCGATGTCATCGTCGAGCTGACCGGCGAAGGGATTGACAGCGTTCAAGCCAGCATCACTTACACGCTGGGCGCCAATCTCGATGATCTGAGCCTCACCGGCGCTGGCAATATCGACGGCACCGGCAACAGCCTCGACAATCACCTGACCGGTAATAGCGGCAACAACCTGCTGTTCGGCGATCTTGGCAACGATACGCTCGACGGCGGCGCCGGTGACGATAGTTTAAGCGGCGGTGGCGGCACCGACGTTTTGAGCGGCGGAATCGGCAATGATGCTTTCTTTGTCGACGACGCGACCGATAGTGCGATCGAGGCGATGGGCGCCGGGATCGATACCGTCTTTGCCGGTTTCAGCTATACCATCGGCCCGAATATCGAAGTCCTGAGCCTGACCGGATCGGCCAATATCAATGGCACCGGCAGCAGCGACGATAATACGATCTTCGGCAATGGCGGAACCAACATTCTCTCGGGTGATGCCGGCAATGACGTCCTGTCCGGCGGCGCCGGCAACGACACGCTGCTCGGCGACATCGGCGACGATGTGCTGGATGGTGGCACCGGCATCGATGCCATGAGCGGCGGGCTCGGCAATGATCTCTATTATATCGATGTCGCGGGCGATCTGGTGGTCGAGCTGACCGGCGAAGGCTTTGATACCGTCGTTGCAGCCGCCTCTTATACCCTGGGCGCCAATATCGATGCCCTGAGCCTGACCGGTGCCACCAACATCAACGGCACCGGCAATGCGCTCGACAATCTAATCATCGGCAATGCCGGAGCGAATCTCCTGTCGGGTGGCACCGGCCTCGACACCCTCAGCGGCGGGGCTGGTAACGACGCGCTTTATGGCGGGGCCGGCAGCGACTCGCTGCTCGGCGGTCTCGGCAATGACGCCTTCTATGTCGATGATACGATCGACATCGTGGTCGAACTGGTAAGCGAAGGCACCGACACCGTCTATTCCAGTGTCGATTATACCCTGCCCGATTATGTCGAACTGCTGATCATGACCGGCAGCGCGAACCTCACCTCTAGTGGCTCGTCGGGCAACGACACGATCACCGGCAATAGCGGCAACGACATGATGTCGGGCCTCGCCGGCAATGATTACCTTGATGGCGCCGCCGGCAACGACACGATGGTCGGCGGCCTCGGCAACGACACCTATATCGTCGATAGCGCGGGTGATGTGATCATCGAACTGCCAGGTGAAGGCACCGATTCGGTCATCGCCAACTTCTCCTATACCCTTGCCGCCAATATCGAAAACCTCAGCCTCGGTGGATCGGGCCTCTTCTCGGGCACCGGCAATGCGCTCGACAATGTCATCACCGGCAACAACAGCAACAACGTCCTGTCCGGCGGCGCCGGCAACGACTCGCTGATCGGGCAGAATGGCGCCGACACCATGGTCGGCGGGATCGGCAACGACACCTATTCCGTTGATAACATTGGGGATGTGGTTGTCGAGCTGGCGGGCGAAGGCACCGACAGCATCCTTTCCTCCATCACCTATACCCTGGGCGGGGACATCGAGATCCTGGCGCTGATCGGTGGCACCAACATCAACGGCACCGGCAACAGCATCGACAATCTGCTGCTGGGCACCACCGGCAACAATATCCTGGTCGGCGACCTTGGGAATGACACGTTGGACGGCAGCCTCGGTGTCGACACCATGAGCGGCGGGCTCGGCGATGATCTCTATTCCGTCGATGTCGCCGGCGACGTGGTGGCCGAACTGGCCGGCGAAGGCAATGACACGGTGGTGGCCGCCCTCTCCTATACCCTGGGCGCCAATATCGAGAACCTCAGCCTCGGCGGCTTCACCGCCATCAATGGCACCGGCAATGCAGTTGCCAACCTGATCCTCGGCAATAACGCCGCCAATATCATCTCGGGCGCCGTCGGCAACGATACACTGAGCGGCGGCAACGGCAATGACACGCTGATCGGCGGGGCGGACGATGACGTGCTGGATGGCGGCACCGGCATCGACGCCATGAGCGGCGGCACCGGCAACGACTTCTATTACGTCGAAAGCGCGACCGACACCGTTGTCGAACTGACAGGCGAAGGCATCGATACGGTCAGTTCGACCGTCTCCTATACCCTCGGCGTCGAAATCGAAGTCCTAAGCCTTACCGGTACTTTCGCGATCAGCGGCACCGGCAATGCCAGCGACAACATCATCATCGGCAATAGCGGCAGCAACACCCTGTCGGGCGCCGCCGGCAATGACACGCTCGATGGCGGCCTTGGCGCCGATACGCTGGATGGCGGCACCGGTACAGATATCATGAGCGGCGGGGCCGGCAACGACCTCTATTACGTCGATGCCTCGGGCGACACGATCGTCGAACTGGCCGGCGGCGGGACCGACAGCGTCAATGCCTCGGTGAGCTATACCTTGAGTGCCGAGATCGAACTGCTGAGCCTGACCGGCGCCGCCAATATCAACGCCACCGGCAATGCGCTCGACAATGTGATCACCGGCAATAGCGGCGACAATCTTCTGTCGGGCAACCTCGGCAACGACAATCTCAACGGCGCCGCCGGCAATGACACGCTCGACGGTGGCGCCGGTACCGATGCCATGACCGGCGGGGTCGGCAATGACCTCTATTACGTCGATGTCGCCGGCGACACGATTCTCGAAAACGCCTCCAGCGGCACCGATAGCGTCATCTCCAGCGCAACCTATACACTGTCGCTGAATGTCGAAAACCTCAGCCTTTCCGGCGCCAGCAATATCGGCGGCACCGGCAATGCGTCCGACAATCTGATGACCGGCAATAGCGGGGACAATGCGCTGAGCGGTCTCACCGGCAACGACACGATGATCGGCGGTGCTGGCAATGACACGCTCGATGGAGGCGCCGGTAATGACGTGATGAGCGGTGGCACCGGCAATGATCTCTATGTCGTCGATGTCGCAACCGACAGCGTCGTCGAACTCGCCGGCGAAGGGACCGACACCGTCAGTGCCGCGATCTCCTATACCCTCGGCAGCGATGTCGAGGTCCTGAGCCTCTCCGGCTCCGCCAATATCAATGGCACCGGCAATACACTCGACAATCAGATCATCGGCAATAGCGGCAACAACATCCTCTCTGGCGGGGCCGGCAACGATACGATGGTGGATGGTGCGGGCGCCGATAAGCTGATCGGCGGCGCCGGATCGGATCTCATCACCGTCGGGATCGGCGCCGACACGATCTATTACGCCGGGGCCGACCTCAATACCGGTGCCGATATCATCGTCGGCTTCACCAGCGGACAGGATCAGTTCCAGATCAATCTCGGCGGGCTGCCGCTCGGCACCTTGAACAGCAGCCAATTCATGAATGACCTCGGCAGCAACAGCTTCACCGGGTCGGCCGGCAACAACGCCTCACCGACGGTGATCATGAGCCACTGGAACGGGACAGCCTATACCGCCAATACTTACCTTTGGGTCGATCAGAACGGCAGCGGCGCCGGCAACGGGTATATGCTCGCCGATCTTGGCACCGCCACCGTCGCGAATACGGACATCACGATCACCTGAGGACGCGCCTCACAGGACAAAGCCCCCGTCGATCGTGAGGCTGGCGCCCGTCATATAGCTCGACTCTGGCCCGGCGAGATAAGAGGCCAGCGCCGCAATCTCGCCCGGCTGTCCAACCCGTTTCAAGGGCACCATTTCGATCAGGCGCGGGATCATATCGCTGGTCATGTCCGTTTCCGTCGGACCCGGCTGGATATTGTTCACCGTGATCCGGCGCGGGGCGAGATCCAGCGCAATGCCTTTGATCATAGAGGCCACCGCTGCCTTGGTCATGGCATAGACACTGCCGCCCGCCACGCCCGTCCGGATCGCCGTATTGCTGCCGATCGTGATGATCCGGCCGCCATCGCGCATCTCTTTAACCGCCGCCTGAATAGCCAGAAAAACACCGCGGACATTCACGTCGAGCATGAGGTTCAGATCATCCAGACTGAAGGCATCGACCATGGCAAAGCGCAGCACGCCGGCATTCACCACGGCCACATCAATCTGGCCGAACTCCGCCACGGTTGCCGCCACCGCCGCCGTGATGGCCGCCGGATCGGCGCTATCGGCCTGAATGGCAAGCGCTTGACCATCGGCCGCCTTGATCGCCGCGACCAGCTCCTCCGCCTTGTCCGGCCGGGATACATAGGTCAGCGCGACCTGGAAACCATCCTCGGCCAACCGCAGGGCGATCGCCGCCCCAATGCCGCGCGATCCCCCAAAAACCAACGCGACCTTTTTCTCGTCTGTCGTCATTTTCCAACACTCCATTATTGAACAATCATTCCATAATTAGGCAAAAAAAACGCGCCCTCTTACCGCAAGGCGCGCAACGCCAGTTGAGCAAGACTGCCGAGCTGTGTCGCTGTCGCCCCGCCCCGGGCCGCGACCCGGATGCCGGTAAAGCTGGCAATCAAGAACCCTGCTGCTGCTTCAGGCTCAAGATCGGCTGCGATGTCCCCTTCTGCCTGAGCCTGCTGCAGGCGTTTGACGATGGTGGACTGCAGGACTCGATGGGCCGCCTCATGGATCTCGACCAGATCCGGCCGGCTGCGGCCGAATTCACAGATGGATCCGACGCCGAGGCACGCGTACTGGGCATCCGGAACGACGCGATCGACCATCGCCCGGATGCCATCCAGTGCCCTCGGCGCACTCTGCAAAGCCGTAATATGGGCCTGGGTTTCCGCCATGGCATAGTGCTGCACGGCGGCACAATAGAGCTGCCATTTATCGCCGAAGGTATCATAGAGGCTCTGCCGCCCGATCCCCATCGTCTCGACCAGCATGCCAGCTGACGTGCCCTCGAACCCATGCTCGCGGAACACACCGATAGCGGCGAGAAGCGCCTGATCCCTGTCGAATCCCTTTGGTCTTGCCATAAGCAGACACATAGGAATTCCGGAACGATCAGTCAAGAATATAAATGAAGGCCCAGCGCCCTACTGCGCCGAACGGGCCTTAGGATGATAGAGCACCCGTATCGCGCCCCAATGTCGGCCACTCACCATGATCGGGGCCGCCGCCTCTTTCCGCAGATCAAAACGCCCGCCCCCAAGGTTGCGGCGATAGGTCTGGATCAGGAAAGGATCGGTATTGCTGCAAGAGCGCGTTGCGTAGCGATCCTTGTAGATCCGCTTGTTGCGGCAGTTGATGGCATTCCAGGCGGGATCCGCCCCGGGTTCCTTGCAGACCGCCCGGTCGGCCGCCGCCATATAGCCATTACGATCGAAGACCGCGATGCTGAACATCTGTTTATCTTCGGCCAGCGACCGGTCCAGCGCATCGCCAAGCGCCTTGGTCAGTGCCGGGCGATAGGCCGTCTCGAACTGTTCGGGGTTAGAGCCGGCGATCGGTTGATACGCCGTGGCAAATAGACTGTCCTGGCGTATGGCCCCCGTCGCGATCAGTTCTTCGAATTGGCTGGCGATCTTCTGGCTAAGGGTCAGCGCCCGTTCGATATAGGGGCTGTCGTCGGTCTCGACGCCGGCCTGGGCGGTCAGGCTGACGAGGCGCGCGGAAATATCGAGTAACCCTTCGGTGCGAACGCCGATGTCCTTCAGGCTTTGGTCGGACGCCTGCACGCCTTGGGACAATTCGGTCATGCCGCTCGCCAATTCCCCGCAGCCGCCATCGATGGCACCGACGGACCCGACGATCTCGACCGAGGCCCGATCGACCTCCAGGATCGAATCGCTGATGCTGGCATAGACTTCATCGATGCGGGCCGTGGCATTGCGGGCGGCATTCGCGCGCTCGCCGCTTTCGTTCGCTTGCGCCATGATCATCTGGGCCTTCTGGGACAGGGCACCGATCATCGCGTCGATTTCCGTCGTCGCTGAACTGGTCTGCTGGGCCAGCGCCTTGACCTCATGGGCGACCACCGCGAACCCGTGCCCGGCGTCCCCTGCCCGCGCGGCCTCGATCCTTGCATTGAGGGCCAGCAGATGGGTCTGCTTCGAGATTGCCGAAATACGGCTCGCCGTTTGGCCAACCCCGATCAAAGCCTCATCCAGATCTCCCACAACGGCGCTGATCGCATCGACCGCCGCTATCAAGGTTCGGATCTCGACCAGAGCCTCGCTCAAGGTCACCCGGCCTTCGACCATCCGGGTGTTCACATGATCGTTGGCGGTACGGGCCGCTTCGGCAGCCACCCGGATGCGCCCGGAAAGATCGGCCATATCGACCGCAACGCTGCGCATACTGGAGAAGGAAGAAACCTGGGCGCTAAGACGAGTGCCGACCTCTTCGACATGGCCCGCTATCTCCGAAACCTCAAGACCTAAAAGGCTGGATTCCTGAGCAACGCTCCGCATTGCCTCGCCGACCTGGTCCTTCATCCCATTCTCCAGCAGACGTAGCTTCGTTACAGAATTATTTTATATTTAAAATATGAAAGCGAAAACTTGTCCATAGGCTGACGCAGGGCGCCGACTGCTCTTTTGACGCACCGCATAAGATTTGCTGAAAGGAGTCACACCGTCAGGGTGCAAGCCGCACCGGACTGTGCCCTAGATCATGGCGGGGAAGAGGGGATTCGAACCCCTGGAACCCTTGCAGGTTCGTCAGTTTTCAAGACTGATGCAATCAACCGCTCTGCCACTTCCCCGGCAAGAACGCAGGATTCCTAGGCTTTCTGAAACTGCCCCGTCAAGGAAAGTTTCGCGGATGCAAAGTGCGTGGAAAACTACCCGCGCCCTTTTGCGAACCAGCCTTTGAGTGTCGAGAAAATCCCCGCCCTCTGCTTGGCGGCCAATTCCGGGAAAAGCGGGCCGAGTTCGGGAAAATCCTGGACCGCCTCGTTATAGGCCTTCTGGGCCGCTCGCTTATCGTCAAACCGCATCAGGGCCGCCAGCAGGATCCGATAGGCCCGTAAAGAGCGGTTCATCGCCACGAGCTTGCGCGCCCACTCGACGGCTTCGTTGAACTTGCCCTTTGAAACGCAGTAACGGGCGCGCTCCATGGCATATTGATGGGTACCCTGGAAACGGCGGAGATAATCGTCAGTCTGTAGATCGACAGCTCGGTCGGCGAAAAGGTCGAGGATCACCGACTTCAAAGCGCCGATTTCCATCAGAATCCGCAAAGCCCCGCCATGGCCGCAATGTTTGATGACCATCCGCTTGGCCGCCGGATATGCGGGCAGGATACAGGTTTCGACAAACCGATGATCCGTCGGGATTTCATCATCATAAAGGATGATCGGGTCATGGCTTGAGCGGGGGGCCTCGACGATCTCCGGATGCTTGAAGCTCATCCCCTCCCGTTTAGACGGGTGAACGGCTATCGGGTGACCAGGATTGATCGGGGTTGCCGCGATCGCGCGGGCATTGATCGTTCCGGCATAAAAGATGGCGGCATACCCCCCGAGGCTGCTGCCATAGGTGAGGACGGTCTTATCCCGGCAATAAGGCGCGGCGATCTTCTGGAATTCATCCAGCGACAGATCCTGGAAATTATTGCCCCAGGCTTGCCCGAAATGCAGATGCGCAAACCCTTGGCGGGCAAGGAACGAGGCACCAAACGGCTCGAAATCATAATCTTCGCGCGCGGTCGAGAAAGTGATGACGAGAGTATCGGCGCGCAGGCCGCCTGGGCGATAGAAGACCCTATAGGCATCGGGCTTCTGGTCAATCAGCTCGAACCGATCGCGCCACTCATCCACGCCGATCATTCCCGTGGCGCCGTCAGCCGAGCTCATATCGCCTCATCTATCCCGCAGAGCGTGCAAATGCAGTTCGCGTACAATTTGCACATCGATTGCGGGGATGCCAGAGCGCAATTTTAAAAAAATTGAGGGCGCAGATGCCGGCATCGAATATCCGCCGGCAGTCCATGCATCGCTTTTTAGAAGCGGGATACGGGGTCAGAGTAACGATCCCTCTGACCCATCCAAACCAGTCCGGCCCAACCAGGGCAGGCGCGGACTAACGGCGGCGCGGGCCGCCAGGACGCGTGCCAGGAGCGCCCGAGGGGGCGGCATTCGGACGTTCGTCCTTGTGACGATAGGTGATGCGACCCTTGGAGAGGTCATAAGGGGTCATTTCGACGGTCACGCGGTCACCGGCAAGGGTGCGGATGCGGCTCTTGCGCATACGGCCTGCGGTATAGGCAATGATCTCATGACCATTTTCCAACGCAACGCGGAAACGTCCGTCCGGAAGGGCTTCGGCGACGATACCATCGAACTCGATGAATTCTTCTTTCGACATTCTTGCTCCATAACTCGAAAAACAAAAAAGCGGCGGGCCATGGCCCGCCGCTTGACCGTGCTGCTATCGGCGCTTAAAGCGCCCGAAGATTGGCAGCGGAAGTCTTACCCTTGCGCGGATCGCGCTGCAATTCATAGCTGACTTTTTGACCTTCATTCAGACCACGAAGGCCAGCCTGCTCGACAGCCGAGATATGCACGAACACGTCGGCGGAGCCATCTTCCGGCTGAATAAAGCCATAGCCCTTGGTCCCATTGAACCACTTAACCGTACCAACAGACATCGTAAATCCTCCCCTCGTGGGTATTTCCCGCCGCCCGTGAGGTTGATGGGTGGGAGCGGGTATTCGCAAACACTATCAAAGTCACGCACGGGATACCGGCGACCCGGTAGATACCCAGAGGTAAAATCGACGCCCACAAATTGAGGGCTCCTTCTGTTCCGTTCAAGTGGAATTTGCACGCAAACCCGCCGAACAGGGCTGCTTGCACGATTTTTCCGGCATTTTTCAGCATTTACGATCGGTTGCATTGATGCGTCTCATACAATTTTTCCGCCCATATGATTCTGATTTCGATTCTCATTACTAATTGCATCGCGAGCGGTTCGCATTTTAAACTCACCCCATGCTCCACAGCCTCAGTCTGTCGGGGCCGGTTTCCGATGAGATCCCTGCGCCCCCGCAGAATCATCTCGTCATCGAAGCGCCGGCCACCGACGTAACCTCGTTGCTGACCCGTCCCAGACCCGCCACATTCTGGTCGCTGACGGCGCATGGCGTGTTGCTGATGGGCTTGATCGGTCTGGGCGGTGCCCGGGCTTCGGTAGAAGCACCGACTGTCGCAATCCAGGTGTCGCTGGCCTTGCCATTCAATCATCCGCCGATCGATGGGCTGGTCGCAAAGACTCCGGCATCCTTGCCAACCCCGCCGACCGAGATCGCGGCTCCCCCTCCGCCCAGCGCGACGGCGCCCGAACCGCCAGCCCCTCCCGAAGCGATGGAGCCACCACCACCACCACCCGAGACAATCGATATTCCCCCGCCCGACATCGCGCCGCCCGTCGATGTCGCGGCGCTCGCGCCCGTGCAACCGCCTCCGCCCGCACCGACCAAAGTCAACACGGCAAAGCCCGCGCCGGCACCGGTCCCGCGTAAGCCTCCGGCGAAGGTAACGCCGGTCGTCGCCAAGCCGGTCATAGCACCGGTCCAAAGCGCCCCGGTCGCGCCGCCCGCCCCCGTGGCCTCGACGGTCCCCGCCGCGCCGGTTCAGCAGCAAGCAGCATCGGCCGAGCCCACGACACCGGTTTCCGCCCCGGCCGAAGGCAGCAGTGCCGTCACAGCCGCCCCTCAGGTCGCGGCAGCACCGTCCGTGCTGGCCCTACCGTTACCCAGCGATCCGCCGGTCGGGAATTTCCTGCGCAAACCCACCCCGCCGCTCTATCCGCGACGCGCCCAGGAGATGCAGCTTGAGGGGCGAGTGCTCCTCTTCATCCGGCTGGACGAGACCGGCGCCGTGCGGGAAGTCGTGGTCAATCAATCATCGGGACATGCGATCTTGGACCGCGCCGCGGTGGCGGCGGTCGATAGCTGGAGCTTCGCCCCCTCGCGCCTCAACGGTCTCCCGATACCGTCCTGGGTCAAGGTGCCGGTTCCTTTCAGCCTAAAATGACAAAATTGTAAGCAAAACTGTTGCAAACCGCCGGATATCACGGTTAAGTTCGGCCAATCGAAATTGATAACGACTCTCATTATCATGAACAGCACCGACCGTAGGCCTGTCACCGGTTCGCCGGACCCATCCGCGCAATGCCCCACATGGCGCAGCCAAGAGCTGCTGAAAGGGGCGCGCGAGGTGCAGATATCCCATGAAGCGGAAACCTACCGCCTCAGGCTGACGCGCAACGGCAAGCTGATCTTGACGAAATAACCACCGAATTTCCCTAACCGGCCAGCCAGCGTTTCGCTCCTACCCCAGCGGATTGCAAGCCAGCTCGCAAAGCCTCCTTAAAAAGGAGGCCTTACCGCTGAGAAGAGCAAACCGCACCATGTCAACTTCCCCCCTTCGACGGCTGACGCTGTCCACTGCCACGATCGCCTTGCTTGCCGGGGGCGCGTTTGCCCAGCAGGCTCCGGTAATGGTCCCGAGCGAACTTGACGCGGTTTCCGTAACCGCCGACCGCACCGAAAAGCCAATCGGCGAAGCCACCGGTACGGTCTCGGTCAAGACCTCCAAGGACATCGAACGCCGGGGCGTGCAGCGCATGCAGGACCTGGTGAAGGATGAGCCGGGCGTGACGGTTTCCAACGACCCGACCCGTTCGGGCAACGGCGGCTATACGATCCGCGGCATCACCGACAACCGCATCCTGATGCTGCTCGACGGCGAGCGCCTCCCGGATATGCCGGCCGGCGTGTTGCTGCGTGGCGGTGGGTTTACCCCTTACACCCGTGACATGGTCGAATTCGACACCCTGAAGCAGGCGGATATCGTTCGCGGCCCGGGCTCGGCCCTTTATGGCTCGGACGCCATTGGCGGCGTGGTTTCCTATGCCACCAAGAACCCTTCGGATCTGCTGAAGCCGGGCAAGGATACCTTCGCCTCGCTGAAGACGACCTATGACAGCCGCAACAGCAGCCTGGCGGAAACCGCCACCGTCGCTGGCCGTTCGGGCGCCTTTTCGGCTCTTGCCATGTATACCCGCCGCGATGGCGAGGAATATAAGACCAAGGCCGACGACTACAACGCAGCCGGCGTTGCCCTGGTCAATCCGCAGGATATGTCGGGCAACAACGTCTTGGGCAAGCTCGTCTGGGACGGCGATAATGATCGCATCACGCTGACCGGTGAATTCTTCCACCGCAACCTCGAAACCGATCTGCGCAGCGACCGTACCGCCACGCGCACCGATTCAGATTCCGACGACACCACCAAGCGCTGGCGCATTTCGCTCGGTCACAGCCATGACGCGCCCGTCGGTTTCATCGATAAGATCGATTGGAAGGTCTACTACAGCCGTCTCGAACGGACCGACAATCGTGTCCGCCAGGGTTTCACCCCGCTCATTCAGTATCGCGACGAATATGATCAGACGAGCGAACAGAATGTGTTCGGCGCCGATCTTCAGTTGACGAGCTTCCTTGACCTCGGCTCCGTTGCCAATACCTTCACCTATGGTGGTTCGGTCAACTATACGCAGTCGGAACGTCTGCGCGAATTCGCGCGCTATAACGCCCTTACGGGTGCCCTGATCACGACAACGATCCCGGGTGAAGGCGCGCCGACCCCGAGCCGCTTCTTCCCGAACACCAACACGCTGCAGGCTGGCGCCTACGTGCAGGATGAGATCAAGACCGGTGCCTTGACCATCATTCCGGCCCTGCGTGTCGACTATTATCACCTCAATCCGAAGCCGGACGATATTTACCGCAACAACCCGGTTACGACCCAGGCCAAGGAAATTACCGAATGGGCCGTCTCGCCCAAGCTCGGCACCTCCTACGACATCACCAATAACTACTCGGTATTCGGGCAATATGCTCGCGGCTTCCGCGCGCCGCCCTATGACGACGCCAACACCGGTTTCTCCAATACGCCTTTCCCCGGCGGCTCCTACGCCTTCGTTCCGAACGGCGATCTGAAGGCCGAAACCAGCAACGGCTTCGAAGCCGGCTTCCGCGGCAAGTTCACCAACGGGTCGAGCTTCCAGGTCAGCAGCTTCTACAACCGGTACAAAAACTTCATCGATATGGTTCAGCTGCCGTTCGACCCCGCTTATCCGCTGGGTGTCTTCCAGGCACAGAATCTCGCGAAGGTCGAGATCTATGGTGCCGAGGCCAAGGGTGACTGGCGCTTCATGCCGGGCTGGTCGCTCAACGGCGGTGCCGCCTGGGCGATGGGCTTCGACAAGGAGAGCGGCGACCGGATCGACTCGGTTGCGCCGCTGACCCTGCGGTCGGGTCTGCGCTATGACGCCGCCGAAGACCTCTGGGGTGTTGGCGCAAACGTGACGCACGTCATGGCTAAGCGCCATGTGAATGACGTTGGCGGCGCGCCGGGCTTCGAAGCCCCCTCCTACACCACCGTCGATCTTGCGGCTTACTACAATCCGTTCGAATTCCTGTCGCTGAGCGCGGGGATCAACAACCTATTCGACGCAGAATATTATAACTACATGAACGTCAGCTCCTTGGCCGCCACCTCGGACATCAAGGACCGTTATCTCGAAACCGGTCGTTCGTTCATGGTCAGCGCAACGCTGAAGTGGTAAGCCAATTCGACGCAGCGATTAGTTCTTAATCGCTGCGTCGAAACCGCCTATAGTCAGACTAACGGAAAGTCAGACGGTTTCTGCCGGCTGGCTTTCTTCATGAGGAGAGAAGAGACCATGACCCCGCTCGATCACGTTGCAGACGAACCGCTTGCCGTCCGCTTTCAGGCCCTGATGGCGGCCGAACCGAACCTGCGTCGGCGCGACGCGGCGGTGAAGCTGGGCGCTTCTGAAGCAGCCCTGATTGCAGCGCCCCTGCCGGGCCAGACCACCATCCGTTTGCAGTCCGACTGGTCGGGTCTCTTTGGCGCGTTCCCGGCGCTGGGCGAAGTCATGTGCCTGACGCGCAACGAACATTGCGTGCATGAAAAGATCGGCCCCTTCGAAAAGGTCGAAGTTGGTCCTCACGTCGGCCTAGTGCTGGGTGAACAGATCGATCTGCGCGTCTTCCCGTCGGCCTGGAAATTCGCCTTTGCCGTCACCCAAGACAGCGAACGCGGGCCGCAGAACAGCCTGCAATTCTTCGATGCCGCCGGCGGCGCGCTCTTCAAGCTCTATGCCAAGCCGGCCACCGACATGGCCGCCTGGGCCGCGCTGGTCGAAAAATTTAAAGATACCGATGCCACCGCACCGGTCTTCACCGATCTGCCCGCCCCGCCGGCCGGCAAGGCCGATAGCGACGTCGATGTCGACGGCTTCCGCGCCGCTTGGGATGGCATGAAAGACACTCATGAATTCTTCGGCATGACCAAGAAGTTCGGCGTCGAGCGTCTGCAGGCCCTACGGCTTGCCGGTGAAGAACGCGCCCGTCCGGTTGCCCTCGATGCGATCAAGACCATTCTGCAGCAGTCGGCCGAGAGCGGTCAGTCGATCATGGTGTTTGTCGGCAATAAGGGCATGATCCAGATCCACACTGGCCCGGTCGTGAAACTGGTCGAGATGGGTCCCTGGTACAATGTGCTGGATCCAAACTTCAACCTGCACCTGCTGACCGGCGGCATCAAGAGCGCCTGGGCCGTCCGCAAGCCGACCTCTGACGGCGATGTCACCTCGCTCGAACTGTTCGACGAAGCTGGCGGCAACATCGCGATGCTGTTTGGCGCGCGTAAGCCGGGCAAGCCCGAAGACACCGCTTGGCGCGCTCTCGTGACCGCCCTGCCGACGGTGGCGGCCTGATGCGTTTCCCTGCCCTTCTGGTCGGGCTGTTGACCGGGGTCGCGCTTGCGACCCCGGCTTTCGCTCAGCGCATCATTTCGCTGGGTGGCGGCGTGACCGAAGTCGTCTATGCGCTAGGCGCCGGCGACAAGATCATCGCGACCGACACCACCTCGACCTTCCCGAACGCGACCCAATCGCTGCCCAAACTCGGCTATGTCCGTACGCTGGGCGCCGAAGGCATCCTGTCGCTGACCCCAGACATCATCCTGGTCGGCGCCGAAGCCGGCCCGCCCGATGTGCTGCAGAAGCTCGCGGCCTCGGGCATCAAGCTGGTACGCGTGCCCGAAGCAACCGAACTGGATCAGGTGCCCGGTAATATCCGCCTGATCGCCGATGCTCTTAATCTGTCCGACAAGGGCAAGACCATCAGCGAGCAGGTGGCGCAGGATATCGCTGCCGTTCAGGCGATGCTGAAACCCGTGCCCAAGACCAAGGCGCTGTTCGTCCTGGCAGCCGGCCGTGGCACGCCGATGGCGGCAGGGTCGCATACCGGCGCCGATACCATGATCCGCACCGCCAGCGGCATCAATGTCGCGGCCGAGATCAACGGCTATAAGCCTGTTTCCGCCGAAGCGGTCCTGGGCTTCGATCCGGCAGTTATCGTCACCGTCAATCATGTCGGCGAAGCCCTCGGTGGGCCAGCGGCCATGGCCAAGCTGCCCGAGCTTAGCGGCACCAGTGCTGCAAAGAACGGTAAGATAGCGATGCTCGACGCGCTTTATCTGATCGGCTTCGGGCCGCGCTCGGCTCATGCGACCCGTGATCTGGCCGTTGCGTTCGGCAATTCGCTTCCCACCTTGCCGGATCGTCCATGGCTCTCGCCGAACTGAAAATCGCATCTCCTGCGCTTGCTGGAAACCGGTGGCAGCTTGCCGCCGGTTTTCTCATCATAGCTATTGTGGTGATCGGGATCGCCTCGCTCGCCATCGGTGCCTCGCCGGTTCCGGTGAAACGGGTGATCGCCGCCCTGATGGGTGACGGCGAAGCGCGCGATAATCTTGTCGTCCTTAGCCTGCGCTTGCCCCGGATGGTCGCAGCCTTGGTCGTCGGCGCCGGTCTTGGCGTCGCAGGGGCTGCGATGCAGGGGCTTTATCGAAACCCGCTGGCCGACCCCGGCCTGATCGGTGTTTCCGCAGGTGCCGCCCTGGGGGCGATCGCGATGATCGTGCTCGGTGGCAGGATCGGGGCGCCGCTGGGCATCTGGGCGGTCCCGGCCGGTGCCTTTGTCGGCGCGCTAGCAGCCACTCTGCTGACCCAGGCGATCGGCGCCATGCGCCGCGACGAAGGCCGGACTGCCAGCCTGCTGCTGGGCGGCATCGCCATCAATGCCATTGTCGGCGTGGTGATCGGCATCCTGAATTTCCTCGCTGACGACCGCCAGCTGCGTGACCTGACCTTCTGGAGCATGGGCAATGTCGGCCGCGCCGATTGGAGCGGCATTCTGCTGCTGATCGGCGCCATGCTGGTCGGCCTCCTAATCATTTTCCGTCAGGCCCGCAGCCTCGATGCGTTGGCGCTGGGTGAATCCCCGGCCCGCCACCTGGGCGTCGATATTTCCGGCATGCGGCTGCGCATCGTGCTGGCGACCGCCTTGATGGTTGGCACCGCCACCGCGCTCTGCGGCATGATCGGTTTTGTCGGGATCGTGGTGCCGCACCTTGTGCGCCTGACGCTCGGTGCCGGGCACCGGCTGCTGCTGCCGATGTCGGCCCTGGGCGGCAGCCTGCTGCTGTTGGCGGCCGATCTTACCGGCCGGACGATCGCGGCACCGCTAGAACTACCGGTCGGCCTCATGACCGGCGCGCTCGGTGCGCCTTTCTTCCTTTGGCTTTTGACCCGCAGGCCCGTGACATGATCACCGTTTCCGACATCACCTTGTCGATCGGTGGCCGACCGCTCCTGAAAGAGGTGAGCGCGGAATTCCGCCCCGGCGAGATGACGGCGATCCTGGGCCCCAATGGCGCCGGCAAATCGACCATGATGGCGGCCATCGCCGGCGACCGCACGCCCGAACGCGGGACCATCCAGTGGGACGGCAAGGACATCGCGTCCTTCGCCAGCAAGGCCCTCGCCCGCCGCCGCGCGGTGATGGAACAGGCCGTATCGCTGGCCTTCCCCTTCTCCGTCGCCGAAGTGGTCGAACTGGGCCTGCTGCCCTGGGACGGGAAACCGCCGCGGGACGTGCAGGAGATCCTGCGCGATCGCCTAGCGCTCGGGTCGCTCTGGTATCGCCCCTACCCGGAATTGTCGGGCGGCGAGCGCCAGCGGGTGCAATTGGCAAGAGCCCTGACGCAGCTCGCGGGGCAAGGCACCGGCAGCGCGCTGTTGCTGGATGAACCAACCTCCGCTCTCGATCCCCGCCATGCCCATGGGGTGTTGTCTGAGGCGCGGGTCGTCGCACAAAGCGGCACCATCGTCATCGCAGTGCTGCATGACATCGACCTCGCGCTGTCTTATGCTGATCGCGCGATCTTGCTGAAGGACGGACGGATCATCTTCTCCGGTCCGGTGGCAGAGGTTGATGCCGTCGCCCTGAGTGCGACCTACGACATGCCGTTCGAAATCCTTAGCGGTCCAAACGGCCGCCGCATCGCCGTCGCCATTCCCGCCGCTTAAAGCGCCAGCTTCGCCTTCAAGCCCGTGATCTGTAGATCGAGGCCGAAGGCGAAGCGCGCCTCGGAATC
>Ga0209676_1000215_pt1 | contig 127311 bp, 105 predicted proteins | sample AraplaCvi_mLB_r2_FD_184282 | JGI IMG/M metagenome (GOLD analysis project Ga0209676, IMG submission 184282) | Arabidopsis root microbial communities from North Carolina, USA - plate scrape MF_Cvi_mLB_r2 (SPAdes) (version 2) | ecosystem: Host-associated > Plants > Roots > Endosphere | place...
TCGATAGAGTTTCCCCTATACACGCGTTCCAGGCGTGCGCCTTCAACCACTCGGCCACCTCACCAGCGCACTCGAGTCGGGGGTGGTTGAGACCCCCGGCGCGGGAAGGCGCGCAATATACTCAGGGGCGGGGCCAGGGCAAGCGCGTTCCGGGATGAAACCCGCAACACGAGCGCCTATATCTGCGGCCAAGACATTCCCGCGTCCGAAAGGCCCGCCATGCTGTTCCAGAAAACCCTCGACCTGCCGACCGCCGACACGGCCCTGCCCGGCCGTCCCGAGCCGATCCCGACCGCCGAGACCCACTTCGTCAATGGCCGCCCCTTGAAGGGCCCCTATCCCGACGGCCTGGAGACGGCGATCTTCGCCATGGGTTGCTTCTGGGGCGTCGAGCGGGTGTTCTGGAAGGTCCCCGGCGTCTATGTCACGGCGGCCGGCTACGCGGCCGGGATGACGCCGAACCCGACCTACGAGGAGGTGTGCACCGGCCGCACCGGCCACACCGAGGTCGTGCTCGTGGTGTTCGATCCCAAGGTCGTCACCTACGAGGCGCTGTTGAAGACCTTCTGGGAGAACCACGACCCGACCCAGGGCATGCGCCAGGGCAACGACATCGGCACCCAATACCGCTCGGGCATCTATGTCACCAACGACGCCCAGGCGGCCGCGGCCGTCGAGTCCAAGGAAGCCTACCAGCAGGCGCTGTCGGCCAAGGGCCTGGGAACCATCACCACCGAGATCGCCGCCGCCGGGCCGTTCTACTTCGCCGAGGACTATCACCAGCAATACCTGGCCAAGAACCCGAACGGCTATTGCGGCATCGGCGGCACCGGCGTGGTCTGCCCGATCGGCCTGGGCGTCGAGGCGGGCGCCGAGGCCTGATGACGCCGCAGGCCTTCGACAAGGCGTGCCTGGCGCTGCCGGGCGCGCCCCGCTCGATCCAGTGGGGCGACGATCACGTCTTCAAGGTCGGCGGCAAGATGTTCGCCGTCCGGGGCGCCGGAGTCGGTCAGGGCGGTGTTTCATTCAAGGCCTCGGACGTGGCGTTCGAGGTCCTGACCGACAGCGGCCGGGCCGCGCCCGCGCCCTATCTGGCGCGCGCCAAATGGGTGCATTTTGCGGATCTGTCGGCCCTGGACACTGATGAGGTCGCCGACTGGGTGAAGACGGCGCATGGCCTGATCGCCGACAAGCTGACGAAGAAGGCTCGGGCGGAGCTGGGTCTCTAACCCTTCGCCAGGCCCTGGAGCGCGGTCGTCTCGATCGCCTCCAGCAGGCGCTCGTTGGTCAGGCCGGGCGTGGTCGGAGTCCACTTGGTCAGCCAGATCAGCATGCCGACCAGCAGCTGCACGACGAGGGCCGGCTCGCAGGCCACGATCGAACCGTCGGCCATCCCCTCTTCCAGCAACCGCTCCAGCCGCTTGGCCAGCCGCGCCGACCAGGCCTCGATCGCCGCGCGCTGGTCGTCGGCGAGGTACGAGCTGTCGCCGAAATAGAGCTGCGGCCCGTTGGTCACTGCATCGTCCAGCAGGGCCCGCAGGAAGCGGCGCAGCTTGCAGAGCCCCGTGCCGCCATCGGCCTCGACCACCACGAGGATCGCCTCGAACCGCTCCAGGGATCGCTGATGCCCGGCGAAGGCCAGGGCCTGCTTGTTGGGGAAGTAGTAGTAGAGCGCGGCGTCGCGCAGATCGATCGCCGCCGCGATCTCGGTCATGGTGGCCGCGGCGAAGCCCTTGGCGTTGATGACCTCGATGGCCGCGCGCAGGATCGCCTCGCGCTTCTTCACCGACTTCTGGCTCTGCGCCATGGGCCTGGTCTCGTCCCCACCGGACACCGGCCCACCGGACACGGGCCCACCGGACACGGGCGTCAGGACCGCCGGCTCCCCGTTCGCCAACCGCTCTCTCCCTTGCCGGCTCGCCCGATTCTGCTGTCGGGCGATCGCCGATCTCCGAAACCTCTCGCCGAAACCGATCCGGATCAATCCGATAAATTCTAACTTGCGTTAGAATATCGAGAGCATATTAAAATCGCACCCAGTTACGAGCGGGATGCAAGACCGCCGTACTGGGGCGGAAACATGACGCACAGCGTCTCCATCCACGGCTGGGCCCAGTCGACCGCGTCACGCGGTTCGGCCGGGCGGCCGGGATCGCCCTTCCCCAACGTCAAGACGACCGCCCTCCTCCAAAAGAAACCCGGGGTTGCTCGAGCCGGGATGAGGAGACAAGCGGTCAATAATAAAGAAAAACAGGGAGTTATTCATGAGAAACGTCCACCTGCTGGGGGTGTCCGCCCTAGCGCTCGCCATCGCCGCACCGGCCTACGCCCAACAGACCTCGGCCGCCGACAACAACTCGATCGCTGAGATCGTCGTCACCGCCACCAAGCGCGAACAGACCCTGCAGGACGTGCCGATCTCGGTCGCCGTCACCGGTCAGCAGACGATCGAGCGCGCCCAGGTCCGCGACCTGATCGACCTGCAGTCGGTCGTGCCGTCACTGAAGGTCTCGCAGTTCAACGCCACCGGCCAGACCAACTTCGTCATCCGCGGCTTCGGCAACGGCAACGGCAACGACGGCATCGAAAGCTCGGTCGGCGTGTTCATCGACGGCGTCTACCGCAGCCGCTCGGCCGCCGCCCTGGACGACCTTCCCGAGGTCGAGCGCATCGAAGTGCTGCGTGGCCCGCAGTCGACCCTGTTCGGCAAGAACGTGTCGGCCGGCGCCATCAGCATCGTCACCAAGAAGCCGCAGTTCGAGGCGGGCGGTAAGCTGGAAGCCACGATCGGCAACTACAACACCCGCCAGATCAAGGGCACCTTCACCGGACCGCTCAGCGACACCCTGGCCGTGCGGCTGTCGGGCAGCCTGAACAAGCGCGACGGCTTCTTCACCAATCTGACCACCGGCAACGACGTCAACGACCGCGACCGCTGGTCGGTGCGCGGCGACGTGCTGTGGGAGCCGACCGACAAGACCTCGGTCCGGATCATCGCCGACTACAACAAGATCAACGAGACCTGCTGCGCCGTCTCCTCGGTCCTGAACGGCCCGGCCACCCTGGTGATCGGCAGCATCCTGAAGAAGCCGATCAGCGACACCACCAAGGTCTTCGACCGCAACGTCATCTTCAACACCGACCCGAACAACGAGCTGTCGGGCAGGGGCGTCTCGGGCCAGATCGATCATGACCTGGGCTTCGCCAAGCTGACGGCGATCACCGCCTACCGGAACCAGAAGAACGCCTCGTTCCAGGACATCGACTTCACCGGCGCGGACATCTCCAACAACCGCACCGCCAACAGCATCAAGACCTTCACCCAGGAAATCCGCCTGGCGTCCAGCGGCGACGGCCCGCTGAACTGGCTGGCCGGCGCCTTCTACCAGAACGAAAAGCTGGACACCGGCCGGACCATCACCTACGGCAGCGACATCCGCGCCTTCGCCGACGCCCTCTCGGGCCCGGTGCCGGCGGCGCTGCTGGGGGCCCTGCCGGCCGCGATCCGCCCGGCCCTGACCGGCCGGTCGAACCTCTACGCCCTGGAGTTCCTGCAGAGCCTCGCGACGCCGACCCTGGTCCGTCCCGGCTCGACCTACTTCCAGGCCGGCCAGGGCATCGACGACTACTACAAGATGAAGCAGACGTCGTATTCGCTGTTCGGCCAGGTCGACTACAGGGTCACCGACAAGCTGACCCTGACCGGCGGTCTGGCCTATCTGAACGACGAGAAGAAGGCCCGCTCGAACGTCGTCCTCAAGGACCCCTTCTCGTCGCTGAACCTGTCGGCCGTGCCGCAATTCCCGGCGCTGGGCCTGCCGGGCAACCTGTACAGCGCCCTGGGCGCCCTGCAGTTCTTCTATGGCAACGACCCGACCCACGGCCCGGTCAACTATCCGAACGCCAGCGAGTCCGGGAACCTGAAGGGCGACAAGGTCACCTACGCCGTCCGCGCCGCCTACGACTTCGGCGCCATCAACGCCTATGTCAGCTACTCCACGGGCTGGAAGGCGGGAGCCTATAACCTGTCGTCCGACAGCCGTCCGCCGAACGCCAACGGCGTGGGCCGCACCGCCCAGCCGGAAAACGTCGATGTCTACGAACTGGGCGTGAAGGCCAACTTCCCGGGCGGCTACGCCAACGTCGCGGTGTTCAAGCAGGCGATCAAGGGCTTCCAATCGAACGCCTTCACCGGCCTGGGCTACAGCCTGGTCAACGCCGGCGAGGAGTCCGTAAAGGGCTTCGAGATCGACAGCGCCTGGCGTCCGGTCCACTGGCTGAACCTGGCGGCGGCCGTGACGTACCTGGATCCCAAGTACGACAGCTTCACCGGCGCGGCCTGCGTGAACTACGACACCACCCGTTGCCCGGTCGACCCGACCACCGGCCGCCGCCCGAACTTCCGGAATCTGACCGGCGACACGCCGGCCGGCATCCCGAAGTGGTCGTTCTCGACCTCGGCGACGATCAACCACGACTTCGGCGGCGACTACCAGGGCTACGCCCGCGTGGAATACGACTATGTCAGCAAGACCCAGCTGACCGAGACCACGCCGCCGGAACTGTCGAGCTGGGACCAGAACGTGGTCAATGCCAGCCTGGGCGTGGCCAACACGGCCAAGCAGATCGAGGTGTCGCTATGGGCGCGTAACCTGACCAACGACAACAGCCTGATCTCGACCTTCCCGACCGTGGCCCAGGACGGCAGCTACAGCGGCTATCCGAACGCCCCGCGCACCTATGGCGTGACGGTCCGCAAGAGCTTCTAGGGCTCGGAGACAAGACCCCACCTGCGGCGGCCCGGTCCATGTGATCGGGCCGCCTTTTCTTTGCGGCGATCACCGCACGATTGGCATGACCAGTTTTGATTGCGCCCTGACCACAGGCCATGCTTCAACCTCCCCGAAAGACGCCGAAAAGGCTGGTGGAGGACGCGATGGGATTAAAGGCTTTCGTCGGCGCCGTGTGCGCCTTGGCCGTGCTGACGCCGCTCGGCGCGTGGGCCTCCTCCCCGACCCTGACCCGGGCCGACAATCGCGACGGCCAAGACCTGTCCGGGACCTGGCATTACTCGGTGGACCCCTATCGCGACGGCCAGGCCGGCTTCCATCGCGGCGCGCCGGGCGCGGGACACCGCCGCTACGACGACGTCGATGTCGACGCCCTGACCAAGGCCAAGCCGACGGCGCTGTACGAGTACGACATGGACCGGTCGGCCACGGCGGTGCTGCCCCAGGGCTGGATCGGCCACGACCCGACCCTGCGCTATTACCAGGGCCTGATGTGGTACACACGCCGCTTCGACGCCGCGCCGTTGAGGCCCGGCCAACGCGCCTTCCTGCGCTTCGAGGCGGTCAACTACACCGCTCAGGTTTTCCTGAACGGCAAGGCGGTGGGCCAGCACGAGGGCGGCTTCACCCCTTTCTCGCTGGAGGTCACCGACGTCTTGCGCGCCAGCGACAACCAGCTGACGGTCGGCGTCGACTCTACGCCTCATGCCGACGGCGTGCCGCCGCCCGTCACTGATTGGGAGAACTATGGCGGGATCACCCGGCCGATGCGGCTGGTCATCACGCCCGGCACCTTCATCGACGAGGCCTGGGTCCGCCTCTCCAAGGACGGCCGGATCGCCGCCACGGTAAGGCTGGATGGGTCCAGGGCCGCCAATCAGGAGGTTCATGTCCGCGTCGCCGAGCTAGGCCTGGACATCGCCGGGAGGACGGACGCGCAAGGGGTGCTGAACGCCTCTGCCGCCGCGCCCAAGGCCTTGGCCCGCTGGTCGCCCGAGAAGCCCAAGCTGTACGACATCGTCGTCCAGACCGGTGAGGACCGCCTTACCGACCGCGTCGGCTTCCGCACCATCGAGACCAAGGGCAGCGAGATCCTGCTGAACGGCAAGCCGATCTTCCTGCGGGGCATCTCGGTGCACGAAGAGGAATTCGGCGACAATCCCGCCCGCACCATCACTGAAGCCGGGGCCCGCGCCTTGCTGGCCGAGGTCAAGGAAGGCCTGCACGGCAACTTCGTACGCCTGGCTCACTATCCGCACAGCGAGATCACCACCCGCCTGGCCGACGAGATGGGCCTGCTGGTTTGGAGCGAGATCCCCGTCTACTGGCTGGTCGATTTCGGCAATGCGCGCACCCTGGGCCTGGCGCGCGGCATGCTGGCCGACAACATCCGCCGCGATCTCAACCGCGCCTCGATCATCCTGTGGAGCGTGGCCAACGAGACGCCGATCACCGATCCGCGCAACACCTTCCTGTATCAGCTGGTGGACGACGTCCGGGCGCTGGACGACAGCCGCTTGGTCACCGCCGCCCTGCTGACTGACCGCAAGGACGGGATCATGGGCCTGAACGACCCGCTGGCCGACAAGCTGGATGTGCTGTCGGCCAACACCTACAACGGCTGGTACAGCGACGATGCTCTGGACGCCCTGCCCGACATCGCTTGGAAGGCTACCGACAAGCCGCTGGTGTTCTCCGAATTCGGCGCCGACGCCCTGGCCGGCTTCAGCGACCCTGCGCTGATGCGCAAGTTCTCCGAGGACTTCCAGAAGAAGTACTACGAGAAGACCCTGGCCATGGCCCGCAAGATCCCCACCTTGCGCGGCATGTCGCCCTGGATCCTCAAGGATTTCCGCAGCCCGCGGCGCCAGCACCCAATCTACCAGCAGGGCTGGAACCGCAAGGGGCTGGTGTCGCCGACCGGCCGCCGCAAGCCGGCGTTCTTCGTGCTGCAGGGCTTCTACCAGAAGAAAGAAGCCGGGAAATAGATCCGCGAACCGCCCGTGCTCTACGACCAAAGTCGCAAGGGCGCGGGCATGGTTTCGAGTAGCCGCCTCATCCTGCTGCCGCTATCCCAACAGGGAGCCTGGAAAGGCAGAGGGATAGGGATCGCATGACGACGCGGCGCAATGTAATGGCGGGCGGCCTGGCCCTCTCCACCACCCTCATGGCGACCACCCTCCTGGCGCCCCGCCCAGGCCGCGCCGCGTCTCCGACCACGGCTCACGCCCAGCGGGTCAAGGACCTGCTCTCGCGCATGACCCTGGACGAGAAGATCGGCCAGATGCACCAGCCTGCCGGCGGCCGGCAGAAGGCGCTGAATTCCAAAATCGACGCAGCCGCCCTGGACCTGGTCCGCAAGGGCGGGGTCGGCAGCTACCTGCACGTGGCCGGCGCCCAGTTCCTGCGCGACCTGCAGAAGGTGGCGGTCGAGGAGTCACGGCTGAAGATCCCGCTGCTGTTCGCCATCGACGTCGTCCACGGCTACCGCACCCTCTACCCCGTGCCGCTGGCCATGGCCGCGACCTTCGATCCGGAGGCCTATCGCGCCTGCGCTCGCATGGCGGCGGTCGAGACCAGCGTGGCGGGCCTGCACTGGACCTTCGCGCCGATGGTCGACGTCGCCCGCGACCCGCGCTGGGGCCGGGTGGTCGAGGGCGCCGGCGAGGACGCCTATCTCGGCTCGGTGATGAGCGTGGCCCAGACCGAAGGCTTCCAGACCAGGGATCTGGCGGGCAAGGACACGGTTCTCGCCTGCGTCAAGCACTTCGGGGCCTATGGCGCCGTGGCCGGCGGACGCGACTACGACAGCGCCGACCTGTCGGAGCGGACGCTGAACGAGGTCATCCTGCCGCCGTTCCTGGCCGGCAAGGCGGCGGGCGCGGGCAGCTTCATGACCGCCTTCAACGACATCGGCGGCGTGCCCACCACCGCCAACGCCGTCCTGGTGCGCGGGCATCTGCGCCAGAAGTGGGGCTTCGACGGCATCGTCGTCAGCGACTGGAACGCCATCGCCGAGCTCGTCGCCCACGGTATCGCCGAAACGCCGGTCCAGGCCGCCGCCCTGGCCCTGAAGGCCGGCGTCGACATGGACATGGCCGGCGGGGTCTATGCCGCGCACCTGAAGAGCGCCGTCGCCGAGGATCCGTCTCTGCTGTCGCTGGTCGACCAGGCCGTGAGCCACATCCTGCTGACCAAGGCGCGGCTCGGTTTGTTCGACGATCCCTACCGCTTCGGCGACGTGGTTCGCGAGAAGACCGTCATGGTCGGCGCCCCGCACCGCGCCATCGCCCGCGAGGCGGCCCGCAAGGCCGTCGTGTTGCTGAAGAACGACGGCGGCGTCCTGCCCTTGGCCGCGACCGCCAAAGTCGCCGTCGTCGGAGCCCTCGCCGACGACGCCCGCAGCGCCATCGGCTCGTGGAAGGCGCGCGGCGAGGAGACGGACGCGGTGACCCTGCTCTCGGCCCTGAAGGCCCGTCTCCCCGGCGTGACCTACGTCGCCGGCGCCGCTCCGCGCAGCGACGATCTCTCGGGCGTGCCGGCGGCCGTCGAAGCGGCCAAAGGGGCGGACGTCACCCTGCTGGTGGTCGGCGAGGACTTCGACCACAGCGCCGAGTCCCGCAGCCGCTCGGACCTCTCTCTGCCCGGCGGCCAGAAGGCCCTGGCCGACGCCGTGCTGGCGACCGGAAAGCCGGTCGTGCTGGTCGTGATGGGCGGCCGCCCGCTCGCCATCCCTGACCTGTTGGGCAAGGCGCCGGCCTCGCTGATGACCTGGCTGCTGGGCGTCGAGAGCGGTCCGGCCCTGGCCGACATCCTCTTGGGCGAGGCCTCGCCCGGCGGCCGCCTGCCGATGGGTCTGCCGCGATCGTCGGGCAGCTTGCCCTACACCTACGCCCACTTCCCGACCGGCCGCCCCGCCCATCCGGACCTGGCCCAGGACACCGCCCGCTATCACGACGTCGACATCGGCCCGGTCTATCCGTTCGGCCATGGCCTGAGCTACGCGACCTTCGGCTATTCTGAGCTCGCCTTGGACAGGAACGAGATCGGCCCCGACGGCGCCGTCGCCGTCACTGTGGCGGTCACCAACACCGGCAAGGTCGCCGCCGACGAGGTGGTCCAGCTCTACATGCGCGATCCCGTCGCCGCCGTGGCCCGACCGGTCCAGGAGCTGCGCGGCTTCCATCGTCTGACGCTGAAGCCCGGCGAGACCAGGAAGATCACCTTCAGGCTCGCGGGTCGGCAGTGCGCCTTCTGGGACGCCGGCAAGTGGCGGATCCAGAAGGGCAAGATCGAGCTGATGGTCGGCGCCTCGTCCGACGACATCCGGGCTCGCGCGGCCTTCGCCATCACCGCCGACGGCTGGAGCGACACGCCCGCGGCCGCCCTCCTGACCCCCGTGAGCGTCGCATGAGCCCCCAGGCCTCGTCTTTGGAAGCCCCCACCGTCCGCCGGGTCACCGCACGGCTGATGCCGCTGTTCTGCGTGATGTACCTGATCGCCTATATCGACCGGCAGAACGTCTCCTACGCCAAGCTGGAGATGGTCCAGGCCCTGGGTCTCAGCGAAGCCGCCTATGGCCTGGGGGCCAGCCTTTTCTTTATCGGCTACTTCCTGTTCGAGGCGCCCTCGAACCTGATCCTCGCTAGGGTGGGCGCGCGGGTCTGGTTCGCGCGGATCATGTTCACCTGGGGCCTTGTCACCCTGGCGCTGGGCTTCACCCAGAACGCGACCATGTTCTACATCCTGCGTTTCCTGCTGGGCGTGACCGAGGCCGGGTTCTTTCCCGGGGTGCTCTATGTCCTGACCCTGTGGTTCCCGCAGGCGCACCGGGCGCGGATGGTCGGGCTGTTCATGGTGGCTTCGGCCCTTGCGAACGCCGTCGGCGCCATGGTCGGCGGGGCGCTGCTGGACCTGCACGGGCTGGCGGGTCTGGCCGGCTGGCAGTGGGTGTTCCTGGCCACCGGCCTGCCCGCCGTGCTGATGACGCCCTACGTCCTGTGGAAACTGCCCAACGGCCCCGAGCACGCCGCCTGGCTGGCGCCGGACCAGAAGGCCTGGCTGGCGCAAACCCTGTCCGCCGAGCATGGCGGCGCGGAGATCAGCCACGCGGGCGCCTGGAAGGCCATCCTGGACCCGCGCGTACTGCTGCTGGCCCTGCTGTATGTCGGCATGCCGCTGGGGGCCTATGGCCTCAGCTACTGGCTGCCGACCATCGTCAAGGCGTTCGGCGTGTCCAACACCCTGAATGGCCTGATCAACATCATCCCCTGGATCCTGGTCGGCGCAGCCCTGTGGCTGGTCCCGCGCCATGCCGCCAAGCGCGGCTTCACCGTCTGGCACGTGGCCGGTCCGCCCCTGGTCGCGGCCGTCGCCCTGGTGCTGAGCGTCGTCGTGCCCGGAACCTGGGCCAAGTTCGCCCTGCTGTGCGTCGCCGCCCCCGCCATCTTCGCCGGCCAGCCGGGCTTCTGGAGCCTGCCGCCGACCTTCCTGTCGGGGGCCCGCGCGGCGGCCGGGATCGCGGCGATCAACGCGGTTGGCAACCTCGGCGGCTTCGTCGCCCAGAACGTGGTGCCGATCATCCGCGACGCCACCGGCAGCAACCTGGCCCCCATGTTGTTCCTGGCCGCCTGCCTGACCGTCACCGGCGCCATGGTCTTCATCGCCTTCCGGGTCCTGAAACCCGGCGCCGGTACGACCTGAATCCCCAGCCACGCAACGATCTGCGCGCGTTTGTCGCATGGGTGCGACAGACTTGAGCGTTGCCTTGGACGCCAGACTCGCCGATGAGTTGGTCACTCGGCGCACCCCACCGCGTCCGACACCTTTTTGTGCAAGGCCGGCTGGGCCAGCCCTCGGGCGGGTCCGGCCGGTTACCTTTCCCCGGACCATGCCTGAGCTTCGCGGATCTCGGTCCTGAAACGGAAGCCAAGCCAGCCCAAAACCACGCACGCGATTAAATCGTGTCGGCAGTTTGTTTCCGCTTCGCTGGCTTTCAGGATCGCGTTCAAGGACGGCTACAGATGAAGACCATCGCCGACACGCCGCCACTCCTGACGCCGAAGAGCTTCGCGCCGGGCGTCGACATCCGGGCGACGCTGATGCGCCGCGTGCTGCCCCTGGGCCTGGCCCTGGGCGCCTGGGCCCTGGTGATCGGCGCCGGCCGGGTGATCTTCTGAGCCGCTAGACCGGCTTGCCGCCGTCGGCGCGCCTAGCTTCGGTATTCCCGGCCCTCATATTCAAACCAGTCGAAATCGGCCGGCGCAGCGGTCCCGGCGGTGTCCTGGCAGGCCATGCCGACAAAGGCGCCGGTGAAGTTCGGCGCGCCGGGCGCGGTGGCCTCGTCGGACAGGATCGAGGCGTCGAACAGCTCGTCTAGCCACGTCCAAGCCCCCTCGCCTTGCCGATATCCGAAACGCAGGCGCTCGAAGTCGACCTCGACACGCAGCTCGACCGGACCGGCGGCCAGCGGGATCGGCATGGTGAAGCTGTCGGCCTGCGGGCTGTCGGGCGTGCAGGTCATGACCCGCAGGTGCTTGCCGATCTCCTCGTCGTGGCTGACATGCAGATAGTGCAGCTTGGCGCCGTTGTAGTAGCAGATCAGCCCCGCAGACTGCTGGAAGTGCGCGGGCTCGAAGTCCAGCACCGTGGCGGCCGAATAGCAGTGATCCTGCTGGCGGCGGGCGACCAGCGCCTGGCGGAACACGCTGCCGACACTCTCGCGCCCGTACAGGCGCAGCGATCCCGGCTTGGCGGTCAGGCTGAAGATCTCGCCCGGATAAGGCGTGCGCAGCCACTGGAAATCGATCGGCAGGTCGGGGCCGTCGAAGTCCTCGCGAACCGGCGCGGCGGGCCAGGGCTGCTCGGGCAGGTTCGGCGCAGGGGTCTCCAGGGTCGGGTCGCCCGAACCGTCCAGGGTCCGCGGCCAGCCGTCCTGGCCCCAGACCAGCTTCTGGATCGCCGTCTCGCGGCCCAGGGTGCAGCGGCCCCGATTGGGCAGCGGACGGCCGCACAGATAGACGGCGTAGGTGTCGCCGTCGGCGGTGTCCACGAGATCGGCGTGGCCGGCCCGCTGCAAGGCTGCGTGGGGCTTGTCGCGCGAGGTCAGGACGAAGGTGTCCGGGTGCAGTTCGTACGGGCCGTCGATGGTCCGCGAGCGGGCCATGGTCAGGGTGTGGTTCCAGCCCGTGCCGCCCTCGGCGGTGATCAGATAGTACCAGCCGTCGCGCTTGTAGAGGTGCGGAGCCTCGGTCAGGCCGGCGGCCGTGCCCTCGAAGATCACCTTACGCTGGCCGATCAGCCGCCCCTCGGCGGCCGAATACTCCTGCAGCACGATGCCGGCGAAGCGGTTCTTGCCCGGCCGGTGATCCCACAGCTGGTTGACCAGCCACTTGCGGCCATCATCGTCATGGAACAGCGAGGGATCGAAGCCCGAGCTGTTCAGATAGATCGGCTCGGACCACTCGCCGTCGATCGTCTCGGCCGTGACCAGGTAGTTGTGGAAGTCGCGCAGAGATGCGCCGGACGCTCCGCCCACGGTGGTGCGGCCATAGCGCTTCACGTCGGTATAGATCAGCCAGAACTTGCCGTCGGCGTGGCTCAGGCACGGGGCCCACAGGCCGCAGCCGTCAGGGTCGCCCAGCATGTTCAGCTGGCTGGCGCGGGTCAGGGGCCGGCTCAGCAGGCGCCAATTCTTCAGGTCGCGGGAATGGTGGATCTGGACGCCCGGGAACCACTCGAAGGTCGAGACGGCGATGTAGTAGTCCTCGCCCACGCGCACGATCGAGGGATCGGGGTTGAAGCCGCGCAGGATGGGGTTGCGGATCACGGATACGCTCACGGATTGACCGCCTTGGGGGCGAAGCGGTCCTTGACGAAGGTCCAGAGAATGACCGCCCCCAGGATGTCGAGGACGCCCAGGGCGACGAAGAACGGGTCATAGCCGATCTTGGTCACTAGCCCGCCGATCAGCAGCGAGAACAGCAAAACGCCCAGATTGCCCATCATCCCGGCCAGGCCCGCCACCGTGGCGACCTCGTCGCGCCGGAACAGGTCCGAAGCCATGGTGATGACGGTGACCGACAGAGTCTGGTGAGCGAAGCCGCCCAGGCACAGCAAGGCGATGGCGGCGTAGGCGCTTTCGACCCGGCCGACGAAGATCATGCCGGTCATCAGGATCGCGCCCACCGAGAAGGCCCAGCGCCGGGCGTTGATCAGCGACACGCCGCGCTGCTGCAGGAAATGAGCGATCACCGGCCCAAAAAGGCAGCCCAGATCGGCGGCCACGAACGGCAGCCAGGCGAACATGGCGATCTGCTTCAGGTCGAAGCCGCGCGTCTGCGACAGGTACAGCGGGACCCAGAACGACAGCGTCCCCCAGGTCGGGTCGGCCAGGAAGCGCGGCAGGGCGATGCCCCAGAACTTGCGCTGCTTCAGAATCGAGATCACCGACGGCCGCGCCCCGGCGTCGGTCAGGTGCGCCTCCTGACCGGCGGCGATCCGTTCGCGCTCCTCGTCGGTCAACGATGGGTGCTGATCTGGCGCGCGGTAGAACAAAAGCCACAGCGCCACCCAGGCCAGGCCGATCACGCCGGTCAGCACAAAGGCCGCGCGCCAATTCCAGGTCAGGGCCGCCCACACGACCAGCGGCGGCGCCAGCACCGAACCCAGCGATGCGCCGATATTGAACATGCCGCCGGCGAATCCCCGCTCCTTAGCCGGAAACCAGGTGGCTACCGCCTTCATGCCCGCGGGCTGCGCCGAGCCCTCGGCCAGACCCAGGAGGCCCCGCAGCGCCGCGAAGCCCTGCCAATTGCTGGCCAGGCCGTGGGCCATGGCGATCAGCGACCAGGCGGCGGCGAACACGGCGAAGCCGGTGCGCAGGCCCAGGGTGTCCAGCACATAGCCGCAGACCGGCTGCAGCATGATGCCGATCTGGAAGGCGCTGGTGATCCAGGAATACTCCTTCACCGAGATGTCGAGGTCTTTCAGGATCGTCGGCGCGGCCACGCCCATGGTCGAGCGGGTCAGGTAGTTGACGATCGCGCCCAGCATCACCAGGCCGATGATCCACCAACGCAGCGCTTTCAGCTTCGGCAAGGCGGTCCTTCTCCCCGTCGAGCCCGCTTGAATCCGGCCCTCTGGATGTTACCGCTATCGCCGGCGAGGTCTGACGTCCACCCTACAATGGTCTGATATTGACAGGCGTCAGTTAGGATGCCCGGCCCGCAGCGCCTTGGCGCGGCGAGAAGCCTGGGCGCGGGCCGAGGGCTCCTTTTTTCCGCTTGCGGGCTTCTTGCGCGATTTGGCCGCCTTGGCCGCCCGCGCGTCCTTCTCGGCCGCCGCCCGCTGCAGAGCGCGCATGCTGCTGTCCGCCCGCCGCTTGCAGTGGGCGTGCATGGCCTCCAGTTCCTTGTCGGTCAGCTTCTCGATGCCGATGAATTCGTTCTCGGCGTCGGTGGTGGCGCGGATCAGCTCGTCCAGCTTGGTCTGCAGGGCGATGCCGTCACGGTTCTGGGTGTTCTGGATCAGGAACACCATCAGGAAGGTGACGATGGTCGTGCCGGTGTTGATGACCAGCTGCCAGGTCTCGGAGAAACCGAACAACGGTCCGCTGACCGCCCAGATCAGCACCAGAGCGACGCAGACCAGAAACGCTGGGGGGCTGCCGGTGATCTTGGCGGTGACATTGGCGAACTTGGCGAACAGCTTGTCCACGGCGCGACCTCTCTTGGAGCCGCTGGGTAACGCCTAAGCCGTAGCGGTGGCTCCCGCCTGTGGCGCGCGCTCATGCAGCGCCTTGCCGCCCTGGCGGTCGACCTCGCCGACAAAGCGGTCCTTGCCCTGCGGCGCGGCTGCGGGCTCCCAGACGAAGACGCCGATACATGCGTGCGCCGCGGCGATCTCGGCGGCCAGGTCCAGAGCGTCGATGTCGTCCTGGGCGGCTTCGGCGATGAAGGTCAGGGACACGCCGTCCGCACGTCTCGGGTAGAAGAGGTAAGTCGGCATGACACACAGCTCCGGCCACTTCGAGCGGGAGCAGAAGCCGAGGCCTCATCTCTCAGCCATCGGCGCTCGAGATAATCGTACCGATGATACTTGGATGTTAACACCCCAATTCGGGGATGACCAATGCAAATGATCACGCGCGGCAATAAATGTTAGTCGTAAACCCGACATTCAGTGGCGCAACATCGTTATAAACGATCGAAATACATCATGAACGCACAGCATTGACGACAACGATGTCACCGAGAAGATTTTCTGTCTTCTATGCGACAAAGCACCGAAGAAACACTAGTTTTTCCCGCGGCCGGACTCCATCTGCTCGCTCCACCTGGATCTGGACGACGATAGGCTGCGCGCGCTGCGGCTGACACGAGCTTTCGCTCAGCTACCTGTACGAGATTGTCCAGCTCACAGTGAACGGCCTCCCCTCGCCCGCGCCGCCGGTGCAGTGAGTCAGCGAGCTCATCGCCCCGGTCGGGCTGCGATAGGTCTTGTCGTCGTCCAGCGCCTGGGTCGAGCAGGTCAGGCCCTGGACAACGAAGCCTGTCACCTCGCCCGTTCCGAAGGTCGTCCTGCCGCCCTTGGTGACAGCCCGCCCCGAGAAGCTGGCGAAGGCCAGGTCCACCGCCTTGACGGCGCCCCCGGGCTTGGGCGTGAAGACATCCGTGCGGCCGATCCGCCCCGGCTCCAGCACGTATGTCGTCCGAACGCTGAAACGATCGTCGGCGACCGGCGCCTTCTGGCCCAGGCGGTCCAGCCAGTCCTGATCGTAGCTCACCACCGTCCGCGCCCCCTGCCCGGCCACCTTGACGTGGGCGGCGTAGGCGAGCGGAGCCAACTGGGCGCCGTCGGCCAGTGTGATGCGCGGCAAAAGCTGCGGGAACGCCTCGTCCGCCACGCCCTGCAGCATCCCCGGCGAGAACGGGATCGGATAGTAAGGCGTGTTCATGTGCTGCCCCTCGCCGCCATTGATGATCGGCAGGCCGATGACGCGGCCACGATCCCGCACCGTCACGACCAACCGATCGTTCCGCCCCTTCGCGAACCAGGTCACCGTCCGTTTGGGCAGCTTGTCCAGCCAGGCCGCGTAGCCCGGATCCGGCGCCTTGTCCTTGAAGCCCAGCTGGTTCCAGATCTCGCTGGTATAGATGTACTGCCGGCCCAGGCTGAGGTTCTCGCCCAGGATGCGGTGCTTGCCGCGATAGGCGTCGGTGCGGCGGCCATGCTCCCACAGGTTCACCGAGCCCATCCTCGGATCGAACCAGAAGTCCATGTAGCGGGCCGCCACGCGGGACGAGAAGGCGTAGGCCATGGTCTTCTCTTCCGGCGTCAGCACGTCCAGCTTGGCCGCCGCGGTCAGCACCTCGAGGAAGGCCGTCTCGCCGTAGGTCCCGATGCTGCGGCCGTATTCGAAACCCTCGCCGCGCAGGTTCAGGCGGGGCAGCATCAGGTCGACCGATCGGCGCAGCCACTGGCGCACCTCGGGCGAGGCGGGCATGCCCGCCTCGATCAGGCGATGGGCGATCTCGCCGATCAGCAGCACGCTGTAGCGATCGAAGCGCCCGTCACCATCGGTCTCGTCGGCGAAGCCGTATTGGCCCGAGTACTTGCGATAGTGGTCCAGCGTCTTGCCCAGCAGGGCCTCGCTGGCGCTGGCGTCCTCCCAGCCCAGCCGATAGCGCAGCCGCGCCACGCTGAAGGCGACGCCGTAGTAGTTGTTGGGCAGGTTGATCAGGGTCAGGTCGTCTGTGCGCACGAACCGGCGCCAGTCCAGCTGGGTCTTCAGCTTGGCCAGGGTCTGCGGCGACACCGCCTGATCCAGCACGCCGGCGTCGCGGAGCATCAAGAGCGCCTGGCAGTAGTAGTAGACGCCCCAGGTGTCGTTCTTATCGTCGACGGTCAGGTCGGCGATCTGCCGATAGGCGGCGACGTAGCGGTCGAACCTCGGATCCTCACGCGGCGTATCGGCGACCAGATAGGCCAGGCCGATGGCGATCTTGCCGGGCAGGAACTTGTCGTCGGCCTCGAAGACCTTGACCCCGTCCAGGGTCATGTCGCGCTTTTCGGCCAGCAACTTTTCCAGCAGCACGGCGGTCTGCGGCAGCAGCCGGGTCTCGACGGTCTGGTTCATCGGCGCGACGGGGCCGGCGTAGAGCGGGCCCCGCGGGCTTTCAGCGGCAAACGCGTCCGTGGCGGCAAACGCGGCCGCCGTCAGGAGCAGGAAGGTCGGCAGGCGCATGAAAGGCTCGAACGGCGGCAAGTTGGCATGACCAATCTCGCCGTCGCTCGCTAATTGTCAAGCCAGTTTGGCCTTACCAGTTAAACATCGTCCCATCCTGCAGGCGGTTCACCGGCAGGTAGGCGCGCTTGTAGTCGTACTTGCCGGCCAATTCTTCGTCGATGTCGACCCCCAGGCCCGGCTTGTCGCCCGGGTGCAGCATGCCGTCGTTGAAGGTGTAGGCGTGCGGGAAGACCGCGTCCGTCTCCGGCGTGTGGCGCATGTATTCCTGCAGGCCGAAGTTGGGGATGGCGAGCCCCAAGTGCAGGGCTGCGGCCATGGTGACCGGCGACAGGTCGGTGGCGCCGTGGCAGCCGGTCTTGACGTGGTGCAGGTCGGCGAAGGCGGCGATCTTCTTCAGGTTGGTGATGCCGCCGGCATGCAGCACGGTGGCGCGCAGATAGTCGATCAGCTGCTCCTCGATCAGCTGCTTGCAATCCCAGACGTTCGAGAAGATTTCACCGACGGCCAGCGGCGTCGTCGTGTGCTGGCGGATCAGGCGGAAGCCGGCCTGGTTCTCGGCGGGGACCGAGTCTTCCAGCCAGAACAGACGGTAGGGCTCCAGGTCCTTGCCCAGGCGCGCCGCCTCGATAGGGGTCAGGCGGTGATGCACGTCGTGCAGCAGGTGGACGTCCCAGCCCAGCACTTCACGAGCCTTGGCGAACAGCTTGGGCGCGTGGTTCAGGTAGGCGGCGGTCGACCAGACGTTCTCGGTCGGCAGGTCGGCGTCGGCCGGCTCGTAGAACATCTTGTCGCCCGAGACGCCGTAGGTGCTGGCCAGGCCCGGCACGCCCGTCTGCAGGCGGATGGCCTTGTAGCCCATGGCCTTGTACTTGACCGCCTCGGCGATGGTGTCCTCGATCGTCTCGCCGTTGGCGTGGCCGTAGACGGTGACGCCGGTGCGGCTGGCCCCGCCCAGCAGCTGGTACAGCGGCAGACCCGCGACCTTGGCCTTGATGTCCCACAGCGCCATGTCGACGGCGGCCAGGGCGCTCATGCCCACTGGACCGCCGCGCCAGTACGAGCCGCGGTAGAAGAACTGCCAGGTGTCCTCGATCTGGTGCGCGTCGCGACCGATCAGGCAGGGAATCATATGATCTTTCAGATAACTGACCACCGCCAGTTCGCGGCCGTTCAGGGTGGCGTCGCCGACGCCGGTGATCCCGTCTTCCGTCGTGATCTTCAGGGTCACGAAATTGCGGCCGGGGCAGGTGACAATGACCTTGGCGTCGATGATCTTCAGCATGGACCTAATGAGCTAAGCGGGACCAGAAAGTGGCCTGACCACTTCTACAGACTTATCTGGCAAGATGCTAGTGGCCTTGCCACTTTGTGCGAATGTGTGTGCTCTAGCAGGCTAGAGCCCGATACAATCGCCGCGTCGCCCGACGCGGCGTCGGATGGATGACAAGCAGATGACCACGTCCACGGCCGAAACCCGCAAGCTGTACCAGCAGGTGGCCAATTCCATCGCCGACGCGATCCGCGACGGCGTGCATCGTCCCGGCCAGCGCCTGCCTTCGGAACGCGACCTGGCCGAGGACTACAAGGTCAGCCGCCCGACCGTGCGCGAGGCGATGATCGCCCTCGAGATCCGCGGCCTGGTCGAGGCCCGCCACGGCTCGGGCGTCTATGTCACCGAGGCGCCCAGCCCCGAGGCCCCCGCCCCGGACCTGGACATCGGCGCCTTCGAGCTGACCGAGGCCCGCCGACTGATCGAGGGCGAGGTCGCCGCCCTGGCCGCGGGCGCCATCACCGACGAGGAGCTGGCCGAGCTGGTCGCGATCCTGGACGACATGGTCGTGGAGAACGACAACAACGTGAAGGGCGACCGGGCCGACCGTCGCTTCCATGTCGCCATCGCCCGCGCCAGCCGCAACAGCGCCCTGGTCACGGTGGTCGAGAACCTGTGGGACCTGCGCTACAAGTCGCCCCTGTGCCGCGCCATGCTGGAGCGCGCCCGCCAGGTCGGCGTCCGCCCGCGCATCGACGACCACCAGGAAATCCTGCTGGCGCTCAAGGAACGCGACCCCACGGGCGCCCGCAACGCCATGCGCGAACACCTGGGCCGGGTCATCGACAACCTGCTGACCGCCACCGAGATCGACGCCCTGGAACGGGCCCGCAACGAGGTGGCCGCGCGGCGGACCGAACTGGCGCGGCGCTCGGCGATCTAGGGACGCCATTCCGAGGATACAGGCGTTCCAATCCCCCACTTGCCCCTTCCGCGCCTTCGGCGCTCCTCCCCCGGAGGGGGAAGACGGATCACTTTCCGCCCCCCCCTGGGGGCGGACGACCGCGCAACGCGCGGTCAGGTGGGGCCCGCGGCGTTGGCCGATTGAAATCCCTCCTGGAAGAGCGCCCGCCTTCCGTCTCACGAGACGATACGCGAACGCCGTTATTCAGCAAAACCGACTATTCGAATCTGGATGCGAGACAGTCGACAAGCTTCACCATTCGTCAAACGGCGAGATTTCAATCCCGCTCCATGACCGCCGTTATAAATTTCCAATCTGTTTCACATCAGAGATTGATTTGACTTAATCACGCCTCATTCATCGCAAGGCGTTGCCTTAAAGAGACATCTTCAAGACAATAACATTACATTTCGATACGTATGATTGACCGGTTTGATCGCCGAGTCCTAAGCCGCCCTCAACCGCCGGATCGCGACGGGAAACATCATCTCGCATCGGGCTGTAAGGACGCCGGCGCTCGCGCCGACGAGGGCGGCCCGGAAGGATCGACAATGAAGTACAAGATTACCCGGGGCCGCCTGCTCACGACCTCGATGATCGTGGGCGTGGCCTCGCTGGCCGGCTTCGCGGCCAATGCCCAAGTGGCGACTCAGACCCCCGCCGCTCAGCCGGCGGCTCAGGACAACGAGGTCGAGGCCGTCGTCGTCACCGGCTCGCTGCTGCGCCGCACCGACACCGCCACCCCCTCGCCGGTCCAGGTCCAGACGAACCAGCAGCTCAAGGCCCAGGGCATCACCACGGTGGCCGACGCCATCCGCAGCCTGTCGGCCGACAACTCCGGGTCGGTGCCGGCCGCCTTCGGCAACGGCTTCGCCGCCGGCTCGACGGGCGTGGCCCTGCGCGGCCTGACGGTCAACTCGACCCTGGTGATGATCGACGGCCTGCGCAACGCCAGCTATCCGCTGGCCGACGACGGCCAGCGCAGCTTCGTCGACCTGAACTCGATCCCGTTCAACGCGGTGGAGCGCATCGAGACCCTGAAGGACGGCGCCTCGTCGCTGTACGGCGCCGACGCCATCGGCGGCGTGGTCAACATCATCATGAAGTCGAACTTCCAGGGCATGGGCGCGGACCTGTCGGTCGGCACGTCCCAGCATGGCGGCGGCGACCAGTATCGCTTCAACGGCGAGATCGGCCACGGCGACCTGGATACCGACAAGTACAACGTCTACCTTGACGTCGAGTACCAGCTGGACAAGCGCATCCGCATCGACCAGCGCGGCTATCCGTACAACACCTTCGACCTGTCGGGCATTCCGGGCGGCACGAACGACAATCCAGGCGCCGGCGGCAGCACCATCTACGGCCAGGTCAAGCGCGCCACCATGGGTACGCCCGGCGACATCTCGACCGGCTCGGCCGTGGCCGGCGAGCTGTGGCAGCCGCTGCGCACCTGCGGTTCCGACGCGCCGCTGACCACCTCGGCCGGTGGGACGTACTGCGCCCAGAACACCGCCCTCTACGGCGACGTCCAGCCCAAGCAGGAGCGCGTCGGCGCCTACGGCCGCTTCACGATCAAGCCGAACGACAACTTCCAGGCCTATCTGTCGACCAGCTTCATGCAGTCGAAGACCTCGACCACCGGCGCCCCGCGCGCGATCTCGTCGTCGACGCCGCACAACCTGTCGAACATCGTGCTGCCGGCCCGGCTGTCGAACGGCCAGCTGAACCCGAACAACCCGTTCGCGGCCGAAGGCTATGACGCGCTGATCCGCTACCGCTTCAGCGACATCCCCAACTCGGCGACCTACACCAACCGCATGGCCCGCATGGTCGGCGGCGTCGAGGGCACGGCGGCCGACTGGAACTACAAGGCCAATGTCGTCATCGCCCACGGCTGGCTGGAAAGCGCCAACTACGGCTTCATCAGCTACAGCAACCTGCTGAGCGCGGTGAACAACGGCACGTACAACTTCATCGACCCGTCGAAGAACACCCAGGCCGTCCGTGACGCCCTGGCCCCGGTCCTGGCCAAGACCTCGACCAGCGATCTGGACTCGATCAACGTCCAGGCCTCGCGCGACGTCTTCAACCTGCCGGGCGGCCCCGCCCAGCTGGGGATCGGCGGCGAGTTCCGCTATGAAGCGGTCAACGACCCGGCCCTGAACCCGGTCAACGACGCCCAAGGCCTGGGCAACGCCCGCACCGTCGGCAACCGCACCGTCGCCTCGGCCTTCGCCGAGCTGGGCATGCCGGTGCTGGACAATGTCGAGGTCAACGTCTCGGGCCGCTACGACCACTATTCGGACTTCGGCGGCAACTTCTCCCCGAAGATCGGCGTCAAGTACACGCCCATCAAGACGGTCGCCCTGCGCGGCACCATCTCGAAGGGCTTCCGCGCGCCGTCGTTCTCGGAGTCGGGCGACTCGGCCAGCCAGGGCTTCACGAACTTCTCGTTCGCCAACTATCCGGACTTCATCGCGGCCCACGGCGGCAGCGAGTACACCAAGACCTACTCGCTCTCGAACATCACCGCGGCCAATCCGGACCTGAAGCCCGAGAAGTCGACCAGCTACACGCTGGGCGCCGTCTGGGCCCCGACCCGCAGCTTCAGCGTCTCGCTGGACTACTACCACATCAAGAAGACCGACGTGATCGCGCAAGCCAGCGCGGGCGACGCCATCGCCGCCTACTATGCCGGCGAGGCGATCCCGGCCGGCTTCGTGGTGACCCCGGACCTGCCGGATCCGGACGCCCCGACCGCCCTGCCGCGCATCCTCTCGGTGTCGTCGCCGTACATCAACGCCGACTCCCTGCGGACCAGCGGCATGGACCTGAACGTCCAGAACACGATGTACCTGCCGGCCGACATCAAGTGGACCAGCGATCTGAACGCCACCGTCCTGTTCGACTTCAAGTACACCCAGGGCGGCAAGACCTATAACTACGTCGGCACCCAGGCCCCGTACGCCCTGTCGTCGGGCGCCGGCACGCCCAAGTACCGCGCCTCATGGAGCAACACCTTCACCCGCGGTCCGGCCAGCGTGACGGGCACCCTGAACTATGTCAGCGGCCTGCGCTCGATCGACGAGGCCTATCAGGGCGACCGTTCGTGCCTGTACGGCACGGCCGAGTTCAAGTGCCACACCAAGGACTTCATCGACTTCGACCTGACCGGTTCGTACGACGTCACCGACCACACCACGGTCTATGCCGACGTGCTGAACCTGTTCGACGTCGGCCCGATGTTCAACCCGGCCAACTACGCCGCGGTGAACTGGAACCCGACCTACTCGCAGGCGGGCGCCGTGGGTCGCTACTTCCGGGTGGGCGTCCGCCTCAAGTACTGATTTCCGAGCTATCTCGCGTACGGACCAAGTTTAGGTCCGATGAGATGGAAGAGGGGTCGTCCGCAAGGACGGCCCCTTTTTCTTGGGCCCCAATTCCCAGCCCCGAAAAAAGGGGCTGACCGCGCCGTTGCCTGGGTGCGGAAACGCCTGCCAGTTACGTCAATCTAAGGAGGGGCCGACGCGCCGATGCGTCCGCCGAGGGCTTACGGGGTTGGATATGACGCGTAGCGGAGCGATGGCCGGAGCGGCCTTTGGCGTGGTGCTGGCCTTCGGGGCCATGGGCGCGGCGGTCGCCGCCGACATCGCCTCGCCCGACAAGGCCTTCACCCAGCCGGTGGGCAGCGACTACTTCTTGGCCGACTACACCGCCTACGAGGCCTATCTGAAGACCCTCGCCGGCCAGTCCGACCGCCTGAAGCTGATCGACATCGGCAAGACCGAGGAAGGCCGCACCATGTGGGTGGCCGTCGTCTCCTCGCCCGCCAACCTGGCCAAGCTGGACCGCTACAAGGAGATCGCCCGCAAGCTGGCCAAGGCCGAGGGCGTCCAGGAGGACGAGGCCCGTAAGCTGGCCGCCGAGGGCAAGGCGATCGTCTGGATCGACGCGGGCCTCCACGCCAGCGAGACCATCACCTCGCAGGGCCAGATCCAGGTCCTCTACCGCATGCTCTCGCAGAACGATCCCGAAACGCTGCGCATGCTGGACGACACCATCATCCTGTTCGGCCAGGACAATCCTGACGGGATGGAGATGATCTCGGACTGGTACATGCGCAACCAGGATCCGAAGACGCGCGAGTTCGGCTCGCTGCCGCGCCTGTACCACAAGTACATCGGCCACGATAACAACCGCGACAGCTTCATGTCGTCGATGGCCGAGACGACCAACGTCAACCGGATGCTGTTCCGCGAGTGGTATCCGCAGATCGTCTACAACCAGCACCAGACCGGACCGAACGGCATGGTGGTGTTCGTCCCGCCGTTCCGCGATCCGTTCAACTTCAACTACGACCCGCTGGTCATGACCGAGCTGCAGGAGGTCGGCATGGCCATGCACAGCCGCCTGGTGGCCGAGGACAAGCCGGGCTCGGGCGCCCGGAGCGCCGCGCCCTACTCGACCTGGCACAATGGCATGGAGCGGTCGGTCGCCTACTTCCACAACTCCATCGGCCTTCTGACCGAGATCATCGGCGGTCCGACCCCGACCACGGTCAACCTGGTGCCGGAACTGCAGCTGCCCGGCAACGACCGCCCCGCGCCGATCGCGCCGCGCGAATGGCATTTGCAGGACTCGCTGGACTACCAGTGGACCATGAACCGCGCGGTCATCGACTACGCCGCCCGCAACCGGGAGCGCCTGCTCTTCAACATCTGGAAGATGGGCGACAACAGCATCAAGCGCGGCTCGCGCGATAGCTGGACGATCACTCCGACCAAGGTCGACGCCCTGGCCGCCGCCGGCAAGGGCAAGCCGGGCCCCTACGGCGCGGCGGTCGATCCGACCCTCTACAAGTCGGTGATTCAGACGCCGGAGGGCCGCGACGCCCGCGCCTATGTCATCCCCGCCGACCAGCCCGACATGCCGACCGTGGTCGCCTTCCTCAACGCCCTGATCAAGACCGGCGTCGATGTCGACAAGGCGTCCAAGCCCTTCGCCGTCGCCGGCAAGACGTATCCGGCCGGCTCGTACGTCGTGCGCACCGCTCAGGCCTATCGCCCGCACGTGCTGGACATGTTCGAGCCGCAGGACCACCCGCACGACCTGGAATATCCGGGCGGCCCGCCCAAGGCGCCCTACGACGTCACCGGCTACACCCTGGCCTACCAGATGGGGATCAAGTTCGACCGCATTCTCGACGGCTTCGACGCCCCGACGACGCGCTTGCCCGACCTGATCTCGGCACCCCCCGGCGCGGTCAAGGGGACGGGCGGCGCCGGCTGGCTGGTCAGCCACGAAACCAACGGCAGCTTCACCCTGACCAACCGCCTGCTGAAGGCCGGCGCCAAGGTCTACTGGCTCAAGGATGGCGCCAAGGCGGGCAAGACCACCTTCGGTCCGGGCGCCGTCTGGGTCCCCGCCTCGCCCGCCGCCAAGGCGGTGATCGAGGCCGGCGTCAAGGACCTGGGCATCGACGCCTATGCGGTGAGCGGCAAGCCCTCGGAAGCGACCATCGCCCTGAAGCCGGTCCGCATCGGCCTGGTCGACGTCTATGGCGGCTCGATGCCCTCGGGCTGGAACCGCTGGATGTTCGAGAAGTTCGAGGCGCCCTTCCAGGTCGTCTATCCGCAGCGCCTGGACGCTGGCGACATCGCCAAGGACTTCGACGTGCTGGTCTTCGCCGACGGCACGGTGCCGGCGCCCGCCGACGGCCCGTTCAAGGCCGGCCGCCCCTCGACCCAGCCCAAGCCGGAAGACATTCCGGCGCAGTACCGGTCGTGGCTCGGCCGCGTCAGCGACGATAAGACTCTGCCGAAGATCGCCGAGTTCGTGAAGGGCGGCGGCACGGTGGTGGCCATCGGCGCCTCGACGCGCCTGGCCACGGCCCTGGGCGCACCGGTCGACGTCGCCACCGCCAAGGTGGAGAACGGCCAGCTGAAGGCCCTAAGCAGCCGAGAGCTCTACATCCCCGGTTCGGTGCTGCGCGCCAAGGTCGATCCCAAGCAGCCCCTGGCCTATGGCGCGCCGGATCAGATCGACGTCTTCTTCGACCACAGCCCGACCTTCACGGTCAAGCCGGACGTGAAGGGCGTGTCGCGCGTCTCGTGGTTCGACAGCGATAAGCCGCTGCGCAGCGGCTGGGCCGTGGGGCAGGAAAAGCTGAAGGGCTCGACCGCCATGCTCGACATCGACATCGGCCGGGGCAAGGTCTTCGCCTTCGGCCCGGAGATCACCCAGCGGGCGCAGTCGTGGGGAACGTTCAAGTTCCTGTTCAACGGGCTGCTGTACGGACCGGCGGCTGCGGCTTCGAAGTAAGAAACAAAATCGGCGCCGGAGGGGATCCGGCGCCGATCTCGCTCGGGCGCATTGGGGACACGTCCCGAGAGCAGCAACAGGCCCGACGCCGACTGGCGATGACGCCGAACCCTGAGAGCCGGAAGAGGCGGGACCGCAATCTCTCGCCGAGCTCGAACAGGACCTTGCGCCCGCTCCCCGGTCGCGACGTTGATCCAGCGCAAACCGCGAAAAGAAATCGGCGCCGGAGGGGCAGCTCCGGCGCCGAATGATCGCGCTTTCGGGACGCTCGGTGGGAGGAGGCCTCCCCTACGGCGCGATCGCTCTGTGGCCGGGGCGGCCCTGCGGACCGCCCCGACAGGGCCTAGAACCTCTTGCTGAGGTTCAGGTACCAGTAGCGGCCCGTCGCGTTGTGAAGCGCGCCCAGATAGCCGAAGTTGGACGACGCCACCGGCGGATCCTTGTCGAACACGTTGCGCGCGCCGATCCGGATCGTGGAGCCGTCGAACATGCCGTCCTTGAAGGCGTACTGGCCGTACAGGCTGACCGTGGTCCAGTCCTTGACCGGGAAGAACTGGCCGTTCACCTGGGCCGGACCGGTGTCATAGACCTCGCCGACGTACTGCACGAACGCGCCCGCGCCCCAGCCGTCCTTGCGCCAGCTGAAGCTGGCCGTGCCGCGGAACTCGGGGAAGCCGTCCATCTTGATCTGGTTGCCGGCGCTGGCGACCGACAGGCCCGGCAGCTGGCCGGCCGAGATCGCCTGGATCAGCAGGGCCTCGATCGGGCTGGGCGACTGGTCGAACTTCAGCAGCTTGGCCACGTTGACGCCGACGCTGAAGTCGCCCCAGGCGGTGTCGTCCAGGTCGTAGTCGACGCTGAAGTCCACGCCCTGAACCATGCGCGGCTGCAGGTTCTGATAGGTGTCGTTGATGTAGGCGATGTTGCCCACGGCAGCCGAGCCGACCGGCGCGTCGCGCACGACGTTCGGGTTCGAGGAGCCGTTCAGGCGCAGATAGTAGTCATAGGCGATCTGGTTGGCGCCGCCCAGGATGCCGATGACGTTCTTCTCGCGGATCGACCAGAAGTCCGTCGTCAGGCTCAGCTTGCCGTACTGCGCCGGGATGAAGTCCGGCTGATAGACGAAGCCGACCGTGGCGTTGTCGGCCTCTTCCGGCTGCAGGTTCTTGTTGCCGCTGCGCACCTCGATCGTGCTGCCGCTGGCGCAGGTGGTCGAGGTCGGATTGTTGATCCGGCAGAACGCCCAGTCGGGGCGGTTGTTCGAGACCGTCGAGCCGTCGCTGTAGAACTGCGGCAGATTCGGCGCGCGGAAGCTCTGCGAGACCGAACCGCGCAGCGCGAAGCCATGGCCGACCTTCCAGTAGATGGCGCCCTTGGGCTTCAGCACATTGCCGAAGTCGGAATAGTGCTCGTCGCGGGCCGCGATCTGCAGGCTGATTTCCTGGACGAACGGGATGTTCATCTCGGGCGAGATGATCGGTACGGCCAGCTCGAAGAAGGCCGAGACGATCGAGCGGTCGCCCTTGATGTCCGGCGCGCCGGAAGCGCCCAGGACGTCGGTGTTGTAGGTCACGCCCGTGACGCTGTTGGTATACTTGATCGTGCCGTCCAGGCGATCGTCACGATCGTCCTTATAGGTCTCGCGCCGCCACTCGACGCCGCCGGCGAAGCCGACATCGCCGCCAGGCAAGGTGAACAGGTCCTTCTTGGAGACCTTGAAGTCGGCCAGGGCCAGCGAGGTCTTGCTGATCCGATAGACGTTGATCAGGAACGAATTGATCGTGTCGCGGCCGTTGGGCGTCGCGTCGCCCAGCGAATAGTTGTCCAGGCTGCCGCCGTTGAACGGGTTGTAGGCCGAGGCGTCGGTGCGGTTCAGCGCCTGCTGGAACAGGGTGTTGCTGATCGCATTGTGCGTCATGTCCTTGGTGCGGGCCTGCGAGTACAGCAGGGCCGAGTCCCACTTCCAGCCGTTCCAGGCGCCCTTCAGCCCGCCCAGCAGGCGGTAGCTGTCGTCCGTCACCGTGTAGGTGCGCGGGCCGGTGTCGACCGGACGATAGGTGGTGATGTTCATCGCCACGCCCGTCGTCGGGACGCCGGTCAGGCCCGCCAGCCGGTTCGGGCTGGTGGTCGGGCCGAAGGGGTTCCAATAGGCGTTGGCCGCGATGGTGATCGGCGCGGTGCTCAGCGGCGCCGACTGCTCGCGGCTGCCGGTGAACAGGGCGTGGTAGTAGCCCGCCTCGCCATAGGCGGTCAGGTCACCGAACTCGTGTTCGACGGTGGAGAACAGGTTGGTGCGCTCAACGCCGCCCTTCAGCGTTCGGTCGGGGTTCTCGTCATAGCGCAGCGCGCGGTCGGCCGCGCCGGTGATCGTCCCCGACTTCAGGCACAGATTGCCGGCCAGGACGGCGCTGGAGCAGCCGGCGGCTGTGTTGCTGGTCGGCTCGACGTGGAAGACGCCCGAGGTCGTCAGAGCCGTCCCGTTCTGGCGCGGCGCGGTGGACGACGGGATCAGGGTGAACGAGCCCCAGGGGCTGGAGGTCGTGCGGCTGTCGAAGGTGGTGTTGTCGGCCCACGGCGTGTCCGCCACCTGCGAACGGTGATCCTCGCTGGCGGCGTAGTCGCGCTCGGTCGCCATCAGGCGGCTGCGGCCGGTGTAGTTGCCGAAGAAGGTGAGGCGCGTGCCGTCCTCCAGGCGCGTGCCGGCCTTCACGTTGAACGAGCCTTCGCGATAGCCCGTGCCTTCCGAACCGCCGTACTGGGCCTCGACCTTCAGGCCGCGGAACTTGGTGTCCAGCACCGTATTGACCACGCCGGCCACGGCGTCCGTGCCATAGATGGCGGCGGCGCCGTCGCGCAGCACTTCCACGCGCTTGACGCCCGCGACCGGGAACGAGTTGGTGTTGACCGTCTGAACCGGGACGAAGTTCTCGGTCTGGGTCCCCGGCGCCAGCACGGCGCGGCGGCCGTTCAGCAGGGCCAGGGTGTTGCCGGTGCCCAGGCTGCGCAGGTTCAGCGACGAGACGTCGCCGCGGGCGTCGTTCAGGTTGCCGGTGGTGCGGGCCTCCTGGAACTGGACGTCGCCGGCCTGCGGGATGGCGCGGAACAGCTCGTCGCCTGACACGGCGCCGGTGGCGATGATCTCCTTCTCGCCGACCACCGTCACCGGCAGGGCTTCCGTGGTCCGGGCGCCTTCGATCTGCGAGCCGACGACCACGATGGCTTCGACGATCTGGGCCTCGTCAGTCGACGCGCCGGCCCCCGCGCTCTGGAGCTGGGGGGAGGATTCGGCCGTGGCCTGGCGCAGCGTGATGGTCTTGCCGTCGTCCGAGGCGACGATCAGGCCCGCGGCCTTGGCCAGCTTGGCCAGGGCGTCGGCGTCGGCGACGTCGCCGGTCACCGCCGGCGTGCGCTTGCCGCTGGCCGCCTCGAACGGGAACAGAACCTGCTTGCCCGACTGCTTGGCAAAGGCTTGCAGCGCGGTCACCGCGTCGCCGGCCGGGATGTTGAAGCTGTGGCGGGCGTCCTGGGCCAGGGCCGGTCCGGCCAGGACCAGCACCGCGGCGGACGCCATCAGAAAGCCGCGAACCGTGCGGCGCGTGTCGTTCGACATGTCTCTTGGTAACCCCTCTCGGCCCCCTCCAAGCCCCTACGGGAGAGCGCCTTCACGACACTGACGGCGGCGGATTCGGTTTCCGCCATCCTCGACGTGAACTTTTTTCGAGCGGCTACCCCCGCCGCATCAGCCGGATAGCACCGTCCGCGCCTTCAGAGGCCCGCACCGGGAAGGCGCTGGTCACGGCGGTGACGAAGCTCTTGGGCTCGGTCGTCTGGAAGTAGCCGGCCAGGCGCAGGCCCGAGATCGAGGGGTCGGCGATGCTGATCTGCTGGCGATTGTAGCGGTTGAACTCGGCCACCGCCTGTTCCAGCGACTGGCCGTTCAGCGCAATGGCGCCCTGCCGCCAGGCCAGGGCCCGGTCGATCTCGCTGTCCGATACCGGCCGTGAGCGACTGCCCGCCGAGCTGTAGATCGCCGCCACGCCGGCGGTGAGGCGCAGCTCGTCCTTGCGCTCGGCCGGTTCGGGATCCAGGTCGACCGCCCCGCGCTTGACCGTGACGGCCGCGCCGTCCGAGCGCAGCCGCACAGCCATCTCGGTGGCCGCGTCGGCCTGCATCACCGCGTCGGCGGCCCTGATCACGAAGGGTCGTGCGTCCCTGGCGGCCTCGAACACGGCCTCGCCGCGCAGCAGCTTCACCTCGCGCACGCCGCGGCGATAGCGGACCACGACCTTGCTATCGGTGTTCAGCTCGATGCGGCTGTTGTCGCTGAGCACCACCACTCGGCGCTCGCCGATGGCGGTGGCGTAGGCCGCGCCGCCGCCGAAGGTCATGACGCCGGCGACCGTCAGGGCTGCGGCCGCGGCGACGGCCATGCCGCGCGCCCAAGGCGACTGGCTGAACTTGGGCAGAATCAGGCGGCGCTCGGGAGCCAGGAGGTCGCGGTCCGGCCGTTCCGCCCCCGGACGCAGCGCGCGCACGCGGTCCAGGCGCGCCCAGGCGGCGGCCTCGCGCTCGAAGGCGGCCTCGTTCTCGTGGCTGTCGCCGCGCCAGGCCTCGAAGGCGGCCCGGTCGGCGTCCGAGCACGAAGGATCATCAAGCCGGACCACCCAGAGGGCGGCCGCCTGCCTCACCGCTTCGCGTCGTGATCCCGTGTCCCGCTCCATGAGCGCCCTTCGTCGACTTTACGCTTACGCCCGATACGCCGTCCAAGCTTGTCGGAACAGTACCGGAGACCCTTCACCAAGTGCTTCTCGACAGTAGAGACGGACAGGCCAAGCCTAACCGCTATCTCGTCCGGCGAGAGGCTGTAAACTTTTCTCAACGTGAAGACGCGGCGGCACTGCGCGGGCAGCTCCGCGATCGCGTCGGCCAAGGCGCGCAGCTCTTCACGCGATTCGAGCATCATGTGGGCGCCGGGCGCCTCGTCGATCGGTTCGATGCGCTCGAAGTCGGCGACGGCGGTGATGGTCAGCACCTTGCGGCGGCGCAGGGCGTCCAGCGCGCAGTTGCGCAGGATGCGCGTGGCGAAGGCCCCCGGATTGCCGACCTCGCGCCAGGTCTTGCAGGCGATGGCGCGCGCGAAGGTCTCGTGGACCAGGTCCTCGGGATCGGTCTGGCCGTCGCGACAGAACTGCCGCGCATAGGCCAGAAGGTCCGGTTCCAGCGGCAGAATCTCCCGCCGGAACCAGGCGCGCCTGTCTTCGTCGTCTTGAGCCATCAACGCCCCCTCGCGGGGAGCCAAGCCGATTAGCGGAAGGATGGCAACCCGGCGGCGCTTCGTCCGCCGGGTCCCATCAGGTCAACTGCCTAATCCTCGATCGGATTGCGCCGCGTATCCTTCAGGAACAGGCCACCGATAACGGCGGTCACGCCGGCGATGATCACCGGGTACCAGAGACCGGAATAGATGTTGCCCGTGGCCGCCACGATGGCGAAGGCGGTCGTGGGCAGGAATCCGCCGAACCAGCCGTTGCCGATGTGATAGGGCAGCGACATGGCCGTATAGCGGATCCGGGTCGGGAACAGCTCGACCAGCATGGCCGCGATCGGGCCGTAGACCATGGTCACATAGATCACCAGCACGGCCAGCAGGCCGATGACCTTGGGCTTGTCGACCTTGGCCGGATCGGCCTTGGCCGGATAGCCGGCGGCCGTCAGCTGGTCGCCCAGGTCGGCTTCCCACGCCTTGCGGGCGGCGGCGAAGGCCTTGCCGGTCGTTCCCTTGGCGTCGAAGCCTTCCAGGGTCACGCCGCCGACCTGCACCGAGGTGGGCGAACCGGCCGGTCCGGCCTGCACGTCGTAGCTGACGCCGGCCTTGGCCAGGTAGGCCTTGGCCACATCGCAGGGCGTGTTGAACTGGGCCTTGCCGATCAGGTCGAACTGGAAGGCGCAGGTGGCCGGATCGGCCGAGACCACCACCGGGGCCGAGGCCTCGGCATGGGCCAGGGCTGGATTGGCGGAGCTCGTGATCCCTTTAAAGATCGGGAAATAGGTCGCCGCCGCCAGCAGGCAGCCCAGGATGATGATCGGCTTGCGGCCGATCTTGTCCGACAGCCAGCCGAAGATGACGAAGAACGGCGTGCCGATCAGCAGGGCCGCCGCGACCAGGGTGTTGGACACGGCCCCGTCCAGCTTCAGCGTCTTTTCCAGGAAGAACAGGGCGTAGAACTGGCCAGTGTACCAGACCACCGCCTGGCCCATGGTCAGGCCGAACAGCGACAGCAGCACGACCTTGAGATTCTTCCAGCTGCCGAACGCTTCGGCCAGCGGCTTCTTAGTGCCCTTGCCCTCCGAGATCATGCGCTGGAAGGTCGGGCTCTCGTGCAGCTTCAAGCGGATCCACAGCGAGACGCCCAGCAGCAGCATCGAGACCAGGAACGGAATGCGCCAGCCCCAGGCCTTGAAGGTGTCCTCGCCCAGCTGGGTGCGGGTGACCAGGATCACCGCCAGCGACAGGAACAGGCCCACCGTGGCCGTGGTCTGGATCCAGCTGGTGTAGAAGCCGCGCTTGCCGTCGGGCGCGTGCTCGGCGACGTAGGTCGCCGCGCCGCCGTACTCGCCGCCCAGGGCCAGGCCCTGGACCAGGCGCATGACCACCAGGGCGATCGGCGCCGCCACCCCGATCTGGGCGTAGGACGGCAGCAGGCCGACGACGAAGGTCGACAGGCCCATCAGCAGCATGGTGATCAGGAAGGTGTTCTTGCGGCCCCAGATGTCGCCCAGGCGCCCGAAGATCACCGCGCCCAGCGGACGGATCGCGAAGCCAGCCGCGAAGGCCAGCAGGGCCAGGATGAAGCCCGTCGTTTCATTGACGCCCGAGAAGAAGTGACTGGTGATGATCGGCGCCAGCGAGCCGTAGAGGTAGAAGTCGTACCACTCGAACACGGTGCCGAGCGACGACGCTCCGATCACCAGCGCGTCGCGCCCTTTCGCAGGCGCGGCTTGGGTGTCAGCCCCCATACGCTTAGTCCCTTCCCTCAAACGCGCCGCGTGTCCCCCGCGGTCGCCCCAATGCGGGGAGACCCTAACGCGACGACCATGACTATTGCGACCGAGGAAATCTGGCAGCGGTCGCTTTTCTGGGGGAAACAGGCGGGGACGCTGCGTCAGCCTTGTCGGACATGACGACGGAGCGGCGAGGCGCCATAACCACCGCGTCCAGACGAGGAGCCGCCATGACCGTTTCGAAGATCGCCCGCCGCGCCATGATCGGCGCCCTGGCCGCCCTCCCCTTGTCCATCTGGGCCTGCTCTCCCGCCCTCGCCGCCGGCAAGCCGCGCGTGGCCATCGAGACCGACAAGGGCGTGATCGTCGTCGAGCTGGAGGACAAGAAGGCCCCCATCACAGCCGCCAACTTCCTGGCCTATGTCGACCGGCGTCGCTTCGACGGCGGCCAGTTCTTCCGCGCCAACCGGGCCAAGGGCGCGCCGGGCGCCGGTTCGATCCAGGGCCAGCCCAAGCCCTATTCCCGCCGCGCGCCGCCGATCGCCCACGAGAGCACCCTGAAGACGGGCCTGAAGCATAGGGCCGGCGCCATCTCGATGGGCCGCGACGCGCCAGGCTCGGCCACGGCCGACTTCTTCATCTGCGCCAGCCCCCAGCCCTATCTGGACGCCAAGCCGGGCAAGAGCGACGCAGCCCAGGGCTATGCCGTCTTCGGCTATGTCGTCTCGGGCATGGACGTCGTGAAGAAGATCCTGGCGGGCCGCACCGACGGCCCGACCAACGTACCCTCGATGAAAGGCCAGATCCTGAACCCGCCGGTAAAGATCATCAGCATGAAGCGAGTGTGACCGAGGCGGGACTCGCGCCTTGACTGGCTTTGCTCGCCCTCTGGGGGGAGGAGAGCACGCTCCCTCCCGGACACGCCTTCCTCACGCCACCGTCTTGAACGGCGCGACCACCGTCTCCGGCGGCGGCGCGGGGCATTGCCGGGCCAGAAATTCGCCATGGCTGGGCAGCTCAGCGACCTGGGCGGCCAGCATCGGCTTGGAGTGGTCCAAGGTCTGGACGATGACGTCGTAGGGAACCGTATCAACCAGCTGCTGATAGCGGCGCGGGCGGATGCCCATGCCCTCCATCACCGACTGCCAGGACGGGTCGCGGAACATCTGGTCGACGCCCTCGCGCAGCACGCCGTGGGCTTTGAAGAGCGCGATGCGCTCCTGGAGGCTTTCGGGGATCGGCGCATCCTGCACGGCCCGCCAGAACGGCGTGTCCCGTCGCTGGCTGGTGCAGTAGTGGAGCACGATGAAGTCGCGGATCTCCTCGTAGTCAGCGGTCATGCGGCGGTTGTACTCGGCCTGCAGGGCCGGGTCGCAGTCGCGGTCGGGGAAGAACCGCAGCAGGAAGTCCATGCCGCGATAGATCAGGTGAAGGGCCGTCGACTCCAGCGGCTCGATGAAGCCGCCGGCCAGGCCCACGGCTACGACGTTCTTCTCCCACAGCCGCTGGCGCATGCCGGTCTTGAAGGGGATGAACATGGGGTCCATCAGCATCTCGCCTTCCAGGTTCCTCGCCAAGGTGGCGCGGGCCTCGTCGTCGCTGAGATGCTTGCTGCTGAACACATAGCCATTGCCGGCCCGGTGCTGCAGCGGGATGCGCCAGCGCCAGCCGGCGTCCTCGGCCTTGGACAGGGTGTAGGGATGCGGCGGGCCGACGTTCTGGGTCTGGACCACCACCGCCCGGTCGCACAGCAGCATGTCCGACCAGTCGATGTACGGCGTCTGCAGCGTCTTGCCGATCAAGAGGGCGCGGAAGCCCGAGCAGTCGATGAAGAGGTCGCCCTCGACCTCCTGGCCGCTCTTCAGGACGACCTTGGCGACGCCGCCGTCGGGACGGGTGACCACGTCGGTGATGATGCCCTCGGTGCGCTTGACGCTGCGCGCCTCGGCGAAGTCGCGCAGGAACCTGGCCACCAGCCGCGCGTCGATGTGCAGGGCGTAGCTGGCCCCGCTGATCAGGCTGCGCTGGGCCATGAACGGCAGCATGAACTTCCGCTGGTCGGCCATCACCGTGCCGGGCGCGAAGTCCTGCAGGTTCGACGGATGGCCGTTGGCCTTGGCCCGCAGCCAGCACTGGTAGAATTCGTGCGGGCCGATCGGGCCGCCAATGGCGCCGAACGGGTGGTAGTAGTGTTCGTCCTTGACCCGCCAGTCCTCGAACCGGATGCCCAGCTTGAAGCTGGCCTGGGTGGCCTGGATGAACGTCCGCTCGTCGACGCCCAGGCTGGCGATCAGTTGCAGGAACGGCGGGATCGTGGACTCACCGACGCCGATCGTGCCGATCTCCTCGGACTCGACCAGCTCGACCTGACACCCCCCCTTCTCGAAATAGTGGCTGAGCATGGCCGCCGAGATCCAGCCGGCCGAGCCGCCGCCGACGATGACGACCTTCTTGATGGCGTTGGGGTTGGTGTTCATCGGCATGGTCCTGCTGAGCCGCATCCTATTGAGCCGCCATGGGAACGGGGCGGCAATACTGTTCGAGGAAGTCGCCGTGCGGCGGGGCCGCGGCCACCACTTCGCGGATGGCCTTGCGCATCTCGGCCAGGGGGGCGCTGAGCGTCGCCGGGTCTATGCCGTCCAGGGCCGGGTCGATCCTGTCGGGCAGCAGCTCGAAGCCGGCATAGATCGCCATCCAACTGGCCGGCTGGAACATCTCCCAGCGGTAGCGGACGAAGTGGCCGCGCTGGCGAAATAGGTCGACCTTGCGCTGAAGGGTGTCGGGCAGGGCCACGGCGTTGCAGTCGCGCCAGAACGCGGTGTCGCCCCGCCTGTTGGCCCAGTAGTGCAGGATGATGAAGTCGCGCACGCGCTCCATCTCGCGCTTCGACCAGTCGTTGAATTCGTCCGCCAGTTCCGGCGCGAAGTCCTTGTCCGGGAACAGCGCCTTGATCTTCTCGACGCCCGTTTCGATCAGGGCGATCGAGGTGCTTTCCAGCGGCTCCAGGAAGCCGGACGCCAGGCCCAGGGCGATGACGTTCCTGTTCCACACCTGCTTGCGCCGACCGGGATTGAAGCGGATCAGGCGCGGCTCGTGCAGCAGCGGGTCGGACACGGCCGCCTTCAGCTCGGCCAGGGCGTCCTCGTCGCTGACATGACGCGAGGAGAAGACATAGCCGTTACCGTAGCGGTGCTGCAGCGGGATGCGCCAGCGCCAGCCGGCCGACTGGGCGGTGACGTCGGTATAGGGCGGCGGGTCACCGACACCCTCGCTCTGGACGGCATAGGCCCGGTCGCAGAACAACAGGTCGTTCCAATGTTCGTAGCCGGTCTGCAGCGCCTCTTCGATCAGCAGCCCCCGGAAGCCGGAACAGTCGATGAAGAGGTCGCCCTCCACCGTCTCCCCGGTGTGCAGGTCCAGCGAGGCGACGAAGCCATTCTCGGGCCGCAGATTGACCTTGGTGATCCTGGCGTCGATGCGGCGCACGCCGTTGTCCTCGGCCACCCGCCGCATCAGCTGCGCGAACAGGCTGGCGTCGAAGTGCAGGGCCCAGTCGAAGATCGACAGGCTCGAAGGCGGGTTGCGCGACGGAGCCATGAACTTGCCCGCCGACGCCAGCGAGGCGCCCAGCGAGTAGTCCTGAAGGTCGGTCGGCTCGCCGGCCTGCGCCAGCTTGCGCCAATAGTGATGGAAGCTGATCCCCCGCAGGTCCTGGCCGAACAGGCCAAACGGGTGGATGAAGGACTGGCCTTCGCGGACCCAGCCGTTGAAGCGGATGCCCAGCTTGCAGGTCGCCTGGGTCGCCCGCATCACCTCGATGTCGGTCAGGCCCAGCTGCTGGTAGAAGCCGCGGATGGTGGGGATGGTCGCCTCGCCCACCCCGATCGCGCCGATCTCGGAGCTTTCGACCAGGGTGATCTCGAGCGGACCGCCGTGGAAGTGGCGCCGCAGCGCCGCGGCCGCCATCCAGCCGGCGGTTCCCCCGCCGACGATCACGAGCTTGCGGATCCTGTTGTCCTGCATCGGACCGCTCCCCAATGAGCACGCTCGAACATCCGGATCTTGGCGTCCGGTTGCGTCAGGCTAGCGACTCGACACCGCGCCCGACAGGTCCCGCCTCCAGAAAAGATGGCCGCCGTGGAGAACCACGGCGGCCGCAGGAGGTCAGAGGGATCGACTTACCAGCGCGCCCGGACGCCCACCGTGTAGCGGGGTTCGAACTCGTTCTGGCGGATGTACTGGGTCTTACCCTTGGCGAAGCGAGCGTAGTAATCCTCGATCTCGCCGGTGACGTTCGACCCGTTGAAATAGACGGTGACGTTGTCGCGGACGTTGTAGCTGACGTTCACGTCCACATAGCCGGTGCTGTCCTGGTAGATCGGGATGTTGTTGCTCATCACCTCGGCCAGGCGGTCGGTGCGATAGTTGTAGGCGACGCGCGCCTGCAGCTTGTCGTCCTGGTACCAGCCGATCAGGTTGAACTGGTGCTTGGAGTTGTCCGTGAAGGGCAGCTTCTCGCCGTCCAGACCCGTGCGCGACTCTTTGCTCGGCGAGTAGGTGTAGTTGGTGTCCACGCCGAAGTTCGAGAAGAAGCCGGCGTCGGGCAGGAAGTCGCTGACCGCCAGCTTGGCGCCGACTTCCAGGCCCTTCACCTCGCCGCCGTCGCCCTGGATGGGCAGGGTGACGTTGACCGTGCGGCGGATCACGCCGTCCTGGTCGGGGAAGCGGCCGGTGGTGACGCCGCTGGTTACGAAGCTGTCGATCTTCAGCTTGAAGGCCGAGATGTTGAACATAGAGGCGCGGCCGACATAGTACTCGATGGCGCCGTCGAAGTTCTGCGACCGCCACGGATTCAGCATCGGGTTGCCCGACGACTCGGCGCTGGTGACGCAGCGGACGTTCGGCAGGGCCGCGCCGCAATCGGCGGTGTTGATCTTCAGACCACCGCCATAGTTGGTCAGGTCCAGCGGCATCATGGTCTTGCTGTAGGCGAAGCGGAACTTCAGCCGGTCGTTCAGATCGTAGGTGAGGTTCAGCGACGGCAGCCAGTCGGTGTATTTGCGATTGGTCAGTTGGTCGCCCGCGTCGGCGTTGGTGTCGCCGTAGTTCCGCGTGTCGCCGGTCAGGTTCTGCTTCACCGTCAGCTCGGTCTCGATGACGCGCAGGCCGAAGTTGCCCGACAGACCGCCGACCTCGAAGTTCACGGCGCCGAAGGCGCTCTGCTCGTTCAAGCGGACGTCATAGGTCTGGCCCGGCACCTGCACCCGGATGGCGCCGCCGAACACCTTCTTGTGGAAGGCTTCGGCGTCGTCGAAGTCGCGCGGATCGATGGCCCAGAAGCCGGGGATGCCGCTGGTGACGCCGCCCAGGTCATCGACCCAGACCACGTTGTTGTAGGTGTCCAGACGGGTCGGCGCGTTGACCGTGTAGCCTTGGAACACCGGCAGGCCGGTGACCGGATCGGGCACGAACTCGCCGGCCTGGCACTGGTTCTGGTTCATGACGACGTCGATGGCCTTCCACTGGGCCTCGCAGCCGCCGGCCGGGACCGGCTGGCCATTGGCCTGCACAGCGCCCGGCGTGCCGCCGTAGAAGCCCGAGAACAGGTGGAACTGCTCGACCTCGACCGTGCGCTTGCTCTGGCGGACGCCGGCGTCGATCTTGGTGATGAAGCCCAGCAGCTTGTCGTCGAACTTGTAGTGGCCGTCGGCCCGGAACACGTTCATGTCCGAGTTGATCTCGTTGTTGCCTTCCGACGAGAAGGCGCCGATGGCGTAGCTGTCCTTGTTGGCCATGTAGTCCTTGAGGGACTTGCCTGCGCCAAGGCCGCCGGCCAGCGGACGGTCGAAGCCGCTCCACACCGGATGGTCGCCGCTGATGTTGTAGTGCAGCTGCGGGTTGGCGCCGTAGCCCAGGGGGTTCGGATCGATATAGCAGCCGCCGGCGCTGCCGGTGATGGCGTTCGTGCGCCGGGACGACCCGAACTTGTCGCAGATGGCCTTGGGATAGAAGGTGCCGCGCGTGCGGTCGGCCGGGTCCCGGAACAGGTTGAAGCGGCCGTCGGCGTAGCGCCAGTTGCTGAGGTCGCCCTGGGCTTGGCCGTTCATGCTGAGGCGGTCGCCGTCAGCGCGGATGGCGCGGGCCTCGAAGGTGAACGGACCGCCGTTGTCGTAGTTCAGTTCGAGGTTGTAGTTCTTGGTCTTGGACTTGGTCGTGCGGTTGACGGTGAAAGAGTTCACCCACCACGCGTTGATGTCGTACTCGTCGACCGCCAGCCAGTTGCCGATGCCCACCGGGGTGGAGGCCGTCGGGGTGTTCCAGGTGCCGAAGGCGCCGCCGTCCCAGCGGTTGGAGATATTGATGCCGACGGCGCGGTTGTACTCGTCGAGCTTGGCGTAGAAGCCCTCGGCGATCAGGGTGAAGCCTTCGCCCAGATCGGCCTCGAACGCGGCGTTGACGCCCAGACGCTTGCGCTCGACCACGCGGTTGAAGCTCTCGTAGCCGTGCGGCGAGATGTAGCTCGTGGCGAAGCCGCCGCCCCAGTCGTTATTGCCCGACAGGCCGACGGTGCCCGAATAGTTGTTGCCGAGATTGGCCTTGCTGGCCGCGGCGCCGATCATCAGGCCGACGCGGTCATTGCGCCAGTTGGCGACGCCGTTCAGCAGATAGTCGTCCTTCTTGGTGCGCTCGCCGCGCTGGGCCTCGGCCGCGCCGGTCAGCGTGAAGCCTTCGCCGAACTGGAACGGACGGCGGGTGCGCAGGTCGATGGTGCCCGAGATGCCCGAGAGCGCGTTCTTGGGGTCGGTCGACTTGTAGACCAGCACCTGGTTCATCAGCTGGGAGGGCACGTCCAGCAGGTTCGGCTGGGCCTCGCCCATGTTGCCGGCGCTGAGATACTGCTCGCCGTTCAGCAGGGTGATCACCTGCCGCAGGCCGCGGATGTTGGCGGTCTTACCCTCGCCGGCGTCGCGCTGGATCTGGATGCCCGAGATTCGCTGCAGCGAGTCGGCGATGGTGACGTCCGGCAGCTTGCCGATGTCTTCCGACGAGATGGCGTCGACGATCGACGCCTCGCGGCGCTTAACGTCCACCGACTTGATCTGAGACCCGCGCACGCCGGTGACGACGATCTCCTCGACCGTCGAGTCACTGGCGTTGGCGTCCTGGGCGAAGGCCCCGGTGGCCAGGGCCAGTTGCGACGCGCCGGCGACCAGCGCCAGCGTCAGGCCGCGCTTGAGCACGGCTTTCCTTGCTTCCTGTGACAATTCCTCGCTCCCCAAATAGGTCGTTCTTATTGGCCGCCCGCCCGCGCCTCGCGCCGCCGCTCTAGTCGGCGACTGTCGAGGAACGTTTGAGGCTTTGCGGGCCTTGTCCTGCCGCCTGTCCGGCGACTGTCCAAATCCCTCGGCGGCCCCGGCGCCCGGTACCCGACTCCGGCCCCGCGCCTTCATCGAACGCCGTCACATTCGTCAAATGTCCCGACCAAGTCAACAAGAATGTCAACGTTGTCATTTTGACGAGACAAGGATTTCAGACGACCGCCGCGACGCGTCGCAGCACACCAGGGAAACCCCTCCGCCTCCGAACGCACACTCACGGCCGCGACATGTGCACTGTATTTGTTGAACTTTACCGTCAATGGTACCGGTACATGAGCTATTTCAGAGGTAGCGGGCGGATAATCGGAACATCGCCGCCCCGGACTGAGGCGCGCCTTCCAAGCTGAGCTTCAAGCTCCACAAATGTCCTGCAAATGTCCTATTCATCGACTTTTATTGACCCGATTATGTCCTGAAGGCATGACATCCTGGACAACTTGAACTAAGGCTATGGTCGCCGACCGCCTTGCGGGCGCCGCCTTTGGCTGATGGTGTGCGCTAGCGAAGCTTGGCGGTTGAGCGGGTGCGGGGACCAATGACGACGATCAACGACGTGGCCGAACGGGCGGGCGTTTCGCCCAAGACCGTCTCCCGCGTTCTCAACGATCATGACAGCGTCAGCGCCAAGACGCGCGATCGCGTCCGCGCGGCCATGAACGACCTGGGCTATCAGCCCAGCGCCGTAGCGCGCAGCCTGCGCTCGCAGGGCTCCGGCTCGGTCGGCGTGCTGATGGGCGACCCCTCCGGCGGCTATCACACCCGCGTTCACCACGCCCTGCTGCTGGCCTGCGTCGAGACCGGCCGCCACCTGTCGGTCGACCTCAGCGAAGGCCCCATTCTCGGCTGGGCCGACCGCGTCCGCGCCTTCGTCACCGACGGCGGCATCCGCGAGATGATCCTGCTGCCGCCCGAGTGCGACTTCGGCCCGATGAAGGAGCTGATGCGCGAGCTGGACGTGCGCTGCGTGCTGATCACGCCCACCACGCCCGACCCGCAGTTCCCCGCCATCGGCATGGACGACCGCGCCGCTGCGCGCGAGGTGGTCGAGCACCTTTTCTCGCTGGGCCATACCCGCATCGGCCACATCGCCGGCCATCCGGACCACGCCGCCAGCACCCACCGCCGCAACGGCTTTTTCGAGGCCTACGCCGCCCGCGGCTTGCCCCGTCCGCCGCCCGAGCTGATCGTCGGGGGCGAGTTCACCTTCAAGACCGGCATCGACGCGGCCCAGAAGCTGCTGGACATCGATGATCCGCCGACCGCGATCTTCGCCGCCAATGACGACATGGCTGCGGCCACCTGCATGGAAGCCCAGCGCCGGGGACTGCGGATTCCCGACGACCTGTCGGTGGTCGGCTTCGACGATGCGCCGATCGCCGGGGTGATCTGGCCGACCCTGACCACGATCCGCCAGCCATTCGAGCAGATGGCGCTCCGCGCGATGCAGACCTTCGCCGCCTGGAGCGCCAACGAGGGCGCCGGCAAGACCAACACCCCCTTCCTCGCGCAGCACAGCCTGGTGGTGCGCGAGTCCACCGGCCCGGCCCGGAGCGGTCCGCCGCCCCGTCGCAAACCCTAGACCCTGCTCCGACGCAGTCGAAGCCGCGCGAGCCGACAAGAACGACCACGGAGGAAACATGACTCGGAAGACCTGGCGGGGCCTCTCGCTCGCCCTGCTGATCGGCGCCTCGGCTTCCGCGCTGACCGTCGCTCCCGCGCTGGCGGACGCCGCCAAGAAGCCGTCCGCGGCGGCCAAGCCGGCCCACCCGTGGCTGAACCCCAAGCTCTCCGCCGACCAGCGCGCCGACCTGGCGCTGAAGGCGATGACCAACGACGAGAAGTTCACGATCATCTTTGGCTACTTCGGCTCGGACATGAAGCCGAAGTACACGCGCCATCCAGCCTCTCTGGACGCCTCGGCCGGCTATGTGGCGGGCGTGCCGCGCCTGGGCATCCCCGCCCAGTACCAGACCGACGCCGGCGTCGGCGTCGCCACCCAGGGCAGCCACCAGGACCTGCGTCAGCGCACCGCCCTGCCCTCCGGCATCGCCACCGCCGCCACCTGGAACCCCGAGCTGGCCTTCAAGGGGGGCGCGATGATCGGCAAGGAGGCCCGCGACTCCGGCTTCAACGTCCAGCTGGCCGGCGGGGTGAACCTGATGCGCGAGCCGCGCAACGGCCGGAACTTCGAATATGGCGGCGAGGACCCCTGGCTGGCCGGAACCATGGTCGCCGCCCAGATCCGCGGCATCCAGTCCAACCACATCGTCTCGACCATCAAGCACTATGCCCTGAACGCCCAGGAGACCGGCCGCTTCGTAGTCAGCAGCAACATTGGCGACGCCGCGGCCCGCACTTCGGACCTGCTGGCCTTCCAGTTCGCTATCGAGCAGTCGGACCCGCACTCGGTGATGTGCGCCTACAATCGCGTGAACGGGGTCTATGCCTGCGAGAACGCCTGGCTGCTGAACACCGTCCTCAAGAAGGACTGGGGTTACAAGGGCTATGTCATGTCGGACTGGGGCGCCGACCACTCGGCGGCCAAGGCGGCCAATGCCGGCCTCGACCAGGAATCGGCCGGCGAGGCCTTCGACAAGGAGCCGTTCTTCGGCGCGCCGCTGAAGGCGGACCTGGCCTCCGGAAAGGTCAGCCAGGCCCGTCTCGACGACATGGCCCGCCGGATCCTGCGCGCCCTATTCGCCAGCGGCGCGGTCGACCATCCGGTTCCCAAGCCGGCCGGCCATGACCTGCCCGCGGCCACCCTGGCCGCCCACGCCAAGGTCACCCAGGCCGACGCCGAGGAAGGCATTGTCCTGCTCAAGAACGACGGCGACCTCTTGCCCCTGGCCAAGACCGCCAGGACCATCGCCGTGATCGGCGGCCACGCCGACGCGGGCGTGCTGTCGGGCGGCGGCTCGTCCCAGGTCTATCCGGTCGGCGGCCGCGCGGTGAAGGGCCTGGAGCCCAAGACCTGGCCCGGCCCGGTGATCTACTATCCGTCCTCGCCGCTGAAGGCGCTGCAGGCCCGCTATCCGAACGCCAAGATCGTTTACGACGACGGGACCGATCCCGCCCGCGCCGCCAAGCTGGCCGCGCAGAGCGAGCTGGCTTTGGTCTTCGCCGACCAGTGGACCACCGAGTCTCAGGACGTCCAGGACCTCTCCCTGCCCAAGAACCAGGACGCCACGATCGACGCGGTGGCCTCGGCCAACAGGAAGACCGTCGTCGTGCTGCTGACCGGCGGTCCGGTGGTCATGCCCTGGCTGGACAAGGTCGGCGCCGTGGTCGAGGCCTGGTTCCCGGGCACGGCCGGCGGCGAGGCCATCGCCCGCGTCCTGACCGGGGAGATCGACGCCTCGGGCCGCCTGCCCGTCAGCTTCCCCAGGAGCGTGGCCGACCTGCCGCGTCCCAAGCTGGACGGCGTCGGCAAGGCCGAGGGCGAGATGTTCGACGTCGATTACGACATCGAGGGCGCCGCCGTGGGCTACAAGTGGTACGATTTGAAGAAGATCGAGCCGCTGTTTCCGTTCGGCCACGGCCTGTCCTACACCAGGTTCGCCTATTCGAACCTGACGGCCAGCGCCGCCGGCGACAAGGTCACGGTCAGCTTCGACGTCAAGAACGTCGGGGTCCGCGCCGGCAAGGACGTGCCGCAGGTCTACGTGGCGCCCAAGGCCGGTGGCTGGGAGGCGCCCAAGCGCCTGGCCGGCTTCAAGAAGGTCTCTCTGGCCCCCGGCGCGACCCAGCGCGTGACCCTGACAGTCGATCCGCGCCTGCTGGCGACGTGGGACGAAAAGGCCCACGGCTGGTCGATCGCGGCGGGCCAGTACGACATCGCCCTGGGATCCTCGTCCCGGGCGCTCTCCTCCACCGCCCAGGTCACCCTGGCGGCCCGGAGCCTGCCGGTCTCGCCGGCGGGCAAGTAGCGGGCTGGCGGGGGCGCTTACCCCTCTCCCGCCGTCCCCATTTGCATCTCTTCCCTTTTCAGGAGCGCCGTTCCCGCGGCGCTCCTTTTTTCGACCCACGACTTGCGCGGCCTCATTTATACTATAATTAGCCTGAGGGGCCCCGAACCAAACTTGGAAAGCGGCCGACGGGAGGAAGCAAGCGTGATCCGGATCGGCCTCGTCGGCGTGGGCAAGATCGCCCATGACCAGCACATCCCCGCCCTCGCCGGCGACCCGCGCTTCCAGCTGGTCGCAGCCGCCAGCCGCAGCAAGCCGGACCTGGGCGGTATTCCGGTCTTCCACGACATCGACGAAATGCTGGCGAACGGCCCTGCGCTGGACGCCGTCGCCCTATGCACCCCGCCCCAGGCCCGCCGCGAAACGGCCCTGGCCGCCCTGCGCGCCGGCAAGCACGTGTTCCTGGAGAAGCCGCCGGGCGCCACGGTCAGCGAGGTCGCCGAACTGGCCGCCGCCGCCCGCCAGCATGGCGTGACGCTGTTCACCAGCTGGCACTCGCGCTTCGCCGCCGGCGTGCCCGGCGCCAAAGCCTGGCTGGCCGCGCGCAAAGTTCACAAGCTGGCCATCGAATGGCGCGAGGACGTCCGACGCTGGCATCCCGGCCAGACCTGGATCTGGCAGGCCGGCGGCATGGGCGTCTTCGACCCGGCCATCAACGCCCTGTCGATCCTGACCGAGATCATGCCGGCCGAGGTGTTCGTCACGGACGCGAAGCTGCAGGTCCCCGAGAACGTCCAGTCGCCGATCGCGGGCCATGTCGACCTGACCACCCTGGACGGCGCCGAGATTTCCGCCGATCTCGACTTCCTGCAGACGGGGCCGCAGACCTGGGACATCACCGCCTGGACCGACGACGGCGTGCTGACGCTGTCGCTGGGCGGCGCCGAGCTGACGATCGACGGGCAGGCTGTCGAGGTCGGCGAGAACCGGGAATATCCTGGGCTCTATGACCGGTTCGCGACGCTTGTCGCGCGGGGCGTTTCCGAAGTGGACGTGCGGCCGCTGACCCTGGTGGCGGATGCGTTCATGGTCGGGACGCGGGAGGTCGTGGAGGCATTTGTGGAGTAGAGGCGTGGAACCTCTCTGCTCCCCCTCTGGGGGAGCTGTCACGAAGTGACTGAGAGGGGCGTCGCCGGCATAGGCCGAGCTAGTCCCCTCCGGCCCTCTGGGCCACCTCCCCCGGAGGGGGAGGAGAGTTCGTTCAGTTCACCTGCCGCTCCCGGCCCGCCCAGTACGGCGCTCGCAGCTCCCGCCGCAGGATCTTGCCTGACGCGTTGCGCGGCAGCGCCGGCACGAAGTCCACGCTCTTGGGCGCCTTGAAGTGGGCGATCCGCGTCCGGGCGAAGGCGATGATGTCGTCGGCGTCCGGCGTCACGCCCGGCTTGGGCGCGACCACCGCCTTGACCGCCTCGCCCCACTTGTCGTCGGGCACGCCGATCACCGCCACCTCGGCCACGTGCGGATGGCCGTAGACGGCGCTCTCGACCTCAGCTGGATAAATGTTCTCGCCGCCCGAGATGATCATATCCTTCACCCGGTCGTGGATGAACAGATAGCCGTCCTCGTCCAAGTAACCAGCGTCGCCGGTGCGCAGCCAGCCGTCGGCGTCGACGGTCTTCCTCGTCGCCTCGTCCAACTTCCAATAGCCGGCCATGTTCGAGGCCGAGCGGATGGCGATCTCACCCACCGTATTGGCCGGCGCGCTGTTCCCCGCCTCGTCGAGCACCTTGATCTCCACGCCGGGCATGGGCAGGCCCGCCGCGCGCATGCGCTTGTTGCCAGCGGGGTCGTGGTCCTCGGGCGGCAGATAGACCACCGTGCCGGTCGTCTCGGTCATGCCGTACTGCTGGACGAAGCCGCAGCCGAACACCTCCATGCACTCGCGCAGCAGGTCCAGGGGGATGGGCGCGGCGCCGTAAAGGATGTGGCTGAGGCGCGAATAGTCGATCTCGCGCGCCCGGGGCTGGCGCACCACGATCTGCAGCGCGGCCGGCACCATGAACATCTTCGAGATCCGATCCTTCTCGATGAAGTCCAGCACCTTGAACGGGTCGAACTCCCGGGCCACCACGCCCTTGGCGCCGTTCATCAGGCCCACCAGCCCCCAGCCCGTGCCGCCGATATGGGCCACCGGCATGGCCACCAGGCTGACGTCGTCGGGGCCCCACTGGTTCCACGCCATCGGCGATTTCGCGGCCTCCCGCCGCATGCCCAGCAGGTTGTCATGGGTCAGCATCGCGCCCTTGGGCCGGCCGGTGGTGCCGGAGGTGTAAAGCTGGATGGCGATGTCCGAGGTGGCGATGGCTTTCAGCGGATCGGCGTCGCTGTGGGCGTCGCGCCAAGCCTCGAAGGTCTGGTGCTCGCCGGCGCCGTCAGCCTCCATGGCGATGACGACCGGACGGTGGGTCAGCTCGGCGGCCACCGCCTCGACATGGGCGATCAGCTCGGGACCGACGAAGACCAGCTTGGCCTCGCTGTCGGCGACGATATAGGCGATCTCGGGCGCGGCCAGGCGCCAGCCGATCGGCGCCGTCACCACCCCGGCCTTGGCCGCCCCGACCAGCAGCTGGAAATAGGTGTCGCTGTTCTTGCCGACATAGGCGATGCGGTCGCCGGTCGAGAGGCCCGCCGCGATCAGGGCGTTGGCGACCTGGTTCGTGTAGCGGTCGAACTGAGCGAAGGTCGTCTCCCGCCCCTCGAAGCTGAAGGCCACGGCGTCGGGCCGGACCTCCGCGTGATAGCGGGCGACGTCGCCCAAGGTCCGCATGCGGTCGAAATCGATCGCGGTCGACATCCAGCCTGACTCCCTCGTTTTCCGGATCTGTCGTCCGGTCAAACGAATGTTGGGCCAGGGTTTGGCTGGCGACAAGCTATCTGTAACGATAGGTGCCGCTCCCGACCTCAATCCTGCCTTCCTCGCCCCTGTGGCGAGGACCCAGGGTTCCGCCAGCTCTGAACACAACACCGTTGCGCAGAGACGGCCGACACATGGGTCCTGGGCACAAGGCCCAGGAAGGCACGGTTGGGATTGGCCTAAGTCAACGCCAGGCCCGGACGCCGATCACCACCGCCGTGCTGCCCGCGCGCTCACCGAGCGGCGTCATCGGCCCGAACGTCCGCTCCCGCACCACCCCGACATAGGGCGCGAATTCGCGGGTGATCTCGTAGCGCAGCCGCAGGCCACCCTCGAGCTTGGCGGCGCCGGCCTCGGCCAGGTCGGCCTCGACGCGCGGCTGCAGGATCAGCTTCTGGGTCAGGCGCAGGTCATAGGACGCCTCGCCCCGCGCGGAGACGTCGCCCTGGTCGGAGACGTAGGCTGCGCCCTGGACCTCGAACCAGTACGGCGCCAGGCCCTCAAAGCCGACGGTGGCGTAGCTCCTGCCTTTTGGGGCCAAGTCGTAGCGCACGCCCGCTTGCAGGTCGAAATAGGGTCCGATCGGCCAGGCCTTCAGCAGCTCGGCCTCGCCCTTTTCCCAACCTTCGCCGTCCACGCGCTCACCACGCGCCTTGACCACCCACTTGCCGTAGTCGTTCCCCCACCAGGCCTCGCCCTCGAAGGCCTGGGCGTCGGCGCCGTCGCGGGAGCGATACTCCAGCTGGTCGGCGCGGACGGTCCAGAAGGTCCCGCCGCCGTGCTCCTTCATCAGCTGGGCGCGGGCGGCGGCCATGGCCTGGGGATCGAACAGACGGTCGGCGGCGTGGCCCGCCGGGACCGGCGGCGGCTTGGCCGCGTCGGGCGCGGCCGCCGGCTTCATCCCAGCCTTGTCTTGGATGCTCATGTCATGGCCGGCGTGCGGGTCAGCGGGCTGGTGGTGCTCGTGCTGCAGGTCAAGGATCAGCATCACGCGGCCTCGCCATCCAGCGGCCGCACGGTGACGACGTTGAACATCCCGGCGTGCATGTGCAGCAGCAGGTGGCAGTGGAAGGCCCAGTCGCCGGGCTCGCTGGCCGTCAGGTCGAAGGCGACCTTGCCGCCCGGCGCGACATTGACCGTGTGCTTCAGCGGCTGGCGGTCCTGGCCGTTGACCAGCTCGAAGAAGTGGCCGTGCAGGTGGATCGGGTGGGCCATCATGGTGTCGTTGATCAGCACCACGCGCACCCGCTCGTCGCGACGGAAGGCGATCGGCTTCTTGATCGGCCCGAACGCCTCGCCGTCGAACGCCCACATGAAGCGCTCCATATTGCCCGTCAGGTGGATCTCGATCGTCCGGCCGGGCGGACGCTTGTCGGTCGGTTCGTGCAGATTGGCCAGCTGGGCGTAGGTCAGCACCTTGTGGCCGACATCCTCCAGCCCCTGCGGCGGCTCGCCCATACGGTCCGTCGGCATCGGCGAGATGGTCTGCACGCCGGGCGTCAACGGCACGTCGGGCGCGTTGCTCTGGGCCCGCATCGACATATCCATGCCCGGCATGTCCATGCCGTGATGCATGTTGCCCATGCCCATGTCCTTCATGGTCGCCAAGGGCCGCTTGCGGACCGGCGGCACAGGGGCCGTCATCCCCAGGCGCGGCGCCAGGGTCCCCCGCGCCAGGCCCGAACGATCCGAGGCCTCGGCCACCAGGGTGAAGGCCTTGTCCTCGACCGGCCGCACGATGACGTCGAAGGTCTCGGCGGGGGCGATCTGGAATTCGTCGACCGACACCGGCGCCACCGGCTGCCCGTCGGCGGCCACGACCTCCAGCGACAGGCCCGGGATGCGGACGTTGAAGATGGTCATGGCCGCCGAATTGACGAACCGCAGCCGCACCCGCTCGCCCGGCCTGAACAGGCCGGTCCAGTTGTCGCCAGGCCCGTGGCCGTTGACCAGATAGGTATAGACCAAGCCTGTCACGTCGGCGATGTCGGTCGGGTCCATCCGCATCCTGGCCCATTCGACCCGGTCTTTCAGCGACTGGTCCTGGCCCTTCAGCAGGCCGGCCACCGTCTGCTTCTGCATGTTGAAGTGTCCGGCGTTGACCTTCAGCTTCCGGAACAGCTCGTGCGGATGCAGGAAGCTCCAGTCCGACAGCACCACCACGTGCTCGCGGTCATAGGCGATCGGGTCCTCGCCGGCCGGATCGATGATGATCGGGCCGTAGTGGCCGACCTGCTCCTGCAGGCCCGAATGGCTGTGCCACCAGTAGGTGCCCGCCTGGCGCACCGGGAATTCGTAGGTGAAGGTCTCGCCCGGCTTGATCCCCGGGAAGGCCACCCCCGGCACGCCGTCCATCTGGAACGGCACCAGCAGGCCGTGCCAGTGGATCGAGGTCTCCGCGTCGAGGCTGTTGGTCACCGACAGTCGGACGTTCTGGCCTTCCTTCAGCCGGATCAGCGGGCCGGGCAGCGTGCCGTTGACGGTGATCGCGTGGCCCGAGCGGCCGTCGATGGTCGCCAGGGTATGGCCGACGGTGAGCTTGATCGTCTCGCCCGACAGCGCGGCGGGGGAGCGGCCGGCGTCTCCCGCCAGCGCCCAGCCCGGCAGCAGGCCCGCCGCGCCTAAGCCCAGGGCGCCGCGCAGCAAGGTCCGTCGATCGAAAGCCGTCATCATCGTCCGCACTATTCCAACACCGAGCACAGTTGGATATGAGCCAGATCATGTCCAAGAGCACCCCCGCCACGATCGCATTGACCAAGGCCGGCGTCGCCTTCGACCTGCATACGTACGAATACGACCCCGGCTCCGAGCGCGTGGGCCTGCAGGCCGCCGAAGCCCTGGGCGAGGACCCGCGGCGGGTGCTCAAGACCCTGGTGGTGATGCTGGACGGCAAGCCGGCCTGCGCCATCCTGCCGTCGGACAAGGAGGTCAGCATGAAGAAGCTGGCCGCCGCCCTGAAGGGCAAGTCGGCCGCCATGGCCCCTGTCCCGGACGCCGAGCGGATCACCGGCTACAAGGTCGGCGGCGTCAGCCCCTTCGGCCAGAAGAAGCGCCTGCCGACGGTGCTTGAAGCGGCCGCCCTGGCCGAACCCTACGTCTTCATCAACGGCGGCCAGCGGGGCTTGCAGGTAAAGCTGGCCCCGGCGGACGCGGCAAAGGCGCTGGGCGCGGTGACGGCGACGATCGTGGCCGATTAGCCAAGGCGGATCGGCCGACTTGAAATCCCGCGCGGTTCTCGCCTATAAGCCGCGCCTCCTGGTGCGGCTGGGTAGCTCAGATGGTTAGAGCGGTGGATTCATAACCCACAGGTCGGCGGTTCGATCCCGCCCCCCGCCACCAGGACGGATTTCCGTAACCATCTGGTTCTCTTGTCCTTTCCTGCGAACGTGGAGGAACGAGGTCGCGCCGTTTGGCGGCCGGCGCGTCGCCGAGGATGGGGTAAGCAGCGGCTTATCGCGCGTCCCGTAAGCCGCCCGCCGATGGCGGCGGCCGCCGCGCGGAGCGCATGTCCCTCCCGACACAAGCACGGGAGAGTTCCTGATGTCCCCACCGCCCGCCGCCGCCCGCAACTGGGACCCCGTGGTCAAGCTGACGCACTGGACCATCGTCGCGGCGATCCTCGTCAATGGCCTGATCACCGAGGGCGGATCGAACGCCCACGTCTGGGTCGGCTACGCCCTGGCCGCCACCCTGATCCTTCGCCTGATCTGGGGCGTCATCGGTCCGGCGGAGGCGCGCTTCTCGGCCTTTCCGCCCAGCCCCGGTCGTGCGCTGGCGCATCTCCGGGAGATTCTGGCCGGCCGCCGCACCGAGCATGCGTCGCACAATCCGCTGGGCGCCCTGATGGTCTATGCGATCTGGAGCGTGCTGACCGTCATCGTGATCACGGGCGTGCTGATGGCGGCGTCGCCAGCGGAGCCACGGCCGAACGCGGCCCAGACGCCGGCGGCCGCCACTCAAAGCCTCGACCACGACGAGGATGGAGCCGAAGGCGAGCACGAGCGCGGCGAGGACCATGAGGAGGGTCCCCTGACCGAAATCCACGAGGCCGCCGTCAATCTGCTCTACGGCCTGATCCTGCTGCACATCGCCGGCGTCGCGTTCGAAGCGCGGCGGAGCGGCCGGCGGATTGTCTTGGCGATGCTTCCCGGACGACGCTAAATCGGTGGCATGATCCAAAGACGGCAAGCCCTTGAGCGCAGGATCACGATGATCGCGGTCGTCGTGATCCTGCAGCTCGCCGCGACCATCTTCTTCCTGGCCGACTTCACGGGCGACGTGCGCGCCAACGGACTGGGCTCGCACCTGCTGGCCGAAGGCGGGGCGGCTCTGGCCTTGCTGGTCGGCGTTCTGTTCGGGGCCGCCCTGGCCCGCTGGCTGGTCCTGCGCGCGCGGGAGGACGAGTCCGCGGTGGCCGCCGCGAGAGGCGCCCTGGCCGACCTGGTCCGGCTGCGCTTTTCCGATTGGGGCCTGACGGCGGCCGAAGCGGATGTCGCCCTCTTCGCCCTGAAGGGCTGCGACATCGCCGAAATCGCCGCCCTGCGCGGCGCGGCCGCCGGCACGGTCCGCGCCCAACTGACCCGCGTCTACGCCAAGGCCGGCGTCCGCTCGCAGTCGGCGCTGATCGCGCTGTTCATGGAAGAGCTGGTGGACGCCCCTCAGTAGCGGGCGCGAACTTCCAGCGAGACCGTCCGTGGCCGCTGCGGGGTGCTCTGCCGCGTCAGTCTCAAGGTGAACGGGTTGCCATAGGCGAACGTGTCGCCCGCGCCGTCGAGGAGGTTGTCGATCGTCAGCCCCAGGCTCAGGCGATCCGACCAGAGCCGCGCGGCGACGCGGGTGGTGGCGTAGTCGCCCATGGCGGGCGCGGTCGAGGCGCCGAAGCTCAGGCGCGAACGGCCGACATAGGCCGCGCGCGCGTCCACGCCCATTCGCCACCCCTGCCCCACCGATCGCTCATAGCTGGCGGCGAACGAGGCCGAGCCCTGCGGCACGCCCGCCAAGCCCAGGTCCTTGCGGCCCGGAAAGGCGGCGTTGACGGACTCCAGCTCCGGATGGTTCAGCAGGAAGCTCGCGTCCAGGCGCAGCCCGCCGCGGACGTAGCTTCCTTCGAATTCGAGGCCGATGTTGCGGCCATCGCCCAGGTTGGCCGTGTAGGGCAGGCCGGAAGGCAGCAGTTGATCGCTCTGGATGTCATGCCAGCTGGCCAGGAACGCCGCGGCGCGCAGGCGTAGTCGACCGTCCAGCCAAGACCTCTTCGTTCCCGCCTCGTAACTCCACAACTCGTCGCCGTCATAGCGGCGTTGCGGCTCGCCGCCCGCCAGGTCGAAGGCCTGGGTCGGGATCACGGCGGTGTTGAACCCGCCCGAACGATAGCCTTCGGCGGCCTGGACGTAGATCAGCGTCGAGGCGCTGGGCGCGAACGACAGCACGATCTTGGGCGCGAAGCCGACATAGCTCTGCGCGTCACGGAACTGCGCGGACGCACCGTCCGCCGTCGCGCGGCTCGACGCCTCCGACCGGGTCGCGAACAGGCGTCCGCCCAACGTCATGCTCCAACCGCGCCCGAGGTCGCCGATCGCTTCCCCGAACAACGCCGCCTCGCCTAGCACGTCCCGTCGCGTCTCGCGCGCCAGCGGCGACGCCGACGGGTCGGCCAGGACGATCAGGCCATCGCGCCCCTGCCGCGTCCGCGCCAGAAAGGCGCCGACCTGCCACTGAATCCGGCCGGCCGGGCGCGAGGCCAGCGAAGCCTCGGCCACCACCGCGCCGACGTGATTGTCATCGTCGAAAGCCACCGCCGCGCCCAGCGGAACGGAGACCGGCGGCGCGGCGCTGGCGTCGTAGCGGCTGGAGAGATCGTGCCGGACGGCGGCCAGGGTCAGCTTGGCGTCCTGTCCCAGGAGCCTGCCCTGGGCGCCGACATGGACTTCGAGGAAGTCGTTGTCGTGAGGTTCGGCGATCCGGTTGCGGCGGCCATAGCGCCCCAAGCCGCGATCGGCATACTGTGTATCCTTCGAGTTGATCCATTGGCTGGTCACCCCCGTCTCGGCGGTCCAGCTGGCGCCGAGCTTCGCCTGGGCGGAGAGGCGGACGCCGCTTCGGCGCGTGCCATTGATGTCGGATCGGCGCTGGCCGAGATCGTCGATATAGCCGCCCTGCCGTTCGGTATAGGCCACCAGGCGAACCCCGGCGCGGCCGTTCAGCAGCGGCGCATTGACCATCGCCGACGCCAGGCCGCCGGCTTCGCCGCCGCGGGTGGTCGAGGCCGAGAGCGAAGCCGTGGCGCCGAAAGCGTCCAGATCGGGGCGATGCGTCCTCAGCTGCAGCACGCCCCCCAGCGACCCGGCGCCATAGAGAGCGCCCTGCGGACCGCGCAGCACCTCGACTTGACCGATGTCGACCAGCAGCAAGTCGGGGTCGGGGGCGTTGTAGGTCAGCCGCACGTCATCGAGATAGATGCCGACCATCGATTGGGTCTGGCCGGTCAGGGGCCCGTCCGAGAGACCGCGCAGGATGACCTTGTCGCGTCCGGGCCCGAGGTTGGTCACCGTCATGGACGGAACCGCCAGGGCCAGGTCGGCGGCGTCCCGTACGCCCCGGGCCTCGGCGGCGCGCGCGTCCAGCGCGCTGACCGAATAGGCCAGGCGGTCGGCGACAGCCAGCCGACGCGTGGCGACGATGACCAGTTCGGAAAGCGGGGCCGGCTCCTCGGTCCGGTCGCGGAGCGTCGGCGCGGCGGGCGTCTCGGCTGTTGGCGACCGCGCCGGCTTGGGCACGACCTTGTAAACCCTCGGCGCGATCAGGCGGGCCTCGCAACCGGCGCCGCGCAGCAGGGCCTTCAGCGCCGTATCCGGATCCGCGCGTCCCTGGAAACCGGACGAGCGTCCGCACCCCTGCGCCGCGCTCAAGTCGATCGAGACGCGCGCCTGCAAGGCGAACGCCGTCGCCGCCGCCTTCATCGGACCGGCGGGAACGGCGAAGGTCACAGCCTCGCCGGACCACGCGCGGATCGGCGAGACGGTCAGACCGACCGCCGCCGCCACGCCCAGGCGCCACCACGCGCGACTACGCAAGATCACGCCCCTCCGACACGGTCAGGGCGTCACCTTAGAACCATTTCCCCATCCACGCGATCGACGGTCAGGTCGGCGTACCGCGCCAGCACCTGAACGGCCGCATCCTCGCTGTCGAGCGCGATCACGCCGGAGAATCGCCGGCCGGCCGCCTCGGGCGAGATCTTGATCGGGGTCGCGAAGCGGCGATTGAGGTCGGCGACGATATCGCCCAGCGTCTCGTTGTCCGCGACCAGCTGGCCTTGGGTCCAGGCAAAGGCGCCGTCAGGCTGGACCCGCCGCACGTCCGATCGCGCCGCGCCCTGGTCGTGACGCAACTCCTGCCCCACCGTCAGGCGAACCGGCGCCGGGCCTCGCCCGTCGCGTTGCGTGACCTCGACCACGCCTCGCCGCACGGTGACGCGGACGCTCCTGGGGTCGTGGCGGATATTGAACTCGGTGCCCACGACCCGAACGCGCTGGTCGCCCACCCCGATCACGAAGGGGCGTGCAGGATCCTTGGCGACATCGAAGCTAGCCTGAGCCAGGCCCATCTCCACCCGGCGCTCGCGCCAGCCCAGCCGAACGCTGAGCTTGGAGCCGCCGTCCAGGGTGATCCGGGTGCCGTCGGCGAGGTCGATCCGGCGCGTCTCACCGGGCCTGGTCTCGTAGGTGACGTTCCGGCCCTGGGACGCCGTCCACAGCGCCGGCCCACCGACCAGCGCCGCCAGAGAAGCGGCGATCGCCCCGCCGATCCACGCGCGCCGCGCCGGCGCCGGCTTAGGCTTCGGAAAGCTCACGATGTTGGGCGCGAGCGGCGTGAGGCCCTCGGCGATCTCGGCCCTGCGCGGTTCGAGATCGGCGATGATCAGCTCGGCCTCCTCGAAAGCGGCCCGTCGCGCTTCCGAACCCTCCAGCCAGTCGGTCAGCGCGCTCCAGTCCTCGGCCGTCGCCGCGTCGGACTGGACGCGGACCAGCCACGCGACGGCTTCGTCGCGCATGCCTTCCTTCGTCTCGGGATCCTGACCGCTCATCCGACGTCGCCGTTTCCCGGAAGGCCGTCCGCCTCCCCATTCGCCCCAAAGACGCCATAAAGCGCCAGGCGCCTCAAAAGAATTTCGCCGCGCGACGTCATGGCCACCGTCCGACCTTGGCGACGATCAGCTTGAGGCTGGCCCTCATGTACTTCTCGATGCTGGAGCGGGACACCCCCATCGCCGCCGCCGTCTCGGCATGGCTCAGACCTTCCAGCTTGTGCAGGCGGAACGCCTCCTGGGCGGCGGGCGGCAAAGCCTTCACCGCCTCCAGGATTCTGGAGAGCTGCAGCCTGGCGGCCGCGGCCTCGTCGGCCGGCGCTTCGTCGGCGATCTGCGCCCCGCCCACGTCCGACACGTTCGCTCCGTGCCATTGGGCGTCGCGCGCCTCGGCCCTTCGCCGCACCTTGATGCGGTCCAGCATCAGGTTCGAGCCCAGGCGGTAGAGATAGGCCGTCGGGTTGTCGATCTCCTCGGCCCGCCGGTCGACGATCTTCAGATAGATGTCCTGGACCAGATCCTCCGCCGCCGCCTCGGACCGCAGGCGCACGCGAAAATAGCGCAGCAGGTCCTCGCGCCGCTCCAAATAGGCGGAAAGCAGGGGATGGACGTCGGTGTCGTCCAAGGCGCCGTCGCGCTCCTCGAAGAGACGGCGCCGGGAATCCGCGCCTGCGACAATCTTTCCGAACCGCCAGCGTGGCGCAACCGCCGAAAGCTTTGAGGCGCCCCGGGAGGCGCGTCGTCCTTGCCTGTCGAAAGCGCCTCGGCGCCGCCTTCGGCAGGAGATCCCGTTGCTTGAAGTCACGATGATGAATGACGGAGCCTGCGTCGGCAGTCTGTGTTTCGACGCCGATCGCGTGCGCCGGTTCACGTCGGTCGAACCGCGGGTCATCTCGATCCACCAGCACTTCCGCCCCGAGCGCGAGCGGGTGGAGGCCTATATCGAGGCGACCTACGCTCAGGCCTTCAGCAGCCGGATCCGGGCGCACTATCCGACGCTGATGAGCGTGCAGGACGCCCGAGGCGCGATCCACGCCGCCGTCGGCTTTCGGCTCGCCGGCGCCGGGCCGCTGTTCCTGGAACGCTATCTGGACGCGCCGATCGAGACGGTGCTCGGCGTCTCCCGCGCCGGCGTCGCCGAGATCGGCAACCTGGCCTCCGCAAGCGCGGGCGCCTCGCTCTTTCTGTTCATGGCCCTGGCGCGCCATCTGCATCAACTGGGCTGCGACCACGCCGTCGCCACGGCGACGCGGCAGTTGCGCCGGACCTTTGGCCGGGTCGGCTTTCCCACCCGAACGCTGACCACCGCCGATCCCGCCCGACTCGGCGCCGAGGCCAAGGACTGGGGCGGCTATTACACGCGCGATCCCGAGGTGCTGGCCGGGGCCATCGCCCCCGCCCTGCCCCCCTTGGCCCAGCTGCTGCTGACCCAGCCGCCCGCCATCGACGGCGTCTGTTCCCGCCTGCACCCCCGCCTGGGAGATCGCCCATGAGCCGCGTCCTCGCCGCCATCGCCCAGCGGGCGCGTCTGAACGACGGAGCCATTGCGCTTAGCGACCAGACCGTGGCGTTCACCTACGGCGCGCTCGAGACGGCCATCGCCGGCGCCGCGAGGGATCTCTTCCTGTGGGCGCCGCTGGTCAGGCCCGGCTCGCCGATCGCCGTGAGGCTGCCCAACGGGCCGGCCTGGGTGGTCCTGGACCTGGCCCTCACCCGCCTCGGCTGGGCCAGCCTTCCCCTGCCCGGCTTCTTCACCGACGCTCAGCGCCAGCACGCCATGGAGGACGCCGGCGCCAGCCTGCTGGTCGAACTCTCGGACGCCAAGGGCGACCTGAACATCGCCGCCACGCCCCTGCGGGTGACGCCCCTGACCCTGCCCGCCCGAGCGCTGCCGGCCGGAACCGCCAAGATCACCTATACCTCGGGCTCGACCGGCCAATCCAAGGGCGTCTGCCTGTCGCGCCAGCACATGGAGGCGGTCGCCACCGGCCTCGTCGAGGCGATCGGCGCGGACTATGCCGGCCTGCACCTGCCCCTGCTGCCCCTGTCCATCCTGCTGGAGAACGTCGCCGGGCTCTATACGACCCTGCTGGCCGGCGGCCGCTATCACATCCTGCCGCCCGACCAGCTTGGCCTATCCGATCCGTTCAGGCCCGACCTGCCGAAGCTGGCCGGCGCGATCGCCGAGCAAGGCGCCAACAGCCTGATCCTGGTCCCCGAACTGCTGCGCGCCCTGATGATGGTCATGACCTTCACCGGCGTGCGGCTGCCAGACCTGAAGCTGGTCGCCGTCGGGGGCGCCAAGGTCGCGCCGTCGCTTCTGGCGCGCGCCGACGAACTGGGCTTGCCGCTCTTCGAGGGCTACGGCCTCAGCGAATGCGCCTCGGTCGTGGCGCTGAACACGCCGTCCGGACGCAAGGCCGGAACCGTCGGTCGCCCCCTGCCGGGGCTGGACGTCTCCATCCGGGACGGCGAGATCGTCGTCGAGAACTCAGGCTTCCTCGGCTATGCGGGCGGCGAGACCCGCAAGGGGCCCGTCTTCACCGGCGATCTCGGCGAGATCGACCAGGACGGTTTCCTCCGCATCGCGGGCCGCAAGCTCAACACGATCATCACCGCCCACGGCCGCAACGTCGCGCCCGAATGGGTCGAGAGCGAGCTGACCGCCCAGCCGGAGATCCGCCAGGCCGTGGTGCTGGGCGAAGCCCAGGCCGAGCTGTCGGCCCTGATCGTGCCGCTCATCCCCGGCATGGACGAGACCGCGATCGCCAGCGCGGTCGCCCGGGCCAATGCCGGCCTGCCGCCCTACGCCCGCATCGGTCGCTGGCTGATCCGTGACGCCTTCGACCCGGCGGCGGGCGAACTCACCAACAACGGACGTCCCCGGCGCGCGGTCCTCGCCGCCCGTCATCGGGACTTCCTGGAAGCTTCCACGACAGGAGACCCCGCGTGACCTTCTACCAACGCCTCGTGACCGAAACGATCGACGGACAGATGGCCCTGGCCTCGACGCCGCAGATCCAGGACGGCCTGGCGGGCCGCATCTCGCGCGAGACCTACATCGCCTACCTGACCGAGGCCTATCACCACGTGAAGCACACCGTGCCGTTGATGCTCGAGGCTCGCGCCGGCATGGACGCGGCCCATCAGCGGTTCGTCGAGGCCTTGGACGACTATATCGCCGAGGAAACCGGCCACGAGCATTGGATTCTCGCCGACATCAAGAACTGCGGCGGCGACGCCGAGGCCGTGCGGACCGGGACGCCGCGCCCCGCGACGCAGGCGATGACCGACTACGCCTACGACTACATCCGCAACGCCAATCCGATGGGCTTCTTCGGCATGGTCTTCGTGCTGGAAGGAACCAGCGTGCGCCTGGCCACCCAGGGCGCCGAAGCGGTCGCCAGGAACCTGGGGCTTGGCCCCGAGTGCTTCAGCTATCTGACCTCGCACGGAGCGCTGGACATCGAGCACCTGACCTTCTTCGAGAACCTGGTGAACGAGGTCGAAGACCCCGCCGACCAGGCGGCGATCATCGAAGTAGCCCGGGCGATCTTCGAGCGCTTCGCCGACGTCTTCCGGGCGATCCCCCACACCCGTGAGGCCGCCCATGCTTGACCGCAAGAGCATACTGATCACCGGCGCTTCCGGCGGACTAGGCGCGCTGGTGGCCAGCCAGTTGGCCGCGGAAGGCGCCCATGTCGTTGGTCTTGGCCGTCATCGGCCGCAAGCCGCGGATGGCTTCCTTCAGCATGACCTCGCGACCCCCGAAGGCATCGAGGCGGCCGCGCGGGCCGCCGAAGGCGGTCGTTGGGACATCCTGATCAACCTCGCCGGCGTCCAGCACTTCGGCCCCGTCGAGGCTGAAGATCCAGAGCGCCTGCTGGCCGGCTACCTGGTCAATCTCGTCGCCCCGGTCCGCCTCACCCAAGCCGTTCTGCCGGCGATGCGTGCGCGGGGGGCGGGTCAGATCGTCAACATCGGCTCGATCTTCGGCTCCATCAACTTCGCCCACTTCGCCACCTATTCCAGCGCCAAGGCCGGCCTGCGCGGCTTCAGCCAGGCCCTGCGCCGCGAGCTGGCCGGCACGGGCGTCGACGTCACCTATGTGGCGCCGCGCGCGGTGCGGACGGCCATGGTCTCGGACCGGGTGCTGGAGTACGCCAAGCTCACCCAGATGCACATCGACCCGCCGGAGGCCACGGCCCGCCGGATCGTCTCGGCGATCCAGGCGCGGCGCCGCGACGTCTATCTGGGCTTCCCCGAAGCCTTCTTCGTCCGTCTCAACGCCCTGCTGCCGGATCTCGTCGATCGCGCCCTGTCGGCGAATGATCGCAAGGCCGCACAGCTCTTCGCCCGCTAGACCTCCAGGACCCTACATGACCCCGAGACCTCTCTTCGCCCTCGGCCTGGCCCTGTCGCTGCTGGCCGGAACCGCCCGCGCCGACGCGCTCGACGCCCGTCTCGACGGCCTGGCCCGGGCCTGGGCGCACGCCAACTACGAGATCACCGACAAGGCCGCCCAGGACCAGGCGGCCGCGCAGGTCGCCGCCGAGGCCGACGCCCTGGCCAGGCAAAACCCCGGCCGCGCCGAACCTCTCGTCTGGGAGGCCATCGCCAAGGCGACCGAGGCCGGGGCCAAGGGCGGTCTGGGCGGCCTGGCCCTGGCCAAGGACGCGAAGTCGCTCCTGGAGCGGGCCGAGAAGATCAATCCCGCGGCGCTCGGCGACGGCTCGGTCTATACCAGCCTCGGCTCGCTTTACGCCCAGGTGCCCGGCTTTCCGATCGGCTTCGGCGACGCCGGCAAGGCGCGGAGCTATCTGCAGAAGGCGCTGGCGGCCAATCCGAACGGCGTCGATCCGAACTTCTTCTACGGCGATTTCCTGATGCGCCAGAAGGACTATGCCGGCGCCAGCAAGGCGCTGCAGAAGGCGCTGGCCGCACCGGCGCGTCCCGGGCGGGACGTCGCCGACAAGGGCCGCAAGGCCCAGGCCGCCGCCCTCCTGAGCCAGGCCCAGGCCAAGCTTCACTAGGGATAGCGCCGGATGGGCGCGTCGATCAGATCGCCGCGCCCACGAAACGACCGATCAGCGCCGTCACGGCCATCGCCGCCGCGCCCCAGAGCGTCACGCGGATCACGCCTCGCCAAGGCGGCGCGTCCCCGGCCTTGGCTCCCACATAGCCCAGGATCGCCAAACCGACGAGCGAAGCGACGGTGACCGCGGCGCTCAACACCGCGCGAGGCGCGGTCACCGCGATGACCAACGGCAGTATGGCGCCCGCGGCGAAGCTGCCGGCCGAGGAAAGCGCGGCCTGGATCGGTCGCGCGCCCGTGAGGTCCGACAGGCCCAGCTCGTCGCGGGCGTGGGCCGCCAAGGCGTCCTTGGCCATCAACTGGGTGGCGACCAGCCGCGCGATGTCCGGCTCGACGCCGCGATCGACGTAGATCTGCGCCAGTTCCTGGTGCTCGGCTTCAGGAAGATCGCGCAGCTCAGCGGTCTCCCGCGCCAGCTCCGCCTTCTCGGTGTCGGCCTGCGAACTCACTGAAACGTACTCGCCAGCCGCCATCGACATGGCGCCGGCCACGACCGCCGCCACGCCCGCGACGACGACTTCGCCCGGCGATTTCGCAGCCGACGCCACGCCGACGATGAGGCTCGCGGTGGAGACCAGGCCGTCGTTGGCGCCAAGCACCGCGGCGCGAAGCCAGCTGATCCGCGATACGCGGTGACGCTCAATGTGGCGGTAAACAGCGCGCATCGATGACCTCCAGACCAGCCAAGCCTGCCCACTATAGTCAGGGACGCCGTGACAAAGATCAAAGAGCTTGCGCGCTAAGCCGGAGGCCGCGTCAGGCGCCCGGCCCGAAGCGCGCAACCAGGTCGTAGGCCTCGCCGGGGAAGATCTGGCGCACGCGGGTGACATGCTGCCCCTCGCGCCAGGTGCGGCGATCGACGACCAGGCAGGCCGCACCCTCGTCCAGGGCCAGCAGGCGGGCGTCCTCGGCGTCCGCGTTGATGGCGCTGATGCGGCTCTCGGCCTCGGTCCAGGCCACGTGCTCCAGCAGCCAGGCGCCGGGCGGATGCTCGGCGAAGTCGGCGGCCGCTATGGCCGGCGCGGCCTTCAGGCTGACCAGCCGCCGCTCCAGGGCGAAGGGCCGGCCGCCGGCGTTGTGGACGCCATCCAGTTCCAGCAGCTGGCCGCCCGCCGCCAGCGCGAGTTCGTCAGGGCTGTCACGATCAGGCGCCCGCACCCCGCGCGACAGCAGGCGAAAGGCGTAGGCCTCGCCGCGCGACACGATCTCGGACTGGATATCGGGGATGTTCAGCACCGGCGCGTGGACCTTGGGCCGGGCCACGAACGAGCCGGCCCGCTTGCGGCGCACGATCAGCCCCGCCTCGACCAGGGCGGCCATGGCCTTGCTGACGGTCATGCGGGCGCAGCCGTACTGGGCCATCAGCTCGGTCTCGAATGGCACGCGATGGCCGGGCGCCCACTCACCGGAGCGGATGCGGGCCTCGATGTCCGAACGGATGCGCTGGTGCAGGGGGCCAGTCACGCCAGCAGGGCCTTCAGGGTCTGGAGGTAGCGCGCCTCGATCACCTCGCGGGCGTGGTGGCGACCGCCGGAGACCAACTGCCGGCCATGCCGCCAGACAGTGTCGATGCCGCCGCCCGCGAAGACCAGGCTGTCGATCAGGGTGTCGCCCGACCGGCCGGCGATGTTGGGGTGGCTCGTGTCGAGCGTGATGAAGTCGGCCGGCGCGCCGCGACGCAACCCTCCGCGCCCCACGCCAAGCGCCTGGGCCCCGCCCAAGGTCGCCGCGCGCCACAGGTCGCCGCCGGTCGAGCGGCGCGGACCGCCCGCCAGCACGTTGCGGGCCCGGCGGGTCAGGCGCTGGGCGTACTCCATGGTGCGCAGTTCCTGGGCGGCGTCGATCACGATGTTGGAGTCGGTGCCGATTCCAAAGCTTCCGCCAGCGGCCAGGTAGTCGGGGGCCGGAAAGATCCCATCGCCCAGATTGGCCTCGGTCACCGGGCACAGACCCGCCACCGCGCCGCTCTTGGCCAGGCGCTCGGTCTCGGTGGCGTTGATGTGAGTGGCGTGGATCAGGCACCACCGCTTGTCGACCTCGGCGTGGTTCATCAGCCAGCGCACGGGCCGCGCGCCGGTGGCGGCCAGGCAGTCGTCGACCTCCTTGGTCTGTTCGGCCACGTGCATGTGGATCGGTCCGCCAGGGGCCAGGGGCAGGATGGCGGTTAGCTCCTCGCCCGTCACCGCACGCAGGCTGTGCGGCGCGATCCCGACCACCGCCTCGGGCAGGGGCGCGACGATCTCGCGGCAGGCCTCGACCAGCCGCGCGAAGCCGTCAACATCGTGGATGAAGCGCTTCTGGCCGTCGGTCGGCGGCAGGCCGCCGAAATTGCTGTGGGCATAGAACACCGGCAGCAGGGTCAGACCGATCCCGGTCTCCTCGGCCGCCGCCGCCATCCGCGCCGCCATCTCGGCCGGGTTGTCATAGAAGCCGCCGTCGGACGCGTGGTGCAGGTAGTGGAACTCGCCGACCCGCGTGAAGCCGCCCTCCAGCATCTCGATCTGGCCCATGGCGGCGATGGCCTGGGCCATGTCGGGGTCCAGCCGCTCCAGGAAGCGGTACATGACCTCGCGCCAGGTCCAGAAGTTGTCGCCGGAAGCGCTTAGAGCGTCGCCGCGCGCCTCGGCCAGGCCCGCCATGGCGCGCTGGAAGGCGTGGCTGTGGACATTGCCCAGTCCGGGCAAGGCGGGACCCAGGCGGATGGCGTCGCCCGCGCTCGTGTCGGTGTCGATCCGTCCGATGCGGCCGTCGGCGATGGTGAACTTCACACCCCGCGCCCAGCCGTCCGCCAACAGGGCGCTCTCGCACCAGACGATGGTCGAGGTCTCGGCGGAATTCTGCGCGTCGGTCACTGGACAAGCCTCATCGTTCGCAAATATGTCTATACATATTAGGCCCAGCCGCAAGAGAGGGAGGCGGACAGGATGCGTTGCGACACCCTGTGGATAACTTGCCGCCTCGCCACCCTGGACCCCGCACGGCCGGGCCTCGGAATCGTCGAGCGCGGCCTGCTCGCCGCCCGCGACGGTCGCATCGTCTACGCGGGTTCGGCCGGTGACGCCCCCGCCTTCGAGGCCGCCAGGACCATCGACTGCGAAGGCCGCTGGATCACCCCGGGCCTGATCGATCCGCACACCCACCTGGTCTTCGCCGGCGACCGCGCCCACGAGTTCGAACTGCGCCTGGCCGGGGCTTCCTACGAGGAGATCGCGAAGGGCGGCGGCGGCATCGTCTCGACCATGCGCGCCACCCGCGCCGCCTCGCAAGAGGACCTGGTCGCCGCCGCCCTGCCCCGCCTGGACGCCTTGATCGCCGAGGGCGTCACCACCATCGAGATCAAGTCCGGCTACGGCCTCTCGCTGGACGACGAGCTCAAGAGCCTGCGCGCCGCTCGCGCCCTGTCCGACATCCGCCGCGTCGGGATCACGACCACCTTTCTGGGCGCCCACGCCCTGCCCCCCGAGTATCGCGATGACAAGGACGGCTATGTCGACCTGGTCTGCGAGACCATGCTGCCGGCCATCGCCGCACGCGGCCTGGCCGACGCGGTCGACGGCTTCTGCGAGGGTATCGGTTTCTCCCCTGAGCAGATCCGCCGGGTGTTCGAGGCGGCCCGCGCTCACGGCCTGCCGGTCAAGCTGCATGCCGAGCAACTATCGAACCTGCACGGTGCGGCCCTCGCCGCCGAGTTCGGGGCGCTGTCGGCCGATCACCTAGAGCATCTCGACCAAGCCGGAATCGCGGCCATGGCGCGGGCCGGCACGGTCGCGACCCTGCTGCCCGGCGCCTACTACTTCACGCGCGAGACCAAGGCCCCGCCGATCGCGGCCCTGCGCCAGGCCGGCGTGCCGATCGCCCTGGCCACCGACTGCAATCCCGGCACCTCGCCCCTGACCTCGCCGCTGCTGGTCATGAACCTGGCCGCCACGCTCTTCCGCATGACGGTGGACGAGTGCCTGGCCGGCGCGACGCGCGAGGCCGCGCGGGCGCTGGGCCTCCTGAACGACCGGGGGACGCTGGAGGCCGGCAAGGCCTGCGATCTCGCCATCTGGGACATCGAGCGTCCCGCCGAACTCGTCTATCGCATGGGCTTCAATCCGCTCCATGCGCGCGTGTGGAGAGGCCAGTGACCAAGCTTGTTCTGAACCCCGGCGCCGTGCCGCTGGCCGACTGGAAGGCGATCTATCGCGGCGCGTCGGCGCGCCTGGCCGACGAGGCCTGGCCGGTGATCGCAGCAAGCGCGGCGGCGGTCGAACGCATCCTGGCCAAGGGCGAGCCGGTCTACGGGATCAATACCGGCTTCGGGAAACTGGCGAGCGTCCGCATCGGCGACGCCGACCTTGCGACCCTGCAGCGGAACATCGTCCTGTCGCACGCCGCCGGGGTCGGCGAGCCCTCGCCCGCGTCGGTCATCCGCCTGATGATGGCCCTGAAGCTGGCCAGCCTGGCCCAGGGCGCCTCGGGCGTGCGGGTCGAGACCGTGCGGATGCTGGAGGAGATGCTGCGCCAGGACCTGACGCCGGTCGTCCCCGCCCAAGGCTCTGTCGGCGCCTCGGGCGACCTGGCGCCGCTGGCCCACATGGCCGCGACCATGATCGGGGTCGGCGAGATCTTCGTCGACGGCGAGCGCAAGCCGGCGGCCAAGGCGCTGAGAAAGGCGGGCCTGGAACCCCTGACGCTGGGCCCCAAGGAGGGTCTGGCGCTGCTGAACGGCACCCAGTTCTCGACCGCCAACGCCCTGGCGGGCCTGTTCGAGGCGGAGCGCCTCTTCCAGTCGGCCCTGGTCACCGGCGCGCTCTCCACCGAGGCCGCCAAGGGCTCGGACACGCCGTTCGACCCGCGCATCCACGCCCTGCGCCGCCACGCCGGCCAGATCGAGACCGCCGCCGCCCTGCGTGGCCTGATGGCGGACTCCGAGATCCGCGACTCGCACCTGAAAGAGGATGAGCGGGTCCAGGACCCCTACTGCCTGCGCTGCCAGCCGCAGGTGATGGGCGCGGCCCTGGACGTCCTGCGCCAGGCCGCCGCCACCCTGGTGACCGAGGCCAACGGCGTTTCGGACAATCCGCTGATCTTCGCCGAGGCCGACGAAGCCCTGTCCGGCGGCAACTTCCACGCCGAGCCGGTGGCCTTCGCCGCCGACATGATCGCCTTGGCCGTGTGCGAGATCGGCTCGATCGCCGAGCGCCGGATCGCCATGCTGGTCGACCCCGCGCTGTCTGGCCTGCCCGCGTTCCTGACCCCCAAGCCGGGCCTGAACTCCGGCTTCATGATCCCGCAGGTCACGGCCGCCGCCCTGGTCTCGGAGAACAAGCAGAAGGCCTATCCGGCCAGCGTCGACTCGATCCCGACCTCGGCCAACCAGGAGGACCACGTTTCGATGGCCGCCCACGGGGCGCGGCGGCTGCTGGCCATGGTCGAGAACGCGGTGGCCGTGCTGGGCGTCGAGCTGCTGGCGGCGACGCAGGGCTGCGACTTCCACGCCCCGCTGCGGTCCAGCGCAGCCCTTGAGACCGTCCGCAAGCTGACGCGCAGCCAGGTTCCGCACCTCTCAGACGACCGCCACTTCCACCCGGACCTGGAGGCGGCCAACGCCCTGGTGCGGTCGGGGGCGGTGATCGACGCGGCGGGCGTGCTGCCGGGGATCACCGCGTGAGCTGGCTGCGGGTCACGCGCGGCGACGCGCCGCTGATCATCTCCCTGCCCCATACCGGGGCCGAGATTCCGCCCGAGATCGAGGCGCGCCTCGTCTCCCCGTGGCTGGCCCGCAAGGACGCCGATTGGTGGGTCGATCGCCTCTACGCCTTCGCCGAGGGGATGGGCGCGACCATCGTCCGGACGGCGATCTCGCGCACGGTCATCGACGTCAACCGCGACCCGTCGGGCGCCTCGCTTTATCCGGGCCAAGCGACAACCGCGCTGTGCCCCACCACCACCTTCGACGGTGAGCCGCTGTGGCGCGACGGCGGGCCGGACGCGGCCGAGATCGAGCGTCGGCGCGCGCTCTACTTCGAGCCCTACCACGCGGCCTTGCGCGCCGAGATCGATCACCTGCGCGCGCGCCATCCGACCGTGGTGCTGTATGAGGCCCATTCGATCCGTTCGCGGGTTCCGCGCCTGTTCGACGGCGAGCTGCCGCAGTTCAACCTGGGGACCAACAGCGGCAAGAGCTGCGCCCCGGCTCTGACCGCCGCCCTCGAGGCCGCCTGCGACGCGTCCGGTCGCTCGCGGATCACCAATGGCCGCTTCAAGGGCGGCTGGACCACGCGCCACTACGGACAGCCCGGGACAGGCGTCCACGCGATCCAGATGGAGCTGGCCTGCCGGGGCTACATGGACGACCCGGTCCAGCCGCCGACCGAACAGACCTGGCCCACGCCCTTCCACGCCGAGCGGGCCGAGCCGCTGCGCGCGGTGCTGGAGAACGTCCTCAACGCCTGCCTCAAATTCGCGAGAAGCCAATGACCCGCCGCGACAACACCCGCGTCATCCGCCCCGCCGCCGGGACGGCGCTTTCCGCCAAGTCCTGGCTGACCGAAGCCCCGCTGCGAATGCTGATGAACAACCTGCACCCCGACGTCGCCGAGCGTCCGGAAGAGCTGGTCGTCTATGGGGGCATCGGCCGCGCCGCCCGCGACTGGGAGAGCTTCGACAAGATCGTCGAGACCCTGCGCCGGCTCGAGGACGACCAGACGCTCTTGGTCCAGTCCGGCAAGCCGGTCGGTGTCTTCCGCACCCATGCCGACGCGCCGCGCGTGCTGATCGCCAATTCCAACCTCGTACCGCGGTGGGCGACCTGGGAGCACTTCAACGAGCTCGATAAGCGCGGCCTGGCCATGTACGGTCAGATGACCGCCGGCTCTTGGATCTATATCGGCGCCCAGGGCATCGTGCAGGGCACCTACGAGACCTTCGTCGAGATGGGCCGCCAGCACTATGCGGGCGATCTTGCGGGCAAGTGGCTGCTGACCGCAGGCCTGGGCGGCATGGGCGGGGCCCAGCCTCTGGCGGCGGTGATGGCCGGGGCGTCTTGCCTGGCCATCGAGCGCCAGCCCTCGCGGATCGAGATGCGCCTGCGCACCGGCTATCTCGACAAGGCCACCGACAGCGTCGACGAGGCCCTGGCCTGGATCGAAGAGTCCTGCGCGGCCAAGACGCCGATCTCGGTCGGCCTCTTGGGCAACGCCGCCGAGCTGCTGCCCCAGCTGTACAAGCGCGGCGTCCGCCCCGACCTGCTGACCGACCAGACCAGCGCCCACGACCCGGTCAACGGCTACGTCCCGGCCGGCTGGCGCCTGGACCAGTGGAACGAGGCCCGCGAACGCGATCCCGCCAGCGTCAGCCGCGCCGCCCGCGCCTCGATGGCCGTCCACGTGAAGGCGATGCTGGACTTCCAGGCCGCTGGCGTCCCGACCGTCGACTACGGCAACAACATCCGCCAGATGGCGCTGGAGGAAGGCGTGGCCAACGCCTTCGACATCCCCGGCTTCGTGCCGGCCTATATCCGGCCGCTGTTCTGCCGGGGGATCGGCCCGTTCCGCTGGGCGGCGCTGTCGGGCGATCCGGAGGACATCGCCCGCACCGACGCCAAGGTCAAGGAACTGATCCCGGACAATCGCCACCTGCACAACTGGCTCGACATGGCGGGCCAGAAGATCAAGTTCCAGGGCTTGCCGGCCCGCATCTGCTGGGTGGGCCTGGGCGACCGCCACCGCCTGGGCCTGGCCTTCAACGACATGGTCGCCAGCGGCGAGCTGAAGGCGCCGATCGTGATCGGCCGCGACCACCTGGATAGCGGCTCGGTCGCCTCGCCCAACCGCGAGACCGAGGCGATGAGGGACGGCTCGGACGCGGTGTCGGACTGGCCGCTGCTGAACGCCCTGCTCAACACGGCCTCGGGCGCGACCTGGGTGTCGCTGCACCACGGCGGCGGCGTCGGCATGGGCTTCTCGCAGCACGCCGGCATGGTGATCGTGTGTGACGGGACCGAGGCCGCCGCCAAGCGGATCGAACGCGTGCTGTGGAACGATCCGGCCTCGGGCGTGATGCGCCATGCGGACGCGGGTTACGACATCGCGATCGACTGCGCCCGGGAGAAGGGGCTGGACCTGCCGGGAATTCTGTAGGCGCCAGAACTCTCCTCCCCCTCTGGGGGAGGTGGCCCGGAGGGCCGGAGGGGGCAGCTCCGCATCGGCCGCGCCGCCCCCTCAGCCGCTCCGCGGCAGCTCCCCCAGAGGGGGAGCAGAGATCAGCGTCGCGCCAGCATCGCCGCCGCCTCGGCCGGGCTCTTCTTGCCCGTATCTCGATCGACCGCGTAGTTGGCCGCCTGCATCGCCCTGACGTCGATGCTCCCCGCGAGCGGCTTCAGCGCCTCGAGCAGGCGTCTGTCCCCGGCCCGCTTCGGCGAGATCAGGATGACCGCATCGTATGGCGGCAGCGCGCTCTTGGGGTCGGCCAGCAGCACCAGGTCATCGGCCGCGATCCGGCCGTCCGACGAGAAGGCCGAGATCACATCGGCCTCGCGGCTTTCCAGCGCGCGGTACATGAAGGTCGGCTGGAATTGGCGCCTAGCCTTGAAGCGCAGGCCATAGGCCTTCTCCACCGCCGCCCATTCCGGCCGCGAGAAGAACTCAAGGTCACCGCCCATGGCGAGCTCCGGAGCCTTGGCGGCGAGGTCGGCCAAGGTCTTAACGCCCAGCTGCTCGGCGCGGTCGCGGCGCATGGCCAGGGCGTAGGCGTTCTCGAAACCCAGGGCGCCGAGCAGCGCCACGCCATCGCGAGCCTTCAGCTCACGGCGCAGACCGTCGAGCACCACCGCCCGGCCCGGATTGTCCGTCCGGTTCAGGACGTTGGCCCACAGGGTGCCGGAATAGTCGACATAAGCGTCGATCTCGCCGGCCGCGAGGGCGCGGTAGGCCACCGCCGAACCCAGGTTCACGCGCCGCCGCACCGTCGCGCCCCGGGCCTCCAGCCGGTCGGCCATGAGCTCGGCCAGGATGTACTGCTCGGAGAAATTCTTGGCCCCGATCACATAGGCCGGTCCGCCACGTGACAGCGCCGCGCCTGCCAGGGGCGACAGCGCCGCCATCAGGCCGATCGCCAGACCCACGCCGCCGGCCCACAGTCGCTTGCCGTCCCGCCGCGCGACCCCAGCCTCGATGAGGCCCAGGAGGCCATCGACGACCAGCGCCAGGCCCGCCGAGGCGGCGCAGCCGACCAGCACCGCCACCCAGTCCTCAGTCTGCAGGCCCGAGAAGATATAGTCGCCCAGCGAGGTTTGGCCCACGGGCGTCGACAGCGTCGCCGCCCCGATCGTCCAGACAGCGGCCGTGCGCACCCCGGCCATGATCACCGGCGCCGCCAGGGGCAGCTCCACGCGCCATAGCCGCTGGCGGTCGGTCATGCCCACGCCTCGCGCCGCCTCGACCATGGCCGGCTCGATCCCGGAGACGGCCGCCGCCGCGTTCCGCAGGATCGGCAGCATCGAATAGAGCGTCAGGGCCAGCAGCGACGGCAGGAAGCCCAGCGCCGGGAAGCCGTGACCGAACACCTTCACGGCCAACCCCGAGAGCAGCAGCAGCACCGGATAGAACAACGCCAGCAGGGCCAGACTCGGAATGGTCTGGACGAGGCCGGCTGCGCCCAGGGCGATCCACTTCAGGCGCGGACTGCGCGCGGCGGCGATCCCCAACGGCAGGGCGACGGCCAGGCCCAGCGCCAGGGCCGAGGCCGAGAGGGCGACGTGCCAGCCCAGGCGCTCGGGCAGGACCATAAGAGCCGCGTTCAGGCGATCAGCCACGGGCCAGCTCCGCGAGACGCTCGGCCTGCTTGCGCGGCGCGGCGATCAGCTCGGCGACGACGGGGTCGGGATGTCCCGACAGCAGCTCTTTCGGCGGCGCGTGGGCCAGCACCTGGCCGGCGGCCATCACGACCACCTCTTCGGCCAGCAGCAAGGCCTCGCCGACGTCGTGGGTGACCATCACGGTCGTCAGCCCCAGCTTGTCGTGAAGCGCCCGGACGTCGTCGGCCAGGGTTGCGCGCGTCACCGGGTCCAGCGCCCCGAACGGCTCGTCCATCAGGAGGATCGAGGGCCGCGCCGCCAGGGCCCGGGCCACGCCGACCCGCTGGCGCTGGCCGCCCGACAGCTGCGACGGCGACCGGCCGGCGACCTCGCGCGGCAAGGCGACGAGGTCCAGAAGTTCATCCACACGCGCGGCGATCTCGCCCGCCGGCCAGCCCAGCAGCTCCGGGGTGATCCCGATGTTCTGGGCCACGGTCAGGTGCGGGAACAGACCGATCTCCTGAAAGACGTAGCCGATCCCCCGCCGCAGCTCCGGCCCCGGCCGCGAGGCGATGTCCGCGCCTTCGACCAACACTCGCCCCGCGCTGGGCGTCGACAGGCCGTTCATCAGCTTCAGCAGGGTTGTCTTGCCCGCGCCCGACCCACCGACCAGGGCGACGAAGCGGCCCTTGGCGATGGCGAGCGAGGTCTCGGCCAACACGGTATGGCCGTCATACGTCTTGCTGACCCTGTCGAGGACGATGGCGTTCATGGGGGAGAATCAACCTTTCGCCGCCTCCGAGCGTTGATCCAAACGAGAGGTGCGACAAGGCGGCGCGCGACAGGTCGTCAGGTTCGCAAGGCCCGAGTCAATCTGGACCATGGGGTCATGGTTAAGGAGCCGCTGATGACCGTCGCAACCCAAGCCCGCCCGTTCGATCCCCGTCCCAATCGCGCCAAGGGCCGAGCGCCCCGCCAATGGCCGCTGGGTTTCGCGGTGCTGCTGGCCTCTGTGCTGAACGCGATCGTCTGGGGCGGCCTGCTCGCCGTGGCCAAGGCCTTCCTGCATTTGTGAGGCGCGCGTGCGTAAGCGCCTGAGTTCGTAAGCGTAGCGTTTCCTTTCTATCTCCCCCGAAGCGAACTGGGCCGCGTCCTCCTCGGACGCGGCCCTTCTTTTGCTTCCATCTCCGCAGGGGAGAAGGGATCAGATCGGCATCCGCATGATTTCCTGATAGGCCGAGATCACCTGATCGCGGACGGCCATCACCGTCTCCAGGCTGGCTTCCGCCGAGCTGATGGCGGTCACCACGTCGACCAGTTCGGCCTTGCCGGCCACCTGGTCGGCGATCTTGTGCTCGGCGACCTTGGAGGCCTTGGTCGCGCCTTCCATGGCCGACTTCAGCATGTCGCCGAAATCCATGCCCTTGAGCTTGTCGGTCCCGCCGATCGAGCCGATCGACCCGACGCCCATGGCGCCCTGCGAAGCGTAGGCCTTGGCGGCGGCCAGTGCGGTGATCATGGCCTAGCCCCTATTTCTTCAGGATGTCGAGCGTACGCGCTTCCATGGAGCGTGCGGTCTCGATGACGTTGAGGTTGGCTTCGTAGGCGCGCTGCGCCTCCTTCATGTCCAGCGCCTCGACCAGCGAATTGACGTTGGGCAGCTTGACGTAGCCCTTGGCGTCGGCGGCCGGGTTGCCGGGGTCGTATTCGGTCTTGAACTCGGACTGGTCCGGATCGACGCGCAGCATCTGAACGCCCTCGGCGCCCTGGACATTGGTCGGCTTGAACACCGGGATCTGGCGGCGATAGGGGTCGCCGCCGGCCGTGCGCGAGGTCGAGTTGGCGTTGGCCAGGTTCTCGGCGATGACCCGCATGCGGCCCTGCTGGGCGCGGAGGGCCGACGAGGCGACGGCCATGGTGGCCAGCGATTGGGACTTGATCTCGGGCATCGCCTAAATCCTCAACCGTTCGGCTTGCGCGCGGCCTGGCGCAGCATGTTCATGGATTTCTGGTAGAAGCTGATCGCCGCGTCGTAGTTCATGCGCGCGTCGGTCATCTTGAGCATCTGGTCTTCCAGCGAGACCGCGTTGCCGTCCAGGGTGACTTCCGAGTCGGTCCCCGAGGTCTCGCGCCAAGCGCTGGGCGCCTTGACCGGGGCCATGTGGGCGGCCGAGGTGGCCATCATCTGGACGCCGGACGTCGGCGCGCTGGGACCGCCGCGATAGGCCGCGCCCGAACTCTGATTCATCAGGGAGGCCTGAAAGCTGAAGGCCTTCAGGTCACTGGGCCGGTAGCCAGGGGTGTCGGCGTTGGCCACATTCTGGGCGACAAGCTTCTGGCGCTCGGTCAGATAACCGAGGCGGCTCTTGAGCATGCCGAAGAGAGGAATGTCATCCGGTCCCATGGCGATCATGGTGAAGAAACAGGGTTAATTCGGCATTAAGAACCCTCAGGCACACCAGGGTCGGTAGGGGCGTTTCCCTGCGCCATCTTGTCTCGCCCATCACATGGACGTCATCGAATTCATCCGCGCCCTCGCGGCGCTGGCGGTCACCCTGGGCCTGATCGGCCTGGCCGCCTGGGCGATGCGCAAGTACGGCCCCGACGCCATCGGCAGGGCGATCGCCGCCCGCCAGGATCGCCGCCTGAGGGTGGTCGAGAGCCTGGCCCTGGACCCTACCCGCCGCCTGGTCATCGTCAGCCTGGACGGCGAGGAGCGGCTGGTCCTGCTGGGCGACGGCAAGCTCCTGGACTGGACGCCCAAGGGCGCCCCTGCCCCCGCCCCGACCGTTTCCGCCCCGGAGCCCGTGGTCTGATGATCCGCGACCTGATCAAGTCCGTGACGGGCGCCAAGCCGGAGGACCTCCGCCGCGCCGCGGTCATCTCGGTGCTGGCCGCCCTCGCCTGCGCGGTCATGCCGGCTGCGGCCATGGCCCAGTCGGCGGTGAACATCAACCTCGGCACGGGCGCGGGCCTGACCGACCGGGTCGTGCAGCTGGTCGGCCTGATGACAGTGCTGTCCCTGGCGCCGTCGATCGTGATCATGACCACTTCGTTCGTGCGGATCGTGGTGGTGCTGGGCCTGCTGCGCACCGCCATCGGCGTGCAGCAGAGCCCGCCCAACCCGGTGATCATCAGCCTGGCCCTGTTCCTGACCGCCATTGTCATGGGCCCGACCTTCGAGCGCTCGTACGACGCCGGGATCAAGCCGCTGCTGGACCACCAGATCGAGCTGCCCGAAGCCTTCGACCAGGCCAGCGAGCCGGTGAAGCAGTTCATGCTGCGCCAGGTCGACCGCGAGGACCTGGCCCTGTTCGTGCGCCTGTCCAAGACGCCCCAGACCCAGAACGCCCAGGCCCTGCCGATGAAGGTGGTCACGCCCGCCTTCATGATCTCGGAACTGAAGCGCGCCTTCGAGATCGGCTTCCTGCTGTTCATCCCGTTCTTGGTCATCGACCTGGTGGTGGCCAGCGTGCTGATGAGCATGGGCATGATGATGCTGCCGCCAGCGACGATCAGTCTCCCGTTCAAGCTTATTTTCTTTGTGCTAGTGGACGGCTGGCGACTCGTCGCGGGCAGCCTGGTGGAAAGCTTCCAGCGCGGCGGCGGCGGTTAGGCCCGAATTTCGTCTAGAAGACCCAAAGAAGACCAGCGACCATGACTGTTTTCGTTCTCGGCTCGATCAATCTGGACGCCGTGGCGCGAGTCGACGACCTGCCGCGCCCGGGCGAGACCGTAGCGGGCCTGTCGCTGGAGCTGTTCCTGGGCGGCAAGGGCGCCAACCAGGCGGTGGCCGCCGCCCGCATGGGCTCGCCGACCCGTCTGATGGGCGCCGTCGGCGGCGACGACAGCGGCAAGAGCCTCAAGGCCAAGCTGGCCGGCTACGGCGTGCAGGTGGCCGACGTCATGGAGCTAGACGGCGTCCCGACCGGCCAGGCCCATGTCTGGGTGGCCAACAACGCCGAGAACATGATCGTGGTGACCGCGGGCGCCAACGCCATGGTCACGCCGCAGAACGTCGCCTCGACCCCGCTGGAGGGCCAGCGCGTGCTGCTGTGCCAGCTGGAGACCCCGGCCACGGCGATCGAGACCCTGTTCCGCACCGGCGCGGCCAAGGGCGCGCTGCGCGTGCTGAACGCCGCCCCCGCCCTGCCGCAGGGCGCGGCCCTGTTCCCGCTGACCGATATCCTGATCGTCAACCAGACCGAACTGGCGACCTACGCCAAGCTGGATCGCGAGCCGGTGCGCCTGGAGGAGGTCTCGGTCGCCGCCCGCAAGCTGATGAGCCGCCCGGACCAGACGATCATCGTCACCCTGGGCTCGGCCGGCGTCGCCGCCGTGCGCCGCGACGAGGCCTTCCTGGTCGAGGGCAAGAAGGTCAAGGCGGTCGACACCGTCGGCGCCGGCGACTGCTTCTGCGGCAGCCTGGCCGCGGCGCTCGCCACCAGCATGGACCTGCGCGACGCCGTCGAGCTGGCCAATGCCGCGGCCGCCCTGTCGGTGCAGAAGGCCGGCGCCGCGCCGTCCATGCCGTCACGCCGCGAGGTGGAAGCCTTCCTGGAGAGCTAGACTTCCGGGTCGCGCCTCAGATTCTTGCCGACCACCGCGACGATGATCAGCAGGAAGGCCGCGAGGCGGATCAGATAGATGCCGCCGCGATCTTCCTGCGGGATATGCATGACAACCGGGAGAACCTGGTTCACGGCCATCAGGGCGAAGGCCGCCGAAAAGGCCAGGAAAAGGCCGTCGCGCGTCCTGCCCCAGAAGCGCAAGAAGAAGGCCGCCAGCACAAGGAACCCTGCGGTCAGGCCGCCGGCGACCAGTCCTTCCAACGGGCTCATTGGTCGACCTCCCAGATGAAGGCGTAGATCAGGACGCCGATCGCCGCGGCCAAGGCCGCTTGGCGATACCACCACAGCTCCACCTGTGTCGGCAGCAGGACGAGGTCGACGACCAGCAGCAGGTTGTTCAGGGCCATGAAGGCGAAGGCCACGGCGGTCCACAGCAGGAGGCGCGTGCGCGCGGCGGCCCAGGCGCGGAACAGCAGGCCCGCGCACAGCAGGCTGGCCAGCAGGCACAGGCCATAGACGGCGGCGGGCGTCATTTGCCTTCTCCCTTGCTGGGGCCTTGAGGCTTGAACCGGAACGCGTCGGCCAGCGACTTCAGCCGCTCGGCCGGGGCCGAGATCCAGCGGATCACGGTCACGGGCCGGACACGATAGGTTTCTTCCAGTTCGTCGCACAGCTGGGCCAAGGCCGGCGCCGCGGGGCGATAGCGGAAGCAGCCGGCGTCGTCGGGAACCGCCAGGCCGGCGGCCACCAGGGCCGCCAGGTTGTCGTCGACCAGGGCGTGGCTGGCGCGCATGGCCTCGACCAGCGCGTCGGCCGACCAGCACCGCTCTGGATCGGCCTTCAGCTTCAGCAGCAGCTCCAGCGCCCACACCGATCGGATGTGCTCGCGGATGAAGCTCAGAACGTCAGGATCACCGGTCACGCGCTCTCGTCAGACAGCCCCTTACGAGCGCGCGACCTTAAGCAGGTTCGCCCGAGGGACAAGCTGAGCCTTAAGGATTTCCGGTTTGCCCCCTCAGGCCGCCCGAATGCCCGAGACGCCTTCGGCCTGGGCGCCGACCACCGCGTCGTAGCCCAGGATCATGTCGACGTCCTTGCCATTGCTGGCCAGCGGCAGGCGCAGCCACAGGATCGACATGTGCGGGGCGCCGCGCCAGGCCAGGCTGTGGACGCCGACGCCGGGGCGGCGCTCGTCGACCACCTTGTCCAGCTCCTTGCGCCAGTAGTCGAAGGCGGCGGTGTTATAGACGTCGCCGATCATGCGGCCGGTGATCTCGCGGCCGTAGACGCCGTAAAGGCCCGTGCCCGCCAGGCGCAGGCGATAGTCGCGCGGCTCCTTGACGACATCGATCAGGCTGACGGTCGGCAGCAGGCGCTTCATGTTCGAAGGATGCAGATCGCCGCGCGCGGGGAGGCTCGCCCCCCGACGGAGGGACGCCCAATAGGCGAACATCTCCTGATGAGCGCGGGCCGCCGTGGCGGACGCGCTCAATTGCGCGGACATCTTCAGAGTCCTTAACAAGCTATTGGAATCACTTCGATTCACTATCGCTTAAGGAACGAATCGGCGGCAAGTGAAAAACATGTCGCGCGACAAGATTCCCAAATTGAGTCAACCACCAAAGACAACGCCCGCCGTCCGGATCCGGACGGCGGGCGCTGGGGTCCCGCGAGGCCGCTAGCGGCCAAGCTTTTGTTCCGACTCGACTATTTCGCCTTGCGGGCCGGCTTACGGCCGCCTTGGCCGAGGCCCATCTGCTTGGCCAGGTTCGAACGCGCCTCGGCATAGTTCGGGGCGACCATCGGGTAATCCTTGGGCAGGCCCCACTTGGCGCGGTACGCCTCGGGGGTCATGTCGTACTTGGTGCGCAGGTGGCGCTTCAGCGACTTGAACTTGCGACCGTCTTCCAGACAGACCAGGAAATCGGGCGTGATCGATTTCTTGACCGGGACGGCGGGCTCCTTCGGGGCCGGAGCCGGTTCGGCCGCCGGTGCGCCGACCGTGGCGAGCGCCGCGTGAATCTGCTTGATCAGGGCCGGCAGATCGGCCGTGGCCACCACGTTGTTGCCGACATAGGCGGAGACGATGCCCGCCGTCATTTCGATCAGGTCGGATTGATCTTCCATAAGGCCTCGCCCGTCAGCCAAATCTTTTTGTTACGCGACTGATTCACCAATCAGTCGAGGGGGTGCATACAAAGATTGCCTGCGCCGGGCAATACGAGCCTCCCAAGAGATAACCCATAATAATTCAGTGTTCGCCGAGACGGCTGAACCAGCGGGATTGCAAGTAAGGGAGGTTGAGTTCCTGAGCGACCGCAAGCGGAGCTGCTGAAAAACCAGCGTTATTCCGCTGTTAACGCCCGAAGTCCCGCGACAGCGCCAGCATCGCGGCGCGCTGGGGTATCGAGTATTCGTCGATGGCGGCCTCGTCGCCCTCGCGGATGGCCTTCAGGAGCGCGGGCGTCAGGGCCGAGGTCAGCGACCAGTTCCAGTAGCGCAGCACGGTCTGGGCGCGATCGACGGCGACCATGTCGTAGACAGTCAGCACCCGCTCCAGCGCATGGTCGATCACGCCGCTGCGGTCGGTCTCCTGGCGGCGCAGGCCGCGCCACAGCTGGCGGACGCAGGCGCGCGGCAGGCCGGTGGCCTTGCACAGGATGGCCAGCGGCTCGCCGCCCGGATCGGTGAAGATCTTGGCGCCGGTCATCGGCTTCAGGCCTGACAGGTACGAGATCTCCTCGGCGATCTCGCGAGTGATGCCGCTCTCGCCGGCGGCGACGGCGGCGTCCAGGCTCTCGAACGGGCTCTTGGCGATGGCGGCGCGGTTGCGCTGGCGGCGCTCGATGAACTGCAGGGCCTTGCGCGACAGCGGGTCCTGCCAGCCCTCGGCCGAGGCCAGGGCGAAGACGTCGCCGACGGCGTCCTGCAGGATCTCGCGCGACACCGCGAACCGCTGGAGGATGGTCTTGCGCGCCTCGGCGTCGGCCCACCAGAACATCACATAGGCGTGGCTGGGTCGCAGCTCCGCCCGGCGCAGCAGCAACGGGATCAGGTAAGGCGCGTCGCGGGTGGCCGCGACGATGTTCTCGACGCCCTGGTGGCTGAGCTTGACCAGATCGTTGCGCAGCAGGGTCTCGATGACCTGCGGCTCGCCCATGTCGATCAGGGCGTCGGCGACGACTTCGCTGACGCCGCGCCGCTGGCCGATCAGCCGACGATGCTCCATCGAGGCGTGGTACAGGCAGCTGATCAGGTCCGCGTCCGACAGCTTCTCGGCCTCGACCAGCAGGGCTCGCGCCACCGGCAGCTCGTCGCGCAGCAGCAGGCGGACCAGGACGCCCGGCATCTCGTTCAGCATGGCCAGGCGGCGGGCGACCTTCTCGCGCTCGGCGACATTGGCGTCGCGCAGCATCTCGACCAGCAGGTCGGCGGTCATCGACCGCTCGAAGGCGTTGATGCGGCTGGTCGGCAGGCAGACCACGTCGGCCAGGCGCTTGAGCAGGGTCGTGCGCGAGCGCGGCGTGGGCCTGGCGGCCTCCGGCTCCCCAAACGACGATGTCCGCACAGCTTCGCTCATCGGCTCGACAAGAGCAGAACGTGCTTAACGACCCGTGAGCGAAGCCCGCGACAAAGTCACCGAAGTGGGATCAACGGAATTGGGGCTCTTCCCATTCCGGCCAGATGTCGGGCAGGTCCGCCGACACGCGGTTGGGATAGACTGGCGCCCGCTTCTCCAGGAACGAAGTCACGCCCTCCTTGGCGTCGCCCGAGGCGCCGCGCGACTGGATGGCGCGGCTGTCGGCCTTGTGGGCCTCCATCGGATGGGCGGCGCCGGCCATGCGCCACAGCAGCTGCCGCGTCAGGGCGACCGAGACCGGGGCGGTGTTGTCGGCGATCTCGCGGGCCAGGGCGCGGGCGGCGGGCAGTAACTCTTCGGGCGCGTGCAGCGAACGGACCAAGCCCTTCTCCAGGGCTTCGGTCGCCGGGAAGACGCGGCCGGTGTAGCACCACTCCAGCGCCGTCTGCAGGCCCACCAAGCGCGGCAGGAACCAGCTGGACGCGGCTTCCGGATTGATCCCCCGGCGAGCGAAGACGAAACCGAACTTGGCCTCGGTCGAGGCCAGGCGGATGTCCATCGGCAGCTGCATGGTCACGCCCACCCCGACCGCCGCGCCGTTGATCGCGCCGATAATGGGTTTCAGGCTGTCGTACATCCGCAGGGTCACGCGGCCGCCGCCGTCGCGATAGATGTCGCCGACCTTGCCCTCATCGCGCTCCAGCGCCTGGGGCGACGTGCGGTCGAAGGTGGCCCCGCCGGCGCCCAAGTCCGCCCCGGCGCAGAACGCCCGCCCCGCGCCGGTGATGATCACCGCCTTGACCGCGTCGTCGGCGTCCGTGACGTCGAACACCTCCAGCAGGTCCTTCATCATCCGGGCGGTGAAGGCGTTCATCCGGTCCGGACGGTTCAGGGTGATCGTCGCGATCCCATCCTCGACGGCGTACAGCAGGGTCTCGAAGGTCGGTTGCGACATGGGGCGGCTCCTCTGATTTTAGCCGATCCAAACATGCGTATGAAATCATCGCAATCCCTACTCCCGCCGCACCTCCAGCTTGCTGATCGCGTGCACGAAGTTGTTCGGCGCGATCTCCATCTGGCCCGTCCACGCCAGGTCCGGATACCGCGCCAGGATCTGACGGTAGGCCTCCTCCAATTGGATCTGCGCCACGCGCTTGCCGATGCAGGTGTGGGGGCCATAGCCGAACGCGATGTGCTTGTTCGCGTTGGCGCGGGTCACGTCCAGCTGGTCCGGGTTCTCGAACATCGCCGGATCGCGGTTGGCCGCGCCGTAGTACATGACGACCTTCTCGCCCTCGCGGATCCGCTGGCCGTCGACCTCGACGTCGCGCGTCGCGGTGCGGCGCATGTAGATCACCGGGCTGACCATGCGGATGAACTCGTCGACCGCCCCGGAGAGCAGCGACGGATCGGCGATCAGCCGCTGCTTCTGATCTGGAAACTCGGTCAGCAGCTTCATCGAACCGGACAGGGTGTTGCGCGTCGTGTCGTTGCCAGCGAAGACGATCAGCAGCCATGAGCCGTCCAGATATTCGTCGGCCAGCAGGGCCCCGTCGACCTGGGCCCGCGCTATGGCGGTCATCAGGTCCTCCTTCGGATCCTCGCGACGCTTCTTCAGCATCGTGCGGCCGTAGTCGAACATCTCCTCGACGCCGTTGTTGAAGTCCTGCACGAACTGCATCAGCTCCAGCGTCGGGGCGACCGGGGCGGCGGCGTTCTGCACCGCCAGGTCCTGGGCGCGCTCCAGGTAGTGCATCCACTTCAGGAACTTCGGCCGGTCCTCGGGCGGCACGCCCAGGATCTCGCACAGGGTGAACAATGGCAGGATCGAGCTGAAGTGCTCGACCATGTCGATCTCGACCCCGCCGGCCAGCTTGGGCTCCATGGCGTCCAGCAGCCGCGTCACCTCGCCCCGCACCCGCTCGGTCAGGCCGCGCAGATAGGCGGGCGTGAAATACGGCATGTGCTCGCGGCGCAGCTGCAGGTGATGCGGCGCGTCGAGGTTGATCATGGTGTCCATGGACGCCCGGAACAGCAGGGCGTGGCGCTTCTCGGGCGAGCCCATCGACATCAGTATGCCGCCGCGCTGGGACGAGAAGGTCTCGGGATCGCCATTGACCCGCTGGACGTCGTCATAGCGGGTCAGGGCCCAGAAACCCGGACCGCCGAACGGCTCAGGATGCCACATCACCGGGGCCTCCTTCCGCATCCGCGCGAAATCGTCCCAGGGCTGGCCCTTGGTGAAGCGGAAAATGTCGGCGAGGTCGACGCCGCTCAAGGTCGGATAGGTCGGCGGCGCTCCGGGCCCGGCCAAGCCGTCCACCGCCGTCTGGCTGATCAGGTCCATCGCGCAGCTCCCTTTCGAACGTCGTTCTTTGATGCGACGATAACCCGGAAAGGCCCTTGGCCAACGGCGCCGCGACGGCAACTTGCGCGATCGCGAAACCTGGGCGCATGCTCCCAACTGAACACCGATCACGCGGGACACACGCGGGGCGGTGAAGGGAGAGAGACGATGACCGGGATCATCGAGGCCGACTACGTGATCGTGGGCGCGGGCTCGGCGGGCTGCGTGTTGGCCGCGCGGCTGTCCGAGGGCGGCAAGTTCAAGGTCCTGCTGCTGGAGGCCGGCGGCGACGATCGCCCGACCAGGAACCTTGGCCAATTCGCCTCGAACCTGATGATCCACATCCCGGTCGGCTACTCGTCCACCTTGAAGGATCCCAAGGTCAACTGGCTGTACCAGACCGAGCCCGACCCCGGCACGGGGGGCCGCACCCATGTCTGGCCGCGCGGCAAGGTGCTGGGCGGCTCGTCCTCGATCAACGGCCTGCTCTACATCCGGGGTCAGCACGCCGACTATGACGGCTGGCGGCAGCTGGGCTGCGAAGGCTGGGGCTGGGATGACGTCGCGCCCTACTTCCGCCGCGCCGAGCACCAGGAGCGCGGCGGCTGCGACTGGCACGCCACGGGCGGCCCGCTGAACGTCTCGGACGTCACCACCAAGCACCCGGTCTCGGACGCGGTGATCGAGGCTTGCGAGCAGGCGGGCATCCCGCGCAACAACGACGTCAACGGCTCGTCGCAGGAAGGCGCGACCTACTATCAGCTGACCGTCAAGAACGGCCAGCGCTGCTCGGCGGCCGTGGCCTATCTGCACCCGGCGATGAACCGCCCCAATCTCCAGGTCGAGACCAACGCCCTGGCCGGCCGCGTGCTGTTCGAGGGTCGGCGCGCGACCGGGATCGAGTTCACCCAGAACGGCGTCAGGCGCGTGGCCATGGTCCGCGGCGAGGTCATCCTGGCCGGCGGCGCGATCAACTCGCCCCAGCTGCTTCAACTGTCCGGCGTCGGCCCCGCCGAGCTCCTGATCCGCAACGGGATCTCCGTGATCCACGATCTCCCCGGCGTCGGCGAGAACCTGCAGGACCACTACGTGATGAGCGTACGCTACCGGCTGAAGCCCGGCGTGGTCTCGGTCAACGAGCAGTCCAAGGGCGGCCGCCTGGCCGGCGAGGCGCTGCGCTATCTCTTCCAGCGCAAGGGCCTCCTGACCCTGTCGGCCGCGCACATCGCCGCCTTCTGTAAATCCCGACCAGATCTCGCAGGACCGGACATCCAATTCCACATCCTGCCCGCGACCATGGACCTGGAGAAGCTGGTCAACGAGCAGAAGATGGAGCTGGAAGGCCTGCCCGGTCTGACCATCGCCCCCTGCCAGCTGCGTCCCGAAAGCCGCGGCCACATCCGCATCAAGTCGGCGGACCCGAGCGTCTACCCGGCCATTTTCGCCAACTACCTGGCCGATCCGCTGGATCAGGAGGTCGCCGTCGCCGGGCTGAAATGGGCCCGCAGGATCGGCGAGGCGCCAGCGCTCTCGCCCTATGTCGACAGCGAGATCAATCCGGGCGGCGCGTTCCGGACCGACAGCCAGCTGCTGGACTACGCCCGCCTGAGCGGTTCGACGATCTATCACCCGGTCGGCACCTGCCAGATGGGGCGCGGGCCGATGGCGGTGGTCGATCCGCAGCTGCGGGTGCGGGGGCTGGAGGGCCTGCGCGTCGTCGACGCCTCGGTCATGCCGCGCCTCGTCTCGGGCAACACCAACGCCCCGACGATCATGATCGCCGAGAAGGCCAGCGACCTGATCCGCGAAGCCGCCCGCACGCTCGTCGCCGCCTAAGCCGCAGAGGTATCGCGATGCACCCTTACCTCCACGCCCGGACGCAAGGCGACAAGCCGGCCTATGTCATGGCCGGCTCCGGCGAGGTCGTGACCTACGCCCAGCTGGACGCGCGGTCGAACCAGGGGGCGCACCTGTTCCGGTCCCTGGGCCTGCAAGCCGGCGACGTCATCGCCATCCTGATGGAGAACAACGCCCGCTTCTTCGAGGTCGCCTGGGCGGCTCAGCGGGCAGGGCTCTATTTCGTCTGCGTCTCGACCAAGCTGACGGCCGGCGAGGCCGAGTACATCCTGAAGGATTGCGGGGCCAAGGTGTTCGTCACCTCCACCGCCATGGGCCCTCTGATCGACGAGATCGCCGGGCTGGTCCCAGGCCTGAAACTGTACGCCGTCGGCGGTCCGCACGGCGCCTATGCCGGCTTTGAAGACGCCCGCGCCGGCCAGCCGACGACGCCGATCACCGACGAGACAGCCGGCTCGGACATGCTCTATTCGTCGGGCACTACAGGCCGTCCCAAGGGCGTCAAGCCGGCGCTGAGCGGCGGCCCGATCGACGCGCCCAACGCCCTGCAGATGATGGCTCAGGGCCTTTTCGGCTTCAGCGGCGACAGCGTCTATCTCTCGCCCGCTCCGCTGTACCACGCCGCGCCGCTGCGCTGGTGCATGACCGTCCACAAGCTGGGCGGCACGGTCGTGGTGATGGAGAAGTTCGATCCCGAGTCCGCCCTCGCCCTGATCGAAAAGCACCAGGTCAACTGCGGCCAATTCGTTCCGACCCACTTCGTGCGGATGCTGAAGCTGCCCGAGGACATCCGCGCCAAGTACGACGTCTCGTCGATGCAATCGGCCGTCCACGCCGCCGCCCCCTGCCCCGTGCCGGTCAAGGAGCAGATGATCGCCTGGTGGGGCCCGGTGATCTACGAGTACTACGCCGGCACCGAGGGCAACGGCTTCTGCTGGATCAATTCCGACAACTGGTTGGCCCACAAGGGCAGCGTCGGCCAGGCCGTGCTGGGCGAGCTGCGCATCTGCGACGAGAACGGCGACGCCTTGCCGCCCCGCACCGAGGGGACCGTCTACTTCGCCAACGGCCCGGCCGTGAACTACCACAACGCCCCGGAGAAGACCGCCGAGAGCTACAACAAGCACGGCTGGACCACCCTGGGCGACGTCGGATGGGCCGACGAGGACGGCTATCTGTACCTCACCGACCGCAAGAGCTTCATGATCATCTCGGGCGGGGTGAATATCTATCCGCAGGAGATCGAGAACCTGCTGATCACCCACCCCAAGGTCGCCGACGCCGCCGTGGTCGGCGCGCCCTGCGAGGAGATGGGCGAGCAGGTGGTGGCGGTGATCCAGCCGATGGACCACACGGACGACCAGGCCGCCCTGGCCGAAGAACTGATGGCCTTCGCCCGCGCCAATCTCAGCCACGTCAAGTCACCGCGCCGCATCGACTTCATGGCTGAATTGCCCCGGCACCCGACGGGCAAGCTCTACAAGCGGCTGATCCGGGACGCGTACTGGGGCAAGGGCGAGAGCCGGATCGTCTGAGGTGAGAAAGTTATACGCAAATTTTCGTTTTGCGTATAATGTCTCTTCATGATCCAACGCCTGCCTCTGTCGGCCAGCACCAGCTATGCGGAACTGATGGAACGCCTGCGCCTGGCGCGTTTCGGCGAATTTCCGGCTGGGTCGAGCTTCGTGTCCAAGACCGTCAAGGGGCGGCTGTACTGGTACGTGCAAATGCCGACCGGCGGCGCGAATAGCCGCAAGCAGGTTTATGTCGGACCCGACAATGACGAACTGCGCGAACGCATGGCCCGGCACGGCGAGCATCGCGCTGACGTCGAGGACCGTCGCCGACTCGTGGCGGCCATCGTCGCCTCGGGCGCGCCTCGGCCCGATCGCACCAGCGGCGAGATCGCCGCCGCCCTGGCGCAAGCCGGCGCCTTTCGCCTGCGCGCCTTGCTAGTCGGCACCACCGCCTACCAGACCTTTTCGGCGCACCTGGCCGTTCGCCTGCCCGTCACCAGCCTAGCGACCCTGGACCTCGACATTGCCCAGGACTTCGGGATCGCTACTCACCTCGATGATAAGCTCGAGCGCCCGGTGCTCGATATCCTGCGCGAGCTGGATCCGCGCTTCACACCCGTCAGCTACGCATTCGACGCGGCCCACACGACCAGCTATTCCCTAGGCGAGCGCTATCGCGTGGACGTGCTGACGACCAATCGCGGCGCGCCGCGCGACAGGCCTTCCTTCTTGCCCACGCTGAGCAGCGACGCCGTCCCCCTGCCCTTTATGGATTTCCTGCTGCGCGAACCGATCGAGACCGCTCTTCTGCACGGTCCTGGCGTGCTGGTGAACGTCCCCGCTCCAGCGCGCTACGCCGTGCATAAACTGATCGTCAGCCGCGACCGCAAGGTCAATCCGGAGAAGGGGTTGAAGGACCGGATGCAGGCGGCCCAACTGATCGAAATCCTCGCCCTGGACGACCCCTTCGCCCTGCGCGACGCCTATGCCGAGGCCCGCAATCGTGGCGAAGCGTGGCGGGACCTGCTCGATCAGGCCGTCAGCTTGCTGCCGGCCGAGGCGCGAGCGGCGCTGGAGAGCTGACGGTTCGCCGTGTATCTGCCCACCATGACCAAGATCCTGTTTGTCCCCGCCGATGGTCCGCCGCTGGACGTGACCACCGCCAATGATCTGCTGGGCGAGGCCTGGGGCGTCGAGGCCGAGCTGGTGGCCGTGCCGGTCGAGCGGCTGGCGGACGGCTTTCTGGACCTCTCGACCCGCCTCGCCGGCGAGGTGATCCAGAAGTTCACCAATTACCGCATTCGCCTGGCCTTCATCGGCGACATCTCGGCGCGCCTGGAAGCCAGCCACAGCCTGCGCGACTTCGTCTACGAGTCCAACAAGGGCCAGCAGGTCTGGTTCTTGAACGACCGCGCCGCCTTGGACACGCGCTTGGCCGCCGAGGGCTGACAAGCACGGCCGCACCACCCTAACTAGGCCGGATGTTCGCCGCCCTGCTCGACCGCCTCCCAAAGACCGCCACCGCGCCGTTCTGCCCGTCGGAGGTGCGGGGCGCGGTCACGGTTCCCGATGGCTTGCCGGCGTGGAAACGGATGCTGCGGGTGGCGGGGCCGGGGCTGCTGGTCAGCGTCGGTTACATGGACCCCGGCAACTGGGCGACCGACATCGAGGCCGGCGCACGCTACGGGACGTCCCTGCTGTTCGTGGTGGTGCTGTCCAGCCTGGCGGCGATCGTCCTGCAAACCCTGTCGATGCGCCTGGGCCTGGTCACCGGCAAGGATCTGGCCCGCATGTCGCGCGAGCGGTTCGGGCCGCGGACGGTCAAGGTCCAGTGGCTGCTGGCCGAGCTGGCCATCATCGCCTGCGACATCGCCGAGGTGCTGGGCTCAGCCCTCGCCTTCAAGCTGCTGCTGGGCGTGCCGCTGTGGGCCGGGGTGCTGCTGACGGCGCTGGATACGGTCATCGTGCTGGGGCTGAAGGGCAAGGGCTTCCGACAGCTGGAAGCGATCATCCTGGGCCTGATCTCGACGGTCGGGATCTGCTTTCTCGTTCAGTTGATCCTGGCCCCGCCCGACGCCCACGCGGTGGCGCGCGGCCTGGTCCCGTCGCTGGACGCGCTGAAACAGGGCAACGCCCTCTACCTGGCCATCGGCATCCTGGGCGCGACGATCATGCCGCATAACCTCTATCTGCACTCGTCGATCGTGCAGACGCGGCTGACGCCCGCCGACGAGCCGGGCAAGCGGGCCGCGATCCGCCTGTCGACGATCGACACGGTAGCGTCGCTCTTGCTGGCTTTGCTGATCAACGCCGCCATCCTGATCCTGGCGGCCTCGGCCTTCCACCGGTCGGGCCTGACCGAAGTGGCCGGCATCGAGGAGGCGCATAAACTGCTGGCGCCGATCACCGGCGGCGCCCTGGCCGGCGTCCTTTTCGCCATCGCCCTGTTCGCCTCGGGCCAGAGCTCGACCTTCACCGGCACCATCGCCGGCCAGGTGATCCTGGAGGGCTTCCTGGATCTGAAGATCCCCTGCTGGCAGCGGCGGCTGATCACCCGCGGCCTGGCCATCGTCCCGGCCCTGATCGGGGTGTTGACCCTGGGCGAGCATTCGGTCGGCAAGCTGCTGGTGCTGACCCAGGTGGTGCTGTCGGCCCAGTTGCCGTTCGCCATCTGGCCGCTGCTGCGCTTCACCGACGACAAGGCGCTGATGGGGCCGTTCGCCAATGGCTGGGTCGCCAGGATCGTCGCCTGGTTCCTGTTCGCAGTGATCTCGGCGGCCAATGTCTGGCTGGTGGTCAGCGCCTTCTCCGGTTGACCTCGGCGGCCCGGACTGATCTCTATCCAAACAACTGTTTGGGAGGAATGTCATGAAGGAAGTCGCCTATGCCGACATTGCCGGCTTGGTCGGCCAGGAGATCGGGGTGTCCGACTGGGTCGAGATCACCCAGGAACGCGTCAACCTGTTCGCGGAGGCCACTGGCGACCATCAGTGGATCCATGTCGACGTCGAGCGCGCGACCAAGGAGATCGGCGGCCCGATCGCCCACGGCTTTCTGACCTTGTCGCTGATCCCGATGCTGGGCGCGGGCATCCTGCGCATTACCGGCGTCACGCGCGGCATCAACTACGGCTGCGACAAGGTCCGCTTTACCGGCATGGTCCGGGTCGGCAAGCGGGTGCGCATGCGCCAGAAGCTGGTCAGCGTCGAGCCCAAGGCCGGCGGCCTGCAGATGAAGAACGAGTGCACCATCGAGATCGAGGGCGAGGAGCGGCCGGCCTGCGTGGCCGAGACGATCTCGGTGATCTACGGCTGAGCGGCCTCGCTCTTCTTGTCATCCCGGGGACGATCCGGGATGACAAGAAGAGCGGCCGAAAGACAACCCTCCGCTAGGACCCCAGATGGCCAAGCAGCACGACTACACCAGCCTGATCGCGTGGACCGGCGATCGGGGCGACGGTACGCGGACCTATCGCGGCTATGACCGCACCTGGACCATCGCCACCCCCGGTAAGCCGCCCGTGCCCTGCTCCAACGACCCGCTGCTGGGCGGCGACCCGACCTTGCACAATCCGGAAGACCTGCTGCTGTCCTCGCTGAGCGCCTGCCACATGCTGTGGTACCTGCACCTGGCCAGCAACGCCGGAATCGTGGTGCGCGGTTACCGCGATCAGCCGATCGGCGTCGGCGAAAGCACGCCGGACGGCGCCGGCCGCTTCCTGGGCGCCACCCTGAAGCCGCACATCCTGGTCGAGCGCGGCGCGGACCTGGCCAAGGCCGACGCCATCCACCACGAGATCCACAAGGTCTGCTTCATCGCCCGCTCGGTGAACTTTCCCGTCGACTATGCGGCGACCTATGAGGAAGTGGACGCCCGGGGCCTGGCGGGCGCATAGACATGCCCTCGCACAGGGAAGATCCATGACCTCGAAAGCCCGCGCCGTCCTGCTGTCGCTCCTGCTGTGCGGCGTCGCCGCGCCCGTGCTGGCCCAGACCGCGCCACCGCCCGTCCCCGCGATCCTGAAGACGCCGGAAGCGCGCGACATCCACTCCTACGCGCAGCCGCTGGTCGCGCGGGTGACGCACGTCGACCTCGACCTGACGGCCGACTTCAAGGCCCAGCAGATGAAGGGCAAGGCCGCGTTGGACATCGCCGCCGCGCCGGACGCCGAGGCCGTCGTGCTCGACACCAAGGGCCTGGTCATTCACGGCGTCACCGACGCCAGGGGCAAGGCCCTGCCGTGGACCCTGGGCAAGGCCGATCCGATCCTGGGCGCGCCGCTGACGGTGACCCTCCCAAAGAGCGAAAATGGGGGCGCCCGCCGCATCATCATCGCCTACGACAGCGCCCCCGGCGGCGCGGCCCTGCAATGGCTGACGCCCGCCCAGACCGCCGGCAAGAAGAGCCCGTACCTGTTCAGCCAGGGCGAGGCGATCCTGAACCGCACCTGGATCCCCACCCAGGACAGCCCGGGCGTCCGCCAGACCTGGACCGCCCGCATCGTCGCGCCCAAGGGCCTGAAGGCGGTGATGAGCGCCCGCATGCTGACGCCGAACGGCGAACCGCTGCCTGACGGCTCCCGCGCCTACCGCTTCAGCATGGACAAGCCGGTGGCCTCGTACCTGATCGCCATCGCGATCGGCGACCTGACCTTCACGCCGCTGGGCAAACGGACCGGCGTCTATACCGAGCCCTCGGTAATGAAGAAGACGGCCTGGGAGCTGGTTGACGTCGAGAAGATGGTCGCCGCCGCCGAGAGCCTGTACGGCCCCTACGCCTGGGGCCGCTACGACCTGCTCGTCCTGCCGCCGTCGTTCCCGTTCGGCGGCATGGAGAACCCGCGCCTGACCTTCGCGACCCCGACCATCATCGCCGGCGACCGCTCGCTGGTCAGCCTGGTGGCGCATGAGTTGGCCCACTCGTGGTCGGGCAACCTGGTCAACAACGCCACCTGGTCGGACTTCTGGCTGAACGAGGGCTTCACCGACTATTTCGAGAACCGGATCATGGAGCGGCTGTACGGCAAGCCGCGCGCCGACATGCTGGCCGATCTGGGCTGGAGCGACCTGCAGGCCGCCATCAAGGACGCCGGCGGCCCGACTGGGGCCGACACCCGGCTGCACCTGGACCTGACCGGCCGTGATCCCGACGACGGCATGACCGACATCGCCTACCAGAAGGGCGCGACCTTCCTGCGGACCATCGAGAAGGCCGTCGGCCGGCCGCGCTGGGACGCCTATCTCAAGAGCTACTTCGCCCGTCACGCCTTCCAGAGCCAGACCACCGCCGGCTTCGTCGCCGATCTGCGCGCCAACCTGATCAAGGGCGATCCCAAGCTGGAAGCCGCCATCGGCATCGACAAGTGGGTCTATGAGGTCGGCCTGCCCGACAACGCCGTGCATGTGAAGTCGGCCGCCTTCCCCGCCGTCGACGCCCTGGCCGCCGACTACGCCAAGGGGGGCCCCGCGCCCGCCGCCAAGTGGAAGGCCTGGAGCACGCCCGAACGCACCCGCTTCATCGCCAGCCTGCCGCGCGCGCTGTCGAAGGAGCGGCTGGACACCCTCGACAAGGCCTTCGGCCTCGACGCCCAAGGTAACAGCGAAATACGCTTCGCCTGGCTGGAACTGGCCGTCGCCAACCGCTACCCGCCGGCCGTCCCGTCGCTGGAGAAGTTTCTCACCGAACAGGGCCGGCGCAAGTTCGTCGCGCCGCTGTTCAAGGACCTGATGGCCCAGGGCGACTGGGGCCAGCCGATCGCCAAGGCGCTCTACGCCAGGACCCGGCCGCTTTATCACGCGGTGACCCGCCAGACGGTCGACGGGATCGTGAAGTAGCCAAACAAAACGGCCGCCGGATCGCTCCGGCGGCCGTGTTCCTCAGTCGTAGGCGGGCGTTCAGTGCTTGATCGCGTCGCCGATCTTGTCTTGAACCTTGCCGACCTTGTTCTGGATGTCGCCCTTGGCCTTCTGGGCGGCGCCCTCGGCTTGCAGACGTTCGTTGCCGGTGGCCTTGCCCGCGGCTTCCTTGACGGCGCCCGCGCCCTTGTCGATGGCGCCTTCGACACGATTGGTGCTCATGATGGCTCTCCTGCAGTTGCTGTTGTGCGTTGCAGAAGAAACGGGCCGGGATGGTGTCTGGTTCCTAGTGTGATGCGCCCATCGCCATGGCCGAGACCGCGGCCGCTGGCGTCGCGCCGGGGATGCTGGGTTCGGGCTTGGACGTCCGCGCCTGGGTCACCGGCGCGCCGGGGACCTTGTCCAGGATGGCCAGAGTCTCGCGGATGAACTTGGCGTGCGTGACGATGCCGATCTCCAGACGCTCGCCCGAAAGCTCGACCTGCTGGGTCAGGAGGCCGGCCACGAACTGGACCTCCTGGCTCTCGTTGGCGCCCGGCCGGCGTCGCGCGCCCTCGGCCATGAACACCGGCCCGCCCGAATTGCCCGGGAACACCGAGAAGTCCATCAGGAACGTCGGGAAGCTGGCCGCCGGGGCCAGCGGGTAGCTGGCCACGCGACCCGAGCGCAGGATCGGGAAGCCGGCCGGATTGGCGGACAGGCCGCGCGGGAAGCCCAGCGCCATCATCTCGTCGCCCGGACCCAGGTTGTACTTGTTGAAGGTGTCGTCCTGGGCCAGGTAGCTTAGGGGGATCGCCGCCTTGACGAACTCGGGCGGGGCCTCGACGACCATGGCCGCCACATCGCGGGTCGGATGCTTGACCCACAGCGGATGGTCGCCGTCGCGGATCTTCAGGGTCTCGGGATCGAAGCGCCAGACGCCGCCGTCGCCCTCGATGCGATAGCCGATCTTGGCCGACACCGACGGCATCTTCTCGAACACGTGGGCGGCGGTGACCAGGATGGTGCGCGGCTTGCCGTCCGGGGTCGGGTCGGAGATCAGGAAACCGGTGCCGACGGTGCGCGAACCGTCGCCCAGCGGCTGCTCAAGCTGAACCGTGGCCTTGATCAGGTCGACGGACAGATCCAACGGCATGACGCCCCCTTGTTACGCTTGAGAGTACTACTCGCCCGACTATTGATGGAATTTGACCACAGGAATCTTGCGCCGCAAGTTGTCGTTCTGCCGCAGTTGCGCGTTGTGCAGGGTTACGGGGGAATTTTGCGCATGGATCGTCGACGCCTGATGACGAGCGCGGCTGCAGCGCTTACCTCATCCCCCGCAATCTTGTCTGGAACAGCTTTCGGATCTCCCATGCCGGTCGAAAACGCCGCCCGCCCCACGCCGCCGGTCGCCAAGAAGATCCCCAAGACCATCGAGCAGCTAGGTCGCAGCCGAACGGACGACTATGCCTGGATGAAGGACGACAACTGGCAGAAGGTCCTGCGCGACCCCAGCCTGATCAAGGCTGACGTCAAGGAGCACCTGACGGCCGAGAACGCCTACACCAAGGCCATGCTGGCCTCGACCGAGGCCGTTCAACAAAAAATGTTCGAGGAGATGAAGGGCCGGATCAAGGAGGACGACGCTAGCGTTCCCGCCAAGGATGGCCCCTTCGAATACTACACCCGCTTCGAGAAGGGCGCGCAGCACCCGATCCACGCCCGCAGGCCTTACGGCGGCGGCGCCGAGGAGATTCTGCTGGACGAGGAGGCCGAGTCGAAGGGCAAGGCCTTCTACCAGGTCGGTGCGGCTAGCCACTCGCCCGACCACAAGCTGTACGCCTTCGCCGTCGACGAACAGGGCTCGGAAGTCTACCGCGTGCACGTGAAGGACCTGGCCTCGGGCAAGGTGCTGGGCAGTCCGGTCGAGAGCACCACCGGCGACTTCTGCTTCTCGCCCGACAGCCAGTGGCTGTACTGGACCTTCCGCGACGACAACGGCCGCCCCGCCAAGATCTATCGCCGCCCGGCCAAGGGAACGGCCAAGGACGACGTCTTGATCTATGACGAGCCCGACGAAGGCTTCTTCATCGGCGTCGGCGTCACCAGTTCCGAGAAGTATGTCGTCATCTCGTGCGGCAACCAGGAGACCAGCGAGGCGCTGATCATTCCGGCCGCTACGCCGACCGCCGCGCCGGTCGTCTTCCACCCGCGCCAGGTGGGCGTCCGCTACGAGGTCGAGCACTGGAACGATCACTGGGTGATCCGCACCAACGCCGACGGCGCGGTCGACTGGAAGCTGGTCACCGCGCCCGAGACCGCCACCGGCAAGGCCCACTGGAAGGACTGGATCGCCCACCAGCCGGGCCGCCTGATCTCCGGAACCATGGCCTTCAAGCGCTGGTTCGTGCGGTTGGAGAAGGTCGACGCCCTCAACCGCGTCACCGTCACGGCGGCGGATGGCCAGGAACACGCCATCGCCTTCGACGAGGCGGCCTACGCCCTGTCGCTGGAGGGCGGCTACGAGTACGACACCGACAGTCTGCGCTTCGTCTACAATTCGATGACCACGCCCCGGCAGTGGTTCGACTACGACATGGCCCAGCGCACGCGCACCCTGCGCAAGACCCAGGAGATCCCCTCGGGCCACGACCCGGCCCAGTACGAGACCCGCCGGCTGAACGCCAAGGCCAGCGACGGGACCGACGTGCCGATCTTCATCCTGATGAAGAAGGGAACCCCGCTGGACGGCAGCGCGCCGCTGCTGCTGTACGGCTACGGCAGCTACGGCATCGCCATGGAGCCCAGCTTCTCGATCCGCAATCTCAGCCTCGTCGACCGCGGCTGGATCTGGGCCACGGCCTGCCCGCGCGGCGGCTCGGAAAAGGGCTGGGGCTGGTTCCTGGACGGCAAGAAGTTCAAGAAGAAGAACACCTTCACCGACTTCATCGCCTGCGCCGAGCATCTGCATGGGGCCGGCTATGGCAAGCCCACTAACACCGTCGCCTATGGCGGCTCGGCGGGCGGCCTCCTGATGGGCACCGTCGCCAACATGCGCCCGGACCTGTTCGCCGGGATCATCGCCGCGGTGCCGTTTGTCGACGTGGTCAACACCATGAGCGACACGTCCCTGCCCCTGACCCCGCCGGAATGGCCCGAATGGGGCAATCCGCTGGAGGACAAGGACGCCTACGACTACATCGCCAGCTACAGCCCGTACGACAACGTGACGGCCAAGCCCTATCCCGCCGTGCTGGCGACCGGTGGCCTGTCGGACCCGCGCGTCACCTACTGGGAGCCCGAGAAATGGGCAGCCAAGCTGCGCGAGCATACGACCAGCGGCAAACCTGTCCTGCTGAAGATCAACATGGACGCCGGCCACGGCGGCGCGTCGGGACGCTTTGACTTCCTCAAGGAAATCGCCCTGGACTACGCCTTCGCGGTGTGGGCGGTGGAACGGGGCTGGGAGAGGGCGTGAGCGTTGTGATCAGGGCGTCGACCGACGCCGACCTGCCGGCGATCACCGCCATCTATGGCTGGAACGTCCTCAACGGCCTGGGGACCTTCGAGGAGGTTCCGCCGGACGAGGCCGAGATGGCGCGCCGTCGCGCGGCCTTCCTGGAGCGCGGCCTGCCCTATCTGGTCGCCGAGCTGGACGGCGAGGTGGTCGGCTACTGCTACGCCGGCCCGTTCCGCCTGCGCGCGGCCTATCGCTACACAGTCGAGGACAGCGTCTATGTCTCGCCCAAGGCCGTCGGCAAGGGCGTCGGCAAGGCGCTGCTGACGGCTCTGATCGAGGCCTGCGAAGCCCTGGGCCTGCGACAAATGTGCGCGGTCATCGGCGATAGCGGCAACGCCGCCTCGATCGGGCTGCACGCCGCGATGGGGTTCGAAAAGAAGGGCATATTCCCGGATATGGGCCATAAGTTCGGCCGTTGGGTCGACCTGGTCTGGATGCAGCGGCCGCTGAATGGCGGCGGCGGCACGCCGCCCGACGCGCCCGGCATGTCGTTGAGCGGCGTCTGAATTGTAAAATATCGTCATTCGAAACAAGGCTTAACCAACCGAGCGCTAGACTACTCAGCCTGAAAAGGTCGAGGACAGGTCTTGCGGGGTTCGAAGACTGACGAGCGGCGACGGACGAAGATCGCCCTGATGCAGGCCTACGTGCCGATCGCACGCGGCTACCTGGTTGCGGCCGCGATTTACTATACCCTGATCAGTCTATCCCATCCCTTCTACGAGAAGGGATGGGCGCTGCTGGTGCTGGAAGGCCTGGCCGCCGGTTCGGCGCTCTACGCCTTCTGGAGTTGGATCGCCCTGCGGCGCGGCCAGATCATCGGTCGCCCGCTGGAAGGCCTGGTCATGGGCATGAACGTCCTGTTCCTGCTCAACACCGTCGCCTATCAGGTTCTGCACTTCGAGGCCCAGAAGCTGCTCTATTTCGTGTTGATGGCCCTTGCCTTCGCGACCGCCGCCCCCAGCCGGCGCGTCGCCCTGATCAGCGTGGCCGGCGCGATCGGCGGCCTGGCCTGGATGATGCGGCACGCGACCGAGGCCATGGTCACCCAATACCTGTTCCTCGGCCTGGCCGGCGCCTTCGCCGCGCTCGGCATCTCGGCGATGATGCGCGGCGTCGTCAGCCGCGAGGTGCGCGCGCGCCTCGCCAGCGAGGCCCTGAACGCCGAGCTCGAACGAGAGCTGGCCGAGAACCGCCGCCTCAAGACCGAGGCGCAAGGCCTGGCCCTGACCGCCGAGACCGCCAACCGCGCCAAGACCGAGTTCCTGGCGACCATGAGCCACGAGATCCGCACACCGCTGAACGGCGTGCTGGGCATGGCCCAGATCATGGCCTCGGGCGAACTGGCCGCCGACCAGCGCCGCCGCCTGGACACCATCACCGCCTCGGGCCATGCGCTGCTGAACGTCATCAACGCCATCCTCGACATTTCCAAGATCGAGTCCGGCAAGATGGACATCATGCCCGCGCCGTTCGATCTGCCGGCCCATCTGGACGCCCTGCGGCAGCTCTATGGCGGCCTGGCCCGCGACAAGGACTTGGACTTCAGTCTGGAGATCGCCCCGGGCGCGGACGGCTGGCGCCTGGGCGACGCCGAGCGCCTGCGCCAGGTGCTGTCGAACCTGATCTCCAACGCCGTGAAGTTCACCGAGACCGGCGGCGTGCGCGTGGAGGTCGAGGGCGACGCCCAGAGCCTAACCGCGCGCGTGATCGACACCGGCGCCGGCATTCCCGAGGACCAGCGCGATCGCCTCTTCACCAAGTTCGCCCAGCTGGACAGCTCCAGCACCCGCCGGGCCGGCGGCTCCGGTCTGGGCCTAGCCATCTGCAAGACCCTGGTCGAGCTGATGGGCGGGACGATCACGTTCTCGCCCACGGCCTCGGGCGGCGCGTGCTTCTCGCTCACCCTGCCGATGCCGCAGGTCGCGGCCGCCGCGCCCGCCGCCCAGGCCCTGGAGATCGCCACGCCCGAGATCGAGGCCGGCGCGCCCAAGATCCTGGTCGTCGATGACAACCAGACCAACCGCGCCGTGCTGCTGACCCTGCTGGGCCACCTGGGCGTCGACGGCCACTTCGCCGTCGACGGGCGAGAGGCCGTGGCCATGTGGGAGAAGGAGCGCTGGGACGCCATCCTGATGGATGTGCACATGCCGGTCATGGACGGCGTCCAGGCCAGTCAGGCGATCCGGGCCGGCGAACGCCGCACCGACCGCCCCCGGACTCCCATCATCGCCGTCACCGCCAGCGTCTTGACCCACGAGCGCACGCTCTACGCCGAGGCCGGCATGGACGCCCTGGTGTCCAAGCCCGTAGAGATCCCTCGCCTGGTCGAGGCCCTGGCCAAGGTCCTGGCGCTGGACGTCGAGGGCGAGGACACGCGGGGCGTGGCCTAGGACGATCTAAGTCCAGGCCCCTAACCCACCTGTCATTCCCGCCCGTACACTCAACAAAAAAGGGGGACGCCCGCCGCGTCCCCCTTTTCGTTGCTGGCGAAAGGCGGGTTAGCCGATCAGCCCTTGCGGCCGCGCGCCGGGGCCTTGCCCTTGCGGCCGCCCTGGCCCAGGCCGAGGGCCTTGGCCATCTTGGAGCGGGCTTCGCTGTAGGCGGGCGCGGTCGTCGGATAGTCGTTCGGCAGACCCCACTTGGCCTTGTACTCGGCGACGGTCATCCCGTGCGTCGTCAGGTGGCGCTTCAGCGTCTTGTAGGGCTTGCCGTCCTCGAAGCTGATCAGGGCTTCGGGCGTGATGCTCTTGCGGATCTGGGCCGGCGTGGCCTTGCTGACGGCTTCGACGGTCGGCGCAGGCGGCGCGCCAATACCAGCCAGAGCGTCGTGCGTAGCCCGGATCAATGCCGGAAGTTCCGACACCGGCGTCGAATTATTGGCCACATAGTTGGCCACGATCTCAGCGGTAAGCTCGATCAGGGTCGCTTTGTCTTCCACGATCTCAACTCCATTCCCCTAGTAGATCCGCAAATACACCCTCACCTCGGAAATACAAGTAGTCTGGACTAATTTTATGCTTCGATTCGTGAAGTATCGTAACAATCGACTATCGATAGGCGGGTTCGACGAGCTGAATTTTCGTCAACTATACGGATGACAACGTTGTTATCAGACGCTGAATCAGCCGCTAAACCCACGCGAGCATGGATCTATCTCGCAACTGCGAACTGGACTTGAGGACTATCAAAGTCCGGTCAGGCAAATACCGGACATCGCACGATCGACGCGCGCAACGCGACGAGATCCCGACTCCGTCAACCTGAGCGCCATCTTCGTCGACTCGACCATTGCGCGTCTACACCTGTCGATGGAACGTTCTCACCTCGCCCGCCGGATGCTCGGGATGTTCATGACCCCCCATGTCGGCGCGCGGCCAAGCTTCACCGACGAAGCGCTTCGACGGGACCGGCCCGTGAAGAAGAACGTTTTCGGACGCCCGCAGGCGATGCTTCGCCTAGACTTGGATGTCGGGGGGAAGTGGCTGGGGAACTAGGACTCGAACCTAGAATGACGGTACCAAAAACCGCAGTGTTACCATTACACCATTCCCCAGCAGGAACGGCGAGACCCTGTTGGGCCCGGCGAGGCGGTGGAGATAGCTCACGACTCGGACGGATGCAACAGCCCATTTCAGAACTTTTTTCGGGCCGTCGCACGATCGTCGAAAAAGGCGCTTGCGCCCTCCGAAACCGCCCCCTATAAGGCCGGCCTCCAAGTCGGAGTGTGGCTCAGTCTGGTAGAGCACTGCGTTCGGGACGCAGGGGTCGCAGGTTCAAATCCTGCCACTCCGACCATTCCTCCCCCGCTAGCCAGAAGCGGGAAATCACCAAGAAAAACAGAAGCCTGGGCGCCGCGAAAGCGGCGACTGGCCCGTTCGTGGGCGCTGCCGCGCCTGTTTGCGCGGCATGGCGAGATTCGTTGCGCGCTCTTCATTTGGTGGCGGCCTCGACACCGGTTAGCTTGTCGCGGTTTCGAGAAGCAGGACCTCCGATGAAGCAGTTCTTCCTGACCGTCGCCGGCGTGTTCGTCGGCCTTCTACTGTTCGTGGTCGGAGTGCCGTTCCTGCTGATCGTGATGGCCGCCGGCGCCGCGCGGCCCGCGCCCGTGCCGGTCCACACCGTCCTGCAGCTGGACCTGCGCGAAGGCCTCACCGACCAGGATCCGAAGAGCCCGTTCGCGGCCTTCAGCGGCGGCGGAGATTCGGTGATGTCGATCATCGAGACGCTGCGCCGCGCCGAGAAGGACGACAAGGTCGAGAGCGTGCTGGTGCGCCTGCCCGAGGGCGGCGTCGCCCCGGCCGCGGCCGACGAGCTGCGCCTGGCCTTCAAGCATTTCCGCGAAGTCGGCAAGAAGCCGATCTACGCCCACAGCCAGGGTCTTTACCCCTCGGGCATGATCACCTCGACCTATATGCTGGGCGCGGCGACCAGCGAGTTCTGGATGCAGCCGGACTCGAGCTTTCAGGCGGTCGGCGTCTCGACCGAGTCGATGTTCTTCAAGCGCTTCTTCGACAAGTACGGCGTCAAGGCCGAGTACGAGCAGCGCTACGAATACAAGAACGCCGTGAACCCCTATCTCTATAGCGACTACACCCCGGCCCACCGGGAATCGACGCTGTCGTGGATGGGCTCGGCCTATCGCTCGGCCCTGACCAGCGCCGCCGTCGATCGCAAGCGCGATCCGGCCCTGCTGACCCGCACGCTCGAGGATGGCCCGTACAGCGCCCAGGAGGCTCAACAGAAGGGCCTGATCGACAAGGTGGGGCAGGTCAGCGACATCCAGGCCTTCGCCCTGGAGAAGGCCGGAAAAGGCGCCAAGCTGATCGACTTCGACGACTACGCCAGCCGCTCCAAGCCGCCGACCGTCAAGACCGGGCCTGCCATCGCGGTGATCGGGGCCGAGGGCGCGATCGTCACGGGGACCAGCGGCGGCGGCTCGCCGTTCGGCGGTGACAGCAACGTCTATTCCGACGACGTGGCGCGGGCCTTCAAGGCGGCCGCCGACGACAAGGACGTCAAGGCGATCGTCTTCCGCGTCTCCTCGCCAGGCGGCTCGGACACCGCCTCGGAACAGATCCTGGCGGCCATGAAGAACGCCAAGGCGGCCGGCAAGCCCGTCGTGGTCAGCATGGGGACCTACGCGGCCTCGGGCGGCTACTGGATTTCCAGCCAGGCCAATTCGATCGTCGCCCAGCCCTCGACCCTGACCGGCTCGATCGGCGTCTATGGCGGCAAGTTCGCCCTGGGCGACGCCCTGGCCCGCTTCGGCGTCGACACCAAGCCGCTGCATGTCGGCGGGGCCTATTCCGAGGCGTTCGGCTCGGCGGATGGCTTTACGCCCGACCAGCGCGCCAAGTTCGCCGGCTGGATGGACCGCATCTACGCCGGCTTCATCGCCCGGGTGGCCGAAGGCCGCAAGCTGCCGCCCGAGCGCGTGCGCGAGATCGCCAAGGGCCGCGTCTGGACCGGCGAGCAGGCCAAGCAGCTGGGTCTGGTCGATGAGCTGGGCGGCTTTTACGACGCCGTCGACAAGGCCAAGCAACTGGCCAAGCTGAAGGACGACGTACGTCTCAAGCGTGTGGACGCCCCTAAGTCGCCGTTCGAGGCCTTCGAGAAGTTCCTGGGCGTCAGCGAGACCTCGGCCAAGACCCTGGCGGCCGCCGCCTGGGTGCTGGGCGATCCGCGCTCACAGGCGATCCTGGACGAGATGGCGCATGCCCGCCTGCGCGCCGCCCCCGGCGGAGCCGCGGTGCTGGCGGACACGCCTGCGCGGTAGACCTTTCCAAGGCTGGAACGAAGAGGCCGCCCGGTTCGCGCCGGGCGGCCTTTTTCATTGGGCGAAGGGTAAGAGGCGCCTTGCTGACTTCCCGCTCTCATGGAGAGACGGCGGGAGGGTGAGAGGCATGCCGCGAGCCGGAGGGGCTCAGAGCCGTCCTGGAGCGCTGCCGAGAGCCGCCCGCGCCCTAGGAAGCTGCGCCGGGGCCCCGCTCTCTCTCTCTCTCTCTCTCCAAGACAGAGAGAGCGCTTCAGACAGCCCCGCCTCAACGCCAAAAGAAAACGGCGGGCTCCTTTCGGAGCCCGCCGCCAGTCTTGCAACCGTTGGGTCGCCTGGAACTAGAATTCCAGGTCGAAGCCCAGACGCACGTAGCGCGGTTGTTGGTAAGCGATCGGGAAGCCGTACTGGATGCGGCGGTTGCCGTTGTTGGCTTCACCACGCTCTTCACGCGAGGTGATGGCGTCCGAGTTGAACACGTTGAACACGTCGCCGCGCAGGACCAGGTTGCCGCCGGCCGGGATCAGCGAATCCGGAACGGTGTAGCGGACCGACAGATCCAGCGAGGTTTCCCAGTCGGTCTTCATGGCCGAGCCGCGCGGAACCGGGTGACGCGGCGCGGTCTGGACGCCGTTCGCGTCGAACGTCTTACACCAACGCGACGCCGCGCCGTAGCCCTGCGACGGACCGTCGGTCGGGTGCACGCCGAAGCAGCCTTGGTGCTTGGGCGAGATGACCCGGGCGTTCATGCCGAACAGCAGGTTGTCGGTCAGGGCGTACGTGCCGAACACCTTGAACTGGTGGGCGTGGTGGTTCGGCAGCAGGCCGTACTGGTAGTCGGTCAGACCAACGAAGTCGTACAGCACGGTCGAACCGGCGTCAGCCTGGTTGTTGTCCGACAGGACGGTGCCTTCGTAGTTACCCTTGCTTTCCGACAGGGTGTACGAGCCTTGCAGGCCCCACTTGCCGTCGAAGGCGCGTTGGAAGGTGAACTCCAGCGCGATGTACTCACGCTTCGGCTTGGGCATGCCGAGTTCGGCGGCCGTGAAGGTCAGCTGCTTGGGCAGGGCGGCGGCGGCGGCCACCGTCGCGGCGTCGAAGACGAGCGGCGAAGGCTGACGCAGGTTGATCGTCAGGTCCTGACCCGGATTGAAGACGATGTACTGCCAGGAGTTGGTGCCCCAGATCGTGTTACAGGCGGCCAGAGCCGAACCCGTGACGTGCGAGGCGCACCACTTGATGACGAACGGGTCGAGCGTGGTGTCTTCCGAGGTGCGGTTCAGCTTGCGGTAGGTCAGGTTGACCCCGCCCTTCCACAGTTGGTTGAACTGACGCTCGTAGCCGACCGTGAACTCGTCTTCCTGCGAAGCCTTAATGCCTTGAGCGGCCTTCGAATAGGCCGGCTCGGCGACGCCGAGGCCGTAGGGCACGTTACAACCCGCCACGTTCGGCGTGCCGGCGACGACGGTGTTCGGGCAGCGGACCAGCGAGCCGGGATCGACGCCCGGGTTGGTGGTCGTCGTGATCTGCGCGCCCAGCGCCACCGGCGTGCCGTCGGCGTTACGCGTGAAGTTCGGAACGGTGCTGTTCGAACCCACGACATAGCCCGGCGCGTAGAAGAACGTGCTGTAGCCCAGGTCGGCGCCGCGGTAGCTGAGGTTAGACGCCGGCGGGATGTAGTAGCGACCGAACGAGGCCGAAATCTTGTCCTTGCCTTCGCCGACGGGGTCCCAGGTCACGCCGATGCGCGGGCCCCAGTTGTTCTTCAGGTTCAGGACCTGTTCGCCCAGCAGGTTGTCCAGGGTGAACTTGTCGTTGCGGATGCCCAGCTGCAGGCTGAGGTCCGGCGTGATGTCCCAGGCGTCCTGGATGTACCAGGCCTCGTTCACGCCGTGGACCGGCGCGCCGCCGAAGCGGTTGGTCGAGATTTCGACGTAGTTGACGCCCGGCGCGACGGCGTAGGTGTCGTCCGTGGAACCCTGGTGGTAGATGTAAGCGATGCCGCTGGCGCCCGGACCGGTGTCGATGCTGGCGTGGTTCAGCGTCGTCTTTTCGTGGTCGATACCGGCGCGCACGTGGTGCTTGCCCAGCAGGTCGAAGTAGAAGTCGCCGTCGACGCGGTAGAATTCACGCAGCGTCTTGCGGGTCTCGATCGTGCCTTGCTTCTGGGCGCTGATGATGTTCAGCGCGCCCGAGGTGTAGTCTTCCTGCACCAGCGGGTCGACCGTGTTGGTCGGCAGGATGCTGTTGGAGTCGCGGTTCTTGCCGTAAGCGGCCGACAGGGTGAACCAGTCGGTGAACGTGCCGGTATAGCGCGCCACATAGTTCACGCCGCCCTGGCGATAGACGGTCGACGGCAGCTGGGCGCCGATCGTGTCGGCGGTGGCGTTATAGCCGTAGGCCGAGCGGTTGATGGTCTTCTGGGTGTCGAAATAGGTCAGTTCGACGCGGTGCTTGTCGGTGATGTAACCGTCCAGCTTGGCGCCCCAGAACGGGTCGTTCGACTTGTCGACGACATACTGGCTGTTCGTCTTCTGGGCTTGCGACTGCGACCAGTCACGCTGCTGGTTCAGCACGTAGAAGAACAGGTGGTCTTCGATGATCGGACCGCTGACTTCGAATGTCGCGCTCTTTTCCGAACGCTTCGAGCGGTGCTCGGCGATGATATAGGTGTCCGGCGAGTCTTCACGCCAGGCGTCCGCCTCGTAGTTGCCGTGCACGGCGAAGTGGAAGGTGTTCGAACCCGACTTCGTGACGGCGTTGATCACGCCGCCGGTGGCGCGGCCGAACTCGGCGGGGTAGCCGCCGGTCTTCACTTCGACCGACTTGTAGAAGTCGAACGGCACTTCGGCGGCGCCGATGTACGTGTCGAAGTTCGTGATGTTCAGGCCGTTGATGTAGAAGGCGTTTTCAGCAACCGAGCCGCCGCCCACCGACGGTTGGGCGCCGAAATTGGCCGTCGAGGGGGCCGTGCCGACGCGCGACGAGCTGCCGGTGACGACGCCCGGAGCCAGCTGGACCACGGCGGTCAGCGAGCGGCCGATCGGCGCTTGCTTGGTCAGGGTTTCGATGTCGACGCTCAGACCCTTGGTCGTCGCGGCGAAGTCGAGCTGCGGGTTGGCGGTGGCGGTGATCACCACTTCGCTGACCGCTTCGCTGGCGCCGGCCAGGGTGAAGGTGTAGGCCGTCGAACCGCCCAGGCCGACGCGCACGTTGCCGTCATTGGTGGGCTGGTAGCCTTCCTTGTTGATCGCGACCGAATAGCCGCCGATCGGAATCAGGGGAATGCGGAACTGGCCGGCGTCGTCGGTGGTGACCGAGCGGGTGAAACCCTGGTCCAGCGACTTGACGGCGACCGAAGCGCCAGCGACCGGCGCGCCGGACGTGTCGCGCACGGTGCCGACGAGCGAGCCCGAGCTGTAGTCCTGCGCGCTGGCCGCAACGGGCGCCAGCGAGGCGACGGCCGCGATCGTCAGCGGCGTGGCGACGGTCGCCAGGCCGGCGAGCAGCGTCGTCGTCAGTAGGCGCGCGCGGGCGCTACCTTTGGTGGAAAGCATGCTGTTCAAATCCCCTCTGAGCGTGGCGAGAGCGGCAAACCGGACGAGTCCCCCTCTAGAAACTTTGTCCGAGCTGGAGCGGAAATCCGCGTAGTTCGCGCCACGAGATCACTGGTGTCCCGGAAACATTTCCCCGGTTGCGGCGACGTTAGGGGCCGCTATGGCCAAGGGTCAATTGTCATTGCCAAACTGTAATCGACATCGCGTACCCCTGTCGCAAAATCGCCACAGGGCTGCCGCTTTTCGGGAGACCGTCGCTACGGGCGGACGCCGCAGGCTCGGGTCACGCCGGCAGATTTTCGCCATCGGTTTGTTTTTCAGGGGTTATTTCAACCCAAGATAACAGCGCTATCGCCGCCTGAATTTCGACGAAAGCCTGGCGACAATCTTGCGCCAGGTGGTTGACAGGCGACAAATCATCCCTGCGATCCAGGCTTCATGTCAAAATTCTTTTAACTTTCGCGGCAACCCCGGCACATTCCCCCCAGAACTCGCCAGCGTGCCTGCACGTTTGGAATGCGGCTATGACCATTGCCTAGGCGCCCGGCTCTCGCGAAGATGCGTCCGGGCGGCGGATTGCGCCGCGCGTAGCTTTCGGCGGACCCATGAGCGATTTTCGGCGCGTCACCGACTCCTTTTCCGTCAGCCCGCAGGTCACCGAGGCCGACATGGCTCGCGCCGCCGCCGAGGGATTCGCGCTGGTGATCAACAATCGCCCCGACGGCGAGGACCCCAGCCAGCCCTCCGCGGCGGCGATCGAGGCGGCGGCCCGGTCGGCGGGCCTGGACTATCTGTACGCGCCGGTGCGCGGCGGTCCGACGGCCGAACAGGTCGAGGCGGTGCGCGCAGCAGTCGAGGCCGCGAATGGGCCGGTTCTGGCCTTCTGCCGTTCGGGCACCCGCTCGATCATCACCTGGTCGATCGGCCAGGCGCTGGCGGGCCGGGATCGCCAGGCCCTGATCGATCAGGGCCTTCAGGCCGGTTACGATCTCTCGGGCGTGCTGCCGCGCTAAAGCCTAGAAGGCGGCCGACTCGCGGGCCGCCATCGGCGTCGGTTCGGCCTGGCAGCTGGCCAGGACGAATTGGGCCAGGATGATACACAGGACGGCGAAGGCCGCGCGCTGGAGCCGTTTTGACACAAAAATCGCCGCGTCCGCCGCCATGGCCCGTCCTCCGAGGGTTACTGGAGGGTTAAGACGCAAGAGCGGCGCCGCTGGAAAAGAGCCTGTCCGATGATTCCCTTCGTTCGCGAGCTGGACTTCGAATACGGCCGTTGCGACCCGGTTTCGCCGCTCATCCGGCGCGTCATCGCCCGCAATCCCGGCCCGTTCACCTTCATCGGCACCGGCGTCTACATCGTCGGCCGAGGCGAGGTCGCGGTGATCGATCCCGGCCCCGACCAGCCCGAGCATTTCGAGACCCTGAAGGCGGCGCTGGCCGGCGAGCGGGTGACCCACGTGCTGGTCACCCATCATCATCTCGACCACTCGCCCCTGGCCCATCCGCTGGCCCGGGCGTTCGGCGCCCAGGTCCACGGCTTGCCCGCTCCGGCGCCTCACCCCAACGACGCCCCGGCGCTGGAAGAAGGCGCCGACGACCGCTTCCGACCCGACGTGATCCTCGCGGACGGCGAGGTGCTGAGCGGTCCCGGCTGGACGCTGGAAGCGATCACCACGCCGGGCCACACCTCCAACCACCTCTGCTTCGCGCTGAAGGAAGAGAACGCCCTCTTCTCGGGCGATCACATCATGGGCTGGTCGACAACGGTGATCACCCCGCCCGACGGCGACATGGGCGACTACTTCGCCAGCCTCGAGAAGGTGAAGGCGCGGGGCTTTTCGACCCTGTGGCCAACCCACGGCGCGCCGGTCCGCGAGGTCGGTCCGTTCGTCGACGCCTATATCGCCCACCGGCGGGCGCGCGAGGCCCAGATCCTGGAGGCCCTGGGCGCGGGCCTCACCACGATCAAGGCCATGGTGCCCAGCCTCTACGCCGCCGTGGACCCGCGCCTGCATCCGGCGGCGGCGCATTCGGTGCTGGCCCACATGATCCAGCTGGTCCGCGAGGGGCGGGTGCTCAGCGCTGGAGAACCAGGCCTGGATACGGCGTATCGGCTCGCCTGAAGCAGTCCGCTTTTTCTAGCGTCCGTTCACCGCCGTCAGCAGTTCGCCGATCCGCGCGCAGTTGCGGCCCTGGTCGGGGCCCGGGTCGCGGCCGATCGAGCGCAGGTCCAGGCGCGAGCCCTTGGCGTCGGGGCGGACCCGCACAACCACGTCGTCGGTCAGGCCATACCAGAAGCTCCTGGCCGTCGCCTCCAGGCGGCCGTCGACGGGATCGTCGGTGACCAGGGTCATACCCTGGGCCATCACGGCCGCCTTCACCGCCTCGTAGACGTCGCCGGGCGCGCGCGCGCTGACCAGGGGTCGGGCGGCGGGGCAGGTCTCGGCGTTGATCTCGGCCACGCGGCGGCCGGCATAGGCGGCCGAGCCCACCGGCAGGGCCGGATCGTCGTCGACGATCTCGGCCGAACCGCCGCGCGCGGCCATGGCCGCGTCCGAGAAGGCCAGCGGCGTCTTCCAGTCGGTGGCGACGTCATGGATCGGCGGCGACTGACCGCGCAGGGCGTTCGCCCCGAACATCACGCCGAACGTGGCGGCCGTGACCGCCAGGGCCAGCAGGGCCATCCGGCCCAGACGCCCGAAGCCGGCGACCAGCGCGACGACCAGGCCCAAAAGTCCCGTGGCGATGCTGGCGGAGGCCAGCCGGGGCGCCCAGTCCAGGGTCATGGACAGGTAGCCCAGCGACAGCGGGATCATGCCCAGCTTGACGCCCAGCGCCCCGCCCCCTGCCAGGATGGCGGGCGCCAGGGCGACCAGCAGCGCCAGGTCGAGATAGAGCGAGGCCCACAGCGGCGGCTTGCCGGACGTCTTCTTGTCCGCCTTGGCGCCGGCCCTGGCGGCCTTGTCGCGCTTGCCTGGCGCGATCGGCATGGCGAACGGCAGGGCCTCGCCGGCGTCGGCCAGGACGGGTTTGGCGGGCTCGCGCAGGCGCAGCGGCGCATCGGGCTCCGGCGCGGCCGGCGGCGCGGTCACGGGCTTGGCCTCGGCTTGAGGTTCCGGCTTGGCCTCGGGTTCGGGCTCGGGTTCGGATCCGGGTTCGGGCGGCTTGGCCTTGGCCACGGCAGCGATGGCGGCGGCCTCGGCGATGATCGCGTCGGCGGCCGAGACGGACTGCGACGCCGGCTCGGCCTGGACCACGGGTTCGAGCTCAGGCGTCGGCGGGACCTCGGAACCGGGCTCTGGATCGGCCAGCACCGCCTCGGCCTCGACCTCTTCCGGCGGCTCCGGGGCGTAGATCACCGAGGCGTGGGCCCCGTCGGCGGCGGCCAGGGTCGGGGCGGTCTCCGACGGCGGCGGCGAAGGCTGCAGCGCCGTCTCGGGCAGCGCGTAGCCCTGGTCGGCCAGGCGCTTGCGGATCACCTTCTTGTCGATCTTGCCGGTCGCGCCCAGCGGGATGTCGTCGACGAACAGCACGTCGTCGGGCATCCACCACTTGGCGATCTTGCCGTGCAGGAAGTCGATGAACTCCTGCTTGGTGGCGCTCTCGCCCGCCTTCAGCTTGACCAGCAGCACCGGCCGTTCATCCCATTTGGGATGCGGCTGGCCGACCACCGCCGCCAGGGCCGCCTTGGGATGGCCGACGGCGATATTCTCGATCTCGATCGTGCTGATCCACTCGCCGCCGGACTTGATCACGTCCTTGGCGCGGTCGGTGATCTGCATGAAGCCGTGCTCGTCGATGGTGGCGACGTCGCCGGTGTCGAAGAAGCCCTCGTCATCCAGAATCCTGCCGCCTGCGCCCCGGAAGTACTCGGCGGCGATGATCGGCCCGCGAATCTTCAGGTGACCGAACGCCTTGCCGTCGTGCGGCAGCGGCTGGCCTTCGTCATCGCGCAGGCAGATCTCGACGCCCAGCGGCGGGCGGCCCTGCTTCAGCCGATACGGCATCTGCTCGTCGTAGGGCAGGTTCGCGAGCGTGTCGGTCATCACCGACAGGGTCCCGACCGGCGAGGTCTCGGTCATGCCCCAGGCATGGACCACCTCGACGTCGTACTTGTCGTGGAAGGCGCGGATGATGCTCTCGGGGCAGGCCGCCCCGCCGATCACGACCTTCTTCAGCACCGGCAGCCTGGCGCCGGTGGCTTCAAGGTGCTGCAGCAGCATCTGCCAGACCGTGGGCACGGCCGCCGAGAAGGTGACGCCCTCGGTCTCCAGAAGCTCGAAGATCGAGGCCCCATCCATCTTGGCGCCCGGCATGACCATCTTGGCGCCCGTGCCGGGAGCCGAGAACGCCACGCCCCAGGCGTTGGCGTGGAACATCGGCACCACCGGCAGGATCACGTCCTTCTGCGACAGCCCCATCACGTCCGGCTGCAGGGTGATCAAGGTGTGCAGGAAGTTCGAGCGGTGCGAGTACAGCACCCCCTTGGGGTCGCCCGTTGTGCCCGATGTGTAGCAAAGGCCCGCCGCGGTGCCCTCGTCGAACCCGCCCCAGGCGCAGGTCGACGACTGCTGCTCCACCAGGTCGTCGTAGCAGAGGAAGCCCTTGAAATGCGGCGCCTCGCCCGACAGCGGGAGTTCGGCCGGCATGTGGTCGCGATCGGTGAAGACGACGACGTGCTCGACATGCGGCAGACGCGGCAGCATCGCCTGCAGGATCGGCAGGAAGGTCAGGTCGGTGAAGATGGCGCGATCGCCGGCGTGGTCGGCGATCCAGGCGATCTGCTCAGGGAACAGACGCGGGTTCAGGGTGTGGCACACCGCCCCGATGCCCATGATCCCGTACCAGACCTCCATGTGGCGGCCGGTGTTCCAGGCCAGGGTCCCGACGCGATCGCCCGGCTTGATCCCGAGGGCTAGCAAGAGATTGGAGACGCGCTTGGCCCGGTCGTGGACCTGGGCGTAGGTCGTGCGCACGATCGGCCCTTCGATCGAGCGGCTGACCACCTCGCGGCTGCCATGCCACTTGGCGGCGTGGTCGATGATCTTGTCCAGGGTCAGCGCCCCGTGCTGCATCAGACCTTGCATCGACTCCCGCTCTCTCTCGGTGGCTTATCGTTGTTCAGGCAAGGCTATCGGGGCCTGCGTCGCCGCGCAACGCGCGGCGCTCCACAGGAGAAAAGGATCGATCGCGCGCGACGCACGCGCTGATCGGTCGCAGGGCGCACAGGGAGACTCTTAGTTGCCGCCAGGAGATAGTCTCAATGTGGGCGAACAGGGTTCGTCGGCGGGAGACGATCCTTGGGCTGGATAGCCAGGACATTGGCGGACGAGCGGCTGGACGAGGTGGCGGCGGACATCCGCCGGCTGGGCGTCTCGCGCGTGATCTCCGGCTTCCTGGCCGCCAGCGTCATAGGGCTGGGGCTGGGCTATCCGATCGCCCTGGCCTGGCTGGCCAGCTTCCTGGTCGCCGAGGCCCTGGCCGCCCTGGCCACGCGCAACTTCGGCAGGGGCCGCCCCGGCGGCCGCGCCGACCGGGCCGGCTTCATTCTGGCCGCCATCCCGGTCAACGCCAGCTGGGCTGCGCTGGCCGCCTTGCTGTGGCTGCACGGCTCGGAGAAGCTGAAGATCGCCGCTGTCGCCATCTGGTGCGGCCAGCTGGTCTTCGCCCAGCAATACCGCCACCAGCCCCTCGCTCTGCTGGTCCTCAGCGGTCTCCTGCCGGCGCTGAGCCTGATCGTCTTTCCAGTCTTCTTCATGCCGGGCTCGGATCCCGCCACCCTCGCCACGCGCTGGGCGCTGGTCTTGCTGATCGGCGTCACCCTCAATGTCGCGCTGCGCAACCGCGCCGCCGCCTGGCGCATGGACGAGCTGACCCGCGGGCTGCGCGACGAGCGTGAGCGCGCCCTTGAGGCGGCCCGCGCCAAGTCGACCTTCATCGCCGTCACCAGCCACGAGCTGCGCACGCCGATGAACGGCCTCCTCGGCATGGCTCACGCCCTGGAGCGCTCGAACCTGGACGCCGCTCAGCGCCAGCAGGTCGAGCTGATGATCAAGTCGGGCGACAGCCTGATGCAGCTCTTGAACGACGTGCTGGACCTGTCGCGCGTCGAGGCCGGCAAGGTCGAGCTGGCGCCCGAGCCCGTCGATCCGCGCGCCATTGTCGCCGAGGTGGTCGCCGCCTGGCGCGATGCGGCCGAGGCCAAGGGCCTATCGCTATTCGCCCGATGCGACGCCGAGGTCCCGGCGTGGATCGCCGCCGACCCGCTACGCATCCGCCAGATCCTGACCAATCTGGTGTCCAACGCCGTCAAGTTCACCGACGAGGGCCATGTCCGCGTCTCGCTCGCCGCCGAACCGGCGGGCGAAGACCAGCTGATCCGCTTCTCCGTCTGCGACACCGGCCCCGGCGTGCCGCTGGACGCCGCCGACCGCGTGTTCGACAGCTTCACCCAGGCCGACCAGACCGTCTCGCGCAGCCATGGCGGCGCGGGGCTGGGACTGTCGATTTCGCGCGCCCTGGCCCGCCAGATGGGCGGCGACCTGGTGCTGCGCTCGGGCGGCGGCGCCGGGGCCTGCTTCGTGCTCGGCGTCCGCGCCCCGCTTAGCGCCGCGCCGGCCGCGCCGCCCTCCGAGCCTGAGGTCGACGACGACAGCCTGGGCCAGATCCACGTGCTGATGGCCGAGGACAACGCGGTCAACCAGCTGGTCGTGCGCACGATGCTGGAGCCTGCGGGCGTGGCGCTGACCGTGGTCGAGAACGGTCAGCTGGCTCTGGAGGCGATGTCGCAGGAGCACTACGACTGCGTGCTGATGGACATCAACATGCCGGTGATGGACGGCATCACCGCCCTGCAGGCCATCCGCCAGGGCAAGGCCGGCGATCCGGGCCTGCCCGTCATCGCCCTGACCGCCTCGGCCATGGCCGGCGACCGGGAGCGGTTCCTGGGCATGGGCTTCGACGATCATCTGGGCAAGCCCGTCAAGCCGATGGACCTGATCACCGCGATCGCGCGGGCGATCAGCCCGCAGCCGCCGCACGAGGGGCGGCAGGCGGCCTAGCCCCCTACCCCATCGTCTCGGCCAGCGCCCGGGCTTCGTCCTCGAAGGCGTTGACCGTGTCGACCTTGCGCCAGGCGATCTCGCCCGCATCGCGGGTCAGCTGGGTCTCGAGCACCGCCACGTCGGCGTCCGAGGCGTCGTTGATGCGGGCCGCGACGCGGGCGCGCAGCACCTCGGGCGGAGCTTCCAGCCAGACGCCCAGGAAGCCGACGTCGGCGTTCCTGGCCAAGGCTTCGGCGCGGGCGCGCTCCTCAGGCTTCAGGAACACCGCGTCCAGCACGACCGACCGGCCGGCCTTCAGACACAGCTCGGCGTCCGAGAACAGCTGGTCGTAGACCTTGGCGCTCATCTCCGGCGTATAGGCCTCGCGCGGCAGCCTTTGCAGCGACGGCACGCCCCACAGGCGCTTGCGGATCTCGTCGGTGCGCAGCACTACGGCGCCCGGGGCAGAGCCCAGGCCTGGGGCGCAGACGCGCGAGAAGGTCGACTTGCCCGAGCCCGACAGCCCGCCCGCCGCCACCAGACTGACCGGCTTGGGCGCCAGGTGCTCGAGAGCCGTCTGGAGATAGGCCCGCGCGGCCTCGTCGTCGCCCGTATAGGCCCAGACGTGGGCGCGGACAGCGGCGCGGACGGACAGCATCAGCGGCAGGGCCGCCAGGCCGGTCCACAGGCCTTCGCCGAACGTGCGGGCGGCCTCGTCCAGATAGGCGTTCAGCACCCGGCCGGCGGCGTCGCGACGACGACGGAAATCCAGGTCCATCAGCAGGAAGGCCAGGTCGTACTGCACGTCGATGTCCGACAGGGTGTCGTTGAACTCGATGCAGTCGAACAGGATCGGCTGGCCGTCCTCGATCAGGATGTTTCCGAGGTGCAGGTCGCCGTGGCAGTGGCGGGCGAAGCCGTCCTTGGCGCGGCCGTCCAGCAGCGGCCCCAGGCGCTCCAGGGCGATATCGGTCTCGTGGACCAGACGCTCGACGGCCTGCTTGCCTAGGCGCGGGGCCAGGCCGCGCAGCAGGTTGGCGTTCGAGGCGATCGTATAGCCCAGGGCCGATACCCCGCCTCCCTGCGGGCGCAGGGACGCGCCGGCGTGGAAGCGGGCCACCGTGCGGCCCAGCGAATCCTCCAGCGCATCGTCGATCGCCCAGGGCTGGGTGGCCAGCACCCCGTTCTGGTCGAAGCGGCGCATCTCCAGCAGGTACTCGACGATCTCACCCTGGCCGTCGATCTCGATGCCGCCGTCGGCCGCGCGGGTCAGGCGGCGCACCTCGCGGTAGATGTCCGGCGCGGCGGCGCGGTTGAAGGTCAGCTCGCGCTCCAGCGCCCAGCGGCGCAGCTCCAGTGTCGAGTAGTCGAGAAAGCCGAAGTCGACTGGGCGCTTCACCTTAAAGGCCGAGCCGCCGATCAGGAACACCCGCGCGCACGAAGTCTCGATCGTGCTCTCGGCCCGGCCTTCGAACCAGGCGGCCACTTCCTGCTCGCGCGCGGCTTCCGCGTCCTTGATCACGCCGAAAATCCCATCTGTCCGCGCACGAGATCCGGCGCCGGCGCTGCATAGCCCAAACGAGAGCATTTTCCGATAAGTGTGAAGCGGTTATCGGATCGAAAAATGCTCTCAACTTTTGAAGTGGAGCCCTTTTTATCTGATCTGATTGGTCCAATCAGGTCGGAAAGGGCTCTGGCGTCGGAGTCCTCCCACGGCGCCTTTCAGCTCAGCCTTGCTTAGACCTCATTTTCGCGGCTAGATTGTATCAAAGCCAATCCAGTGCGAGTGCTCATGATGCTTGTCGGCGCGGGTCTGAAGCGGTCGGGGTACAAGCGCGAGGAGATCCTCGCCTCGGCCAGGAGCCTATTCCTGCGTGAGGGTTACGCCGACGCCGGCATGGAGGTGGTGGCCCGCGCGGCGGGGGTCTCGACGGCCACGCTCTACGCCTACTTCCCCAGCAAGGCCGACCTCTTCAAGGCGATTGTCATGGAGACGGTCAGCGGCATCGCCGCCCCGGTCCGCGAGGCCGTCCGCATCAAGGGCGACGCCCGGACACGCCTGACAGCCCTGGCCGGCGCCTACGCCGCCTTCTTTTCGCGTCCCGACACGCGAGCCATGTTCCGCATGGTCACGGCCGAGCGCCGCCGCTTCGAGGACGTCGCAGAATACTTCCTGCAAAGCGCCCGCGACGAACTGGGCGGGGCGGCGATCGCGGTGATCAACGACCTGGTGAAGACGGGCGAACTCAAGGTCGACAAGGCCTCCTGGGCCGCCGGCCAACTGATGGGCATGCTGGACCATGTCACCCTGGTCCTGGGCCTCTCTGCCGGCGACGAGGTCCAGCCCCGGCGGCCGATCCCGGCGATCGCGGAAGACGCGGTGGAGACGTTCCTGGCGCGGTATGGGGTGAAATAGCGGTCACCGCCTTCCAAGAAGCAAGGGCCACGCATTGTCCTTGGAACCATCACTGCCATTTGAATTCGTCGTGGCCGGAACCGCGATCAGCCTTCAAGGGTCCAGCGACTCGAAGCGTATCTGGAAGGAGACGATCCAGGCGGCCGCGCGCGCGGCGCTTCCGGAAGGGTCGTGGCTTCTTACCGACCCCCTTGCGGTTACGATCTACATATTTCCCGGCGTCGAGATGCAGGGGACGTTGATAATCGCGTGAAGCCGATCCTCGACGCCATGGTGCGGTGTGTCTACAGCGACGATGAGATTGTCGAACGCGTGGTCGTGCAAAAGTTCGAGCCAGAGCGCATATTCGCTTTTCAAGATCCCTCTGCGATCTTGCTCTCGGCGTTGGAGGCGGAAGAACCTGTGGTCTATGTTCGGGTCACGGGCGATGTTCATGAGGAGCTCTCGTGATGGTTTCCGCAGCCCTGACTGAAAACGCGATGCTCGACAGCCTTGAGTCTCGATGGACTAATGAAGGCTATCGCGTTATTCGCCAGCCACGAGCCGACGAGTTGCCGGCGTTTCTGCGCGGCTTCCAGCCAGACGCCATTGCGATCGGATCGACGCCATCCTTGTTGATCGAGGTCCTTAGAAGCCGCAGCCGATCGAACGACACCAAGGTGCGGCAGCTTCAAAGTCTTCTGGCCGACCACCCTGATTGGCGTCTTGAAGTCATCTACGCCGCGCCGGAAGGCGTTCCATTGACACCTGCAACGGACGCCGAGGTGAGGACCGCGCTAGAGGAGGCGCTTCGCGTCGCTGAGGTGGCGCCGCGCCCGGCGCTCCTCCTAGCCTGGTCCATATTCGAGGCCGTCGGCCGCCGCCTGGAACCGAAACTCGCGTCGCGCAGCCTATCCCCTGGATCGCTGATCGACGTGATGATCTCGACAGGTCGATTGCCTCAAGCAGAATCGCAATTCCTCCGTCAAATGGCGGAGGGAAGAAACGCGGTGGCTCACGGCCTCTTAGACCGCAGGCCCACCTATGCGGATGTTCGACGCTTGATCGAGTTATGTGATCATCTGAGCAGAGAGCCCGCGCCACTCGCCTGAGCTCTACGGAAACAGCCGCTTCGTCGTCCAGCCCTGCCCGGCCCGCTCGAACACCAACCGTTCGTGCAGGCGGAACGGTCGGTCGCGCCAGAACTCGATCGCGACGGGGACGACGCGGTAACCCGACCAGTGCGGCGGGCGGGGCACCTTGCCCAGGCCGAACTTCAGGCCCATCTCGGCGACCCGCTTCTCCAGGGCCAGGCGGTCGGGCAGCGGGCGCGACTGGTCGCTGGCCCAGGCGCCCAGCTGGCTGTGGCGGGCGCGGCTGGCGAAATAGGCGTCGGCCTCGGCGTCGGTGACCGGCTCGACCGTCCCCCGGATCCGCACCTGGCGGCGCAGCGACTTCCAGTGGAACAGCAAGGCCGCCTTGGGATGCGACGCAAGCTCGCGGCCCTTGGCGCTCTGAGTGTTGGTGTAGAAGACGAAGCCGCGCGCATCGAAGTCCTTCAGCAGCACCATGCGCGAGTCCGGCATGCCGTCGGCGTCGACGGTCGAGACGGTCATGGCGTTGGGGTCGTTGGGCTCCTTCTTGCCCGCCTCCTCCAGCCACTCGGCGAACAGGGCGAACGGATCCTCCTCCGACAGCAGGGCCGGCGGCGTGGCCTGGGTCACCTGGCGGACATAGTCGTCCTCGCTGGGCGAGGCGGGGATCAGGGTCGGGTCGGCGCTCATGCGACCGATATAGGCCCATGCCGCGGCGCGGGCCACCTCCGCGCGATCCCTTAAAGTCTTAACTTAACGCGTCGTTGACCATCCGGGCGGCAGGGTCCCGCCATGAACGCCCGCGTTTCCGCCCTGACGCTCGCCGCCGCCCGCGCCCTGCTGGGCGTGGCCGCCGACGCGGACGAGCGCGAGCTGCGCAAGGCCTATCGCGAGGCCGCCAAGCGGGCCCATCCCGACCGCCCGACCGGCGACGCGGCCCTGTTCCGCGACGTCCTGGCCGCCTACCGGCTGCTGCAGGAGCATCCGTATCAGCCGGCGACCTTCCCGCCCGTCGTGGCCCAGGCCGTTTCGGTCGCCGATCGGGTCGTGCTGGAGATCGACATCGCCACCGCCCTCAACGGCGGCGCCGAGGAACTGGCCATCGACAGCCGCCGCCTGCGGCTGAAACTGCCCGCCGGCCTGCGCGAGGGCGACAAGGTCCGGGTCGAGGGCGTCACCTTCGAAGTCCGCCACCGCGTCCAGGAGGGCGCTCTGGTGCGCGGCGACGATCTGTGGCTGACGGGCAAGGTCGATCCGCGCGTGCTGGCCGAGGGCGGCCGCGTCGACGCGGACACCCCGCTGGGTCGCCGCCCCGCCTGGATCTCGACCAAGGCGGCCGCCCGCGGCCTAGTTCGCCTGGCTGGCCAGGGCCTGCCCGCTCGCGCGGGCCACAAGGCGGGCGACCTCTTCCTGCGCCTGGAAGCCGCCGAGGCCGGCGGCGAGAGCCCGGCGCGATCCCTACTGAAGCGCTTCGCGGCCGCCTGGGCGGCCTAAGGCGAGACCTGAAGAAGATCGCGCACGATCTTTTTCAAAGCTTGGCTCTTGAAGATAGATCGCGTGCGATTAAATCGCTTACATCATTCAAGCCAAGGAGCTCCCCGATGACCACTCTGTACACCACCCGCGCCACCGTCGTCGGCGGCCGCGACGGCCACGCTCGCAGCGAGGACGGCCTGCTGGACGTTCAGCTGTCGATGCCCAAGGCCTTGGGCGGCAAGGAGACCGGCACGAACCCCGAACAGCTGTTCGCCGCCGGCTACGCCGCCTGCTTCCAAAGCGCCATGGCCCATGTCGCCCGCACCCAGAAGATCGCGCTGGCCGGCTCGACCGTCACCGGCCAGGTGGGCCTGGCCACGCAAGAGGTCGGCTTCAAGCTCGAAGTGGCCCTGGAAGTCGAGACCCAAGGCCTCAGCCAGGCCGATGCCGAGGCCCTGGTCGCCACCGCCCACCAGGTTTGTCCGTACTCGAACGCGACCCGTGGCAACGTAGACGTGGCCATCACCGTCAAGGCGGCTTAATTGATAGGCCGATGAGCAAGAAAACCGCGTCGTCCGATCGTCCCGTCGAGGCTCTGCGCCTGGACAACCAGCTGTGCTTCGCCCTCTACGGCGCGGCCAATCGGATGACGCGGCTTTATCGGCCGCTGCTGGACGCATTGGGCCTGACCTATCCGCAATATCTGGCCATGCTGGTGCTGTGGGAGCAGAGCCCCCGCACGGTGGGGGCCCTGGGTGACGCCCTGGACCTGGACTCCAGCACCCTGACACCGCTGCTCAAGCGCCTGGAAGCCGGCGGCCTGGTCGAGCGCCGCCGCGATCCGGAAGACGAGCGGCGGGTGATCGTGGCCCTGACCGACAAGGGCCGCGCCCTGCGCGATCAGGCGGAGCGGATTCCCGAACAGATGATCTGCGCTCTGGACATGCCGATGGAGGCCATCGAGACCTTGCGGGCGCGCCTCAAGGTCCTGGCGAAATAGGCTAAGACGCTCAGACCTGCTGGCGCGGCGGGTGGGCCTGCTGCGCCTGCTGGCGGGCGCGATGGGCGGCGTGGTCGGCGTCGCTGGTCTGGCGCAGGGCCCGCAGATCCTCGCTGATCCGGAAGATGGCGACGTAGAACTCACAGAAGGCGCGCCACAGCAGCACCAAGGCCCCGGCGACCAGAAGGCCCGCGATCAGCACCGGAAAGGCCAACAGCAGCGAGCCCACGCCCGGCTCCTTCAGCGCCAGGCCTACGGCGGCGCCGACGACCGAGAAGCCGAACAGGGCCACGACGCCCAGGCCCGCCCAATAGATGAAGTGAATCACCGGCCCGGTGACCAGGCGATCGAACGTCAGCAGATCCCACAGCAGCGAGCTGGACCCACGCTTGGACTTATTGGCCGGAGGCATACGAACCCAACCCCAACGCGGCGAAACCGCCCCTTCTCTGAAAGGCCATCGCTATCAGTGACGAGCCCGCTCGGCAATGCCGAGCGGGCTCGCGTTTGTATCTGCAGTATGAAGGATCTTATTGCTGCGGCTTGGCGCCGGCGACCGTGGCGTCGATCTGGGCCTTGGTGGCCGTGGTCGAGACGCTGCCGTCCGCGCCCGCGCTCAGGCTGTTGCCCGGCAGGGCGAACTTCACGCCGCCGTTGGTGACGATGACGTTGGTCGAGCCGTCGGCGCCGGTGCTGGTGCCGGTGATCTGTCCCACCGACACGCCGGCGGCGTCCTTCACCGCCGAGCCAACCTTGAAGCTGGCGACATTGGCCGAGCTCGGCGTGGCGGCGCTGTCGGCGGTGCTCGCCGAAGGCGGCGTCGCCGGCGTCGCCGGCTGGGCCGGGCTCATGCCCGGATTGGCCGGGGTCGCGGGATCAGCGGGCGTGGCGCCCGGCTTGGTCATCGACTGACCCGGCGCCGTGGCCTGGCCGGGCGCGGTCGCCGAAGCGCCCGGAGCGGTGCCCTGGGTCGTGGCCGAACCGGTCGTGCTGGTGCTCGAGGTGCTCTGGGCGAAGGCCGCGCCAGCGAACGTCAGGGACGCGGCGGCGGCGAGCAGGGCGATCTTGTTGGTCATGTTTCACTCTCCGTCGAGGGCCCCTCCCGGCGGAAACAACGTGACCTTGCCACGACGGTTCCGTCGGCGAGTCGACGTCAAGCGCTACCGAGGCGTGTTTTGCGTGACCAGAAGCGCCGAGATGTAGCTTTCCATCAGCCTTACCAGTTCGTCCTCCAGCCGCTCGGGATCCAACGCCAGCTCGCTCTCCACCGTCGCCGCGCGCAGCAAGCCGACCACTGCGTGGGTCAGGACGAACCCGGCCTCGGGCGAGAGCTCAAAGCCCAGGGCGGCCTTGCCGGCGATCATGTCGAAGAACGTCAAATGATTGCGCATGACCAAGTCGTCGCGCCCTTCCCGGGTCAGGGCGTCCAGCAGGGCGCGGCGGGTGGCCGGCGATCCCTCGAAGGCGGTGGCCAGGGTGCGGACGATCCGGCGCACAGCGCCGATCTCGGGACCGGCCATAACGATCTCGGCGATGCGGTCGCGGGCCGCCGCCGCTCGACGCTGGGCCAAGGCAGCCAGGATCGCCTGCTTGCCGCCGAAGTACTGGTACAGCGTGCCGACGCTGACCCCGGCCCGCTGGGCGATATGGTTGGTGGTCAGGGCTTCGGCGCCGCCCTGCTCCAAAAGTTGAAAGGTCGCCTCCACAATCGCCTCGACCGTCGCCCCAGAGCGCGATTGGCGCGGCGTTCGCCTCGTCTTTTCAGTCACTTGCCGCCAGGCTCCACGCGACGCCGGCCGTCGGGCCAAGGCGAGTAGGTCCAGGAACGACGATTACATAAGCTTCGATCGGACACGAGGACCCAAGCCTGGTCCGCCGCTATCGAGGACAGGAATGCAAACGCCGCTGGACCGCGTGCGGGCCAAGGTCGCCTCTCAGAAAACCGCCCTGGTGGCGCTGTATGGTGACGTCGACTTCGACGCCACGCCCGAACGCTTCACCGAGGACCCCAAGGCCAGCGTGGCGCCCCGTCTGGCCCGCGCGAGGCTGGATCCCGACAAGATCGCGCTGATCAAGGCCTACACCATGCTGGGCGACGTCGTGGCCGACGCCTATGCGGCCCTGATGCCGAAGTACGGCTTCCGGCCGCTCATCCAGATGCTGACCAAGGCCTGCGACGAAGGGATCCACGCCGTGCCCGACGCGCCGCCGGAGCTGGCCGCCTTCATCGCCGACATGGAGCGCCGGCCCGACTGGCTGGACATGGACCTGGTGCGCGAGGGCCAGCGCCTCGACCGCAACGCCGCCGCCAACCTGGGACCGTTCGCCATCCGCGGCGCGTTCATCGCCACCTTCATGAACAAGTACGCCGCCCTGCCGATGGCCCTGACCGGGACCCTGTCGAACGACAGCGCAGCCCGCCGGGTCAATGAGACCGCGACCTTCTTCACCACCACCCTGCTGCCCGGTTCGCTGGAGCGGCACGGGGCGGGCTTTCGCGCGGCGGCCATGGTGCGGCTGATGCACTCGATGGTGCGGTTCAACGTCTTGAAGCGCTCGGACCGCTGGGATGTCGGGGTCTATGGGATTCCAATTCCGCAGGTCGACCAGATGCCCGCCGGCCTGATCCCGATCTTCCTGATGAGCTACAAGATCGTCGCCAAGGGCCGGACGGCGTTCACGCCCGAGGAGCGGGCCCGGGTCGAGCTGGCCCGCTATCGCTGCTTCCTGCTGGGCCTGCCCGAGGACCTGCTGGCCGACACCCCGCAAGGCGTGGTCGACACCATGAACGCCCGCAGCGCCACTCTGCGCGCCGGCTTCGACGACGCCACCTGCGGCGAACTGGTCCGCGCCACGCTGAACGCCTATCTGCCGCCCGACGAGCGCCCCGAAAACCGCCTGTTCGACAAGGTCGAGCGCCGGTTCTCCAAGGTGTTCTTCCTGCGCAACTTCATGAACGGCGACGTCGCCGCCGCCCGCCGCATGGGCGTTGAGGTCGGCCCGCGCGACGTCATGATGTTCGGCCTGGTGGCCCTTTTCGTGACCAGCCAACTGATGGCCTATCGCCTGGCGCGCAACGTCCCGGGCGTTTCCAACCTGGCCGACGCCCGCCTGGTGGCTAAGCTGAGGCGGCAGCTGAAACGCTACGGCCACGCCGAGTTCGCCAGCGACGCCGACAAATATCGGCCGGCGGGCAAGGCGAAGGCGGAGGCGGAGGCGGAGGCGGCTTAGGCCAATCGCGATCAACGCTGCAATATCAAGCCTTCCTCGCCGCGTGCCGCCTTTTAGACCATGCCCACCGTCTTCAAGCGGGCGCGGGGATGGATCTCGTTCTGGCTCATGACGACGGTCTGGCCGCGGAAGCGCTCGATGATCGAGCGGACATAGGGGCGGACGCCGGGGCTGGTCAGCAGGACCGGGGCCTCGCCGGCGAGAGCCGCGCGCTCGAAGGCGTCGCGGACGCCGCGGATGAAGTCCTGCAGGCGGGAGGGCGGCAAGGCCAGCTGCTTGTCGTCGCCAGGCCCGATCAGGGCTTCGGCGAAGGCCTGTTCCCAGTCGGCCGACAGGGTGATGATCGGCAGGGCGCCATCGTCGCCGCGGTTGGCCCAGCATAGCTGGCGAGCCAGGCGGGCGCGAACCTGCTCGACCAGCAGGGTGACCGAGGCGGTGTGCGGGGCGGCCTCGCCGATGCCCTCCAGGATCTGCGGCAGGTCGCGGATCGAGACGCGCTCTTTCAGCAGCGACTGCAGCACGCGCTGGACCGTGGCGGCGGTCGCCGTGCCCGGGATCAGGTCGTCGACCAGCTTCTTCTGCGATTCCGGCAGCTCCTTCAGGAGCTTCTGGACCTCGGCATAGGACAGCAGGTCGGCCATGTTCTCCTTGAGGATTTCGGTCAGGTGCGTGGTCAGCACCGTGGCCGGATCGACGACCGTATAGCCGCGGAAGGTGGCCTCCTCGCGCAGGTCGTCGGCGATCCAGGTGGCCGGCAGGCCGAAGGCGGGCTCGCGCACGTGCTCGCCGGGCAGCTCGACCTGGCCGCCGCGCGGGTCCATGGCCATCAGGCTGCCCAGGCGCACCTCGCCGGCGCCGGCCTCCATTTCCTTGATGCGGATGGCGTAGCCCTGGTTGGCCAGGCGCATGTTGTCCAGGATCCGCACCGGCGGCATGACGAAGCCGAACTCGCCGGCCAGGGTCTTGCGCAGGGCGCGGATCTGGTCGGTCAGCTTGCGGCCGTCCAGGTCGTTGATCAGGGTCAGCAGGCCGTAGCCCAGCTCGATCTTGACGTCGTCGATGGCCAGCGAGGCGCTGATCGGCTCTTCCTCGGCCTCCGCGGGCGCGGACGCGGCTTCGAGCGCCGCCGGGTCGATGGGCTTGGGTTTCTTGGCGTCCTGGACGCGCTTGTAGGCCAGGGCCCCGGCGCCCAGCGACAGGGCGGCGAACGGGATGATCGGCATGCCCGGGATCAGGGCGATGACGCCGGCCGAGGCCGAGACCATGCCCAAGCCGACCGGATTCATGGCCAACTGGGTGACCAGGGCCTTGTCGGCCGAACCTTCGACACCGGCCTTCGACACGACCATGCCGGCCGCGATCGAGATGATCAGGGCCGGGATCTGGCTGACCAGGCCGTCGCCGATGGTCATGATGGTGTAGGACGAGGCGGCCTCGCCGATCGGAATCTTGTGCTGCACCACCCCGATGATGATGCCGCCGACGATGTTGATGCCGGTGATGATCAGGCCGGCGATCGCGTCGCCCTTCACGAACTTGCTGGCGCCGTCCATGGCCCCGAAGAAGGTGCTTTCCTGCTCCAGCTCCTTGCGGCGGACCTTGGCCATCTCCTGGTCGATCAGGCCCGTCGACAGGTCGGCGTCGATCGCCATCTGCTTGCCGGGCATGGAGTCCAGGGTGAAACGGGCGGCCACCTCGGCGATCCGGCCCGAACCCTTGGTGACGACCATGAAGTTCACCACCACCAGAATGATGAAGATGATCACCCCGATGACGAAGTTGCCCTGCATCATCAGGTGACCGAAGGCCTCGATGACCGCGCCGGCTCCGCCCGTGCCCTCCTGGCCGTGGCCCAGGATCAGGCGGGTCGAGGCGACGTTCAGGCCCAGGCGGTACAGGGTCGCCACCAGCAGGACGGTCGGGAACGAGGTGAATTCCAGCGGCTTCTTGATCAGCACCGCCGTCATCAGGATCAGCACCGAGCCGGTCAGCGACACGGCCAGCAGCAGGTCCAGCAGGATCGGCGGGACCGGCAGGATCAGCAGCACGATGATGCCGACGACGCCCAGGGCCAGGCCCATTTCGCCGCGCAGGAACCCGTCCAGCAGCGACTTGGCGCTGGGAACGGACCGGGCGGTCGGGGCGGCGGCGTCAGCCATGCGAAACCTTGAACCGTGAAGAGTAGGCCAGACCCAGCGCTTGAAGCGATTTGCGGCCGGCCGCCATCTCCTTAACCAAAATTAGCCATGTTCGGCGCCGGACGGAGTGTCGCGGCGCCGCGACATGGTGGCCTAGGCGGCGGCGCCCACCCCGCCTTGCGGCGGCGGCACCGGCACGCCGGCGTCCGAATATTCCTTGAGCTTGTTGCGCAGGGTGCGGATCGAGATGCCCAGGATGTTGGCCGCGTGGGTGCGGTTGCCCAGGCAGTGCTCCAGGGTGTCGATGATCAGCTTCTGCTCAACTTCGGCCACGGTCGATCCCACGAAAGTGCGCGAGACCGCGTCGGCAGCCATCTGGGCGCCGCGCGCCACGGCCGCGTCCGGCGCCGGGGCCGGGGCCAGCTGCTGACCGTCCGGCAGGCGGATGGCGAATTCCTCGATCTCGTCGCCGGTCGACAGAAGCACCGCGCGGTGCATGGCGTTTTCCAGCTCGCGGACGTTGCCCGGCCAGCGGTGAGCGATCAGGCGACGCTTGGCCTCGGCCGAGATCGGCTTCTCGGGGATGCCGTTGGCGGCCGAGTACTTCTTCACGAAGAACTCGCACAGGCTGATCACGTCGGCCGGACGCTCGCGCAGCGGCGGCAGGCGCAGGTTCACCACGTTCAGGCGGTACAGCAGGTCTTCCCGGAAGGTCCCGTCCTTGACCGCCTGGGCCAGGTCGCGGTTCGAGGTGGCCAGGATGCGGATATTGACCTTGACCGGCTTGGAGCCGCCGACGCGGTCGATCTCGCGCTCTTGAATGGCGCGCAGCAGTTTGGCCTGCAAGCGCACGTCCATTTCCGAGATTTCGTCGAGCAGCAGGGTGCCGCCGTCGGCCTCCTCGAACTTGCCGATGCGGCGGGCCATGGCGCCGGTGAAGGCACCCTTCTCGTGGCCGAACAGCTCGCTTTCCAGCAGGTTCTCGGGAATGGCCGCGCAGTTGACCGAGATGAACGGCGCCTTGGCCCGGCGGGACTTGCCATGGACGTAGCGAGCCATGACCTCCTTACCCGAACCGCTTTCGCCAGTGATCAGGATCGAGGCTTCGGACGGAGCGACCTGGTCGGCCAGCTTGAGGACCTGCTCCATGGCCGGATCGCGGACGACCATCGGCTTGTCGTCGTCGGTCACGGCGGCCAGGACGGCGGCGATCAGCTCGGCGTCCGGCGGCAGCGGGATGAACTCCTTGGCGCCGGCCTTGATGGCGGCGGCGGCGCGCATCGGATCGGCGTCGACGCCGCAGGCCACCACCGGCACCCGCATCCGCTCGGCCTCGTTGGCCGCGATCAGGCCGGCGATGTCCAGCGCGTAGTCGACCATCAGAAGGTCCGCGCCCTGCCCGGCGCGCAGCGCATTGGTCGCCTGCTCCGCCGTTTCGACGTGCGAGACCTTGGCGCCCGCGTTCATCGCCATCTTCACGGCGACCGAGAGCTGTCCGTTCAACTTGCCAACGACGAGAAGCCGCATGTCCTACACTCCCCAGAGCTTTTCTCGAGAGAAAAGCTCAGTCTAAAAAGTTGGCGCGTGACGGGCGCCGAAACCGGCATCCACTTTCGGCTGTCACGCTTGCCAGGGCCTTTAGCCCTGGTCGCCGTCCTTGATGATTTCCGTCATGGTCACGCCCAGGCGCTCGTCGACGACGACGACCTCGCCCCGGGCGACCAGGCGGTTGTTGACATAGATGTCGATCGCCTCGCCGACCTTGCGGTCCAGCTCCAGGATCGAGCCCTGGCCCAGCTGCAGCAGCTGCGCGACGGACATGTGCGCGCGACCCAGCACGGCCGAGATGTTGACCGGCACGTCGAAGACCGGCGCCAAGTCGGACGCGGTCTTGTCGCTGAGCTCGACCGGCATCTCGGAGGCCAACATCGAGCCTCCGAATTCGTCGAGCGGGAGATTGTCTTCGGCCATCTTAGGTCAGCCTTCTCAAGAAAACATCGGTTCGGCGTGGAGACCTTCGGCGGCGATGGCCGCCTCCAGCGCTTCGGCGACGCGTTGAGCGGCGCCGTCGGGATCGAAGGCCGCGCGGCCGTCGCCCCAGTCGAAAGTGAAGGCCGCGGGGGCCATGGCGCCGTCGGCGCGGGCGACGATCTGGCCCTGGTAGCCGATCTGCGCGGCCACGTGCTCCAGCGCGTTCTGGGTGCGCTCCTCCAGCTCCGGCGAGACGCGGACGAAGATGCGCGGGTGGGCCTCGACCTCGCGAGCGAGGGCTTCCAGGGCCGCCGCCACCGGGGCCTCGGGGAAGTGGTGCAGGGCCGCGTCGGCGATCTTGCGGGCGCAGGCCAGGGCCAGCTGGGCCGAGCCTTCGCGGTGCTCGTGCGCCACGTGGGCCAGGGCCCCGAAGGCCTCCTGGATGGCGTGGGAGACCTCGCCCAGGGCGTGGGCGGCCTCCTGCTCGGCGCGGGCCACGGCCGAGCGCTCGCCCTGGGCGTAGCCCTCGGCGCGCGCGGCCTCGACCTCCTCGGCCGTGAAGCTCTTCTTGACCTTCGGCGGGGTGTAGGCGACGCCGCCGCGGTCGTCGAAGACCGTGTCGAAGCCGAATTTGCGGTGAGGGGTTTCCATCTAGGTCATCTCCCTCAGTAGATCAGCTCGTCGTCGCCGCCGCTGCCGGCCAGCATGATCTCGCCCTTGGCGGCCAGGTCCTTGGCGACCTGGACCATGCCCACCTGGGCGGCGTCGACGTCCTTCAGGCGCACGGGGCCCATGCTTTCCATGTCCTCGCGCATGATCTTGGCGGCGCGCTCCGACATGTTCGAGAAGAACAGGTCGCGCAGCTTGTCCGAGGCGCCCTTCAGGGCCAGGGCCAGCTGTTCCTTGGGCGTGCCGCGCAGCAGGGTCTGGATGCCGCCCGGGTCCAGCTTCGACAGGTCCTCGAACACGAACATCAGGGCTCGGATGCGCTCGGCCGCCTCGCGGTTGCGCTCTTCCAGGGCCGCGATGAAGCGGGCTTCGGTCTGGCGATCGAAGTTGTTGAAGATCTCGGCCATCATCTCGTGGCTGTCGCGCTTGGACGTGCGCGCCAGGTTCGACATGAATTCCGTGCGCAGGGTCATCTCGATCTTGTCGAGGATTTCGCGCTGCACCGGCTCCATCCGCAGCATGCGGGTGACGCATTCCAGGGCGAAGTCCTCCGGCAGGCAGGCCAGCACGCGGGCGGCGTGGTCGCTCTTCACCTTCGACAGCACCACGGCGACGGTCTGGGGATATTCGTTCTTCAGATAGTTGGCGAGCACCGCCTCGTTCACATTGCCCAGCTTGTCCCACATGGTTCGACCCGCCGGACCGCGGATCTCCTCCATCAGGGCGTCGACCTTCTCCTGCGGCATGAACGAGGCCAGCAGGCGCTGGGTCTGTTCGTACGAGCCCATGATCGCGCCCGTCGAGCTCATGCCCGACACGAACTCGACCAGCAGCTCTTCCACGACCGAGGCGGAAACCGTGCCCAGGCCGGCCATGGCCTGGGAGACTTCCTTGATTTCCTCGTCGTCCAGGGCTTCCCAGATCTTGGTGTGGTCTTCGCCCAGCGCGAGCAGAACGATCGCGGCCTTTTCGGGCCCCGACAGGTTCTTGATATCGTTGACGGCGACTTTCATGGCCATCAGTTCGACTCGTGCAGCCAGTTACGGAGGATCGCGACCGACTCCTCCGGATGCTTCTCGACGAACTCCGAGACACGCTTGATCGACGAGGCCTTAACCTGCCCCTCGATCTTGGCGATGTCGATGCGCGAGTCGATGTCGCTGCCGGTGGGGCCGGCGATGGCGATCGGCTCGCCCGACTGATCGACCACCACCTGCTGCTGGGTGCCGTCCGACAGGGTGACCAGGCGGGTCACCGGCTGGCCGGGACCGGCCAGGGCCATCTGGGCGGGCGCCGGCTCGGCCAGGTTCTTGATGAACGGACGCACCGCGAACAGCAGGATCAGCAGGGCCACGACGCCCAAGATGCCCAACTCGGCGAAGCGCATGATGTCGTTCTTGTCGAAGCCCGACAGCAGGCCTTGCTTCTCCAGGCCCTGGTCCTCGGGCTGCGGGAACTTGATGTTGGTGACCTTGACCTGGTCGCCTCGCGTCGCGTCGAAGCCGACGGCGGTCTTCACCAGGTCCTCGATCTGCTGGATCTCCTGCTGGGTGCGCGGGGTGTAGGCGCCCGGCTTGCCGTCCTTGCCCGGAGGGGCGGTGATCCCGTCGATGGCGACGGCCACGGCGACCTTCTTGATCGTGCCCGGCTCCTGCACCGTGGTCTTCACGGACTTGGAGATCTCATAGTTGGTGACGCTGCCCGTCTCGTTGGAGCGCGAGCCGACCTGCTGGAAGCCGCCATTGGCGCCCTGGCCGGGAACGTTCGAGGTGGCGGTGACGCCCGAGGTGTCGTCGTTCTTGCTTTCCTGGCTGCCCGACTCGTTGGTGCTTTCCGAGCGGACGACCTGGCCGTCCGGATCGAAGCGCTCTTCCTGAGTGGTGATACGGTCCAGATTGATGTCGGCGGTGACATTGACGCGCGCCTTGCCCGGGCCGAGCACGCCTTCGATCATGTCCTTGACGGTCTTGGCGATGCGGGCCTCGGCCTCGGCGCGGCGGTCCTGGGCCTCCTTGCCGGCCAGGCTGTCGTCGGAAGGAGCTGACAGGGTCTTGCCGTGCTGGTCGATGACCGCGACCTTCTCGGCCTTCATGTTCGGCACCGACGACGACACCAGGTTCTGGATGGCGCGGACCATGTCCGACGAAGGCTCGCGCGAGCCGACGCCGATGGTCACGGCGGCCGACGGCTGCTCTGCGTCTTCCTCGAACAGCTGGCGCTTGGGCAGAACCAGGTGGACGCGGACGCTGTTGACGCCCTGCATGGCCTTGATGGTGCGTTCCAGCTCGCCCTGCAGGGCCCGCTGACGGTTCAGTTGCTGGACGAAGTCGGTCTGGCCCAGCGCGTTGTTGCCGTCGAAGATCTCGTAGCCGATGGAGCCGGAGCTCACGAGGCCCTTGCCGGCGATCATCAGACGGGCGCTGGCGACCTTGTCGCGCGCCACCATGATCGTCGAGCCATCGCCCTTGGTCTCGTACTTGATGCCGGCCTGGTCCAGGGCCTGGGTGACCTGCGAGGCCTCCTTCAGGTCGAGGTTCGAGTACAGCAGTTCGCTGGGCTCCTTGCCCATGAACATGACGAGGGCCACCAGGACCGCGACGACGCCGGCGCCCACGCCGAGCATCGCGGCCAGACGCCCGACGCCGAACTGCTTGATCGAACCCAGAAAGCTTTCCACGAAGCCTCACCCCTGATCCCACGCGCCCTCCAACGGAGAGCGACCGGCGAGCGAACGAGAACCGCCCGTCGGTAGGCAGGATTTACCCAGTACAAGGTAAACGAGGCGTTTATATTTGGCCCTCGGAGGGCCTTCCGGAGGCGCCAAAACGTCGCGGCCGCCCCCTTTCGGAAGCGGCCGCTGAACGTCTTCAAACCCTTGTGGCGCAGGGCCTTGGGGATTTTCCGGAGCGAAAGGGGCGGTCAGATTAACGCACCCCGTTCCGGGTCTTAACGGTACTGCTGGATCCGGGTGGTCCGCAGGCCCGCCAGGCCGTGCCGATCGATCGACTGCTGCCAGCTGAGAAACTCATCATTGGTCAGCTTGTAGCGATCGCAGGCCTCGTCGAGCGAGAGCAGACCCCCGCGGACGGCGGCCACGACCTCGGCCTTGCGACGGATCACCCAACGCTGGGTCTCCGGCGGCGGCAAATCCGACAGGGTAAGAGGCGCACCGGTCGGACCGATGACGTACTTTTCACCCCGGCTGTTCGTGCGCTGCTGCTGCAACATGGCTTTACGCCTTTCCCACAACCATCACTGTTGAGGCTGACTATAGGCGCCGCCTAATAACAGCGGCTTAATTCCAATAGTAAAGAAAGCCCTAAACAGGATGACTCCTAAGCAGTCCGTAGTGTCTCAGTGTGAAACACAAGAATTAAAGAGCGTTAATACCCGTGATTAGCGCTTAATGTTCAGAAGCTCTTCAAGCATCTGATCTGCCGTCGTGATGATCTTCGACGACGCCGAGTAAGCACGCTGCGTGGTGATCAGGCCGGTGAACTCGGTCGACAGGTCGACAGTCGAAGCTTCCAAGGTCGAGGGGGCCAGCGAGCCGGCGCCGCCTTGCCCCGGAGCCTTCAGGCTGTAGGTGCCGCTTTCGTTGGTGACGCGATAAGCATTGCCGTTGACGCCCTTCAGGCCGTTCGGGTTGCTGAAGGTGGCCACGGCGACCTGGGCGATCCGGCGCGTGACGCCGTTGTCGAAGATCGCCGAGACGTAGCCGTCCTCGTCCACCTCGATGTTGGTCAGGTTGCCGAAGGCCGTGCCGTTGGTGTTCACCGACTGGACGACCGACTGGCTGTTGTACTGGGTCAGGCCGCCGGCGGCGCTGGCCAGGTCGATCTGGACGTCCTGGGTGTCGATGCCCAGGCCGTCGGCCCACACCGGAGGCTGCGGCAGCGGCGCGGCCGGCGGGGCCGGCTGGACCACCAGCGGCGTGCCCGAGGCCTGGACGCTGATCGAGGTCGGATTGGT
>Ga0209676_1000218_pt1 | contig 125460 bp, 109 predicted proteins | sample AraplaCvi_mLB_r2_FD_184282 | JGI IMG/M metagenome (GOLD analysis project Ga0209676, IMG submission 184282) | Arabidopsis root microbial communities from North Carolina, USA - plate scrape MF_Cvi_mLB_r2 (SPAdes) (version 2) | ecosystem: Host-associated > Plants > Roots > Endosphere | place...
CAATTGTGACTATTGACTAAATTGGTCACTGGATTCAAAGTGAGAGTCCCAACCCACTCGCCAATGGGACTCTCATGCTTTTGCGCCGCTTCACCTCATCCCTCGTCATCTGCGCATTGCCCCTTGCGCTAGTCGCCTGCGGCGAACAAGCGCCGTCCGATCCACGTACCGATGCGCCCTTGGTGCGAGTCGCCCTCGCTCAATCGGCGGCACCCGCGCCGCGCTCATTCACCGGCATCGTCGCAGCCAGGGTCCAAAGCGATCTGGGCTTTCGCGTAGCCGGCAAGGTGCTGGAGCGGCTGGTGGATACCGGACAATCGGTCAAGCGCGGCCAGGTTCTGCTGCGCCTCGACCCCGTCGACTTGAAGCTCGCCGCCCATGCGCAGCGCGAAGCGGTCGCCGCGGTGCGAGCGCGGGCGCAACAGGCTATCGACGATGAAGCCCGCTATCGCGCATTGCGCGGCACCGGCGCGGTATCGGCATCGGCCTACGACCAGTACAAGGCTGCGGCGGATGCGGCGCGGGCCCAGCTCAGCGCGGCCGAGGCCCAGGCGGAAGTCGCCGGTAATGCGACACGCTACGCCGAGCTGTTGGCCGATGCCGATGGCATTGTCATGGAGACGCTGGTCGAGCCCGGTCAGGTTGTCAGTGCCGGTCAGCCCGTGGTGCGAGTGGCGCATGCCGGGCCTCGGGAAGCCGTTATCCAGCTACCGGAAACCCTGCGCCCTGCGGTCGGCTCTGTCGCCCTGGCCACACTCTTCGGCAAAGACAACATCAGCGTTGAGACCCACCTGCGCCAACTCTCGGATGTCGCCGACCGCCTGACCCGCACCTTCGAGGCGCGCTATGTGCTGGAAGGCGAACTCGCCAGAGCGCCCCTGGGTACCACCATCACCGTGCAGGTAGCGAACGGGCAGGCCGATCAGCAATTCAACCTGCAGGTACCGATCGGGGCCTTGTACGACGCGGGCAAGGGGCCGGGTGTGTGGGTCATCCGGGGAGAGCCCGCTCAGGTCGCCTGGCAGCCGGTCACTGTGCTGCACCTGGACGACGAGCATGCCCGCATCACTGGCCAGCTCAAGCAAGGCGAGCAGATCGTCGCGCTCGGGGCACACCTGCTGCGTGAAGGTCAGCACGTTCGGGTCGACGGTCAGCCAGCTGTTGCAGTGGCCGAAGGAGGCCGCCCATGAGCGACGGTCGGTTCAACCTCTCGGTGCTTGCCGTGCGCGAGCACTCCATCACCCTGTTCCTGGTCTGTCTGATCTCGCTGGCGGGGCTACTCGCCTTCTTCAAGCTGGGGCGGGCAGAGGATCCGGCCTTTACGGTCAAGGTGATGACCATAGTCACTGCCTGGCCCGGTGCCACGGCCCAGGAAATGCAGGATCAGGTCGCCGAGAAAATCGAAAAGCGCCTGCAGGAGCTGCGCTGGTACGACCGCAGCGAAACCTACACGAGACCCGGCCTGGCTTTCACCACCCTGTCGCTGCTCGATTCCACGCCTCCCGCGCAAGTGCCGGAGGAGTTCTACCAAGCCCGCAAGAAGATCAGCGACGAGGCGAAGTCGTTGCCGTCCGGCGTGATCGGGCCGCTGGTCAACGACGAATACTCGGACGTCACCTTCGCCCTGTTAGCGCTCAAGGCCAAGGGCGAGCCGCAGCGCCTGCTGGTGCGCGACGCGGAGGCGCTGCGTCAGCGGCTGCTGCACGTGCCGGGAGTGAAGAAGGTCAACATCATCGGAGAGCAGGCCGAACGCATTTTCGTCGAGTTCTCCCATGAGCGCCTGGCAACGCTAGGGATCGGTCCGCAGGAGGTATTCGCCGCGCTCAATGCGCAGAATGCCCTGACGCCGGCCGGTTCCGTGGAGACCAAGGGGCCGCAGGTGTTCCTGCGCCTGGACGGCGCCTTCGATGAGCTGCAGAAGGTTCGCGACACGCCGGTGGTGGCCCAGGGGCGTACCCTGAAGCTGTCGGACGTCGCCACGGTCAGGCGCGGTTATGAGGACCCGGCGACCTTCCTGATTCGCAACGGTGGTGAACCGGCTTTGCTGCTGGGCATCGTCATGCGCGAAGGCTGGAACGGTCTCGACCTGGGCAAAGCCCTGAACGACGAAGTGAGTGCGATCAACGCCGAGCTGCCGCTGGGCATGAGCCTGAGCAAGGTCACCGACCAAGCCGTCAATATCAGCGCTTCGGTCGACGAGTTCATGATCAAGTTCTTCGTCGCGCTGCTAGTGGTCATGCTGGTGAGCTTTATCAGCATGGGCTGGCGGGTGGGCGTGGTGGTCGCGGTTGCCGTGCCGCTGACGCTGGCGATGGTCTTCGTGGTGATGGCGGCGACCGGCAAGAACTTCGACCGCATCACTCTGGGCTCGCTGATCCTGGCCCTGGGCCTATTGGTGGATGACGCCATCATTGCCATCGAGATGATGGTGGTGAAAATGGAAGAGGGCTACAGCCGGATCCAGGCCTCCGCCTACGCCTGGAGCCATACGGCGGCGCCGATGCTGTCTGGAACCCTGGTCACCGCTGTGGGCTTTATGCCCAACGGTTTTGCCCGCTCTACGGCCGGCGAATACACCAGCAACATGTTCTGGATCGTCGGCATCGCGCTGATCGCCTCGTGGCTGGTTGCGGTGATCTTCACGCCCTATTTCGGCGTCAAGCTGCTGCCCAAGATCAAAAAGATCGAGGGTGGGCATGAAGCCATCTACGATACCCCGCGCTACAACCGTTTTCGTCGTCTGCTGGGCCGCGTAATCGCACGCAAGTGGTTGGTCGCCGGTTCGGTGATCGGCCTTTTCGTCACGGCGATACTCGGCATGGGGTTGGTGAAGAAGCAGTTTTTCCCGATATCCGACCGACCCGAGGTGCTGGTCGAGGTACAGATGCCCTACGGCACCTCGATCGCCCAGACCAGCGCCGCCACGGAGAAGGTTGAAGCCTGGTTGGCCCAGCAGGAAGAGGCCAAAATTGTCACGGCCTACATCGGCCAGGGCGCGCCACGATTCTTCATGGCCATGGGGCCGGAGCTACCGGATCCGTCGTTCGCCAAGATAGTTATCCGTACCGACAATCAGGACGAGCGCGAAGCATTGAAGCATCGGCTGCGCCAGGCGATTGCCGAGGGTCTGGCCAGCGAGGCGCGGGTGCGCGTCACCCAGCTGGTGTTCGGCCCGTACTCGCCGTTCCCCGTTGCCTATCGGGTCACCGGCCCCAACCCGGACAAGCTGCGCAAAATCGCGACGGCGGTACAGCAGGTGATGGACGCCAGCCCGATGATGCGCACGGTCAATACCGACTGGGGCACGCGCGTGCCGACGCTGCACTTCAGCCTGCAACAGGATCGCCTGCAAGCCGTGGGACTGACCTCCAGCGCCGTGGCCCAGCAACTGCAGTTTTTGCTCAGCGGTGTACCCATCACCGCCGTGCGCGAGGACATCCGCACAGTACAGGTGATGGCACGTGCGGCTGGCGATATTCGTTTCGATCCGACCAAGGTTATGGACTTTACCCTGGCAGGTGCCAACGGGCAGCGTATCCCACTGTCGCAGGTCGGCGAGGTGGAGGTGCGTATGGAAGAGCCGATTATGCGTTGGCGCGACCGTATGCCGACTATCACCGTACGCGGCGATATCGCCGAGGGTCTGCAGCCGCCGGATGTGTCGACGGCCATTAGCCGACAATTGCAGCCCCTGATCGAGCAGCTGCCGAGCGGCTACCGTATCGAGCAGGCGGGCTCCATCGAGGAGTCGGGCAAAGCGAGCAAGGCGATGCTGCCGCTGTTCCCGATCATGCTGGCCGTCACGCTGATCATCATCATTCTGCAGGTGCGTTCGATCTCGGCGATGGTCATGGTGTTTCTGACCAGCCCATTGGGGCTGATCGGCGTGGTGCCCACGCTGATTCTGTTCCAGCAGCCATTTGGCATCAACGCACTGGTCGGGCTGATCGCGCTGTCGGGCATCCTGATGCGCAACACGCTGATCCTGATCGGGCAGATCCGCCACAACGAACAGGCAGGCCTGGACCCGTTCCGCGCGGTGGTCGAGGCTACCGTACAACGCGCCCGGCCGGTGATCCTCACCGCACTGGCGGCGATTCTGGCCTTCATCCCGCTGACCCACTCGGTGTTTTGGGGAACGCTCGCCTACACCCTAATCGGCGGCACCTTCGCCGGCACCGTGTTGACCCTGGTGTTCCTGCCGGCCATGTATTCGATCTGGTTCAAGATCAGGCCCGGCAACGGCAACGATGGCAGCCTGGCTGGCGTGGACAGGGTGCCCCCAGTGCGGCAGATGGCAGACCTTAAACTTCCCTGAACAAGAGAAACCACCATGGCGAACTCAAAAGTTGTGCTTGTTACCGGCGTGTCATCGGGTATCGGCCGCGCCGCCGCGGAGCGCTTTGCTCAGCGCGGTTGCCGGGTATTCGGCAGCGTGCGCAACACTGCAAAGGCACAGCCCATAACCGGCGTCGAGCTAGTCGAGATGGATATCCGTGACGAGGCGTCGATCAGGCAGGGCGTTCAGCACATCATCGCCCAGGCCAGGCGCATCGACGTGCTGGTCAACAGCGCGGGGATGACCCTGCTCGGCGCGACGGAGGAGACTTCGATTGCTGAAGCCCAGGCGCTGTTCGACACCAACCTGTTCGGCATTCTGCGTACCACCCAGGCAGTGCTGCCGCATATGCGCGAGCAAGGCGCCGGGCGCATCGTCAACGTCAGCTCGGTGCTGGGTTTCCTACCGGCGCCGTACATGGGGCTTTACTCGGCCTCCAAGCATGCCGTGGAAGGGCTGTCCGAGACCCTGGATCACGAGGTGCGCAAGTTCGGCATTCGTGTCGCCCTGGTCGAGCCGTCCTTCACCAAGACCAACCTGGACCTCAATGCGCCCCAGGCGGCTTCCAGGATCGCGGCCTACGACAGCGAGCGCGGCGTCGTTGCCCAGGCCATACAAAGGAATGTCCAGAAGGCGCCGCAGCCCGAGGGGGTCGCCTCGACCATGGTCGAGGCTGCCTTGGGGGCCTGGAGAATGCGCCATACGCCCAAGGGCGAGGCCGCCCTGTTGAGCAAGCTGCGCCGTTTCATGCCGGCCGGCCCAGTCGCGAAGGGCCTGAGGAAAACCTTTGGCCTCGCCTGACATCCCGTCCGGGCGTCACATCGCATTCGAACAGACACGCATGTATTAATGGAGAGACTCCATGAGCGCCCCGGACAGCCAGACCATCACGCCCTCGCCTGCCAAACTGGTACAGGCAGCGCCGAGCACGCCTTCCAGCACCGCCTCACCTTGGCCGGTATTCTGGGTGGTCGGATTGGCAGTGTTTCTTGTTTCGATGGACGGCACCATGCTGTTCGCGGCCTTCAGTTCCTTGCGAGAAGGTTTTCCTTTGGCAACTGCGGCGGATCTCTCCTGGGTGCTCAATGCCTACACGATTGTCTATGCCGCGATGCTGATCCCGTCCGGTGGCTTGGCCGACAAGCATGGGCGAAAAAAGGTGTTTCTCGGCGGCGTTGCGCTGTTCCTGGCGGCATCTACCGGCTGTGGTTTGGCAAACAACGTGGGATGGCTCGTTGCGGCAAGAGTACTGCAGGCTATCGGCGCTGCACTGCTGACACCCGCATCGCTCTCACTCGTACTGGCGGCGTTCCCGCAGAGTCAGCGTGCCGTGGCGGTCAGCCTATGGGGGGCCGTCGGTGGCCTGGCCGCGGCGGTGGGGCCCAGCCTGGGATCATTCGTGATCGCATCGGTCGGCTGGCAGTGGGCGTTTTACCTGAACCTGCCAGTGGGCCTGCTTGCACTGTGGCGCGGCGCAACGCTATTGACGGAAGCAACCCAGCAAGCCAGGCCCCGTCCGTTGGATCTGCTGGGCATGGGCCTGCTGATTATCGGCATCGGTGCCCTGGCGCTGTCCATCGTGCAATCGGAGTCGCCTGCCTGGTCACGCCATGAACTGCTGAGCGTTGCAGGTATCGGCCTAATGGGCATCGTCGGATTTGTCGTCTGGGCACGGGTCGCCAGCGCGCCGCTGGTGGATTTAAGCTTGTTTCGCAACCCCACTTACCGCTACGTCAACCTCGCAAGCTTGAGTTTCAGCATCGCATTTTCGATGATGTTTTTCGCTTTCTTCTTCTACATGAACTCCATTTGGCACTACTCGCTGCCACTGGCAGGCCTGGCAATTACACCTGGTCCACTGCTGGTGACTCCGGTCGCCGCTCTGTCCGGTCGGTTCGCGAGTAGGCATGGCCACCGCCCACTGCTGGTGGCGGGCTGTCTGGTCTACGCGGCCAGTGGACTGTGGTTTTTGCTGGTACCAGGAGCCGAGCCGGCGTACCTGACGCAGTGGCTGCCGGGCATGCTGCTCAGTGGTATTGGTGTGGGCATGGTAATGCCGTCGCTGTCGGGAGCTGCGGTCAGCCGCTTACCTGCGGACCAATACGCCGTGGGCGGCGCTATCAACCAGGCAATTCGGCAAATTGGTTCCGTGATGGGCGTCGTCCTCACCGTGCTGCTGCTCGGCAGTGCCGGTTTGCAACGCGTCGACTTTGATGCCGTTTACCTGTGCCATGTCGGCTTGGCGCTGTTGACCGCAGCCTTGTGCCTGCCCGTCAACACGCGGCCAGCAAGCCTCGTCAAACCCAATGACTCGGACGCAAGCCGAGAAACTACCAGGTAAAAAATCTGTACCTGCCCTGCCGGAGAAATCTATGGACATCGAGCAGAAATCCCTTGTCTGGACAAGCCAGCAGTCGGACGCAATGCAGCGCATGCGCGAAGGCGGCGGCAAGCCGGGGCTCGCCCGGATGGAACAACTCGCCGGCAAGAGCGGCCGCGAGATTCTCGAAGCCATGATGTCTGGCGAGCTGCCGTACCCACCCATGAACGAGACCATGAACATGACGTTGTTGGCGGTGGAAAACGGCCGTGCCGTATTCCAGGGCATCCCGCTGCCGCAGCACTACAACCCGCTGGGCACGGTGCACGGCGGCTGGCTCGCCACATTGCTGGACTCAGCCCTGGGCTGCGCAGTGCAAACCACGCTGCCGGCCGGACGCTCCTACACCACGGCCGAGCTCAGCATCAACATCGTGCGATCTGCCTCCCACAAGACCGGCCCCTTACGGGCGGTCGGCACGCTGATCCACGGCGGGCGGCAGATCGCCACGGCCGAGGCCCGTGTCGAAGACGAGACAGGCAAGCTCTATGCCCATGCGACCACTACCTGTTTCGTCTTCGACGTGCCGACGGCTTGACGGCGAAGTGCGCATGGTCGGAACCGAACGGATAAGCGACTAGAAAGCAACCGGGCGGTGCGCGTTGCGAGGCGCCGACCCTGTGACAAGCGAGGTGAGATTATGAGTGTCCGCAATGCAGTTCGAATCGTGGTGACCGGCACAGGTGTGGTCAGCCCCCTGGGCTGCGGCACCGAGACTGTCTGGTCACGCCTGCTGGCAGGGCAGTCGGGCATTCAAGCGTTGCCCGCCAAGTTGAGCGAAGGTACTGGCTGCGCGGTGGGTGGCCGGGTACCTGCCGTGGAGGACGATCCGCATGCGGGTTTTGACCCTGAGCGAACCATCGCCGCCAAGGAGCGCAAGAAGATGGATCGCTTTATCGAGTTCGCCCTGGTCGCCGCCGATGAAGCCCTGGCACAGGCCGGCTGGCAGCCGACAGACGAAGCGCAGCGACAACGAACTGCGACCATCATTGCCTCCGGTGTCGGCGGCTTCGGTGCCATCGCCGAGGCGGTTCGCACCACGGACGAACGCGGCCCGCGACGACTGTCGCCATTCACCGCACCTTCCTTTCTGGCCAACATGGCCGCCGGGCAGGTTTCCATCCGCCATGGCTTCAGCGGCCCGCTCGGGGCTCCGGTGACTGCCTGCGCGGCCGGTGCGCAAGCCATCGGCGATGCGGCCCGGCTGATCCGCAGTGGCGAAGCGGATATCGCCGTATGCGGCGGAACCGAAGCCGCGATCCATCGCGTCACGCTCGGCAGCTTCGCGGCGGCGCGTGCCCTGTCCAGCGGATTCAACGACCGGCCCCGGGAAGCATCGCGCCCGTTCGACCGCGACCGGGATGGGTTCGTCATGGCCGAGGGCGCCGGCCTGCTGGTGATCGAATCGCTGGAGCATGCCCTGGCCCGCGGCGCCCAGCCGCTAGCGGAACTGGTCGGCTACGGCACCAGCGCCGATGCCTATCACCTGACCGCCGGCCCGGAGGACGGCGACGGCGCCCGCCGGGCCATGCAGCAGGCGTTACGCCAGGCCGATATCCCGCCAAGCGAGGTGCAGCACATCAACGCCCATGCGACCTCCACGCCGGTGGGCGACCGCGGCGAGCTGGCCGCCATCCGCTCGGTGTTCGGCAGCGAATCGGGCGTGGCGATCACCTCGACCAAGTCCAGTACCGGCCACCTACTGGGTGCCGCCGGTGGCGTTGAGGCCATCTTCACCGTCCTGGCGCTACGCGATCAGGTCGTCCCGCCCACGCTCAATCTCATCCATCCCGACGAGGCGGCCGAGGGACTAGACCTGGTCGCCCTGAATGCCCGGCACATGACGATACGTTATGCGCTGTCGAACGGTTTCGGCTTCGGCGGCGTCAACGCCAGCCTGCTGTTTCGCCGCTGGGAGTCTTGAGCATGAGCCACCTCACGCAGAAGGACAGGCGCCGTGATAAACGTCGGCGCGAGATACTGGGGGCGGCGAGCGATGTGTTCACCGCATTCGGCTACGACCTGGCGAACATGCAAGCCATTGCCGACTCCGCCGGGGTGACTAAGGCCACCCTGTATGCGCACTTCGGCGACAAGGAGCAGCTGTTCCGAGCCGTCATCGATCACTGGTTGGAGGAGCTGCCGGAGCCGAAGCTGTCGTGCCAGGCAACGGGCGGGTTGCGCGCCTGTCTGCAGGAGGCCGCAGGTGAACTGCTACAGCAAAGCACGCATCCGGCCTTTCATGCTCTCACTCATATACTGCTGCGATCCAACCGAATTCCGCAGAAGCGCTGGCGCCAACGCCATCGCCCGTACCAGGCCTATCTGGAAAGGGCTTTGTCCCAGTCCAGACGCTGCAACGATCCCAGGCAGGCCTCCATCCAGTTTCTTCTGCTGGCGGTCGGAAGCATCGATTGCCACAACCTTATGGCGGTGAACGAATCGCGCGTTAGCGCCGCAGTGGAACTGTTCGTCCAGGCCTATGCGTGAGGCAAAGATCACCCGATCCGTTGGCATTGAACATAGCGCGTGAGGTTGCTTTAGGTGAGTACCTGAGCAACCTCAAGCTGGGTAGAGAGCCGCATCGGTGGTGAAGGCTAATCAGCCCTGTTGAGAGCGCGGTTGAAGGCAACCACGTCCTCATGGCTGGGGTTGCTGGCAAAGAGTTCGGGCAGGCGCGCATTGAACGCCTCCCGCTTCTGCGCCGTCGCCCCCCTTACTGCGTCCGCCAACGCCTGTCGCATCTCATCTGCCGAATAATCACAGCAATACGCGGGGGTACAGGGCTGCTGCCGCCAGGACTCCGCTAGGCTGCCGCTGTCGACCGGCTCGAAGCCGATGTCGTCGACCAGACTCATGACGAACTGCTTCTGAGCCTGGTCGTCACCAGCAACAGCCACTGCCAGACGGCCATTGTTGCCGCCTGGCGCAGCTAGATTGGCTAACGAGTAGGCCAGAATATTATTGAACGCCTTGATCACTGGTCGACCGAGCTGTTCGCTGACCCAGATGCTCTCCGTCTGCCCGGCTTCAAGCGCCGGAATGCGTTCGTCGCGTAAGTCGGGATAGTAGTTGCTGGTATCGATCACCGGTACCGCAGGAGGCAGCGATGCGAGCAATCCCATGGGAAGAGTCGCCATCGCCGGCTGGGGGATGGCTAGGATCACCACATCCGCTGCTGGGCCCGACCAGGCAGCCGAGAATTTTCAGGGGATACTGACCATCACCGGCCATGATGGACGATGGCAAGTTGGGCATTCAGCAGTGAAGGCGCTGGCATCTGATAGCCTTTAGCCTATCTCCCGGCGAGCACATCGCTGGTTGCCCCGCGGTTGTCGTTTCAATCACCTGAGGTCGTATGGAATGAGTAACTCGATTCAAGTGCACAAGATCGTCGATCAAGGTACTGAAGATATGGATAGCGTCGAGACGAACGAGTGGCTGGATGCCCTGGAGGGCGTTGCTCGCACCGAGGGAAGTGCGAGGGTGGAGTTCCTGCTGCAACGCCTGGCTGAACACGCCGGCCACCTGGGGGCTCGCATCGCTGCCAACCCTTACTCGCTTTACCAGAACACCATCGCACTGGAACAGCAGCCGGAGTACCCCGGTGATCTGGCGATGGAAGAGCGCATTACCTCAATCATTCGCTGGAACGCGCTGGCCATGGTGGCCAAGGCGAACAAGGCCTATGGCGAGCTGGGCGGCCACATTGCCAGCTACGCCTCTGCCGCGGAAATCTTCGAAGTGGGTTTCAACCATTTCTTCCGTGCCGATACTGAACAAGGCAAAGGCGACCTGGTGTATTTCCAGCCGCATTCCGCGCCCGGTGTCTATGCGCGCGCTTTCCTGGAGGGCCGGCTGGAACAGCGGCAACTCGAGCGTTATCGGCAGGAGGTGGAAGGTGGCGGGCTCTGCTCTTATCCCCACCCTTGGCTCATGCCGGATTTCTGGCAGTTTCCGACTGGCTCCATGGGCATCGGCCCGATCAGCTCGATCTATCAGGCCCGCTTCCTGCGCTACCTGCAACACCGTGGTATCGCCTCGACCGAAGGGCGCCATGTCTGGGGGGTATTCGGCGATGGCGAGATGGACGAGCCGGAATCGGTCGCAGCACTGTCGCTTGCCGCACGGGAGAAACTGGACAATGTCACCTTCGTGATCAACTGCAACCTGCAGCGGCTTGACGGGCCTGTGCGCGGGAACGGGCAAATCATCCAGGAGCTGGAATCGCTGTTCAAGGGTGCTGGCTGGAACGTTATCAAAGTGGTCTGGGGCTCGGGCTGGGATGCCCTGTTCGCCCGGGACCACCACCACGTTCTGCTGCGCCGCCTGGCCAGCACCGTCGATGGCCAGTACCAGGCCCTGGGTGCCAACGATGCAGCCTACAACCTTGCGTATTTCTTCGACCTCGACCCGCAGCTGCACGCGCTGGTCGCTCACATGAGCCCGGCCGAAATCGATGGCCTGCGTCGCGGCGGCCACGATTTTCGCAAGTTGCACGCTGCATTCGACGCAGCGAAGCGCCACAAGGGGCACCCGACGGTCATCCTGGCGAAGACCAAGAAAGGCTTTGGCATGGGCCAGGCCGGCGAATCGCGCAACACCGCGCACCAACAGAAGAAACTGGACGTCGAGGCCCTCAAGGCGTTCAGGGACCGTTTTGCGCTGCCGCTGGATGACCAGGCAGTGGAGCAGATGCGCTTTTATCGACCGCACGATGACAGCCCCGAGCTGCGCTACCTGCATGCCCGTCGGCAGTTGCTGGGTGGTTACCTGCCTCGACGCAGCAGCCTGGCCCCCAGCATCGCGGTACCGCCACTTGCCGACTATGCACGGTTCGCCCTGGCCCCTGACGATCGTGAGATTTCCACCACGATGGCCGTGGTCCGGCTCTTCACCAACCTGCTCAAGGACAAGCAGCTCGGCCCACGCATAGTGCCCATCGTGGCCGACGAGGCGCGTACCTTTGGCATGGCCAATCTGTTCCGCCAGGTCGGCATCTATTCACCTGTGGGCCAGCTCTACGAACCGGAAGATGCCGGCGCATTGCTCTACTACAAGGAATCCACCGACGGCCAGTTGCTGGAAGAGGGCATTACCGAAGCCGGTGCGGTCTCTTCGTGGGTCGCCGCAGCGACCTCCTACAGCGTCAACGGCGAGCCGATGCTGCCGTTCTATATCTACTATTCGATGTTCGGTTTCCAGCGCATCGGTGACCTGATCTGGGCGGCTGCCGACCAGCGCGCCCGTGGTTTCCTGATAGGCGCCACCGCTGGCCGCACCACCCTGGCGGGCGAGGGCCTGCAACACCAGGACGGTACCAGCCAGCTCATCGCCTCGACGGTGCCTAACTGCCGCGCCTACGACCCGGCGTTCGCCGGCGAAGCGGCCGTGATCATCGACCATGGCAGCCGACGCATGCTCGAGCAGCAGTGCGATGAGTTCTACTACCTGACGGTGACCAACGAGAACTACACCCAGGCCCCCCTGCAGGACAGCGAACACGACGATGTGATCCGCGGCATGCGCTTGTACGGTACGCGTGGAACGGATGAGCCTGCGGTACGCCTGCTGGGTTCCGGGGCAATCATGCGGGAGGTGATCGCCGCCGCCGAGCTGTTGCTGCAGGACTGGGGTATCAGCAGCCAGATCTGGAGTGTCACCAGTTTCTCGCAGCTGGCACGCGATGCTGGCGAGGTAGAACGCCAGCGCCTTTTCGGCAGCCAGCCCGAAGGGCAGGCCCACTTGCAGCGCTGCCTGCCAGGGCCTGTGCCGGTGGTGGCGGCCAGCGACTACGTGCGCGCCTATGCCCAGTTGATCGCTGCCCATGTCAGCGCGCCGTTCACCGCCCTGGGTACCGACGGCTTTGGCCGGAGTGACACGCGCTCTGCACTGCGTCGCTTCTTCGAGGTTGATCGTCAGCACATTGCCCTGGCGGCATTGGCAGGCATCGATCCTGGCAAGCACGCCGAAGCGCGGCTGCGTTATGGCATCGACGCACACGGCGAGGCACCCTGGAACCGCTGAGCAGCTGCACGCCGGTCAGCGTGCTCGGCCGGCAACCCGCAGGGCTAGCGGGTTGCCCCAGCATTTGACGGGCTAAAGATTCCATGAGGAGCGGCGGTGCGGCGGCCCGACTCACCCGCGAACACCGGCAAAGCCGGTGCCATCCGCCGCCTCAGGTTCTATCCGTCGCTACGGTTAAAGCCACGCCTTGATCTGCCTCGACACAGCGTCAGTGGAGATCCCGTATCGGTCATGCAAGGTCGGCAGTGCACCCGCATCGAGAAACGCATCCGGTAGCGCGATCTGGCGGAAGGTGGGTGTGACCCCATTGCGCAGCAGTACGCCCGCCACTGCTTCCCCCAGGCCCCCTATGATCGAATGGTTTTCCGCAGTGACCACCAGGCGGCCAGGCTTGCGTGCCTCGGCGAGGATGGTCTGTTCATCGAGCGGTTTGATGGTAGGCACGTGCAGTACCGACACATCCACGCCGTCCTTTTGCAACTGCTCCGCAGCCTCCAGGGCGCGCATGGTCATGAGGCCACTGGCAATCAACAGCACGTCTCGGCCCCCACGCAGCACCTGTGCCTTGCCCAGCTGGAACTGGTAGTCGTAGCGATCGAGCACCAAGGGTACGTTGCCGCGCAGCAGCCGCATGTAGACCGGCCCCTGATGGGCGGCGATCGCGGGCACAGCCTGTTCGATCTCCAGCGCATCGCAGGGGTCGACGATCATCAGGTTGGGCATCGCCCGGAAGATGGCCAGGTCATCCGTGGCCTGGTGGCTAGGGCCATAACCGGTGGTCAGGCCAGGCAGCCCACAGACGATCTTGACGTTGAGGTTCTCCTCTGCGATTGCCATGCAGATGAAGTCATAAGCCCGACGGGAAGCGAACACCGCATAGGTGGTGGCAAAGGGGGTCATGCCTTCCCGTGCCATGCCGGCGGCGGCGCTCATCAGCAATTGTTCGGCCATGCCCATTTGATAGAAGCGCTCGGGGTGGGCTTTGGCGAAGATGTGCAAGTCGGTGTACTTGGACAGGTCGGCACTCAGCCCGACTATATCCGGACGTTGCTCGGCCAGGCTTGCCAAGGCATGGCCGAACGGGGCAGGGCGGGTCGGCTGGCCGTCGGCGGCAATCGAAGCGATCATGGCCGAGGTGGTCAGGCGTTTCTTGGGTGAGTTCACAGTGCTCATGCTTGGCTCCCGGCGTCCAGCGCGTTGAGGGCGAGGTCCCATTCGTTTTCATCAACGCGAATGAAGTGCGTCTTGTCGCGGTTTTCCAGGAAAGGCACGCCTTTGCCCATGCGGGTATCGCAGATGATGACGCGCGGTTGTGCCCCGGTGTGGGCGCGGGCCTGGTCGAAGGCGCCGACCAGCGCATCCAGGTCATTGCCGTCCACTCGCTGGACGAACCAGCCAAAGCTTTGCCAGCGGTCGACGATTGGCTCGAAGGCCAGTACCTCGCTGGAGTGACCATCCGCCTGCTGGTTGTTCACATCGATGATGGCGATCAGGTTGTCCAGGCGCCAATGGCTGGCCGACATGGCAGCCTCCCAGGTCGAGCCCTCGTTGAGCTCGCCATCGGACAGCAGGTTGTACACCCAGCTGTCCGACCCCTTGCGTTTGAGCCCGAGACAAGCGCCGACGGCAATGCCCAGGCCGTGGCCGAGCGAGCCACCGGTGATCTCCATGCCCGGGGTGTAGGCAGCCATACCGGACATGGGCAAGCGGCTGTCGTCGCTACCGTAGGTTTCAAGCTCTTCCTCGGGGATTACGCCGGCCTCGATCAGTGCGGCATAGAGGGCGATCGCGTAGTGCCCGATGGACAGGTAGAAGCGGTCGCGCTGCTCCCATTCGGGGTTGCCGGGGTCGATGCGCAGCGCATGGAAATACGCGACCGCCAGCAAGTCGGCGGCGCCCAGAGCCTGGCCGACATAGCCCTGGCCCTGGACTTGCCCCATGCGCAATGCGTGGCGGCGGATATTTCGGGCGCGCACAGCCAGCGGCAGCGCCTCGGTGCAGGTAGGCACAGCAGTCATTGAGGTGACTCCTTTTTGTCGAATCAACGATTGACCAGATGGGCCGGCACTCGCGACACCAGGAAGGCGCCAAACATGAGTACGGCCGTGATGAGATACATGCCGATGGCATTGCTGCCCAAGGTGGTAGTGACCCAGCCGATCAGGTACGGCGAGCAGAAGCCGGCGAGGTTGGCAAAACTGTTCACCGCCGCGATGCCTGCCGCCGCCGATACACCTCCCAGCAACGTGGTGGGTAGCATCCAGAACAGCGAGGAGGCGGACAGCACCCCAGCCGCAGCCAGGCACAGACTGAGGATCGACAGCGTCAGGCTGCTGCCCAGTGCTGCGGCGAGGCTCAGGCCCAGTGCACCGATCAGCATGGGGATCGCCAGGTGCCAGCGGCGTTCACGGTGACGGTCGCCGCTGCGCCCGGCCCACAGCATCGCGACGATGGCACACAGGTACGGCAGGCTGGTCAGCAGGCCGATGTGCAAAGGTTCGCTGACGCCGGCATTGCGTACCAGTGTGGGTAGCCAGAACGTGATTGCGTACTGGCCCATCACCACGCAGAAGTAGATGCCCGCCAGCAACCAGAGCCGACGGTCGCGGATGAAGTCCGCCACCGAGCCGTGGTTCACCTTGTGTTGCTCGTCTTCAGCCAGCTCCTTGCGCACCAGGGCTTTTTCTTCGTCGCTCAACCAGTGGGCCTGTTCGACGCCATCCTTCAGGTAGCTCAGCACCAGGATGCCCACCAGCACGGTGGGGATGGCTTCGAGCAGGAACATCCACTGCCAGCCCGCCCAGCCGTGCACGCCGGCAAAGCGCTCCATGATCCAGCCCGACAAGGGGCCACCGATCATGCCCGAGAGCGGAATCGCGATGAACCACAGCGCGGTCATCTTCGCCCGGCGGTAAGACGGGAACCAATAGGTCAGGTACAGCAGAAGCCCCGGTGCCAGGCCTGCTTCGGCGATCCCCAGCAAAAAGCGCAGGGTATAGAATTGCCAAGCTGTCTCGACCAGGGCGAACATCGCCGAGATGATGCCCCAGGTGATCATGATGCGAGCGATCCAGCGTCGAGCGCCCACTTTGTGCAGAATGATGTTGCTGGGCACCTCGCAGAGAAAGTAGCCAATGAAGAACATGCCAGCGCCCAGTCCGTAGACCGCTTCGGAAAGGGCAAGGTCGTCCATCATCTGCAGCTTCGCAAAGCCGACATTGACCCTGTCCAGATAGGCGCACAGGTAGCAGAGCATGAGAAAAGGCATCAGTCGCCAGGCCGTTTTACGGTAGGCGCTGCTGCGTGCGGCGGATGCCGCATCGAGCGCTATTGTGGTCATTCGTTCTGATCTCTTGTTGTTATCGAACGCGTGACCTGCGCCGGGCCAGGTGCAGGTCACGATGCACCGGGTGCTCAGTGGATCAGCATCCCGCCGTTGACATCCAGGGTAATGCCCGTCAGGTAGCTGGACAGGTCGCTGGCCAGGAACAAGGCCGCATTGGCGACATCGCGCGCCTCACCCAGGCGGCCCAGCGGGATGCCTTCGATGATGGCGTGACGGCGCTCATCCTGCATGAGGCCACCGGTGATGTCCGTGTGAATCAGGCCTGGCGTGATCGAGTTGACGCGAATATTGTCCGGCCCCAGTTCACGGGCCATCGCCTTGCCCAGACCGAGCACGCCAGCCTTCGCTGCGCTGTAGTGGGGGCCACCGAAGATGCCGCCACCGCGTTGGGCAGACACCGACGACATGCAGATGATGCTGCCGGCGCGTTGCGCACGCATGGTCGGGATCACCGCCTGGGACATCAACAATGTGCCACGCAGGTTCACGTTGAGAATCCGGTCATAGTCAGCCCCGGTGATTTCCAGGGTTTTCACCGGTTGAGTGATACCGGCGTTGTTTACCAGCACGTCGATCCGACCGAATTGCGCGAGCACCTGGGCGATGGCATCACGTACCTGTGCTTCATCGGCAACGTTGGCAGCCAGGCCAAGATGGCCTTTGCCAAGTGAAGCGGCAGCTTCGGCTGCGGCAGTCGCGTCCAGGTCCAGGATGGCGACCTTGGCGCCTTGATCGGCAAACGCCTGGGCGGTTGCCCGGCCGATACCTCGGGCAGAGGCCGCGCCAGTGATCACGGCACATTTTCCTGTTAACAGCATCGAAATTGCTCCAGATGATTATTGTTGTGAGCGACGGTTCCGGCAGAACCGATAGGCACAGCTTCGTCCCGGACAGCCCCCCGAGCAACGCTGCCTCTTTCACCCGGTGCTGAAAAAAATTCAGCCCTCGACTTGTGCCTGGGGCTTACAGGAAGGTAAAAGCGTTGGTACCGCTGCGCATCCTTCAGGAACGGCCATGAGCCTGGACAACCTTCGAAAACTTCCTCAGCTCCCTTCCCTGAAAGCAATTCAGGCCTTCGAGCAAGTTGCGCGTTTCGCCAACGTTGCACGTGCCGCCGAGCAGTTGAACCTCACACCCTCTGCAGTGAGCCACCAGATTGCCAACCTGGAAGCCTTGATCGGTCGCCCTTTGTTCATTCGCGAGGCACGTGGTGTTGCGCTGACCCCGGCAGGCGAGCAGTACCTGCGCGAGGTGTCGGGCATATTGCAGAGCCTGGCTACTGCCACCGAGCGCGCTGGCAACTCGGTGGGCTTCGATTGCCTGCGGCTTCATTCCGCGCCTAGCTTCGGCCTGCTCTGGTTGTTACCGCGCCTGGACCATTTTCGTAACAGTCACCCGCAAATCCAGATCAACCTGTCGTGCTCCTACGAGTCGCTGCACTTCGGCCGCCATCAGATCGATCTGGATATCCGTCATGGTTACCCCAACTGGCCCAGCCTGGAAGTGCGCACCATCCGGCATGAACGTGCAACGGTGCTGGCCTCGCCACAGCTTCTAGCGCGTACACCTGTCAAGCAGCCCAGCGACCTGCTGGGGCAGAACCTGATCCTGTCGGAAGCCGCGTTGGTGCAATGGCCCCAGTGGTTCGCCCAGCAAGGTGTGGCGTTGCCACAAACCCCTTATGCACTGAGCTTCGATCGCTCCTACATGAGCCTGGAGGCCGCCAGCCACGGGTATGGGCTGGCCTTGGAGAGTTCCCTGCTGGCGCAGGACTATATCGCCCGCGGCGAGTTGGTACCGGTATTTGCAGAAGACCTGGCGACGCCCGTCAGTGCCCACCACCTGGTCTTTCCTCGAGGTCATGCTGAAACCCGCAGAGTCAGGCAGTTTCTTGAATGGGTGCAGGGCCAGCTAGGCCACGATTTCAATTACTGAGCGCAGTCCGCACGGCAGACTGTTGGAGGCACCAAGGGATACAGGCACCGCGAAGCACCATTGAATGGTGTTGCATAAAAGGTCTCAAGTAGTTCGAAATATGACTTGGACGGTCTTGATGGGTGGCGCATAGCATTGCAGCCACTGGAGTTCACAACCGACTCCCTCATCAGGAAAATGCACATGAACCTCAAATCCCTTATCGCCAACCCGCTGGGCTTCGGTACCGCCCCACTGGGCAACATGTTCCGCAACGTGCCTGAAGACGAAGTGCAGGCTACCGTCGATGCCGCCTGGAACAACGGCGTACGCTACTTCGACAGCGCGCCGTTCTACGGTGCCGGCCTTTCCGAAAGCCGCCTGGGCAATGCCCTGGCCGGTCGCCCACGTGACGAGTACGTACTCAGCACCAAGGTCGGGCGCATCATCCTCGACGAACTGGAAGACCCGGCGGCCCGTGAACTGGGCGAAAAGAGCGGCTTGTTCGAGCACGGCAACCGCAACCGCATCGTCAACGACTACAGCGCTGACGCCACCCTGCGCTCCATCGAAGACAGCCTGCGTCGCCTGAAAACCGACCGTCTGGACATTGTCTGGATCCACGACATTGCCCAGGACTTCTATGGTGACGAATGGCTGAGCCAGTTCGAAGTCGCCCGTACCGGTGCCTTCCGCGTGCTCTCCCGCCTGCGTGAAGAGGGCGTGATCAAGGCCTGGGGCCTGGGTGTGAACCGCGTCGAGCCGATCGAGCTGACCCTCGACCTGGACGAGCCGCGCCCTGACGGCTTCCTGCTGGCCGGCCGCTACTCGCTGCTGGACCACGACCGCGCACTGCAACGCGTCATGCCGCAAGCGGTGGAGCAGGGTGTCGGCATTGTCGTGGGTGGCCCGTACAGCTCGGGTGTCACCGCCGGCGGCGAGCACTTCGAGTACCAGAAAGCCACCCAGCCGGTGCTGGCCAAGCTCGAACGCATCCGCGCCGTGGCCCGTGCCCATGGCGTGGATGTGAAGGCGGCCGCCCTGCAGTTCGCCCTGGCCCACCCGGCCGTGGTCTCGGTGATTCCGGGCTCCACCCGCCCTGCGCACGCCAACGAAGACCTCGCCGCCCTGGGCAAGGTGATTCCGATGGCGTTCTGGAACGACCTGCGCCAGCAAGGGCTGATCAACGCCCAGGCCCCGGTACCTGCTGTTTGAACCGATCTTGCAGGGCCGCATTGCGGCCCTGACTACCCGAATCAATGGGGCCACGCCCCGAGGAGAATCACCATGGCAACTGCACAAGCTTCCATCACCCTGGCAACCGATGCCAACCGCGTCTGGCAACTGATTGGCGGTTTCGACGCGCTGCCCGACTGGCTGCCGTTCATCCCCGAAAGCACCCTGAGCGAAGGCGGCCGCGTCCGCACCCTCAAGAGTGTGGCCGGCGACACCATCATCGAGCGCCTGCTCGACTTCAACGAAGCGGGCCGCAGCTACAGCTACACCATCCTCACGGGCCCGGCGCCGGTGCGTGACTACCAGTCGACCCTGCGTGTGGTGGCTGAAGGTGGCGGGTCTCGCGTGGAATGGTCCGGTTCGTTCGTGCCGGTGGGAATCAGCGACGCTGAAGCAACTGCGCTGTTCGCGGCGATCTATGAAGATGGCCTGGCGGCGCTGAAGAAAGGGCTGGAAGGCTAAGCGGTTTCCTGGAAGGGCTTGCCCGGCGACAGTGTCAGGATTCGAATCCTGAGACGTCGCTGGGGTCCGGCTATCACCCTCCCACTTCGCTGAATCATCCGGGCAACTTGCCGGGTTGTCTCGCCGAATTGCAGGCATCAGCGACGCAATACGTCCTACCTCACCCGCAATGAAAATGCCTGTCAGTCAAGCTATTTGGGGCCGCTTTGCGGCCCATCGCCGGCAAGCCAGCTCCCACAGGTACAGCACAACTCTTGAGCCCTGCGCTGTACCTGTGGGAGCGGGCAAGCCCGCGAAGCAGGCGACGCGGTGGATGGCACGGGCTTCGCCCGTGTTCGCGGGCCCGCCCGCTCCCACAGGGATCGCGCCAGCTTTTAGAAATTGAGCAAGGCAGTTGCTCCCACAGGTACAGCGCAACTCCTGAGCCATGCGCTGTACCTGTGGGAGCTGGCTTGCCGGCGATGGGCTGCAAAGCAGCCCCAGTAAAGCCTCTAAAAACCTGAACTGACTGGCATTAGCCTTAAGGGCCTCTTTTTTGCGCCTGAAATTTATACCTTGCGCATTTTTGCCCCGACTCAAGCTGACGGTTGACCCGTAGCCTCAAAAATATCATCAGCCATCCTGCACCAGCCTCCAGATCTGCGCGGCGAATAAGCGCGTGCCCATCGCATTGGCAATTGCCATCAGGTTCTCATCAAGATTGTCCGGTGCGTCTTCAGCATAGTGGCTGCGAATGTATTCCGGGTGATTGTGATGGTGGCGGCTGATGTGGGAGCGGGCGAAAGACCGGACTCAGCGGTAACCCTGAGGCATTGGTGTGCCCTTGGGAAGTCGGGTGAGCAAGTTCTTCGTATTCGCAATGGTCCTGACATTCTGTGCCTGGAGCATCGCGAGAGTTCGGCCCTGTTGCGCCTGGCGCCTGGGTGGCAGGGCCTGTTGGTTTTGCGTCCGGGGTTGCAAGTGGTCAGTGGAAGTGCCTGGGTGCTCCCGATGTCGCAAATGAGTCTTTTCAAATTGCAGTTTTTTATCGATCAGGGGGGCGAGCCAGGGATGCGACCTGTTCGAAGCGAGCCCTGGGCCGTGCTGAGCGAAGATCGAAGTCAAGGTCGAGCGGCCCCGGGACTGGAGTCCTGGTATCTCACCCTGGCGCTGCAAGGTGACGAGGCCTATCGGGCTTTCGCCAGTCACTTGCGCAGTAGCGAGAGTTATCAGCTGCTCGGTTTCTTGTTGGAGCAAGGTTCGGGCAGGGAAAAACTCCAGGACCTTGCTGGGCGCTATGGCGTATCGGTCTCGCACTTCAGAAGGCTTTGCCGTCAGGCACTGGGTGGTGCAGCCAAGTCCGAGTTACGGGGATGGCGTACGGCCCGGGCGCTTCTGAGCATGGCTGAAGGTGCTGCGTCCCTGACCGACGTTGCCTTGGAGTTTGGCTTTGCCTCCTCCTCGCATTTTTCCAAGGAGATTCGAGAGCTGGTCGGAGTGGCGCCGAGTAGTTTGATCGATATAACCCGCCTTTCGAGCGAATGAACTCATGATGGTTAAACGTATTTGTCCGCGTGCGGTGATGCTGGCGCTTTGTTGTGTGTTGCCGATGGCTTCGTCGGTTGCCGCCGTACGTGCGGAAGAGGGCTATGTGGCTCGCCAGGAGGGCCTGCGTACGTTCTTCGATGCGCTGTCAGCGGCTCTGGACAAGCCGGTCGTTCTCAGCAAAGCAGCCGCTCGGCGCACCATCAGTGGCGATTTCTCGATGGTCGCGCCGCAGCAGACGCTGGAGCGTGTTGTTCGGCAAATGGCGCTGATCTGGTACAGCGATGGTCAGACGTTGTATGTCTATGAGGCGGCCGAGGCGAAAAGCGCCGTTATCTCGCTGAATACCATCACTGTCCAGAAGCTGGAGGCGTTCCTGCGCAGCTCCGGTTTGCGCGATGCCCGCTACCCTCTGCGTCACGATGGCTTGCGGACCTTCTACATTTCTGGTCCGCCGATCTATGTCGACCTGGTGGCACAAGCCGCGCAGTTCATGGACAACCAAAGTGCCGGCTTGCAACTCGGGCAGCAGCGTATTGGCGTTATCAACCTGCGCAACACCTTCGTTGCTGATCGCAAGTACGAGTTGCGCGACCAGAGCATCACGGTACCCGGTATTGCGACGGCTATCGAGACGCTGCTCAAGGGTGAAAACCGTGGTGTCGACGCAGTGATAAACAAGGACGGTGAAGGGCATCCGGGTGGCATGCCGAGCTTCCCGCTGGAGGCGCCGGGTGCCCCCGAACCTGCCTCTACCGACAACACGGCGCCGCGGACCATCGCTCGCGATCTGGCAGCAGGCAATATCCGCGTAGTGGCCTACCCCGATACCAACAGCCTGTTGGTCAAGGGGCTCCCGGAGCAGGTGCATTTTATTGAGAATCTGGTCGCTGCGCTCGATGAGCCAAAGCGTCATGTCGAGCTTTCCCTGTGGATCATCGACCTGCACAAGGACGATCTCAATGAGTTGGGCGTGGACTGGAAGGGGTCGTTCAAGCTTGGCTCGAAGGTGGCGGCATCGCTGAATGGCGGCTCGCTGAGCACATTGGACAGCACTTCGTTCATGGCTGCCATTTCAGCGCTGGAAACCGACAATCGCGCACGGGTCGTTTCGCGGCCGGTCGTGCTGACTCAAGAAAATGTTCCGGCGATTTTCGACAATAACCGCACGTTCTACGCACGATTGATCGGTGAGCGCAGTGTAGAACTTGAACACGTCACCTACGGCACCCTGGTCAGTGTCTTGCCACGGATTTCAGCATCCGGAGAAATCGAGATGGCGCTCGACATCGAAGACGGCAGTGAGGTCGAGTCGGCCAGGGAACAGTCAGGGACCGACACGCTGCCGACGGTTGGCCGAACGCGTATCAGTACGGTAGCCCGGGTGCCGCGGGGTAAAGGCCTGCTGGTTGGCGGCTTCACCCGTGACGAGAGCGGCGAGGTGATCAAGCGTATCCCGGTGCTGGGGCATATTCCTTATCTGGGGCGGGTGTTCAGCTATAGGCAGACCCGTCAATCCAACACGGTCCGGGTGTTCCTGATTCAACCGAAAGAGCTCGATAGCCCGTTGGAACCCGACACGATGCAAATTGGATCGCAGGTGATCGGCAAGGTGACCCGTGACCCGGCCGACCGCGCGGTGCTGCGCATGCTGGAGCGCTGATATGGCCGCTATTGGCCAAGTGCCGGTGCGCGTGCTGTTGTCGCGCACGCATCAGGTTGGCGAGCCCCAGGCAAGGGTTGCCGAAGGGCCAGAAGACGATGCTACCCCGGCAGCCAGCGTCCAGCGGTTTGTTGAAAACAGCGATGAGATGGCGGCTGCTCTGCGTTCGCAGTTTCGCCGTAGGGGCGATTTCGGCAGCAAGTTCGAAGGCTTGGCGGAAAGCTTCGAGCGGGTCCTGGATGAAGATGTGATTCCCAAGGCTCGGCAGATTCAGTCGCTGGCCAGGCTTGCCGAGCGCAGCGTCGAATGGTTGCTGGCGCAGGCCCGGGGGCTGTTCCCTGATGACAGCGACCTGGTGCTGGTACTGCGCGAACTGTTGCGTGAAAAAAAGATGGCGCAGGCGGCTCGCCAGCGCCTGCAGGCGCTACTGCAACAGGTGCTCAATCAGTCGCCACCCAAGCGCTTGAAGGCCGGTATCAATTCGGCACTCAAAGCCAAGATGTTCGGCAAAGCCCTGGCGTTGCGAGCGGCCTTGCTGCGTGACACCTATCGATCGTTCCTGGAGTTTGATGGCGGGCCTGCCGAGGCCTATGAGGACTGGATAGCCATCTACGGCTATCAGCATCGAGGCCCGGTGCTGGAGTTCATCGAGGCGGCGTTACTGACGGACATCGATGCCCAGGACCCCAGCTGTTCGCGCGACGAGTTTGGGCAGTTGCTGAAAAAACTGGGTGATATCAAGCGTCTGCGTTCGGTCGATGTCGTGTTCATCCGGGGCTTGCTCGCAGACGAGCTTGTTTGCCGGCATAACGCCAGCGAGCCGGACTGGTTGGTGTTCCTGCTGGGGCTCTTGCAGTTTCCCGACGAGCTAGACCCGTTGTTGTCAGGTGTTTTTGCGGAGCGCTTGTTGCTGGTTGCGCATCACGAGCGCGCGCAACTGCTGCAACGGTTGCGGTTGAGCTGCCTGGCGTTGCCGCTGCAGTTGTTTGGCGATGACCAGGCACTGGAGCGGATCGCTGAGCAATTCACGCACCTGGCCGACCGTGTATTCGCCCACGAAACCGTTGAGCGGCATGCCGCGCTGGTAGCTCGCTGCACCGCTTAGTTTTCAAGGTTTGTACTTATCATGTTCAATAATTTTTTGCGCAGCGTCATTTCTCGCCCCGAGCTGCTGATCCTGACGCTGATGGTGATGATCATCGCCATGCTGATCATTCCCTTGCCGACGCCGCTGGTGGATTTTCTGATCGGTCTGAACATCGTCATTGCGATCCTGGTCTTCATGGGCTCGTTCTACATCGAGCGGATCCTGAGTTTTTCCACCTTTCCCGCGCTGTTGTTGATCACCACATTGTTCCGTCTGGCGTTATCGATCAGTACCAGCCGGCTTATCCTGGTGCAGGCTGATGCCGGTGCGATCATCGCGTCTTTCGGTGAGTTCGTGATTGGCGACAGCCTGGTGGTGGGCTTCGTGATCTTCGCGATCGTCACCATCGTGCAGTTCATCGTCATTACCAAGGGGTCGGAGCGCGTAGCGGAGGTGGCGGCGCGTTTTTCCCTCGATGGTATGCCTGGCAAGCAAATGAGTATTGATGGCGATCTCAAGGCCGGTGTCATCGATGCCAAGGAGGCGCGCGAGCGGCGCAGCACGCTAGAGCGCGAAAGCCAGTTGTACGGGTCCTTCGATGGCGCCATGAAGTTCATCAAAGGGGACGCGATCGCCGGGATCATCATCATTTTCGTCAACTTTCTAGGCGGGATCGCAATCGGTGTCGGGCAACTGGGCATGGACATGTCCGAGGCACTGTCAACCTACACGTTGCTGACAATCGGTGACGGCCTGGTGGCGCAGATTCCCGCGTTGTTGATCGCCATCGGTGCGGGTTTCATCGTGACCCGTGTCAACGGAGACGAGGCCAACCTGGGGCGCAACATGATGACCCAGCTGCTGGGGCATCCTTTTGTGCTGGGTATTACTGCCTTGCTGGCCGTCGGTGTGGCCATGCTGCCAGGGTTCCCGGTCGCGGTGTTCCTGATCATCGCCAGCGCGCTGGTGGCGTTGCTGTACTTTCGCTACCGGCTGGAGAGGAACACCTTGGGTGCTGCCGCCGTCACGCCTTTGGCGAGCGAACAGAGAGATACCGAAAGTGGACTGGGCCTGATCGAGAACGTCGACGACATGGCCACCGAAACCGTTGCCTTGATGCTGCTGGTGCCAAGCGCCCGCGTCGAGGAACTGCGCGCGGCTCAATTGTGTGAACGTTTTCGTAGTCAGTTCTTCATCGATTACGGCATCCGCATCCCCCAACCCCAATTGCGCGGTGCCGACGCACTGCCGTTGGGGCAAGTGGCGGTGTTGATCAATGAGGTGCGTGCCGACCAGTTCGATATCCACTTCGATCTGCTGCGTGTTGTCGATTACAAGCCGGAGCTTGAGCATCTTGGTCTGGATATGACCACGGGTTTCGACAGCAACCGGCAAACCAGCGTGTGGGTGCGCAGCAGCGAACGCGAAAAACTGCAGAACCTGGGGCATCAGTTGCGTCCGGCCTACGACGAGTTCTATCGCTGCCTGGTGACCCTGCTGGCGCGCAACATTTCGGAATTTTTCGGCGTGCAGGAAAGCAAGGTCCTGCTCGACGAGATGGAAGCGCGCTACCCGGACCTGGTCAAGGAAGTCTATCGCCATGCCTCGGTGCAGAAAGTCGCGGAGTTGCTGCAGCGCCTGGTCGCCGAACGCATTTCGGTGCGCAACATGAAACTGATTCTTGAAACGCTGGCGCACTGGGCTTCGCGCGAGAAGGACGTGATTGCCTTGGTCGAGCACGTACGCGGTGGCCTGGCGCGCTACATCAGCAACAAGTTTGCCAACGGCAACGACCTGCGCGTGTTGCTGCTCTCGCCGGAGTTCGAGGACGTGGTGCGCAAGGGCATACGTCAGACCTCTGGCGGCAGCTTCCTCAACCTGGAGCCCTCGGCCAGCGAAGACCTGATGGACCGGCTGGCTGTCGGGCTCGATAGCCTGCACATCCCCCAGAAAGACATGGTCATCCTGGCCTCGGTGGATGTGCGGCGCTACATCAAGAAACTGATCGAGGGCCGTTTTCGGGAGCTGGACGTGGTTTCGTTTGGCGAAATATCCGATGCCATTTCAGTGAAAGTGATCAAGACCCTTTAGGAGCGTGCGCTATGCAACATTCACTGGAGCGCCGTGCTGCCCACCCGCTGCGTTTGAATGGGCCACTGCTTGAAGCGGCACTGCACAATGTGGTTATCGGCGAAGTGTGCGAGGTGCGAGGCGACTGGCGGGACACTGCGGTGAGCGCCCGAGCGCAGGTGATCGGCTTCAGCCCCGATGCGGTATTGCTCAGCTTGTTGGGTGAGGCGCGAGGCTTGTCCCGCGAGTCGCTGATTGTGCCGACCGGTGCGCGGCTCAGCCTGCATTGCAGTACTGCCATGCTCGGTAGCGTGATCGACCCTCAGGGGCGGATAGTCGAACGCTTGGCCCCGGGCGATGCATTCGAGGGGCGCGATTGTGCGGTGGATGCTGCGCCTCCGGCCTACAACCAGCGTCGTCCGGTGAGCCAGCCGATGGCCACCGGCGTACGGGCGATCGATGCCCTGCTTACGTGCGGCATAGGCCAGCGCATCGGCATTTTTGCCGCGGCGGGATCGGGCAAGACTTCATTGATGAACATGCTGATCGCCCACAGCGAAGCGGATGTGTTCGTTATCGGGTTGATCGGTGAGCGGGGGCGCGAGGTTACCGAGTTTGTCGAGGCGTTGCGGCATTCGGATCGATGCACGCGCTGCGTGGTGGTCTACGCAACCTCGGATTTCTCCTCGATCGACCGCTGCAACGCAGCGTTACAGGCAACGGCAATCGCTGAGTATTTCCGTGATCAAGGCCGGCAGGTGGTGCTGATGCTCGACTCGATGAGCCGTTATGCCCGCGCTCGCCGCGACCTTGCGCTGGCGGCGGGGGAAGCACCGGCGCGGCGCGGTTATCCCGCTTCGGTGTTCGACTCCCTGCCGCGTTTGCTGGAGCGTCCGGGTGTGACCGCTACCGGCAGTATCACCGCGTTCTACACCGTATTGATGGAAAGCGACGATGACCCTGACCCCATTGCCGAGGAGATTCGCTCCATCCTCGATGGGCATATCTACCTGAGCCGCACGTTGGCCGCCAGTGGTCATTTTCCGGCAATCGATGTGCTACGCAGCGCCAGCCGGGTGGCGCATCAGGTTACCGGGCACGCTGTTCAGCAACTGGCGGCGAGTACTCGCAAGGTGTTGGCTCGTCTCGAGGCGCTGCAGGTATTGCTCGATCTGGGGGAGTACCGATCCGGGGAGAATGCGGCTGACGATCAGGCCATGGCCTGTCGCGAAGCGTTGATGGCATGGCTTTGCCAGGATCTGGGCGAGGGATGTGCACCTCAGGCCGCGCTGGAGAGCCTGCATGATCTCCTTGGCTAATCTCCGACGCCTGTTGGCGTTCAGCGATCGTCGGCAGCACGTGTGTGAGCGTGGGCTTGACAAGGCCTTGCGTGCATTGGTGCCGCTAGAGCGAGAGTTGCAAGCGATCGAGCAGCAGGCTCATGGCCTGAATGAACTCCTGGTAAGTCAGCGTCCCGAGAATCAACGGTTGAGCCATGCGCAGTTGCTGGCGCTGTTGCGACGTCAGGCGGTCATTCGGCGGCAGATCGGTAACCTCGCCCTGGAGCGCATCCGCGTGGCGGACCAGCACCAGGAAGTGGCGCAAGGGGTCGAGCGTTTGCAACAGCATCGCAAGGCGCTGCAGCGCAAGCACTTGAAGTACCGGCGTCTGGAGCTGCGTTTGCTGGGTGAGCGCCGTTCACGCCGGTGGCGCGAGGAAGAAAATGACCTTGATGAACTATTGGTGAGTTGCAAATGAGCACAGTGAGACCTCCAGCAGCGGCGCTCCTCCCGGTCAAGGATCCTTTGCCCGGCGATGAGCCCGGCCACAAGGCCCCATTGCCGGTCACTGACGACCGTAATGCACTGGACGAGTTGCCGCAGGGTGCACTGGTGTTGCTGGCGCAATTGCAACCATTGCGCGAACACCCCCTGAAGTTATCGCTGGCAGCGCAGCGTTCGGTGGCTGACACCCGGCTGGCCAACTTCTCGGTGGATCAGACGATGCATATACCCATGAAGCCGCCGCCCGTACCTACGTCGCCGGGCCTGTTCAGTGCTCGGTTGCCGCTGGCTGCCCGGTTGCCGATCGCCGCGCAGGTGCCGGTTCAGGTGCCCGTTGCCAGTGCGCCCGCCACACCCGATCGGGCTGGCGTCGATGTGCTGGCCGAGCAGAAAACGCCATTGCCGTCTATCCGCTTGCCGTTCGTCGTGCACACGCAAGTGCCAGACCGGATCGCTGTTGCCAGCGCGCCTTGGGCCGCCGATCAAGCTGCCGCCGACAGGCCGGTCAAGCAGGAAACCCCTCAGGCATTGCCGATGCAGCCATTGCCTTTGCAGGAAAAGCCATTGCACCTGCCCACCGTGGCGCGCCTGGCGGTGCCGCCCAGAGCGACCCCTGAACCGAACTCAGCCCCTGACCTCAGCACCGCCAAGGGTGTCAGCAACTACCTCCAGGTGCCCTTCAGCAAAGGTGATGCTGTTGGTCTGATCACGGTCAGCAAGGCTGGCGCCGAACGCCCTGAGCAGTTGTTGCTCAACCCAAGCAGTGCGCTGGTGTTCAGCCATTTGAGCGACAACCTGGCGCAAGCCCCGGATCCGCGCTGGCGCTTGACTGATCAGCAGGGGCATGAGCCCCGTCACGGTCAGGAACAGGAGCGACCGGATGAGGAGGCCGAAGAGCAGAGCCGGCAAACACTTCGCGGTAGAAGTCAGCGAGGAGAGCAGCAGACGTGACAGCCAGCCTGTTCTTGCGCAACGTTGCGTCAGTTGATTATGAACGGCGCCAGGCGGTGGCCCGCTGGCAGCGTGAGGGGCACCCTGTACGGTTGAGCCAAGCGTCGCCACAGGCACATTACATAGCCTTCCGGGCACAAGGTGGCCACGGTGTCTGGCAAGGCATGATCGGGGCTCGCGAGTGGGTGCAGGCCGTGGGGCCGCAATGGTCGCAATGGCTGTATCAGGAGGGCGCGGGCCAGCAGGTTCTGGACCTGTTCTCGGCGGTGAGCCGGCCCGTCGAAATCGCGCCCGACCTGCTGGACTACCAGCGCCTGTTCGAGTGCCGGCTGATTCAGGGGGAAGCATTGCAAGCGGCGTTTCTGCCCTGCATCAGTACGCCCCAGGGCGATTTATGGGTCATGGAAGGACCGAGCCAGCGCAAGGCGCCGTCGCGCCCGCTGCAGGCCTGGCTGCAGGCAGTGCCGCAGGCCCTGCGAATCGTGCTCGGCAACAGCGAACTGGCGCGGTTGCCCTCTCGGCAACTGGCCAGGGGCGATGTGCTGGTCATTGCCGAGCAAACCCGACAACTCTTCATGGCCGATGTGTGCATCGGCCAGTTCACCTTTGTCAAGGAAGGTCTGCATATGGAACTCACCATCCCGGATAACCCGTTGCCGAGCACGCCCTGCGTGCTATCGGAGCTGCCGGTCAAACTTGAATTCGTGCTGGGCGAACTCACCTTGAGCATGGCTGCGCTCAACGAGTTCATCGAGTGCCAGGTGCTGCCGCTGGAGGCTACGGCCGCGAGCAACGTCGAAGTGCGTGTCGGTGGCACGTGCATCGCAGTGGGTGAGCTGGTTCGGCTTGGCGATCGCCTGGGTGTCGAACTGCGTGAGGTGGGGCGGGGCATGGGTAATGAATGACATTTCAATGATCGGGTTGTTGGCAGTGGCTTCGTTGCTGCCATTCCTGATTGCCGCGGGCACCTGTTACATCAAGTTCTCGATCGTCTTCGTGATCGTGCGCAATGCCCTGGGCCTGCAGCAGGTGCCCTCGAACATGACCCTCAACGCCGTTGCGCTGTTGCTGGCGATGTTCGTCATGAGCCCGGTGGTGCAGCAAGGCCATGACTATTACAAGGAAAACCGTGTGGCGTTCACCAGCATCGATGCGGTGGTGGCGTTCCTGGATAACGGCCTGGGCGGCTATCGCGAATACCTGGCCAGGTACACCGACCCGGAGCTTGCACAGTTCTTCGAACGGGCACAGATCGCGCGCGAGGACCCCAGGGCTGCCGATGTCGAGTTCGATGAGCAGCTGGAACCCTCGTTGTTCGCACTGCTGCCAGCCTATGCACTGAGCGAAATCAAGGCCGCCTTCAAGATCGGTTTCTACCTGTATCTGCCTTTCGTCATTGTCGATCTGGTGGTCTCCAGCATCTTGCTTGCCTTGGGCATGATGATGATGAGCCCGGTGATCATTTCCGTACCTATCAAGCTGGTGCTGTTCGTTGCACTGGATGGCTGGGCCCTGCTTTCTACCGGGCTGGTCGGGCAATACCTGTCCCTGGCTCAATGAGACGCCGCGATGAATGACCTGGTGTTTGCCGGAAACAAAACCTTGTACCTGATATTGATCCTGGTGGCCTGGCCGATCATCGTCGCCACGCTGGTAGGGTTGCTCATCGGTCTGTTTCAGACCGTGACTCAGCTTCAGGAGCAAACCTTGCCCTTCGGCTTCAAACTGCTCGCGGTGTCGGTCTGTCTGTTTCTGCTTTCTGGCTGGTACGGCGAGACGTTGCTGAGCTTTAGCCGGGAAGTCATGCGCCTGGCCCTGAAGTGAATCGCGATGAACCTAAGCCTTTTTTTTGACCTGCATGGCTGGCTGGCCGGTGCGATGATTTGCTTCGCTCGCCTGGCACCGGTGTTCTTCATGTTGCCGTTTCTCAACAGTCGCGCGCTCACCGGCGCACCGCGAAACGCCGTGATCGTGCTGGTCGGCATGGCACTGTGGCCTTATACCGCTGGCACGTTGCCTCGTCTGGACTCGCTTGGCTTCTACGGATTGTTGCTACGAGAGGCCGGAGTGGGGGTGATACTCGGCTGCCTGTTGTCCTGGCCGTTCTGGGTGTTGCACGCCATGGGCAACCTGATCGATAACCAGCGCGGCGCGATGCTCAGCAGCACGGTCGATCCGGCCAACGGCGACGACACCTCGGAGCTGGCCAATTTTCTCCAGCTGTTCGCGGCAGTGATCTACCTGGAAGGCGGTGGCATGAGGTTGCTGGTGGAAACCTTGAGCCGCAGCTACCAACTCTGCTCGCCGGTTTTCGGCTGCGAACTGCGCATACAGCCGTTGCTCGGGCTGCTCGATCCGCTGATCAGCAAAACGCTGATGATCAGCGCACCGGTGGTGGCGACCTTGTTGCTCAGCGAGGCGCTGCTCGGCCTGCTGGCGCGTTTTGCGCCGCAAATGAACGCGTTTTCGGTGTCGCTCACGATCAAGGGTGCCATCGCGTTGCTGGTGTTGATCCTGTATTTCAGTGCACACCTGCCTGACGAAATACTGCGCATGGCCTCCAAGCCGGATCAGCTTGCGGACTGGATCGTCCTGCCGGAGGCCCGCTGAGATGTCCAGCGCCTCGAAAACCGAAAAACCCACGGCGAAGAAGCGTCGCGACGCGGCGAAAAAGGGCCAGACCTTCAAGGCCAAGGATCTTTCCAGTTCCTGCCTGATGCTGTGCGCGATCATCTATCTGGCGAGCAACGGCAGCGTGCTGGAGGTGATGGAAGTTTATCGACGCCTCATCGCCTTGGGTTTCGCCGCCGATCAGCAGCGTTATGCGGCCGAACTCGGGGTGCTGATGCTCAAGGTCGTGGCCCCGCTGATCGTTGTGTGCTTTCTCGCCAGCGCCTTGCCCACGTTGTTGCAGACCGGGCTGGCCATTGCCAGCGAGGCCCTGAAGCTGAACTTTGGAGCACTGAACCCGATTAACGGTTTCAAAAAACTGTTCAGTCTCAGAACACTGAAGGATGCCGTTAAAGCCCTGTTGTATCTGGGTAGTTTCGTGATCGCATTCTGGATGGTCTGGCTGACTCAGCGGCATTTACTGTTTGCGCAACTGTATGCGCAACCTGTCGACCTGTTTCCGATCTGGGCTCATTTGTTGCTGGTCCTGGTGCTGGCTTTTCTGGGCTGCATATTGTTGGTCGTCCTGCTCGATGCGCTGTGCGAGTACTGGCTGTACATCAAGGATCTGAAGATGGACAAGCAGTCGGTCAAGCGCGAACACAAGGAGCAGGACGGTAATCCGGAAATCAAGGGGCGGCGGCGCGAGCTGCACCAGGAGCTGTTATCCGAACAGGTCAAATCCGACATTCGTGGTTCGCGAGTGATTGTCGCCAATCCCACGCACATCGCCGTGGGGATCTACTTCCGGCCGGAAGTCACGGTCATGCCGTTTATCTCACTGATGGAAACCAACCAGCGGGCATTGGCGGTGCGCAAGTACGCGGCTGAAGTAGGTGTACCGGTGATCAGTGACATTGCCCTGGCCAGACGCATCTTCAAGACCCATCAGCGCTACACCTTTATCCAGATGCAGGAAATCGAAAGCGTTCTGCGACTGCTGGTCTGGCTCGAGCAGGTCGAGCAGGCCTGACGGGCTCCCTTCAAAACCGCTTGCAGGTATTAGCGACTCACCCACTACACGATGAGCGCTTTGTGAAGGCGCCCCCTTGCCTTCAGCTGGCTCAATAGCCTTGTCAGCACCGCTGAAGAAACATTCAGGAGTAAGTAGTCATGAGCAGTCGAAAACACACAGAACAGGAAGAGGACCGGATTGCCGAGCAGGTGATGCAGGCCGTTGTCGAGGGGGCATCGCTCAAGGATCTGCGCGGCGTCAGTACCGAACAGATGGATAGCCTCTACGCCTTTGCTTATGAGTTCTATGAGCAGGGGCGTCTGGACGACGCGGAAAAATTTTTCCATTTCCTCTGCATCTACGATTTCTACAACGCGCAGTACTGGATGGGTTTGGCAGCGGTGCATCAGCTCAAGCACAACTATCAGAAAGCGGTTGATCTGTATGCCGTGGCGTTTGCCCAGGGCAAGCACGATTACCGCCCAATGCTCTATACCGGGCAATGCCAGCTTGCGCTGGGAAAAGCCGGCAAGGCCAAGCTGTGTTTCGAGTATGTCATCGAGCGCGTTCAGGAGCCGGGTATGCGCGAGCAGGCCCAGGCTTACCTGAATGCATTGAGCAATGTCGACGCTGACCATTCGGAGGAAGAGTTGTAATGGATATCAGGGCTTTGTACGCACGTGTTTCTCCAGAAGCGCAGGCCCGCCAGGCCGGCAAGGAACGTTATGCCGACGCGGCGAGTAAAGCGGCCAACACCAAGGCCTATCAGCGCGCTGCCGATACGGCGCTGGCCAACCTGCAAGGGGTGAACTACGCCGCTCAGTCGCAAGGGGGTAATGCTGCTGCGCCGGGCAGGCCGGTGCTGGCTTTGCCACCGCCAGCTGTCGAGCGCGCGAAAAAGGGGGCTGAAGACACGTTCACCTTGTTGATGGCCTCGCTCATCAACTTGTTGGGTGACGTCAGCATGGAGTCGCTCAAGTCGCGCATGGAAATCCTCAGGTCGGCAGCCAAGGCCAGCGCGGATGGCAACAAGGCGTTATCAGACGATTATCTGAATGCACTCGCGGAGCTGGAAGCGGCGGTCGCCTCAGCGAGCAAATCCGAGGAAGCGCTCGCCAAGGCCAAGGCCAACGTCGAAAGCGCGCAAAAGGCGCTGGCCGATGCCGAATCGGCCTTGGGGGAAACCGAGCCTGGTACGCCCGAGCATGCCAAAGCCCTGGCGGCCCGCGATCTGGCACAAGGCAAGTTGACCGCTGCCCAGCAACAACTGAGCAAGGCCACGGTGGCGTATCAGGCCGCAGTCAGCGTGGCGGGTGAGGCCGGCAAAAAGGCCGAGGCGCTGGCCGGGTTGGTGGAAAACGCAGGGCTGGGCGACAAGCCTGTGCTCGATGGCATCAAGAACCAGCTGAACGCGGCTGCGACCATGGTGTTGCTGATGACGCGTTTTGCGGAGTTGATGGGCGAGAGCGCGGAAACCAAGATTGAAGCCGAGCAGGAACTGTTCCGCAGCATGCAGGCGGCGCGCCAGGCGTTCATGGAGAAGAAGTCGGAAGAATACCTGGAGCAAGTGCGTAAAGCCGAAGCTGCCAGCAAGGCGATGGGCTGTATCGGCAAGATTGTCGGCGCAGTGGTGACTGTGGTCAGTGTCGTCGGGGCTGCCTTCACGGGCGGCGCCAGCCTGGCGCTGGCCGCTGTTGGTGTGGGGTTGATGGCAGCGGACATGCTGGCAAAGCAGTTGACCGGGGTGTCGTTCATGGAGCAGGCCATGAAACCGCTGATGGACAACATACTCGGCCCGATGATCCAGGGCATCGGCAAGGGGATTGCGGATCTGCTGAAGAAGGCCGGCGTCGATGGGGCGTCGGCCGAGATGGCCGGGATGATCATGGGCGCGATCGTGGGCGCCGTGGCGATGGTCGCGGTCCTGGTCGTTGTCGCGGTCGTTGGCAAGTCCGCTGCGGGGCGGGTAGCCAATGCGATGGGCAACATGTTCGGCAAACTGGCCAACAAGATGGCGCCACACATGCTCAAGCAGGCCGCACGGGCGGTCAGCAATGGCTTTTCCAGTGTCATGACCAGGGCACGTACCAGCATAGGTCTCAAATCGGATGCGAACTCCCTTGGTATGTATGCATCACGCCTGGCTGCTTCGGTGGCGGTGGTAGAGGCAGGCGGTACCGCCGCCGAGTCTGCGTTAGGCATCAAGTCCGGTATTCACCAGCGCAACGCAGCGCGGCACATGGCCGACCTTCAGTTTGCCAAGGTCATCTCCGAGGAACTGAAGCAGTACCTGAGCGATATGGTTCACGTCTTCGATCAGACCATGAGAGCCAAGGATGACGAGATCAAAAAGGCCTTCGGCATCCAGGACAGTATCAATAGCAGCAGCCTGAGCATGGCGCGCAATATCTAGTTCAATTCAACGGGGTTGTAACGCATGGATTTTTCAATCAATAGCCGCTCTGCATCGGTGATCAGCCCTCAGGCTGCAGAGGTGGCAGGCAAGGTCATCGTCGAACAGAAGCAGGCGTTGCCGATCAACAGTATCAGTGGGCGGCTCGATGCACAGGTGTTGATGTCCCGGCCTGCACAGGCTGTCCAGGCAATGACGCCTCAGCAGTTGAACCAGCACCTGGACACTTCAGGGTTCAGCGAAAGCGAAAGCCAGGCGATGATGGCCTTGTTTCTGGCCACGGTGGTCCAGCAGGAAAAACAGGGGCCTGATGGCGCGGAGAAAGATTCGGCAAGGGAGCTGATGGCGTTCGATCCCGGTGCGTGGGAAAAGCACATTGGTGTGCTGGTGGCGGCCATAGTCGCGGTAAACATCGCACGCAAATCGAGTGCTGAACTGAGCGGCAAGTTTACCCAGATGGCCTATGAGGCCGCCATTGCGCAAGGCGTTGCGATCATGGCAGGTGGCGAGGCCGCCATGTGGGCCGCGGTCAGTGGTGCGGTCGTTGCGGCGACCATGTCCGTTACCGGTGCCGCGTTGACCTTGCGCGGGCAAAACCAGAAACACACCGATATCAAGACCAACAAGACCGATGCGGCGAAGTTTGATGCGCAGGCGCAGCAGATGCGCATTGACTTGAAAGCCCGACCGGCAGTCACGACTGCACCCGGTCCAAAACCGGTGACGGGTACCAATGCCAAGGGCGAGCCCACAACGGTGGAGTTGCAAGGCGGCAGCGGCAAGCTTGACCTGAGCGAGAGGGCAGTCCTTGAATCGAAGATCCGTGATGCGGTTGCCCAGGCCAAGGAAGCGCGCATGAAAAGTGCGCTACGGGCGAAAACCTACGAAAACAACCTGATTGTCGGCGGTGCCATCAGCTCCATGGCCATGATCACCAGTTCCGGGTTGTCCGGCATCCTGCGTTTGCAAGAGTACTCACAGCGCCAGAGTGAAGTGCTGCGTCAGTCCGAGCAGGGCCTGAACAAGGCGGTCAGTGATGCCGCCAGCCAGAGTGTCAATGAAGATGCGGCGCTGGTCAGCAAGATGCTCGACGCTATCCAGCAGTTGGTCGATAGCCGTGGGTCCACCATGAACACCATGGCCTCTGCGCGCGCCTGATCAGGAGTTGAGTCATGAAGATTGGTAGCAGTTTCTACCCCACCACTGCGCCGCGCATTGATCAGTTGGCGCATGAACAGACTGGCAGCCATGAGGCCGAGTATCGTCCGCGCCTGCCGACGGCTGTACGCTTGACCCAGTCACTGGTGTCCCGGTCAGGTGAGCTGATTTCCCGCCTCCGTGAGGTAAGTATTGCAGTGAAGGCATTTTGTCTGCCTGCTGTTGCCGGCCCGGTTGATTTCGCGGCCGGTGACGAGGCTGTGCTCAGGTACTTCAACGAGCGTCTTGCAGCGAGCGCCAAGACGGAGCAGGCCTTGCGAGCGGTGCTCGGAAAAGTGGAAGCCAGCCAGGTTCAGGGTCATTTGCTGGAAGCCGAGTTACGCAAGTTGGCAGCCCTTGCCCAGCCTGATGGCCCCGGCATCCGGCAGTGGAAAGATGAAACGGTCAGGCTGCTCGGCGATCTGCCGCATGCGCCAGAAGCTGTTCAGGATGCCTTGAAAGCGTTGAGTGACAACGGCGATTTTTTTGAACAATTGATGGCGATGATCGGTTTTATCAAGGGCGAATACCTGGCGGTCTACGAGGCGCTGCTGGCCAAGTACTCGGACTTTTACAAAGAGTTCAACGAAACCATCATGGCGAAGATGAAGGACTGGATAAAAGGCAAGTCGGACGGTAAGGAGGTCGAAATAAGTTCGGAGTTGCGCGCTGCATTGGAAGCTTTGCGTGACAAGTATTCACAAGCCCCGGAAGGCGTCCTTTATCCGATCTCCGATGACGGATCTGCAACGCGGGAAGACGCACAGAAGTGGGCCAAGGCCATGGGGCTGCCTGACGCGTGTGTGCAGCCTGACGGTAAAGGTGGCTATCGGGTGATGATGGATTTGTCACCGCTGGACACAATGATCGAAGCGGCGCCCAAGGGGACGGTGACGTGGGACAGCGCGAAATTTCAAGCCTGGCAAACCGGATTTAACAGCCAGGAGGGTGATTTGAAGAACCAGCTGCAGTTGTTCACCACCAAGTACGGTAACGCCAACTCGTACCACGAAAATTTCAACAAGATTCTTTCCTCGCAGTTGAGCCAGTATGCAGAGATGCTCAAGGCGCTCGCAAGCGGCATTGGCTGATGTCGTCGTTTTTTGGGATGAAAATCAAGCAGGAACAATGAAGGTAAGCCGGACTATGGCAATTCGAAATGAAGCGAATGATGAAGCGTGAGGTAGAAGCTATCATTATCGCGATTCTCGCCGATACACTCATGGTCGATGTCGAAGCGGTCACGCTAAACGCCCGCCTGGTGGAGGACCTTGGTGCGGATTCGTTGAATTTTCTGGACATCGCTCTGGAGCTCAATTGCGTCCTGGGTATTGAACTGCCTTCAGAGGGTTTGGCCTGTATTCGTAAAGTGGAGGATCTTCATCGCCTGGTTCATCAGGCAGTCGCTCAGGCAACCATCTGATTAGTCTCCAGCGTGTTGTAGAAAAATCGCAGATATCGTAACAAAATTTTTCCCTATAGTTGATCCCTCAAGCCGGGGCGCGGGTTCACTGGGCCAGTGGTACGGTCTATCCATCGCATTGGGGAGGGGAAAATTGCGTTATGGAATGGGGCACTGATCAGTCGTCAAGTCGGTCGTTTGCTTTTGGCCGATGGATATTGCAGGGTGATGGATTGCTTCTGCATGACGGTAAAGGACTCCATCTTCCGCCCAAGGAGTTGCATGTACTTCGGCTATTGTTGGGGGCGGCGGGCTCGCTGGTTCCGAAGGACTGGCTGCTGGACCAGGTGTGGCCCAACTGCGACGTGGCCGAAGAGTCCCTAACCCGCTGCATTTATGCGCTGCGCAAATTGCTCGGGCGTGAAAACGACTATATCAAGACGGTCTATGGCAAGGGTTATCGCTTTGCAGGGGAGGTCGAGGAACGCGCGGCCCTGCCATCATCGCCGTCATCGGCGCCCTCATTATTGGTCTTGCCGGTGCTGGCGAAAGTTGAGGCATGTGGCCTGGAAATGCAGCGCGAAGTGGCCCACCAACTGGCCGCCGCGTTCGGTGAAAGTCTTTGTGTGATGCCGGCGGGGCTGACAGCTTTTGCACAAGCTTCAGAGGATTGCCTGTCGATCGTTGAAAGGATGATGCCTGATTACTATCTCTGCGTTCATTGTATTGCGCGGGCGGGCTGCTGGGCCTTGGCGGTCGAGTTGGTTCGTGGGCGCAATCATGCGCTGCTGCACAGTGAAACGCTGGTGCCGAGCGGCGGGCGGGAAGAAGTATTGCAGCGTTTGATTGCTCTGGTGGCACAGCGTGTGCCGGGCTTGCGTGCGACGTCATGGCAGTGCGGCGCTTATCCCCTGGCGCAGTCCAGTCTGAGCGGTTTGCTGATTGTGCCCCAGAACGGGTGTAACTGATCAGGGCTCTGGCTACCGGGTTTGCCGGTTGGTTCTAATCGCGGCCGACAGCGTGGCTTGTGGATTGCGGCGTCGACGCCGTTAAGCGGCCTTATGTGAATCAATAACGTGTATCGCCTTTGGCCCGTTTCTGATCGTTCACATCACGTTTCCCTCATGGTTCGATCAGGATTGCCTGCCTGTCACGCCTTATTCTCGATGGCACGTCGAAGCGCCAGGCGCTTTTCATAGTTGATAGACCGGGTGGTGAACAGCATGCAGGATGTTCCTGCAACGCAATGTGTCCTGAGGGTATTCAGTGGCCCGTTGCAGGGTTGCGAATTTGATCTGGCGCAGCAGCGTACTCTTTTTGTCGTCGGCTCCGAAGCAACGTTTTGCTCGATCGAGCATCCGCTGACAGTTCCGGAAGATGCAATCTACATTCCGCTGGAGTGCGGTGGTCGAAACTTCGAGGTCGTACTCGGCGATCATGATGGCTCGGGGTGTGTCGTGCGTATCCTGGGCGACGAAGGTGTCGTTGAGCAGCACATGCCATTCCAGTCACTGGAAAATATAGCGGGGTTGCTGGTCGCCGTGCGCCCGACCGCCGAGGCATGGCAGAGCGAGTTGTTGAGACGAGGGCCGGCTATGCCGGCAGCGCCCGAGCCGGCTCGGGTGACCAGTAGCACCTGGCGGCGAGTGGCTGTTGGCGCGGTGCTGGTGACGATGGCCGGGTTGGCGATACTCGGCTGGTACGCTTCGCGCCCCACGCCTGTGTCGAATGTCGAGGCACTGATTGCCGGGGGCAACAACAGCATGGTCGTGGCGCATGGGCGCGACCAGGCGATTTACGTCTTCGCCGACACCGAACGCGATGCGGGGTGGGGAAGGCAGGTATTGGTGCGCAATGGTTACTCGGCGACGCAGGTAATGACCACGTACGACGAGGGCCGGCGTCTGGAAAGTCTGGTGTCCAGCCTTGCGCCGCAACTCGCCTATCACCGTATGGACCTCAGTGATCCGCGGGTTCCGCGATTGTTGATCAGTCGGCAACGTAGCGTGCTGACACCCCGGTTGCAAAGTCGTCTGGAGAGTGCCCTGGGCGCAGTAGCACCCTACGCTCGCGAAATAAAGATCGTACCCAGTGACGACGACGAACTTATCCACCTGGCCGAGCAAGGCTTGCAACGCTTGGCACTGCGCTTCACTCGGCATACGCATGCTGACGGCGTGACTTTCATGGTCGAGGGCACGCTTGAGGACGCTGAGTTGCAAGCCCTGAACGACTTTGTCGCGCAATTCGGTCGGCAGTGGGGTGAGCGATACGTTCATTTCGCAATCGAACTCAAAGATGATCGGCTCAAGGGCAAGTCGTTCCGGTATGGCCCGCAGGGCTACATCAAGATGACGCCGTCATCCTGGTACTTTCCTAAAACCCTTTGATAATACGGGTGATATATGAGTGGTGTTTCAAATCCCATTGCGTTTCATGATGATTTCCTGGGCCGGCAGGCTCAGGGTTTCGAAGATGGCGCTACCGATCTAAAGACCAAACTCGATGAGGCACTGGATGCATTGCATAAAGATGCGTCGGACCCCACGCTGTTGGCGGCGTATCAGGCTGCATTCTCTTCCTACAACGTTTTCCGTAACGTTGCGACCAATACGATCAAGGGCTTCAAGGAGATTGACACGGCGATAGTTTCCGCCGCGCGTTGAGTTTTGTGGTTCCTCTCGGCTGGCAGTCGTTCAGTACGCCTGCCGAGTACTTTTTGTGAGTCTTCCTATGTCTGTTTCTTCTTTGGCTTCAGCGACCCCGAGTTCGCTTCGGATGGTTGAACTGGCACTTCCCGAGCCTGGCCCGGTGGTTTCCCTGGAGGGGCGTTTGATCGAAGGATTCGCCAGCTCTGCTGTGGCTACCGAGCGTGATCACGCAAGGATCAATGCCATGCTGAAGCGCCCGGATATTACCAACCCGGAAGTCTTGAGCGAATTGCAGCTGCTCACGGCGCAATACAACATCGATGTGTCCTTACTCAACGTCCTGGTCCGTAAAACGGTAACCACGGCCGAAACCTTGTTACGTTCGTCATGAAAATATATGGCTGTCTTGTGCTGTTCTGCCTGATGCTGGTTGGCTGTCGACAACCGAGTTTGCTCGAGGGCCTTGACCAACAGCAGGTCAACGAAGTGATTTCGGTCCTGCAGCGCAATAACATTACCGCGACCAAGGTGGATAACGGCAAGACCGGATACTCGGTGCACATCGAGCAAGCGGATTTCGCAGCGGCGGTCGACCTGCTGGCCCTGTATTCGTTGCCTTCCAGGCCGCGTGTCGAAATCGCTCAGATGTTTCCTGCCGACTCCCTGGTCGCTTCGCCGCGAGCGGAAAAGGCGCGTTTGTACAGTGCGCTGGAGCAGCGCCTGGAGCAGTCGGTAAACACCCTGGTCGGTGTGGTCTCGGCCCGGGTGCATGTGAGTTACGACCTGGAAACCGGAGAAAGCGGTCGCAAGGTTGCGCCGATACATCTGTCGGCGTTGGTGGTCTATGAGCCTGATAGCGAGCCCCAGCGACTGGTCAACGATATCAAGCGTTTTCTGAAGAACAGTTTCTCGGCCGTGGATTACGACCATATTTCGGTGGTGTTGTCCAAGCGGGCGGCCATTCAGCATGCCGCTCCCTTCCTGGCGCCTCGCGCCGCTGCGCCTGCCTGGCTCTATGGCATTTTCGTCGTGGGCATTCTGGCTGCGGTGGCGTACCTGGTCATGCGGTATCGACAGCCGAAAGAGGTCGAACATGCCCCGCACAACTGAAGCGCTGCGCGCCATCCTGCAGCAGCCGCTGGACTACCTGCATCCGCACCGAGGTGTTGTGCCTGCGCTGTTTGACGAGCCGGCAGCCCGGGCGTTGCTCAATCAATCCTTGCTAAGGGGGTTGCAGCTCAGCTGTCCCGATCCGCAGCAGCTCAAGCGCAATCCATGGACTGATTGCTGGGTCGTACATTGGCAGCATTTGCCCGCAGTCGCCCGCCTCATGGGGGCGTATTTGATGTGGCCACAGCTGGCTCGCGGAGCACGGATGCGCGAGCTGAATGTGCCGACAAGAGCGTTCGCCCGTATCGATCTGGGCAAGCGGCCAACGGTCGCGGTCAGCGCAACTAATGGCCTTGAGCAGTCGCTCGGCGCTCTGGGGCTTGCTGCCTTGGCAGCCTGGCATCAACACATCCCGGAGGCGCTCATGCAGCGCCTGTTCTTGCAGTTCTCGCCACGCGTGGTCGAGTTGCAGCAAACCTTGCCGCTACTCGCGCCGAATCCATCACTTTTCATTCTGGCGGTACAACATGCTCGATTCCATCAGAACGCTTGTTGATATTCCGGCGGCGGATGCGCTGCTGCTGCGGCATGAAGAGCGAACGGCTGCGCGCGGTCGCCGGTTGTTGATGCAGCAAGCCCGCGAGCGCGCCAAGTCCTGTATGGCAGAAGCGCAACAAGAGGCAGACAGGGTTCGTGCGAACGCCTTTCAGGACGGATATTCCCAGGGGGTGCTACAAGCCGCTGCTGACCTGAGCGGGCTTCTGCTGCAATCGCGGCGGATGGCGAGCGCGCTGCAAGCTGAACTGGCACAGGCCGCCAGGTCAATGCTGGGGGATGTGCTGATGGATGAACGACTGCTCGATGCGCTGCTGCAGCGTTGGCAGGATGAATGGGCAGGTAAAGGTCGGGAGCCGCTGCAGATTATCCTGCCACCGCGGTGCAAGGCCCAACGGGTGGCGCTCGAAAGCCAGCTGAAGGGCATGGGCATCGAACGTATGGATATCCGTTTCCATGCCCAGGAACGTTATCTGTTTCGCTTGGCGGACCAGGTGGTCGAACTCGACATCGGCGCCACTCAGGAGCGCCTGTCGCCGCGTCTGATCGCCCAGCTCAAGCAGTTGCCAGAGAGTGTGCGCCAGCTTGATGAGGCGTCGAAGAGCGTGTTTATCGAATGGGCTGGCGAACTGAACAAGGAAGGTAATAGCGCGATTCATTTTTCGAAACCGGATAACCGTGATGAACATTGAAAACCACTCGCTCGCAGCTATCGGCCAGGCCTTGCCCCGAGGCACCGAGGTGATTGTGCCTCTGGACCAGCGCATGGGGCTTCAGGGCGCGGAAACCAACGCCGATCCAGATCCTGAGTTTGCTCGGTTCTACGACGCGTTCACGACGTGGATAGCGTCCACGACACCCACGCCGGGCAGTATTCGGGATTACTTGAAACAATACACCAATGCCGGTGGCGAACTGCCCTATAAAACGACGCAGAAGCAAATGGATGCGTTAACGCAGGTGATGGTGGGGATGAAAGAGCAGGGTTTGGAAGGCAGTGAGACTTACAAGGAAATCAGCGTTGCGTTGGTATCGGTTTCATCGGCCAATATGTTCTTTAAGGATTTCATGCAGGAGGTGTTCAAGCCCTCCGAGGATGAAGACAGTCGTGAGAATAGCAGTTGGTAATCAAAGGGAGCGTTTGTTGTAACATTTCTTACGATTGTTACTTTGTCTATAAGTGTGCGGTCTTTTGTTTATGCAAGGAAATGCCGTGAGCGAAAAAAACGATCATCAGTCCTACGCTTGGCGTAGATCATTGAGCTCCATAACATATAGTCCATTATCATTCTCGCAAAATATTCATCGTGAGCTTAGTGCGTTGCTTCTTGATGCGTTGACTGAGTTGGGGGTTTCAGATCAACTGCTGTACGGTTTTGACTCGCACTCAACCATAAGTATTGATATGGATGAAGGTCCGTCTATTAATATTTCTTTGGTCGACGACCGTTTCTTCGTTTGGTCATTTGTTCAGATGAGCGAAGACTGTTTGATAGACGGTGCCAGAAATATTATCCCTGTTATTACAACCGTAGTGGAGTACGTTGAAACGGGTCATTTAACACTGGCTAAGTGTGATGATGGCTATGAATTAAAAGCACTTGTTAATCCGCGTGCGCTGGCTGAAAATAAATTAAGTGAAATTTTACAGGGTTTTCATGGGGTGCTAAAAGTTATAAGTGGCTGCCAATGAAGTCTTATGTTGAATGCAGATGTCGGCTACCGAAATAGGGGAGCCTTTTGTACCAGAACTTACGGGGGCATCGCTTCCGCAGCATCCAATAACTGCCAGCACTCCATCCGCAGGTCGACAGTGCAAACAGCCAGGTCAGTTGTGCCGCATTCTTGGCTAGGCTGCGTTTATAAGGTTGAACTGGCGCTTGATTACCATAGCGAAGTTTAACTTTCGCACCTACCTGCGGTTTGGCCTTTTTGACCTTGCGCTTGGCTTTTAGAACGCGCTGCGTTTGCTCAAGTACTTCGAGGTGCTGCGTCGTGCAACGATCTGCAGTTCACTGGCCATGCTGTTATCTTGCTCAACGCCAGTGTAGCCCGCATCGGTACGGACGACGTTCTCTACGCCATGCAGTAGTTGCGCAAATTCCGTAACGTCGGCCATGTTCGCAGACGTTTATTTTATTGGTGTCCTTGGCTTAACGGAGTAATGGCGGACAGATACATCATGGCCAATGGTTTCCATTTGCTAGTTTTAGTGTTGTGATTTAGATATATAAGGAGTGTTTGTTGTGCCGTCGTCAATGTTTATAAATTCCTGCCGGGTAGCTTATGGTGCTGGTGCTACTTTGGTTGGATGTAATGAGTCAAAGTCGTTGTCGCCTTTGGGTTTGTCAGTAACTAAAGTCTCTAACACAAGTCAACAATTGTCATTTCCACCTGGTGCTTTAGCTCAGTACTTTGCTTCTCCAATGAGGGAGGATAAAAATCAATACCAGGTGCGTGGAAATGTCAGTCCAGACGGTAACTTTATGTTCAAGCCAGGTGATGAGGAGAAGTATGCTTATACGCCGAGTATCTACTTATTGAAATTGAGTGAAGATAGAGGGGTGGCAAGAACGCAATTGGAAGAATTGAGAGATGCGTATCGCAAGAATCAATCGGTGCCAGATTTTCTCAAAAAAGAGAGTGCGTTGTCGTCGGGTTATGATACTCGCTGGATGGATGCCTATGTTAAGGCGCCGGCACAAGTTACTCATCGTGGCAAGCACTTTTTTACTCAGGTCGATCCAACCAATAAAGTTAATAATCTTGATGATATTATTGCGAATCCTATGGAGCAGAAGCACAAAGAGGGGGGTGTGTCATTTTTGAGTTGGTTTGTCCATCCAAGGACATTTATAGATGCAGAAACAAAGAAAAGAGCAATAAATGATTATTCCTATGCTACTTTCAGGCAAGCTTCTGCGAAGCATCAAGAACTTAAGCAGTCTGCGGAGCGAATTGAACCAAGTTCAACCCTAACCGTCGGCGCTGCTGAAATCAAGGACGCTCGGTTCGCTAGAAATAAAGTAGAGCGTTTACAGATTGAATCAGGTCAACTTATTGGGCAGAAGTACTTGGCGACTCCTCTTGACTTGACCAAGGATGACCTACCCAAGCTAAAGCAATTAAAGGCTGATAGCCAACGGTTCTTTGAAGAAAAGTTCGGCTTCGATGCGACGAAAGACAAACTCAATCAATACTTTCATATGCCATATGCCAGAGTGACCACGACACTGCACTTGCATTCTCGCTTAAATCAAGAAATGGCCCCAAGAGAAGCAACGAAAAGTTTCAGTTTGGATGAGGTAATTAGGCATTTGGAATCCCATGACGACATCTTCGATTTGGTTTACGAGCGTGCGCAGTCGGTGAAAGGTTTAGAGCAGCAAAAGCCTATAGATATGGTTGCTGAATTGGACGGGACGAATTCAGCTAAATTTGAGTATGTTGGAGGGTATTTTAAAGATGATAATGGCCACTTCAGGCTGAAGGGGAACGACCCTCTCCGTGAGTGATTAGATCATCTATTTGGTCACATAAGGTGCCAGGTATAGTAGTGGTGCCTTATGTGTGATTTTTAGACTGTACTCATCTAGGTGCTGTACGAAATCTGAAGAAACTGAATCGGCGGTCCTCGGAACCTGAAATTCTGTAGGGTTCTGCGCCATCTACGGAAAGGAATTCGGTGATGGCAACACGGAATAAAACTTCGGACGAGGCCTGGGATGTGGTCTCGATCTCTTCACAACATCATCGAGCAGATGTTTGGCTGGCGGAAAGAGAAACGCCGGATCCTAACGCGCTTCGACAAGCTCGCGAAAAGCTATGCCGCCATGGTCTCACTGGCTTGTGTTCAATGCCGTGTTTGCGACATCTTTTTTCATACAGAGCCTAGGGTGCTGTATTGGTTTGCTCGGCGATGAGATCCGTCGCTGCGCTATACCCAAACACATGAGCGGCATCTCGTTGTGATTGAATGGCCTGCGCGTTGATGGTTTCCTGCAGGGTGGTCAGGCCCACAACCCGAACAGAACCAACGCTGCCACCCCCAGCCCGAGCGCAACCGAGCAGCCGCCCAGCGACAATGCCGCCCGACCTTGCCGATACCAGCCATCATGGCCAAGCTGCCGGGCCGGTGCCAGCAGGCTGCGCCAACGCAATTCCGTCTCGTGAAACGCCTGCAAGTTCGCCTGGTCCGCATCCAGCCAGCGGCGGAAGTCGATACGCTCGCACGCGGTCACCTGTGGGCTTTGCAAACGCACGTACCATTGCCCGGCCACACTCGCCAGCACATCCCGGCGCGAGCGGCCGACCTGCAGGGCCTGGTCCATGTTCCGTTCGACACTGGCCAATGGCAGATCAAGACGGGCGGCGATGGCGGCGAAGTCCAGCTGGTCGAGGCGGTTGAGCAGGAACACTTGCTGTACGCGCCGTGGCAGCCGCTTCAGGGCATGCAGGAGGGCATCGTCGGCCTCGTGTCCGGCAACAGTGGTTGGATGCTCAAGGGGCAGCAGCAGACGGGCCATGGACAGCTCCTTGCTCTAAATGGGGGAGGGGTGGGGGCATCTTCCGTGATGCGTGATCAGCGTAGGTGAAACGAGAGTGATTCTCAAGTGCTGATTCCGCAAAGTTTTGTAATGAGCGTTCACGCCCTGAAACACTTTTGCTATCATGCGCGCCATCACGATCTTCATTAGCCTGAAGAGCCAAAAAAAAGACCCAGCAAAAAGCTGGGTCAAAAACCGTGATTAGCCTGATGAGGAGATAATCTGAGAGCGACCTAAGCTCCAGGTTATCCAGCAGATCTTGCGATCAGCTGAGTGCAATAATAATCGTTATCATTTGCCAGTCAAATGAATTTTCGCTAATCCGGTAAAAAGTTTTACCGGTGCGCTTCCTTGTCCCGGCAATCGGGGCCTTTGCCGTTACCCGGCCATCACGTTCTCTCCCTTCTTTTCGTGTCTACAAACCCGGTTCCCCGGTGCGTTTGTGCTCCAGCAGTGCGCGGGCCATGTCCATCATGTGCATCAAGGCGAAGGTCAGCTCGCGCTGGCTGCCCTGCTGGTGGGTGGCAGTTTCCTGCGCGGTGGCGGCGGCGCAGCGCAGCAGGGCGATGGCATGCTCCCGGGCCTGGTCGGTGGTGACGCCCTCGTGCAGGGTCCAGATCCTGTTCTCCAGGGTAGGGCGCGGCGGGTTGGGGTTGAGGTAGTAGTCGAGGGCGCGGCGGGCGGCTTCGCTGTCGAGATCTGTTTCGTCGTTTTTCGGTGGTTTCATCCTGATACCTGCTAGAGCCAGTAGGGGAAGGGGTCAGACCGATACTAATACCTGGAGTATTTTTGTGCTTTCGGATAAATAATACTGAATGTTTATTGAGCGCTAGAAGGCAGTCCGTATCGTGCCAGCGATGAATATGGATAAATGGATTGCCCTCGTCCGCGACCGGATGGAGGAGCTAGGGCTCACTCAAGAGCAGCTTGCCGAGCGCGTTGGCGTGTCTCAAGGCAGCGTGGGGCATTGGGTGAACAAGCGGCGCCAGCCGAAAATCGAGTCGATGAACCGCACATTCGTCGAGATTGGCATGCCTCATTACAACGTCAGCCTGCAGCTGCGCATTGTTGGCCAGGTTGGCGAGGAGCGCGGCATTTACGAGGTGGATGACGATGATAATGAGCTGGACCTCATGCAATACATCGTGTGTTTCCGCTACCCGGTGCTGGGTTGGGATGAGCTAGGTGTTGCAGATGTTGCGGAGCCTGGCGTATTCGAGCAGACAGACTATCTGGCCCAGGGCAAGGCGTTCTGGCTGACAGTGGAAAACGATGCCATGAGTGCCGTCAGTGGCCGCAGTGTGCCGCAGGGCATGCGGATGTTGGTGGACCCTGGGGTAGAGGTCGAGCCAGGGCGGTTGGTTATCGCTCGCCAGCCGGGCAAACCGGCGATTTTCCGTGAGTTGGCGGAGGAAGGTGGGCAACGGTACCTGAAGGCACTCAACAGCAACTACCCGGCGCTGCTGTGTGAAGAGGGTTGCGAGTTTCTGGGGGTGGTCGTGCGAGTGCATGGGGCCTTCTAGATTGCCGGGGCTGCTGTGCAGCCCTTTCGCGACACAAGGCCGCTCAGGGATGGCGCAAGTCTTGGAGCCGCAGTATTTGCTCATGGAAAACTGGATCGCATTTCTCAAGCGCTACAAGCGTGAACACAACCTCAGCCAGCTCAAGCTGGCCGAACGCCTGGGTATGACTCAGGGCGGTGTCGGGCATTGGCTGCGTGGCACGCGGCGGCCGACGCTGGAGACCATCAACGAAAAGCTTGAGAAGCTTGGGTTGGTGTCTCTTGAGGCCCAAGTCATGGTGGTCGAGCGTGGCATTGCGTCTGAAGCCTCTGGGTGTAGTGCGAGCTATCGTTTCCCCGTGCTGAGCTGGGCTGATTTGCAGGGGCCAATGCCTGAAGCGGGCAAATCCCATGAACAGACAGACTATATGCCCGCCTGCAATGCCTTCTGGCTGGTGGTGGAAAACGACTCGATGAATGCCGCCAGTGGCAGGAGTATACCTGAGGGTATGCGTGTGCTGGTGGATACTGGCCTGCCGGCAGAGCCAGGGCGGTTGGTGATTGCGCGACAGCCCGGGCGGCCGGCAGTGTTGCGGCAGTTGGTCGAGGAGGGCGGAGACAGGATGCTCAAACCGCTGAATACGCGCTATCCGACAGTCCTGTGTGAAGACGGCTGCGAATTTCTGGGTGTGGTCGTGCGGGGGCATGGGGTCTTTTGATCGGGGTTGGCGGGTGCAAGGCATGGGTGTTGCGCCGCCCTGTCGATCGAGCGCCGCCCGCGCGGCGCTTCTCCGTTTCCACGCCCAGGAACGTTATCCGTTTCGCTTGGCGGACCAGGTGGTCGAACTCGACATCGGCGCCACTCAGGAGCGCCTGTCGCCGCGTCTGATCGTGCAGCGCAAGCAGTTGCCAGAGAGCGTGCGCCAGCATGATGAGGCGTCGAAGAGCGTGTTTATCGAAGCGTTGACGCAGGTGATGGTGCGGATGAAAGAGCAAGGCTTGGAAGAAAGTGTGACTTAGAAGGAGGTAAGAACTGCGCTGGTATCGGTTTCGTCGGCCAACATGTTCGTCAAGGCGTTTATGCAGGAGGTGTTCAAGCCATCTGAGGACGAAGACAGTCGCGAAAATGTCAGTTGGTAATGGTATGTTGATATTTCTAGTGGGCGAGAAGGGTGTCCAGGTCTATCCTGCGGCTATTTGGGTAGCCTAAGAAACACCGCCAGGCGGCGGTGTTTGCGATATGAGTTCCTGGCGCCTAAGTAATAACTCAGCATTGTGCACAGGTCGGCATTCGACATGCTTGGCCACGCCGATGGCTTGATCCGAGGTTTAATTGCGAGTGCGCCAATCCGCTATCTGTTGCGCAGAGGCGTGGAACTCGATGTGAGGTGCGGGCGACACCACATCGGGATGTTGCTGGCGTAGCGTCTCAAGAATCTGCGCATGGCTCTGACGGAACTGCGCGAGCTGCTCGGAACCCTCTGGGCTGTAGCGCTCCGCTACCTTCTCCATCCGTTGGTACAGGTCAGGCTGATGCGTCGCGACGAGATTGCCGGGGACGTAGGGGATGTTGTCTGCGGCAGCCTCGGCAATAGGGAAGGTTTCCGCAAAAGTGTGGTACCCGCCAAAGTTCATGAAAGCGGCAATACCCAAGCCGGCGGGCAGTGCCAGTGCCGCATTGCCGTAAATGGGTTCAGGGTTCAACGTATTGAGCGCCAGCAGAATGTCGCAGGTGCCTCCTGATTGCGCCCCCGCAGAGGGTAGCCCTTGAAGATTACTCTCCATCGCGAACGTGCCAAAGACCTGCCAGCGATTGATGCCAGTGCCATGTAGCATCGCGTATTGGTCCAACATGTCGGTCAGGCCTAGTTGTGTATAGGCTTCAGGCACATTTTCCATGTCTGTCTCCGACATTGTGAAGGGACGGGTCAGGTCGGCAATCGGCGCCCCTTCACGAGCTATGGCATTAATATTCTGATTGCGCTCGCCTAGCGCTGCACGCAAGGCAGCCTGCTCGACGCCATCAGGATCGGCGGTATTTTGCACTACCAGACCAAAACCCAAGCCTAATTTGGCCGCATCTTCATATACCCCATTCACCGGGCGTCGCACTCCGCCGACTTCCACCATCGGCATCCGTTCGCTGCGGGCTCGACTGAGCGGGCTGTCGAAGGCTGGTGTACGGGTCTTGCTTGAAAACTCCTTGAACCGATCGGCGAATTCGTTTGCCTGGGCATCAAAGCCTGCCTCGCGCAGCAAGGCCGCGCACGCCGCGATATTGGCTGCTTTATGCTGCGCATGAAGTTCAGGCTGCTTGAGGTGTTCTACTGGGTTCATCAACTGCCAGACGGTAGTGCCAAAAGCGCTCAGGGTGCGGATCTTCGTTAGAAACTCGACATGACTCTGCTTGCCGGTCCCATCGAGCTGGCCCTGCAGTGGTGTGCTCAAAGTGTCCAGCAGCCATGGCTGCAGCGCTCGGTCGGATCTCATCAGTCGGCCGATCTGATCGGACTGCGCCGACAAGGGCGCGATAGAGGCCTGCAATACGTCGCGCAGAAGCTGCTCCCGTCCCTGGTAATAGACGGTCATCCCTCCAGCTTGGCACTGCTCGCTAAAACCATGCCGCAACAAGGTGGCGAGCATGAGGGCTTGCTGGTCGAACACATCGCCTACCTTGCCCGGATGGCCTAGCAGAGACATGCTGGCGCCCGCCTCAAAGAACTTGCTGTTACTAATCGCTTGCTTTTGCGCATCTGATAGGGTCACGGCTTGCGGGCTGCTCTTGGCCACGCTTTCCGGTTTGCCTTGGGAGTCCATGCCAAAGATGGCATTCAACGATGCGCCGGATCTGCAAATAAACATGAGAAGCATTCTTGTCGAAAGTGAGCGTCACATCCTGTCTTGAAGGGAGCGGTCGCGCTTGCAAAATGCGCCCATCCTATTTTGTAACACTTCAAATTTCGCATGATTTGTATTTCCGAACCCTCTGGCACATGCAGGCCAGCTGCTGTCAGCTGACTGTTCAGTTCGGTCATCAGCTGCGTATTGGCGTTGGCAGGGAGTGGTATAAAATCCGCCGATAGTTTCCCCGTGCTGAGCTGGGCTGATTTGCAGGGGCCAATGCCTGAGGCGGGCAAATTCCATGAACAGACAGACTATATGCCCGCCTGCAATGCCTTCTGGCTGGTGGTCGAAAACGACTCGATGAATGCCGCCAGTGGCAGGAGCATACCTGAGGGTATGCGTGTGCTGGTGGATACTGGCCTGCCGGCAGAGCCAGGGCGGTTGGTGATTGCGCGTCAGCCCAGGCGGCCGGCAGTGTTGCGGCAGTTGGTCGAAGAGGGCGGGGACAGGATGCTCAAACCGCTGAACACGCGCTATCCGACAGTCCTGTGTGAAGACGGTTGCGAGTTTCTGGGGGGGGTCGTGCGAGTGCATGGCTCCTTCTAGATTGCCGGGGCTGCTGTGCAGCCCTTTCGCGACACAAGGCCGCTCCCACAGGTACGGTGCCTGCCTTGAGGTTGGTGCGGTACTTGTGGGAGCGGCCTTGTGTCGCGAAAGGGCCGCCAAGCGGCCCCCCGGGTTCTTACTCGACCAGTTCGACCAGCACCGTCCCTTCGCTGACCATATCCCCTTCCTGGCAGAACAACGCCTTCACCGTGCCGCCATGCGGCGCGCGAATGCTGTGTTCCATCTTCATGGCCTCCAGCACCACCAGCGCCGTACCCGCTTCCACCACCTGCCCCGGCTCCACCAGCACGCGCACGATGCTGCCGTTCATGGGGGCGCCCAGGCCGCCCTGGTGGCTGTGGCTGGCTTCAGCCTCGGCAATCGGGTCGAAGGCCTCGATGGCATGCATCTCGCCGTCCCACTGCAGGTACAGCGTGCCACCGCGGCGGATCGCCAGGTGCTGGCGACGTACACCGTCCTGGTCATGTACCAACTGCTCGCCGCGCAACTGCCAGGTAGAAGCAGCGCTGTGCTCCAGGGCAACCGCCTGATCCTGACCACCACTCACCAGATGCAGGCTGGTGCGTGCGGGCAAGCCCAGACGCAGGCCGTTGCGTTCGCCCCACGGCGAACTGCGATCGTCATCCCGCTGATGCCCGCTCTGGCCCTGTAGCCAGGCCTCGGCCGCTGCCTCCCAGAAACCGGGCGGCATTGCCTGCGGCGCGGGCAGCAAAACCGCCTGATGACGCGGAATGAACCCGGTATCCAGCTCCGCTGCAGCAAACGCCGGGTGGGCGAGAATGCGCCGCAGGAAGGCGATGTTGGTCTTCAACCCGCCAATGGCAAACTCGTCGAGCATGGCCAGCAAGCGCAGGCGCGCCTGTTCGCGGTCTTCACCCCAGGCGATCAGCTTGCCCAGCATCGGGTCGTAGAACGGCGACACCACATCGCCTTCGCTGACCCCGCTGTCCACCCGTCGCCCTTCGCCGGCTGCCGACTCTCGGTACAGCGCCAGCTTGCCGGTCGCGGGCAGGAATTCGTTGGCCGGGTCCTCGGCGTACAGGCGCACTTCGATGGCATGGCCAATCAGCGGCACCTGTTCCTGGGTGATCGGCAGGGCCTCGCCGCAGGCCACGCGAATCTGCCAGGCCACCAGGTCGAGCCCGGTAATGGCCTCGGTAACCGGGTGCTCCACCTGCAGGCGGGTGTTCATCTCCATGAAGAAGAATTCGCCGCGGGCATCGAGCAGGAACTCCACGGTACCGGCGCCCACGTAGCCGATGGCCTGGGCGGCGCGTACCGCTGCCTCGCCCATGGCCCGGCGCAACTCGGCTGACAGGCCTGGCGCAGGGGCTTCTTCCACCACCTTCTGGTGACGGCGCTGGATCGAGCAGTCACGTTCGTTGAGGTACAGGCAGTTGCCGTGCTGGTCGGCGAATACCTGGATTTCCACGTGGCGCGGCTTGAGCACGTACTTTTCCACCAGCATGCGCGCATCGCCGAACGACGACTGCGCCTCACGCTGGGCGGAGGCCAGGGCGTCGGCCAGCTGGCTTTCTTCCTCGACCACTTTCATGCCCTTGCCACCGCCGCCGGCGCTGGCCTTGAGCAGCACCGGGTAGCCGATGCGTTCGGCGGCGTCGCGGAAGGTGTCCAGGTCCTGGGCTTCGCCGTGGTAGCCCGGCACCAGCGGCACGCCAGCGGCTTCCATCAGCGCCTTGGCCGCCGACTTGCTGCCCATGGCGTCGATGGCGCTGGCCGGTGGGCCGAGGAAGATCAGCCCGGCCTCTTCGATGGCGCGGGCAAAGCCTGCGTTCTCGGACAGGAAGCCATAGCCCGGGTGGATGGCCTGGGCGCCGCTGGCCTTGGCAGCGGCCAGCAGCTTGTCGACCAGCAGGTAGCTGTCGGCAGCCTTGGTGCCGCCGAGGTCGACACGGATATCGGCTTCGCGGCTGTGGCGGGCGTCACGGTCGGTGGCGCTGTGCACGGCCACGGTGGTCAGGCCCATGGCCTTGGCGGTGCGCATCACCCGGCAGGCGATTTCGCCGCGGTTGGCGACCAGCAGGGTGGTCAAAGCGGGGCGGCTCATGGGCGCGGCTCCTTCTTGTCATCGGTTTGCCAGGCGGGGCGGCGTTTTTCCAGGAAGGCGCGCAGGCCCTCCTGGCCTTCGGCGCTGACGCGGATGCGGGCAATGGTATTTTCGCAGTAGCGGCGCAGGGCCGGGCTGAGTTCGCCGTCGTCCACTTCGCGCAGCAGGTCCTTGGTGGCGCGCAGTGCTTGCGGGCTGTTCTGCAGCAGGTTGGCCACCCAGGCTTCGACCTGGGCGTCCAGTTCGCTGGCCGGGTACACCTCGGCCAGCAGGCCCAGTTCGCGGGCCCGCACGCCGCTGAAACGCTCGGCGGTAAGGGCATAGCGGCGTGCGGCACGCTCGCCGATGGCCTTGACCACGAACGGGCTGATCACTGCCGGGGCCAGGCCGATGCGCACTTCCGACAGGCACAGCTGGGCGTCTTCGGCACCGATGGCCATGTCACAGCAGCTGATCAGGCCCAGTGCGCCGCCAAAGGCCGCACCTTGCACCACGGCCAGGGTCGGCGCCTTGAGGCGGTGCAGGGCGTACATCAGCTCGCCCAGCTCGCGGGCATCATCCAGGTTGGTGTTGAAGTCCAGTTGCGCCGACTGCTGCATCCAGGCCAGGTCGGCGCCGGCGCTGAAGTGTCGGCCACGGCCGCGCAACAGCACGAAGCGCAGGCTGGCGTCCTCGGCCAGCTGATCGAGGGCGACGATCAGTTCGCGGATCATCTGCGCATTGAAGGCGTTGTTCTTGTCCTCGCGGCTCAGCCACAGGGTGGCGAAGCCGCGCGGGTCGCGGATCACTTCGAGGGTGCTGAAGTCGCTCATGGGTCACATCCGGAAAATGCCGAAGCGGCTCTGTTCGATCGGTGCGTTCAGCGCGGCAGACAACGCCAGGCCGAGCACGTCGCGGGTCTGTGCCGGGTCGATGACGCCGTCGTCCCACAGGCGGGCGCTGGAGTAGTAGGGGTGGCCCTGGTGCTCGTACTGGTCGAGGATCGGCTGCTTGAGCCGGGCTTCGTCCTCGGCGCTGAACGGCTGGCCACTGCGCTCGCTTTGCTCGCGCTTGACCTGGGCCAGCACGCCGGCGGCCTGTTCGGCGCCCATCACGCCGATCCGTGCGTTGGGCCACATCCACAGGAAGCGCGGGTCGTAGGCCCGGCCGCACATGCCATAGTTGCCGGCACCGAAACTGCCACCGATGATCACCGTGAACTTCGGCACCTGGGCGCAGGCCACGGCGGTGACCAGCTTGGCGCCGTGCTTGGCGATGCCACCTTCTTCGTATTTTTTACCGACCATGAAGCCGGTGATGTTCTGCAGGAACAGCAGCGGGATGCCGCGCTGGCAGGCCAGTTCGATGAAGTGCGCACCCTTTTGCGCGGCCTCGGCGAACAGGATGCCGTTGTTGGCCAGGATCGCCACCGGGTAGCCGTGCAGGTGGGCGAAGCCGCACACCAGGGTGGTACCGAACAGCGCCTTGAACTCATCGAACACCGAGCCGTCGACCAGGCGCGCGATCACCTCGCGCACGTCGAACGGTTGCTTGGCATCGGCCGGCACCACGCCGTACAGCTCGTCGGCGGCGTACAGGGGGGCCACCGGGGCCAGGCGTTGCAGCTTGCCCAGCTTGTGCCAGTTGAGGTTGGCCACGCTGCGCCGGGCCAGGGCCAGGGCGTGTTCGTCATTGTCAGCGTAGTGGTCGGCCACGCCGCTCGTGCGGCAGTGCACATCGGCGCCGCCGAGGTCTTCGGCGCTCACCACTTCACCGGTGGCGGCCTTTACCAGTGGCGGGCCGGCGAGGAAGATGGTCGCCTGCTGGCGCACCATGATCGCTTCGTCGGCCATTGCGGGCACGTAGGCACCGCCGGCGGTGCACGAGCCCATCACCACGGCGATCTGCGGAATGCCCAGTGCGCTCATGTTGGCCTGGTTGAAGAAGATCCGCCCGAAGTGCTCGCGGTCGGGGAACACTTCGTCCTGGCGGGGCAGGTTGGCGCCACCGGAGTCCACCAGGTAGATGCATGGCAGGCGGTTCTGCAGGGCGATGGTCTGCGCACGCAGGTGCTTCTTCACCGTCAGCGGGTAGTAGGAACCGCCTTTGACCGTGGCGTCGTTGGCCACGATCATGCATTCCACGCCTTCGACGCGGCCGATGCCGGCGATCACGCCGGCTGCGGGCACGTCTTCGCCATAGACCTCATGGGCGGCCAGCTGGCCGATTTCGAGGAACGGCGAGCCCGGGTCCAGCAGGCGGTCGATACGCTCGCGTGGCAGCAGCTTGCCACGTGAAGTGTGCCGCTCCTGGGCCTTGGGCCCGCCGCCCTGGGCCACCTGGGCGAGCAGGCCACGCAGGGCCTGGACCTGTTCGAGCATGGCCGCGCTGTTGCCGGCGAACTCCGCCGAACGCGGGTTGATCTGGGTGTGCAAGGTAGCCATGTGCGCCCGTCCCCTGTGCTCAGCGGGTTTCGTTGAACAGTTCGCGGCCGATCAGCATCCGGCGGATTTCGCTGGTGCCGGCACCGATCTCGTACAGCTTGGCGTCGCGCAGCAGGCGGCCGGCCGGGAATTCGTTGATATAACCGTTGCCGCCGAGAATCTGGATCGCCTCCAGGGCCATTTGCGTGGCGCGTTCGGCGGTGTACAGGATCACCCCGGCGGCGTCCTTGCGGGTGGTCTCGCCACGGTCGCAGGCCTGGGCAACGGCATACAGGTAGGCGCGGCTGGCGTTGAGCTGGGTGTACATGTCGGCGATCTTGCCCTGGATCAGCTGGAATTCGCCGATGCTCTGGCCGAACTGCTTGCGGTCGTGAATGTAGGGCACCACCAGGTCCATGCAGCTTTGCATGATGCCGGTCGGGCCGCCGGACAACACCACGCGCTCGTAGTCCAGGCCGCTCATCAGTACGCGCACGCCACCGTTGAGCTGGCCGAGGATGTTTTCTTCAGGCACTTCGACGCCATCGAAGAACAGCTCGCAGGTGTTGGAGCCACGCATGCCCAGCTTGTCGAACTTGTTGCTGCGGCTGAAGCCTTTCCAGTCACGCTCGACGATGAACGCGGTGATACCGTGCGCGCCCTTGTCCAGGTCGGTCTTGGCGTAGATCACGTAGGTGTTGGCGTCGGGGCCGTTGGTGATCCAGGTCTTGCTGCCGTTGAGCACGTAGTGGTCGCCGCGCTTTTCCGCGCGCAGTTTCATCGACACCACGTCGGAGCCGGCGTTGGGCTCGCTCATGGCCAGGGCGCCGATGTGCTCGCCGCTGATCAGCTTGGGCAGGTACTTGAGCTTCTGCTCGTGGCTGCCGTTGCGGTTGATCTGGTTGACGCAGAGGTTGGAGTGGGCGCCGTAGGACAACGCCACCGAGGCCGAGCCACGGCTGATTTCTTCCATCGACACCACGTGCGCCAGGTAGCCCAGGCCGGCGCCGCCGTATTCTTCCGGCACGGTGATGCCCAGCAGGCCCATGTCGCCGAACTTGCGCCACATGTCGGCGGGGAACAGGTTGTCGTGGTCGATTTGCGCGGCGCGCGGGGCCAGTTCGGCGGCGACGAAGGTGCGCACCTGGTCGCGGAGCATGTCGATGGTTTCGCCCAGGGCGAAGTTCAGGGTGGGGTAATGCATGCTGGGGCACCTTGTTGTTCTTGGAATATGGGAAACACCCTGGTTCATGGATCTGGCGCCGGACCCTGTGGGAGCGGGCGTGCCCGCGAATGCGTCAGCAGGACCACCGTCATTGCCTGAGTGATCGCATTCGCGGGCACGCCCGCTCCCACAGGGTTCGGCGCCAAGCCAGAAGGGTGTCGTTTTCACCTTTACGTTAACGTAAACCTGCAAGCGGCCACTGTCAATCGACTCATCACCTTTACGTAAACGTAAATCTGCGCCAGAGTATTCCCCGCTTGCTTCAGTCGTGCCCAGAACAACCACAAGAAGGGACACCCATGAGTCAACCAAGCTATACCCGCGGTCGTCAGGACCAAGCCTTGCTGACCCAGACCATCGGCCAGGCCTTCGACGCTACCGTGGCCCGTTGTGCCGATGGCGAAGCGCTGGTGTCGCGTCACCAGGGCCTGCGTTACAGCTGGCGGCAGCTGGCCGAACAGGTCGAGGTGCATGCCCGCGCCCTGATGGCCTTGGGCGTGAACACCGGCGACCGGGTCGGCATCTGGTCACCCAACTGCGCCCAGTGGTGCATCCTGCAGCTGGCCAGCGCCAAGGTCGGTGCCATCCTGGTCAACATCAACCCGGCCTACCGCGTGGGCGAGCTGGAATACGTGCTACGCCAGTCCGGTTGCCGCTGGCTGGTGTGCGCCGATGCCTTCAAGACCTCCGATTACCACGCCATGGTCCAGGAACTGGCACCCGAACTGGCCAGCGCCACCCCGGGTGAGATGGCCAGTGAACGCCTGCCCGACCTGCGCGGTGTGGTCAGCCTGGCCGCCAACCCGCCGGCAGGCTTCCTGCCTTGGCGAGCGCTGGCCGGGCGGGCAGGGCAGACCTCGACCGAGGCCTATGCGGCGCGCCAGCAAAGCCTGCAGTTCGACCAGCCGGTGAACATCCAGTACACCTCAGGCACCACCGGCGCGCCGAAGGGCGCCACGCTCAGTCACTACAACATCCTCAACAACGGCTTCATGGTCGGCGAAAGCCTTGGCCTGAGCGCAGCTGACCGCATGGTGATCCCGGTGCCGCTGTACCACTGCTTCGGCATGGTCATGGCCAACCTCGGCTGCATCACCCATGGCAGCACCATGATCTACCCCAACGACGCCTTCGACGCCGAGCTCACCCTGCGCGCCGTGGCCGAAGAGCGCGCCAGCATCCTCTATGGCGTGCCGACCATGTTCATCGCCATGCTCGATCACCCCCTGCGTGCGCAAATGGACCTGTCGACCTTGCGCAGCGGCATCATGGCCGGTGCCACCTGCCCGATCGAGGTGATGCGCCGGGTCATCGACCAGATGCACATGGCCGAAGTGCAGATCGCCTACGGCATGACCGAAACCAGCCCGGTGTCGCTGCAGACCGGCCCCGACGACCACCTGGAACTGCGCGTGACCACCGTTGGTCGCACCCAGCCGCAGCTGGAAAACAAACTGGTGGACGCCGACGGCTGCATCGTCCCGCGCGGCGAGATCGGCGAGCTGTGCACCCGCGGCTACAGCGTGATGCTCGGCTACTGGGACAACCCCCAGGCCACGGCGGAGGCCATCGACCCGGCCGGCTGGATGCACTCGGGCGACCTGGCGGTGATGGACGAGCAGGGCTATGTGCGCATTGTCGGGCGCAACAAGGACATGATCATTCGCGGCGGCGAGAACATCTACCCGAGGGAACTGGAAGAGTTCTTCTACACCCACCCGGCGGTGGCCGATGCGCAGGTGATCGGCATCCCGTGCAGCCGTTATGGCGAGGAGATCGTCGCCTGGATCAAGCTGCACCCGGGGCACAGTGCCACGGTCGAGGAACTGCAGGGCTGGTGCAAGGCGCGCATTGCACACTTCAAGGTGCCGCGGCATATCCGTTTTGTCGACGAGTATCCGATGACGGTGACCGGCAAGGTGCAGAAGTTCCGCATGCGGGAGATCAGCGTGGCGGAGATCTCGGCGGTTACTGCTGGTTGATGCATTGGCTGTTCCGGCCTCTTCGCGGGCACGCCCGCTCCCACAGGTACTTCACTGCCCTGGGGCACTGTGAAATACCTGTGGGAGCGGGCGTGCCCGCGAAGAGGCCGACCCTGTCAGCACAAAATCCTGGTCTACCCTTAACCCTTCACCGGTGGCTCCTGGCTTGGTGGGTCACCCACCGTCGGCGGCACGGTCGGCTTGATCGGCAGCTCGTCCGGGTCTTCTTCCGGCACGGGCGGCGGCAGGCTCGGGTCGTCGATGTTGGGATCGGGCGTCTCCGGTGGAATGGGAATGTTCATGGCCTGACCTCGCGTGGGTAATTGATGAGGTGCTGCAGGCTTCGACACCTGGCAGCTGCCGTTCGCTCAATTTTTTTGAACCCCCGCGCCTGCGCATGGCTCTGAACCCTTACTGCCACCAGCCCAAGGGAGCAAGGCCTGATGTCTCTGAAAGAGCCCTTCGAAAGCGTGCCCATGGCCAATGACCACCCGGACCAGGTCATCAGCCTGTCCCAGGCCCTGCTGGCGCCGCGCATTGTCATCGAAGACACCCAGCCGGTGCTCGAAGGCGGCGCATTCGCGGCCAAGGCCATCAGCAACCAGCCGGTTGCGGTCAGCAGCAAGGTATTCAGCGACGGCCACGACCGCATGGCGGTGATGCTGAACTGGCGCCAGGCCGGCAGCCGGCGCATTCATTGCGTGCCGATGACCTCGGCGGGCAACGACCTGTGGCTGGCCGAGTTCATACCCACCGAAATCGGCCCGCACCTGTTCAGCATCGAGGCCTGGATCGACCCCTTTGCCACCTATTGCCACGACCTGGAGAAAAAGTACCAGGCCGGCGTCGACATCAGCCTCGAACTCGAAGAAGGGCGCCTGCTGCTGGGCAAGGGCATCGAGCTGAGCGGCGGTGCCTTGCGCGACCAGTTGCGGGCGCTCGCCGACCGGCTGCCGAGTCTCGCTGAAGACGACCAGGTCGCCTTGTACCTGGGGGCCGAGACCACGCGGCTGATGGCCGAAGCCGAGCACCGCAGCTACCTGACCCGCAGCATCGAGTACCCGTTGGATGTGGATCGCCCGGCCGCGCAGTTCGCCAGCTGGTACGAGCTGTTCCCGCGCTCTTGCACCGACAGCCCCGAGCGCCACGGCACCTTCAACGATGTGCACCAACGCTTGCCGATGATCCGCGACATGGGCTTCGATGTGCTGTATTTCCCGCCCATCCACCCGATTGGCACCAAGCACCGCAAGGGCCGCAACAACTCCCTGCAGGCCCAGCCCGGCGACCCCGGCAGCCCGTATGCCATCGGCAGTCCGGAGGGCGGCCATGACGCCATTCACCCGTTGCTGGGCAGCCGGGAAGATTTTCGCCGTCTGGTCTCGGCAGCCGCACAGCACGGCCTGGAAATCGCCCTGGACTTCGCCATCCAGTGCTCCCAGGACCACCCGTGGCTGCAGGAACACCCTGGCTGGTTCAGCTGGCGCCCGGATGGCACCATCCGCTACGCCGAAAACCCGCCGAAGAAATACCAGGACATCGTCAACGTCGATTTCTATGCCCCCGAAGCGGTGCCAGGCCTGTGGCTGGCCCTGCGCGACGTGATCATCGGCTGGGTCGAGGAGGGCGTGAAGACCTTCCGCGTCGATAACCCGCACACCAAGCCACTGCCTTTCTGGCAATGGCTGATCGCCAATGTGCGCAGCCACTACCCGGACGTGATCTTCCTCGCCGAGGCGTTCACCAAGCCGGCGATGATGGCGCGCCTGGGCAAGGTCGGCTACGCGCAGAGCTACACCTATTTCACCTGGCGCAATACCAAGCAAGAGCTGCGCGAGTACTTCGAACAGCTCAACCAGCCGCCCTGGAGCCAGTGCTACCGGCCCAACTTCTTCGTCAACACGCCGGACATCAACCCGTTCTTTCTGCAGCATTCCGGGCGCGCCGGCTTTCTCATCCGGGCCGCCCTGGCGACCATGGGCTCGGGCTTGTGGGGCATGTATTCGGGCTTCGAGCTGTGCGAGGCGGCCGCCTTGCCGGGCAAAGAGGAATACCTGGACTCGGAGAAGTACGAGATCCGCCCGCGCGATTACACCCAGCCGGGCAACATCATTGCCGAGATCGCCCAGCTCAACCGCATTCGCCGGCAGAACCCGGCACTGCAAACCCACCTGGGCGTGGCGTTCTTCAACTGCTGGAACGACAACATCCTGTACTTCGCAAAACGCACGCCCGAGCGTGACAACTACATCCTGGTGGCAGTCAGCCTCGACCCGCACAACGCCCAGGAGGCGCATTTCGAGCTGCCGCTGTGGGAGCTGGGGCTTGATGACAACGCCGAAACCCATGGCGAGGATTTGATGAACGGCCACCGCTGGTCGTGGTACGGCAAGACCCAATGGATGCGCATCGAACCCTGGCACCTGCCGTTCGGTATCTGGCGCATCGAAAAGGCCCGTTAGGGCTTGAGAACCGGGGGCCGCTTTGCGGCCCATCGCCGGCAAGCCAGCTCCCACAAGGGCTGGCGTCTGTTGTGAGTTTGCATACCCATTACAGGCCTGGTGCTGCCTGTGATACCTGCACAAAACCTGTGGGAGCTGGCTTGCCGGCGATGGGCTGCACAGCAGCCCCAAAACCAGGCAACACGGTCCCGCAGAAATGAAAGGAGTCGCACATGGCCAAGCGTTCCCGCCCGGCAGCCTTCATCGACGACCCGCTGTGGTACAAGGACGCCGTCATCTACCAGCTGCACGTCAAGTCGTTCTTCGATTCGAACAACGACGGCATCGGCGATTTCGCCGGCCTGATCAGCAAGCTCGACTACATCGCCGAGCTGGGCGTCAACACCTTGTGGCTGCTGCCGTTCTACCCCTCGCCACGCCGTGACGACGGTTACGACATCGCCGAATACAAGGCCGTGCACCCCGATTACGGCAACCTGGCCGATGCCCGCCGCTTCATCGCCGAGGCGCACAAGCGCGGCCTGCGGGTGATCACCGAGCTGGTCATCAACCACACCAGCGACCAGCACCCCTGGTTCCAGCGCGCCCGCCATGCCAAGCGCGGCAGCAAGGCGCGGGACTTCTACGTGTGGTCGGATGACGACCAGAAGTACGACGGCACCCGCATCATCTTCCTCGACACCGAAAAGTCCAACTGGACCTGGGACCCGGTCGCCGGCCAGTACTTCTGGCACCGCTTCTACTCACACCAGCCCGACCTCAACTTCGACAACCCGCAAGTACTCAAGGCCGTGATCGGGGTGATGCGCTTCTGGCTCGACCTGGGTGTCGATGGCCTGCGCCTGGACGCCATCCCCTACCTGATCGAGCGCGACGGCACCAACAACGAGAACCTTGCGGAAACCCACACGGTGCTCAAGGCGATCCGCGCCGAGATCGACGCCAACTACCCGGACCGTATGCTGCTGGCTGAAGCCAACCAGTGGCCGGAAGACACCCGCCCGTACTTCGGTGAAGGCGAGGGCGACGAATGCCACATGGCCTTCCACTTCCCGCTGATGCCGCGCATGTACATGGCGCTGGCCATGGAAGACCGCTTCCCGATCACCGATATCCTGCGCCAGACCCCGGAGATCCCCGCCAACTGCCAATGGGCGATCTTCTTGCGCAACCACGATGAGCTGACCCTGGAAATGGTCACCGACCGCGAGCGCGACTACCTGTGGAACTACTACGCCGAAGACCGCCGCGCCCGCATCAACCTGGGCATACGCCGGCGCCTGGCGCCGCTGTTGCAGCGTGACCGCCGGCGCATCGAACTGCTCACCAGCCTGCTGCTGTCGATGCCCGGCACGCCAACGTTGTACTACGGCGACGAACTGGGCATGGGCGACAACATCTACCTGGGTGACCGCGACGGCGTGCGCACGCCCATGCAGTGGTCGCCGGACCGCAACGGCGGTTTCTCCCGCGCCGACCCGCAGCGCCTGGTGCTGCCACCGATCATGGACCCGCTATACGGTTACCAGACCGTCAACGTCGAAGCCCAGGCCGCCGACCCCCACTCGCTGCTGAACTGGACCCGGCGCATGCTGGCGGTGCGCAAGCAGCAGAAGGCCTTCGGCCGCGGCAGCCTGCGTACCCTCACGCCGAACAACCGGCGCATCCTCGCCTACCTGCGCGAGTACACCGACGCCGATGGCAACACCGAAGTCATCCTGTGCGTGGCCAACGTCTCCCGCGCCGCCCAGGCGGCGGAACTGGAATTGTCACAGTACGCCGACAAAGTACCGGTAGAGATGCTCGGCGGCAGCGCCTTTCCGCCAATCGGGCAGTTGCCGTTCCTGCTGACCTTGCCACCCTACGCCTTCTACTGGTTCCTGCTGGCCAGCCATGACCGCATGCCCAGCTGGCATATCCAGGCCACCGAGGGGTTACCCGAATTGAACACACTGGTACTGCGCAAACGCATGGAAGAACTGCTGCAAGCCCCCGCCAGCGATACCCTGCAAAGCGCCATCCTGCCGCAGTACCTGCCCAAGCGCCGCTGGTTCGCCGGCAAGGAAGGGCCGGTCGACGCGGTGCGCCTGTGCTACGGCGTACGCTTCGGCACGGCCACCACACCGGTGCTGCTCAGTGAAATCGAAGTGCTCAGCGACGGCGTGGCCAACCGCTACCAACTGCCGTTCGGCTTGTTGCCCGAAGAGCAGATCAACAGCGCACTGCCGCAACAACTGGCGCTGTCACGGGTGCGCCGGGCCCATCAGGTTGGCCTGATTACCGACGCCTTTGTCCTCGAGCCCTTCATCCGTGCGGTGCTGCGTGCTTGTGAGCAGGGCATGCACCTGCCTTGTGGCAATGGCGAGGGCGAGCTGCGCTTCGAAAGCACGCAGCAACTGGCGGGCCTGGCATTGAACGAAGAAAGCAGCGTGCGCTACCTCAGCGCCGAGCAGTCCAACAGTTCGGTGGTGATCGGCGACCAGGTGGTGCTCAAGCTGATCCGCCGGGTCAACCCGGGCGTGCACCCGGAGCTGGAAATGAGTGCCTACCTCACCGCCGCGGGCTTTGCCAACATTTCGCCGCTGCTGGCCTGGGTCAGCCGGGTGGACGAGCAGGGCGCGCCGCACTTGCTGATGATCGCCCAGGGTTACCTGAGCAACCAGGGTGATGCCTGGGCCTGGACCCAGAACACCCTGGAGCGCGCCATCCGCGACCAGATGGAGCCGTCCAGCCTGGATACCGATGTGCACACCGATGCACTGGCCGAACTCACCGGCTTTGCCGCCTTGCTCGGCCAGCGCCTGGGCGAGATGCACCTGCTGCTGGCCGCACCGACCAGCGACGAGGCCTTCCAGCCGCGCCCAAGCGATGCCGACGACAGCGAACGCTGGAGTGCGCAGATCAGTGCCGAGCTCACCCATGCCCTCGACCTGCTGGCCCAGCACCGCGACAGCCTCGACAGCGAAAGCCAGGCGCTGGTCGACGACTTGCAGCAACAGCGCGACGGCCTGGCCCAGCACATCGCCAACCTGACCGGCCAGGCCCAGGGCGGCCTGCTGATGCGCGTGCACGGCGACCTGCACCTGGGCCAGGTGCTGGTCGTGCAGGGTGACGCGTACCTCATCGATTTCGAAGGGGAGCCGGCCCGGCCGCTGCAAGAGCGCCGGGCAAAACACAGCCCGTACAAGGATGTCAGCGGCGTGCTGCGCTCCTTCGACTATGCTGCTGCCATGATCTTGCGCAACGCCTCTGCGGTCGACCTTTCCGACCCGGCACGCCAAGCCCGGCAACGTGTTGCCAGGCAGTATCTGCACCAATCGCGGCATGCCTTTGTCGAAGCCTATGGCCTGGCCACCGCGGCCATGCCCCACGCCTGGCAGCAGGCCGAGGGCGAGCGGGCTGCACTGGAGCTGTTCTGCCTGGAAAAAGCCGCCTACGAAATCACATACGAAGCCGAGAACCGTCCGAGCTGGCTGGCCGTGCCTTTGCATGGCCTGCATGGACTGATCAGTACCTGGGGAGAGTCATAGATGAATGCAACCACGCGTGAAAACGGCGGCCTTCGGCAACGGGACCTCGACGCCCTGGCCCGCGCCGAGCACGCCGATCCATTTGCGGTACTCGGCCCCCATGGCGATGGCCCGCGTGGGCAGGTGGTCCGCGCGTTCCTGCCCAATGCCCTGAATGTGCGCATTCTGGCCCGGCATGACGGGCGTGTGCTCGCCGAAATGGAGCAGGGTAGCCTGCCGGGGTTGTTCACCGCGCACCTTGATGAGGCACACCCCTACCTGCTGCAGATCGGCTGGGCCGGTGGCGAGCAGATAACCGAAGACCCCTACAGTTTCGGCCCGCAACTGGGCGACATGGACCTTTACCTGTTCGCCGAAGGCAACCATCGCGACCTGTCCGGGCGCTTCGGCGCCCAACCCATCCAGGTCGATGGCGTTGACGGCGTGTGCTTCTCGGTGTGGGCACCGAACGCCCGGCGGGTGTCGGTGGTGGGTGACTTCAACAACTGGGACGGCCGTCGTCACCCCATGCGCCTGCGCCACAGCGCCGGGGTGTGGGAGCTGTTCGTGCCGCGCCTGGGCGTGGGGGAAACTTACAAGTTCGAGGTGCTGGGCAAGGACGGCATCCTGCCGCTGAAGGCCGACCCGTTGGCGCGCGCCACCGAACTGCCGCCAAGCACTGCCTCCAAGGTAGCGGGGGCGCTCAGCCACGACTGGCAGGACCACGACTGGATGGCGCAACGCGCGCAGCGTCATGCCTATAGCGCGCCGCTGTCGATCTACGAACTGCACCCGGGGTCGTGGCGCTGCGAGCTGGATGAGGCGGGCGAGGTCGGGCGCTATTACAACTGGCGCGAGCTGGCCGAGCGCCTGGTGCCGTACGTTCAGGAGCTGGGCTTTACCCACATCGAACTGCTGCCGATCATGGAGCACCCGTTCGGCGGCTCCTGGGGTTACCAGCCGCTGTCGCTGTTCGCGCCCACTTCGCGCTACGGCAGCGCCGAGGATTTTGCCGCCTTCATCGACGCTTGCCACCAAGGCGGTATCGGTGTGCTGCTGGACTGGGTACCGGCGCATTTCCCCACCGACGAACACGGCCTGGCGCGTTTCGACGGCACTGCCCTGTACGAATACGACAATCCCCTGGAAGGCTACCACCAGGACTGGAACACGCTGATCTACAACCTTGGCCGCAACGAAGTGCGCGGCTTCATGATGGCCTCGGCGCTGCACTGGCTGAAGCACTTCCACATCGACGGCCTGCGCGTCGATGCGGTGGCCTCGATGCTGTACCGTGACTATTCGCGCAAGGCCGGCGAATGGGTGCCCAACCGCCACGGCGGGCGCGAGAACCTGGAGGCCATCGACTTCATCCGCCACCTCAACGGCGTGGCGGCCCATGAGGCCCCGGGCGCGCTGATCATCGCCGAGGAGTCCACCGCCTGGCCCGGCGTCAGCCAGCCGACCCAGCAGGGCGGCCTGGGCTTTGCCTACAAGTGGAACATGGGCTGGATGCACGACACCTTGCATTACATCCAGAACGACCCGGTGCACCGCACCTACCACCACAACGAGATGAGCTTCGGGCTCATCTATGCCTATTCCGAGCACTTCATCCTGCCCATCTCCCATGACGAAGTGGTGCACGGCAAGCATTCGCTGATCGACAAGATGCCCGGCGACCGCTGGCAGAAGTTCGCCAACCTGCGCGCCTATCTCACCTTCATGTGGGCGCATCCGGGCAAGAAGCTGCTGTTCATGGGCTGCGAGTTCGGCCAGTGGCGTGAGTGGGACCACGATGGCGAGCTGGACTGGTACCTGCTGCAGTACCCTGAGCACCAGGGCGTACAGCGCCTGGTGAGTGACCTCAACCGCCTGTACCGCGAAGTGCCCGCGCTGCACGAGCAGGATTGCCAGCCGCAGGGGTTCCAGTGGCTGATTGGTGACGATGCGCAGAACAGCGTGTATGCCTGGTTGCGCTGGAGCAGCAGCGGCGAGCCGGTGCTGGTGGTGGCCAACTTCACCCCGGTGCCGCGCGAGGGCTATCGCATTGGCGTGCCGTTTGGCGAGCGCTGGCAGGAGCTGTTGAACAGTGATGCAGAGCTGTATGCCGGGTCGAATGTCGGCAACCTGGGGGTGGTGGCGAGTGACCAGATAGCCAGCCATGGCCAGCCGCAGTCGCTGGCCCTGAACCTGCCGCCGCTTGGGGTTCTGATAATGAAACCCGCTTGATGTATTGCCTGTACTGGCCTCTTCGCGGGCATGCCCGCTCCCACAGGTATCGCAGCGTGCCTTGTGGGAGCGGGCGTGGCCGCGAAAGGGCCGAACCTGCCTACCACCGCATCCGCACCCCAAGGCTGCCAATCAACCCGTTCAGGTCATTGTCATCCACATCACTGCTGTAATCGGCACTGACAAACAAGGCCACCGAAGGCGTCACCCGCGCCACCAGCCCCAAGCCCAGTTCCACCGTGGTCGAGTAGCGCGAACTGGAGATCTTGTCGACCTGGTCCAGCTTTACCTCATCGGCATTGCTGAAGTCATACCACACGTTGGTCCGCACATAGGGCTCGATCGGCATGCCGCGTACTTCATAGCGCCCGGACAGCCTGGCACCGACCCGGCCGCTCCAGCTCGGCTGGCTGTCGAAGGCCTGCAAGGTCTCCTCCTGCGCCCGGCTGCCGGGGAAGAACTGCTGGTTGATCAATTGCGCCTGCGGCTCGATCACCCAGCCACCGCCCAGGCCGATAGGGATGCCGCCTTCCAGTGAGAAGGTCATCGCATGGCCGCTGTCGTCCAGCCGCTGGCCATTCTCGCCACGGCCATTGACGTCGATGCGCGAGCCCATGGCCACGGCATCCAGGTGCCAGCCCTGTTCGTGGGTCATGCTCCAGTACACCCCCAGGCTTTCTCCGCTGAGGTTCACCGCGTTGCGCTGCTTGTCGCCCAGCAGCCGGCGCATGCCGTTGAAGTTGGTTTGCAGGTTGTTCTGCCCGACGAAGATCCCTGCGCGGTGCACGTTGCCCGCGGCAGTTTCACGCACGAACAGGTCCGGGCCGATCGTCAGTTGCTGGCTCGGGGCTTCAAGCTGGTCTGGCGGCTGCGCACCATTGCGTGGGGTGGTCGGAAAGAACTGCGCCCACTGGCTGGCGACCAGGTCTGGTGCAGCCTGCCCGTGGCGCGCGCTCATCTTTTGCGAAAACGCGTTCAAGGTACCCATGCTCAAGCCACTGGCGCTGACCGGGTCGAGCGACAGCTGTGGCACTGCCGGTTGGTGCAGGAAGCCGGGCGAGGTCGGGTCGTCCTGCAGTTCATACGCGATAGTTTCCACCGGGGTTGCCAGAAGCAGCGACGTGGAAACCGCGTAGAAAATGCTGTCGAAGCGCAAGAGGTTCGAGGTGCTTTTCATGGCGGATCTCCTTTGTTTTTGTGTTACAGCCCTAGGACCTGGCCTGTTGTCACGAGCTGTACGGCAAAAACAGTAGGCGACCCAAACCAGCACGCCAGGCTTTCGCCAGCGCGCACGAAGGCGCGAGCTAGAGGCCCGGCGCGAGATCATTACTGCTTTGATATGTTCAGCTAAGGAGAGCGCGCCGCTTGCGTCAAGAAAGCGTGAAGGCGGTGTTCAGGTTTCGTGGTTTTGTTCAACGTGTTGAATTGCCGAACGAATCTGTACGGCATAGCGGGGTTCGCTATTTGCCGTGCCGTGGCTATGAAGAATGATTGCTAGAGCCTCACTTCCACTGCCAACGGCAGGTGGTCCGACAGGTGCGACCAAGGTTTGTGCCCCAGAATCCGCGGCCCATGGCTTTCGGCGTTGCGCAGGTAGATGCGGTCCAGGCGCAACAGCGGCAGGCGCGCGGGATAGGTGCGGGCCAGGTGGCCATGGTGGCGTTCGAAGGCCTCGTGCAGGTCACGTTGCAAGCCCAAGGTACGGTTGCCATGGGATTTCCAGTCGTTGAAATCGCCGGCGATGATTACCGGGGCGTCGGCGGGAAGGGACTCGAGCAGCTTGCGCAGCAGTTGCAGTTGCTTCTGGCGGTGACTTTCCAGTAACGACAGGTGCACGCAGATGGCATGTACCTGGCGCTCGCCGGGCACGTCGAGAATGCAGTGCAGCAGGCCACGACGTTCGGGGCCGGTGATCGACACGTCGAGGTTGCGGTGTTCGATGATCGGGTATTTCGACAACAGCGCGTTGCCGTGGTGGCCGTCGGGGTAGACCGCGTTGCGGCCATAGGCGAAGTCGCTCCACATGCTGTCGGCGAGGAATTCGTACTGCGAGGTCTGCGGCCAGCCAGGGTAGCGGGCGGCGTGGCGGTCGTGGCTGCCGAGTACCTCTTGCAGGAAGACGATGTCGGCCTGGGTACTGCGCACCGCCTCGCGCAGTTCCGGCAGGATGAAGCGCCTGTTGAAGGCGGTGAAGCCCTTGTGGGTATTCACCGTCAGCACCCGCAGCCGCTTCACGGCCGGAGCCTGGTTGATGCTGGCGAAACCTTTACTGCCGGCTTCGGGGTTCACGGTTACTCCTCAATGGCAGGTGCATGTATGTTGCCTGTACCGGCCCTATCGCCGGCAAGCCAGCTCCCACAGGTACCGCACAGCCCGTCAGGCAGCGGCTTACCTGTGGGAGCTGGCTTGCCGGCGATGAGGCCAGTACAGGCAACCGATAAACATTGGGACCAACGATGGTCCCTGGTGTTCACTCCTCATCGCGCTGCAGCACCATCAACAGCAACGACCGCCCCTTCACCTCGAAGGTGCTGTCGAACTGCAGGTGCTGCCCCTTGCGCAGCTCTGGCCGGTCGGTATCGACCAGGCAGCTCCAGTAATCTCCCTCGGGCACGGTCGGCAATTTGAACGGGACGGTGTCATGGTGGGCATTGACGATCAGCAGCACGGTGGCCTCGGCACCTGGCCGGGCAATGCCGCTGACCTGCGCGCGGCCATCGATCAGCATGCCCAGGCAGCGCCCGTGCGGGTCTTCCCATTGTTCCACGCTCATCTCGTTGCCATCCGGTGCCAGCCAGGTCACGTCCTTGACCCCGATTGCCTCATTGTAGTCGCCCACCAGGAAGCGTGAGCGGCGCAGTACCGGGTAGGCCAGGCGCAGGCGGGTCAGGCGCTTGACGAAGGCCAGCAGTTCCTGGCCCTCCTGGTCCAGGTCCCAGTTCACCCAGCCGATCTCGCTGTCCTGGCAATAGGCATTGTTGTTGCCGTGCTGGGTGCGGCTGAATTCATCGCCAGCGACGATCATCGGCGTGCCCTGTGCCAGCAGCAGGGTAGCGAAGAAGTTGCGCATCTGGCGCATGCGCAGGGCATTCACGCCCGGGTCGTCGGTGGGGCCCTCGACACCGCAGTTCCACGACAGGTTGTTGTCGGTACCGTCCTGGTTGTTCTCGTCGTTGTCCTCGTTGTGCTTGTGGTTGTACGACACCAGGTCACGCAAGGTGAAGCCGTCGTGGGCGGTGATGAAGTTGACCGAAGCATAGGGGCGCCGGCCACGGTTGTTGAACATGTCCCCCGAGGCGGTCATGCGCGAGGCAAAGTCGGCCAGTTGACCTTCGTCGCCTTTCCAGAAGGCGCGCACCGTGTCGCGGAAACGGTCGTTCCACTCTGCCCAGCCCGGGGCGAAGTTGCCCACCTGGTAGCCACCCGGGCCGCAGTCCCACGGCTCGGCGATCAGCTTTACCTGGCTTAGCATCGGGTCCTGGCGGCAGGCGACGAGGAAGCCGTGGCGCTCGCTGTAGCCGTCGTGATAACGGCCAAGGATGGTCGCCAGGTCGAAGCGGAAGCCGTCCACATGCATTTCGCCGGCCCAGTAGCGCAACGAGTCGGTGACCAGCTGCAGCACGCAGGGGTGGCTCAGGTCCAGGGTGTTGCCGGTGCCGGAATCGTTGATGTAGTAGCGCTTGTCGTCCGGCATCAGGCGGTAGTACGAGGCGTTGTCGATGCCGCGCATCGACAGCGTGGGGCCGCGCTCGTTGCCTTCGGCGGTGTGGTTGTAGACCACGTCGAGGATCACCTCCAGACCGGCGTCGTGCAGGTGCGCGACCATCTCCTTGAATTCGGCGATCTTGCCGCTGGCCAGGTAACGCGGGTGCGGGGCGAAGAAGGCGATGCTGTTGTAGCCCCAGTAATTGTTCAGGCCCTTGTCCAGCAGGTGCTGGTCGTTGACGAAGGCGTGAATCGGCAGCAGCTCGATGCTGGAAACGCCCAGTTCCTTGATGTGTTTGAGCAACTCGTCATTGGCCAGGCCGGCGAAGGTGCCGCGCAGGTTTTCCGGTACTGCCGGGTGGCACATGCTGATGCCACGGGTGTGGGCCTCGTAGATGATCGTGCGTTCCCAGGGGATCAGTACACGCTGGTCGCGGCCCCAGGTGAAGGCAGGGTCGATCACCTTGCATTTGGGCACGAAGGGCGCGCTGTCGCGCTCGTCGAACGACAGGTCGCCGTCGGGGTGGCCGATGGTGTAGCCGAACAGCGCTTCGGACCATTGCAGGCTGCCGACCAGTTGCTTGGCATAGGGGTCGATCAGCAGTTTGTTGGGGTTGAAGCGGTGACCGTTCTCCGGTTCGTAGGGACCGTGCACACGGTAGCCGTAGACCAGCCCGGGGTGTGCGTCGGGCAGGTAGCCGTGGTAGATCTCGTCGGTGTATTCGGGTAGCTCGATGCGTTCGAGCTCGTGCTCGCCAGTGGAGTCGAACAGGCATAGCTCGACCTTGGTGGCGTTGGCCGAGAACAGGGCAAAGTTGACCCCCAGGCCATCCCAGGTGGCGCCAAGGGGGAAGGGCAGGCCTTCGCGGATACGCGACGGGGCGACCGAGCGGGTTTTCTTCGGGGTACGGGGGCTCATGGCGGTCCTCTAGTGGCCGTGGTTAAGGAGAGGGTTGTGTAGTCCTGTCCTGGCCCTATCGCCGGCAAGCCAGCTCCCACAAGGTCTCCACAGGTCTCAAAAACGGCGCTGTACTTGTGGGAGCTGGCTTGCCGGCGATAGGGCCAGGACAGGTTTAACCGGCAGTAGGCTTTTTCACCGCCCGGGTCTTTTTCGCCACAGCCGGTTTAACCCCCGGCAGGGCAGCCACTTTGGGCTCGGCAGGCGCCTTCGGCTCAGCCGCTACCTTGGGCTTGGCCGGGGCCCGCTTGCGCGGCGCCGCCTTGGGTGCCAGCGCCTCGGCTTCGGCCAGCTTGCGCGCCATGTCCCAATGGCGGTCTTCCTGGCCGGCGGGCTTACCCTCGGACTCCCAGATCTGGTAGGCAAATTCGCGGATACGCTTTTCATCAACACTCATCATGACGCTCCTGATGCTCAAGATTGTTGTATCAGCAGGTTGACCGGAAACTCCGCCAGCACGGCGCTCAACAACAGCTCCCTGGAAGAGCTGACCGCAGCGCTGGGGAAAAGTCCCGTCGAGTTGGCAGGCGACAAGGCAAACGGCAGGCTTACCCGGGTGTCGTCCCAGTTCTGTGCCGGGATCAGGGGTATCGGTGCATCCGCCAGCAGGGTACTGGCCAGGCGTGGCGCGATGATGACGGCCCGCTCGCCGTCGCCCAGGCGGGCAAAGGCCACCACCTTGTCGGCATGCCGGCCGTGCACGGTCAGCGGGAGGTAGGCGCCACGGCGGAACAGCTCGGCGTGGGCCTGGCGGCAGTCCAGCACCCGGGCGATCAGCGCCTGCTTGAGGCGGCCGTCGCGCCAGTGCGCCAGCAGCTCGGCGACCGGCGTTGCATCGTCCAGGGTGCGACGCCGGCACGCGTAGTCCACGGCGCGGCGGTTATCCGGGTCGACCAGGCTGAAATCCCAGTATTCGTTGCCTTGGTACAGGTCGGGCACACCGGGTGTGGTCATGCGCAGCAGGGCCTGGACCAGGCCGTTGAGGGCACCGGGGCAGGCCAGCAGGTGTGCGGCATCGGCCAGGGATTTGCGCAGTTGCTGGTTCTCGCTGTCCAGCAGCAGGCCGTCGATGTAGCGCGCGCAGGCGCTTTCGTAGGCCTCGTTCGGCGCGCTCCAGCTGCTGCGCAGCTTGGCCTCGCGCAGGGCCTTCTGCTGCCACTGGCGAATGCGTTCGGCGTACTGGCCAAGGGCGTTGTCGTCGTGCAGGTCGAGGTCCAGCGGCCAGCTGCCGAGCAAGGTCTGCAACAGCATCAGCTCGTCGCCGGGGCTTGGCGCCAGGCCGTCGTCCAGTGGCGTGCGCAACGGCGTGGCCAGTTCGCGCCAGTGTTCCACTCGGCTGGCCAGCCACGGGCCGCGCTCGCTGAGCACGGCCAGCCGCGCACGGGTGTCTTCGCCGCGCTTGTGGTCATGGGTGGCGCTGGCCAGCAGGTTGTCGGGAAAGTCGCGCAGGCGTCGCTGGGCCTCGTTGTGGAAGTGCTCGAGCGGGGCGCTGAAGCGCTCGGCGTCGAAGCCCACGTCGTTGCGCGACAGCAGCCGTGCGCTGCGGTAGAACGCGGTGTCTTCCACGGCCTTGGCGGCGCTTGGCGCAGTCAGCTGCTGGAAGCGCACGCAGGCGTGACGCAGTTGCTTGCGCGCCCGGCCCGTTGGCAGGTTGCGCCAGGCTTGCCCGCCCAGCCATTGTTCAAGCTGCTCGAGCAGCGGCCAGTCGGCTTCACTGAGGTCCCGGCGGGCATTGGCCAGGGCTTGCTGGAAAAACCCTTCGTCTTCGGCCGGGCGCCCGCAGGCATTGAAGTAGGTGCGGTACACCGGGTAATGCGCCACCAGCGCCTGCAAGGCGCGGCGGATAGCGCCCAGGGTCAGGTCGCGGGTCATCAGGTCGTTGCGCGCCACCTGCAACAGCGCCTGGGCCACCGACTCGCAGTCGCCGGCCAGGCTGGCATTGAGCACCAGGTGACGGGCCTGGCGTACTTCTTCGGGGAAGTCCGGGCGTTCGCTCACACTGGCCCACAGCTCGGTCAGCGCGGCTTCGCCCGCCGGGTCGTGCTGCAGCAGCGAGACCTGGTTCATGAACTCATAGCCGGTGGTGCCATCGGTAAGCCAGTCGCGGTGCAGGTGTTCGTTGGCGCCGAGGATCTTCTCCACGTAGATGGGGAAATGCTCCAGGGCGGCATTCAACGGCCGCCGCGCCAGCAGGCCATCGACCCGCCGGCGCAGTTTGCGGCAGTAACCGCGCGGGTCGGCCAGGCCGTCGATATGGTCGATGCGCAGGCCATCTACCAAGCCGCGTTCGATCAGCTCGAACAGTTTGGCGTGGGTGGCCTCGAACACCACCGCCCGTTCGACCCGCAGGCCGCCCAGTTCGTTGATGTCGAAGAACCGCCGCCAGTTGATGTCATCGGCGGCAGTGCGCCAGCTGGCCAGGCGGTAGGTCTGGCGTTCCAGCAGCAGGTGCAGGCGCTTGAAGCCATGCTCGTTGCGGCTGTCGAAGGCCTGTAGCGCCGATTCGAGGTCGGCACCTTCAGCGACCAGGCGCGCCAGTTCGGCGTGCAGGGGCAGGGCGTCGGCCAGTGGCATGGCCGCTGCGTTCAACGCGGTGAAGCGTTCGGCCAGGGCATTGAGGGCCGGGTCCGGGCTGAGGGCGAGAATCCAGCCGTAGTCGACCGGGCAGATCGGGAAGCGGTGTTCGTAGTGGGCGATTTGCAACACCCCGTTTTGCCTGTCGAACTCCAGCGGAATCTCGCCATTTTTCAGCGCCACGCCATAGTCGCTGCCCAGGAACGGCAACAGCAGCTGGCCGGCCAGCAGTGGGTCGCTGGAGTGCCACTGGATGTCGAAAAAATCTGCATACGGGCTGCGCCGGCCCCAGGCCAGCAAGCTCTGCCACCAGGGGTTGTCGGCACCGCCCACGGCCATGTGGTTGGACACCGTGTCGAGGATCAGCCCCATGCCGTGCTGGCGCAGGGCGGCGACCAGCCGCACCAGGGCCGCCTCGCCGCCCAGCTCCGGGTTGACCTGGGTCGGGTCGACCACGTCGTAACCGTGGCGCGAGCCGGCGCGGGCCTTGAGAATGGGCGAGGCATACAGGTGGCTGATGCCCAACCGGGCAAAATACGGCACCAGTGGCACGGCGTGATCGAGGGTGAACTCATTGTGAAACTGCAGGCGCAGGGTCGCGGTCAGCGCTTTCATCGGTCACGCTCCCAGGCCTGTTCGCGGGCCTGGGCCAGCAGTTCCAGGCGCCTTGCTGCGTCAGCGTCGTCGAGCAGTTCACGTACCGGCCGGGCAAAGCGCCGGCGCCAGTTGGGGTGGCCGGCGGTGGTGCCGGGCAGGTTGGGTTGTTCGTCGCAGCCCAGCAGGTCCTCCAGCGGTACCAGCACCAGCGGTGCGCGGGTGTGGCCAACGTAGCGGATGGCCGCGTCGATCAGCGCGTCGTTGTCCGGTAGCGTGCCGTAGTTGGCCTCCAGGGTGCGGCGCAGGCCGTCGTGCTCCTTCTGCCGCTCGTGACGCCAGTGCAGTTCGGTGGCCGCATCGATCAGTTGCAGGCGGTGGCTCCAGTCGATGTCGCGGTTTTCCAGCCAGCCGGCCAGCGGCGCCAGGTCGTGGGTGCCGGTGGTGGCCAGGGCGTTGTCCGGCCAGTCGAGAATCGGCTTGAAATGGCCAGGCTGGGTCTGTTCGAAGGGCAGCACGCGCATGCCCAGCACGGCCTTGGCCGCCAGTTGTTCGCGCAGGCCGTCCGGCACGGTACCCAGGTCTTCGCCGAGGATGATTGCCTGGTGGCGCACCGACTCCAGCGCCAGCAGGCGCAGCAGGTCGTCCAGCGGGTAGTCGAGGTAGGCGCCTTCGCTGGGCTTGGCCCCCTGCGGGATCAGCCACAGCCGGCGCAGGCCCATCACATGGTCGATGCGCAGGCCGCCGGCGTGGGCGAGGTTGGCCCGCAGCATTTCGATGAAGGCGCGGTAACCGTTGCGCTTGAGGCCTTCGGGCGAGAAGGCGCAGATGCCCCAGTCCTGGCCGGCACGGTTGAGGATGTCGGGTGGCGCGCCCACCTTCAGGCCTGCCAGCAGCTCGTCCTGGCGGCTCCAGGCCTGGCTGCCGGCGCCATCTGCGCCCACCGCCAGGTCTGCGATCAGGCCGACCGCCATGCCGTTGCCGCGTGCCGCTTCCTGGGCGCGTTGCAGGCCCCGTTCGGTCAGCCATTGGCAGAAGGCATGAAATTCGATCCTGGCCGGGTAGGCGTTGGCGAAGGCTTCCACTTCCGGGTGGTACGGGTCGTGCCAGGCCTTGGGCCAGTGGCGCCAGTCGGCACCCAGGCCGTGCTCCACGGCTTGGGCCTGCAGCACTTCGAAGCGGCAGTGGTGCTCCAGTGCCTGGCCGCCCGCTTCGCGGAAACTGTCGAAGTCCTTGCGCAGCGGGTGGTCGCCCTGGCTGAAACCTTGGTACAGGGCTTCGAGCAGGCGCAGGCGGGCGCTGGCGGCACGCGGCCAGTCGACCAGTGGAGCTTGTTCCAGGTCTTCCAGCTGTTGCTCCAGGCCGCAGCCTTCGATGGCCACGCGCACCTCCCGCTCGCCCAGCAGCGCGGCCGGGCTGGCGTACAGGGTATTGAGCAGCAGGCGGCTGGAAGGCGAGTAGGGGCTGTAGTGCGTCTGGTCGATGGCCGACAGCGCGTGGATCGGGCTGATGGCCAAGGCATCGGCACCGCGCTCGGCGGCCGCGCGGGCCAGTTGCTCCAGGGCCAGGCAGTCGCCATAGCCGCCATCACCGGGGCGGCGCAGGCTGTACAGCTGTACCGCCAGGCCCCAGCAGCGCGGTGGCGGCTGCTGCACCCGGTCCTCAAGGCTGTAGCAGCGTGGCGGGGCCACGGCCACGGTGAAGCGGCGGCTGTCGATTTCCACCTGGTGGTAGCCGATGGGCAGTGCACCGGGCAGGCGGGCCTGGTCGTCGAGGCTGAGGGTGAGGGCGCTGTGGTCCTCCAGGGTGCAGTGCGCGACGCTGGCGGCGCTGAAGTAGCGCGCCAGTGCCAGTGGCTGGCCGAGGTCTGCGGTCAGCAGCGGCGGCAGGTGCTCACTGTCTTCGGCCGCGTCCACGGCGCGCAGGCTGGCGGCGACGGCGGCGTCATCGGTGGCAGGGTGGCCAAGGCCTTCGAGGATGTTGCGCAGTACCTCGTCGCTGACTCGCTGGGGCCGGGCGTTGGCGTCGATCCAGTCGCGGCTCAGCCCGACGCGGGTCGCCAGACGGTGCAGGGCGGTTTCGCTCATGGGCGCTCCTGGGCAGGGGAAAGCAGGCTGACCACGCAGCTGTATGCGGCCAGATGGGTATCGGGGTGTCGGGTGTCGCTGCTGTCGAACAGGCGGTTGGCGGGCGCGGGCAACTCCACCTCCTGCGGGGTGGCGGCCAGGTTCAGGTCAATGCGCAGGGTAGTGCCGTTGCCCAGGCGCCAGCGTGCGGTCAGGGCCTTGTCGCCGTGTACTTCGGCGCCCAGCGCGCGGCTGCCGGGCAGGTGCGGGATGACATGGCGCCGGCGCAGTTCGAGCAGGTGCTGGTACAAGCCGTGCCAGCCAGCGATCACTTCCCTGGCTTGCGGGCGGGAGGCCTCGAAGGTCTGTTCTGCGTTGGGGTCGGGAATGCGTTGGCGCTGCTCGGGGTCGGCGAACGCGGCGAAATGGGCGAACTCGCCGCGCCGGCCTTCGCGCACGGCGTCGGCCAGCTGGTCATGGAAGTCGGTGAAGAACAGGAACGGCTGGCAACTGCCATCGTCGTCACCCATGAACAGCAGTGGGATCATCGGCGCCAGCAGCAACAGCCCGGTGGCCGCCCGCAGCGCCTGCGGCGGGCACAGGCGGGTCAGGCGCTCGCCCAGGGCGCGGTTGCCGACCTGGTCATGGTTCTGCAGGAACAGCACGAAGGCGCTGGGCGGCAAGTGCCCGCTGGGCTCGCCGCGGGGCGTGCCATGGCGGTTGGCCTGGCCCTGGAACACGAAACCTTCGGCCAGGCAGCGGGCCAACTGGTCGATGGGCCGCTGCCGGTAGTCGGCGTAGTAACCTTCGGTTTCGCCGGTCAGCAGCACATGCAGGGCATTGTGGCCATCGTCGTTCCATTGGGCATCGAAGCCCTGTTCCAGCAGGAAGGCCTGGTTGTGCTCGTTCTCCAGAACCAGCCATACGTGGCGGCCCGGCTCCACGGCAGCGCGTACCCTTTGCGCCAGTTCGACCAGGAAGTCGGGCTGGTCGATGGCGTGCACGGCATCCAGGCGCAGGCCGTCGAAGCGGTAGTCGCACAGCCACATCAGGGCGTTCTGGATGAAGTACTCGCGCACTTGCGGGCGGCGGAAGTCGATGGCTGCGCCCCATGGGGTCTGCCGGTCCTCACGGAAGAACGGGCTGGCGTACTGGTGCAGGTAGTTGCCGTCGGGGCCGAAGTGGTTGTACACCACGTCGACCAGCACCATCAGCCCCTGGCCATGCGCCTGGTCGACCAGCGCACACAGCTGCTCGGGGCTGCCGTAGGTATTTTGCGGCGCATAGGGCAGCACGCCGTCGTAACCCCAGTTGCGCTCGCCGGGGAACTGCCCCAGCGGCATCAGTTCGATGGCGCTGACGCCCAGCTCGGCCAGGCGCGGCAGTTGCCGGGCGACCCCGGCGTAGCCGTCGAGCAGGCCCACATGCAGCTCCTGGATGACCGCCTCGTGCCAAGGCCGGCCTTGCCAGGGGTGCTGCCAGGCATAGCTGGCCACATCCACCACCTGGCTCGGCCCCTGCACGCCCTCGGGCTGGTAGCGCGAGGCCGGGTCGGCCACCTTCAGTGCGCCGTCGATACGGTAGTGGTAACGGTCACCGGCCTGGCACGGAGCCACGCCGGTGTACCAACCTTCATCATCGGGCAACAGCTCGATGGCCGGCTGTTGCTCCAGTTCCACGCTCACGCTGCGCGCATCCGGCGCCCAGAGGGCGAAGCGCGCCGACGTGGCGTCCAACAGGTGTGCGCCATGCCTGTGCATCTTCTGCTCTCCCGCTCAGTAGTGGCTGTGCTGCGCCTGCTTGACCAGCTCTTCGTACAGGCGTGCGTAGGGTTCCACGGCCTGGCACCAGTTGAAGGGTTGCGTCATCGACAGGCAGCGCATGGCGTTCAGCAGGTCCTTCTTGCCGTAAACATAGAAGGCGCGGCTGAGGGCCTGGCGATAGCTCTCGACGGTGGACTCGTTGAACAGGAAGCCGGTGACACCGGACTCGATGGTGTCGGCCAGGCCGCCGGTGTTGCGCGCCACCGGTAGCGAGCCGAAGCGCTGCGCGTACATCTGGCTGAGGCCGCATGGCTCGTAGCGTGACGGCATCAGCAGGAAGTCGCTGCCGGCGAACATGCGCCGGGCATCGGTTTCGTTGAAGCCGATGCGCACGCCGATGCGGCCCGGGTGGCGTAGCGCCAGTTCGCGCATGGCCTGTTCTTCTTCCGGCTCGCCACGGCCAATGATCGCAATCTGTCCGCCTTGCTCGACGATGTAGTCGGCCACGCCCAGGGTCAGGTCCAGGCCTTTCTGGTAGACCAGGCGCGAAACCACGGCGAACAGCGGGCCTTCGGAGGGCTGCAGCTTGAACAACTCGCGCACTTCCTGGGCATTGCGTGCCTTGCCTTCCCAGTCATTGATGCTGAAGTTGTGCTGCAGGTGCTTGTCGGTGGCCGAGTCCCAGCTTTCGTCGATGCCGTTGGGAATGCCGCCGAGCAGGCCTTGCTGGGCCTTGCTGGCGAGGAAACCGTCCAGGCCGCAGCCGAACTCCGGAGTGGTGATTTCCCGGGCATAGGTGGCGCTGACCGTGGTGATGTGGCTGGCATAGGCCAGCCCGGCCTTGAGGAACGACAGCTTGCCGTAGAACTCCATGCCTTCCTGCTGCATGGCATGCTCGGGGATTGCCAGTTCCGGGCTGCAGCCGCGGCTGTACACACCCTGGTAGGCCAGGTTGTGGATGGTGAACAGGGTTGGCGTGCTCAGCCCGCGCCAGTGCATGTAGGCCGGTGCCAGGCCGGCAGGCCAGTCGTGGGCGTGCACCACTTCGGGCTTCCAGTGGATCCTGCCTTCGCCGGCGGCAATTTCGGCGGCAGCCAGGCCCAGGCGGGCGAAGCGGATGTGGTTGTCAGGCCAGTCGCGGCCGTTGTTGGCGCCATAGGGGGTGCCGTCGCGCTGGTACAGCTCGGGGCAGATCAGTACATAAATGACCAGGCCGTCGGCCATGTCCATGCGCCCGATCTTGCACGGTGGCAGGGCGGCGTGGCCACCCAGTTCACCGACGATGTGGATGGGGTTGTCGCTTTCCATCACCTGCCGGTACCCGGGGATCAGCACCCGCACATCATGCAGGTGCGCCAGTGCGCGGGGCAGGGCGGCGGACACGTCACCCAGGCCACCGGTTTTCACCAGGTCGGCGATTTCCGAGGTCACGAACAGTATCTTGCGCTTGTTGCGGTTGTGCTGGCGCTGGGCGCCGGGTGCCTTGCCTGTCGTGGCGAAGTCCGGGGTGAGCGGTTCGCGGTTGTCCGGGTTGAATGAATCTACGTGAGGCTCGACAGCGGCACTGATCATACTTCTCTCCGTCCCTATGCTTGGTCGGGTGCTGGCACCCGTGGCGATGTTTCGTGCTGGTTCTCTCTGTTTCTGGATTCTGCGTAGTGCGTTCCATGCCCCAGGGTCGTGCGCGCAGGCACAACGCGTTCAGCACTCCGGCCGAAGGCGATTGGACTGGTTGGGATGGGTGGGCCGAGCCAGGGAATGTCCCTTGCGTTTGGCCTACTTAGTTCCTGACCTGCCGGTGTTCCCGAAAGTTCGACTTTTTTTCGTCACTCTTCCACTGAGCAAATGGCGGGCCGAAATCCGAGTGTAGGAGAGAAAAAGGCAAAAAGGTGACCCGCTGGTCACTATTACCATGCGCGAAATAGACGCAAACGTTGGCGTATGTGACCGGATGTGAACAGGGGCAGGCAGAGGGATTTGAGGGATGCGCCAAAGGGTGGCGTTGCGGTGCTTATGCACCAGAATGGGGCGAGGGGACAATCAGCAGGGTGGGAGCCATTCAGCTCCCACAGTAAGAAGGTAGAATCAGAGGCTGACCGAGTTGTCTTCAGCGCGCTGTTGCGCCAGCAGCAGGTTCAGTTGGGCGACCTGTTGACGCAGCTGGTCGCGTTCGTCCTTCAGTTTACGCAGCTCATCACGGCGCACGGAGACATAGAGGGTCTGGGTTGGGGTTGCAGGCATCAAGGTACCCATGAGCACACCTCGCGGTTTTGGCTGGTGACAAGTTAAAGCGTAGACGCTTCACGCGGGCGCATTCTGAATTCTTTTGCAGGCCATGGGAACTTTTTTGTTTATCGTGGTCTCGCCGTTCGTCGGTGAACCCTCCGTCGGTTCGCTGGACTAATCTGAAAAACTGGATTGTGTTGTCATTTATTTCGAAAGGGGAGCATCGGCTCATGCAACTGGGAATCATCGGGCTGGGCCGCATGGGCGGCAATATTGCAAGGCGCCTGATGCGCGCCGGCCACCGTACCGTGGTGCATGACCGCAACCGCGAGGCCATCGATGGCCTGGAGGGCGAGGGCGCCCAAGGCGCGCACGACCTTGGTGCGCTGGTACAGAAGCTGAAAGCACCGCGTGCGGTGTGGGTCATGCTGCCCGCCGGCGAGCCCACCGAGCAGACCATCGCCCAGCTGGCCGAATTGCTGGAGCCGGGCGATGCGATCATCGATGGCGGCAATACCTTCTACAAGGACGACGTGCGCCGCGCCGCCGAGCTGGCCAAGCGCGGGCTGCATTACCTGGATGTCGGCACCTCGGGCGGGGTGTGGGGCCTGGACCGTGGCTACTGCATGATGATCGGTGGCGAAAAGGACGTGTTCGAGCGCCTGGAGCCGCTGTTCAAGGCGCTGGCCCCTGGCGTGGGTGACATTCCGCGCACCCATGGCCGCAGTGGCGAGCACCAGCGTGCCGAACACGGCTACATCCATGCCGGCCCACCCGGCGCCGGGCATTACGTGAAAATGGTGCACAACGGTATCGAATACGGCCTGATGCAGGCCTATGCCGAAGGCTTCGACCTGTTGCGCAGCAAGGGCGGCAACGAACTGCCCGAGGACCAGCGTTTCGACCTGAACGTGGCCGAAATCGCCGAAGTGTGGCGGCGTGGCAGCGTGGTCACCTCGTGGTTGCTCGACCTTACCGCCGATGCGCTGGTGGCCGACCCGCAGCTGTCGCAGTTCAGTGGCTCGGTGTCCGACAGTGGTGAAGGCCGCTGGACCATCGACGCCGCTGTCGAGCAGGCGGTACCGGTGCCGGTGCTGTCCAGCGCGCTGTTCGCCCGCTTCCGCTCGCGCCAGCAGCAGGGCACCTATGGCGACAAGATTCTCTCGGCCATGCGCCTGGGCTTTGGTGGCCACGTCGAGAAGAAAGGCGAATGACCAGACAGCGCATTCCGGCCGCTCCGCCATGCACCCTGTTCCTGTTCGGCGCCAATGGCGACCTGGTCAAGCGCCTGCTGATGCCGGCGCTGTACAACCTCAGCCGTGACGGCTTGCTGGACCGCAACCTGCGCATCGTCGGTGTAGACCATAACCCCGCCACTGCCGAGGAATTCGCCGGGCGCCTGCATGCGTTCATGGCCGAGCGAGACCAAGGTAGCGAGGGCCAGGCCAAATGCCTGGACGAGAAGCTCTGGGCACGCCTGGCCAAGCGCCTGGATTACCAGACCGGCGATTTCCTCGACCCGGCCACCTACCAGGCGCTCGCCAGGCGCATCGACACCACCCGCCATGGCAATGCCATCTTCTACCTGGCGACCTCGCCGCGCTTCTTCCCCGAAGTGGCGCAGCAACTGGGGCAGGCCGGGCTGCTCGACGAATCGGCCGGCGGCTTTCGCCGCGTCGTGGTCGAAAAGCCCTTCGGCACCGACCTGGCCAGCGCCGAGGCGCTCAACGCCTGCCTGCTGAAGGTGATGGGCGAGCGGCAGATCTACCGCATCGACCATTACCTGGGCAAAGAGACGGTGCAGAACATCCTGGTCAGCCGGTTCTCCAACGGCTTGTTCGAATCGTTCTGGAACAACCACTACATCGACCATGTGCAGATCACTGCCGCTGAAACCGTCGGTGTCGAGACCCGTGGTGCGTTCTATGACAGCACCGGGGCGTTGCGCGACATGGTGCCCAACCACCTGTTCCAGCTGCTGGCGATGGTGGCCATGGAGCCCCCGGCCGCGTTCGCCGCCGATGCGGTGCGCAGCGAAAAGGCCAAGGTGGTCGGCGCCATCCGCCCGTGGTCGGTGAAGATGGCCCTGAAAAACTCCGTGCGCGGCCAGTACAGCGCTGGCAAGCTGGGGCGCAAGCAGTTGCCCGGCTACCGCCACGAGGCCAACGTCGCAGCCGACAGCCAGACCGAAACCTATGTGGCGCTGAAGGTGATGATCGACAACTGGCGCTGGGCCGGCGTGCCGTTCTACCTGCGTACCGGCAAGCGCATGAGCGTGCGTGATACCGAAATCGCCATCTGCTTCAAGCCCGCGCCTTATGCGCAGTTCCGCGAGTCGGAGCTGGAACGGCCCAAGCCCAATTACCTGAAAATCCAGATCCAGCCCAATGAAGGCATGTGGTTCGACCTGCAGGCCAAGCGCCCCGGGCCGGAGCTGGTGATGGAGAATGTCGAGCTGGGCTTTGCCTACAAGGACTTCTTCAAGATGACCCCGGCGACCGGCTACGAGACGCTGATCTACGACTGCCTGACCGGTGACCAGACCCTGTTCCAGCGAGCTGACAACATCGAGAACGGCTGGCGCGCGGTGCAGCCGTTCCTCGATGCCTGGGCCCAGGGCGGCGAGGTGCATGAGTACCCGGCCGGTGAAGACGGGCCCGAGGCCGGCAATGAATTGCTGACCCGGGACAAGCGCGAGTGGCATCGCCTGGGGTGAGGTTTTTGTAAAGCCTGTGCCGGCCCTTTCGCGGGCACGCCCGCTCCCACAGGGATATCGATGGTTTCAAGGCCTGAGATGCATCTGTGGGAGCGGGCGAGCCCGCGAAGAGGCCGTCACAGGTAGCCACACAAAGGAGCCCCAATGCCTGCCCACATCGAAGACTATGCCCTGCTGGGCAACTGCCGCAGCGCCGCCCTGGTCAGCCGCGATGGCTCGCTCGACTGGCTGTGCCTGCCACGCTTCGACGCCCCCGCGGTCTTCGCCGCACTGCTGGGCAACGAAGAAAACGGCCGCTGGCGCCTGGCCCCCTGTGACCCGGTCGAACACAGCAGCCGCCAGTACCTGGAAGACACCCTGGTGCTGGAAACCACCTGGGTTACCGCTGCCGGCCGTGCCCGCGTGCTCGACTTCATGCCGCTGGGCGAGGTCAACTCGCTAGTGCGCATCGTCGAGGGCCTCGCTGGCGAAACCCATTTCGAGATGGACCTGGTCATGCGCTTCGACTATGGCCGCAGCATACCTTGGGTAGAACGGCTCGACCCGCTGACCCTCAGCGCCGTCGCCGGCCCCGACCGGCTGATCCTGCGCAGCACCGTCCCGCCGCATGCCCGCGACCAGCACACCGTCGCCCGCTTTCGCGTCGGCGCAGGCGAACGCCAGGTTTTCAGCCTGTGCCACCAGCCCTCGCACCTGCCGGTGCAGCCCGGTTGCGATAGCGACGAAGCGCTGGCGCAAACCATTGACCAATGGCAGGCCTTCGCCGCCCGCTGCCCACAGGTGGGCCCATACTCCGCCCTGGTGCGCCGCTCGCTGCTGACCCTCAAGGCCATGACCTACGCACCCACGGGCGGCATCGTTGCCGCCGTCACCACCTCGCTGCCCGAGCGCATCGGCCACGAGCGCAACTGGGACTACCGCTTCTGTTGGCTGCGCGACGCGACCATGACCCTGCTGGCCTTCATGAACCTCGGCTACTTCGACGAAGCCCAGGCCTGGCGCGAGTGGCTGTTGCGCTCGGTGGCCGGCAACCCCGAGCAGATGCAGATCATGTATGGCCTGGCCGGTGAGCGCGACCTTCAGGAATACACCCTGCCATGGCTGGCCGGTTACGAGCGGTCGCAACCGGTGCGGGTGGGCAATGCCGCGTCGCAGCAGGTGCAGCTGGATATCTATGGCGAACTGGCCGACGCCATGGCCCAGGCGATCAGGGGCGGCTTGCCCCGGCACCCGCGCAGCGCGGCCATCTCCCGGCTGATCCTGCCTTACGTCGAGCGTATCTGGCGTGAGCCGGACGAAGGCATCTGGGAAGTGCGCGGCGGGCGTCAACAGTTCGTGCATTCCAAGGTCATGGCCTGGGTCGCCTTCGACCGTGCTGCAGGGTTGGCCGATACCACCGAGGAAGGCCGCGAGCGCGGGCAGCATTACCGCCAGGTGGCTGACGAGATTCATCGTGAAGTGTGCGCGCAGGGCCTGGACCCCAGCGGACGCTTTTTCGTCCAGGCCTATGGCTCGACCGAGCTGGACGCCAGCCTGTTGCACATCGCCCTGACCGGCTTCCTGCCGGCGGATGACCCACGCTTCTTGCGCACGCTCGAACAGGTCGAGCAGCGCCTGCTGAAAAACGGCCTGTTGCTGCGCTACGACAGTGACAGGTGCAGCGACGGCCTCACGCCCGGGGAGGGCACCTTTCTGGTGTGTTCGTTCTGGCTGGCCGACGTGTATGTGTTGCTGGGTCGCCAGGCAGAAGCACAGGCACTCTACGAGCGCCTGACGGGCCTGTGCAACGACCTTGGCCTGCTGGCCGAACAGTACGACCCGGCCGGCCAACGCATGCTCAGCAACTTCCCCCAGGCGTTCAGCCATATCGGCATCATCAACACCGCGCTGAACCTGCACCGCGCACAGTGCCCGGTGCGTGATCGGGCTAGTGGTGGATAGAGTCGCGCCCCCTGGCAATCAAAGTGTGACGCATTGCGTCACATATGATACTTTGCTTCGTGTGATGCATGGGGTCACACTTGGCTCGTCTCCCAAATGGACGCGGCGAGCTACCCATGATCATCAGTTTTCGACACAAGGGACTGCGAATTTTTCATGAAACGGGTAACACCCGAGGGATCCAGGTCTCTCACGCAAAGCGCTTGAAGCGGCAACTCCAGTTTCTTGAGTGCGCCATGTCTGCGCAAGACTTGAGCGTACCAGGCTGGCAGTTGCATCCGCTCAAGGGGGAGTTATCGGACTTCTGGTCAGTCAGTGTGTCAGGTAACTGGCGGCTGATCTTTCGCTTCGTGGGTTCGGATGTCGAACTGGTCGATTACCTTGATTACCACTGAAAAGGAGAGCTGAGCATGCCTTTGCACAACCCGCCACATCCAGGCGAAACCCTGCGTGAAGATGTTCTGCCCGCGTTAGGTCTGACGGTGAAGGCCTTCGCATCGCATCTTGGGTTCTCTCGAGAAGCGCTTTCGCGGGTATTGCATGGGCGCGCGGCGATGTCTCCGGACTTGGCGATACGCCTGGAGATGGCTGGGATCAGTACCGCCCGTATGTGGTTGGCCATTCAGGCTGATTACGATATCTGGCAGGCGCGTCACCGACAGCAACCTGTAATTACCCGGTTGTTTCAGGCCGCCTGATATAAAAGTGTGAAACGACCGGAGTAGACTAGGGCAAACCCCTTCGGCACGGAGCACACATGGGCATTCGCGGTACTGATCGGCAGATCGACAACATCGAGTTCAATGTCAGCGACATCGCACGGAGCAAGGCCTTCTATGGCAGTGTGTTCGGCTGGGCGTTCAATGACTACGGGCCTTCCTATACCGAGTTCAGTGATGGCCGGCTGACCGGTGGTTTTACCACGGGTGAGCCGGTGCGCCCGGGCGGGCCGCTGGTCATCCTGTACGCCGACGATCTGCAGGCTACGCAGCAGCGGGTCGAAGCCGCCGGGGCGCGCATCAGCCGGGCCATTTTTGCTTTTCCCGGCGGGCGACGCTTCCATTTCATCGACCCGGACGGTTATGAACTGGCGGTGTGGACGGCCCAAGCCTGATGGCCAACCACAAGATCGAAATCCGCCGGCGCAATATCGAAAAGATCCTGCAGGCAGCAGAAAAGGTGTTTGCCGAGAAGGGCTATGGCGCTACCTCAATGGGCGATATCGCCGAGCAGGCCGAGTTGCCGCGTTCCAACCTGCATTATTACTTCAGCACCAAGGACGACCTGTTCCGCGCAGTGCTGCAGGACCTGCTGGATGTGTGGAAGCAGGACGCGCTGTGCTTCGAGAATTTCGACGACCCGCGCGTGGTGCTGACCAGTTACATCCGGGCGAAGATGGGCCATTCGCGCTCACGGCCGCTGGGTTCGAAGATCTGGGCCGAAGAGATGCTGCACGGGGCGCCGGTGCTGGGGGTGAACCTGGATGAAAGCCTGGTGCCCTGGGCCAAGCTGAAGGAAGCCAAGATCCGCCGCTGGGTGGAGGAGGGGCGCATCCTGCCGGTGGAGCCGTCGGCACTTTTGTACATGATCTGGGCTTCGACCCAGCACTATGCCGACTTTGGTTATCAGGTGGCGTTGCTCAATGGTGGGGAGGCGTTGTCGGACATGGCTTTTGAAAGTGCGGTGCAGACGGTGACCAGCGTGATCCTGCGGGGGATCGGGCTGGAGCCTTGAACAGGCAATTGGGGCCGCTGCGCGGCCCTTCGCGGGCATGCCCGCTCCCACAGGGTCTCGGCAGCCCTTGAGAGCGGCGCGGAACCTGTGGGAGCGGGCAAGCCCGCGAAGGGCTGCGCCGCAGCCCCAATCAGTGTCAGCTGGCCTCGCGGTAGGGATTACGCGGATCCTGCGTCCAGTTCAAATAAGGCTTGCCAGTATCCTGAGCCACCATCTCGATGCAGTTCTCCACCGGGCAGGTGATCTGGCACAGGTTGCAGCCCACGCACTCCTCCTCGATCACGCTGTAGGCATGCGTGCCATCCGCCTTCAGCGTGCTGGCAATCGCCTGGTGCGAAGTATCCTCACAGGCAATGTGGCAGCGCCCGCAGCCAATGCATGCTTGCTGGTCGATGTGCGCCACCGACTTGTAGTTCATGTCCAGGTACTTCCAGTCGGTGGTATGCCCCACCGCCTGGCCGCGGAACGCCTCGATATTGCGGTGCCCGTGCTGGTCCATCCAGCGCGCCAGGCCGTCCTTCATGTCCTCGACAATGCGGAAGCCATGCAGCATGGCCGCCGTGCACACCTGCACGGCGCCACTACCCAGGGCCATGAACTCGGCGGCGTCACGCCAGCTGCCGATGCCACCAATGCCGCAGATCGGCAAGCCGAGCGTTTGCGGGTCGCGGGCGATTTCCGCCACCATGTTCAGGGCAATCGGCTTCACCGCCGAACCGCAGTAGCCACCATGGGTGCTCTGGTCGCCGACGATGGGGTGGGCGACCATGCGATCGAGGTCGACGCTGGTGATCGAGTTGATGGTATTGATCAACGACACCGCATCGGCCCCGCCACGGTGCGCGGCGCGCGCCGACTGGCGAATGTCGGTGATGTTCGGCGTGAGTTTCACGATCACCGGCAGCGAGCAGTATGTCTTGCACCAGCGGGTGACCATTTCCACGTACTCGGGCACCTGGCCGACCGCCGCGCCCATGCCGCGCTCCGGCATGCCGTGCGGGCAGCCGAAGTTCAGTTCGATGCCATCGGCCCCGGTGGCTTCCACCAGCGGCAGGATGAACTTCCACGAGTCTTCCACGCACGGCACCATCAGCGACACGATCAGCGCGCGGTCGGGCCAGTCCTTCTTCACCTGGGTGATTTCGCGCAGGTTGATGTCCAAGGAGCGGTCGGTGATGAGCTCGATGTTGTTGATGCCCTGCACCTGGCGGTTGGGGCCGTAATGCGCCGAGTAGCGTGACGACACGTTGACCGCCGCCGGGTCTTCGCCCAGGGTTTTCCACACCACGCCGCCCCAGCCGGCCTCGAAGGCGCGGACCACGTTGTAGGCCTTGTCGGTTGGCGGTGCGGAGGCCAGCCAGAAGGGGTTGGGTGCCTTGATGCCGGCAAATTCGATGGACAGGTCGGCCATTTATGCAGCCTCCACGTTGAGCATGAGTCGGGCATGGATGGCTTCGGCGGCCAGCTTGCCGTGTTGCACGGCCTGGACGGTCAGGTCCTGGCCCAGGGCGGTGCAGTCGCCGCCGGCGTATACCCCCGCCAGGCTGGTTTGCATCGTTTCGTCGACGCGGATGCGCTCACCCATGCGCGCCAGTTGTGCGGCCACCGGGTCGCCGAGGCTGGCGTCGTCGAAGCGTTGGCCGATGGCCTTGAAGATGGCATCGGCGGGCAGCTCGAAGGTTTCGCCGGTGTCGCACAGGCGGCCGTCTGCCAGCTCGGTGCGGGCAAAGCGCATGCCGCGCACCTTGCCGGTGTCGTCCAGTAGCACGGCATCAGGGCGGGCCCAGGTGTGCAGGCGCACCTGGTTGGCCTTGGCGATGGCCTGCTCGTGGCCGGTGGCCCCCATGTCGGCAAGGCCACGGCGGTACACCAGGTTGACGTCGCGGGCACCCAGGCGGCTCATCTGCACGGCCATGTCGATGGCGGTGTTGCCGGCGCCGATCACCAGGCAGCGGTCGGCCAGGGGCAACTGGCTCAGGTCGTCGGCCTGGCGCAGTTCGCGGATGTATGCGGTGGCGGCGAGCAGGCCGGGGGCTTCTTCATCCGGCAGGCCGAGCTGGCGCACGGCATTCAGGCCGAGGCCGAGGAATACGGCGTCGTACTGGTCGCGCAGTTCGCCCAGGCCCAGGTTGCTGCCCAGGCGCTGGCCATGGCGAATTTCGATGCCACCGATGCCGAGCAGGAATTCCACTTCCCGCTGGGCATAGTCGTCCACCAGCTTGTAGCGGGCGATGCCGTACTCGTTGAGGCCACCGGCCTTGTCGCAGGCCTCGAACAGCACTACATCATGCCCGTGCATGGCCAGGCGGTGGGCGCACGCCAGCCCGGCAGGGCCGGCACCGACCACGGCAACCCGTTTGCCGGTGGCCGGCGAGCGCTGGAACGGGTGCTCGGTGAAGCGGGCGTTGTCCACGGCATAGCGCTGCAGCTGGCCGATCAGCACCGGTGCGCACTCCTGAGCGTTGTTGCGCACGCAGGCTTGCTGGCAAAGGATTTCGGTGGGGCAGACGCGGGCGCAACTGCCGCCAAGAATGTTGGCCGAGAGAATGCGTTCGGCGGCGCCTTGCAGGTTTTCGTCGCTGATACGGTGGATGAACGACGGGATGTCGATGTCGCTGGGGCAGGCATTGACGCAGGGGGCGTCGTAGCAGTACAGGCAGCGTGCGCTTTCGACGGCAGCCTGGCGGGCGGTGAGGGGTGGGGCCAGGTCGCTGAAGCGCTCGGCCAGCTGGTCGGCGCCGGCCCGGGGGCGCGGCAAGTGGTTCAGGGCGTCGATCACGGTTGTAGCCTCTCTTTCTTGTATTTGGCTTGGAATGGGGGCGCGCTGCGCCCCAATCGCCGGCAAGCCAGCTCCCACAGGGATAGCGCTGCTCTCAAGGACAACACTATCCCTGTGGGAGCTGGCTTGCCGGCGATGGGCTGCGCAGCAGCCCCAATGGCCTTAACGCTGCACGGGTGTCGGCCGCTGCACTTCGGCCCGGCGCCCCAGCACCTCAAACACCGACGGATACGCCGGCCGTTCCACATAGCGCCCCGCGCCCTTTTCCGCGCGCAGGTCGCCATCGGCCCAGAGCACCTTGCCCTGGCTGATGGTGTGGCTGGGGATACCGCGCACGGTACGGCCTTCGAAGATGTTGAAGTCCACCTGCTGGTGGTGGGTCGTGGCCGAGATGGTGCGGGTACCTTGCGGGTCCCACAGCACCAGGTCGGCGTCGGCGCCAACGCGTATGGCACCCTTGCGCGGGAACAGGTTGAAGATTTTCGCGGTGTTGGTAGAGGTCAGCGCGACGAACTCGTGCATCGACAGGCGCCCGCTGTTCACCCCGGCATCCCACAGCACCGCCATGCGGTCCTCGATGCCGGCAGTGCCGTTGGGGATACGGCTGAAGTCGTCACGGCCCATGGCTTTCTGCTCGGCGCAGAAGCAGCAATGGTCGGTGGCGGTGGTGTGCAGGTTGCCCGACTGCAGCCCGCGCCACAGCGCCTCCTGGTGCTCGCGTGGGCGGAACGGTGGGCTCATCACGTAGCCTGCGGCGGTGGCCCAGTCCGGGTCACGATAGACGCTGTCATCCAGCAGCAGGTGGCCGGGCAGGACCTCGCCGTACACCGGTTGGCCCTTGCCTCGGGCATAGGCGATTTCGTCCAGCGCTTCGCGGCTGGAAACGTGCACCAGGTACAGTGGCGTGCCCAGCGTCTCGGCAATGCGGATGGCGCGGCTGGCCGCCTCGCCCTCGACCTGGGAGGGGCGTGACAGCGGGTGGGCCTCCGGCCCGGTCAGGCCTTGGGCCAGCAGTTTTTTCTGCAGGTGGTACACCAGTTCGCCGTTCTCGGCATGCACGGTGGGCACCGCACCCAGTTGCAGGCAGCGCTCGAAGCTGGCCACCAGGGTGTCGTCGGCGGCCATGATCGCGTTCTTGTAGGCCATGAAGTGCTTGAAGCTGTTCACCCCATGCTTGGCCACCAGTTCGCCCATCTCTTCGGCTACCTGTTCGCTCCACCAGGTGATGGCGACGTGAAAGCCGTAGTCGCTGGCGCTTTTCTGTGCCCAGCCGCGCCAGGTATGGAAGGCCTCCAGCAGCGACTGCTGCGGGTTGGGGATGACGAAGTCGATGATCGAGGTGGTGCCACCGGCCAGGCCCGCGGCAGTACCGCTGAAGAAGTCCTCGCTGGCCACGGTGCCCATGAACGGCAGCTGCATGTGGGTATGCGGGTCGATGCCGCCCGGCATCAGGTACTGGCCACTGCCGTCGAGGATCTCGCAGCCGCTGGGTGGTTCGATGTTTTGCCCGATGGCGCGGATCAGGCCATCGGCACACAGGACATCGGCGGGGTAATGCTCTTCGTGGGTGACCACGGTGGCGCCACGGATCAACAGGGACATGCCGTTTTCCTCGCAGGCTGACCGGTCTGGGCCGGTTCTTGGAATTGTCTTGGTGCAGGAGGGCAGGGCGGTTAATCCTGTCATACCTGACAAGATTGGAGGCTAGATGCTGATTGTGGATTCAGCAAGAAAGTTTCCACATTAATTTTGTTGTTTTTAACTAATTGAAAATAAAGAAGTAATTTAGATTATGGTGCCAATTCTGAGGATTTTGGAGACGTTGACTGACTTGACAAGATGAAAATCTGGTCGAGATTTTCAAGCACATAAAGCGTGTGTACTCCGGCCATCGCATCAACCCGATCGGCAAACAACAACTACAAGAAAACCTGGAGCAAGCCTCATGCAGCAGAGCAGATCGGAAGTGGTCGAGCAGGGTGGCCTGTTCGAGCTGTCCGAGGGCAGCGATGTCCTCGACAGCCCGCGCTACAACCACGACATCGCCCCGACCAAGGTGCACCAGCGCACCTGGAACAAATGGCACATCACCGCCCTGTGGGTGGGCATGTCCATCTGCGTGCCCACCTATACCCTCGGCGGCGTGCTCACCGCCTACTTTGGCCTCAGCGTGGGCGAGGCCTTGCTGGCGATTCTGCTGGCCAACCTGATCGTGCTGGTCCCGCTCACCCTCAACGCCTTCCCCGGTACCAAGTACGGTATCCCGTTCCCGGTGCTGCTGCGGTCGTCGTTCGGCATTATCGGCTCCAACGTGCCATGCCTGATCCGCGCGGTGGTTGCCTGTGGTTGGTTCGGCATCCAGACGATGTTCGGCGGCCTGGCCATCCACCTGTTCCTCGGCTCGGTGTTCGATGGCTGGAAGGCCCTGGGCGGCACCGGCGAGGTGATCGGCTTCATGATCTTCTGGTGCCTGAACCTGTGGGTGGTGCTGCGCGGCGCCGAGTCGATCAAGTGGCTCGAAACACTGTCGGCACCGCTGCTGGTGGCGGTTGGCGTCGGCCTGCTGTTCTGGGCGTTGCCGCACATGTCGATGACCGAACTGCTGGCGCAGCCACCCAAGCGCCCGGAAGGGGCGAACATGCTCGGCTACTTCTGCGCCGGGCTTACCGCCATGGTTGGTTTCTGGGCCACGCTCTCGCTGAACATCCCCGACTTCAGCCGCTACGCCCGCAGCCAGAAGGACCAGATCCTCGGGCAGATCTTCGGCTTGCCGCTGACCATGTTCCTGTTCGCGGCGCTGGGCGTGGTGCTGACTGCAGCATCGGCGTCGCTGGTAGGCGAGACCGTGTCCGACCCGGTCAGCCTGATCGGCAAGATCCACAGCCCGTTCTGGGTGGCCCTGGCCATGGCGCTGATCGTGATTGCCACGCTGTCGACCAACACCGCCGCGAACATCGTGTCGCCGACCAACGACTTCCAGAACATCGCCCCACGCCTGATCGGGCGCAGCCGTGCGGTATGGCTGACCGGCTTCATCGGCCTGGCGCTTATGGGCCACGAGCTGCTGAAGAAGCTGGGCTGGATTGTTTCCGACCTGAGCCTGGAGAGCGTGTACTCCAACTGGCTGCTGGGCTATTCCAGCCTGCTGGGGCCGATTGCCGGGATCATGGTGGTGGACTACTTCCTGATCCGCCGGCAGCAGCTGGACCTGGCCGGGCTGTACCGTGACGACGTGTACCCGGCGTGGAACTGGGCCGGCTTTGCCGCCTTTGCGCTGCCGGTGGCGCTGACCGTGATGGCCATTGGCAACAGCAGTTTCAGCTGGTTCTACGACTACGGCTGGTTCACCGGCTCGCTGCTAGGTGGGGCGCTGTATTACCTCTTCGCCGGCGTGGTCGCGCGCAGCCCGGCGCGGGTGGCCAAGCCCTTGCCGTGAGACCGCGCTGGCTGCTTCGCGGGCTCGCCCGCTCCCACAGGTCCTCCATAGGCCTTGAGCACTGTGGGGGACCTGTGGGAGGGGGCTTGCCGGCGATAGGGCCCTGACAGACAACAAAAAAGCCTGAAGGAAACTCCCATGACTCCAGTGCACGACATCCTGAAGACCACCGCCCCCCACATCGACAGCACCCGCCTGTGGCAGTCCCTGATGGACCTGGCCCGCCTCGGTGCCACCGCCAAGGGCGGCGTGTGCCGCCTGGCCCTGACCGACCTCGACCGCCAGGCCCGCGACCTGTTCGTGCAGTGGTGCGAGGCCGCCGGTTGCACGGTCAGCATCGACGCCGTCGGCAACATCTTCGCCCGTCGCCCGGGGCGTAACCCCAAGCTGCCCCCGGTCATGACCGGCAGCCATATCGACACCCAGCCCACCGGTGGCAAGTTCGACGGCTGCTTCGGCGTGATGGCCGGGCTGGAGGTGCTCCGCACCCTCAACGACCTGGGCGTGGAAACCGAAGCGCCGCTGGAAGTGGTGGTGTGGACCAACGAGGAAGGTTCGCGCTTTGCGCCGTGCATGATGGGGTCCGGGGTGTTCGCCAGCAAGTTCACCCTGGAAGAAACCCTGGCCAAGCGCGACGCCCAGGGTGTCAGCGTTGGCGAGGCGTTGAACGCCATCGGCTACGCCGGCCCGCGCGCTGTATCGGGCCACCCGGTGGGGGCGTATTTCGAAGCGCATATCGAGCAGGGCCCGATCCTCGAAGACCAGGGCAAGACCATCGGCGTGGTGCTGGGCGCGCTGGGCCAGAAGTGGTTCGACCTGACCCTGCGCGGGGTCGAGGCCCATGCCGGCCCTACGCCCATGCACCTGCGCAAGGACGCCCTGGTCGGCGCGGCGGCGGTGGTGGAGGCCGTCAACCGCGCCGCCCTCGGCCACCAGCCCCATGCCTGTGGCACGGTGGGGTGCCTGCAGGCCTACCCGGGCTCGCGCAACGTGATCCCGGGCGAAGTGCGCATGACCCTGGACTTCCGTCATCTGGAAGGTGAGCAACTGGATGCGATGATTGCCGAAGTACGCGCGGTGATCGAGGCGACCTGTGCCAGGCATGGCCTGAGCCACGAACTGGTACCCACGGCCGATTTCCCGGCGCTGTACTTCGACCAGGGGTGTGTCGCTGCCGTGCGCGAATCGGCGCAGGCGCTGGGCCTGCCGCACATGGACATCGTCAGCGGGGCGGGGCACGACGCGATCTTCCTGGCCGAGCTGGGGCCGGCGGGGATGATTTTCGTGCCGTGCGAGAACGGTATCAGCCATAACGAGATCGAGAACGCCACGCCCGAGGACCTGGCGGCGGGCTGCGCGGTGTTGCTGCGCGCGATGCTGGCGGCATCGGAGGCGATTGCCAGTGGGCGGTTGGCGGCCTGAGCAGAGATGGAAGAGGCCTGCTCCGGCCCTATCGCCGGCAAGCCAGCTCCCACAGGTACTGCACAGCCTCTGGACCAGTTCCCACAGGATGCACTGGCCCTGAGGCATGTGCAGTACCTGTGGGAGCTGGCTTGCCGGCGATTAGGCCGGAACAGGCAATGAGAGGCTCCCCAGAAACGCCGCAATCTGCCGCTCACCCCGCAAATGCACCACCGGTACCTGCGGCCCTGTGGCCTGGCGGCTCGCCTCGATCCCCGGCCGATACCCCCCGTCGAACGTCCACACGAACTTCAGGAAGGTGAGAAACGCCCGGTCCAGCCGCTCGGTACATCCCGCCGGCAGGTCCGGCCGGGGCTTGTTCAGCACACTGCGCAGGATTACCCGCTTCAGGCAGGTCAGTCTCGGCGCATCCAGCCAGATGACCAGGTCGGCCCGCGGCAGGCGCAGGTCGAACGTGCGGCGGGCATAGTTGCCCTCGCACACCCAGGCCTCCCCAGCCACCGCATCGCGCACGCGGGTGCGGAAGGTCTCGGCATCCGGTTCGACCCAACCGGTCTCCCAGAACAGCGTGTCGAGGTGTACCACCGACACGCCCAGTTGTGCGCCAATCCGCCGGGCCAGGGTCGATTTACCACTGCCGGCATTGCCCAGGATCACGATGCGTTGCATGGCCAAGTCCTTTTGGAAAAAACCGGCCATGCTAAATTATCCGGCCGGTTCGAGCCAGCCATCGCGCCCGATGTGATAACGCTGCAGGTCTTGCGCCAGCGTCAGCCGCCCGTTGTAGTGGGCGAGGGCTTCATCGCGAACGTTGTCGATGCTCGGGCTGCGCCGTGGGTCGGGCTGGTAGCGGGCGCTGAAGTGCGTCAGCACCAGGTTGCGCACGCCCGCTGCTTCGGCAAAGCGCGCCACCGCAGCCGCGGTGCTGTGGCCGAAGGTGACCCCCGTGCGCTCGACCACCGCCTGGGTGAACGTGGCTTCGTGCACCAGCACGTCGGCGCCCCTGGCCGCATCGGCCAACAGCGCGGGGTTGTCGTTATCGCCGCACACGATCACCCGCCGTGGCGGGCGCGAAGGGCGCAAGTAGTCACTGCCGTGCAGCAGCCGGCCGTCATGCTGCACCGTCATGCCCTTGGCCAGGTCGCCCCACAGTGGGCCGCGGGGTATGCCGTCGGCTTCCAGGCGCGGGATGTCCAGGCGTGGTTCGGGGTTGAGTTCGGTGAACACGAAGCCGACGCTCGGCACCCGGTGCGACAGCTGCACGCGGGTCACTTGCACGGCGTCACTGCGCCACTCCACCAGGTCTTCAACGGCCAGCAGGCGCAGTTCGAACGGCAGGAAGGTATCGCTGGCCACCAGTCCCTGGCGCACCCAGTCGTGCAGGGCGGCGGGCAGGACAAGGTCCAGCGGCTGGGTGCGCCCGCTCATGCCGGCGCTGGCCAGCAGGCCCGGCAGGCCGAAGCAATGGTCGCCGTGCACGTGGGTGATGAAGATGGCGCGCAGGTCGCGGATCGACAGCGGCGTGTGCAGCAGCCGGTGCTGGGTGCCTTCGCCACAGTCGACCAGGTACCAGTGGCTGCCACTGGCTTCGATCACCGCGGTGGCGCTGACGTTGCGCGCCTTGGTCGGCACGCCGGCGGAGGTGCCCAGGAACAGCAAATCCATGGTCTGGCTCCTTGTTTCAGCCCAGCAGCGACAGGTCGCGCAACAATGCCTGCAGCCCTTGTGGTACCAGCGGGCCGATGCGCGCCAGGTCGGCGCTGTCGCACCAGCGGGCGCGGAACGGGCTGCCGTTCGATTCGTGGCCGTCCAGCCAATCCTGCTGGTACAGGTTGGCATCGGCGAAGCGCGCGTCGTACACCTGCACAATCTCATGCCCCGCCTTCCCGGCATAGGTGAACAGGCTCTCCAAGGTACCGAGCAGGCGCACATCGCTGATCGCCTGGCCCAGTTCTTCGTCGATCTCCCGGGCGATGGCATCGCGGCCCAGCTCACCGAACTCGATACCGCCACCCAGCGGGCGGCACAGGGTCTGGCCGCTGGCGGGGTCGTCGAACACGTTGACCAGAATCTTGCCCTGGTGATGGAACACGCACAGGGCGAGAAACCGGATGCGCGGTGCTGGCAGCGGCTGGGTAGTCACGGGCTCGTTCCTTCGAGGCTAAAAAGGGCGCACACCTTAGCCTGATTGCTGCATGCCGTCGATGGCCCGCTACTCGGCCTGCCGCCAGATCAGGTTGCTGGTGTCGTAGCCTTGTTCGCGAGCAATGGTCAGCAGCTGTTCGCGCTGCTGGTCGGTGACCGCTGGCGTGCGCGAAAGCAACCACAGGTATTCGCGGTTCGGGTGGCCGACCAAGGCCACGCGGTAGTCCTTGTCGTGGTACAGCACCCAGTACTCGCCCTTGGTCAGGCCGGGCGCGAGGCGGCTGAACCAGTTGTCGAAGCGCACCCAGAGCTTGTCGGCGCTGCCCGGCTGCTGGGCTTCGGCGACGCCCTTGGCCTGGTTCCACTGGCCGTCTTTTTCCTGGCAGCGGTTGGTCACATCGATGCGCCCGTCCTCTCGCAGGCCATAGTGCGCCTCGGACTGCACGCAGTTGCGCTGAAAGAACATCGGTAGCCGCGCGAGTTCGTACCAGGTGCCCTGGTACCGTTGCAGGTCGACCTGCTGGGTACGCGGCGGTGCCGGGTGATCGTTGCCGGCGCAGCCGAGCAGGGCCAGGGTCATGCAGGAAAGCAGCAACGTGGTGCGTAGCGCCATGGTCAACCTCCTTGATACGGACGGGGCTTACCTGTGTTTCGATGCGGGCGAGAGGCAAAAGTTGTATGGGATCGGACCTTTCAGAACGAACCGGTCTGCACTTCGCCGGCGCGCTCGTAGCGGGCGATGACTACGCCCTTGGGCGAAACCTGCGAGTGCTGCAGGGTGAAGGCCGCCGCTGCTGCATCGTCGCCGAACAGGCGTTTGCCGTGGCCGAGCAGCAGCGGGTGGATCAGCAGTTGCAGTTCATCGACCAGGCCCGCCGCCAGCAGTTGCTGCACCAGTTCGCTGCTGCCCTGGGTCAGCAGGTTGGCGCCGTCCTGCTGTTTCAGCGTGCGAACTGCTGCGGTAATGTCCGTGCCCAAGGCATGGCTGTTGTGCCAGTCGAGGGTGGCAGGGGTGTGGGTGGCCACGTGCTTGGGCACGCTGTTGAACAGGTTGGCGATGGAGAAGTCTTCCGAGCTGTCTTTTACCTTTGGCCAGTAGCCGGCGAAGATGTCGTAGGTGCGCCGGCCCAGCAGCAACTCGAAGGGCTGGCTGAACAGGGCCTGCATGGCCTGGCCGAAGACTTCCTCGGCATAGGGCACGATCCAGCCGCCGTAGGTGAAGCCGCCGCTGGTGTCTTCCTGCGGGCCGCCGGGGGCCTGCATGACGCCGTCGAGGCTGATGAAGGCGGCTACGATGAGTTTGCGCATGGGGACTCTCCTGTTGGCAGCCGGGGTGGCTGCGGGCATGGGATAGTCGAATGGCGCGCGGCAGAATCGACACAGCATTTTGCTTTGTCTGTACTGGCCCTATCGCCGGCAAGCCAGCTCCCACAGTTACTCCACAGTTATCGAGTGCAGCGCAATACCTGTGGGAGCTGGCTTGCCGGCGATAGGGCCAGTGCAGGCTTACATCAAAGCCAGTAGGTCACCGCCCACCACCCCAGCCCACCCATCACTACGGTATAGGGCAAGGCCATCCACACCATCCGCCCATACGACAGCCGGATCAGCGGTGCAATCGCCGAAGTCAGCAGGAACAGGAAGGCCGCCTGCCCATTCGGTGTCGCCACGCTGGGCAGGTTGGTACCGGTGTTGATCGCCACCGCCAGCGTCTCGAAATGCTCACGGCGCATGCCGCCATTGAGGAACGCCTGCTTCACCTCGGTGATGTAGATGGTGGCTACGAATACGTTGTCGCTGATTGCCGACAGCAGGCCGTTGGCCAGGTACAGCATGCCTGGCTGCTGCTCGGCCGGCAGCGCCAGCACCCAGGCAATCAGCGGGCTGAACAGCTGCTGCTGATGAATCACCGCCACCACGGCGAAGAACACCACCAGCAACGCGGTGAACGGCATGGCGTCCTGGAAGGCACGGCCCAGGCGGTGTTCGTCAGTGATGCCGGTAAATGCCGTGATCAGCACGATCACCATCAGGCCGATCAGGCCGACCTCGGCAACGTGCAGCCCCAGGCAGACGATCAGGATCAGTGCGGCGAACCCTTGCACCCACAGCGCGATGCGTTGGGCAGCGGTGCGCGCGGCATCGTCCTCGGCGGTGTAGGCGGCCAGCACCTGGCGCACTGGCTCGGGCATCAGCGTGCCATAGCCGAACAGGCGCAGCTTCTCCAGCAGCACGCAGGTCAGCAGGCCAGCGCCCAGCACCGGCAGCGACACCGGCGCCACCTTCAGGAAGAAATCGGCAAAGTGCCAGCCCATCTCATGGCCAATCAGCAGGTTCTGCGGCTCGCCCACCAGCGTGCACACGCCGCCCAGGGCGGTACCCACCGCGCCATGCATCAGCAGGCTGCGCAGGAAGGCGCGGAACTGGTCGAGGTCTTCACGGTGCAACTGTGCGACCTGCTGGTCGCTGTCCAGCGCGCTTTCCTCGCGCGGGTTGGCCCCGGAAGCCACGCGGTGGTACACCGCATAGAAGCCGACCGCAGCACTGATGATCACGGCCGTCACGGTCAGCGCGTCGAGAAACGCCGAAAGAAACGCCGACAGCACGCAGAACAGCAACGCCAGGGTCGCCTTCGAGCGCACCCCCAGCAAGATGCGCGAGAACAGGAACAGCAGCAGCTCCTTCATGAAGTGGATGCCCGCCACCATGAACATCAGCAGCAGGATCACCGGGAAGTTGTGCTGCAGCTCTTCGTACAGCGCCTGTGGCGTGGTCATCTGCAACAACATGGCTTCGATCAGCAACAGCCCGCCGGGCATCAGCGGGTAGCACTTCAGGGCCATGCCCAGGGTGAAGATGAACTCGATCACCAGCGCCCAGCCAGCAGCGGCCGGGCCAACGGTTACCAGCAGCAGCGGGTTGAGCACCAGGAACAGGCAGATGACCGCCTTGTACCAAAGCGGCGACTGGCCCAGGAAACCCTGGGCGAGGGCGCCAGGCAAGGAGCGCGACATGAATATGTATCCTTATGATTCAGCGATGGCGCACGGTGCCGGATCAGCGCGTCTTAGGCAAGGCATACAGTCCCGTTTTTGGCACAAGTGCGGTCATCGGGCTGGGTTACCATCCGTGCCATGAACCCTTCACCCACAGGAGTGCCGCCCGTGACCGATTACAGCGCGTTCAAGGTCGAACTGACCGATCATATCGCCCACGTTCAGATCAACCGCCCGGAAAAGGTCAACGCGATGAATGCGGCCTTCTGGGAGGAGATCATCGATATCTTCCGGTGGGTCGACGACACCGACGCGGTGCGGGTGGTGGTGATCAGCGGTGCCGGCAAGCATTTTTCCGCCGGTATCGACCTGATGATGCTGGCTTCGCTGGCCGGGCAGATGGGCAAGGACGTGGGCCGCAATGCGCGCTTCCTGCGCAGCACCATCCTGCGCCTGCAGGCGTCGTTCAATGCCGTGGACAAGTGCCGCAAGCCGGTACTGGCCGCGGTGCAGGGTTACTGCATTGGCGGCGCGATCGACCTGATCTCGGCCTGCGACATGCGCTACTGCAGCAGCGACGCGCAGTTCTCGATCAAGGAAATCGACATGGGCATGGCCGCCGATGTCGGCACACTGCAACGTTTGCCTCGTATCATCGGTGACGGCATGATGCGTGAGCTGGCCTTCACCGGGCGCAATGTCGAGGCCGAAGAGGCGCTGCGCATAGGCCTGGTCAACCGGGTCTATGATGATCAGGCCGCACTGATGGACGGGGTCTTTGCCATTGCTGGCGAGATTGCCGCAAAATCGCCGATCGCCGTGGCCGGCACCAAGGAAATGCTCAGCTACATGCGTGACCATCGCATCGACGATGGCCTGGAATACATCGCCACCTGGAACGCTGCGATGCTGCAGTCCGAAGACCTGCGCGTGGCCGTGGCGGCGCACATGAGCAAACAGAAACCGACGTTCGCCGACTGATCAGGGCGGGGGACGCGTAGTAAAGGAACCCCCGACATGTCAGCACGCTGGACTACCGCAGTACTCGACCCGCAGATCACCGGGGGGCTGGCCGTGGCCCGCAGCCCGGAAGGGTTCCTGGTGGACGACAACGGCGCGCTGTTCCCCCGCGACTGGCTCAAGCGCCAGGACCTCGACGTGCTGTGCGAGCACGGCATCGGCCACCTCGACGGCCAGCCGGTGTTCCTGCTGGAGCTGCGCAGCGCCACCGATGTGCCCGGCTGCGCCTGGCGCGGCCTGCGCGCGTTCATGCTCGAAGGGGATTTCGACACCTACAAAGTGCTGGGCTATGCCGCGCAGATCGGCACCTGGGCCCGCGAGCACCGGTTCTGCGGCAGCTGTGGCCAGGCGATGACGCAAATTCGCTGGGAACGGGCAATGTACTGCCAGCCGTGCGACCTGCGCAGCTACCCACGCATTTCGCCAAGCATGATCGTGCTGGTGACCCGTGGCGACGAAATCCTGCTGGCGCGTTCGCCACGTTTTGTCACCGGGGTGTACAGCACGTTGGCGGGCTTCGCCGAACCGGGCGAGTCGGCCGAGGACTGCCTGGTGCGCGAAGTGCGTGAAGAAGTGGCGGTGGAGGTGCAGAACATCCAGTACATCGGTAGCCAGTGCTGGCCGTTCCCCCATTCGATGATGCTGGGCTTTCACGCCGAATACGCTGGCGGCGAGATCGTCATGCAGCCGGACGAGATCGAGGACGCCAAGTGGTTCAGCGTTCACGACCTGCCGCCGCTGCCGGCCGGGCGGTCCATCGCCCGGTATCTGATCGACCTGTATGTTGCGCGCCGTTTAGGCTTGGCCGAACCAGTGCTGCCACGCTAGACGCACGGTCAGTGCCAGCACCACGGTGATGAACACCGGGCGGATGAACTTGCTGCCGCCGCTGATCGCCGTGCGTGCGCCGAAGAAGGCGCCGACCATCACCGACAGGCCCATGCACAGGCCGACGATGTAGTCCACCTGCCCGGAAATGATGAACACCGTCAGCGCTGCGATGTTGCTGACGAAGTTCATGCTGCGCGCCACGCCGCTGGCACGGACCAGGTCGATGGGGTACAGCAGCAGGGTGCTGACTGTCCAGAACGCACCGGTACCCGGGCCGGCCACGCCGTCATAGAAGCCCAGGGTGAAGCCTTGCGGTACTTGCCATTTCTTCTTGATCGGCGCATCGGCGTCCAGCGGCGCCTTGGGCGTGCCGCCGAACAGCAGGTATACGCCACAGGCGAAAACGATCACCGGCAGCATTTTGTTCAGCCATTCGGCCGGCATGTAGTGGGCGATGACCGCGCCGAGCAATGCCCCGGTCAAGGTGGCGAACAACGCAGGGCGCCACTGTGCCGGGTGGAACAGTTTGCGCCTGTAGTAGGTGAAGCCGGCGGTGGCCGAGCCGAAGGTGGAGCTGAGCTTGTTGGTGCCCAGTACCAGGTGCGGTGGCATGCCGGCAGTGAGCAACGCCGGGGTAGTGAGCAGGCCGCCACCGCCGGCGATGGCATCGATGAAACCGGCGACGAAGGCGACCAGGGCCAGGATCAGCAGGGTCAGGGGTTCTACGGTGAGTTCGAAGGGCATGGGGTTTTGGCAGGCAGGGGGCAAGGGGCGGCAAAGGGCCGCGCTAGAAGGGGGACATGGTAATCCTGGGAGAGGTGTGTTGCCAGTGCCGGCCCTTTCGCGGGCACGCCCGCTCCCACACGGACATCACAGTATTCAGACCCTGTGCAGTACCTGTGGGAGCGGGCGTGCCCGCGAAGAGGCCGGTGCAGGCGACCACATCAGCTGCGTATAAACGCCAGCAAATCCGCATTGATCACATCGGCATGGGTGGTCGGCATGCCATGCGGGTAGCCCTTGTAGGTTTTCAGCGTGCCATTGGGCAGCAGTTTGGCCGATAGCACCCCGGAGTTTTCATACGGCACGATCTGGTCGTCGTCGCCATGCATCACCAGTACCGGCTGCTTGATGCCTTTCAGGTCTTCAGTGAAGTCCGTCTGCGAAAACGCCACGATGCCATCGTAATGGGCCTTGGCGCTGCCGATCATGCCCTGGCGCCACCAGTTACCAATGATGCCCTCACTCGCTTCTACACCAGGGCGGTTGTAGCCGTAGAACAGCCCGGCCGGTACATCGCGGTAGAACTGCGCACGGTTGCTGGCGACCTGGGCCTGGAAACCGTCGAAAACGGATTTGGGCAGGCCACCGGGATTAGCGGGGGTTTGCACCATCAATGGCGGTACGGCGGCGATCAGCACGGCCTTGGTCACCTTGTCCTCAGGGTGCCGGGCCATGTAGCGCACCACTTCGCCACCGCCGGTCGAGTGGCCGACATGCACGGCGCCCTGGATGCCCAGGTGAGCGACAACCGCCGCCACGTCGTCGGCGTAGTGGTCCATGTCGTGGCCGTCCCATACCTGGCTGGAGCGGCCATGGCCGCGGCGGTCGTGGGCGACCACGCGGTAACCGTGGGCGAGGAAGAACAGCATCTGCGCGTCCCAGTCGTCGGCACTGAGCGGCCAGCCGTGGTGGAAGTGGATGACCGGCGCGTCGCGCGGGCCCCAGTCCTTGTAGAAGATCTGAACGCCGTCCTTCGTGGTTACATAGCTCATGTCGTGTCTCCTGGGTGCAGGAAGCGAAGGGAGCTATTGAGCATAGGAGGAATTTGGCTTGGCACTGGAGATTATGGGGTGCGGATTTGCACTGTCCCCTGTGGGAGCGGGCGAGTCGAGGCGTCGAACCGCCGCGAACACCGGCGAAGCCGGTGCCATCCATCGCGACGCCTGTTTCGCGGGCATGCCCGCTCCCACAGGGGAATTGTGTCAACTAATCAGACGCGGTCGCGCATCCGGTACCAGGCCTTGGCCGCAGCCTCCAGCGGCGCCGCCAGCAGGTCGCCGCCGGGGAAGCGGCCGTTGTCGATGCCTTGGTACAGTGCCAGCAAGTCGTTGTCACCCAGGATGGCATCGCTCACGGCCCGTGCCGCCGCCAGGGTCGGCAGTACACCGTGGCCGGAGAAGCCCTGCAGCCAGTAGCGCTGGCCCTCGCGGCCGACATCCGGGGTACGCTGGATGCTGCAATCGATATGGCCGCCCCAGGCGTAGTCGATGGCTACGCCGGCCAGTTGCGGGAACACCCGCTCCAGGTAGGGGCGGGTGGCGCTGGCGACGTCCTTGGGAATACCGCCCAGGTAGGTGCAGCCGCCGCCGAACAGCAGGCGGTGGTCAGGGGTGAGGCGGAAGTAGTCGGGCACGAACTGGTTGTCGATCACGCAACTGTTGCGCGGCAGCAGCGAACGGGCGAAATCGGCGTCCAGTGGCGCCGTGGCCACCTGGTAGGACCCGACGGGCAGCAGGCGGCGTGACAGGCTGCGGTCGAGGCGGTCGATGTAGGCATTGCAGGCCAGTACCAGCACGTCGCTGCGAACTTCGCCTCGCCAGTGCGGGCGATATAGCCGCTGCCGGTCTGTTGATAGTCGAGCACCTGGCTTTGTTCGTAGATTCGCCCCCCAGCTGCCTCGATGGTACTGGCCAGGCCCTGGGCCAGCTTGAGCGGGTTGAGGTGGGCGCCTTTGGCGTCGTATAGCGCGGCCTGGTAGCGTGGGCTGTCGATCCATTGCGGCAGCTCGTCGCGGCCGATCAGGCGCAGGGCGTCGTAGCCCCATTTGTGTTCGGCCTCGTGCAGGGCCTCTTCCAGCAGCTTCACCCGGCGCGGCAGCACGGCAGCCCACAGGCTGCCCGATCGGTAGTCGATGTCGAAGCCATGGCGCCCGGGCAGCTCGCGCATTTCGTCGGCAGCCCAGCACATGCTGGCCCACAGGCGTCGGGTGCGTTCGATACCCAGGGCCTTCTCCAGCGGCGGCATGTCACACGACCAGCCGAGCAGTGCCTGGCCACCGTTGCGGCCGGACGCGGCCCAGGCTACGCGGCTGGCTTCCAGCAACGTTACACGCTTGCCGGCCTGGGTCAGGCGCAGGGCGGTGTGCAGGCCGCTGAAGCCGGCGCCAATGATCAGTACGTCGGTTGCGTGGCTGCCTTGCAGGGTGGGGTGCAGGGGAATGCTGGCGGGGTAGGTCTGGGCGTAGTAGCTGGCGACGTGCTGGGCGGATTGTTTGAACATGCAGGGGTCTCATGAAAATTTTTGTGTTTATTTTCATGAAAACTTAGCAGTTAAATTTCATGGTGCCAATGCATTGTCGGATTTGTAGGGGGCCAGGGGTTTTAGTGTTGCCAATACCGGCCTCTTCGCGGGCACGCCCGCTCCCACAGGGACCCTGAGGAGAGTGAAGAACCTGTGGGAGCGGGCGTGCCCGCGAAGAGGCCGGACCTGGTATTGCAAAAACTTCAGGTTGCCGCCTTCCTCCGTGGCTGCCGCGGCTTGCTGGCAGCCTTGCTTCCAGCCGCTTTAGTCTTCCCATTTCCTCGGCGCTTCTTCTTCCATGGCGGCGCAGCCCCGGCTGCCGGCCCGCTGATGGTCATGCGCATGCCGCTGCAGCGTTCGACCAGCTTGCCCATCCATGCCGACTGCCGGGCGACGAACTCTTCCAGCGTCATTTCGCCACTCTGCACCATGTCCAGCGCCTGCTCCCAGATTGCCGTGGTGCCCGGGTCGGCAATGGCGCGTGGCACGGCGTCGATCAGGCTGAAAGCCGCAGGCGTGGCGGACAAAGCCTTGCCGTTCTTCACCAGGTAACCACGGTCAAGCAGGCCCTGGATGATGCTGGCGCGGGTGGCTTCGGTGCCGATGCCGGTGGTTTCCTTGAGCTTCTGCTTCAGCCGTGGGTCATCCACCAGCTTGGCGACGTTCTTCATTGCCTTGATCAGGTCGCCTTCGGTAAACGGCTTGGGCGGCTGGGTCCACAGGTCCTTCAGTTGCAGCCCCTGCACTGTGCAGGCCTGGCCTTCGCGCAGCGCTGGCAATACCTGAGCCGGTGGTGCCTCGCGGCCCTTGGCCGGGGTCAGCGCCTCGGGTAGCGCCCGGCGCCAGCCTGGCTCGACGATCTGCTTGCCTACTGCACGCAGGGCATGGCCGGCGCAGTCGAAGTCGGCCTGGGTGCGGTCGTACTCGTGGTTGGGCAGGAATTGCGCCAGGTAGCGGGCGCGGATGAGGGTGTACACCGCCTTGTGCTTGGCCGGCAGGCGCGACGGGTCGCTGGCGGCAGCGGTGGGGATGATGCCGTGGTGGGCGCTGACCTTGGCGTCGTTCCATGCCCGTGAGCGGCGCTGAGGCTCCAGGTAGGGTTGCAGCGGCGCCAGGCTGGCATCGGCCCGTTGCAGGGCAGCAAGGATGGCCGGTGCCTCGCCGTGCTGGCTTTGCGGCAGGTAGCCACAGTCGCTGCGCGGGTAGGTGATCAGCTTGTGGGTTTCGTACAGGGCCTGAGCGATGTCGAGGGTTTCCTGGGCGCCGAGGCCGAACTTTTTCGAGCACAGCTCCTGCAGGGTACCCAGGTCGAAGGGCAGGGGTGCCGCTTCACGCACGCGCTCGGTGGTCACCTTCACGGCCCGGGCAGTGCCGGCCTGGTTGATGTCGCTGGCGGCCTGTTGCGCCAACGCCTGATTCAGGCAGCGGCCTTGGTCGTCGCAGGCGTCCTCGGGAGCGCGCCACTGGGCATTGAAAGCCTGGCCTGCGTGCGCCAGCTGCACGTCGATGGCCCAGAACGGAACCGGCACGAAGTCGGCGATGCTGCGGTCGCGGTCGACCACCAGGCGCAAGGTCGGCGTTTGCACCCGGCCCACCGGCAGCACGCCCTGATAGCCCGACTGGCGGCCCAGCAGGGTGAACAGCCGGCTCATGTTCATGCCGATCAGCCAGTCGGCGCGCGAGCGGCCCAGCGCCGAGTGGTACAGGTTGAAGGTTTCGTGGCCTGGCAGCAGTCGCGCCAGGGCCTTGCGAATGGAGGCGTCGTCCAGTGCCGATAGCCACAGGCGCTGCACCGGGCCGCGGTAGCGGCAATGCTCGACCAGTTCGCGGGCGATCATTTCGCCCTCGCGGTCGGCGTCGGTGGCAATCACCAGTTCACGCGCTTCGCCGAGCAGGCGCTTGACCGCCTTGAACTGGCTGGCAGTCTTGGGCTTGACCAGCATCTTCCACTTGTCCGGGATGATCGGCAGGTCGGCCAGGTTCCAGCGCTTGTAGCGTTCGTCGTAGCTGTCGGGCGGGGCGGTTTCCAGCAGGTGGCCGATGCACCAGGTCACGCAGACGTCGGTGCCTTGCCAGCAGCCATCGCCCTTGCGGTTGGCGCCGAGCACTTTGGCGATGTCTTTTGCCTGGGAGGGTTTTTCGCAGAGAAACAGGCGCATGGCCGGGGACGCTTCATCGGGGGTGATGGGCGATAGGATGCGCAAGCGAAGGCGCGGAGGCAAGTTTTATCTGGATGGATGTACAGGTTTTTGTCAGGGGAGATGTATTTTGTTGTGCCGGCCTCTTCGCGGGCTTGCCCGCTCCCACAGGTACTGCACAGTATTCAATATCTGTGGGGTCTTTGTGGGAGCGGGCAAGCCCGCGAAGAGGCCGGTACAGGTATCAGGCGCGCGAGTCGCGCACCATGTCCACGTGCGGGATGCCGGCTTCGAGGAACTCTTCGCTGACTACGCGAAAGCCCAGCCGCTCGTAGAACGGCGTGGCGTGCACCTGGGCGCTGAGCATCTGCTGCTTCAGGTCGCGGTTCTGGGCTTCGACGATCACCGCGTTCATCAACGCGTCACCCACCTTCAGCCCGCGCCAGTCCTTCAGCACCGAGACCCGGCCAATGGTGCCGTCAGGCAGCAGGCGGGCGGTGCCGATCGGGTAGTCGCCTTCCAGGGCCAGGAAGTGCGCGGCGGTCGGGTCATCCGAGTCCCACTCCAGCTCCGGCGGCACGTGTTGTTCGGCAATGAACACCGCTTCGCGGATGCGGCGGATGTCGGCGTTGTCCTTGTGCCAGTCGGCAAGACGCACACGAATCTTATTCATCGGCGAATCCCAGGCTTCCTTGTTTGACCAGCTGCTGTACCAGCATAAGGCCATCTTCATCCTGCAGCCACTCGCCCAGGTTGTCGATGTGCAGGGCGTCGGCCGCGCAAACCAGCTTCAGCAGCTCGCGCAGTTTGCCCGGCAGCGGGCAGCTGCGGCCGCTGGCGAACAGCAGCAGGTCGTCTTCGAATTCCGACCAGGCCAGGCGCGCGCTCGGATTGCGGATCAGGATGGCGCCTTGCTCCAGTGCGTCGATCAGCTCTTCTTCGGTCAGTTCTTCGCCAACGATCTGCTCGGGGTAGCGCGGCTCGGTCATGAACTGGCCGAACCAGGTCAGCAGCAGGTCCTTGTCGCCCATGTGCTTGTCGAGCAGCGCCTTCAGGCGGTCGAGTGCGTCGTGCTGGATCTGGTGCGGGTCGCTGACCGGCTGGGCGTCGGCGTCGCTGTAGCGTTCTTCGTCGGGCAGGAACTGGCCGAGGAAATCGGTGAAGTGGGTCAGCACTTCGGCGGCGCTTGGTGCGCGGAAGCCGACCGAGTAGGTCAGGCAGTCGTCCACGGCCACACCGTAATGGGCCAGGCGCGGTGGCAGGTAGAGCATGTCGCCCGGCTCCAGCGTCCACTCCTCGCTCTGCTCGAAGTCGGCGAGGATGCGCAGGTCGGCGTGCTCCAGCAGCGAGCTGTCGCTACTGCACATCTGGCCGATCTTCCAGTTGCGCTGGCCGTGGCCCTGCAGCAGGAACACGTCGTAGTTGTCGAAGTGCGGGCCGACGCTGCCACCGGGGGCGGCAAAGCTGATCATCACGTCATCGATGCGCCAGCTGGGCAGGAAACGGAAGTTTTCCAGCAGCTCGGCCACTTCCGGCACGAACTGGTCGACGGCCTGCACCAGCAGGGTCCAGTCCTTTTCCGGCAGCTCGGCAAAGGTGTCTTCGGTGAACGGGCCGCGGCGCAGCTCCCACGGGTGCGCGCCGTGCTCGAGCACGATACGCGACTCTACTTCCTCTTCCAGGGCCAGGCCGGCCAGCTCGTCGGGGTCGATCGGGCTGATGAAGTCCGGAAAGGCCTGGCGCACCAGCAGCGGCTTCTTCTGCCAGTAGTCGCGCATGAATTCGCGGGCCGAGATGCCGCCGAGCAGCTGCAGTGGAGTATCAGGATTCATGTTCAACCTATTGAAAAAATGTAATTTTCGTCCGGGAATAAAAACGCCCGGCCAGGCCGGGCGTTGAACGCGACGGTCAGCTTAGATGCGTTTGGCCTGTGCTGCCGCGTTGCCGATGTAGGTAGCAGGGGTCAGCTGCTTGAGCTCGGCCTTGGCGTCGGCTGGCATGTCCAGGCCGTCGATGAAGGTCAGCAGCGCTTCCGGGGTGATGCCCTTGCCACGGGTCAGCTCTTTGAGCTTCTCGTAGGGGTTTTCGATGTTGAAGCGGCGCATCACGGTCTGGATCGGCTCGGCCAGCACTTCCCAGCAGGCGTCCAGGTCGGCGGCGATGCGGGCTTCGTTGACTTCCAGCTTGCCGATGCCTTTCAGGCTGGCTTCGTAGGCGATGACGCTGTGGGCAAAGCCCACGCCCAGGTTGCGCAGCACGGTGGAGTCGGTCAGGTCACGCTGCCAGCGCGAGATCGGCAGCTTGCTGGCCAGGTGCTGGAACAGCGCGTTGGCGATACCCAGGTTGCCTTCGGAGTTTTCGAAGTCGATCGGGTTGACCTTGTGTGGCATGGTCGACGAGCCGATTTCGCCGGCAACGGTCTTCTGCTTGAAGTAGCCCAGCGAGATGTAGCCCCACACATCACGGTCGAAGTCGATCAGGATGGTGTTGAAGCGGGCGATGGCGTCGAACAGCTCGGCGATGTAGTCGTGCGGCTCGATCTGGGTGGTGTACGGGTTGAACTGCAGGCCCAGCTCGTCTTCGATGAAGGCGCGCGCGTTCTGCTCCCAGTCGATCTGCGAGTAGGCCGACAGGTGGGCGTTGTAGTTGCCCACGGCGCCGTTGATCTTGCCCAGCAGCGGCACGGCGGCTACCTGGGCGATCTGGCGCTCCAGGCGGTACACGACGTTGGCCAGTTCTTTACCCAGGGTGGTCGGCGAAGCCGGCTGGCCGTGGGTGCGCGACAGCATCGGCACATCGGCGTGGGCGTGGGCCAGGGCGCGGATGGCATCGGCGATCTGGCGCATCAGCGGCAGCAGCACTTCGTCACGGCCGGCGCGCAGCATCAGGGCGTGGGACAGGTTGTTGATGTCCTCGCTGGTGCAGGCGAAGTGGATGAACTCGCTGACCTTGGCCAGCTCAGGCAGCTTGGCCGCCTGCTCCTTGAGGAGGTATTCGATCGCCTTGACGTCGTGGTTGGTGGTGCGCTCGATTTCCTTGACGCGTTCGGCGTGCTCGAGCTTGAAGTCGGTGGCCAGGCTGTCCAGCAGGGCGTTGGCTTCGGCGGAGAACGCCGGTACTTCGCCGATCTGCGGGTGGGCGGCCAGGCGCTGCAGCCAGCGCACTTCGACCAGGGCGCGGAAACGGATCAGGCCGAATTCGCTGAAAATGGGGCGCAAGGCCTGGGTTTTGCCGGCATAACGGCCGTCTACAGGGGAAACCGCAGTGAGCGAAGAGAGCTGCATGGGGTGTTCTCGGACAGTCAGGCTTTTGGAAGGGCGCATATCATACATGAAAAATGCGCTCAGGTCGGGTGGCTGACCAAAGGTCGGCCGTACAAAAGTGCTTGATGCGATCCCTGTGGGAGCGGGCGTGCCCGCGAACACCGGCGAAGCCGGTGCCATCCACCGAGTTGCCTGTTTCGCGGGCGCGCCCGCTCCCACAGAGGGCTGGTACAGCCTTTCAGTTAGTGCTACGCATCATGTCGTACAGTTCGTTCAGCAGCTTGCGCCGGCTGAACACCAGCTGCCAGCGGTGCCCGCCCAGCTGGCGCCACAGGCGTGCAGCGCGGATGCCGGCCAGCAGCAGGGCGCGGATCTTCGAGGCGTTGCTGGCCTGTTGCAGGAAGCGCATGTCGCCATGCACCTGGATGCGCTGGCGCAAGGTGCTCAGGGTGTCCTGGTACAAGGCACCACTGGAAGCGATGACGTTTTCGTGAACCAGGCCGAAATGCTCGGCCTGGGACTGGATTTGCGGCAACCGGTTGCCGATGGTGTCGAGCAGGTCGCCGCGCTTGTTCAGCTGGCGCTCCAGGCCCAGCATCGACAGGGCGTAGCGCAGCGGCTCGCGCTGCAGGCTGCTGGGGTCGCGCTCCAGCGCGCCGACCAACGCGCGGTAGCCGTCGCGCAGGTTCAGGTCGTCACCGCCGAACACCTCCAGGGTGTCCTTGGGGTCACGCACCAGCAGGCTGCCCAGCATGCAGCCGATGTTGGCCTCGCTGGCCTGGCCGGTGCGGGCGATGCGGTCGACCAGTACAGCGGCCTGGAACACACCACCCAATGCAATCAGCTGCTCCTGCAGGTTGCTCATGCGCGTGGGCTCCACGGCTCGGCGGCTTCGATCACGCCGCCGCCCAGGCATACTTCGCCGTCGTAGAACACCACCGACTGGCCCGGGGTAACGGCGCGCTGAGGCTCGTCGAACACCGCGCGGTAACCGCTTTCGGTCAGCTCAAGGGTGCACTGCTGGTCGCTCTGGCGGTAGCGTACCTTGGCGGTGAGCTGGCGCGGGCTGCTGAGGTCGACCGGGTTGACCCAGAAGATTTCCGAAGCCAGCAGGGCGCGGGAGAACAACCAGGGGTGTTCGTTACCTTGGCCGACCACCAGCACATTGCGGGTCAGGTCCTTGTGCAGCACGTACCACGGTTCGTCGCCGGCGTCCTTCAGGCCGCCAATGCCCAGGCCCTGGCGCTGGCCGATGGTGTGGTACATCAGGCCGTGGTGGCGGCCGATCACTTCACCGTCGGTGGTTTCGATGTTGCCCGGCTGGGCCGGCAGGTATTGCTTGAGGAAGTCGCTGAAGCGGCGCTCGCCGATGAAGCAGATGCCGGTGGAATCCTTCTTCTTGGCGGTGGCCAGGCCGTGCTTTTCGGCAATGGCGCGGACTTCGGGCTTTTCCAGCTCGCCGACCGGGAACAGGGTGCGGGCGATTTCCTTGCCGCCGACGGCGTGCAGGAAGTAGCTCTGGTCCTTGTTCGGGTCCAGGCCCTTGAGCAGTTCGGTGCGTTCACCGGTGTCGCGGCGGCGCACGTAATGGCCGGTGGCGATCAGGTCGGCACCCAGCGACAGGGCATAGTCGAGGAACGCCTTGAACTTGATTTCGCGGTTGCAGAGGATGTCCGGGTTGGGCGTGCGGCCGGCCTTGTACTCTTCGAGGAAGTGCTCGAACACGTTGTCCCAGTATTCGGCGGCGAAGTTGGCGGTGTGCAGCTTGATGCCGATGCGGTCGCACACGGCCTGGGCGTCGGCCAGGTCTTCACGGGCGGTGCAGTATTCGGTGCCGTCGTCTTCTTCCCAGTTCTTCATGAACAGCCCTTCCACCTGGTAGCCCTGCTCCATGAGCAGAAGGGCGGAGACGGAAGAGTCCACGCCGCCGGACATGCCGACGATGACGCGGGTCTTGGCGGGGTCTTTGAGTGCTGGGCTGGTCATGGGTACCGGTGTGTATCAAGGGGGAAAAACGCCGATTCTATCAAACCTGCGGCGGCGCGTCAGTCGCGCAGCAGGTCCAGGCTGTGCAAGGGGCCTGCGAGGTAGTCGTCGAGGCAGCGCGGCACCAGTTTGCTGCGCCAGCGGGCGGGGTCGGCCAGCAGTTCATCGCGGGTCAGCCACACGGCGCGGACGATGTCGCGGTCCAGTGCCAGGTCGGGGTGATGGCGCACGGGGCGGGCGGCGAAGCAGATGCGCTGGTAGGTCACGCCGTTGCTTGGGGCGGTGTACAGGTAGATGCCGACCACGCCGGTGAGCTCGACTTCCCAGGCGGTTTCTTCGAGGGTTTCGCGCAGGGCGGCCTGGGGCAGGGTCTCGTTGGGTTCGAGGTGGCCGGCGGGTTGGTTGAAGACGTGCTGGCCTGCCTTGAATTCTTCGACGAAGAGGAACTTGCCTTCGTGTTCGACGATGGTGGCGACGGTGATGTGGGGTTGCCAGGTCATTTGTGGTGTCCTTTCAGATTGTCGGGACCGCTATGCGGTCCATCGCCGGCAAGCCAGCTCCCACAGGTACGGTGCAAGGCCTGAGGCATTCACAATACCTGTGGGAGCGGGCGTGCCCGCGAAGGGCTGCAAGGCAGCCCCGGGGGCCAGAAAGCACAAACCCCGGTGCGTGGCCGGGGTTTGTGCTGTTACTTCAAGCGAGCCTTACAGGGCGGCAATGGCGCTGTTCAGGGTCTGGCTTGGGCGCATCACCTTGGCGGTCAGCTCGGCATCCGGGGCGTAGTAGCCACCGATGTCGGCCGGCTTGCCCTGGACAGCGTTGAGCTCGGCGACGATGGTCTCCTCGTTCTCGGTCAGGGTCTTGGCCAGTGGCGCGAAGCGTGCCTTCAGGGCGGCGTCGTCGTTCTGCGCAGCCAGGGCCTGGGCCCAGTACAGGGTCAGGTAGAAGTGGCTGCCACGGTTATCGATACCACCGACCTTGCGCGACGGCGACTTGTTGGTGTCGAGGAACTTGCCAGTGGCCTGGTCCAGGGTGTTGGCCAGTACTTTGGCGCGCGGGTTGTCGTAGGTGTTGCCCAGGTGCTCCAGGGAAGCGGCCAGGGCCAGGAATTCACCCAGCGAGTCCCAACGCAGGAAGTTCTCTTCCACCAGCTGCTGGACGTGCTTCGGTGCCGAACCGCCGGCGCCGGTTTCGAACAGGCCACCGCCGTTCATCAGTGGCACGATCGACAGCATCTTGGCGCTGGTGCCCAGTTCCATGATCGGGAACAGGTCGGTCAGGTAGTCACGCAGCACGTTGCCGGTCACCGAGATGGTGTCCTTGCCTTCGCGGATGCGGGCCAGGGAGAACTTGATGGCGTCGACCGGAGCCAGGATGCGGATGTCCAGGCCACTGGTGTCGTGATCCTTCAGGTATTTCTGCACCTTCTCGATCATCACGCCGTCGTGGGCGCGGGCCGGGTCCAGCCAGAACACTGCCGGGGTGTTGCTCAGGCGGGCACGGTTGACGGCCAGCTTGACCCAGTCCTGGATCGGCGCGTCCTTGACCTGGCACATGCGGAAGATGTCACCGGCTTCGACGTTCTGCTCGAGAACCACCTTGCCTTTGCTGTCGACCACGCGCACGACGCCGTCGGCCTTGATCTGGAAGGTCTTGTCGTGGGAGCCGTATTCTTCGGCCTTCTGCGCCATCAGGCCGACGTTCGGCACGCTGCCCATGGTGGTCGGGTCGAAGGCGCCGTTGGCCTTGCAGTCTTCGATGGTGGCCTGGTAGATGCCGGCGTAGCAGCGGTCCGGGATGATCGCCTTGGCATCCTGCAGTTCGCCGGCGGCGTTCCACATCTTGCCCGAGTCACGGATCATGGCTGGCATCGAGGCGTCGACGATGACGTCGCTCGGCACGTGCAGGTTGGTGATGCCTTTGTCGGAGTTGACCATGGCCAGGGCCGGGCGCTGGGCGTACAGGGCCTGGATGTCGGCTTCGATCTCGGCCTGCTTCTCGGCTGGCAGGTCCTTGATGCGGGCGTACAGGTCGCCGATGCCGTTGTTGGCGTTGAAGCCTACTTCAGCCAGCGCTGCGGCGTGCTTGGCCAGCACGTCGTTGTAGAACTCTTCGACGATGACACCGAACATGATCGGGTCGGAGACCTTCATCATGGTGGCTTTCAGGTGTACCGAGAGCAGCACGCCGGAGGCCTTGGCATCGGCGATCTGTTCGGCGATGAAGGCTTTCAGGGCCTTGCGGCTCATGGTGGCGCAGTCGATGACTTCGGCGGCTTTTACCGCGGTCTTTTCTTTCAGCACGGTGGTGCTGCCGTCTTTGCCGACCAGCTCGATGCGCAGGCTGTCGTCAGCTTCGATCAGTGCGGCTTTCTCGCTGCCGTAGAAGTCGCCCTGGGTCATGTGGGCAACGTGCGACTTGGAGTCGGCAGCCCACGCGCCCATCTTGTGCGGGTGCTTGCGGGCGTAGTTCTTGACCGACAGCGGCGCGCGGCGGTCGGAGTTGCCTTCGCGCAGTACCGGGTTCACGGCGGAGCCCTTGATGCGGTCGTAGCGGGCGCGGGATTCTTTCTCTTGCGCGGTGGCCGGCTCGTCGGCGTAGTCAGGGATGTTGAAGCCCTTGCCCTGCAGTTCCTTGATCGCGGCTTTCAGCTGCGGTACCGAGGCGCTGATGTTTGGCAGCTTGATGATGTTGGCTTCCGGGGTGGTAGCCAGCTGGCCCAGTTCCGCCAGGTGATCGCCTACTTGCTTCTCTGCGCCCAGTTGCTCCGGGAAGGCGGCGAGGATACGGCCAGCCAGGGAGATGTCGCGGGTTTCGACGGCGATGTCAGCCGAAGCGGTGAAGGCTTCGATGATCGGCAGCAGCGAGTAAGTGGCGAGGGCGGGGGCTTCGTCGGTGAAGGTATAGATGATCTTGGAACGGGTGGGCATGCGGGTTAACTCTCTGTGTGCTGAGCGTGCTCGAGTCTCGTGGTGCGCAGGGTAGGCGCATCGCCCTGGCAGCGCCATGAGCGGAAAGTCGAGAGGCTGCGAGCGGTGATGGTGGATGCATCAGTCGAGCGTCAAGTGCTGAGCTGCGGTAACAACCCAGGCTTTTATGGCCAGGCTTTGTGTCCATTCATGGCCAAGGGCGGTCCGCATTTTCCTAGGGATCGCCCCGATGACCCTTCGGTCGCGGCGCAGTATACCAAACCATTCGGGCTAATCAGCAAGGCCAAGTGATATCGGCCCATTTATAAGACCAAAGACTAAGCGGCAATGTGGCGGGTTGTCGCATGCCTTGCAGGTCCGCAGATGTGGTTTAGGCTCATTGCATCACTTGATGTCCAAACCACACCCGACAGCGGAGTAGTGCAAGCATGGGATACCAGAAAATCAAGGTTCCGACCGACGGCGCCAGGATCACCGTCAATGCCGACCATTCGCTCAACGTGCCTGACAACCCGATCATTCCTTATATTGAAGGCGACGGGATTGGCGTCGATGTCTCGCCGGTAATGATCAAGGTGGTCGACGCCGCCGTGCAGAAGGCCTACGGCGGCAAGCGCAAGATCGCCTGGATGGAAGTGTACGCCGGCGAAAAAGCCACCCAGGTGTACGACCAGGACACCTGGCTGCCCCAGGAAACCCTCGATGCCGTGCGTGATTACGTGGTGTCGATCAAGGGGCCGCTGACCACCCCGGTGGGCGGTGGCATCCGCTCACTCAACGTGGCCTTGCGCCAGCAGCTCGACCTGTACGTATGCCTGCGCCCGGTGCTGTGGTTCCAGGGGGTACCGAGCCCGGTGAAAAAGCCTGGCGATGTGGACATGGTGATCTTCCGCGAGAACTCCGAGGACATCTATGCCGGCATCGAGTGGAAGGCCGGTTCGCCCGAGGCGAACAAGGTGATCAAGTTCCTCAAGGAGGAAATGGGCGTTACCAAGATCCGCTTTGACCAGGACTGCGGCATTGGCGTCAAGCCGGTGTCCCGCGAGGGCACCAAGCGCCTGGTGCGCAAGGCCCTGCAGTACGTGGTGGACAACGACCGCGAGTCGTTGACCCTGGTGCACAAGGGCAACATCATGAAATTCACCGAGGGCGCGTTCAAGGACTGGGGCTATGAAGTGGCCCGCGACGAGTTCGGGGCCGAGCTGCTCGATGGCGGCCCGTGGATGAAGTTCAAGAACCCCAAGAGCGGCCGCGAGGTCATCGTCAAGGACGCCATCGCCGATGCGATGTTGCAGCAGATCCTGCTGCGCCCGGCCGAGTATGACGTGATCGCCACCCTCAACCTCAACGGCGACTACCTGTCCGACGCCCTGGCGGCGGAGGTGGGTGGTATCGGCATCGCGCCGGGGGCCAACCTGTCCGATACCGTGGCCATGTTCGAGGCCACCCACGGTACCGCGCCCAAGTATGCCGGGCAGGACAAGGTCAACCCGGGCTCGGTGATCCTGTCGGCGGAGATGATGCTGCGGCACATGGGCTGGACCGAGGCGGCCGACCTGATCATCAAGGGTACCAACGGCGCGATTGCCGCCAAGACCGTGACTTACGACTTCGAACGGCTGATGGACGGTGCGACGCTGGTGAGCAGCTCAGGCTTTGGCGATGAAATGATCAAGCATATGTAAGGCAATGGAAAACCGGCCGCTTCCAGTAAAGAAACGGCCGGTTTTTTCGAATACCGGCAGGTGGCGCGGCAAGTCAGGCGTCGGCAGTGCTGCCGGTTTGCTGTGCGCTGGCGGCAGTGGCGGCAGCGGCGCTGCTGATATTCACCGCGTGCAGGCCTTTGGGGCCCTGGACGATGTCGAAACTCACGGCCTGGCCGGCCTTGAGCGTCTTGTACCCGTCCATCTGGATGGCTGAATAATGAGCGAACAAGTCGTCAGTCTTGCCCTCTTCATTGATGAATCCGTAGCCCTTGGCATTGTTGAACCACTTGACTTTACCGCTTGCCATCCTTATGTCCCTCTGCAAAGGACTCCATCACTGGAGTATCATCCACTTCATCCGCATACGAACCATGCGAAAAATCTGGTTGACTGCGCGGATCTTTATCGACCACGGTGGGTTCTTATTGGTTGTAACACCGTTTTGCCGATAGTCAAGGTCGCCCGGCGCCTGCGCTGGCCGTGCCTTTCGCAGCCAACCCACAACCTTAACCTGTCGCTCATGATGAAATTCTTTCCATGCATGCACCTAGTGAGATTCGACTAACATTCAATCAGGATCGCCCGCAATCGAATGAGGACGACGGCTCAGGTCTTGCAGTTCAGGAAGCCAAGCCGATCCTGCAGGCACCACCGATGTACAAGGTGGTTTTGTTCAACGATGACTACACGCCGATGGATTTCGTCGTCGAAGTGCTCGAGACGTTCTTCAATCTGAACCGCGAGCTGGCGACCAAGATCATGCTGACCGTCCACACCGAAGGGCGGGCAGTGTGCGGATTGTTTACCCGTGACATCGCCGAAACAAAGGCTATGCAGGTCAACCAATACGCCAGGGAAAGCCAGCATCCGCTACTCTGTGAAATCGAGAAGGACGGTTAATCGCCGACCACTTGGGTATGAGGTGAAGCTATGTTAAACCGCGAGCTCGAAGTCACCCTCAATCTTGCCTTCAAGGAGGCTCGTTCGAAGCGTCATGAGTTCATGACCGTCGAACATCTGCTGCTGGCACTCCTTGACAATGAGGCTGCCGCGACCGTTCTGCGCGCCTGTGGCGCCAATCTCGACAAGCTCAAGCACGACCTGCAAGAGTTCATCGATTCCACCACGCCCCTGATCCCGGTCAACGACGAAGACCGCGAAACCCAGCCGACCCTGGGCTTCCAGCGTGTGCTGCAGCGTGCCGTGTTCCACGTGCAAAGCTCCGGCAAGCGCGAAGTCACCGGGGCCAACGTGCTGGTGGCGATCTTCAGCGAACAGGAAAGCCAGGCCGTGTTCCTGCTCAAGCAGCAGAGCGTGGCCCGCATCGACGTGGTCAACTACATCGCCCATGGCATCTCCAAGGTGCCGGGCCATGGTTCGCATGCCGAAAGCGACCAGGAAATGCAGGACGAAGAAGGCGGCGATACCGCCTCTTCGAGCAACCCGCTGGATGCCTACGCCAGCAACCTGAACGAGCTGGCCCGTGCCGGCCGTATCGACCCGCTGGTAGGCCGCGAGCAGGAAGTGGAGCGCGTGGCGCAAATTCTTGCCCGTCGGCGCAAGAACAACCCGCTGCTGGTGGGTGAGGCCGGGGTGGGCAAGACTGCCATCGCCGAAGGCCTGGCCAAGCGCATCGTCGATGGCCAGGTGCCCGACCTGCTGGCGCAGAGCGTGGTGTATTCCCTCGACCTCGGCGCACTGCTGGCCGGTACCAAGTACCGTGGCGACTTCGAGAAGCGCTTCAAGGCGCTGCTCGGTGAGCTGCGCAAGCGCCCGCAGGCGATCCTGTTCATCGACGAAATCCACACCATCATTGGTGCCGGTGCAGCGTCGGGCGGGGTGATGGATGCCTCCAACCTGCTCAAGCCACTGCTGTCGTCCGGCGAAATCCGCTGCATCGGCTCGACCACCTTCCAGGAGTTCCGCGGCATCTTCGAGAAGGACCGTGCCCTGGCACGGCGCTTCCAGAAGGTCGATGTCAGCGAGCCGTCGGTCGAAGACACCGTGGGTATCCTGCGTGGCCTGAAAGGGCGCTTCGAAAGCCACCACAACATCGAGTACAGCGACGAAGCCCTGCGCGCCGCTGCCGAGCTGGCCTCGCGCTACATCAATGACCGGCACATGCCGGACAAGGCCATCGACGTGATCGACGAAGCCGGTGCCTACCAGCGCCTGCAGCCGGAGGCCAACCGCGTCAAGCGCATCGACGTGCCGCAGGTGGAAGACATCGTCGCCAAGATCGCGCGGATTCCGCCGAAGCATGTCACCAGTTCCGACAAGGAGCTGCTGCGCAACCTCGAGCGCGACCTGAAGCTGACCGTATTCGGTCAGGACCAGGCAATCGATTCGCTGGCCACCGCCATCAAACTGTCCCGTGCCGGCCTCAAGTCGCCAGACAAGCCTGTCGGTTCGTTCCTGTTCGCCGGCCCTACCGGCGTCGGCAAGACCGAAGCGGCACGGCAACTGGCCAAGGCGCTGGGCGTGGAGCTGGTGCGCTTCGACATGTCCGAATACATGGAGCGCCACACCGTGTCGCGCCTGATCGGTGCGCCTCCTGGCTATGTTGGCTTCGACCAGGGTGGTTTGCTGACCGAGGCGATCACCAAGCAACCGCACTGTGTGTTGCTGCTTGACGAAATCGAGAAGGCCCACCCGGAAGTCTTCAACCTGCTGCTGCAGGTGATGGACCACGGTACCCTGACCGACAACAACGGGCGCAAGGCCGACTTCCGCAACGTGATCCTGATCATGACCACCAACGCTGGCGCAGAAACCGCCGCGCGGGCCTCGATCGGCTTCACCCATCAGGACCATGCGTCCGATGCCATGGAAGTCATCCGCAAGAGCTTCACGCCGGAGTTCCGTAACCGCCTGGATACCATCATCCAGTTCGGCCGCCTGAGCCACGAGACGATCAAGAGCATCGTCGACAAGTTCCTTATCGAACTGCAGGCGCAGCTGGAGGACAAGCGGGTGCTGCTGGAGGTCAGTGACGATGCACGCGGCTGGCTGGCGGCCTCGGGCTACGACGTGCAGATGGGCGCGCGGCCGATGGCGCGGCTGATCCAGGACAAGATCAAGCGGCCGCTGGCCGAGGAGATCCTGTTTGGCGAACTGGCCGAGCATGGTGGCGTGGTGCATGTCGACCTGCGCGATGGCGAACTGGTGTTCGACTTCGAGACTACGGCTGAGGTTGCGTGACAGATGGGGCCGCTATGCGGCCCTTCGCGGGCACGCCCGCTCCCACAGGGGGATAGCTATTACCTGTGGGAGCGGGGCGTGCCCGCGAAGGGCTGCAAAGCAGCCCCCTACAATTCTGAAGGCACAAAAAAGCCCGGCACATGGCCGGGCTTTTTCATGGCTTGAGCTTAGCGCGCACGGTAGGTGATGCGGCCCTTGCTCAGGTCGTAGGGCGTCAGTTCGACGCGGACCTTGTCGCCAGTGAGAATACGGATGTAGTTCTTGCGCATCTTTCCGGAGATGTGCGCGGTTACGACGTGCCCGTTTTCCAACTCCACGCGGAACATGGTGTTGGGCAGGGTGTCGACGACAGTACCTTCCATTTCGAAGCTGTCTTCTTTCGACATGCAGTAGAGCCCTCGGATCCAGTGTTGGCCCGACGCATAACCGCACCGGGCAAAAAAGTGGCGTGGATTATGCCCGAAAACTATGTGTCAAGCCAATGCCTTTCAGTTGAGGGTGACCCAGCGCTGGTTTATCAACAATTCGATAGGCCGATACTGTGTCTTGTAGTTCATTTTCTTGCAGTTCTTGATCCAGTAACCCAGGTAAACCGCCTCCAGGTTCTGGCGCAGGGCTTCGGTGATCTGCCAGAGGATGGCGAAGCGGCCCAGGCTGCGGCGTTCTTCGTCCGGCTCGTAGAAGGTATACACCGCCGACAGGCCATTGGGCAGCAGGTCGCACACCGCTACCGCCATCAGGCGGCCTTCCAGGCGGAACTCGTAGAACCAGCAGAACGGCAGGTCGCGCACCAGGAAGGTGGAAAACTGGTCGCGGCTGGGCGGGTACATGTCACCGTCGGCGTGGCGCGTTTCGATATAGCGCCGGTACAGCTCGAAGTACTCTTCCTTGAATGCCGGGCGCGCTGCGCTCACGGTCAGGTCGGCGTTGCGCTTGAGGATGCGCCGTTGCTGGCGATTGGGGATGAAGCGCGCCGCCGGGATGCGGGCCGGCACGCAGGCATTGCAGTTCTGGCAGTGCGGGCGGTACAGGTGGTCGCCACTGCGGCGAAAGCCCATTTCCGACAAGTCGGCGTATACATGCACGTCCATCGGCTGGCTGGGGTCGAGGAACAGCGTGGTTGCCTGTTCGTCGGGCAGGTAGCTGCAGGAGTGGGGCTGAGTGGCATAGAACTTCAACCGCGCCAACTCTGTCATGATCAACCCCCTCGGTGAGACTTTGTTTTAAGTGTAAGCCAGCTATGGGAACTCGCCTAGGGAACCCATGTGGCGCTGTTGGGCTGGTCGAGGTGGCGTGCCAGGTAGCCGGCGAACTCGGCGCGGCTGATGGCGTGGGCGCCCAGGCTATGCAGGTGGTTGGTCGGCATCTGGCAGTCGATGAGGACGAAACCGGCCTGGCGCAGGTGGTTGACCAGGGTCACGAAGCCGACCTTCGAAGCGTTGTCGGCGCGGCTGAACATCGATTCGCCGAAGAACAGCTGGCCCATGGCCAGGCCGTACAGGCCGCCGACCAGCTCGCCGTCCTGGCGCACCTCCACCGAATGGGCGATGCCGCGCCGGTGCAGCTCGCAGTAGGCGGCGCGCATGGTGTCGGTGATCCAGGTGCCGTCGGCGTAGTCACGTGGCGCGGCGCAGGCGGCGATGACGGCGGCGAAGTCAGTGTCGAAGCTGACCTGGTAACGGCCCTGGCGCATCAGCTTGGCCAGCGAGCGCGACACGTGCAGCTGGTCCGGGAGCAGCACCGTGCGCGGGTCGGGTGACCACCAGAGGATTGGCTGGCCGTCCTGGTACCACGGGAAGCAGCCGTGGCGATAGGCCTGCACCAGGCGCTCGGGGCTCAGGTCGCCGCCGGCAGCCAGCAGGCCATTGGGGTCGTGCAGGGCCTTTTCCAGGGGCGGGAAGGTCAGCGAGTCGCGGGTCAGCCAGGTGAGCATGGTCTATCGTGCGGTGGGGGAGGGGAGAGGGCAGCATGGCGCGGGTGAAAAGCAGGGTCAATCTCTTTGGCTTGACCGATGGCTCCAGGGCCTGCACATGACCTGTGGGAGCGGGCGTGCCCGCGAAGAGGACGGCACAGGTGATGAAAATAGGCAATTTCCTACACATTCATGAAACCGCAGGCACCATCCGCTACATTTGCTGTCACACCTGTGCAAAAACACAGCATAAGCCTTTGTCACAGAAGGCAATGCATGCTCAAATTGCAGCCATACGAAAGTCGCCCCCACTCAAGCGCCTTACGGCGCGCCGTCATGGCAGTGGGCGGGCAGTAATGTTAAAAGTAGTGGTTCATTGGCCGCACCGTCGGCCGATCACTATTGGACGCGCAGCACGCGCAGGAATAGACGCGTTTTGAAGAAATCCACCGCAACTCCAGCTCCCTTGCCCGTCCCCCTGTGGCGGCAGCAGCTGCATTATCGCCTCAAGGAAGGTGCGTTGATCGCTGTCGGCGCCCTGTGCCTGTACCTGTGGATGGCGCTGCTGACCTACGACACGTCGGACCCGGGCTTCAGCCACACCAGCAACGTCGACCAGGTGCAGAACGCCGCCGGGCGTGCCGGTGCCTACTTCGCCGACATCCTGTTCATGGTGCTGGGTTACTTCGCCTACATCTTCCCGCTGCTGCTGGCGATAAAGACCTGGCAGATTTTCCGCGAACGCCACCAGCCCTGGGACTGGAGCGGCTGGCTGTTCTCCTGGCGGCTGATCGGCCTGGTGTTCCTGGTGCTGTCTGGTGCGGCGCTGGCGCATATCCATTTCCACCCGCCGGCGAGCATGCCGTTCTCCGCCGGTGGTGCGCTGGGCGAGAGCCTCGGCGACCTGGCGCGCAACCTGCTGAACGTGCAGGGCAGCACGCTGATGTTCATTGCCCTGTTCCTGTTCGGCCTGACCGTGTTCACCGACCTGTCGTGGTTCAAGGTGATGGACCTGACCGGCAAGATCACCCTCGACCTGTTCGAACTGGTGCAGGGCGCCGCCAACCGTTGGTGGGAGGCACGCAACGAGCGCAAACGCCTGGAGGCGCAGCTGCGTGAGGATGAACCGGTGGTGGCCAAGGCTGCCCCAATGGCTGCCGACAAGCGTGAGCCAGCCAAGCCGGCGCTGCGCGAGCGCATCTTCAAGCGTGAAGAAGCGCCTGCCCAGCCGGTCGAGCCGCGTGAGCCAACCCTGTCGCGCGAGCCTGTGGTACCACGCGAGTCGCTGGCACCCCGTGAGCCGATCGTTTCCCGCGAACAACCTGCCGCGGCCCCGATGATCGTGCCGCCGACACCTGCCAGGGCGCCGGAGCCGAGCAAGCGGGTGATGAAAGAGAAGCAGGCGCCGCTGTTCGTCGACAGCGCGGTGGAAGGCACCTTGCCGTCGATCTCCATCCTCGACCCGGCCGAACAGAAGAAGATCGAGTACTCGCCCGAATCCCTGGCCGGTGTCGGCCAGCTGCTGGAAATCAAGCTCAAGGAGTTCGGCGTGGAAGTGGCGGTGGACTCGATCCACCCTGGCCCGGTGATCACCCGTTACGAAATCCAGCCGGCAGCCGGTGTGAAGGTCAGCCGTATCGCCAACCTGGCCAAGGACCTGGCGCGTTCGCTGGCCGTGACCAGTGTGCGTGTGGTCGAGGTCATCCCCGGCAAGACCACCGTGGGTATCGAGATCCCCAACGAAAACCGGCAGATGGTGCGCTTCTCCGAAGTGCTGGCCACGCCACAGTACGACGAGCAGAAATCGCCGGTCACCCTGGCCCTGGGCCACGACATCGGCGGCAAGCCGGTGATCACCGACCTGGCCAAGATGCCGCACTTGCTGGTGGCCGGTACCACCGGTTCCGGTAAGTCGGTGGGCGTGAACGCGATGATTCTTTCGATCCTGTTCAAGTCCAGCCCGGAAGACGCGCGGCTGATCATGATCGACCCGAAAATGCTCGAACTGTCGATCTACGAAGGCATCCCGCACCTGCTGTGCCCGGTGGTCACCGACATGAAGGACGCCGCCAACGCCCTGCGCTGGAGCGTGGCCGAGATGGAGCGGCGCTACAAGCTGATGGCGGCCATGGGCGTGCGTAACCTGGCCGGCTTCAACCGCAAGATCAAGGACGCCCAGGAAGCCGGCGAAATCATCCATGACCCGCTGTACCGCCGCGAGAGCATGGACGACGAGCCGCCGGCGCTGAAAACCCTGCCGACCATCGTGGTGGTGGTCGACGAATTCGCCGACATGATGATGATCGTCGGCAAGAAGGTCGAAGAGCTGATCGCCCGTATCGCCCAGAAGGCCCGTGCGGCCGGTATCCACCTGATCCTCGCCACGCAGCGACCGTCGGTGGACGTGATCACCGGCCTGATCAAGGCCAACATCCCGACCCGCATGGCATTCCAGGTGTCGAGCAAGATCGACTCGCGGACCATCATCGACCAGGGCGGTGCCGAGCAGTTGCTCGGCCACGGTGACATGCTCTACATGCCGCCGGGCACCAGCCTGCCGATCCGTGTGCACGGTGCGTTCGTTTCCGACGACGAAGTGCACCGCGTGGTGGAGGCCTGGAAGCTGCGCGGCGCACCTGAATACAACGACGACATCCTCAACGGTGTCGAAGAAGCCGGCAGCGGTTTCGAAGGCAGCAGTGGCGGCGGTGACGACGATGCTGAAACCGATGCGCTCTACGACGAAGCGGTGCAGTTCGTCCTGGAGAGCCGTCGGGCCTCGATTTCTGCTGTTCAGCGCAAGCTGAAGATTGGCTACAACCGCGCCGCCCGCATGATCGAAGCCATGGAAATGGCCGGGGTGGTGACGGCCATGAACACCAACGGTTCGCGCGAAGTACTGGCGCCGGGCCCGATGCGCGACTAACGACCCGGGCGGCTTGCTGACACGCCGCCCGACCCCCACGACTTCATGAGGACT